>Ga0307468_100000002_pt1 | contig 534842 bp, 416 predicted proteins | sample atmdna_FD_203085 | JGI IMG/M metagenome (GOLD analysis project Ga0307468, IMG submission 203085) | Hardwood forest soil microbial communities from Morgan-Monroe State Forest, Indiana, United States - atmos_gases AM2C_05 | ecosystem: Environmental > Terrestrial > Soil > Temperate forest >...
CGATGCCGATCAGCAGGATGATGCCGATCAGCGCGATCACCGTCAGTTCGGTCTTCAACAGCAGCAAGGCGAGCAGCGCGCCGACCCCCGCCGAGGGCAAGGTCGAGAGGATAGTCACTGGATGAATGTAGCTCTCGTAGAGGACGCCGAGGACGATGTAGACGGTCAGCAAGGCGGCCAGTATCAGCAGTGGTTCATTGGCAAGCGACGCCTGAAACGCCTGCGCCGTCCCCTGAAAGTTCGCCTGAATCGAAGTCGGCAGGCCGATGTCACGTTTGGCTTGCTCGATTGCTTCGACCGCCTGGCCGAGCGCCGCGCCGGGCACGAGATTGAATGAAATGGTGATTGCCGGAAACTGCCCCTGATGATTGACCGCAAGCGTCGTCGTATCGATCTTGAAGCTGGCGATGGCGCTCAAGGGAATTGGCGCTCCCGAAGGCGATTGAAGAAATATCTGTTTCAGGGTTTCAGGGTTTTGCCAGTATTGTGGCGCAACTTCCATAACGACGTGGTACTGATTCAGTTGCATGTACATCGTCGAAACCTGCCGCTGGCCGAAGGCGTCGTAGAGCGTGTTATCAACCAACTGCGCATTCAAGCCAAGCCGTGCGGCGGTGTCGCGGTCAACCACGAGCGCGGCTTCCAGTCCGCGATTCTGCTGATCCGTGTTGATGTCGGTGATCTGCTTGATCGACCGCATCCGCTCGATCAATCGCGGCGTCCATTGCGCGATCTCACTGAAATCGTCGCCCTGTAGCGTGTACTGGTAAAGGGCGTTGCTTAGCCTGCCCCCGACATTGATGTCTTGCACAGGCCGCAAAAAGGTGCTGGCACCGGGCACGCGGGCAAGCCGACCGCGCAGCCGCGCAATGACTTCCGTAGCGCTCACCTTGCGCTCTTGCTTGGGCTTCAACGAAATAAACATTCGCGCCGTATTGGTCGTCGAGCCGCCGCCGCCGGTGAACGCGCCGACCGTGTCGACCGCCGGATCGGCCAGTATAATATCGACTACCTGCGATAATTTCTGCCGCATCGCTTGAAACGAGATGTCCTGCGCGGCCTGAATATTTCCGGTTAAACGCCCGGTGTCCTGATCCGGGAAGAAACCTTTCGGCACGATGATGTAAAGATAGACGCTGATGCAGATCGTCAAAATCGTCAATAGGATCATCGGCTGCGGGTGGCGCAAGACCCAGCCGAGGCTTTTCTCATAACCGCGATGCAGCCCATTGAAGGCGCGCTCGCTCGCCCTGTACAGCCGTCCATGTTTGCGTTCGTGCTCAGAACGCAAGAACTTCGCGCACATCATCGGCGTCGTCGTCAGCGACACGAGCAGCGAGAGGGCGATGGCGACCGAGAGCGTTACCGCAAATTCGCGGAACAAACGGCCCACAATGCCGCCCATCAGCAGAATCGGGATGAAGACCGCCACCAGCGAGGTGCTCATTGAAAGCACGGTGAAGCCGATCTGCTGCGCCCCCAGCAACGCCGCTTGAAACGGGTGCAAGCCTTGCTCAAGATACCGTGTGATATTTTCAATCACTACGATGGCATCATCGACGACGAAGCCGGTCGAGATCGTCAGCGCCATCAGCGACAGGTTATCAATGCTGTATCCCAGCAGGTACATTATCCCGAAGGTGCCGACCAGCGACAGCGGCACCGCAACGCTCGGAATGAGGGTCGCCCAGACGCTGCGCAGGAAAACAAAGACCACCAGAATGACCAGCGCGATGGAGATGAGCAATGTAATTTGCACATCTTTTACCGAAGCGCGAATGGTAGTCGTGCGGTCGTTGAGGACGGCCATTTTGATGGCGGGCGAGATCGAAGCCTGCAACTGCGGAATCAGCGCTCGCACGCTGTCGACGGTTTGGATGATGTTCGCGCCGGGTTGCCGGAAGATAATAATCAGGATGGCCGGTTTGCCGTTCGCCGAGCCGCCGGCGCGCAGGTTCTCCACCGAGTCGGTCACTTCTCCCAGATCGGAAAGCCGCACGACATCGCCATCGTGTAGGGCCACGATCAATGGGCGGTATTGATCCGCCTTCAGCAATTGATCGCTGGCCTGAATCTCCCACGCATCGTTGTCGTCGCTGAGTTGTCCCTTCGGATGATTGGCATTCGCGGCAGCGAGCGCCGTTCGCACTCCTTCCAGGCCAATGCCGTATTGGCTGACGGCTTGCGGATTCAGATCGACGCGCACTGCCGGCAACGAACTGCCGCCAACGATCACTTGCCCGACGCCATCAACCTGCAAAATTTTTTGCTGTAGCACAGAGTACGCGAGATCGTAAATATTGCGGGTTTCAATCGTCTCGGAGGTCAGCGACAACAGCATAATTGGCGCGTCGGCAGGATTGACCTTGCGATAGGTGGGATTACTCGGCAGGTTTGCAGGCAACTGGCTGCGCGCTGCATTGATGGCCGCCTGCACGTCGCGGGCAGCGCCGTTGATGTCGCGGTTCAACTCGAATTGCAGAGTGATAGATGTCGCGCCGAGGGTGTTCGTCGAAGTCATCTCGGTGACTCCGGCGATGCGGCTGAACTGGCGTTCGAGCGGCGTCGCCACCGATGAAGCCATGGTTTCCGGGCTGGCACCGGGCAAATTCGCCGATACCTGTATAGTTGGAAAATCCACCTGCGGCAGCGGTGAGACTGGCAGCAATGAATAGCCCAGGCATCCCGCCAACGCCAACGCGACGACTAGCAAGGACGTGCCGACAGGCCGCTTGATGAACGGCGCAGAGATGTTCATAACGGCTCCACCGCTGGTTGATGATGCGCTTCGTCTTGCTCCCTGCGCGCGCGTTTCAAGCGTTGGGCAATCCTGTCAAATGCGAGGTAAATTACTGGCGTCGTATAGAGGGTGAGCAACTGGCTGACGATCAAGCCCCCAACAATCGTGATCCCCAAAGGTCGCCGCAACTCCGATCCCACGCCGCTTCCCAGCGCCAACGGCAAGCCTCCCAGCAACGCCGCCATCGTCGTCATCATGATCGGTCGAAACCTCAGCAGGCAGGCTTCCTTGATCGCCGCTTCCGCTTCTTTGCCCTGCTCGCGTTCGGCGGCCAGGGCAAAGTCGATCATCATGATGGCGTTCTTCTTGACGATGCCGATCAGCAGGATGATGCCGATCAGCGCGATCACCGTCAGTTCGGTCTTCAACAGCAGCAAGGCGAGCAGCGCGCCGACCCCCGCCGAGGGCAAGGTCGAGAGGATGGTCACCGGATGAATGTAGCTCTCGTAGAGGACGCCGAGGACGATGTAGACGGTCAGCAAGGCGGCCAGTATCAGCAGCGGTTCATTGGCAAGCGACGCCTGAAACGCCTGCGCCGTCCCCTGAAACTGGGCTTGAATGGAAAGCGGTAACTGAATTTCTTCCTTAGCGGCGTTGATCGCTTTGACGGCATCGCCGAGCGCCGCGCCGGGGGCGAGGTTAAAGGAGATGGTGACAGCCGGGAACTGTCCCTGATGATTAATCGCTAACGGAGTGGTGCCCGGCTCGAAGCGCGCAAAAGACTGGAGCGGCACCGGCATGCCGCTCGTCGACCTGACGTAGATGTTTTTCAGCGCGTCGGGGTCGCGCTGGAACTCAGGCTTGACCTCCATCACGACGTGGTATTGGTTCAACTGCGTAAAGATGGTTGAAATCTGCCGCTGGCCGAAGGCGTCGTAAAGCGTATCGTCAATCATCTGCGGCGTGATGCCGAGCCGTGAAGCCGTATCGCGATCAATGTCGAGCGCCACTTGCAAGCTCTGAGTTTGCAGGTCGCTGGCGACATCGCGCAGTTGAGGCAGGGTTTGCAGTTTCTCGACCAGCCGCGCCGTCCACGTTTGCAATTCGCCGGCGTTAGCGTCTTCGAGGCTGTACTGGTATTGCGTTCGGCTGATGCGATCTTCAACCGTCAGGTCTTGCACAGGCTGAAGGTAGAGCGTGATGCCTTCGATCTTTGCCATCTCCGGCTGCAAGCGGCGGATGACCTCAAGCGCACTCACCTGGCGCGCTTCGAGGGGTTTCAGATTGACCTGTATGCGCCCGGTGTTGGGAGTCAGATTGGTGCCATCAACGCCGATAAATGACGAGAGGCTTTCGACCGCCGGATCTTTCAAAATCACATCGACCAGGGCTTGCTGGCGATCCGCCATGCCTTTGAACGAAATCGTTTGCGGCGCTTCCGAGATGCCCAGAATCAGCCCTGTGTCCTGCACCGGGAAAAAGCCTTTCGGCACGATGAAGTAAAGCAGGATGGTCGTGGCCAGCGTCAGCATAGCGACCATCATGGTCAGCTTTTGATGGCGCAGCACCCAGTCAAGCGTGTTCCCATAACCCCGGATCAGCGAATCGAAAACGCTTTCCGACCAGCGATAAAGCCGGCCCTGCGCGGCGGCTGGTTTATGCCGCAGAATCTTTGCGCACATCATTGGCGTCAGCGTCAGCGAGACGATGGCCGAGACCAGGATGGTCACGCTCAAGGTAATCGCAAACTCGCGGAAAAGCCGCCCGACGATGTCGCCCATAAACAGCAGCGGGATCAGCACGGCAATCAATGAGACCGTCAGCGAGATGATCGTGAAGCCGATCTGTTCAGAGCCTTTCAGCGCGGCTTCCATCGGCGAATCGCCTTCTTCAAGATAACGCGAAATGTTCTCGATCATGACGATGGCGTCATCGACGACGAAGCCGGTCGAGATCGTCAATGCCATCAAGCTGAGGTTGTCCAGGCTATAGCCGAGCAGGTACATCACCCCGAAGGTGCCGACCAGCGACAGCGGCACCGCGACGCTGGGAATGACGGTTGCCGACAGCGTGCGCAGAAAAAGGAAGATGACCATCACCACCAGCCCCACCGTCAACATCAACTCGAACTGCACATCTTTGACCGACGCGCGAATCGTTGTCGTGCGGTCAGTCAGCACCGTGACCGCGACCGCTGCGGGCAGCGAGGCTTTGAGTTGCGGCAACAGTTTCTCGATGCGATCCACGACGCCGATGATGTTCGCGCCGGGTTGCCGCTGGATGTTGAGAATCACCGCCGGGGTATGATTCATCCAGGCAGCCTGTTTGACGTTCTCTATGTCGTCAATCACATTGGCGACATCCGAAAGCCGCACCGGTGCGCCGTCGCGATAGGCGATGATCGTCGAGCGGTAGCTGTCGCTCGATGTTAACTGGTCATTGGCGTTGATCGTGTAAGCCTGCCGTGGGCCGTCAAAATTGCCCTTTGCCTGATTCACGTTCGCCAGCGCGATGGCGTTGCGCAGGTCTTCCAGACTCATGCCGTATGCCGCCAGCGCCGTCGGATTCGCCTGAATCCGCACGGCAGGTTTCTGGCCGCCGCTGATGGTCACTAGCCCGACGCCGGATAGCTGCGATATTTTCTGCGCCAGCCGCGTGTCGGCCAGGTCTTCGACGCTGGCGAGCGGCAGCGTGTCCGATGTCAGCGCCAGTGTTAGAACAGGCGCATCCGCCGGGTTGGTTTTGCTGTATATAGGCGGGCTCGGCAGGTCGCGCGGCAAAAACGTCGTGCCGGCATTGATCGACGCCTGCACTTCCTGTTCGGCGACATCCAGACTCAACTCAAGATCGAATTGCAGAGTGATCAGCGAACTGCCGAACGAACTGGTCGAGGTCATCTGTTTCAATCCGGGCATCTGTCCGAATTGCCGCTCAAGCGGTGCCGTGACTGACGACGCCATCACCTCAGAACTGGCACCGGGATAGAAGGTCAGCACTTGAATCGTTGGATAGTCCACCTGCGGCAATGCCGATACAGGCAATTGAAAGTAGGCGACCACGCCCGCCAACAGGATCGCCGCCATCAGCAACGAAGTCGCTACCGGGCGCTCGATGAAAATGCGTGAAGGACTCATTGGCCAGCCCCCAGGTTGGCGGCGACCTGAACTTTGCTGCCTGGCTGCAATTTGTCTGCGCCGTCGATGACGACCTGTTCACTGGCGGCGAGGCCGCTGTCGATTGACGCCTCGTCGCCCTCGGTCGCGCCAACCGTGACCGGACGCACCTCGACCGTCTGATCGGCTTTCACCACATAGACAAACGTGCCCGTCGGGCCGCGCTGAATCGCCACGGCGGGAATCAAGGCTTTGCCCGTCTGAGTTTCGACCAGCAGGCGCACGTTGACGAATTGATTCGGAAAGAGCGCGTTCTGTTGGTTCTCAAAGATCGCTTTCAAACGGTTCGTGCCGGTGGCCGGATCGATCTCGTTATTCATCGACAACAACCGTCCGGCAGTGATCTTCGTTTGTCCGCTGCGGTCGAAAGCCTCAGCCGACAAGGACTGGCCGGCGTGCCATTTTTGCAGGACGGTTTGCAGGCTGTCTTCGGGGATCGTGAAGAGCACGCCCATCGGCTGCATCTGCGTAATGACGACGATGCCGTTGGTATCCGCTGCATGCACCATATTGCCCTGATCAACCTGCCGCAATCCCAGACGCCCGCTGATCGGCGCGGTGATGTGGCAGTAGGTCAATTGCAATTTGGCGTTGGCGATCTGCGCATCATCGACCTTGATCACGGCGGCATCCTGGCCGACGACCGAAGCCTGCGTATCGAGTTGTTGCTTGGGAATGATCTGTTTATCAGCGAGATACTGGTAACGCGCCAGATCGGTCTTGGCGTTATCGAGCGTCGCCTGATCGCGGGCCAGTTGGGCTTCCGCCTGAGCGAGTTGCACTTCAAAGGGACGCGGATCGATCTCTGCGAGCAACTCTCCCTGACGAACGAACTGGCCTTCTTTGAAGGTGATCCGCGTCAACTGGCCATCCACACGGGTCTTCACCGTGATGGTGTTGAGCGGAGTGACCGTTCCGAGTCCATTCAGGTAAACGGGAATGTTCCCTGTGTGTGCTGCCGCAATCACCACAGGGATGCTGGGTGCGGCGTTCCTCGCCTGTCCCTGTGGAGGAGCCGCTTGCCGTGTGCGTACATTCTCGAATACCCAAAACCCAATGCCCAGTAGCGCCGCCAACAACAACAGCCATAGCCGCGTTCGCCCTCTGCGTTTGCGGTGTGGGGAGTGCGGCTCGTGCTCCTGCCTCGGCTCGGCAACATCCGTCTCAAGACGATCTTCTATATCGGTGCTCATCCTGCCTCCTCAAGAAAAACATCGGGCTCTTAACGCCCCGCGCCCAACCGCCGCTCTCGCTTTCCTCGATACGTGCCGGGAAAACTACTTTTCGTCTGATTGCTGTCAATGTATCGGTTGGTCTTTGCCCGATTGAATCTGAATGCTGTTATCTGTCAGCGTTGACGAAATGGCGAGTTGCAGAGCGGCTATCGCCTTGTTGTAATCGGTCAGCGCCTGCACCTCGCTGCCGCGCGCCTGCGAAAGATCGTTCTGGCGGGTCAGCACCAGGAAAGTGGTCGACAGGCCGACGGCAAACTTTTCCTGCTCGCCGAGCAATTGCTGCTCTGCATATTCGCGTGCGGCGCGCGCCGCGCCGTACCGCAGCCTGGCCGCTTCGACAGCGTGATAGGCGCTGCGCACGTCGACCTCGATGGTTTGCAGTTGTTTGCGCAGTTGTGTATCCAGTTGCTGGCCGGTTTCCAGCGCGCTGCCCAGGTTGGCCAGCGCCGTGCGATTGCGCAGCGGCAGCGAAACATTGACCCCAACGCGCCAGGTCGGGAATGAATTGCTAAACAGATTGCTGAGCGCCGTGCCGTATCCGCCGACGAACGACGGAGATACATTAGCAAGTTGCGGCACGCCGTTTTGATCGGGAAATGTTGCCGCCGAGCCGCCAACCCCGACCAGCCCGTAAGCGGCAATCAAGTCAACCTCCGGCTTGGCTTGATTGCGGAAGAATTTCACGTCGACCTCGTTCATCTGTTTTTGCAAGGCGAACTCGCGGACTTCAGGTCGATTGGCCAGGGCCAGGTTGAGCGCCTCGTTTAGCGGCAGCACGAACGGCTTCAATTCAAAAGATTCGACCGGCACGAGGTTGGCTGTCCATAGTTCATCCGCCGGCCCTTGAACCGTTAAGGACTTGAGCGTGTCCTGAGCTTGCGCCACCGTCTGCATGGCCTGAAAAACCTGCTGGCGCACCGTCTCTACCTGCGTTGCGGCGGTAACGGCATCGAGTTCGGCCAGCGTGCCGACTTTGGCCTGCTCCTGATTATTGCGGAGTTGCGTCTCAGCGAGTTTAAGGGCGTCACGTTGAATCTCTTCGTTACGGATAGCGAAGGTGAGATCCCAGTAAGCCTGTTGCACAGTGGTGATGATCTGTATGACCTGCTGGCGGAATTGTGCGTCCGAGAGGTCAAGCTTTTTCTTGGCAATCTGAATCAGGTGACGGTTGGTGTCGATGGCGAAGTTCCTCATCAGCGGTTGCGTCAGCGTTGCGGTCAGCGCCGGATTATAAGAGGTCGCCAGGCTGGAGGTGTTCGACGTGATCCGCGAGTTGTTGAAATTGATCTGATAGTTGCCGCCCGTGCGCTCGACCGGTTGCGAGTAACCGAAGTTATAGGTGAGTGACTTGTTCTGTAAAAAATTCTCGGAACTGCCGCTGAACTGCGAGATGTTCGGCGTCTTTTGTGAATTGTAATTGAGCGTCGAGGACGCCAGCGGATCGTAGAAGCCTTGCGCCGCCAAAATGTCGAACTGCGCGAGCCGCACATTCTGCCGGGCGACTTCAATGTCCGGGTTCTTTTGCAGGGCCGCCAGAACCGCGTCTCTCAGCGTCCAGCGCACGACCTTATCCGCATCCACACCGCCCAGTTGATTCGGCATCACCTGTGAGAGCGTGGAGGGTTGCACGCGCAACGGCGGACCCGATGGCGGGACTGCCGGAGGACTGGCCGGCGGCGTTTGCGCGGCGGCTACTGAAGTCAGCGCACCCGCCAGAATCAACATCGTTAGCGTTGATGCGCAGGCTTGATGGCGGTTCGTTCTCATTATCCATTTCATCGAGACACCCGCTTCAAAAATTGAATCTCAGCACCAGATCGACGCGGCGCGGCGCGAGCGCCTGATTCGGTAAGCCGAATAGAGGCGAAGTCAGCACGCCATTGATCCCTGCCAGATTCGTGTGATTGATCATGTTTTGCGCGTTGATGCTGAGCGTCAGGTTGTAACGATGGTTGGAATCAACCCACGAATCCTGACCGCCGCCGAAGCCGCCCGCATCGCCGCGACCGCCCCCCGCTCCTCGGCCACCGCCGCCGCCACGGTTTTGTCTGCGATTGCCATTTCCCGACTGAGCGTTCGGCGGCGGGCCGAATCCGAACGTCTTTGAGAAGCCTAGATTCACCGTCAACTGGCCGGGCCCTTCGCCGAAATTGCGTGGGATGATCAAGTCACCCAGGCCAGGATTCGGATTGAAGACGCCGAATGAGGTGACGATAGCGCCGGGGTCTGTGAGACTGGCAAAGGCTGGGCGATCCGTGAACAAGGTATCAAGATTGTTGTCGCGCCCCGTCGTGATATTGAATGGCCGCCCTGAAGACGCGAAGAGATACGGCGATAAGCGCATCTGCCAGGGCAGAGTGATCGAGCCGCCGACGAAGAACCGATGGCGCTGATCGAAGCTGGCGCGTCCATACTCATCCGCCAGGTCGAATGAATTGGCCGGGGCCGTATAAGCGCCATCGGTGTCGCTGTGCGTCGAAGATAAGATGTAGTTGCTGAACAGCGTCAGGCGGCTGTTGACATTGGTTCGCAAGGTGACGCGCAACTCGTTACGCGTCGACAGGCCGGTGGACTCGAATTGCAGAATCGGCCCGGCATCCGGCGAAGGGCGAAGCCCGGTTTGTGGATCGGGAGCATTGATGTCGCGGGTGCGCAACAGATGCACGCCGCGCTGAAACGTGTAGCCGATGGAGCCGAGCAGCTTTAACGGTAGTTGTCGCTCATAGCTCACGGTCGAGATGAATGCATAAGGCGCATTCAACCCTGCTGACTTGATGCGGATGGTTTGCTGCTGCACCGTCGCGCTGCTGAAGGTTGTCGGAATGTCCGGGAAAAACGTCGGGCTATCGATGATGAGTTGCCGCTGATTGCTGCCGTCGAACCGTATCGCATCCAGGGTGATGCCGGTATCGAGATAGGTGTAAAAGATGCCCGCGCCGGCGCGAATCGTCCCCTTGGAAGTCGGTGCCCAGGCGATTCCAAGGCGCGGCGCAAAGTTCAGTTTATCCTGCAAGTGCGTCTCGAATTCGTGCCGCAATCCGTAGGAGAGCGTGAAATTGGGCGACAGCCGCCAGTCGTCCTGCGCGTACCAGGCCATGTTCCACTGCGAAAAGCCGACGAACGGGTCTCCCTGACTGATGGCGAATTGCGAAGGGAAATATCCGGGCAATCCCAGCAGAGTTCGTCGGTAATGTTCGAGCGGCGTGATGGTGATTGGCTTGCCGGCAGCGTCCAGAATCGGGTTGCCGGTTTGATCGCGGTCGAAATCCGCGCCGAAGGTAAACGTGCCGCCAAAGTTCGCGCGGTTCACATTTTCCAAACGTGTCGCGTCGGCGCGCACGCCGAACTTGAAGACGTGCCGGTTATGCGTGTAACTCAGGTCATCGGTGAATGACAGATTATTATTGATGACATCGCTCGAAAGCGAGGATTGATTGCTGCCAGAGCTGAAGGCATCGAGCACAATGGTCGCCGGCTGGTTATCGAGCGCCTGCGCGTTGACGCTGCGGCGGCTCAACTCCAGGCGAAATTCGTTGACCGTATGCTCAGTGGCCAGCGAAACGAGCGAAAATCTCAGCGTGTCATCGCGGGCGCTTTGCGTGAAGCCGCGTTCGGGGAGATCGAAGCCGCCGTCGAGCCCCTGATTCATGGCATCGCTTCCGGTGTGACGATACCAGACGCCGAATGTGGTCGTTTTGGTCGCCAGAAAGTTGCTGCGGATTGCAAAGTTGGTGAGCACGCGGGGCGTTTGTACGGTTTGAACAAAATGTGTCGGCTGTAACGTCGTCGGGTCAAGCACTGTAGCATTGACTACTTGATTGTCATCCTGTTCGCGGCGCTCGAAATTGAAAAAGAGGTCCGAGCGATTGCGGATAATCGGGCCACTGAAGACGCCGTTGTAGCTTTTGATCTGCTGCGCCGGCCTGGTCGCGGCGAAGGCATTGCGGGCGTCGAGCGCACTGTCATTGAAATCGAACCTGAAGCTCCCGTGATAGCTGTTGGTGCCCGGTTTGGTGATGATCTCAATACGAGCAAAGCCGGGCTCGGAATATTGCGCGGCAAACGGGTTCGAGTTGATGCGAATCTGCTGGATAGCTTCTTTCGGCGGCAAGCGGCCACCTTCGCGGAAGCCGTCCACATAAACGGTGGCGTCTTCAGTTGCGCCCGCCATCTGGCGCAGCACCGCGAGCATTTCGTCTGGATCATCCGGCAGCGCATTCAGGTCTTTACCCGTCAGCGTGATCCCGGAGAGGTTCTTATCCGGCTCGGTCGAGAGCTTTTCGGTCTCGTCCCGTACCTCTTCCTGTTCGTTGAGGGTGACCTTGAGAGTGACGTTGACCGCCGATACGCGCTCAGCGCCGAGTTGCAGTTGCGAAGTGAAGGCGGCGAACCCTTCGGCATTGACGGTCAAGGTGTACGAGCCCGGCTTGAGCCTGGCAATGCGATACTGCCCCTGTTCATTCGTTTGTAGAGTGGACTTCTGATCTTGCCCTTCGATGATGACCGTAGCGGCAACGATTGCCGCCCCCGTTTCATCACTCACCACGCCGTGCAGCTCGATCAGATCTTGAGCATCAAGCGGGAGCGCGGGAATGGCTGCGAGCAAGACGATGCAAAAGAGCGTTGGGAATCGCTTTCTCATTGATCATCACTCCTGACCATGATGGCCGCCCGGCTCCACTCTGCCGGCGCGAAGGCTTGCGGAATTACTCAACCGCCGTCGCCTAGAGACGCGACGGGAGCAGCAGCGATGTCGTACAGGCTCTCCCCTACCCAGACGGCAATGGCCGGCGGCTCCCGTCGTGTAGCGTGCAAACCGAGAATGAATGATTTGTAGTCAATCGCACATTTGATCTTGCCTGGTTAGTCCTCCTATCCATCAAGGGCGATTGCCTTGAAGCTCTCGACGGAGCCCGATTCGCGCCGGCATGGCCCCCAGCCCCTCCCTCCGACCGTTGCGCGGGTTGACCGGGGCGAACCCTTCGGCCCGCGTAACGGTATGGCGGCGAGGCTATCTCTGCGAGGCAGCAGTCTTCGAAGCGGTCACCGTGACGTAGCTACTTTCTCCGGTCACCGCCGCCTCTTTTTCGAGCCGGCGCTCGGCGCGCGGCTTCGGGAGCATCACGCCCTGGCTATTCGCTTGCTCGAATATTTCATAGAGAAAGTAATGGTCTCCGACGCGGTGGAAGATCAACTCTGCATCACGAGGCGGCTTGTTCGCCTGTGCATCCTCGATAGTAAACACCCGCAGGATCTTTCCCTCTTCAGAGGCGATTGTCATGACGTTTCCAGGCATCTCGCCAAACGGCTTAACGGTATATCTGCCTGCCGGCAGGGTCATATTTACAACCGTGAACTCGAACGGGATGTCGGCCACGACGGCATCGATTACCTGGGCGCGCGCCGTGCCAGTTCCTACCATGGCTAACAAAGATAATGTCGCAATGATGGTCAACAGCTTTTTCATCTTTTTCTCTCCAATCTGTTCCTTCAAGTTCAAAGTTCTCGAACCCGGCGCTCTGCGGTCATCTGATCCACTGGCAGGCGCTCATAGTCGAGTTTGTCTTGTACGGCTTGCTGCGTGATGCAGCACGCCATTGGTTTTCTAAGGCCGCGACTGGCCACCGTAGCCGCCGCGCTACCCTCCGGTATATCTCCGGGCAGAACTGGGCGCTTGGGTAATACATATTTCACACTGAATCAGGAGAAGGAGGCTTCCTAACAAGGCGAGTCTCGTTAGTAATTTACACTGCTTTTTCATAGTCGCCTGTCTTCACAGAGCAGCCCGCGCCGGTGCCGGTCGCTTGAAAGGAGGAGTAGCGCGACTGCGTCAGTGAGGGAAAAGGGGATGATCCTTCTGGCAGTCGCAGCAGCGCTACACTTGCGGCTTGAGTCGCTGCTCAGATCACCCTTCTCAGGCACTGGCGAGCAGCGCTACTTGCCGTTTGTCTTCCGTGTCGCGGCGCGGCTCGCAGATGCGCCCGTAGACTTCGACGAGGTCGTGGCAAGAGATGGACGGGATCTGCACTCCCGCCGATCTCCAGTAGCACGCCATGACATCGGAGAGCGACAGAATGCCTTGCAGAGCGCCGGATTGATCGATCACCGGGAGCCGCCTGATCTGCACGGTCGCCATCCAGTTGAGGGCCTCCTTGACATGATCTTCAGGGCCGCAGGCGTATACGGGTTTTGACATCACTTCACCCACCGTGATTTCTGACGGGCGGCGCGGCGTCAGGGCTATGGCAATGCTGATATCACGGTCGGTGATCATTCCAACCACGCCGTCATCGTCTCCGAGCACCGGCAGCGCGCCGCAATCCTTTGCCCACATGATCTGCGCGGCGGCGGTCAGAGACGAATCTGGCCAACAGCCATGAACTTCTTTTGTCATCATCTCCCGAACCTTCATCTTCACGCTCCTTTCCTTCAAATTGCGCCCGACCAGCGCGTTTAATTCTGCTCGAACAGTCAGTGCAACGGTTGTACCGCTTGCGCAGGCCGGCTTGTAGGCGCGCTGCCGGCTCAGAAGATTGGCGATTTGCTGGAAGCGGCGGCAGCGGTCTGAGAGCTAACCTGCTGATATATAGATTTTCCCTTCGGTCTCAGAGATCGCTGTTTGCGAGATGGCCAGAAAAGATCAGCGACCGGGACTGTAGTAAGCGGCCACTGCACAGTCCCAACTTGCCACATGCAGGGATAGGTCGGCTCTCGCTGAGTCCGGCGATTCAGGCATCCCGGCGTGCCGGGATTAAGGCCGCCCGGAGAGTGGATAGGTGATGGCAGAATCTATAGAGCGTTTCTGAAAAGCCCCGAAGGGGCGTAATTCAATAGCTTGGGGCATCGCCCCAAGATCAGCAGCCGCAACCGGGTAAGCCCTGAAAGGGCGCGATAACCCAGGGGCGGCTCCGATATTGCGCCCTTTCAGGGCTGCTGTGCTTAACCTGACTTCTCCCCAGCGCGTTGCGCCGGGCTATTGAATTGCGCTCCTTCGGGGCTTTCACTGACTTTTCAGCAATGCTCTATAATTTCAGGGCTGTCTTGCCGGCATTTTTATGATTAAATCAGACTATTCTTCGTTCTTGAAGAAGCGTCGGGCGGTCGAAGCGGTGAGCCTGGCCGTCAAGCGGGCTTTCTTGAAGCGTTCTGACATCTGCAAAAGGAATACACTGGCAAGCGAATTGCCCAATATGAACGAGCCTCAAAAAGAAAAGGAGGCCGGCCTGCCGACGCGGCGCATCTGGTTGACCGCTTGAGCGACAACCCTTACCTTTTTCGCGTCACCCTGTTTACCGCAAGCTTGATGAATATCGCGCCGAAGATCCCGCGTTGGAGATTTGAGCCGATTGGAGAACCTGGTCGTGGGAGATAAACAGATGAACAACTTCGAAGAGCAGATGTTCGACACATGGAAGATAAACAACCGAATCAATCTGTACATGATCGAGGCCATCCCCACCACGGCGCTGAGTGATAGGTTGGCCTCCAAAGGAAGAACCGTCGCGCAACAGTTCGCTCATCTGCACAATGCCAGACTGATGTGGCTCAAGGCGTCCGCGCCTGAACTCCTGAACGGGTTGGCGAAGATTGAACGCAGCACGGCGGTAAGCAAAGAGATGCTGCAAGATTGTCTCGAAGCATCAGGAGAGGCAATTGGCCTGTTATTACGCAAGGGCATCGACAATGATGGCAAGATCAAAGGATTTAAACCACATGTCACCGCTTTCCTGGGCTACCTGATCGCTCACGACGCTCACCATCGCGGCCAGATCGCTCTCGCGCTAAAACAGTCGGGGCATCGTCTGCCTGAGAAGATCGCCTATGGAATCTGGGAATGGGGCAGCCGCTAACCGGACCGCAGATGCAAGCACTCAGGCCGTTTTCAGCGTTATTCGGTCACCTCGAAGTGGCCCATCCAGCCCATCTCAGCGAAGGAGTTCTGGTGCGCATGAAACATATAACGACCGGGAAAATTGTAGGTAAACTCGATGATGCACCGTTCTGCCTGCGACAAAGTCACAAGGTCAGTGAATTCGGCATTGTTCAATTGCGACCCGGTTTTGTAAACCTGGAAGAAATTGGCGTGTAAATGAAAAGAATTGATCGGCTCGAATTCTAGGGCATTGAGGAAGTAGATCCGTACCGGCTCGCCTTGCCTAATGGCGATTGGATTGTCGCGGTAGAAGTTCGCCGGGCCATTGACAGCGTATAGCTCATTGCGGCAGTCGAAGTTGACATCCCAGCCATGCGCAATCATCACTATCTCTTTTGCCTTCGCTCGCGGCGTCTTGGGATCGATGATCAAAGCCCCGAACAAGCCCCGATTAAAGTGCAACCCGACTGGCGGCATGTGGCAGTGGTAGAACTGCAATCCAAACGGCTCGGCGGTGAATTCATAGGTGTAAGATTCGTTTGGCTTGACCACCTCGGTAGCACCATCCATATTCGCTGGATGGATGCCGTGAAAGTGTATCGTGTGATCGGATATGGACGCGTTTGAAAAATGAATTCGCACCAGGTCTCCTTCCCGGCAGCGGAGCGTAGGGCCAGGCACGGTGCCGTTATAAGTCCAGGCAGGGAAAAATATGCCGGGCGCGATTTCCAGGTTCACGTCCCTGGCAACGATCTTAAATTCGCGGAGCACCTGCCCGCCGGTAAGCCGGCTCTCCTTGCCGTAGTCGAACGATGTGAGATAACGCATCGGGTCGAAGCCCTGTAGCCTGACAACTCGTTGCTGAAGCGCCTGCTTGATCGCCTCGCTGTCCGCCGTGCCGGCGTCGGCTTCATGCTGGTGCGCCGACTTGATCTCAGGATCGATGCGCTGGTGATGCTCATGCTGCGCCCCGGTCAGGCCGAGGAATGCGCCGAGCAACTTGTTTGTCAGAAAATCTCTGCGCGATAAATTGGTAAGCAGATCCGCCATACGGTCTCCCTCGCCTTCGTGTCAACGGTGTCAGACAACCGGAAACTATTCGAGCATCGCCACAACCCGCGACCAGCCGGCGCTGCCGCCGGCAATCTTGATGGGGAAACAGATTACCGTGAACCCGGTCGGCGGCAGCAGGTGCAGATTGGCGAGCTTTTCAAGCTGGCAATACTCGCGCTCACACCCGGCGAAGTGCGCCGGCCAGATGGCCTGAACGCTGCCGCTTTGTTCAAACTCGCGGCGCATGGCGCTGAACGGACGGTCCAGGCCCCAGGCGTCCGTGCCAATGACACGAATGCCCTGCTCGACAAGCCATAGCGTTGCATCGCGCCCGAGCCCGCAGCCGCGTTCGGCATACTCGGCTTGCCCCCAATGAACAGCGGCTCCGGTCATCAACATCACGATGTCACCAGGATGTAACTCGTATTCAATCTGCGCCAGTCCGGCTTGCAGATCGGCGACCGCAATCTCGTCGCCATCCTGCTTGTGGCGCATATTCAGGACGACGCCCGCACCATAGCACCACTCCAGCGGCACCTCGTCAATGCGCCGCGCCGGGCGACCGCCAGAGAGCGGCCCGTAGTGCCAGGGCGCATCCATGTGTGTGCCGGCGTGCGTGATCAGGGTCAACTCTTCGCCGGCCCATCCCAAACCGCCCGGCAGCGAGCCGGCAGGCAGGCCGAAAATCTCTTCCATCTGCCGCCCGCCGGTTTGGTGATCTACATAACGTATGGTTATCGGGAGGCGCTCGCCGCATGTGCTGTCGAGCGCGACACTGAGATCAATGAATCTCTTGCTCATAAGTCTGCCAGCCCTCCGCCATGCCGACGGATGGACTCATGGGCACGGCCAGTTGCTCGCTCATCCAATCACCCATTTCCGGCAGGCACTCGCTGAACCGGTTGGTACAAACATGCTCGGCGTCGTCCATGATCCAGATCCGCTTTGGCCCGCAAGCCCATTCGCTGAGGGCGGCGACCTGCCCTTCATCAACCAGATGATCGTCGCGCCCATGCAGGATGAGGAGCGGTCTATCCATGCAGCCGCGCAAGGGCTGGAGCGAAATCTGCGGAGCGATCCCGCAGAGATCCTGACGCTCGTTCAACCCGAACGTGCGCTTAAAGATGGCCGTCGCCAGCGGTGACAACCGCGCAAAGATTTGCGCATCGAAGAAGCCGCCCAGGCTCACGCATGCCTTTATGCGACCGTCTGAGGCGGCGGCGCGACAGGCCAGGTAACCGCCGAAGCTGACGCCGAACAGGCCCAGGCGCTGGCCGTCGATCTCCACATGGTCGAGCAAATAATCGATCACCGTGGAGACCGCTCCCTCAAAGTTAGTCATCATCGGCAGGCGTCCGCACAATTCTCCCTGCCCCGGCCCATCAAAAAAGAAGACCGAATGGCCGCGCGCCAGAAAGCCCTCTGCGAAGTAATGCAACTCGACTTCTTTGGCCGAATCCAGTCCGCCGATGAGAATAGTGCAGGGCGCGCCGGGGCACGCCATCCTGAAATACCCCGGCAGCAGCGACGACCCGAAGGGCACCTCAAGCCGCGCCGCCGGCGGATTCAGCAGCGCGGCGAGTTTAACGAAATTCCGCCGGCTGCGCCCTTGCAACTCTCGCTTGTCAGCCATCGCAACCATCCGTATCTGCGCATAATGAAAATAATCGGTCGCCCGCCGCCACCATTGCATGGCAGACACCTTCCGGCCTTTGCGCCAGGCGTCGTCGCCGGCGCGCTCATACTGGTCGGCCTGTTCGGCGAGCGACCGGCTCCAGGTATCCCAGTCCTGGGGCTGGGCGCAGATGCGCTCCAGGTCGCCATAGGTAACGCCGAAATGCAGGAGCCGTGGATAAAGTGCTTTGAATCCTTGTAGACCATTACCATTCGTAGTAGACATCCTTGCCTCCTTCAGACTTCACAGTGGCGCAACACGACTGCCGTGTTGAGTCCGCCATGCCCTCTATTGCAATTAAGCACCGCCTTGATGGGCTGATTGACTGGCGCGCCGCGCAAATGATTGATTTCGAATTGCGGATCGGGGGTTTCCAAATTGATCGTCGGCAATCGCACCCCTTCCTTGATCATCAGACAACTCCAGATTGCATCCAGAGCACCGGCGGCAGAGAGCGTGTGACCGATCATGGCTTTGGGCACGCTGACCGTCGGGGGTTTGCCCGCCTGGCTGAAGACGCTGCTGATCGCCTGCGCCTCGGCACCGTCGGCCAGCGCCGTCGCCATGCCATCCGCACTGAGGTGATCAATCTCCTCAGGATAGAGTTCGGCGTCGGTTATCGCCGCGCTCAGGCAACGGGCCAGTTGCTCGCCGTCCGGCGACGGTGCTGACCAGTGGTAAGAGTCACAAGTCACTGCCCAGCCTGCCACCTCGGCATAAATCGGCGCTTGTCGCTCCAGCGCGTGGTTCAAATCCTCAAGCAACAAAATGCCGCTGCCTTCGCCAAGCACCAGCCCGCTGCATCGCAAGTCGAAGGGGCGATAGGCCCGACCGGGGTCGTCGTTGCGCGCCGACAGCAGCCCCGATGCCTGATGAATGAGAAAGGCGTAAGGAACCAGCGGCGCTTCAAAGCCGCCGGCAAAGGCCATGCGGCAGTGGCCGCGACGGATGGCGAGCGCCGCCAGCGCGACAGCTTGCAAGCCACCAGCCCGGTCAGCGACGAGACTCTTGCCGAATCCCTTGATCCCTGTGCCAATGCTCCACTGCCCCTGTGTCGCGGCGTAGAACCAGGCGATGGCCTGATAGGCGCTGACCCGGTCGGGTCGCAGAAAACGCTGTGCGTACAGTTCGGGCTCGGCAAACTCCATGCCGCCGAAAAGGCTGGCAAAGTACATGCCGATCTCATGCGGGTCTTCGCGTTCCAGGTCGAGGCCGGCATCTTCGGCGGCCATCCGACAACAGGCCAGCGCCATGTGCGTCGAGCGGTCGGTCTGTTTAACAATCTTACGGTCGACGTAGTCCGCCGAATTAAAGCCCTCAACCTGTCCGCCGACGCGGCAGACGTAGCGGCCCGCGTCAAAGCGGCTGATCGGCTTGATGAAGCATTCGCCTGAGAGCGAGTTGCGCCAAAAAGCTTGTTTGCCAATGCCGTTCGGCGCGACCACGCCGATGCCGGTCACGACTACTCGCCTGCCATCCATTACGACTCTCCTCATTCAGCATGCCCATTCGACACGAGTCGTTTGGCCTACGACCCGCTATGAAAGCCATTACGCCGGTAATCGGGGTGCGCCAGAATGATCGCCGAGTGGATGCCGGAAAATCCGCTCGCATTGCATTCGGCGACTCGGATGCGCCCCTCGCGCGGCTGATTCGGTACGTAATCGAGATCACAATTCGGATCGGGGGTTTCATAATTAGCCGTCGGCGGGATGACGCTTTCCAGCATCGCGCACAGGCAGACGAGGGTTTCCAGCGCGCTGGCCGCCCCCAGCGTATGGCCGATGACGGACTTGGTCGAGCTAATGGGAATCCGATAAGCGCGTTCGCCGAACACCGTCTTAAAGGCGGCGGTTTCGTTGCGATCATTTTGTGGCGTTGAACTGCCGTGGGCGTTGATGTAGTCGACTTCATCGGGGGCGATGTGTGCATCCTTCAAGGCGCGGCGCAGGGTGTGCGCCAGTTCGCTCCCATCAGCAGGCAACCCCGTCATATGGTAAGCATTCGACAGGCTGGCGAAGCCAAGCACCTGCCCGTAGATTCTCGCCCCGCGCGCGCGGGCGTGAGCTTCGGATTCCAACACCACAATCCCACAGCCTTCGGCAAGCAGGAAACCGTCGCGGTCGCGGTCGAAGGGGCGCGAGGCCCTGGCCGGTTGATCATTGCGCCGCGTCAGGCAATTGATGTTATCGAAGGCGGTGACGACAATAGGTGTAATCGGGGCATCCGCGCCGCCGCTGATCATCACATCGGCCATCCCCAGGGCGATAAAGTCTGCCGCCGCACCGATGGCATCCACGCCGGCGGTGCAACCGGTCGCCAGGGTAGTGCAAGGCCCATGAAAGCCATTGTCCAGAGCCACCTCGCTGGAGACCGAGTACGCCAGAAAGCCTGCATAGACGTTGGGGTCTACCGCGTCGGGGATGACTTCGACCATGAGCGGTTTGCCATTATTGTACTGGCAGACATCTGCGAAGACGCGCTCCATGAAAGCCACACCCCCTATCGCCGTGCCGATGCAGACGCCGGCGCGCGTCGGGTCAAGCCGGGAGCGGTCGAGGCCGGCCTCGACCAGGGCGCGCCGCGATGCCGCCACGCAAAACTGCGTCACCCGATCCATGCGAGCCACGTCGTCGCGGTCGAGGCCAAAGGCCGCCGGATCGAAGTGGCTGACCTCAGCGCCGATTTGAGAACCATTCCGGGTGGCGTCAAAACGGGTGATTGGCCCGCCAAATGAGCGACCATCGCGCACGGCTTCCCAAAGCGCCTTTAACCCCACACCGGCGGGACTGATCGCTTCCATGCCGGTGATCACAACCTGGCGTCGCTTATTCATGGTCGTTGCTCCACTGCCGCTTGAGCCGCCGACGCGCCTTCGATCTTTCTTTTGATGGCGGTCATCGTTAGCCTGCCATTGCGTTTGAGGGTCTGCTGGATGAGCGTCTCAGCTTCGGCTCGCGAACCGACGTTTAGCACCTCTTGAGCCTTAGCCTCATCGATGCTGACACGGTGAATCAAGGTCACCTGCACGCCGTCGTCCACTTCAGCGAAGCCCCACTCGCCTGTGTGCTCAAGAAAGAAAACGGGCGGCCTGGTTTGGCGATAAGTGATGCGCCGACCGTCAACGGCCTCGCGCTCCGATTCCATCCAGTGCGGCTTGCCGTTGGCTTCGACGCACATCTTGAACTGTTGATGTGCGCCCTGCCAGGCGATGATTTCCACCTGCTTGACGTGCGGCGTGATGCGCGGCCACAACGTCGGGTCCCAGAAGCATTCGAAGACCTCGTCGAGCCTTCCTCGGATGATAGTCGTATCGGTAACGGTCATCATGGCGTTGCCTCTCGCTTTATCGTTCGGATTACCAACGATCCTTGCGGAAATTACTGACCTGCGTTCGCGCACTGGCGGCGCAAACCCTGAGGTGATGATCCAGGCAAAGGGCATCAATGATCATGGTCATGCCGGTGCTCTTGCGAGCCGGCCTGGTCTATTGCCGTCGAGCAGGGCGAGTCGTTCTGATCCTGATCCGAGGCCAGCAGCGCCCCTACTGTCGCGGCAGCGATTCGGCCCAACCCGGTTGACATTTGTAGCGTGAACAACAAATTGCCTCGCGCATCCCGACCGAGCGCCATCGGGTGGCTCAGTGAATCTGGGAGCCTGTACTCATCAAAATGCCCATCCTTCAGCCTGCCGATCTTGTTGGTCAGCGACTCGGTAAACCAAACATTGCCTTGCTCGTCGGTGGTCAGCCCTTGCGGTGCGCTGTAAGCGGTCGGCACGGTGTATTCGGTGACCCAGCCATCGGCGATTTTGATGATCTTGTTTCGGCCTGCGTCGGCAAACCATGCCTGTCCTGCTGGCGTCACATCGAGCGCCACCAGGCACGCCATCTCTGGCAATAGATACTCTTTGAATTGCCCGCTGCGCGGATCAAAAAAGCCGGCGCATTTCCTTGATTCTTCGATAAACCAGAGTTTGCCGGCCTGATCAATCAAGGTCTTGATCGGCGGACTGGAGATTTTTACCGCCCTCGGCTGGGTGAGTTGCTCGGATGCCGCAGGGCACGACAGAAAACTGCCGCTCGCGGCGTCGAACAACCAGAGTTCGCCCAGTTTGCTCGCCGCCAGCAATCGCAACTTCGAGCCGGCGGGCGACATCGTCCGCGTCCGTGCGCTGCCTCTAGTAAGATCAAATTCGCTCAGCTTTCCTGTGGCCCCGTCGATGAACGAGAAGCGCTGGTCAGCGGTGAAGCAAAGGTTTGTACCCGCCTGCAAACGGGCGGGCAGGCGATGGCGCGTCACGACGCCGTCCGCAGCGACCTGTACGAGCAGAGGTGAGCCCTTTTGCGCAATCAACCAGACCGCACCGCCAGCCGATTCCAGGTTGTAAGCTGCCGAAGCAACCTCTGGCGACAGCGCGACGGGGGTGGCTTCAACGTTTCTCGGTTTCACCAGAATGGTGCCGCGCATCCACGGGTGAAACCGGCAGGTGTAGGTGTATTCGCCCTCGCGAGCAAACCGGAAGCACCATTCGCTGCCGGCCTTCACATCCGGCGAATCAAGCTGCCCGGTGCGCGCGTGGATGCTGTGCGTGTCGGAGTGCTCCACGTTGACCCACTTGACCACTTCGCCAACTTCGATGACGAGCGACTGCGGGGCGTAGAACGGCTCGCCATTGCTCATCACAATGGTGTGGATCTGCCCGGCGTCGCTGTGCAAGGTTTCGGGCCGGAGCGCCGCGTGTGCGATGGCCTCGGAGGGCGAAGCCGAGATGGAGAAGACCTGAATCGGCGTTTCCGCCCGCCCTGGCCGGTTCGCCTGGAAGCCGCTCATGGTTAAGAGCACGGTTGCCAAAAACACGCTGCATGCCGCAAGCCGCTTCCGTGTCGTGATTGTCGAGAGCACTGTTCTCATGATCGCCTCCTTACTGAGGTTAAACAACCATTGTGATGAATCTGCATTTATAATTATGAATCAAATTACAATATGCGTTTTCATCCTTTGCGCCCCTCATGCGGTTCTGAAGGCGCTTCTTGACCGTTTCAGGCAAAGCAGGATCAGCGTGATTGCTGCCACCACTGTCCCGACGCCGCAATAGATAAGCGAGCCGATTGCCAGGATGACCGCCACCGGCCACGCCCAATGCCTCTGCAAGAAGAGGCCCGCACAGGTGATCAGCCAGACAACTCCCCAGACGATGAAGACGCCACCAAAGCGCATCGGGTCGAGTCCGATGGCCATCGCCAGGTCCGCCCAGGGGCCGAGACGCCCGCCGAGCCGGATATAATCTCCGTAAGCCAGCCGGTGCCAGCCTTCAAAAACCATCCATGCCCCCATCACGAATCCCAGGATGAGCGCCAGCCATGCCACCTCTGGCAACGATTTCTTTGCGCCCTGCGCGTCTCGCTTCACTTCCCCTCCCGGAGTTGCAGCCTCATTTGAGCACGAAGATCATCCCGCCCGGCGGCAGGTAAATTTCTTCTTGCAGGCGGTAGCCGGCTCGCTCAAAGGCCAGCCGCCACTCTGCTACCGAGGCGATGCCCTGCGAAGAAAGCCTGTGGAAGAGATGGTGTTCGAGAGCGCCGGAAGGCTTTTCCCGTAAGCTTTCATCAGGTTGCTCCTGCGCCTCAAACAGGATGACCTCGACGCCCTCGAATTCGCGCCGGACGCCTTCCAGAGCTTTGACCAGTCCTTGCGTTCCCTTATAAGCAAATTCGTGGAAGACGGATGTCGAAAGGATCAAGTCAACACGGGGGTTCTCCGCCGGTGTGAACAGTCCATCGCCATGCAGGTTAAAGATGTCGCCGACCCCGACTTTGATCTGATTCCACAGTTGTGCCTCACTGATGCGGCTGCGTGCATACTGGATGGCTTCCAGCGAAATGTCGATTCCATATGCCTGCACATTCGCATTGCGCAGGCATAGTTGAATCAAAAGCTCGGCTGAACCACAGCCCAAATCCATGACCTGTTGAGCGCCTTTTTGTTCAATGATCTCGATTACTTTGGGGTAGCAAAAGGTTCCACAGATTCTGGCCGTCGCCTTGGCATCCAATTCGGGCAGCCGATGGATGTCTTTGCCATAAACCTTCTCCTTTCTGAGCAGCGGGGCGAGGTTATGAAAGAGAGGGTCATAGGCATAGAACAACTCGACCGTCGCCAGGTCTTGTTTGCAAATCTCGACGCCAGCCGAGTAGCGCCCTTGCGCGTCGCGGTTGAGAATACCCAGACCAAACAGGTATCTGGCGATGGCCTCCAGCTTGTCAACATCCAACTGCCGCGCGCTCGCATAGGCATCGAGCGCCAGCGCGCCGTGTGCAGCCATCTCGTCAAAAAAACCGATCTGGGATAGAGCAAACAGACAATGAAATGTCGCATAGCCTCGCAGGAACCACGCTTCAGAGCGTCCGCTGGCAAGGCTCTGCAAGGTTTGTGGGCGGCGTTTGCTGCCGTTATGTCGCGCGACGAGATTGTTGCTTGGAATTGCTCCCGCAGCTTCTGCACTTATGCGGTTTTGCGCCAACGGATCAGCCATTTCAGTACCTCTGTTCGTGAGCCAGCCGGCCATCGCCACGGCGGGCGATGGCGGCGGCTGGCCCGCCAGGTTACGGCGCGATCTGAGAAGCGGTTCAGGAATCGCGCCAATAAAGTTCAAGTCTCGCGCTGACGGTCAGCGCAGGGGGGCAAACTTCTGAACGCGATGGTTGCCCCCATCAACAACGTAGATCGTTCCTTGCCTATCGATGGTGATGCCGGTGGGGTATTTGAATTGACCTGGGCCTGAGCCGAAGCCGCTGCCCAACGTCGTGAGGTATTGCCCCTGTGAGTTAAATACCTGAACGCGGTGATTGCTCATATCAACGACATAGATGTTGTGCTGCGGATCAACCGCCACATCGTAGGGATTGTTAAACTGCCCCGACCCATTACCGAATGTGCCGAAGGCTTGCAGAGCGTTGCCGTCCAGGTCGAAAACCTGCACGCGCGCTCCGACCATGTCGGCGACAATGAGGGAGGTGCCGGCGCAGGTGATGCCTGTGGGGAATTGCAATTGGCCCGTCGCCGTGCCAAAGCCGCCGAAGGTTTTCGTAGTGTCCAGGGTCGGCGTTAGTTTGGTAACGACATGTTCCGTCTTACCGACGGTAAAGATCGCACCGCCACATGCCGTAACCGCTGCTGCCGGGACCTTCGCGGCACTCACAAACTTGCCGGTGCTATCAAACACCTGTACGCGCTCCTCGCGCAAATCAGTCGCATAGATGTTGCCGTCTGAATCCACGGCAACGCCACTGGAGTTATAGAGAGCACCCACCTGCTCGCCTGTCGTCCCGCCCGGCAGCCCAATGGTGCGAAGGAACTTGCCAGTCGTGTCAAAGACCTGTAGCCGGTTGTTGCCGGCATCCGCCACGACTAACTCGCCTGCCGACGTGATCGCTATTTTTTGTGGATATTGAAACTTCCCCGTGTCACTGCCAAAGCTGCCCCACTCGCCGAGATAAGCCGGCGGGGTGAGCATGGACAATGGCTTGATGACAGATCGCGTTTGGCTAAACCCTACAGCCATGAGGCCGCCGATCAAGCTCATCAGCAAAATGATCATCGGTGATGGGCGAACCGCTCTTTGCCATGCACTTCTACTGCGCATATGTGTTCCTCCTTATCCTAATGGTTGTCATCAACGACCGTACGCTGCATCGCACCATACGGAATTACCCCCAATTGATTGCCAGCTTGTTCGGTGAACCAGAGGTTGCCCTTAGAATCAATCCCAATTCCGCCCGGCATGCTCTCGGAAGTCGGAATGGCAAATTCGTAAAATTTGCCGTTGTCCAGCACGCCGATCTTGTTGCCGAATGCTTCGGTAAACCAGATGCGCCCGCGCGCATCAATCGCCAGCTTGAAGGGCGAACAGTACTTCGTGGGCACCGCGAATTCCGTCACGCTGCCGCTGGCGATATGCAGCCGCCCCACCTTATTGCCTGCCAACTGCAAAAACCAGATGTGGCCACGATGATCGGGAACCAGGCCGACCACTCGGCTGACCGGCGTGGGCACCGCATATTCTTTCATCTGCCCGGTCTGCGGATTCAGGCTGACGATCTTGTCATTGGCACGTTCGTCGAACCAGACCGTGCCGATGTCATCCACCATGATGGTGCTAGGCTGGCTCTTGGCGGTGGGCGTTTCGTACTCAATGATCTGTTCCGTCTCCGGGTCGAGCGCGCCCACCTTGCTACTGAGCTTTTCGGCAAACCACACCTTTCCTGTCACGTGATCAACGGCGATACCGGTAGCGCCGCTCATCGGCGTCGGGATCGGATATTCGCGGATGCGCCCGCTTTTCGGATCCAACTCGCCGATGTGATTGCCGGCGCGCTCGGTAAACCAGACGTGCCCTTGCAGGCCGATGTGAATCGAGGTCGGGCCGCTCTCCATGGTCGGCGTTTCATATTCGGTGACTTTGCCATCCGGGCTGAGTCGGCCAATCTTGTTGTTCAACGGCACCGATCCCAGCCGCGAGAAGCCACCGCCGCCTTGCGTAAACCAGATGTTGTCCTCTGCATCTATGGCTAACACCCCTGGCACGCGACCTGCGCCGAGCAGCGGGACTTCGAGGATCTGCGTGGTGCGCGGCTTGACCGTAATCACCGCCGCCATGTCTGGTCGAGATGGACAGAGATATTCGTAGCGGCCTTCCTGATCGAACGTGTGACTCCAACTGGAGCCGGGCCGCAAGCGGCGAGACCCGAATGCGCCATTGCGCGCGCTGATCGTGTAGGCGGCGGGCGACGGCGGTTCCGTCTTACCGGCGTCCGCAAACGACCATGTCACAGTGTCTCCGGCTTCGATCTGCAACTGGCTCGGTTTAAAATAAGGCGGCGCGGCGCTCATTTCGATCTGGTATTCGCGTTTGCCAAAAGTATCCAGATGGCGCAGGTAAGTCATCAGCGGTACGCCGAGCCCCATCGAAACGCCGCCCCGTTGCAAGGCTAGCGCCGCAATCATGTCGCGCGTGATCTGGCGCGCCTTGCCGGTCTCTCCTTGAGCGATGTGCTCTGTCAGGCGTTGCAGATAATCCTGCAACTCGCGCTTTAACTCCGAGCTGATGTCTTTGGGGGTTGCGGCTACCTCGATCAACTGCTTGATGGTGGCGAGGCCGGGATTGACGGTGAAGGTTGCGGCGGCAAGCGGCAACGGCCATCCGTGCCATGTCTTCGCAACGACAAAAGTGTGCGTGCCGGGTGCCAGCATTCCGGCATCAAGCTTGTCAGCAACCGGCACCGGTTTCTTATCTATCAAATACTGGAGTTGCGCATCATGGCTGGTCGTTCTGAACTGTACTTTGATCGGCGCGGCGGGCCCGGAAATGACGCCGCTCGGCTCAAACACTTCCAGTTCAGGCGGGGTCAGCCGGCCAAGCTTGTGAGCATATTGTTCGGAAAACCATATGCAGCCCTTTGAATCTACGGCGATGCCAAAGGGGCGGCTGGTTTTGGCCAGCGAGCCGGGGATGGGCATTTCGCCGCGCGCCGTGGCCTCGGGCGGCCCCATCGGGCGAAGGTCGGGGGAGCCGGTCGGAATCGCGTACCGCCGAAACGCTCGCAATTCAGGATTGTAACTTGAGATACAATTACCATCTAACTCGGTGAACCAGATCAGGCCCCACGGGTCAATCATCACACCGGCGGGTCGGGCTTTGGGATTAGGCACCGGAATCTCTTCAATTCGAGTCTGCCCGTGACGGATGAAGCCGAGCCGGCCATCCACTTCAGCGAACCAGATGTTGCCCTGACGGTCTGAGGCGATGCCGGCCAACCCGTAGAAGGGGCTAGGGGTCATCGGCGTGGGCACATCGTATTCGACCATCTGGTTGGTCTTCGGATCGAAGTGGCCGATCTTGTTGCCGGAATTTTCGGTGAAGAAAACCTGACCATCCGATGTGACGGTCAGGCCCGCCGGCTGACAGTTCTTTGCCGGCACGGCAAATTCGACGACCGCGCCGGTCAGCGGATCAAGCCGCCCGATATTGTTGCCGATCCGTTCGCTGAACCAGAGTTTGCCATCGGGCGCGACGGCGATGAAAAATGGCCAGCTATCGGCGGTGGGAATATCATAATCTTTGACCGTGCCGTCCTGGGGGTTGAGTCGCCCGATCTTATTGCGGCGAATGTCGGAATACCACAGTTGCCCCTGCGCGTCGCTGGCGATGCCGACCGGGAAGGCGTTGGCCGGCAGCGCGTACTCGTGCAAGCCTTCTTTGCGATAGACGCCAAGCTTTCCCGCCCGCGCCAAGGCGACCCAGATGTTATCGCCGGCATCGCAGAGCACGATAGAAGGCCCTGCCTTGGGGGTGAGGAATTCAAACTCTTTGAAGCTATGGCCGGTCGGCTGCACGCTGGCCGAAGGTTCGGTCGCCGAAGCAGCAACGCCGCAACCAAAGACCAAGAGCAGCGAAAGTGCCGTTTTCAACCCGAAGTTTCTCCTCGTCATAATTCCTCCTTGGATCATCGGCTCAAGCCGGCGTGCACAGGTTTCAATCGGGCTCACTGCGCGTTGCTCAGGCCGGCACGCCAGTGTTGGCGCGCTCCGGCGGTTGTATGGTGAATTACTTTCTTTTCTCGGTGATTTGTCTGCCGACCTCGACGGATTTTTGAATCAGGGCGATCTTGCCGGTCCCCATCTCGACGAACCAGATGTTGCCTTTCTGGTCTATGGTCAGCGCCACCGGCTGACTGTTTGGGGTCGGCAAGACGACCTCTTCCATCTTCCCGGTCTGGACATCCAGGCGGCCAATGCGATTGCTGCTGGCGCTGCCGCGCCAGCCCCCTTCGGCAAACCAGATGCTGCCATCAGGAGCTTCCGCAAGCGCGTTGACGCCGCTGTTGCTGGTCGGCACCTTAAATTCTTGAAACTGGCCATCCTTGAAGCGCGCGATCTTGTCGCCCATGTGTTCGGCCACCCAGACATTGTCGTGCGAATCTACCAGCGCGAAGACCGGTAAGGCGTTTTCCGTCGGCAGTGCGTACTCGGTAAACTTTTCGGTGACGGCATCAAACCGGCCCAGCTTGTTGCCATACAACTCCGGGAACCAGACGTTGCCTTTGGAGTCGAGGCTGAATCTTCCCGGCCCGGCGTCAAAAGACGGGATGCGATATTCCTTGAAGCCTTCGCCTCGCTTGTATCTGCCGATGGTGTTTTCCGGCGGCTTGGTGTACCACAGGACGCCACGCTTGCGGTCGGCGACCAGGTTATTCATAAACCCGTAGCCGGTGGGCTTGCGCACCACGGCGGTGCCCTTTTCGGGATAACTTTCAAGCAATAGATCGAAGCGCATCGAGATGATCCAGTGCGCGCCACTGCCGTCAATGGCGTTGGCGCGCGGGCCGCAGCCCTTAGGCAATTTATATTCGGTCACCAGCAGCGTCTCTGGGTCTATGCGGATCTCTTTGTCGTCCCAGGAGGAGAGAAACCAGGCGCTGCCATCAGGAGCAATGGCCGCCGCATCGGCCACATCATTGTGCTGATAGCAGGTAATCTCGGTCAGCCGGTACGATGTCGCGCTGTTTGGGAAAACGAGGTCAGTGACGACGGCAGGCTTTTTTCCCGACTCTGCTGAGACCACCTGAAGCTGTGCGCCGTCACTGTACAAGCCGCCTTGCGCCCCAGCCGTCAACAAGAGCCAGCCCGTCACGGCAATCAGCAGCAAACTTCTCATCAAAGGCTGCCGCCATGAGTGCCGGTCGGCGGCCTTCGGCTGTTGCTTTACACTCTGTTTGGACATAAATCTAGCTCCTGTGGTCGGTGTCTTGGCTACACCGATGCCCTGATGCCGAATGAGGAGGATTATCCGAGCCGCTTCAAAGTGGCTGACGTAGGAACGACCCGCATGGGCCCGTTCAGGGTTGAACCGATCAACGCGCGCTTAATGGCGATGCGCGGCTGGAGGTGAGACAGACCGCGATGGTGTGCGACCGGGAGTGGCAACTGAGGCTTGAGTCTTTGGTGACGAGTCGGCGTCGAAAGCGATCACAGTCGCAGACCCGGCGGCGTCGCAATCATTCGGCGCACCGACGATGATGTCGGCGTGGCCATCTCGGGTGATGTCGCCCACCGCCGCGACGGCAAAGCCATATTCCGCGCCTTTCTTTGGCCCATTGATGCGACAGAGCAATTCTCCGGTTTTTCCTGAATAAATATAGGCGCTGCCGGCGTTGTAGATTTTTTCAGGGTCCGCCCATTGCGAGCCAACCACAATGTCCGGCGTGCCGTCGCCATTAACGTCGCCCGCGCACGCGACTGAAAAGCCGAAGATATCGGTGGCATTTTCACCGTCGAACCGGTAGAGCAGTTTCCCGGTCGCCCCTGAGTAGACGAAGGCGCTGCCCGCGTCCTGCTGCCGGCGCGGGTTGGCTAACGGCGAGCCGACGACGAAATCCGCGCGGCCATCACCATCAAGATCACCAATGAACGCGACGCTGTTGCCGAAGCCATCGCCGGCGGCTTCACCATGCAGGGCATAAAGCAGTTTGTGCGAAGCGCCGGAGTAGACATACACACTGCCTGAGTTCACATGGCCGTTCTGGCTCGACCAGGGCGCACCCACGAGAATGTCCGGCACCTTGTCGCCATCAACATCCTGCCCGCCGCCGATTGACCAGCCATAGCGCCCGCCGCCCTCCTTAGCCATATATTTGCTGAGCAGCTTCCCTGTCGCCCCCGAATAAACAAAGACCGCGCCGGTGAACTGGTTGGTGCCAGGGGCGCTGAACATAAAGTCGGGCACGCCATCGCCATCTATGTCTCCGGCTGTCGAAACGCCCTTGCCGACGTAGTCGCCAGCCGCTTCTCCGTCGTAGCGGTAAAGCAGCTTGGCCGTGGCACCGGAGTAGACATACACACTGCCGGCATCCGGCAAGTCCTCAGAACCATCCCCCACCGGCAGGTCGGCTTGCGGTGCGCCGACGATAAAATCGGCACGCTTGTCGCCATCTATGTCTTTAAGGCCGGCAATGGTACGGGAAAAGACGATGCCCGACTTGGTGCCTTCCAGCCGGTGCAGGATTTTTCTGGTCGCGCCGGAATAGATGTAAAGGCAGCCGCGCAGATTCCCATACCCCGGCGCGCCGACCGCAATGTCGGGAATGCCATCGCCATCAACGTCGCCGACGCCGGCAACCTCACGGCCCGCCGAATCGCCATCGTTTTCGCCCTTGAACTCAAAAAGGATTTTGCTCGATAGCCGCCGTTGCTGGCCTGCCGGGGTGTCGCGTTGGGCATCGCGGGGCGCGCTGATGCGGCCAAGCTTGCCGGCGTATCGTTGTTGAAACCAGATGCCACCGTCGCGGTCCTTCACCAAGCCGACCGGCTGGGCATTGGCGGTCGGCACCACCAACTCTTCGACCTTGCCGGTATCCGGTGACAGAACCGCAATCTTGTTGCCGCCGGCACTGCCGCGCCAGCCGCCTTCGGTGATCCATATGTTGCCGTCCTTATCTTCCAGGCTGCTGGAAACGATGGAATGCTCCGTCGGCATCTGAAATTCCTTGAACTTGCCGTCTTTGAACCGCGCGTACTTATCGGTCATCGGCTCGGACACCCACACATTCTGTTTGGAATCGACCATACAAAAGACCGGCAGCGCGTTGGGTGTGGGCAACGGATACTCCTCGAACTTGCCGGTCTTCACCTCCAGCCGGGCCAGCTTGTTGGAATACAGTTCGGGGCACCAGACGTAGCCCTGATCATCGAAGTCCATGTGACCGGGGCCGGATTCCGGCGTCGGCATGGAGTATTCGTGGAAGCCTTTTTCCCGGTTAAAGCTGACTAACTTGTTTTCCGACGGCATACTGATCCACACGGTATCGTCGCGGGGGTTGGCGTTGACGTGGATCAGAAAGCCGTGGCCCGGCGGCACATGGGCATACGCAATGCCCTTCTCCGGATAAGTCTCCAGCAGCACCTCGATGCCGTGCGCGGTGATCCAGTGAGCACCTTTCTTGTCTATGGTGATCGAATACGGCGAAGCGCCTCTGGGCAACTGGTATTCGGTCATCTCCAGCGTCTTCGGGTCAATGCGAATCTCTTTGTCTTCGCCGGAGTCGACATACCAGATATAGCCATTGGGGTCAGAAGCGATGAGCTTACCCATGTTGCTTCGGGTCAGCAGAGAAGGAAATTCGATGACCTCTCGGCCAGCGATTTGCCCAATGCTCTGCGGTGTCGCCTTGACGGTCTTCCCCTTGGTTACAGTAAACGTGCCGGTTTGCCGATAGCGGATGAACCCCTGCGCGGGCTCCTGAGCAAAGAATTCGCGGCAAAGCCCACTAATCAACAGAGCCACGGCGGCCAGCGCCAACGAAACGATAGCTTTTCGCCGTTGAACAATCATCAGGTTATACATATTAATCCTCCTCAACTGCGTCCTTTTTCTATGGTCACCAACAGGCAGCGCGCCGTGATTACTGTTCGGCCCGCTTTTGCGGTACGTCTTTGGGTTTCGCTTCCTGACCTGCCAGCATCACGGCGATCTTGTTTCCCAGTTGTTCGGCAACCCAAATGTTGCCCTGGCTATCAAAGGCCATGCCCAGAGGCCAGGAGTCCGGCGTTGGGATGGCATATTCAACGGTCTTGGCACTCAGCGGATCCAGCACCTGTACGCGGTTGCCGAACATTTCCGTCACCCAGACCTTGCCATCCCGATCCACCACAGGAAAGAAAGGCGCGCTCTGCGCATTCGGCAGCGGGTATTCGCGAACCTGGCCGTTTTCAAGAACGCCGATAGCGTTGCCGGCGCGTTCAGCAAACCAGACCCGCCCGCGATCATCTACGGTAATGCCGGTTGGCCGCGACCCCGGTCTGGGCAAGCTATACTCCACGAAGGTCTGATCCCGGCGCAGGCAGCCGATCTTGCTCGCTTCACGCTCGGCAATCCAGATGTTGCCTTGCTGGTCAATGGCCATTCCCGTGCTGCGGCTCGCAGATGTCGGCACGTCGAACTCCGTGATCACGCCTGCGGCACTGAGGCGGCCTATTTTGTTGCCCTTCGTCTCGTTGAACCAGAGATTCCCCTCGGCGTCTAAAACCAGCCCGGTCGGCCAGGAATCCGGCGTCGGAATCGGGTATTCTTCGATCAAGTGACGGCTAGGGTCGAGGCGGGCGATCTTATTGCCAAACAGCTCAGTAATGAAGACGATGCCGTCGGGCGAAATGGCTATACCGCTGGGGCCGGACGCCGGTGTCGGTAAGGTGTAAACGGTCACATCACCATCAATAGTCAGCCTGCCGATCTTGCTCAGGGGCGGATAATTGATGTTGGCGAAGCCGCCGCCGCCCATGGTGAACCAGATGTTGTCATCGCTATCAATGGCAATGATGCCCGGCACGCTGTTAGGCACAGGTAATGGGAATTCCAGAATTCGCGCCAGCGCGCCGCCGGAGGCTGATCCCACGGTCGATTCCATCGCCGAAACCAGCGCGTCCGGCGGGTTGCCGACGATGATCATGCCGTACATATAGGGATGAACTTCGCAGGAAGTTTTGATGACGGCGTCTTCGGCCTCAGTAAATGTATAGCTCCAGGTTTGTCCCGGTCGGATCGAACCTGACCGCACCGCCCCCTTGGTACTGTTGATGAGAATGGTGTGAACCAGGGCCGGGCCTTGATTGTTCCAGATGACCGTGCTGCCGCGCCCGACTCGCACCCGCTTGGGATTGAAATAAGGAGCCTGATCGTGCAGCACGATATTTAATGTCGTCGGCGTCGCGGGCGGGCTCTGATTGGTGGCGGTCTGCGACCGGATGGCCGGTGCGCCGCCAGAAACAACAAAGCAGATCAGTGCGGAAAGAATCCCCGTGCCGATCACACGACTGATTGCTGTAAGGCATCGTGCTCCAAGCATATTGTCCTCCTCGGTAGCGCTGTTATCAGGCATGTTGCTTCGAAAATCAATGAATCTCCCGCTTCAAAACAGGTCTACTCAGGGATTCATTTTTTTTTAATCCCGCGCCTCAAAATTGATCTAAAGATCTGGTCCTGCTCAGCCCCAGCGGTTCGGGCGGGCTGAGCAGGTCGCTGGAAAAAGCCACCTGCGCTGCCTCGCGCCGGTAATTGACATGGAGCTTGTCAAGGATGCTATGCACATGGTTTTTCACCGTCGGCAGTGCAATGTTGAGTTGCCGGGCAATCTCTTTATTGCTCTGGCTCGCCGCAATCAATTGCAAAATGTCTTTCTCGCGCGGCGTCAAGGGAGCATCTTGAAAAGCTCGCAACTGGCTTTGCTCCTGGGAAAGCTCAGCGATTCTGGCGAAGACACGTGCGGCGATTTTTGGCGAGCACGGGCTTTGTTCCTCGTACACCGCCTCAATCGTCTGCACCAGATCGTTAAAAGAAGCGGCTTTCAGGAGGTAGCCGTTTGCCCCCGCCTCGATGAATTGCAGAATGGCTTTTTCCGTATCATCCAGCCCCAGCACGATCACCTTAATTGCCGGGAACTCTTCCTTTATCGTCCGCGTCACCTGGACCCCATCCACGCGCTCCAGCAGCGCGTCAATCAGCAAGACATCAACGGTCAGGGCTTTGATCTTCTCCAGCGCGGCGCTGGGATGGGTCGCTGAACCGACCAGGCAGATCTGCGCCTCACGAGGTTTAAGCAACATGGCGATTGCTTCAGCGAACAGCCGATGCTCTTCGATAATGAAGACACTTATCGGTTGCTTCATGGCCTTCTTCCCCTGGGGTAGATTATTGGTTTAGTTTTCAGGCAAAGAGATTCAGAGCGGTAACAACACAATGGGCCGGGGATTGTCGCTCCTGGCGCAGTGATCCCGCCTAGGGCAGCAGGCAAAAGCCATCCTGGCTTATCGTCAGTCAGTTAGTCTCACGTCAACCTGACGTATTGCCAATAAGATATTTTCGTCGGCCACCTCGCAAAGTGGCTCTCTAATGATTCTCTGGCGAAACAAATACGCGCTTTCGCGTTCCGGCGTCAGGGCAAGGATTAACAACTCGGGATATTCAGCCAAAAGGTGACTACAGATGCCGGGATCTTGATCCGAGTCTAGCATCTCTATAATGACGACATCCGCCTTCATCTGATCAACCGCTAGTAGAAGCTCAATGGGGCTGAAGGCTTCGCCCACTACTTCCATGTCCATCTGGCTTTGAATCAGATTTCTCAGCGACTCACAAAGCTCGCGTGACTTTGTAGCCAATAATACTCTGATCCGATTTCCCACAAATTCACCATCGGGTTGTGCGCTTTGGATAGGCGCATTATCCGGCATCGTCATTGACGATGCAATAGGTTGATGGATTCAAAAGAGATTCATGAGAGGATTGTTTTTTTTTAGACCCTGGCGCGTGCATCTGGGCTTTGACCAGTAGTTCATTTTTCAGAGCGTAGCGAATCGCGTCTGAGCGGCTACGCATCTGGAGCTTGTCCAGAATATTATGCACATGGTTTTTTACCGTGTAGAGAGACAAAAATAACTGTTCCGCTATCGCTTTGTTGCTCAATCCGTCGGTGATCAACTGCAAGACTTCCATCTCGCGCGCGCTTAGATTGGAGGTCTTAAGGGCCTGGTTGGCGAAGCGTTGGCGGGCTAGTTCAGCGACCCGCGAAAACGTGGTATAGGCGATTTGCGGGGAACAAACCGTCTCGCCGCGATAGACGGATTGAATGGCGGTTTGCAGATCGGTGATGGACGATTCTCTATGGATAAAGGCCCTGGCTCCTGACTCTATGCACTCCATAGGGCTGGCGCTTGATTCGGCCAGGCCAAAGATGATCACCTTGACATCGGGCATCTCCTGGCTGACTTGTCTGGCCAACTCCAGGGCGCTGGCATTGTTCAGGTCGATATCGATCAGGACAATGTTCAACTGTTGCGCCCGCATTTGGCTTAATGCTTCTGCGGCGCTTGCGATCAGTTCAACCAGGGCAAAGTCTGTTTCCGCAGCCAGGACAGCGGCCAGACATTCGCCAAACAAATAATGATCCGTCACGATCATTAAGCGGGGGTGAGGGCTCATCTTTAAACCTCCCGCCAGGTTCTGCTTGCGCAAAACATTGGTAATAATCAATTAGCTTCGCAGAGATTTGCCTGCCAATCCTCGCGGCGATGGTAAGATTTTTCCTGCGCGAAGTCAAGTGGGTTTTTACTCACTTATGTAATTACCAAATTATAAGAAAAATTGTAAAAATAATTACAATTCAACCAAGCTTGCGCTCGAAGGAGTATCATAGCCCTTCCGCTTGATTGCAATACTCGTTTATCCTGACAATACCCTTGGAAGGGCGTGATGAACCGGAGGAGCTTACTTGCCGCGTTCAGCAACAGGAAATAGGAGGTAGTCCACTTGGCACGGTTGTTGTCAGTCAACGTCGGTCGTCCTCGCGAGATCTCATGGCGTGGGCAGACCGTGTACACGTCAGTGTGGAAGGAGCCGGTCCAAGGACCTCGCCTGGTTCGGTGGCTCAACATCGATGGCGATGCACAGGGTGATCTGGCCGGTCACGGTGGCGAGCAGCGAGCGGTGTTCGTCTACCAGATGGATTCTTATCGCTACTGGGAGCGCGAACTGAAGCGGCGCGATTTCACATTCGGGCAATTCGGCGAAAACTTCACGGTAGAGGGCATGGCCGACAGTGAGGTCTGCGTCGGTGATCGCTACCGAATCGGCGGAGCGCTGTTCGAAGTCACACAGCCGCGTGTGACCTGCTATCGCGTTGGCATACGAATGGACGAGCCCAGGATGGCGACTTTGCTGGTGGCGCATCACCGCCCGGGGTTCTACTTTCGCGTGCTCGAAGAGGGCGAGGTCGGCGCTGGCGACGAAATCATCAAAGTTGCTGAGGGCCCGGAGCGCCTGACTGTCGCCGCAATCGACGCACTGCTCTATCTTCCCGGACCTGCCAAGGAAGAAATTGAGCGTGCTTTGCGTATCCCAGCTTTGAGCCCTGGCTGGAAGTCTTCTTTCGAGGCTCTTCTTCGGCAGATGGCACAACCGGGGTCACACACAGGCAATGCCGGCCTAGCTTCACCGGAACAGATGGTTACGGCCGCGCCCGGATTCCGATCTCTGAAAGTGGCCGGAATAGATCGCGAGAGCAGTAGCGTGGTCTCGCTGGTGCTGGAGCCGGCGGACGCTCGTCCTCTTACCGTCCCTCTGGCCGGGCAGTTCGTGGTGTTGCGACTTCGTCCTAAAGCGGACGCGCCGCCGGTCTTGCGCAGCTACTCACTTTCCGGTCTGCCCGACGCCCGTCGTTATCGCATCAGCGTCAAGGAGGAGCCGCACGGAGTCGCCAGCACCTATGTGAGCACACAGCTCCGTACCGGCGACGTGCTGGATGTTAGCGAGCCACGCGGTGCCTTCACCCTGCGGCGGGGCGATCTTCCTGCGGTGCTATTGAGCGCCGGTGTAGGCGTGACTCCGGTGATGGCCATGCTCCATGCGTTGGCGGCCCAGGCATCAGTGCGCCCGGTCTGGTGGATTTTTGGCGCGCGCAACCGTGGGGATCATCCCTTCGCCCGCGAAGCACGCGATCTACTGGCTAAGCTACCCAACGCCCGGAGCCACGTACAGTACAGCCGGCCTGATCCCACTGACCGATTGGGTTTCGATTTCGATGCGGCTGGCCGCCTGACTGTTACGGCCCTCGAAGAGTTGGGGGTACCCCTCGAATCCGATTTTTATGTGTGCGGGCCACCCGCGTTCCTTGCGGACTTCACCGCTGGACTTGCCGATAGGAGTGTGGCACATGATCGCATCCACACCGAGGCTTTCGGTTCAGGCAAGTCCATCACGCCAGGCGTGGCGGAGGTGCCGCGCCGGCCACCGCACGCGCCTGCCGGTCCCGTCGGCGAAGGTCCAAGAATTTCATTTGCACGCGCCGGGCTCACGGTTTCCTGGAACTCACGGTTCCAGAGCCTGTTGGAACTCGCCGAAGCCTGTGACATCCCGGTGCGCTGGTCTTGCCGGACCGGAGTTTGCCACACTTGCGAGTGCGGGCTGATTTCCGGATCGGTGAAGTATGATCCCGAGCCGCTCGATGCTCCGGCGGTCGGGAACCTATTGATTTGCTGTTCGCGCCCGCAGGAAGAGACGGTAATCGATCTCTAGAATGCCCGGCAACGTGCATGAAAATATGGAGGAGGGTTTCATATGCGATCTGAAATAGTTCCAAGGGCTGTCTTCCCCGGCTATGAGCTTTCCGAACCGCAGAGGGTTCTGCCCCAAGGACCGCCGGCAGCATGAAGGGCTTGTTCAACTTCATCGTGAGATTGAGGTCGGCTATTGTCGGCTGGTCACGATTAGCACCGACAACATCACTGAGACGAATGAATATCGCAGCGGCGTCGGTGCCCACTGGCCTTTCCTCTCCGATGCGGGGCGGACCGTCCAAAAAGATCTCGACATCGTAGATCTTCGGGCAAGAGCGAAGGAAGGGCAAAATCTTCTGCCACTGTTTGTCGGTGAGGGTTACTGGTAGCACTCATCGAGTTTACGTGAAATGTCAACAGAACCTAGTAAATGACTGACCAGACGAGCCCCGTAAAGATAGATATTAAAGCGACAAGAATGATAAATAAGAATGTAAGTTTCATCATTGACTCTTGTATCGATTGGTAGTATTGTTCACTTTCTTTTTCGCAAGGGCTGAATCCTCACGAGCCTCTGCTTCCTTGCACCTCGCTAAATCCAGCCTTGGCGATGGCCACATTCAGTGTGCTATTTCCCCGTGTACGGTTGATCCCAGGAGCCTACACGGAGAAAGTCTATGTCACCACATTGCTGACGATTGCTCTCGCAAAGGCCGGAGGTGATGACGGTCGAAGAGCTTCGACTCGAACGACTCACAGCACTACCAGCCAGATTGCACATGCAGTTCAATTGTTCTTGACGACCTATCATGTCTAACTTCTATTTTTTCACTGATCCGGGGCTGCTGGATTCGCAAGTTGCAGGGCAGACGTTCGGACCTGCGGGCGCTTCGGCAGGCAAGGACCAATTCCGCGTCACCGATATGCATACCTCATCCTCCGCGGACATGCCTGCATTTGCGATCTGCGACGGACTTATTTGTGCCCAGGCAGATGTGAACGGCACCCTCAGCCTCATCCTCAAGCCGATCGAGCAGCCGCCGTTCGATTTTCCCTTCATCAGTTACATAATCTATAAAGGCATCGATCCCAATAGCCTGCTCACGAACGGAAACGCCGGGCCGGGCGGCACAATCGATACATCGACGGCGAGTAACAACAAGCTCGTAGATCTCGTGCAAAAATCCTGGCTGGCGAATAACAATCCCGGCGACCCGACGCGAGAATGCTTGGGCCTTCACCTCACGCCGGCGTCGACGGCAGCCGACTATCCGGCTCTCGATCTGAGTAGATATGCCGATGGCGAGCCACTCGACCATCTGTTCAATCAAGGCGACGGGAACTTTCAGCTGCCGCTCGTGCGCGGCGGCTGGCGCATCGGCACCTACTCGGGGGGCAGCTTCGGCGTGGAGGTCATCGTCGAGCGCCTCGCTTATCGGTCAAAAATCGCGCTTGCGCGCAAGCTGGAAAATGTCATCGAGGTCGCCTCGCTTGATCCGGCGGTCACCTATTCGCAGAACGACACAACATATTTCATGCACTGGCATGCGAAAGAGGAGTGCCTGAATTTCATCGATCCATGTGTGTTCTGGGGATCGTTCTTCGCGACGAACCTCAGGGTTTGGGACGGGGCCCACACAAAATTCCACCGGAAGACCGGTAACGAGATCTATCAGACCGTGCTGCGCGGCAGTTATGACGATGCGAGTGCGCCGGCAGGAGCCTTTTACAATCGCAATCGAGCCCGGATCGATATTCGCAATGAACACAATCAATCTCTGAACTACTACAAGAACTACGGCGACACCATTCAGCTTACTCTCGATGGAAACGCGACAATCGAGAACCAACTAGAAAACTATTACGGCACAGGCTGGCCCGATTTGGCGGTCGCGAAGACGGACCTCACGGCCGGAGTTGGCAAGAAGACCGATCTCTATTTCGGCCTGCCGATGGGGGACAACACCAAACCCTTGTTGTTTATTCCGGCCGGCAGTACGAAGAGGCGGGGTCCACTCGGCAGGTTCCAAAGATTCATAGAACCGCACCCCAACGCTGCTACCGGCTTTACGGAACGGGCAAGTCTGTCGATCCCGATCTACGATGACGGACAAACAGCCAGGACCGTCGCCTGTTACGTGAAACTCTGTTACTTCAAACAAGGCGTCTCGGGGGATGGAGCCGCTCCGCCTCCCATCGATTCAATTACACCGATGAAACAGCACGCGCTGGACTTCACCCTCAGACTTCCCTCGGAGTCAGAGTTTCCGTCAAGTCTCGTCGGACAGGCGTTTTGTTTTTTCAACGATCAAATCCTAGTGAACATCGGAGCCGGCAAGGCAGGTCAGCCGGGGTCTCATATTGCTGTGCCCTTATGCGCCGGTGACGATGGCAACGCATATATTGGCGTGCTGCCATTGTTTTCCTATTGGAACGGTCGCGAGACGAGCGTGCCGGAGCGATTTCCCAAGACTTCCTCTTCCAACTCCGAAAAACTCCCGCTCCTTCGCAACATTGCCGAGCGTTATGGCCGAGATGTCTCCAAACGAACAGTGGACATAGACGGGATTGAAGCAAACAAAGTGAGCGTTTATTTTTATACCGATAGCGACAAACCATCGAAACGACAAAGCCCAGCGTTCGGCACAGGGCTGATCGAGCAGATGCCGACCTTGATCCTCGCCGCCAGCGAACTATCTCAGGTGCTGGCGATGCTTCCCCAACCTCAGAAGTTCGTCAAAGGAACGGCCTTCGTGAACTTGACCGGGATCGAAACAACGCAGCACGACTTCGGTGGCGCTCCTTATGTGTCGCCTACGCTCCAACTGATCTATCTGGCCGACGATAATGCCGGCCATGTCCGCTGGACATCAAACACGCTTGCAATCGAGGTGTACGGCCATGGCAATAGTTAGCAGCAGGGCGGTCACTTTGCCGCTTGGCAACGGTCCTTTTAGTGGGTCGGCCCCTTTGCAAATCATAGCTACGGTTTTGGTGGACAACTGCTTCCAGGTTTGGACTGGCCCCAAATCCAAAGTGGAAGAGTTGAAGGTCCCCACTATTCAAAACAAAAATGCTACACAAGTTGGGACGCCAGCTATAAAGGCGTTTGACTATTCTCCCGGCGACTACATTTACATAATTGCCTGGAGTGATAATCAAACATATCAGGGGGTTCTCGGCCAATTTTCGGTTGTCGGCACCTCGCAGGTACTTTATACGGGGGATCCCCGCTGGCAAGTCTTGCCTACGGACGAGGATTTCGGCAACTCTACCGCGCCGACCAAAGACCAAATCAATCTGCACCTCTTCGCCGATCCGCTTGGTTCGACAGACCCCGCTTCGAAATGGACAACACCCATAACTGGTCCCGCGAATGTGGCGGGGAATAAGCCTTTTGGTTGGGTTTCGACACTAGTGAGCGCAAGCGCCCGCTGGATGTGGCACGACGGCAAGGACGACCCGCGCGCCGTATACCCCTTAGACCCAACCGTTTCTCCATACGTCCCTTTCACGTCGCCACCAGGCCATGTGAACGTTCATCATGAATTCCTGATCTTCGCCATACCTCAGGATGAAATTGTGCAAATCGTGACTGAGCCGAAACCACCGGATCTGTTCGCCGAACACTTATTTGACGACAATAAGTTCGCGTTGACGCCTGTTGAACAAGATAGCCTCTGGTCGACTGGAGATGCCGAAACCGACTTGGATTTTCTTGTCGTGTGGATGGTGGACCACGCCGCTGAAATGAAGTTCGACGCCAACCTATTTGGAAGGGGAATCGGCGTCCGAGTTGCAAGCGGTCCGAAAACCAGCGTCACGCAGGATGTTGTCGTTTCGGCAACGGACCAACAGGACAACTCAAAGCCGAATTCCGCCGCACCCGGCAACGCAGGAATCCGCTATACGGACGGTCGAGTGTATGTATTTCCCGGTCATGAGGTCATCTTTGTAGTCCAGGGGTTTGTGAGCCCGCTGCGTGCGACGTTGAAGGAGGAATTCACCAGCGGTAATCAAGGGGCTTCCCTGGCGGAACTACAAACGTATGATGCGCGACTGCCCAAGGATTTCGCCGCCAGAACGCAATACAACCCGCTCCTTAGCGTCCTCCGGGCCTTCGGACAATTCGAAGCGATGATCGACAGGATAATCAACCACGTCGGCGAGTTATATCCCTCCCCTGATGCGGCCACGGCAATCAATATTTCCACTTTGACGACGAAGCTGGAGAATCTAAGACTGAATGCTATAGGCAAAATAAATATTTCGGATGTGTGGTGGGATATTGAAGTCACCTACCCTTCATACAGGAAGATCAAAGACAACCAACCCTTTCCCTAGACGGATGGAGCCAGGCCGATGAAGCAATATCCAACACTTTCAAGCCTCATTACATCGTCACAGTTGCCGGAAGGATTTGCGCCGATCGGAGAGAGCATCGAAGATCTGCTCGGCAAGATCCGATACCGCGATTTGGTTGTCGAGAAGAGCCCAAGCCAGGAAGCGGGATTCTACGCGCTCACGATCGTCGCTCGCGAGTTGACGATCGACCTTTTCGGGTCCGGGCTGTTGCTCATCTTTTTCCCTTCTGATGACGCAACCAGCCCCGCTTCTGAGTTCGACTGTCGCTTCGAGTATCATTGGCCCATCTTGCGGTACCAGCAAGCCTTCGATTTCGATAACTTTAGCGCGCTTCCCCATGCCTTTCTCGATCTTTTTCTTGATCTTATCGACGTCGACGAGAAGGAGTTCATCGATGGCCTGATCAATGTGCTCATCGATGATCCGGATCCATACCAAGCGTTGATTGATGCACTGAAAGCTTTGCCGTCCGCGCAGGGCACTGCGCTGGCGACGCTCTCTCTTAACGATGTCCCCGCCTGGCGCGACAATATTGGACACATTGTCGAAACGATCATCGAGGCCGGTCTGGATGTCTTCGAGGTCGCGTTCGAGGCAATCATCCAGGATCTTAGCGACCTGGATGGAACCGTTGAACGGTTGATCAAGCTCTTCCAGTCCTGGCTCGGCGACATCACGCGCAGCGATATCGAAGATCTGCTCATCCCCCAGGTGTCGGCCTCGCTAGACGCAGTCTCGGTGGGAATTCAGTTTCCCAGCACCATTCTCAGAGAAGTCGATGCACAGGGAAAGCCGCTTCCCGATCCGCTAAACCCCGGAGAAGATAAGCCTGCACGGCTCGCGTTCGACGTCGCCTCATTGAAATACTCGACGGCCAGCGGATTGGAATTCCACCTAGCTGACAGTCTCAATATCAATTTTCCCAAGTCTGAGATTCTCAAGTCGGGGTTGATCCTCGAGCTTCACGATTTGAAGGTCGACTTTAGCCGCACCACCAACATTCCTGAGGCCATTGCCGATGGCCGGCCACCAGACTTTGTTGGCGTGTATGTGAAGGACGGGACAATAACTTTCCCGGCCTTCTGGAAAAGTGCTCCCGGATCGACCGGGGTGATCAAAGCCAGAAATCTGCTCATTGGCACCGGTGGCTTTTCGGGTACGATTGCGATGGAAGCGCTGACGGCGGGCACTTTATCGCCGATTGTCAACTTCAAGTTCGGCGACAGCTTCAGCGTCAGTCTCGATGCGTTCAGCCTCACGCTCAAGCAGAACGCGATTACCGATTCGACGATTAAGGGGACACTGGTAATTCCCGGGTTCAAAGATGCAGCAAAACAACCCGCCAAAATCGACATCGACGTAGCCATCCGCCAGGACGGCGATTTCGACATCACCGCAAAGGAAAAAGCGGGCCTGGTAATCAGCGGGGACGTTTTTGATCTCACCTTGAAATCGGCGTACTTCGGCAAGAAGGATGATGACTTCTACCTGGGCGTTTCGGGCTCCATCAAGTTTACTGCCCAATTGTTGAAGGACATCGACCCCATCGAAGTCGAGAAGCTGAGCATCTGGAGCGATGGAAGAATTGAGATTGAAGGCGGAACGATTCCCCTTCCAAAGAATATTCGTTTTCCGATCGGCCCGGTCGAGTTGTCAATCTCTGCCATTCATCTGGGTTCACACCAGCAGGAGAAGTCAGGCGTATTGCGCAACTACCGATACTTCGGGTTCGACGGTGGTATCGATATGAATCCGGGCGGCCTTGATGTGCGCGGCAAGGGAATCAAGTTCTATTTCACCGTGGACGGCGGACCGTTTGACTCTTACCTCGAAATCAAGAGCCTAGCGATTGATCTGGTCATCCCCGGCAGTGCCAGCAAGGAAACCGCCACGCTTCTTGTGTCGGGCTTCCTAAGCGTCGGCGGCACGGCGACTGATCCCGCGTACGAAGGTGGCGTCAGTTTCTCGCTGCCCAAGGCAAAGATTGCCGGCGGCGCGTCAATGAAGTACCAGCCAAAAAAACCGGCCTTCCTCGTTGACGCCTTCGTGGATCTGTCTACTCCCATCCCTCTTGGCTCTACCAGCCTCGGCATCTATGGCTTTCGCGGCCTGTTCGGTCAGCGTTATGTACCCGACAAGAAAGATACGGAAACGTGGTTTGACTACTACAAAGACCCCCCATCGGAAGGCGTTAGTGTTTCTAAGTTTAAACTACCTGACGAGACAAAGGATTACGACAGCCCTTTCGCGATTGGCGCAGGCGTGTCGCTTGCAACCATGCAGGGCAGTGGCCGACCGTTCTCCTTAAAGCTCTTTCTTCTCCTCGCGCTGCCGGACGTGATTTACCTTGAGGGCAAAGCCAACATCCTTGGGCCACGTGTGGGTCTTACAGGAGACGATCCTCCCTTTTCAGCAGTGCTCGCCATCAGCTCACAATCGGTGGAATTGGCAGCCGGCGTCAATTACAAACTGCCGAGAGAGGATCCGCAGAAAGGGTGGATTCTCGACTTGCATGCCGAAATGCGCGCGGCGTTCTTCTTCCACAATTCATCGGCATGGTATATCAACGTCGGCACGATTCAGAACCCCACCACCGCGCGAATACTCAGTCTGTTCGACGCCAGTTCATACCTCATGATCTCTGCAGCCGGGATTGCGGCGGGTGCCGGTGTTACATACGGGTTCGAGAAAAGCTACGCCGGCGGTCTGGTACACGCCTCGGTTGGCGTCTACATCAAGGTCGGGGGCTTCATCAGTTTCGAGCGTCCGCAGATCGGCGGCTTTGCCATGCTAGGTGGGCACGTCGACGTCAGGTTGATGCGGTTCAGCTTCTATATCGTCATCGACACATCGCTCTCGGTGGAGGTGGCCCAGCCGTTCTTCGTTCAGGGAAAGGTGCATCTGTGCGTCGGCATCAAAATACTCAAGAAGAAGTTGGAGAAGTGTTTCGACGTCGAATTCAAATGGGAGAAGAATCACAATGGCGATCCAACGCCGGTGCTGCCGTTCGCAGACCCCGCAATTCCCGGCGCGCAGTTTCCACTCAAGGCGACCAATATGCTTTCAGGCGAGTCCTTCAACATTGCGAATCTCGGGACATCGCTCCCCTCGGTCCCACCGTCGTTCGATGACGCCGTGTTGCCGCTTGATTCGTGGATCGACATTGAGTTTTTGAAAGGACTGTTGCCCGGATCCGATGTCGATGCGCGAATCGGTCGCTTATCCGGACAGGCGGCAGCCAACACCATCGACGAGATCCCCCCTGCGCAAGTTCCCCACAAAGTGACGCACGCCTACTCAATCAAGGCAGTGGAGATTAACGCGTGGAACGGCAACGCATGGGTTGAGTATCGCCCCTACCAGGCAATGAGTTCGCCGGGCGCGCTGGCTGCGCTGAAGGCGAATCCGACTGCGTACAAGGACGGGTTCTGGCAGAACTCCGGCTCCGGCTTCAACAAAATTCGTTTGCTTGCTGAAACCTCTCTGTCCTACATGCAGCAAGGTCAGCCTGGATGGTACGTGCCCGAGCAATTCGGCATTACCAGCGCCACATTGTTCTGTAGCACCAAGCTGCGCGACAAACATTGCATTCGTTGGGTGGACGTTACTCCTGGAACCGCATATCCGGACGGCGCGTGGCGGCAGCATGAGACGGTGCTCTGGTGCATCCTGGGGGGACCGGGCACGGTCATTGATTGGAACAGTCATTTCGGCATTCCCCGTTCAATCGCGTTCGCGAATGAGGCGACCGCACAGATCGTATTCAACCAGCCATGCGTGGAAGTTGATCTGAAACTGACGACGTTCTCCACGGGAGCCGTTATCCGATTCTACAAGCGCGAAACCGTGGGCGCGGGGTTTGTGTTCACATTGGTGGAGACGCGAACGCTGACGCAACTGCAACTCTTGGCAGAAGTCCGATATAACAACCCCACAGTACCCGTGGCCAAGGTGGAAATCGATCCGATCACTGCCGACCCAGTCGCTGTCTACGCGTTAAAAGTGCAGATTGATGCGCTGTACCGGCAACTCTACGAAGTCAATCCGGCGGCTCGACCTTCAACCGACTTACTAGCGACGATCCACCAGCTCGAGCAGCAACTCGCACAGTTGACGGGTCAGGGCTGCACGCCCAACGGCATTGACAAGGCAACGTTGGTCAAGGCACTTCAGGCTGTCCAACAACAGGTTGCTGAATGCGTCGAAGAGCTCGAGGCTTTGCAGGCCGCGCAGCAGCAGGCCTGCAAGAAAGCCGGTGATTTCAAAGCGCTGTTCAAACGCTGTTTCCCGAAGCCGCCGCCGGCAATCAGCTACGATATCATCGAACGTAGCAATCTTGCGGGGCGTGCGGAATTCGTGTTCCGTGTGTACGACGATCAAAGCGACGCTATCTTGTTTGACGGCGTCCTGCCATATGCGGACGCCTCGACGGCGGAGCGGGCAACCTTTGATACGCTCGAACTCGCACTGTGGCCGGGAGACTATGCGCTGATGGCCCCGATGAACGGGCAATACTTCTTTCAGCTAGTGGACACCTTGGGCCGGTTCGCGGCAGTAAGCCCAGCAACCTTTACCACGTGGGACAAGCTAATAGCATTTTGGGAAGAGACTCAGGTCAAGTTTCGCACGGCACACACAGGCGGGACATTTACTTTCGGACGGCGTGTAGCGGGGAAGCCGCCTTGCAAAGAGCTGTTCGAATGCTGTGCTCCGAAGCCGCAGTCGGGGCTCAGCTACGATATTCTCGAGCGAAGCAATCTTGCGGGGCGTGCGGAGTTCCTGTTCCGTGTGTACGACAATCAAAGCGACGCCATCTTGTTTGACGGCTCCCTGCCATATGCGGACGCCTCGACGGCGGAGCGAGCGACATTCGATGCGCTGGAGCTTGCACTGTGGCCGGGAGACTATGCGCTCATGGCCCCGACGAGTGGGAACTTTTTCCTTCAGCTAGTGGACACCTTGGGCCGGTTCGCGGCAGTAAGCCCAGCAACCTTTTCAACGTGGGATAAGCTAATAGCATTTTGGGAAGAGACGCAGGCCAAAGTTCGTGCGGCACACGCAGGCGGGACATTTGCTCTCGCCCGGCGCGTAAGGGGAAAGCTGCCTTGCGAGGGGTGCGCCGATCCGCTTGATTGTTGGAATCAGCTATCGGTCTTCGGCGCGGTCGGGGGGGGCAATTGCCAGGCCATCGTGGCCGACATCCTCTCCGCTCGCGACGTGTATTGCAGCGCGTACAACAAACTGTATCGGGCCCTCTATGACTGCAACAAACAACTGCTTGATGCGGCAATTCGGAATTGCGATGAACTGACGAGCCAAGTAGACCTCCAGCATGAGGCGTGTCAGGCGCTGAGTGATCAACTGGCTGCCATTCAGCAGCTCATTAGCTTCATCGACCACAATGGCGCGTTCCTTCCTCCCGAAGGTTTTCCGTGTTCAACGTTGCTGCATGAGGCCTGCTGTCTTTCGCTCGAAGATTACGAATTCAATGTTTCAGTGCCCAGCCTGCCGGCCATCCAGAAGGACTACGAGACCGCCGTCGAGGCAATCGAAAAGATGCTCACTCCCATGTGGAGGCCGGTTACTAAATATTCCATTCATCTGCAAGTAACCGACACCGTTAATGGCGCGTCGACTCCCGACAGACATTTTTATTTCGGTTTCCGCACCGCGGGGCCCGTGGGCCATTTCCATACCGATCCAAAAGCCAAGTATGTGGTTGCTCCGAAGACGCCCGACCAATATATGCTTACCGGCCTCAAAGGGTATATCGATTACCGCCGTTCGTACCCGAATGCTGATGGCCAGTTGATAGGGGCAAAGCCGTTGTTCTACGAAGATGCGCGCATTCTGCTCTTCTTCACGAAGCGCTACGTCTATCATTTCTTCGGTGATTGGCCCGCTTACAACGGGTTGCCGTCGCTCACCGGCAACGCGATGCAGATTATTATTAAAGATCCGGCGGAGAACATTTCGTTTCCCAATCCGCCGCCGCCGCTGACGACTACGACGGTTATTCCGCAGGCGGTCACGTCGTGGCCGGCGGATGACGACCCGTGGCCGACAGACGACGATCCGCGAATTCCAGAAGACATCCGCACGCTGCTTAACCTGCGCAACCCCGAGTTGTTGAATCCCAAGTTCGTGGGGGGACAGTGCTGGGAGTCGGGCGGCGACATGATCACGCCTGCCCGCGTCTATACGATGGTGACGCCGCAGTACCTCAAGCCGCTTAAGCTCTACACAATCGTTGTGAATAACGTGTACCAGGGACAGATACAGGAAGTGCACAGCTTCGTTTGTCAGACGTCACGCTATCCGGATTTCGCCGCGCAAGTGAACAGCTACCATCTCGACGATGGCAAGGGCAATCAACGCGATGCAATTTTCCGAATCGACGTGCCGCTGTCGGTGGCGGATGTCACCCTAATGCACGATGTCGTGAGCGGTAATATGTCGGGGCCGAACGCGGCTCTCGCCGGCACATTGGCCGATCCGTTCGATCGCCTCGTGGAAGGTGTCATGAAACTTACGCCGCTTAACGCAGCGGTCAGCACAGAGTTCAACATCGTTCGCAACAGTACGACAAACGCCGTAGTGGCGGTGTGGATTCGCAACCCGGAACCCTTCAACGATCCTAAGCTCCCTGATGAGGTGCTGCCCCGCAGCCTGCGCGTGATGAACGGTACGAACCCCGATCTCAACTACGAGGTGCTGTTTTCGAAAGACCGGTCGCAAGCTTTCGTGATGCATCCGTCGAAGGTGATCCCGGTGACACAGATGAAGTTCCGCTTTGCCTACATCGAATGGGACGGCACCAAATACGTGGATCACACGGTGGTCAATTCCGGCTTGGTACATATGAACATTTGAGAATGATTACGCCGCAATCTGGTATCGCTTATGGACGCGCGAAACAACAGTCAGAAGATCATTTTCCCGGCCACCGAGTTCAAGGTGCAGTCTCCCTATTTCTATCTGCAAAGCGTGGGATCTACTGGTGCCGATGGCAGTACATATGGCGCGCATCTGCGCTGGCTACTGCTGCGCAATTTGGGAGAGACACATCTTGCAAAAGGCGATTACGCCACAACGACTCTCAATTTCAATCGCCCGGATGACTACGTGACGCTGTCGCGCTCACGCTACATCACCCGGTTTCCCACCATCGTCGACTTTTCCGTGGCACCCAACGTTGTGAACGATGCGCTGGCATTTTGGATTTACACCGCTACCAACACAAACACGGTGGTGTACATTCATTTTCGCGATGCGGCAAAGTATGCCGCCGTGCGCGCCGGCGTCAACCCGTCGCTTCAGCCCCTGCAATTCGTCCAACAATATTGTCCGGGATTGATCGAAGCGGAAGTAAAAGACAAGCTGTTCTTCGCAGCCGAATTCGACGTTGCGCGCGATCCCGCCACCGTGCTGCGGGCCGAGGCTCTGAGCGTCGAAGAGAATGTTCCGCTGTCACCGATCTCCGTATCATGCCGAAGAGAATTCACTGACGCTAACTGGTGCCCGCCCGTCGAAGCCGTCCCGCCGACAGAATCAAGAATGACGGCTGCGCCTGTGGGGCCAATAGAACCGGCGGAGCCCCTTCCAGCCTGCTGTGCCGGGCGGAACCTGCTGAGCAACGGCGGTTTCGAGAATTCCCTTGGCGAGTTCTTCTTTCAAACGGACTATATTCTCCAAGGGGGTGCGCAAGCGGGTGCCATCAATGTCACCTCTGATGCGTCTCTTGTGAATGGCAGATGGGTGGGTCTCCCACACACAGGAGCACAATTCCTCACAGTTGACGGCAGCGTGCAAGTAGAAAAAGCAGTATTGGTGTTCGGCTTGGAAGTGGAGCCTCAAACAGAATATTGTTTTACGGCTTGGTTATCCACGCTTTTTGCCTTGGACGTTTCGATTCCACTCCAGTTTCGGTTCATCGGCTCCGATGGTGTGAAATCGTTCACCCAGTCGACGCCGGCAACGGTGTCTGTGTGGGAAGAGTTAACCATTTTATGGAACTCCGGCAGCTCTCGCACGGTAAAGGTCGAGATCATCTCGTTGTCCAGAGCGAGTTTCGGCAACGACTTTGGCATTGACGATCTCTGCTTCTGCAAGAGCAAGGGATGCCGTGCGCGCCTCAGGTCGGAAAACATCCGCTCGGTGCGTTTCGAGGTCAATGGCGGCTATCCGCGCCGGCTTGAAATCGAAACTTACGACGATTACATCGCCGGCGCGGTCTGGGAGACGCTGGACAGATTGGCGTTGACGAAAGACGATAGCACCGCCTTCAGCCGCCTTGAGCCAGTGCCCAATTCGGTGAATGGTCACTGGCAGAAATACAACGATAACGCCCTGCTCAACGTGTCCAACTATAAAGATCGCTGGACTCAGGCCGGAGGGCTAAGCGAGGGGGTGCAACGCTACATTGCGCGGAGCGATACCGATCCGATGGCGCTCGAAACATTGCCGGGCACCGTGCAGCCACAGGATGGTTCCATACAAATCAGCATGCTGGATGCGCTGCGGATGGTATCGCTGGATTTCCATGTGGCGCGGCTGCTGGGGATGGGCTATCTCGATCACGACATCGCGAACGACAAGGACGAGTACATCTATCTCGGAACTTATGATACGGACGGCGCGCTTGACGACACCCACATCGCGCGGTCCGTGCGCCACTATTGTATGAGCGTGCCAACGAAACCGCTCGACTATCGGTTGCCGGATTCGCCAACCCTGAAGCCGGTGACTTACGGTCTGACCGTGGACAACGGAGAACCGCAGCCGGCATATCTCACCGATCTGGAAGGCTACACACCGGACGGTCTCTCGCGCTACGTCAATCTCTTTGTAGAGCCGGAAGACGACAACGCAGAGATGGGCCTATTCTTCGTTCCCCCTGTCGAGTTCTGTTCCATCGAAAAAACCTCCAGCGTGTTTTACGGCATCGAACACCGAAAGCAGGGTGAAGCCGCATGGCGCAAACCGGAAATCGCGCACGACGCGTTGTACAAAGATATCGATGCTCCACCACAGTTTGAAACGCTGCCGCTGCCAAACAACGCCGATCCAACAAAACCAATCCTGCGACATGACGAGCGAGAGGACGGGGTGCATGAATACGCTGGCTATGGCATCAACTGGTTTTCGCGTGTTTCACCGCTGGGCAACGTCGTGGCAACCGATGCGACTGTAATCAAGAAGGCAAATCGGCTGCTGCCGCCAGCTAATCTTGCGGTGCAACTCATTCAACCAGAGTCGCCGCTAATGCTCACCACGTCCGCTGAACAGGATCTGCTTACGCATCTGACCGGGCCTGACAAAACGCTGGTCCGCGTCACGTTCGATTATTTCCACGTGCACGACATTAACTACGATTTCGCGGATACCGTGGAGGTGCTTTTTCGCACCGAGATGCCGCGCAACGTTGTAGGATCTGTCAAGTCGGTGATCGATGATCCGACCGATGGTCACAACGCCATCATCCGCACGACAGGTTATACGGTGAACAGCCAGGGCACAACCATCACCCCGGCGCTCGATTCGGCTCTGTTCGCCAACTTCATCGGCGGTGTGCTCAGTTGTCAGCAGCAGAATTACATCGTCACCAATGTTTCACAATCGACCGTGCCAGACGAAGGACCGATCTTCACCGTCCGAAAGAACGCTCACGGCAACGCCTCCGATCCGGGTCACACGGGGACCTTCGTGACCGTGCAGGAATACATCGGGCCTCAACTAGATCCCAACGCGCAAGTAATGTTTATGGCCGTGGAGAACATGGCCGATTCCAATTCGTGGGGAACTCCGAATCCGCTGTCGAAAATCATTAACATTGGCGATAGCACGTGGACGCCGCATTCGGAAACTTACGTGCAGGATGGAGAGACAATCACACTGAGGCTGCGCGGGGTACTAGAGCCGGCAGTGATAACGGACGACCCAGCGACTACCGCCGCAGGGGTTTATCTCATTCAATTCCAAAACTATCAATTGCCGCATCATCAGCAGTACGCCGATCCTGATCCGGTCGACTGGTACAAGGGGTCGGTGCGCGTCGCCAGAGATGGTGATCCAAATGGGCCGAAGAAGGTTCTCGAAGTGCTCCGAGTCGAGCACCTCGGCGACGGACAGCCCCTCGTGTTACACGTCATCGATAACACATTTGCGCCAAACGACCACGTAGTCACCGGCGTGCCGGTGACTGTGAACTATTACCCAGGTTACAAGGTCTACCTGCGTGCTGATGTGTCGCATAACTTCACCGAAGCTACGATTATGCCGGCAGCAGGTGAAGGAAACCGCAAGACATGGCTAGGAGCCCAATCGTGTGACACGACCCTGGCGTATCACTCCGCTGTCGGAATCCCCGCTCCGATCATCGCGCTCGAATTCGTCAATCCCCTTGCGCCTGAGAAGCCCATGGGCGGCGAGTTTGCAACGCGACCTGATTTCTACTACAAGTCGTCGTATACCTTCCGGATCAACTTTGCCCCCAACCACAAGCCTTTTTCTGTGGCTATGTATCGAGCGAACGACGAGGACATCCTGCGCGCGTTGTATGAGGACGCGACCTACGACGCCGTCAGGCAGAAACTCGATCTGTTGGGTGAGGATGACCCTTATCGATCAGATCGGTGGAAGAATCTGCTCGGCTTCGACTATGTATACGACGTGAACACTCCTGACCATCTCTACTATGATCCAACCGGTTCGAGCCCAAACGGTACGTTCCGGAGATTTCCACGTGAAAACGGCTACGCGTTTCCCAATCCAGATAAAGGATCGCTGAACGGATCGCCGGGCAGCATCTTGAGCGATCTAAAGGAAGCGATCTCTGGCGCGTTCACAGCACTCACCGAGATGCCGCTAATCTTCGACTTCATCAAGGGATCGTCTTACGAGCCCGTGCCGAAGCGACAGAACATCCGCAACGCGCAGGGAACCTTGTTGGACCCGAATGACCCGGCGTTCGACATCGCGCCCATGGCGAAGAGAACCGGAAACGGATTCGAGATACAGTTTACTGACTTCACGCTCGACGGAACGGGCAATAATATCTTTTTCTACTGCGGTCGCGAGATTGGAAACCGGGGCCGTTTGGGTGATCCGGGACCCATCGCCGGCCCGGTTCAACTGATCAACACACGTCCCCCCGATCAGCCCGGTGTGAAGAAAATGTATGTTCAGGAGATGAACCTGCTTGACAACACCGGTCCTGCGGTCAAGTTTGAAATCAACGCCTATCCCGACGTGCAGAAAGTTGGGCGCATGCTCATCTACCGCGCCACCGATGCTGCGGATGCGCTCTCGGTGCGTACGATGCAACTTGTGAAGACCATAGATTTTGCCGCGACGAATCAGGTTGGTGAGCCGAGTATCTTGTTGTCTGATGACTTCGAGAGCGGGCCTGTGCTGTATGGCGATCCCTTGTTCTATCGCATCGTAGCTCTACGCAAGGTGAAGAATCCCAACGGAGGAACGGACTGGGCTCCATCGCAACCATCCAAACTCCTGTTGACGGCGGTAATTGACACCACCAACCCGGAAGCGCCGGAAATTACGTTCACGTCGAACGGTCTTTCCGGGAGTCCGGCGACACTGACCGGCGTTACTCTATCGTGGCCCACAACTGTATACAACGGCACCTATTATTTGGACAAGATGTCCAGCGCCGGTAACTGGGTGACGATTTACCACATCAAGACGAACAGCACCACAACTGTGAACCTGGCGGCGACGGCTCTCGGGACTGATGTCCTTCCCAAGGAAAATGCTGACGAGGGCTCTCCGGTCTACAATCGGTTCCGCGTGAGAGCCGAGAATTCTTCAGGCCTCTTCAGCCTAACCGACAAGGTGCTCGTAATTTGATCGCATCAGAGCTTATCACCACGGTATGGTCAGGTTAATGTCAGCGAGTCATGCCTGAGCCAAAACGGATTACGATCAAATTGCTTCAGGCTATAGGCGCGGTCTTTCAATATCACTTCGCGCTGCGGCCTAGTCTTCGCACTAGAACCAACCTCTTTAATTTGAAGCGCTATAGTCCAGCCGCGCTTCTTCGTGTACTGGCGCATGGCTTTTTAGTGAACACTGCGTTTACCTGCTGGACAAACTGCTTGCCGATTCTCCCAGTCAATATGAAACTGAGCAGCATCCAAGCCGCATTCACGGGATTGCCAACTGGAGTTCCCACGGGTCGGCCCGAACAGTTCGATGCCGTACTTCTCCGCACTTTGAACTAACAAATCCGCATCAATATAACCGGCATCAACGAAGTGTCGCGATGGCAGGATCTGTTTTTGATCAAGGGCATCCTGAATGGCCGACGTGCAAGCGACATCCTGAGTGGTTGAGGGGGTGGTGTGAACATTGATAATCAGGTGCGGCATATGCTCATCACAAGTTTCGCTCAGGTGAACTTTGTAACCCGTCCACAAGGTCTGATCTTTCCGGCTATAATGCGCTTCGGTGTCGTAGGGCGATTCAATTGTCGCTGCCGCTCGTAACCGTTCCGTTCCTTTGCGCCAGCGGATTTCGTCGCCCTCTTCATTGTGTGTGTACGGTTGTTGCCAGACTTTCTTGAGGATTTCGACTTTTTTTAGTTTCGCGGATTCGAGTACGAAGTGCAACGATGTATCTCACATCCATCAGAACAGTTATAGAGTTGATTGTTATTGCAAGCCCCGCCATTTCAATGGTCGGAGGCTTGCAATAACAACCAACTGGCTATGCTGCTCGCAAATAGCCGTGTTGCACTTCAAAGTTGAATTCACGAAATCAGATAGAATGCATGAGATGGGTCTGTGCTTGTTTCTGCATCGCTACAACCCTTCATGGTGTCCCACCTGATTTATCCACTACCCAATCTTGATTGCTTTGCATACTTCAGCCACCTGTTCGGGAGAGCATTCCTTAACCTTACAGGATTCTGGTACTCGCCTTTGACGAGTTGAACATTCAGCGTTCTCAGATGCTTCATTACCTCAAGAGTCTTACTCGTATCTGGATAGCTACATACCAAGAAGTCTGGTCTTCGATTATCAACTGGTTGCTGTATGTAAATGTCATGACAATTGGGTTGACAGTTTAGGTTGAAGTTATATACTCCAACCAGCCAAACGAGAAGTTCTGGCGCTCCAGCATGGGCAATTCAAGCCGTCCGTCTAAATTGCCCGAAGATAGCCAGGGTAATTATCTATTTAAGGCTCCGTTGTTTTATGGCAGCACGAAGCCTTTACATGAGTAAAGCTCCTTGCAGTACCCATTCCAACCGAGAGGTATGAGTATGCCCGGCACCTCAGACGCTTCTGTTAAGAACGGCCAAGCTAGCAAACGGAAAGAATCGAATAAGGAAGTAGATTGGTCATTCGCGAATCTGAAACCCTCTCAAACCCTGTGGGGACCGCACGGTTACCATCGTTATCCGGCCAAGTTCATTCCACAGTTGGTGCGCCGCCTTATCGAAAGCTACTCGACAGCAAATTCGCTTGTCGGTGATCCCTTCCTCGGTTCAGCGACGACTGGCATCGAGGCGCTACGTACCGGGCGAGCCTTCTGGGGAGCAGACATCAATCCCGTGGCACTGCTGATCAGCGAAGCGAAATGTAATCCCTTAGACCCCCAGGAGATTAAGAATTCTTGGCGACGCTTAGACAAACAACTCGATAGTTTGCCGCAGATTGGCAGGCGCGCGCTGACAACGGCTGAGAAATCCGCAATACAGGCCATTAACATTTCGCGAGCCAGTCCCGAAGAGCGGCTGGCTTACTGGTTCCCATCAATCCACAGAGCGGCGCTGGAGCAACTCCTGCACGTGATTACGAGATTGTGTAACGCGCGAATTCGCGCGTTTTTCTTATGCTCCTTTTCCAACATTCTGCGGGGTTGCTCAATCTGGCTGAGCGGCAGCACCAAGCCGCAGAAAGACCTCACCAAGATTCTGAGTGACCCGCTGGACAGCTTTCGCCGCCAGACGCGTGATATGCTCCGCCGCAACCAGCTTTACTGGACAGATTTGACTGGTTCACGGATTAACCCATCGGCGGTGTCCTCGTCCTGCGCCATTGAGCTTCAAGATGCGAGACAGTTGCGACTGAGTGATGGCCAGCTTGACTTGATCGTTACCAGCCCGCCTTATGCGACCTGCTACCAGTACCTCGAACTCCATCAACTGACGCAACTGTGGTTTGAGAGACATCAGATCATTGACTCGAAGGATCTGCGCCATGCCTGCATTGGCGGAAAGGGCATCTCTACCCGTGAAAGCAGTGATCCCAACTCATCTACAGGATCTAAAACAGCAGACGCTGCATTAGCAAAATTAGCTGGCCTGCGCAACGGTTCTGTAGCCAATACGGTGGATCGGGAAGTCCGAGCATTGCGATATTACTTTCAGGATATGCAGGCCGCCATCAGAGAGATGGCTCGTGTCACGGCGAGCGGCAAATACCTTGTCCTGATCATTGGGGATTCATATAAGCGCGGGATCAATATACCGACATCGGCGGCGCTTTCAGAGATGACCCTTGCCACGGGATTTGAGTTGCAACGAAAGATCGTCCGCAAAGTCCCGGCGCGCGTCCTGGTCAGCACGAGAGACAAGAAGACGGGCCGCTTCTCACCCGCCGAGCAAAGCGATACACGAGTCTATCCCGAAGAGGATATTTTGATTTTCAAGCGCACCCCGCACTCAAATTGACGGGCGGTAAGACCTCATGGACGAAAGGGTATTTCAGCAGCCGACGGCTCAGCAGTTATCCGCCTTTGCGCAAGGCGATCCGATTGCGAAGGATGAAATCGCCCATCTGGTCTTGCCGCAACTGGCGCGTTGGGCATGGGGTCATTACCCGAATTTACCACGAGATGAGATCCAAAGCGTCGCGGGCGGCGTGCTCGCAGAAATCCTTCGTCACCATGAACGCTACGATCCCGATCAGTCCAGCTTCACGACTTATGCCATTCACTTGATCAAGCTGCGATTGGCGAGCCTTTACCAGGCTTTAAAGAAAATCAAAGAGTTCCAGGATGCGGCATGCGAAAACCTGGTTCAGCCGCCGTATAACTCTATAGACACAGTAGAGCTTGACCAGCGTATCGAGCGCGATCAGTTTTTCGGCGCGGCGATGAAACGGCTGGAAGGCACAGAGAAAGAGTTTCTCCGCCTGATCTTGCAGGGCGAAAAGCAGCAGGACGGATTCGTACAAATCCTGGCTCGTTATGGTCCGATCAAGCACGCGGGGCGGGAAGTAAAGAATGTGAAAGCGCGGCTGCTGCGCAAGCTGCAAGCCTTAGCCGACGAGATGGGCTATGAGGCAGGCGATTTGTTGGATGCTTGAGTTTGACAATAAGGATCAGAAAATTGACAATTTATCAATTCTCATCTACACTCAATGCCGAGCCATAAGACAGGCGCAAATTATGATATCCGCCCATCAGGAGTAAAAGGGGGCTAATGGCTAAGCCAGATAAGCTTCTCCCAGAAGAAGCTAAGCGCACAATCCTTTTGATCCTTGAGCAAGGATATGTTGAGTATTCGTATCATTGCCTGCAAGACTCCATGCCAAAGCGGAAGGTTACGACGCTTGATGTAGTGAGCACATTACAGACCGGGCAAATCATTCGCGATCCTGAATGGGATGAGAATTATCAGAACTGGAAATATCGCGTAGAGGGAGTCGATATGGAGACGGATGAATTAACTGTGATCACAGTGATTTTTGCCGCTGGCCTGACATTGTATATCATCACGGTGTTTTGATGATCGAACCAGTGGAGAATTGAAACAACTGCTGGCCAAGCACGAATGGCTGGCACAGCGCAACATTGAATCGAACCAGTGTGGGATGGAAATTAAATGTGACACTTGCAGTGGCTTAACCAAAGTACGCGATGGCCAGACATACCATTACAAGGAATGCGGCCTGGATAATGTGTACCTTGAGAATGTTGAGTTGCGCGAATGCGAGGCGTGTGGAACAGCAACGCCACGCATTCGGCGTATTCTCGATTTACATGCGACGATAGCTCGCGCCGTTGCCTTAAAGCCGGGTCCACTGAGCGGCGCGGAAATTCGCTTCTTGCGCAAGCAGCTTGGTCTGAAAGCGCGAGAATGGGCTGTACTGCTTCGCATAGATCAGGCGACGCTGTCTCGCTGGGAAAATGGCGTCCAACAAATCGGGCCGCAAGCAGATACGCTGATTCGCTTGCTTTATTTGCGCGTTTTTGAAGAAAGAGAAGGTAAGCGAATACCAGAGACCATTACCGAACGGATTGCAGCGCCAACTAACGGGCAGATCAAAGAGGCGATAGTTCGAGTCAATATGGATAACCCCGCCCTCTACTCATATCAGTGCGTCTAGAAGCTGTCCAATGATTCGTCAGATTGACGTTGGGAGGAGGACAATAGTACGGCATGGCCATCAGTAATAGCACTGGCGACGAAGAGATCATGGCCTCCTGGTATGCCTATGCGGCGGATGAGCCTGGTTTTGTCGGTTACTGGCTCGACCTGCTGCGCGAGCGTCAGGGCGTCACAGCGGTTGAGCAGCAGAACGAATTTGGTGCCGATGAGATGGTGTTTCGACGCCTTCAGTCTATGCCGCTACCGCAACGCGACGCGCTCGCGCGAGACGCACATCGGATTGCTGAACGCTGCCATCTGAAAAACCCGATGGCTTTTGTGCAGGCCATGATTCTGGCGCGCAGTCTTGAGCGCACCGCAGATCACCCGGCTATTCAAGAATTTTATCAAGCCGCTTTTGATGAAGAAGAATTAGAATAATCAAGACAACCGCAAAGGCAGAGAGGCTGAAAACCAAAGTGAACTCGTCTCCCTTCGTGCGCTCGATTGTGCTCCTTGCTGGCTCTGCTGGATGAATAGGCGGAAAGGAATGCAATGCGCGACAGCCCGCAGATGCAGCGCGTTTTTTCGATGATGACTGCGCTCAATGACCTTCTGGCCGAACGACCGGAAAGCGAAATGGCGGTGTTGCCCAGAGATGTCGAACGCATTATCACCTACGGCCTGGAAATTCCAATTATAAGAATGTCACCGCTCACCATCCGCGCAGCCTTCCGCTACCTTTGCATACTGGGTGGGGAAGCTCGGTCGCCAGTCATCTCTGTAGCTGATCGCCGGCTTTATGGTTTGCTTCACATCGGGCCGCCCTGCAACATCATCTTTATTCGCGACCATCTGTCGCCTCAAGCGCACAACTATGTGCTGGCGCACGAACTGGGCCATTTCCTCGCGGATGTATTTCGGGTTCAGCAACTCTGGCGCAAATCATTGCCTGAACAGAAAGACGCCATTGAGCGCGCCTTCGCCTGGCGCGAATGCGACGCGCGGCTTGAGCTATATGGGTTTATCAAGGGACTGCCGCCGCGACCTAAAGAGATCATGAATAGAGGTCAGGCGATCAGCCCGGAGACCGTTGAACGCGAGATTCAGGCCGATCTGTTTGCGCGCGAACTGATCGCGCCATGGGATGTCGTTTCACCGCTATGCCAATCGAACGATCAATCACAATTCGTAACTCTGCTTTACGAAGAGTTCCAATTGCCGCGACGAATCGCCGGAAGCTACTTTGAAGACCTGCGGCACTACCTTGCGCCGCAGCCAAATGCCATAGAGGAACTCTTCTCAGCACTTCTGGCTTCTTCAGACAAGCGCCGGTAGTAAGTTTTTTTACCATCGCGAGAAAATTGCCGATAACCGCTGTATAACATTTTGAGCACTGAGAGTCAGATGCGGTCAATCGAATCCGTCTTCGGCTCACGCTATTGATCGCCATACGACGCGAAGGGAGTAATGTCGCATGCTCGCTGTCGACCCAGAAGGCGCAACCAACCCGAACTCGGAATCAGAAATCGATGAAACCTTCGACAACTGTCTCGACTTCGAGAGCATCGTTGATCCGGCCAGTTGGCAGCCGCCGGGCGAGTATTATCAAACCATGCCGGCGGCGGCTCGCGCTGCGGTCAGCCGCGTCGTCGAATCCGACGGGCAGGTGCGCCGCGAGCTTCGCGAAGTCTTCTTCCCGGAGTTGGTGCGCGCCGGCAAGCTCGTATGGGAGAAGGCCAACCCGCGCTACATTGAACTCCTCCAGCGCAAGCGCCTCTACACCGGCGAGGTGGTCGCTGCTGATGGCACGCTCGCCAGATACGAGACGCTGAGCATGGTCGGCGCGCAGATTGCCATCTCCAGAGTCAGCTATCAGGGGACGACCGGCCAGTTCGTATCGAACATCATGCACTGGGGCAAAGAGCTTCCCCGCAACACCAGCGCCGCCGACATCGTCGCCGCGCTTAACTCGCGCGGCGACGAGTTGAAGAACAAAATTCCCAACATCTTTCTGTATGCGCTGATGACGTACAAAGAGCGGCAGGTGCTGTTAGACACGCCGCCGGGGACTTTCAAGCTGATCCAGGGAACGCTCTTCCCGCACGAGATGTTGAGCGGCTCTGGCCGTCAGCACATCCTTTTGCCCTGTCTGAATCTGATCGGCGCGCTGATCGAAGATGGCGCATACGCCACGATTGTTTCGCACGATTCACATCGCGACCTGCTCTCGCTTGGGTTGGCGCTCGACGCCGGCGAGTACATCATCGTGCGCAGCGGTGAAGAGGTATTAAATCACTACCTCGATAAGGCTCACTACACCGACACGGCGATACCGCAGTATGGCGGCAAGAGTCAAAAAGAAGTCTTCAACGAATTCAAAAACCGGCACGGTCGAAAAGTCGTTCAAGGCGTGCTGCGCGCGCACGCGATGAGTCCGCCTTATGTTTTCTATTGCAACCAGGAGCGCTTATCTGAAGCCGTCCACCTGCTGCTGGCAGACGCCGCTAACACCGGCCCGCGCGGCTTTCCGTTGCTGGTAGACCTCGCCGACCAGTACTGCTCCGGCACCTTCCGCCCAGGTGAGTACACTAACCAGATGAACGCCGAATTCGCCCGCGCCTCAGGCGGCAGCGGCATGTATCAAGCCGAGCGATCAACCAGAGATTAACTGGAGGTGAATGATGTCCAGCGCCAGCGAAAAGACCGGCAATCACAAAGGACCGCATTCGGTCAGAGTTGATGAAGCCATTGAGCAATTGAACTCGCTTCCCGAAAACGAAGACCTCGCGCGCCGAGCCGCCGAAGCCGAAGGCGCGATTGCCTTCGTCCACTTCGATCCGAGCGCGGTCAAAAGCCATATCGTGCAGGCGCTGGTGCACGGCAACGACCTGCCGAATGTGCATCGCGGCATGTACGTTCACATCGTCAGCACGAAGGATAAGCGCCGCTACAGTGGCCGCATTGTCGAAGGGCCGTTCTACAACCCCGACGCGCTCAAACGCGATTCGACGCCCGTGCAATTCATCATCCTGAATCAGGGCCAAGGCAAGGTGCTCACCGTGCCCGAATATCACGGCTGGGTGCAGATTGAAATTCTTGGCGAAGAGCGCGGCGGCTCGCTTGCGGGCGCAACCCGTCGCCCGCACCCGGCTTCGCCCGTGCTGCCTTATGACGAGACGATGATGACGGCGATGCTGAACCTGAACGGCAATATTCGCATGGGGCGGCTCGATAACTACGAAGCCATCTTCGTGCAGGTGGATGGCGATAATAAAGGTGTCGTGCCGCGCAACTGGCTGACGGTCGGCACCATCGGCAGCGGCAAGACCAACACCTGCCAGGTGTTCATCGAAGAGACCCTCGCCGCCGGTTACGCGCAGGTCGTCGTCGACCCGGAGGGCGAATACATCTTTATGGATCAGCCTTCGGGTGCCGCAAACATCAGTGAAGACCTGGAACCGTTCGAGCGCGCGCCGCGCGGGGTGCCGGGCATCACGGTCTACCGGCCACCGCTTGCGGAATCGAAGCGCGACGATGCCGTAGAGTTTTCCGTGCCCTTCGATTCGCTCAGCCCGGAGATTGTCATGGAGATCACAGAGATGAACACGGCGCAGCAGACGCGATTCACCTTTCTCTACGAGCAGGCGATTCAGATCGCCCGCAAGCAGAAAGGCCATGCGGCGGCGGCGATTGACAGCGAAGACATTGACCTGTCAATGGGCTATCCGGGCATCACGCTCGCCTGGCTGCTGAAGATGCTCGACCAGGAGTTCCAGTATTACAACTGGAAGCGTGAGCACAAGAAACCCGCCAAATCAAAGCGCAAGGCGTCAGGCGATGATGAAGCCAACGCGGAGGCCGATGGTGACGCGGCTGAAACGGGATTGAAAATCTACTGCCACAAGTACCAGCTTGAGCCGCTCATTCAAGACACGCCGGACGTGGCTTCATTCGGTGCCTTGCGCAAGAAGCTGCGCGAGTTGCAGATGATGCGCATATTTGATCGCAAAGACGCGCCGCCGCTCGATGTCGTAAAGCTCAGCGAGCCGGGCCATCTGTCGGTCATCGATATGAGCGATTCGCGCGAGCAGCAGGTGGTGAATATCGTCATCGCTGATTTACTGGCGCGAATGTACCACTACAAGATGAGCCTGAGCGAAGAGGAAAATACGAAGCGCCGAGTGTTTTTGACGATTGAAGAGGCGCACGGCTTCGTATCGCGCGAGAAGCAGGAGCGGATGGAGCAGACGCTCGACCAGTTACGAAGAATCGCCCGGCGCGGTCGCAAGCGCTGGCTGGCGCTGCACTTCGTCACGCAGTCGCCGCAGCATTTGCCGTCGGAGTTGTTTGAGCTGGCCAATAACAAGATTATCCACCAGACGACGGGGGCTGAGAACCTGCGGGTGTTGAAGGCGGCGGCAGGCACGGTCAACGAAGCGATCTGGGAAGATGTGCCGAGTCTTGGCAAAGGCCGGGCGATCATGGTTTCGAGCCAGTACCCGCATCCGCTCATCGTGCAGATTCGCCCGGCATCGTCAAAGCGGAATTATATGATTTAACCCAATGGGCATTTTTGGAGTGCGGTGACTTGTCACCGCTTTGCGCTGTCGTCATTGAGCAAAGCTGCGATAAGTCGCCGCACTCCAAAGGAGAGGCAATTCGGTGGTCTACGTTGAACTGAGATTTCCGCTTACCGGCGTGGCGCTGCCGTGCGATCACGGGCAGGCGATGTTCCGCGCCATCTCGCGGCTCATCCCGGAAGCGGCGAGCGCTGGCTGGCTGCTGGTTAAAGATGTGCGTAGTGCCAGGCGACCAGGCGGCGCGCCTCAGGATGTTTTGCAGGCGCGTTTGCGGATGCGCCTGCCGCAGAGCCGCGTGTCGCTGATGTTGAAGCTCGCCAGCCGGCGGTTACAGGTCGGCAGCCATCCGGTGAGATTGGGCACGCCGGAGATTTCCCTGCTCTACCCCTGTTCGAGCCTCTACGCAAAATGCGTGGCGATAAACAATTGCACGAAGCCGGGCGCGTTTCTCGACGCGTTGGTCTGGAAGCTCGACGGGATGGGCATTGCGTGCGAGATCGAACTGGGCCGGTGTCAGCGATTTTGCGCCGGTCGGCGAAGTCTAACGGGCTTTGCCTTAACGCTGCATGACCTGAGCGAAGAAGGCTCCATCGCGCTTCAGGAGCAAGGTCTGGGCAATCACCGTCATCTCGGCTGCGGATTTTTCGTGCCGGCTTTGAAAAACTTGCATGAGCGGGCATGCAAACGGCGTCTATATTGAATGAAGGATTGTATCTGATGCGAGTCAAGCTGACATTTCTGGCAACGAAGCGAAACGCGATGTTGCCGTTGAACTACAATCACGCAGTGGCGGGATTGATTTACCGGACGATAGGCAATGCGTCGGAAGCATTTGCCGCGCGCCTGCACGACGAAGGCTTTGAAGCCGACCGCCGGCGCTTCAAACTGTTCACCTTCTCGCGATTATTTGTGAAGAATCGCCGGGTAGTTGGCGACCGTATACTGCTGGAATCGCCTGAGGTGACGCTACAGGTGAGTTCGCCGGTCGGCGAGTTCATCGAGCATTTCGTATCAGGGTTGTTCCAGAGCGAGCGGTTTCACATTGCCGGCAGTGAGTTCACGCTTGCCGAAGCCGAGACGCTTGCGCCGCCGGAGTTCACTGAGCGAATGAGTTTTCGAGCCTTAGGGCCGATCACTGAGTCGGTGCGCGACGAGCAGAACCGCGTGCGCTATTTGAATCTGGAGGATGATTGGTCAGGGGTGATCTCGCGCAACCTGGCGCGCAAGTACGAGGCGTTATATGGCCGCGCGCCGGTGTATGACGGCTTGCATTGGGAATGGAGTAAGGAGTATATTGCGGACGCTACAAAACGCAACCGGCGACCCTCGGTGCTAATAGAACTTAGCGAAGGAACCAAAGTTCGCGGCTGGCTGGCTCCATTCACGATAGAAGGCAGCAAAGAATTAATCGAGTTAGGCTACGAGACCGGCTTCGGCTCTCGAAACTCGATGGGATTTGGGATGGCAGAGGCTATTGTATGAGATTGCATTTCAATTTATCGCCTAATCAAGAACCTGTACCATTTGATTATCAACACTTCTTGACCGGCGCATTTCACAAATGGCTTGGCGATAACAAGCAACATGATACGATAAGCCTATATTCATTGAGTTGGCTGTATGATGGCTTTGCTCGCAACGGAGCATTGGAGTTTCCAAAGGGTGCGCGGTGGTTTATCAGTATATACAATGAGTCGCTGATTCCCGCAATGATAGACAATATTCTCGCGCAACCTGATGTTTGTTGCGGGATGCGGGTGACTAAGGTCGTTCAACAAGAGACACCTCGCTTTGGCAACTACTACGCTTTCAAAGTCGGCAGTCCGGTTTTGGCGAAATCTAAAATGATTGAAGGCAAGGTGAAGCATTATATCTTTTCTGACACAGAGGCAGATGATGTATTGACCGCGACCCTTCGCCACAAAATGGATGTTGCAGGGCTTTCAAATGGAAGTAAGCAGGTTAATGTGAGATTTGACCGTTCATACAGAAATCCGAAAACCAAGCTCGTCAAAATTAAAAATACGGCTATCCGCGCGAGCTTGTGCCCTGTGATCGTTGAAGGCACACCTGAAGCTGTACGGTTTGCTTGGAATGTTGGGATTGGGCACGGCACAGGCAGTGGATTCGGTTCTTTGCTTTGACAAAGGGAATGCTATGAAGCTCGATTTTACCTTTTTACTTCAACTCCCTGATCTCTCTGTCTCCGCAATGTTGACAGTTGATGCCCTTGCTCCGCTTTCGATGGTTGTGAGTATGCCTGGCAAATACTATCGAAGTCAGCCGTGCCCATCCCACGAAATGCTTTACGGGATGCTGGAGAACGCGCTTGGCTGGCATATATCGGTTCAGGAACGTAATGCAATTAAGAACCGCTTACAGCAAAGGCACGGGACAGCTAAACAATCAGGTGTGGGATTTATGAGTCTCTTGCAGTATCACTTACGCTTCGCCGCTGAATTTGTGCCGGCACTCATGCACTACGATGACTTGTGGGCGCAGCATCTGAAGCATACGGACAAAAGGCACATCGACGGAAGTCGCAATCATGATTACCGTGCGATTCCCATCTTGAACGAAATTAAGGCGGGCAAGCGCGAACTGAACGCGCCAGAGATCATCAAGTACTTTCCGCAGTATTATATTAGCCCGACACCGCGCGAGTATGTGGTGCCTTCGGGGGCATACAAATATCGAGTTGAAACATCACCAATGCTGAGCAGGTTAATTGCTGCAGCACTTGAGAATCCCGCCGCACCGCTTTATCTCGGCTCCAATGATGGTTGGGTTGAAGCTACGTGGGAGGTACTGTAATGGACGAACGGCTGTTGGAATTAACACATCCTTATCCACGTTACGGTCTGGCTGTTGCGCTTGTCGAAGCGCGTGAGAATAGGGCAACACTCGACGCGCAAAGCCTTGCAAGCGTACTGGTAGAAGCGATAGAAAACGGCTTAGAGCATTTCCGCATGGAGACACAAAACGACCCTGCAATATCCGAGACGCTGCTTTTCGTTCCGATTCGCGCCCATAATCTGCGCCAAAATCTCGGTTTGGTACAAGGCAACCTTGCCATTCAAGGAAAATATTTATTCCCATCAGTGCTCACAACAGACAAAGAGGCGAAAAAGACCTTTGATAGCGCAAACAAAATTCTTAATGAATTGAATCAAGGGAAATCTTTAGGCGATAAGCTGCCCATGAGTCGTTCATTCGCGCCGACGACGGCTAAAATCAACAATGGGCGCGCTTCGCAAGCTCCACCGAAAGGTTCTTTGCTTGAAGCAGCTTGCTCTATCGTCACAGCATTGACGCCAACGAAAGCTGCTGCCTGGATTGGCACGCGCAACACAGTCATCATCCCAGACCTGCCGCTTTCAGAGATGCGAGACTTCATAGAGCTTTTTAGCAATATGATGCGCGCACAATTAGACGGTAATTTAATGGAAGCGAGATTGCCACACAGGCAACAACCTACTGAGGTAGATGTGCAACCCCGACGCAGAAGAACCAAACGCACGACTGAGACCGCCGCAACGCCGCAATTCAAGCGTCCACGTTTGTTCAACGGCAACTATCCATTTGCGCCGCGACATGGAGCCTTCGGCCCGGCAGGTCTGCTTGCAGCCATCGGCAAATGGTCGCTTGCAGCGAATGAAACGGCGTGGGCAGAGCGCGTGCTTGAATCAATTGCCGGAACTAAAGCTAGACCGGGCGTACCGATGTATATCATTAGCTATGATGGTATATCTCAGGTGCAGTTCACTCATTACGTCGTCAAGCTGTCGCTAGCCGGTGAGTTGTCACGCATCATTGACGGGCTGATACGCGGTACGCAGATTCTCTCGGAGATTGAAAGCAAATCGCGCTCGTTCAATGCGCCTGCCTATAGCTTGTTCTATTTAATGGCGAATCGCTTCTTGCAGCAATTTAGTCGCCCGGCGTTCCGTGATTTTCTGGCAACGCGGGCGGAATACTCACCGCAAACGAAAGGATTGTTCGAGGTTTACTTTATGGAAGCGAGAAAGATCGACAAAGGCATAGTCGAATCGGCGAGAGCTTTGGGACAATGGCTCAATCGTACGGCGTATTTCGTCGCTGACAGCGAAGTTAAGCCGGAGGTGGCTGACCGAAACGCCAAGGTGCGTAAAGAGAAAGCAAAAATTCTCGTTGAATTTGAAAGTGCGGCGATGTCTGCCCGAACGCCACAAGATATGTTACACCGCATCTCGACCCGCGCCGGACGCCTCTTGCAAAGCGACATGCCTGCTGAAGCAAAAGATTTTATTGTTGCTACTGCAAGCGGCGATGGCATTCCAGAGCCAGCGGACGCGTTGCATTTGCTTGTGACATTCATGCGCTTGCGTTCAGAGAAGGTGAAAGAATTGGAGACAGATGGCAATTCCGGCGAATAAGTCGGCGAAGTTGAATGATAACTAGAGAGGAGAACCCAAATGGAAATCAAAGGCATACTCGTTACGCTCTTAGCACCGATGAGTGACCACATCGCCAATGGTGGCGAGAAAATTCTTGGCAACGCTTCTTCAATCAAACAGCGTCCAGACGGTCGCGTGTATGTTTCGGGACAGAAGCAGCGCCATGCACTCTTTAGCGCCATCGAGCGCCTGAACTTTGAATCCTCACAACGCAACGGCACTTACGTGTCAAACGGTGATGGCGTGACGGCTAACATAGAAAAAGATTTGCGCGCGGATTTGGGCGGCTTTCTTCACACGCAGAAGGATACGTATTCAGGCCGTCGTACCGCACCGCTCTCTGCTACGCCTGCCGTCGCTTATAACGAACTGCGCCAGAACAGAGACGGTGAATCGCCGAAAGCTGAAAGTGAAATCGGGCGTGACCTCTTGATTCGCCTCAAGGTCAACGAAAACGCCGAAAGCCGCGATCAAGCATTAGCCACGCGCGAGTACAGCCAGGAAGATTTGATGCTGATGAGTTTCTTCATTGACGTTGGCGCGGTGAGTATCCGCAAGAGATTCGTGTACGAAGGCGACCTGCATCTTGATACGCAGTACGTCAAGCATGTTGATGAGCCAGAGCGCCGCCGTCGCATTCGTCTCGCTCTGGAAGCAACAGCGTCTTTGACTGACTATGCAAACCAAGCACGCAATGCTGTGAGCGGCGAACCGCAGAAAGTCTTCATCGTCTTCGATACGAAGATGAGCCGCAAGGCTATACGATATTGGCGAGCCGATGAAACAGAGCGCGAGAATATCTTGAAAGAACTGCGAGAACGCAACGCTATATATTATATCGGCGATGACACAGGAAGCGAAAAAGATAGTGTCAGCGTCTTCGAGGCTTATGAGAAAGCCTACGAGTTTCTCGGCGATGGGGAAAACAGTCTATTTGACCCGGCAGATGGTGCGCAGCCGATCACGAGTGAAGAGTTTGAGAATTCAGTAAAATGATAGACAATCAAACTATCTTAGCAAAACCTCATGGGGTGCCGCTCGAAGACCATGTAAGTAATCTACTTGAAGAAACCAAGAAGATGCTGGCGGCGAGAGAGTTTGTCGTCCGCAAGTACCGCGAGCGCACCAGGGATGATCTTGGCGAAGCCGTGCGCGAGGGGGTGCGCTGGCACGATGAGGGGAAGAAACACTCAAAATGGCAAAGCGCTTGTCGCCTTGATTACGAGGAATATATGCGCGCTAAAGAACGTGATCCTAACGCGAAGGTAAGGGGGCGGCATTTGCGTCAAGTCGGTATGCGGCATGAACTCTGGTCACTTGAGTTGATGCGCGCACAGGGGGTGAAAACAGCTTTGCCCGTGCGCGTGGCGGTCGCTGCGCATCACAGCAAACTGGGCCATAAACACCGTAAGCGATGGAAAGATTTTGAGATCTTCTGGGCAGAATTTGCGCGTGAGGGCTCAGCCTTTCGCACGTCAGACCCTGAGAGTTTTGAGAGAGCCCTTGAGCACCGCTATAAGTTTGCCGGGCCGCGCTCTTTGCTGCAACTTGTAGATCATCGCGCCAGTGCGTCGGAAGAACGTGAGGAACTGCCAGAGTTCAAGTCGTTTAACTATAGCTTCCCTTATTCCACACGGCGCGGCGTGCAGCGAGTAATTGAAGAGTTATGGGATGAGCCATTTGCCATTCTGCGCGCTCCGACTGGAGCAGGGAAAACCGATGCAGCTTTGCTCTGGGCACAACATCAGATCAAAGACCGACAGATTGCAGATCGTCTAGTGATTGCAATGCCCACACGATTCACGGCGAACGCGCTTTCAATTTCGACAGCAGAGAACTTGAGTGCTATCGGCCTTTATCACTCAAGCGCATGGTATCAGCGCATAAAGGGCAAGGCCAGTGTAAGGCAGCGCGAACAATGCTTGATTGATAAAGAACAAGTATTGGCGCGCAAGCTTGAAACACCCGTGACGGTTACGACCATCGACCATCTTTGCATCTGCCTAACCGGTACGCGCGAAGATCATCACGCAACTTTTTTCAACCTCGCACACTCCTGCGTTGTGATTGACGAAGCTGATTTTTATGACGACTTCACGCAGCAAAACATAGTAACTCTATTACGCGCCTTGCGTACGTTAGAAGTTCCGGTGCTACTAATGAGCGCAACCGTGCCGGAATCAGTAAGAGACGTTTACTCGAAATCCGGCTTCATCATTTCCAAAATCTTTGAGGACAAAAGTGATTACGAGCGGGTACGTTGCGTCGTAAAAAAACATTGCAAAGCAGAAAAGCCTGAGCAGATCGCTGACCTACTGCAACGCGCACTCAATGGTGAGCCAACGATCATCTATGCCAACACCGTGCGGCGGGCGCAAGCTTATTATCGTTGGTTTGTGCAGCAGTTTGGGAAACGCGGCGAACCGGAAAAATGCGAAGACCTCGTGATTTATCACAGCCGGTTTACTGAGCCGCATAAAGTAGATAAAGAGGCAAAGCTAGTTGAAATGCTCGGAAGCGATGCGTGGGCGTATAAAGATGACAAGAGGCCATGTGGCATTGCTATCCTGACACAAATCGGCGAAATTAGCGTCAATATCAGTGCGGATTTAATGATTTCAGATATGTGTCCGCTTGATCGCCTTGCACAGCGCGCGGGTCGCCTCTCGCGTTTCGACAAACGTGGCGATGACAAAAGGAATGCAATAGGCGAACTCTTTATAATTGAGCCGCTAGCCACAAAGAAAACCGGCGAACCAGTTTCTTATCCCGCACCATATGGAACTTATGACAAGGGTAAGCGCGAATGGCTGCCTGCCGAAGCATTCAGTAAATCAATCGAATTGCTCTTTGATGGCGAGTATTCGGCGAAAACGTTCGTTGTTCGGGTAAATCAACTCTATCCATCAGCCAGAAAAATTGAACCGCTAGTCAGGATCAATCAACGCGCTCTTGAAGATTGTATTGTTCTGAACTGGCTGATTCTTCCAGCAGAGCAGGTGGAAAAGATTAACGGGGTTGAGCCAGATGATGATCACACGAAAGATTGGAAGAGCCGTGACATTCCACCACAAGTCACGGTTTATGCAATTCAAGAATTGGTTGAGTCTGGTGAGTTCAATCAATACTTTCCAAACAAATCAAAATTTCGAGAGTTTCAACTTCGACATGGCTTGCAGTGTTATGTTTACGAGTTCAACCACGCTGTGGAGGCCCAAATTGTCGAACTGATGACTTTTCAAATCGGCGAGGAATCGCAGGAGCAAGTTTTTGTTCTACGTCCCGAATTTTACAATTCCAAGATGGGATTGCTTATAGATAAAGAGTTAAGTAGTAAAGACGATGAAGACATTATAACCTCTTCGTCACCAGGGATTATCTAATGAAGCCAGGTGGTTTGGCTGCGCCACATCATCAGACGAAAAGGAAGAGATCATGGCTGAGTTGACATTGACGGCGATTTACGAAGAGGCGGAAGAGGGCGGATACGTCGGCTATGTGGCCGAATTGCCCGGCGCAAACACGCAGGGCGAAACGCTCGAAGAAGTGCGCGAGAACCTGATTGAGGCCGCCCAATTGATTCTCGAAGCCAATCGCGAAGCAACCGAAAAACGCCTTACCGATCCGGCGAAAGTAAAACGCGAGCGATTGACGGTCGAAGCGGCTTGAGTTGAAGCGCGCGGAACTCATCCGGCATCTCGAACGGCACGGCTGTCTGCTCGTGCGCGAAGGCGCAAAGCACACGGTCTATACAAACCCGGCTAACGGCTTGTTCAGCACCGTGCCGAGACATCGGACGATTAAGAAAAACCTGGCGCGGAAAATCTGTGACGATCTCGGCATACCGCGCCCTTGAATGTTATCGAACCACGGGGCCGGGCTAACGGCGCGAAGCGGGGTGCGGGAACCGCTTCGCGCCGCACGGTTGATCCTTGAACCGAATCGGCCAGCAATCCCAAGACGCCTAGCCGATTCGGCAAAATTCAGACAGAGGCCATCAGCCGCCTAGGGCTTCGGCGTGCCGGGTTCCGAAGGCGGCGGCGGTGTGTCGGGCGATACGGTTTTGCGCCGGCGCTGCTCGACGTGGCTGGCGCTGGTCCAGGCTGCCAGCGTCGCCGGATCGTTGCGGTACTTGTTATGCACCACCGCATTCACCTGCTTGACCTGTTTCATGCCTCTGGCGATGACCAGGCCCAGCGCCGCCGTGGATGAAACCTGGCCTTCGCGATGGTGATTGCGCTCGGTAATCACCTGCTCCAGGTCGGCGATGGCTTCTCTGAGGTCGTCGAGAAAATCTGCCGACATCTCGTGACGGATGAATTCAGCCGACAACGGCGTGGCGTCCGCAAGAGACGCCCGCGCCGCCGTCAGCACGTCCTGGTCCGAGGCGTTGCGCGGAAGGCGGAACTTGTTTTCCAGTCCCGGATTGTCCAGCGCCATCGCCCGCGCCGTCAGCGTGATGGCTTCCAGTTGCTCAAGCAGGCTGTCGCGGGCCATCTCTTTGGATTCCGTGCCCTGCCGGGATGCGCCGACGCTCGATGTCCGGGTGGATGCGACCCGCTCGATTTCGGCGACGGTCGCGCCGATAGCGGTAAACAGCGTGTTGCCAAGCGAATTTGCGGGAAAATCCGCAGCATGCGCCGCGCCGAAGTCGCGCACGCGCCGCAGCATGTCGTAGCGACGAGATTCGTGATGATTCATAAAGGTTTTCCTCCTGGTCAATCTGGCGCAAGCCGCCGGCCTGCGCTTGAAATCGGGGTAACTACTGATTTCAGGTGATTTGTACGGCCAAAGCCGGAACGTTTTGACCGTCGAAAGCGATCTGAACCATTGTTAATGCCAACTGGCGCGCTGTTAAAGCCGTCTGAACGGCGGTTAAAGCAGATTGGCGCGGTGTTGAAGTGGTCTAGATGGCTGTAGCAATCATCTGGACACTCGCTAAAATCGGCTGGCGCGCTGCGAAAGCGCGCTGGCCCGTTGTTGAAATCAACTGGCGCACTGCTAAAGTCATCTGGACAACGGCTAAAACCGAATTCACTTTGGTGAAATATGCTCATCGGCGACGCCGGATGCCCGATCAGCTATATCACCGGGGAAGATGAAAGAGGCGCAATCCGGCGCGCGGCTTCTGCCATAATGGATAGACGAAATTGTATTTGAAATTATTCAGAAATTACAAAAATTATATATTTAGACTGGAAGTAGACTACTTAAACCAGCAGGAGCAGGCTGCCAGTTATGAAGACTACGTTTGAAGATTCAGGACAGGACGCCGCCGATGAATTGCCGGTCTTCACCGGCACGGAGGTGGGTTACTACTTCATCTGCCACAAGAAGCTCTGGTGGTTCGCGCACGGCGTGCAGATGGAGCACGAGCATGACCGCGTTCACCTGGGCCGCCTGGTTCACGAAGACGCTTATGCCCGGCGCAAAAAGGAACTCGACATTGACGGCAAGATCGTCTTGGACTGGCGCGAAGACGGCTGCATCCACGAGATCAAGCTTACAGACAAGATGGAAGAAGCCCACGAGATGCAACTCCTCTATTATCTCTACTACCTGAAGCTCAAGGGCGTCGACGGCCTTCGTGGGCAGATCGATTATCCGAAGCTGCGGCAGACAAAAACCATTGAGTTGACCGCAGAGAAACAACAGCGCCTCGAACAGACGCTCAAGGAGATGCAGCGCATCGTCGCGCTCCGTCGCCCGCCCTCAGTCGAGTGGATGAAGATTTGCCGGTCTTGCAGCTATGCGGAACTCTGCTGGGGATAAGCGCGATTGCCGGCGAAGATTTCAAGGCGGCTCACTCAGGAGTTAATTATGGCCAGACATTATTATTTGACACGCTCAGGGCGCTTGCGGCGCAAGGACAACACACTTTGCTTCGAGCCGTCGGCTGAGGCGGAACCGCAAAATGGCGCGGCGAAAAAAGGCATCATTGAAGAATTGTTTTCGCTCGACGCCTCTCAGCAAGACGCACCCGCCGAGGTGAACCCGCTAGTAGACGAGAGGGAAGATGAGGCGTCTCTGGCTCTGGCTCAAGACCGCGTGGTGGACGCGCTGGCCGACGAGATGGGCGATCTCGCGCTTGAGCCTGAAGCCGCATCCGGCGACGAGACGCTGGCTGGGCAAGAGGCCGCCGCAACCGCAGATGCACCGGTCAGGGTCGGCGAGCGGCGCGTCATCCCAATCGAAGATGTCGACGCGCTTTGGGCGTTCGGCGAATTGGAATTGAACGCGCGTCTGCTGAACTTTCTGGCGCAGCATAAAGTCCCTGTGCATTTCTTCAACTACTACGGCTACTACGCCGGATCGTTTTACCCGCGCGAATATTTAAACGCCGGCTTCGTGCTGGTCAAGCAGGTGCGGCATTATGCCAACCGAAGGCTGCGGCTGGCGATTGCGCGCGAGTTCATTCATTCGGCGCTGCATAACATTCTGCGCAACCTGCGCTATTACGGCACACGCGGACTCGCCCTCGAAGCGGAGACCGAAGGCGTGCAGGCAGAAGTGCTGCGGCTGGATGCGGTCAGCGACATCAATGAATTGATGGGCTGCGAAGGGCGAGCACGGCATTGCTACTATCAGGGATTTTCAAAGATCCTGCGCGAGCGCGCAGAATTCACTAAGCGGGTGAAGCGCCCGCCAGATAACCCGGTCAACGCGCTCATCTCATTTACGAACGGACTGGTCTATGCGGCAACGCTCACGCAGATCTACCGGACACAGTTGAATCCGACGATCAGCTTCTTGCATGAGCCTGGCGCGCGCCGCTTCTCGCTGGCGCTGGATTTGGCTGAGATATTCAAGCCCCTGTTAGCAGATCGGCTGCTGTTCAAGCTGATTAATAATCGGCAGATCAACGAAAAGGATTTTGCCCAGGATTTGAACGGCTGTTACTTGAAGGAATCAGGCCGCAAGGTGGTTCTGAAAGCATGGGACGCGCGCCTGGAGACCACCATCGAGCATCGGCGGCTACACCGGAAAGTGAGCTATGAGAGACTGATCCGGCTGGAGTGTTATAAGTTAGTCAAGCACCTAACCAATGCTGAGCCATACGTTGCATTCCGCGCTTGGTGGTAGAAGATGAGAGGCAGGCTATGTACGTGCTTATAGTCTATGATGTTGAGGTGAAACGGGTGGGAAAAGTCCACAAGTTTTTGAAACGGCATTTGAATTGGGTACAGAATTCCGTTTTTGAAGGAGAGTTGACCGAATCACAAATAGAAGAAGTCCGTATAGGATTAGGCAGGTTAATGGACAAAGACCGCGATTCGTTGCTGATCTACACGGCGCGCGAGGAACGGTGGTTAGATAAGCAAGTGATCGGCTGCGAACGTGGGAAAACGGATAACCTGCTGTGAGAAGAAGCTTTATCGAAAGTACCTGTCGTCTACCCTGAATAAAATGCACAATTTGAGAGAGAGTGATGCCAGTACGGATCAATTTCCCTCCCACTAAAGTTGCTATCCATTAGGGATAGCGATGGTCGTCAGGCTCCTCTACTTTAAGCCTTATTAACGCCCGACGACGCAGAAACGTCCATAGCTGTCAGAAACTAACGCTAAAATCTTGATTCTGTTAGTACGAAAGCTATAGAATATCGGGCGTTGAATCGAACCAGTGTGGGATTGAAACTGCGCTCAATAAGCGGGCGCTCGGGTTTACGACGTGCGTTGAATCGAACCAGTGTGGGATTGAAACATCACCGCCGCGCAGTAATCAGGATCGGGTGTACCTCGTTGAATCGAACCAGTGTGGGATTGAAACCTCGCCGTCTCGATTGACAAGTTGCGCAACCGAGCAACGTTGAATCGAACCAGTGTGGGATTGAAACGCGGTTCGTCTCAGGTAGCAGCAACCGAGGAAGACGCGTTGAATCGAACCAGTGTGGGATTGAAACCCTGGCGTTACGCGCAAATGGGACTGTTCGCCAGATCGTTGAATCGAACCAGTGTGGGATTGAAACATTGACCGCGAGAAGGTTGACTCTGCGAATAAGCGACGTTGAATCGAACCAGTGTGGGATTGAAACGACCTTCGGGATATTCAAAGACGGCACAATCGGCGGCCGTTGAATCGAACCAGTGTGGGATTGAAACGTATATCTCGATAATTCAAACGGGGAAGCGAGCGAGCCGTTGAATCGAACCAGTGTGGGATTGAAACGTTTTCCTGATCCACTTCGCCTTCTCGCCAGGCAGTCGTTGAATCGAACCAGTGTGGGATTGAAACTCGTGCCGGGATCGTCCGCGACGGTGGCGATCAAAGCGTTGAATCGAACCAGTGTGGGATTGAAACCTTTCTGCTTGGCGCGTTGCATTTCAGGCGAAAGGCCGTTGAATCGAACCAGTGTGGGATTGAAACCTTGATAAGATTGCGCGGCTCGTTGATTCGCTTTACGCGTTGAATCGAACCAGTGTGGGATTGAAACAGTCTCGAATTCATCGTCGGTCATGGGCTCCTGCGGCGTTGAATCGAACCAGTGTGGGATTGAAACTAGGCGATTGCGGAGATCTCCGAGCGTGAAACCGCACGTTGAATCGAACCAGTGTGGGATTGAAACTAAATCATCATCGTTCAAGGATTCGACGAGCTTGCGCGTTGAATCGAACCAGTGTGGGATTGAAACGCGTCTCTTATCGCCCTTCTGAGCATTTCCCGGATTTCGTTGAATCGAACCAGTGTGGGATTGAAACGGGGTATTTAGGGATGTAAAGGTTCGGCAGTACCTACGTTGAATCGAACCAGTGTGGGATTGAAACCCACTCGAAGAAGAAAGAGATCGAGCGACCGTCCATCGTTGAATCGAACCAGTGTGGGATTGAAACACGGCGCGGCGGGTGTGCGAGGCGATCTTCAGAGGGCCGTTGAATCGAACCAGTGTGGGATTGAAACTCGGGCGATGCATCCGCATCCAAACGGACTTGAATGTCGTTGAATCGAACCAGTGTGGGATTGAAACTACAGCCTTCAGAACAGCCAGCCACCTCGATCAACATCGTTGAATCGAACCAGTGTGGGATTGAAACTTCTCCGCTTTCCACCTTTCTGACAAATTCCTCATGGCGTTGAATCGAACCAGTGTGGGATTGAAACCCTTTCTGACAAATTCCTCATGGCCGGCAAGGATCTCCGTTGAATCGAACCAGTGTGGGATTGAAACTACAAGTTCGCGCTTTTACTGGTGATCACCGCCGGGCGTTGAATCGAACCAGTGTGGGATTGAAACTTGATCAGGATGTAGATGTGAATCACTTCCTTCTTGCGTTGAATCGAACCAGTGTGGGATTGAAACGCAACTCTTTCAGGCGCAGGTTGTGCGCAAAGACTGGCGTTGAATCGAACCAGTGTGGGATTGAAACGAAATATGGAAGGCTGCGCAGTTAGATATTCACCGGCGTTGAATCGAACCAGTGTGGGATTGAAACATGATCCTGAAGCCAACATTCGTGGCGGCGTCAAAGAACGTTGAATCGAACCAGTGTGGGATTGAAACGCTCAAAGATTTGACTGATTTCGGCTTGGCGCAAAACGTTGAATCGAACCAGTGTGGGATTGAAACGTGGGATTCTTTGCAGCCCCGGCAATGATCGTCTGCGCGTTGAATCGAACCAGTGTGGGATTGAAACGATGTTTGAGTATTTCGATAGCCGTGATAATGACTACCGTTGAATCGAACCAGTGTGGGATTGAAACGCAACTCGCGCATCTCAGTCTCAGTCGGGTGATCCGCCGTTGAATCGAACCAGTGTGGGATTGAAACTCGTGGTGAACACACTGGCCGAGTCCGAGCGTAGTACGTTGAATCGAACCAGTGTGGGATTGAAACTTGACCGTTTATCGTGTAGATAATCTTATTGCATCGCGTTGAATCGAACCAGTGTGGGATTGAAACCGCCGTGACATACGTTATTCAAAATAATCTCATCAGTCGTTGAATCGAACCAGTGTGGGATTGAAACGTATGCAAGTAAGTATTTATGCAAGGTTGCGTCATCGTTGAATCGAACCAGTGTGGGATTGAAACGTGGGCTATGATTCGACTCTCGGCGCAATCGTTGAACGTTGAATCGAACCAGTGTGGGATTGAAACAAGTCGGCGTCTTCGATACTCTCTCTGCTACGTTACCGTTGAATCGAACCAGTGTGGGATTGAAACCGTACCTGTTTGATGCGAACGTTTCAAGAAACCGTTCGTTGAATCGAACCAGTGTGGGATTGAAACTAGAGAGGGCTTGATAAGAACGAAGCCAGCTAGGCGGGCCGTTGAATCGAACCAGTGTGGGATTGAAACTGATCTCATTGATGCAGTCTGCCCCACCTGGATTTTGCGTTGAATCGAACCAGTGTGGGATTGAAACCCTGCATCGCCTGCGCCCTGGCTCATCAAGATTATGCCGTTGAATCGAACCAGTGTGGGATTGAAACTCCCTATGATGAAGCGAAACGAACAGAGACAGCACACCGTTGAATCGAACCAGTGTGGGATTGAAACGTGAATCTAATGCTGCGGATAACGCCAGGCCGTCGCCCGTTGAATCGAACCAGTGTGGGATTGAAACGGCGCTCAATCACATCAGCCAGGGCACAAAGAATCTGCGTTGAATCGAACCAGTGTGGGATTGAAACAAGTTCATATTGCTATGGAACGAATGCGTAAAGCAGGCCGTTGAATCGAACCAGTGTGGGATTGAAACGAATCCCGCCAAAGCCGAGATTCTTTGCAAACTGAATCGTTGAATCGAACCAGTGTGGGATTGAAACACCCCACGCCCTGTTGATGAACTTCGGGGTTCGCCGGCGTTGAATCGAACCAGTGTGGGATTGAAACTAACCAGAAAATATGTGGTCGACTATAAAGGTGAGACGTTGAATCGAACCAGTGTGGGATTGAAACCGCGGTAACGTGAAACGTTCAGCGACACCATTATTACGTTGAATCGAACCAGTGTGGGATTGAAACGTTCTACCCCTGTCCAAATCAACCCATGCCTCATCGCCGTTGAATCGAACCAGTGTGGGATTGAAACCCAATTTGCTGACAGGAGCAAGTGGGCCGAGTGGCTGCGTTGAATCGAACCAGTGTGGGATTGAAACTAGTAGAAGGCGCAATGCGTTACAGAGATGTCGGGGTCCGTTGAATCGAACCAGTGTGGGATTGAAACCTCTTGCTTATCCTCTGCGCGCTGCGCTTCGATGGTCGTTGAATCGAACCAGTGTGGGATTGAAACTCACACTGCGCCGCGCCGGAATTGATTATTGCAACTACGTTGAATCGAACCAGTGTGGGATTGAAACTCGGGCGGCATACGGCTTTCGGGTAGTATCTTTGCAGCGTTGAATCGAACCAGTGTGGGATTGAAACACAGATGACAAACTAGCTTCTATACTAGAACAGCAAACGTTGAATCGAACCAGTGTGGGATTGAAACATGTTACCAACGCCGACACCGCAGTCAAGAACTCTGAACGTTGAATCGAACCAGTGTGGGATTGAAACGCGGCCTGTTGCTGTGACCATCTGCCGGTCTGGGTCGTTGAATCGAACCAGTGTGGGATTGAAACCAGAGCGACCATCAAAGTCCTTGCTGATTCGGATTACGTTGAATCGAACCAGTGTGGGATTGAAACTCGTGATTGAGAGCGATGAAGGCGAGCCGCGCTGGTCCGTTGAATCGAACCAGTGTGGGATTGAAACTTCGAGTCCGGGCTGCGCGCCGCTTGCGAAAGTGTTCGTTGAATCGAACCAGTGTGGGATTGAAACGAATATAAGCGGGTCTGATTACGATCAAGCGCTTGCTCGTTGAATCGAACCAGTGTGGGATTGAAACTGTGCCGGACAACATAGAGTATGCGATTGAAATACTCCGTTGAATCGAACCAGTGTGGGATTGAAACGTTGGTAGCAGTGACCAGATCGAGGCACTAAAGCATGACGTTGAATCGAACCAGTGTGGGATTGAAACCCTCACCCCGCCACCTGCTCCGTCAGGCCGCTCGTTTCGTTGAATCGAACCAGTGTGGGATTGAAACACGGCAGCAACGCATCATGGGGCGCGGCGAGCGGCGGCGTTGAATCGAACCAGTGTGGGATTGAAACCCGACGGATGGACTGTTCCTTGCCGATAATTACTCCGCGTTGAATCGAACCAGTGTGGGATTGAAACGTCGCTCAGTCCTCCTTCGATGTCTTTTTCTCCAACGCGTTGAATCGAACCAGTGTGGGATTGAAACTAGGCGGTGCGGCTGCTTGTTGCTGCGGCTGTGGCCGCGTTGAATCGAACCAGTGTGGGATTGAAACTTCACCGCTCCCGCCTTCATCGCCCCAAGCTGACCCGTTGAATCGAACCAGTGTGGGATTGAAACTTTGCCGAAGGGTCGTTAAAACTCCTTCCGCCTCTTCGTTGAATCGAACCAGTGTGGGATTGAAACTTTTGCCTTGCGGCTTCCTTTTGTTGTTTCTTGTTTCGTTGAATCGAACCAGTGTGGGATTGAAACCAACTCGACAGCAACGAAGCCAAGCTGCTTGCTGACACGTTGAATCGAACCAGTGTGGGATTGAAACATGCGCGCCCCGGCAACGTCCGGTCGAGGCCGTGAACGTTGAATCGAACCAGTGTGGGATTGAAACCGCCTTCACGCCATCTCGCTCGCCCACCGCGTAATTCGTTGAATCGAACCAGTGTGGGATTGAAACCTGCCCTTCTTGGCGAGTTCATAAGCCACTTCGCCGCGTTGAATCGAACCAGTGTGGGATTGAAACCTCTCCTCGTTGTGAGCGGTACGTGTATGAATGGAAACGTTGAATCGAACCAGTGTGGGATTGAAACACTTGCTCACGCGCCAGATGCAATTGCATGAAGGCTCCGTTGAATCGAACCAGTGTGGGATTGAAACTTCAGATAGCTTTCAATGGCGGCGGTCGGCGTGCGCCGTTGAATCGAACCAGTGTGGGATTGAAACATCGCTTGCCCCGATTGCGATTCATTCTCTAAATCTTCGTTGAATCGAACCAGTGTGGGATTGAAACGAAATCGAAATGTTATATCGCCTCACAGTCATTATTGAGTTGAATCGAACCAGTGTGGGATTGAAACCCAGAAGAGTCCGCTAAAGCCATTGCAGATTTTCGAGCCGTTGAATCGAACCAGTGTGGGATTGAAACTTGTAAACTGAGATCACAATATGGGCAGTGCTGTTTTCGTTGAATCGAACCAGTGTGGGATTGAAACCCTTCAAAGTTGCATTAGCCGTTCGCGCAGCCCCTGCCGTTGAATCGAACCAGTGTGGGATTGAAACGATGCAGAGACACAACGACCTCACCGGGGGCAACTGCCGTTGAATCGAACCAGTGTGGGATTGAAACCTCAGGCGAGCCGAATCGCAAGGTATCTTTGTAGCTCGTTGAATCGAACCAGTGTGGGATTGAAACCGTAAGAGAAGGGGGCATTAAATGAGCAACGATAAACGTTGAATCGAACCAGTGTGGGATTGAAACTCACCTTGTCCTAACCTTGCCAAATCATCCGAGATGACGTTGAATCGAACCAGTGTGGGATTGAAACATGGAGTCGACAAAGAGAGCCGTCGCCGCTACGCGACGTTGAATCGAACCAGTGTGGGATTGAAACCCATCTCATTACAGAAGGCATCCCAGTCTGCCAGTGCGTTGAATCGAACCAGTGTGGGATTGAAACGGAGAACAAAGCCGACATATCGAGCCTGTTCAAACACCGTTGAATCGAACCAGTGTGGGATTGAAACTCAGTCGCGCCGATTCAGGGAATACGTTTCTGCTCCCTTATGTGGAATTAGAAAGTCTATAGGGCGAGCAATGATCAGGTCGCGGAATCGTCTTTGATATTGGCGTACGACAAGAGAGGCATAGTGAGCATGCCTGTTGAGCGCTAGGCACCGGGAGGGATTGGCTGCCGAGGCATAAGGTGATTCTCTTTTCATTCGAGCGGTATTTTCTTCCAGAGCACGTCATTTTCGCAGCGCTTCAAGCTGCGGGCGCAGCGAAGTCTTGCGGGCGTGCTTACCAATCAGACCTTCCAAATACTTGCTCCACTCCGTTGCCCGATCCGACGCCCGGTACGCCTGGCGCGCTTTCGCCAGCCAGCGCGCCGCGTGATGATAGTATTTGGATTTGCCGCTATCCATAATTGACTCAGCCTGTTTCTTGCACTGACGGATCACCCAGTCGGGATAACTTTGGCAGGCCGCATCAACAACCCGCTCCAATGCGTCATACCCAATATAAGAGTTCTGCTCAGCTGTTCTGATGGCCTCGTTGACCATGCCTTCATACAGGTAGATGTCTATTTTGCTGGAGGCATAGCTGCTACGGGCCAGAGGCTTGAGCAACTCCCCCTTGATCGTCGCCCACTCGGCGTCAGCAACCGCTTGCACAGCTTGATAGTCTTCCAGCGAGAGCGAGCGCGCAAATGCAGCGCGCGGCCTTGAGCGCGACTTCCGGCTGGTCAAGCTCCGAAGCCAGACCTCGCAACCAGCGCGCAAGGGTGCGAGTTTCTCCCTCGAGGGTTAGCCCGTGTTCGGCGATTCTGAGCGCATCGAGCGGCAAACCGTGCTTGCGCAACGACCTGGCCAGCGTCAACGCTTCGTCTGGCGTTGCCAGATAGTTCAGCCCATACTCAATCGCTTTCTCACCGCGCCCTAATTTCACCAGCATGGTCAAGTACTTGTCGGTCTGTCCTTCGGCCTCGGCCAAGTTGAGGTATTCAATCGTTTTGCCCTGGCGCTCCAGAACATTGAGCCGCGCCACCGCCAACTCATCGGCGTACCAGGGGACTTCTCCCTCCCAGCCGCCTTTTTCGGTGATGTGCCCTTGCATGGCCTGCTGCAAGGGCGCGTAGTCCCAGCCCTGCACGGCAGCCGCAATCGCCACGTCGAAACCTTCATCGATGCCATAGTCTTCCACCTCTCCTTGCCAGACAGTGAGCTTTTCTGCCCAGCCTCTGCGTTCTTCCGCCGAGAGGTCAGCGCTGAGCAGGGCTTCGGCAAAGAGCGGACAGAGGTCGGTAAAGAGTCCGCCTAATTCACCGTCGGAGTCATCAAACTCGGTCCATCGGTCCACATAGACCCCGGTAATGGCCTCTAAGATCAGCAGGGCGTTGCGCCCGTCGCCAGCTTCGATGAACGGCTGCACCTGCTTGAGCAAGTTTCGTATCTCATCGACCGTTCCGCTGGTGGCCCAATAGGCATGTGAGGGGCGCATGTGGCCGAGACCGCCCAGAATGTTTTGCGCCTGACGTCGAAATGGGGCGGGGTCTATCGGCCTGGTGCGCGGGCGAGACTTGACCGCCCCCATCGATGGTTTTGATGCGGCTCTGGCAGAGAGTTGCGCCTCAACCCAATCAGCCAGGTGCGCATGCGCTGAGAGGAGTTTGGTCAACAAGTCGAGCAGTTCGTCTCGATGCAACCCGGTCAGCAACTCAATTACCGGACGACGCTCGGCCATACGGTCAGGCTGCCGGACATAAGCGAGCAAAACGGCCACGATGTGCTTGCAATAGTCCCCAAAATCATAGGGACAGGTACAGGTGGCATCAATAACACCGCCAGCATCTAACTCCACCGTCACCTGATAGGGTTCATACTGGCTGCCTGCGACCTGCGTTCGCAGGGTGCCGCCGCGGCGCGAAAGGTCAGAAACCGCGCCCGAATCATAATATTGTTCACCTCGGCTGAATGTTTGCGCCGAGGTCAAACTTCGGATCAGCGCCTCGGTTAGCTTGGGAGTAGACATAATTATCCTCAGTCCATCGCCTCAGCCGGCGGCGGCGCGCCCTGCCGCCGCACAGCCATCTCCCCTCAAGTTATGAAAAGAATATGTGGGCGCACGCACCACAAGTAATTTCGGGCGAGCATTCTTCTGTCCCGGGACGCGCCCGTAAGAAGTCCGAAGCCACGGCAGAAGTAAATACTGCATTCAGCCATCATCGCTTTCAAATCGCCATAGCCGAGTCGACAGATAGCGTCCTGTTTCAAACGTTCTATAGCATCCTTTGCAAATCCTCCGATTTGATGAACTCGCTGATATAGTCGTCCATCTCTGCTGCGCGACAGCCAGCGCCATCTTCCTTCGACGCGTGAGCCATCCTTGAGTGGATCGGGCTATAGCGTCTAAGACGATAACGGCTTCGAATCTTGGCGGTCGCTTCATAACCATGACTCTCTGGCATCTGGCGGCACAGCAATACTGACAGCCTCATTAAGATAGGCTACAATGGTGCGCGCTGATTGTCAGCCGGTAATGATTTGTTGTGGAGACGAGAGAAGATGAGTTTGCCACATTCACAGTCTCGGTACACGGTCGAAGAATATCTCGCGCTCGAGCGTGCTTCTGATGAGCGTTACGAATTTTTTGACGGGCAGGTTTATCTGATGGCGGGCGAAAGCCCTGACCATGGGACGATTTGCACTAACATCAGCGGTCAGCTTTATAACCAGTTAAGAGGGAAATCCTGTCAGGTGTTCTCCAAAGATATGAAGGTTCGCAGTGGTCCGCAACCAAAATCGCGTTATGAGATCAAAGGGTTATATTCGTATCCTGATCTAATCGTTATTTGCGGAGAGCCGCAATTTCATGATGAATACCGGGACGTACTCCTCAACCCTGCGGTAATCATCGAAGTCTTATCGCCATCCACGGAAGCCTTTGATCGCGGCGAAAAATGGTCACGTTATCAAAGCTGGCTGCCATCCTTGACACATTACGTCCTTGTCTCTCAAGCCAAGCCGCAGCTTGAACACTTCCTGCGCCAGCCAAATGATGAATGGTTGTATTCCTCAGTGAAAGAGCTTGCAGGCAGTCTTCAGCTTGCCTCCATTGATTGTACGCTGCGATTGGCAGAAGTCTACGACCGCATCGTTTTTCCGGTCGAATCGCCAGAGCAGCTTGAGAAAGAATGATCGCCATCATTGGGTGTGCCGCAGAGCTACAATTCCGCACGCCAACCCTCTTTTCCAATCTCATTGGAGTGTCCCCGTCGAACCAGTGGCCTACCTTGAATCAGAGTAAGGCTGAGTTGAAGTGTGTCGCGTCAAGAGTAGCCTTCCCCTCTATCAATCAGGTCACAACCAGGCCGCAAAATCATACTAAACCGAGCGAAACCGGCTTAAACCAAACCATCTGAACTCTAGAAAACAAGATGCGAGCGAAGTCAAAGGTACTCTCATAACCCAAAGGTCGAGAGTTGGCCATGCCTGTGACGCCGTTTTGACTGCGCCACATCTAAACACCACAGCACAGATGCAGAATTCTGGCGGCTGCAACGCTGGTTAAATGTTAGTCTTTGCAGCTAGAACGGACTGGCCGCAGCTTATGGGCGAGAGGGATACCAGTGATAAAGCATCAGGTAGACGATGACGCCGGTGACCGAAACATAAAACCACATCGGTAAAGTCCAGCGCGCGATTCGCAGGTGACGGGCGAACTGGCCGCGCAGGGCGCGCGTTACGGTGACGATGACAAAGGGCACAATGACTGCCGCAAGGATCGTGTGCGTTGTCAGAATGATGAAGTAAATCATCCGCACCGCGCCAGTGCCCGCAAAGCGCGTCGCGCCGACGTGGTAGTGATAATAAAGATAAGAGATCAGAAACAGCGACGACGAGGTGAGCGCCGCGATCATGCAGGCGCGATGCGCCTGTATGTGGCGACGGCGAATGAAGACGTATCCGACGGTTAAGAGAATGCCGCTCGTCGCGTTCAATATGGCGTTGAGCGTTGGCAGGAAGCGAATCAATTCATCGGGCATAATCAGCGTTATAACGATGCGCCGCGATAGAGTCAAAGCGCGGCGCGCGGCGCGCACTCATCCGTATCCTCATCGAGCGTTTTTTGTGGCCCGCTCGCATGGCGCAGGCGATAAAACCAGCCGAATAGCGCGGCGAAAATCAACACCGGCGGCGTCAGCAAGACGAGCGCGGCGAGTTTCAAACTGCCGGCGACCTCTTGCGCGCCGGTCGCGCCTTCGACCGCCGTTGTGCACATCGGACAGAAGGCGAGCGCACCGCTGCTCATCACGGCCATCGCCACAGTCGCGAACAACAGACAGAATAGGATTCGCCGCATAGTCATCTGTCGGTTCATTGCCTCCAGAAAAACAGCAGCACGAAAAGATAAATCCACAGCCCATCCATGAAGTGCCAGTACAATGCCGTGACATCGACGGCGTTGCGTTTGCTGCGCGTAATCCGCAGCCTGTGCGCCGCTACCGTGACGATCAACAGGGCGATAATCCCGCCAAACAGGTGAATCGCATGAAGGCTCGTCAACAGGTAAAAGAACGAACTGTGCGGATGGCTGTAGACATAAACGCCTTGATTGACCAGCACCAGCCAGGCTTGCAATTGCCCCGCGAGAAATCCCAGACCGAGCAACGTCGTCAGGCTGATCAGCAAGCGAAACCATCCATAACGGCTGCGGCGCAACGCGCGACGCGCCATTTCTATTGTAATGCTGCTTACTAAGAGCATCGCTGTTGTCAGCCACAGCACACCGGGCATGCGCAGCGGGAACCAGTCGTGCGCCTCGCTCAGTCCTTTCGACTGGCGCAGAATATAGGCGCTGGTGAGCGAGACGAACAGCATCAGAATGCTTGCCAGCGCCACCCACATGCCAATGCGAAATTTATTTGGCTCAATCGCATCGTCGCGCGTGAACCCCGGCGGCCAGGGGTCATCGCCATCGCCCGGCTTGTGCGAATTGCCGCCGCCGCCTGAGCCGCGACTATGTATGCCCGCGCCCGTGCTGGCGCTGTTGACTTTGGATTCTGAATTGACCGTCGTGCTCATCGTCAAACGGCAGTCTCAACTTCCAGATTTCAGAGTAGCGGTTGAACTCACAAGTCGCAAATCGGCTGCGGTCGCCCTACAAGCAAACGCCCGTCTGGGCTATGGCTCGCGTTGTTTGGAGGCTGCGCCGCGCGGCTCGTCCTGCATACGGAAATCGCGCGCCGCGCCGGGTACGCTGAATTCATAAGGGCCGCAATGTACGACAGGTGCGGCGTCGCCGAAGTTATCCGCCGGTGGCGGTGAAGCGATAGCCCATTCAAGCGTCGTCGCTTCCCATGGATTATCTGTCGCGCGCGCCCCGCGCCGCCAACTCCAGACGAGATTGAAGATAAAGACCAACTGCGCGGCGATTGTAATGAATGCCGCATAAGAGATGAATCGCGTCAGCGGCACCAGACCGGCAAGATATTGTAAGCCTTCGCCGGTCGCCGGGTTGTAATGGAACGCATAGCGCCGGGGCGCACCGGCAATTCCCATCAAGTACATCGGCATGAAGATCGCGTAAACGCCGATGAAGGTCGCCACAAAATGGATTTTGCCGAGACGCTCGCTCATCATCCGCCCGAACATCTTCGGAAACCAGAAGTAGGTTGCGGCAAACAACGAAAAGACCGCAGCAACGCCCATAATCAGATGAAAATGGGCGACCACAAAATAGGTATCGTGCAGCGGAATGTCAATGGCCGCCTGGCCGAGAAACAATCCCGTCAGGCCGCCCGAAACGAAGAGCGAAACGAAGCCGAGAGCGAACAGCATAGGCGTCGTGAAGCGCATCTGCCCGCGCCAGATGGTGCCCAGCCAGTTGAACGTCTTGACCGCCGACGGTACGCCGATGACCAGGGTGAGCAACGAAAACGCCGTCGCCGCATATGGGCTCATGCCGCTCACGAACATATGATGGCCCCAAATGAGAAAGCCCAGCAAGCCGATGCCGAACGTCGCGGCGACCATCGCGCGATAACCGAAGACCGGCTTGCGCGCGAAGGTCGACAGCAAATGTGATGTCAACCCCATTCCCGGCAGAATGGCGAGATAAACTTCCGGGTGGCCGAAGAACCAAAAAAGGTGTTGCCACAAAATAGGCGAGCCGCCCGCTTCCGCCGTCATCAACTGGCCGCTGACGTATTCGCTTGCCGGGATGAAGAAGTGCGTGCCGATGAGATGGTCGGATAACAACAACAATCCAGCAGCCAGTAAGACAGGGAACGACAGCAGCGCGATCCCTGCGGTCGTGAACCACGCCCAGCAGGTGAGCGGCAATCGCAGCGGCGTCATTCCCGCCGCCCGCATCTTGAACATCGTCGTGATGAAGTTGATCGAGCCGAGCAGCGATGCGACCGAAAAGATGGCGATGCTCAAGAGCCAGAGCACGACGCCTGTGCCCTGCCCCGGCCCGGCGATTTCGCCGACGGCGCTCAACGGCGGATACATCGTCCATCCGGCTATCGGCCCGATGACGTTCGGCGCAGAGGCGAAGAACGCCGTTAGTAGTACAAGTAACGAAACGAACGTCAACCAGAACGACAGCATGTTGAGCGTCGGAAAAGCCATCTCACGCGCGCCGATTTGCAACGGCAGAATAAAATTACCGAAGCCGCCCTGCGGCGCTGTCGTCAGCACGAAGAAGATCATGAGGGTGCCGTGCATAGTCACGAGCGATAGGTAAAGATCTGGCGAGATGTTGCCGCTCTGTGCGGCGTGCGGCAAGATGGCTTTGAGCAAAGCGAAGCGCTCGCCCGGCCACGCCAGTTGCAGGCGCATCAGCGCCGACAGCCCCATGCCGATAAAGACCGAGACGAGCGCCAACAGCCAGTATTGAATGCCGATGACTTTGTGATCCGTGCTGAAGACGTAGCGCCGCAGGAAGTGCTTTGGCTTGTGCGAGGCATCTTCAGGTACTGGCTTGATGACATCTGCCATGTTGTATTTCCGGCGTGCCGATTAAGGCTTCAGCAACTCCTCGACGCGGGCGCGGAATTGCGCTTTGTTCAGGTGCGCCATCCGTGCGTATTCGTCTGCCGGCACGACGATCAGCCAGCTTTTCATTTTGTAATGTCCGCTACCGCAAAGCTCGGCGCAGGGAATTTCGTATGTGCCCTGCCGGGTCGCCGTGAAGTGAAGGCGAATGGTTAAGCCGGGCACGATGTCCTGCTTAATACGCATCGCCGGCACGAAGAAATTGTGGATCACATCCCTTGAGCGCATCGTCAATTCGATGTCGCGACTGACGGGCACGACCAGCGCCGGCAATTGCACATCGTCTTTGCCCGCCTCGTCCAGAGGGTCAAGCCCGACGTAATTTGCCAGCGCATCGTTGTAAAACTCCGGCGCGGTTTTGCCGAAGGTGCCATCAATGCCAGCGTAATGAAAGGTAAATTGAAACTGCTGCGCGACGAGATTGACGCGCACAGGGTCAACCGCCGCCGCGCCGTTTGCCGCGCTCGTCAATTGCAAGCGCGACCAGACGCGCTGGCCCATGATGGCCAGCGTGATAAAAACGGCAGCGGTGAGAATGATCCACACGGCTTCGAGCCGGTTGCTGCCACGCTGGTGAGCAGCGCGCGCGCCGGGGGCGCGACTGAATCGCCACGCCGCATAGCCGAGCGCCAGTTGCGCTCCTATGAACGCCAGCCCGACGACGACGAACGTGCGTGTGAATTGCGCATCGATCAATGCGCCGTCGGTCGAAATATTTTCGGGAAACCACAGGGCGCGCTGGCAGGCAAACATCCATATCGCAGCCGCTGTCAGCAGGATCAGCATCACGGCGAGCGCTTTGCCCATCACCATCCTGAAAATGATGAATGAGAAATGATGAGTGATGAATTAAAAGAACTGTAATGTGCGTTACCACGCCTGCTATTTCTGCCGTTCATCATTCATCATTTCTCATTCATCATTTATCTGTTGAGGACCATCAAGGCGAATAGCACCGGCAGATAAAGGACAGAGGCGAGAAGCAGTTTGCGCGCCTGCCACGTCGTGCGATGGCGCGCGGCGCGCACGCTGTAATACAGGAACCACAAACCGAGCGCCAGCGCGCCGAAAAAGTAGACCGCGCCCGCCAGATGCACCAGCGTCGGCATCAGGCTCACAGGCACCAGCAAGATCGTGTAGGCGATGATCTGCTGGCCGGTGATGCGCCCATCCGGCTCGACGACCGGCAGCATCATGATGCCGGCGCGCGCGTAATCGTCGCGGTACATCCAGGCGATGGCAAGAAAGTGCGGGAATTGCCAGAGGAATAAAATGGCAAACAGGATCCACGCCTCGATAGTGATCTGGCCGTTTGCCGCCACCCAGCCGATGAACGGCGGCATCGCACCCGGAAACGCGCCGACGACCGTTGACAGCGTCGTGCGCGTCTTCAACAGCGTGTAGGCGAACAGGTAAGCCGCAAAGGTCAACGCGCCGAGCCCTGCCGATAACGGATTGACGAAGGCGGCAAGATAAACCGTCGCGATCACCGACAGCGCGATGCCGAACCGCAACGCCTGACGCGGCTGTAGCTTGCCCGACGGCAACGGGCGCGTTTCGGTGCGGCGCATCAGGCGGTCAAGGTCGCGCTCGATATATTGATTGAGGGTCGCCATGCCTGACGACAGCAAGGCGATGCCGAGCGCCGTGTGGAAAAAGCGAATGTAATCTATGCCACCGATTGAGCCAAGACAAAAACCGGCAGCCGCCGTGGCGGTGACGAGCATGGTGATGCGCGGTTTGGTCAGGTCGAGGTACGACGCAAGCTTTGCGGCTCGTGTCGGTTTTTGCGACTGCTCGACGATCAAGGCGTCATCGCTCACGGCCTGGTTTGCGAGAGAATCCATAGCGCTATACTGCTGCCTTTCGGGGTGATGATGCAAGCGCATTCGCGCCCGGTGAATCGGCAAGCGCCGCCTGTGGCGCGACGACCTGATAAGTTCGCAACGTCAGCACGACGATGATTGCCAGCGTCAGCGCGCCGACGACCACATGGGCGGCGGTCAACGAAATCATCGGCTCGACCGGCTGAACGAAGATCAATGATTGCAGCGGCGTCAGCGTCATGCGCTTGAAGAAATCTGCAACGCCGGAGAGCGGTTGCCCAGCAACCGACATTCGCGTGATGTAGGCCAGCACCCCCAGGGTCACCTGTAATGCGAGCACGACGATGAGCAGCCGCGCAGGCCGCGCCAGGTAACGCTTATCGCTGTGCCGCCGCAACGTGGCAAGCGCCATCCAGGCGACGATGGCCGTGACCGCGACCGCGCCGAGCGCGTGCGGCAGGATGCCGAATGCGCCGTGTCGAAAGCCTGCGCCCAGCACCAACTGCACTAGAACCACGCCCAGGCTCAAGGCGGTCAGCCGCCGCAAGCCGAAGCCGCCGGCATCCGGTTTGATTTCGTGATCGGCAAACCAGCTTCGCGATGTGAAGACGGCGATGGCGACGATGGCTCCAAAAAAGCTCTGTGCGATGAGCGCATGCGGCACGGCAATCAGCGGCTTGTAGGCTGGAAATAAGACGCGCACGCCGCCGATCAACCCTTGCGCGACGACGCCGGCAAAGACGAGCAGCGCAAAGCGCCTGACAGACTTCCGCTGGTCGCCAAACCATGCCCATAGCGCCAGAATGAAGGTCGCAAACCCAACCGCCCCGGCGATGAAACGGTGCGAGTATTCGTACCGCACATTGGAGACAAAGTGATCGGGATGGATGAGCCAGCGTCCGAACGACAGCGGCCAGTCGGGAACCGAATCGCCGGCTTCATTGCTGGTGACCAGCGCCCCGGCCAGCAGCAGCATGACTGTAAGGATGGCTACAAAAATTGCGAATAGGTGCAGGCCGCGATTCGGCCTGGCATCAATGATCGTATTGGCTTGACTGCTCAAAGCGCTTCCTCTCTAAATCATCGCGTCCAATGTACTGGCCGCCCCTGCATGACATTTACACTACGGCACGACAAGCGTTGGCGCGGCGCGCTGAAACGTCGCGGGCCTGGCCGTGTCGCCTGCTTTGAAGGTCGCATCCTGCATCACCGTGGCTCTGGCCGTGACCTTCACGGGAACGGATTGCTCGCCGTAGACCTCATGCCAGAAGACCAGCGCGTAATCGCCCGGCGGCACGTTCTTGATCGTGAAACTGCCGTCTTCGTTGCTGACGGCGAAGAACGGATGATCGAGCACGCCGATGTTGGCTCGCATCCAATTATGTTGATTGCACTGCACAGGAATCATCACTTCCCGGTTGTTGAAGACGTGCTCAATAGGCGCGTCGCCCTGCACTTGCGAAAGGTTAAAACCATCGTTGCGTTTCGGCGTCGGATGGACGTTATGACTCGTCTGGTCGCTGTTGGTGATGCGGACGATTTGTCCGGTTTGCACGCCGAGAACGTGCGGCACATAGCGGCAGTTTTTTTGATCGAGCGTCACCGGCCCGCTTATCGGAAAACCATAATCGTCGACGCCCGCGCCTTTGACGTAAACAAAAACGTTCTTCAGCCTGCCGTTGTTGATGACGATGACATCGGGCTTTGTGTCGCCGGCTGCCGCGCAGGCGGCATCGCCTGTCATATTGAGCGCTTCAAGCTCCGGCGGCGTGCCTGTAAAAACTACCTTCCCGCTAATCGTGCCTTCGTCGCCCTTTGAAACGTAGGCGGGCCGGTCTTTCTTCGTCGCGCTATCTGGTGCGTCTTTGACGCCGCAGCCGGCAAGTAAGATCAGCGCAAACGTCACCAGCAGAGAGACGGCGGCGTATCGTTTTGACATTAAAGAATGACTCCGAACCATTACCGATTTGTGCGCTCAAGCGAACAGGAATTATGCCAAGAATCGCGCCATCACGCTACCACGGGTCGCGCCAATGCTTATGATAATCAGTCCGGCATAAAAGTCCTAGAGCGGTATTCAGATCAGCATAGCCGGAGAATTGCCACAAAGACACCAAGGCACACAAAGGAGATAGTGATTCTTCGTGCCTTGGTGTCTTTGTGGCAAAGGCTAATCTCATTTGCATACCGCTATAATCCGTGACAAGTGACAAGATGAAAAAGTCGGCTGGTTATCATGATCGAGATTCCATTTCACCGACTCTTTCTTGTCATTCGTCACTTGTCATTTGTCACGCTCCGCTTTTCCCTGGTCACTTCCGCCGCATTGATAACTGCGGCGCGGATGTGCTAAAACGTCTTTTGGGCTCAATGTTTAATTTACAAATTGGAGACAATTTTTTCAGACCCATGGTGCGCGGGTCACGTATAATTCGGGGATGATAATCAGTGCCCTGCCCTCGTCGCCTGAGGAGCACCAATATTTCAGCAAGGAGATAGGCAACCTAATGGATAGCAAACTGGCACCGCAAACCGAAGTCAAAGAAGCACAGGACGACAATGAGATTCCCGAATCCGATCCCAAACCTCACGATGGCCGCCCGCAGTCTTATTCAATGATGGACCCGAAGATGCGTCGCATCTACGGCGAGTTCTACCGCGAACTCTACTTCTCGGAAAACAAAGTCCTCGACACCAAGACGCAGGAACTCATCTCAATCGCCGCCTCGCTCGTGTCGAAGTGCCAGGGCTGTTTAGAAGGCCACATCAAAAAGGCGTTGCAATCGGGCGCGAGCGAACAGGAGATCAGCGAAGCCTTGTGCATCGCGGCGGCGGTCAATGCGGCGGCGATCATCGATATTTCGGACATCGCGGCGCGCAACCTCAACCTCAACCACTTCCCCAGCGATGGGCCAAGATTCAGAGGGGCTTAATGGAACTGCTCGGACAACTCGGCATTGCGATTCTTTCGCTCATTATCACCATCGTCGCCAACACCGCCGCGTGCCACATGCCGCGCCCTGCGGAGCAGCAATCGCCGCAGGCTTCAGCTACTATGCCGTCAACAGAGCTTGGCATCGAATATGGTTCATTATCATCAGCCGCGCTCGGCAAGGACTTGAAGTATGCCGTGATGCTGCCGCCGTCGTACAAGACGGATGCCAAGCGGCGTTACCCTGTGCTCTATTTCCTGCACGGCATGTTCGGCAACGAAGGCGAATTCGAGCGGCGCGGCGTCGCCGCCACCGTCGCCCACTTGCGCGAGCAAGGGTTGATCGGCGAGTTCATCATCGTCGCCCCCGCCGGCGGCAACAGTTTTTACCTGAATGCCAAGAACGGCGTGCGCTATGAAGATGCCATCGTTCAGGATTTGATTCCGCACATCGAAAAGACCTATCGCGCCATCGGCACGCGCGAAGGCCGCGCCATTCAGGGCATCTCGATGGGCGGCTGGGGCGCTTTGATGCTGGCCTTCAAGCACCCGGAAATGTTCTCGTCGGTGACGACGCATAGCGCCGCGCTGTTTGCGGAATTGCCGCACCCCACGGGCAACGACCGCCGCTCGCAGTTCATGCTGCAAATCATCGGCAATATCTTCGGCAGCCCGCCCGACGAAGAGTTCTTCCGTTCGGTCAACCCCATCTACCTGGCCGACGCCAACGCTGCCACCATCAAGAAATCCGGCCTGAAGATCTATTTCGACTGCGGCGAGCAGGATCGCTATGGTTTTCAGGAATCCAACAAGCAGTTCGATGAGCGCTTGACGAAGCTCGGCATCGCGCACGACTTCCACCTCTATCCCGGCAATCACGGCTGGGAGTATATGATTTCGGTGGCCGATCATTCTTACACTTTCCTGTGGAAAAACTTCAAGACCGACGGCAAAGCGGCGCTGCCGGCGCGCGCTAAAAGCAGCCGCTAAGGCGGGTGATTCACAAATCGTGGTATGATTGCGGGCTGGTGATTGCGCCAGCCCTTTTGATTTGCGGCGTGCCACTCGCTAACATCAATAGGTATCCAGGCGTCGCAACGTCAAACTGAGTTCAGCGCGATGCGGTCGCCAGGCGAGTGGATCGGATGAGCTTTTGATTGCGATTGCCGCTTGAAGGATGACCAGCGAAGGAGAGAGCGATTACCCGTGTCGAAGTATCAGCCAGCCAGCGCGCGCAGTCGTTTTGCGGAGATCCTCGCGTTACCTGATGAACAGATCAACCTCGCCGAAGCGGCACTGCTGATTGCCGCCGAAGAATACCCCGGCCTTAATGTCGCGGCTTATCTTGAAAAGCTCGACCGCATTGCCGACGTTGCCCGCGACCGCATCGCGCTTGCCGTTGATGTTTCGGATTACATCTCGGCGATGAATGCAACGCTGTATGAAGACTACGGCTTTCAAGGCAACCGCGACAATTATTATGATCCGCGCAATAGCTTTCTTAATGAAGTGATCGACCGGCGCATAGGCATTCCCATTACGCTGTCGGTGCTTTACATCGAAGTGGCGCGCCGCATCGGCTTTAGGGTCGAAGGCGTCGGCATGCCTGGCCACTTCATCGTGCGGCATCAAGCCGCCGAAGAGATCATCTATATCGATCCGTTCAATCGCGGACGCTTGCTCGGTGAGATGGGCTGCGCCGAGTTGATCGCCGAAATCAGCGGTGGCCGAAGGCGACTGGAGCGTGAGCAGCTTTTGCCGGTGACCAAGAAGCAGATTCTCTCGCGAATGCTTGTGAATTTACTGGGGATTTATGCGAGAAACGATCATCGCCGCGCTCTGATGATCATCGAGCGCATCCTCATCATCCATCCGAACTCCTCGGCCCACGTCCGCGATCATGGCTTGCTGCTGGCACTGGTCGGTCAGACCTCGCAGGCGATTGCGGCGCTCGAACGCTACTTGAAGATGGAGCCCACGGCTGCCGATGCCGATCTCGTGCGCGAACAGATCAAGACCATCAAGCAAGACTGCGCAAAGTTGAATTAGAGCAATTTTCAATTGAATGTAACCTTTGCCACTAAGCCACCAAGGCACCAAGAGACACAACCAATGGTGATTCTTGGTGCCTTGGTGTCTTGGTGGCTGATTCTCTGGCTAAGCTAATCTGCAAACCGCTCTAGTCGCGTCGCCACAGACGAAAACGAAGCAGCGGACAGAGATGCTTATCCCTGTCCGCTGCTTCTATCCCTGAGTTCGTCGTGTAGAAATTAATGTCGGCGGCGGCCATATCGCCGATAGCCTTCCGCATATCCTCGACGGAAACCTTCGCGGTAAGGGTTATTGCCATGCCGATAATGCTCCGAGTTATTCGGATTGTAGGATCGGTGGTCGCGGCCATCTTCCTCGCCGCGATCCAGGCCATCGCGATAGCCCTTCTCTACTTCCTCGCGACGCGCAGAGTCGCCGCGACGATCATACCTTCCACGGTATTGTGCTTGCGCCGTGGAATCGAAAACCATGCCAACGCCCAGCAGGAGCACCAATACAAGCGCGGCTCCCAGAACCTGCTTCTTCAGTCGATCCCAATTCATTGACCAATCCTCCCTGAGTTGCTGGTAGAGTCGTGTTGAGAATATCTGCAAAGCGCAATCAAGACAAGTTGACCGCGCGGTTCGTCAATTACTTTCCAGTTCGCTTAAACCCTGATGAAGCCCGCTTCGCTTGACGGCGCTTTTAATAACCGGTCACCTCTTTTTTTTCAACTCGTCCAAGGCTTGCTCGGCGATGCGCGTGGGAAACTCGGCGCTTTTGGCATTCAACTCAATGGCTTTCTGAAAAGCCTGCTCGGCGCGCTGGCGTTGTTTCTTATCCTTCGATTGCGCCAGCGCCAGGCCAAGAGACAACTGCGCCGTGGCGCTCGCCGGATCCATTTGCGCAGCGCGTTCGATATCTTTAATGCCGTCTTTTTCGCCTTTCATGGCGCGCGCCAGGCCGAGCCCGGCCATCGCCCGGACGTTTTGCGGCTCAAGCGACAGGGCGCGGCGATACGTGTCGATGGCTTCTTTGAATTTGCCCTGACTGTAATAAACCATACCAAGCGAGACAACGCCCTGTGCCCAGCGCGGTTCAAGCTGTGTGACTTTGATGAATGTGATTTCGGCAGCGGCCCACTCTCTCATCGCCATCAGCGTCATGCCTAACAACAATTGCGCCGGAGCAAAGGCATCGTCGCTGCCCACGGCATTATCAAATTCGGCACGCGCCTGGACTAACGATGCGCCGCCGGCTTCAGTGTCGCCTGTGCGCAGCTTGCCGTCGCCGGCGACGGTCGCGCCGGTCGTGGCGCTTTGCCAGTCGCGAAAAATCACTGCTCCTTTCAAGTAGGCCGCTTCGGCGCGCAGCCGTTTGTCATCTTTGCGAAACGCCATCGCCGTATTGGCGGCATCAGCCGCCCCTGCCAGTTGTTCGCGAGTGACGGCTTGCCAGTTGGTCGCTGAATTGGTGATGACCGGGGCAATGCTGTCAGCCAGCTTTGCCGCCAGCACGCCGCGCAGGCGCTGCACCTCTGGCCGTTCAGGAAAGCGTGTCGTCAGGTCGTTGACAATCTCCATCGCGTTCGGGCGGTCGGGGCCGATCAACTTGCCAGCGGCAGCGAGCGTCTCGAACTGCGCCACCAGAGGATCAAGGTCAGGTTCCAGTTTGAAGACGATGGTCGGCGCTTCGGTTCCGGCGTTGAAACCGCGCGTCATCGCTCTGTAGCCGTCCTTGCGGGTTTCAATCGTATAGTGGCCGAGCCGCAGCCGCTCAAGCACCAGCCGGCCTTCGCTATTCGAGGTGCCCCGCTGCTCGCCGTCGACCAGAACGGCGGCCTCCGGCGGATCGGTGAGCACGGTCAGCGTCACCGTCGCCGGCCCCACATCGGGACGCCGGGTCGTTGTCTTGGGGGGTTTTCTTGGCGGCTTAGTCCCGCGTGGTTCGGTTGGCCGTCCCGTAGGGTCTTGCGCCGGTTCAGTGGGCCGCCCCGACGGGTCTTGCGCCATTGCCTGCACAAGCGATGCGGCATAAAAGACCAGCAGCACAGATGCGAACCGTGTCAGCATTCTTCTCTGGAAAGCCATAATGTCACCTCGGTGCGCAATTATAACGCAGTCGCAGACCGGGATAAAGAATTCACTGTCAGGATGACTGGTGGAACCTCGCAGGATATTCAAACGGCCTTTCGAGCGACGACGATGACCGAAAGCCCAAAGGGAAACGCCAGGCGGCGCACCAGCTTCGACTCGATACTGAGCGCGCCGCCAAACAGGCGATTCATTAAAGGCGAGGCCGGTTTCACATCCGATTCGCCGGAACCTTTCATGCGCGACAAGAAGCGATGTGGCACCGCCGCCCAGAACAACAAAGAATTCGCATAGGTGGCGCGTCGCGTCTGGAACCCGACGGATTCCAGTAAGCGTTTCAACTCGTTGCGCCTGTAGCGGTGCCGCGTCGCCACCGCGACATCGTGGCCGCCGCGCATCCACTCATACGCCGGCTCGCGAATATACAATACGCCGCCGGGCTTCAAGACCCTGTGCATCTCGGAGACGGCGCGGCGCGCGCCTTCGTCGTCCAACTGATAGATGACATCGAAGCAGGTCACCAGATCGAAGGTGTTGGCGCTGAAAGGAATCTGATCGGCACTTGCCAGGGCCACTGTGTCGAGGTCGCGCAAACGCCACAAGGCTGCCGCGTGCGGCGACAGGTCGACGCCATAAGCGCGCTCGACCGGGTAGCGCGCGCGCAGCCAGTTGAGCGAATAGCCCGTACCGCAACCGACATCGAGCAAATGCATCGGCAGTCGCTCTGCGAGTTCAACATCGAGCAACGAAGCAGTGATCGCCCGCATGCCAACGTACCACCACAGGCGGTCTTCGAGGTCGTACATCGCACGATATTCGTCTTCACGCATAGCTTTTTCGTGACAAGGGCTTCAATACTCACCTTTGATTTCTGCGGCTTTAGCCTCTCGCTCTCTCAGCCATTCAACAACAAACGTAACGTAATCCGGATAATATTCAGGAGTGTTTAGTTCAGCACGGGTAATGCCTGCGCTTCTCAGCATTGGCGTGAGTTCTTTTTGAAATAAAACGTAGTGATCCCAAATCGCTTTGCCACCCGGTATGGTGGTGCGCCCCGAACGAGCGTTCAGCCAACTGCGAACCTTGTCTATAGCGATGCGTGGATTATTCTTATGAACCTGGATGTCTTGACCAGCTATGTCACTCAAGGAGGACTGGTATCTATATGCTTGACTATCTAAAACTAAGACGCGCTTCTCCTTGTGTTTTTTTACGCCAAATTCCAAACAGCCCCAGAACAAGCCACATTCAAAAGGCATGTTAAAGCGCGGCAGCTTCGTATTGCGGCTGATTTCGATGCGGGAAATATCATGAATTCCGTACCTACACTCAGAGATGACAGAAATGATTTTTCGTAGACGATTATCGCCAGAATCAATCGCTTCCAGACTGCAACGAGCGCAAAATCCAGCGTCATGGATCGCAAAAACAATGGCGTCAAAGATGGGCTTATATTTTTTGTCAAAGGGACAATTGATAAAAACGTTGTCGTCGTATGCCTGATTCGCTTTAGCCATCTACACTCGTCTAATCAGAAAATTTTCCTGTCTTTTCATCACGGCGTACATAGCTTCTAACCGCAGTTTGAATGAATTCTTTCCCCAGGCGAGGCTTGGCAGGTGACGATTTAACAACCCGGCCAGTACCTGCTGCTATAAACTTTCCTGTCAAAGAGTCGTGCCGCACATGCCTTTTGCTCGAATTATTCTGGCTAGGAGAGCCATTTCTTTTAGACACCGTCAAGGTCTCTGATTTATGCGCTTTAATGGTCGCTTTCCTGGTCATTTTCTTTTCTCCACTAAATGGCCATAATAGCACAAAATGATTCAAAATGAGGCCATCTAACGCGGATTCATTGCGGTTCTTGTCACTTGTCACTGATCGTCGTTTCGCGGCGGCTATCAGGCGCGGCCAGTTGCGCCTGTTTCTTCCATACCAGCCGATACCAGAGGCGTGCCAGGTCTTTGGCGGTCTTGAAGAGGCGTTTGAAGTTGAAGAATTGCGACTTGCCGTAGGCGCGATGGAAGTGATGCACGGGGCATTCGGCAAAGCGCAATCCGGCATCCTGAAAGCTGCGCACCATCTCGACGCAAATCGTGCCGCTCGATGAATGCAGACGCACGCGGTTGTAACAATCGCGACGCACCAATCGGAAGTCGCAATCGACGTCGCGGATTTTAATGCCGAACGTCCGCTTGATGAGCCAGCAGTAAAGATTGCCGATGAGGATGCGGTGCGCCGGGTCTGAGCGGCTGATCTTATAACCGTTCACAATATCCACCTCAGCGGTCATCAAGGGCACCAACTCTTCAAGTTCGCGCACGTCATATTGCGCATCGCCATCCGTGTAGAAGATCAAGTCTTTGGTCGCGCTGGCAAAGCCTGTGCGTAGGGCGCTGCCATAACCGAGGTTTGTCGGATGATGGACGATACGCAGGCGCGGATAGACCGCTTCGAGTTCGGAGAGGACTTGTGCTGTGTGATCTTTGCTACCATCATTGACGACGATGATTTCGTAATCGTCCGTCAGATGGCGCAGCGTCCGGTCAACCAGCACAACCAGGCTGGCAATCGTGCCCGCGTCGTTGTAGGCCGGAAAGAATGCGCTGATGCTTGGCCTCATGCTCATATTGCGTTTGCTCCACTCTCCTTTTGCGCCGCCTCAGAGGTTTGCGGCGCTATTCCAGCATCGCCGGATCACGGCGGCGAAAAGCCGTCATTCTAGCGGTTTCGACGCATGATGGACAAGCCGCTCAAGCGGCTCGGCGCGCGTCAACCGCACGATGGCGGCGTGAACTTCGTCAGGCGCAATCGTCATCAGGCAATCGTGGTGCGGACACTCCTTGACTGCCCTGTCGCCTTCAAGACGAAAGCAAGGGCTACAGGGCACCGCATGACGAATGACCGCGTGGGACGGGCCGACCGGGCGCGTGCGGCGAATATCCGTCGGGCCATAAATGGCGACTACCGGCGTCGCGACAGCGGTCGCCGTGTGCATCAATCCGCTATCGTTGCAGACTAACACCCGGCAGCGCTCGATGAGCGCGGCAACTTGCTTGACGGTGGTTCGGCCTGCGGCGATGCAGACGCGCGAGCCCAGCCCAAGCGCCAGTTCTTCGATCATCTCTCGCTCATTGGGCGCGCCAAACAGGATGATCTGTGCGTCGGCTTGCTCAACCAGCAGGCGCTCGACGACCTCGCGGTAACGATCTATCGGCCACTGCTTCCAGCGCATGGCGGGCGAGGTGCCGGGCTGGACGCCAATCACCGTGTCTTGACAATCATTGGCGCGCAGAAAGGCGTCGGCAAACAGCCGGTCATCGGCGGTCAGATGAATGAATGGCCGAGCCTCTTCAAGCGCCAGACGGTCAGCGCCGACGGCGGCCACGAGATCGAAATAGCGCTCGATTTCATGTTCGTCGTCGCGCATGGCGACTGGAAGATTGAATACAAAACTGTAGCGGCTGAATTTCGCAGGCCATCCGGGGCTCGTGACATGGCCCAGTCGATAAGGCGCATGGCTGGTGGCGACCAGCAGGGCAAGCGGCCACGAATGGCTGTGAAATTCGTTGATGATCAAATCATAGCGGGCGGCGCGAATCTCGCGGGCGCGGGCAATCCAGGCGCGCGCTCCAGCCGTGTATCGCAGGTTATAGATGTTATCGAACAACCCTGCGCCCGCCAGCACTTCTTCGCAGCCGGTGTTGTTGCCGACTTGCAGATCGATGCGCGCCGCCGGGTAGCGTTCGCGCAAGGCGCGCAACGCCGGCGTGTACATGATGAAATTGCCAAGCCCGTGATAGGCAAAGACGAGAATGCGCTTGATACGTTCCGGCGTGAAGCGCGGGCGCGGGCGGGCGGCGAGATAGACCTTCAGCATGGCTTCCGCCGGAAGCCTGAATGCCCGCTTGATTGTGCTCATTGCGCGCGCCATTGAGTTATTTATGTCACCTGTCGCTTGATGTGAATCAGCAGTTTTTGGCTAACCAGCGCTTTTAGCGCTGGCCTAGTTGCCCTGCGGAAAAGCCCGATAAATCGGGCTGAATAGTCAGCGCTCCACTAGCTCGCTAACCGATAGCTCGCTAACCGATGTAGCCGAGATTTTTCAGACTCTCGATGATCTCGGCGTTCTCCTCGTCCGAATACTGCAAGGCGTTTTGCGGCGACTGCTCACTGGCTTGCGAATAACCTACGGGATTCGCAAACAGGTGATCTTCATTGATGATCTCGGTCAGCACGCGACCGTCCATATCGTCGGGCACCGGCTCGCCCAGCAGATAAAGCAGCGTCGGCGCAACATCATAAATCCGCGCCGCGTCCAATCGCGCCGCCTGCTTCACCATAGCGCCGTTGCCGATCAAGACGCCGTGCATGCGGTGGCAACCCGATATGCCGAAGGCGTCCACCATAAACTTGTTCGATGTGAAATCGGCGTTGCCGAGCGGCAGGTAACGCATATCGCGCGGCAGAAAGGCCACATCCGGCGCATCATTGACGCGCGGCCCTTCGTAGACCTGCTCGCGGCGAAAGATTTCGCCTGCCCACGCCTCGCCGGTCTGCGGATCACGCAGCGCCGCCAGGCGCTCGACGAGTCGATTGCAGACCGCATCGTAATCATTTTCTTCGACCACGCCATGCGGTTCGCGGCCTTTGAGGTTGACGTAAATCTGTCCGTAGTTGCCCTTGGAAAAGGCCCGCGTGCGCGACCAATCGACATCATTGAATGACAGAAAGAAAGTCGACAGCAACTTTGATGTGCCCGGCTCATTGCTCGACCCGCGCGCCGGACGCAGTCGGCCAAGCGGCAGCTTCTTGATCAGCTTGAAAGCGTTCTCCGGCGTGAGGCCCATCTGAAACATCGCCCGCTTGAGCCGCGTCCGCGCGTCGCGCTTCAATTGTAAGAAACCTTCCTGAAGCAGCCAGATGTTGAACGAGCAATATTTGTGCGCCGGGCCGAAGCCATGATCTGACGCCACACAGACCAGCGCCTCACGGCCCGCAAGCTCGATCAGCCGTCCGACGATTTCATCGACGCGATGAAAGTAAGCAAAGACTTTTTCCTGATACAGACGCGCTTCCCGGCGGTCGTGGCGCGGATGCGCTTCGTCAAAGATGTGCCACAACTCGTGCTGAATGCGGTCGGTGCCCCAGAAATACTGAAAGAAGGCATCCCACTCATACTCGGTCATCAGATACTCGGTGACCCGCGCCTTGTATTCGAGTTCGTCGTTGAGTTCGTCGAGCACGCCTGGCGCTTTGCCGCCGGCATAGGTCTCGGAGAGGTGCAGGCGATAAGGCCCGAAGCGGTCTTCCAACTCAGCGAGCAGCGTCGCCGGATAGGTGAAATCGCGGCGACCGCGCGGCGTCATGAAATCAGCGATCATCAGGCCGTTGAGCGCATGCGGCGGATAGGTGCAGGGAAAGTTATGCACGATGACGCGCCGGCCTGCGTCGGCAAGCAGATCCCAGATGGCGCGGCCCTCGCGAAACGAAGCGTTCATGGCCAGTTCGCGTTGCGTGCCCTGGTCGCGGCGAACGAATTCGAAGATGCCATGTTTGCCGGGATTCTTGCCGGTCATAAACGACGACCAGGCAACCGCAGTGATGGGCGGGAAGGTGGTCTCAAGCGGCGCGCGCGCGCCCCCGGCGATCAGCCGCGCCAGATTCGGTAAATAGCCTTTGTCAATCAGCGGATCGAGCACGTTAAACGACGCGCCATCCAAACCTATGACCAATAATCTCTTGCTCATAATCTTCGACCCAGACCAAGTAATCAATATACTTGGCCGGCAGCCGATTCATCAACTTGCTACTTCTTCATCACCCGCTGAACCAGCCGCAACTCGTTGCCTCCGACTTCGCGGCTGGCAATCAACCCGATCAGGTAAAGCAGGCAAAGGGCTGCGAGTTTCACAACCACCAGCCCCTTCGAGGACGGCGTGTAGGCCAGTGATAATCCATAAATGATGGCTGAACAAACCATGATGCGCGCCAGCGAGAGCAGCGGAATCAAAGCGCCGAATCGATTAAGTAAGTAGCCGATGCCGATGCTTGCGCCGATAAACATGGCCAGCATCGTCGCTAGTCCCGCGCCCGCTAGTCCGGCTCGCGGAATCAGCAAGGCATTGAGCGCGGCGCTCGCAGCGAGCGTCACGCCGCCGATGATCAAAGAAATCGTCGGACGACCGCTTGCCGAGATAATCGTCGTCAGCACATAGATCAACCCGAAACCGAGCATCCCGAAAGCCACCCAGCCAAGCGCGCCGCTGCCTGCCTGGTACGGGTCAGGATAGATGACGTGCAGAACGCTGGCGGCATTTGCCGAAAACACCGTCGCCAGCAGCGCCATGATCATCAGCGTGTAACGCATGGTGTTGGCAATATAGGTCTGCGTCAGCTTGCGGTCGTTGGCGAAGGTTGCCTGCGACACCAGCGGGAAGATGACGAAGGTGACCGAGATGATTACTTGATATGTAATATTGGCAACATTGATCGCCGCGCCATAAAATCCGGCGTTGGCGCTCGCAACGACGGCATCCGGCGAGGACAGGGCTTTGACTAAAATCAAATCGACTTTCTGCAACAGGTTTAATACGAGCGTGAAGGCCAGCAAATAAAATTGAAACGCGAACAATTCTTTTGCCCGCACCTCGCTGGTGCGCGCGCCTCGGCCTGCGAGCATGGCCGATAGGCCGAGCGCGCCCGCCGCCGCCAGCGCAAACCCGGTGATGCCGCCCGCGACGCCGAAGCCCGCCCAGACCAGCAACACGATGCAGGCGAGCTTGAGCGTCGAATAAGTCGCGTCGAGCGCCGCCTGTGTGAGGAATTTTTTCTGGCCGTTGAAGTAACCGGTGAAGACCGCATAGAACGAATACGACAACGTGATGAGCGCCGCCAATCGCAAGTAATTCGTCAGCCGCGCGTCATTCAGATAACTACTAATCAGCGGCGCGAGCAGGAAGAAGCCAAGCGCCAGTATGCTGCCGACCGCTACTTGCAGTTTCAAGGCTTTTGCTTTAACCGAATCGGCGCGGCTCTCATCCTGTGAAATGTATTTGGAGACGGTTTGCGACGTGCCGGTGACGACGACAGCGTTGATGATCGAGACGATGCCGATGACGACTTGATAAAGGCCGAACTGGTCTTCGCTCATCAATCGCGGCAGGCTGAGATGTATGCCGAGGCCGCTCAAGATAAACCACACCTTCGCCGCGCTGATATAGATCGTGCCGCGCCCGGCGACGCGCGCCACATCAGCAGGCGGCGCGTTCGGCATTGGCGCTTGTGTCGTTGTCGATTGCATGATCGTCCAGTGAATCTTTGATCAGCCGGGCATAGCTTGCGGCAACGCGCGGCCATGTATAGTCCATCGCCGTGCGCCTGGCATTTTGTCCGAGCCGTGCGCGCCGCGTCGCATCGTTCAACAGCAGCCGCAGTTTTTCGGCAAGCATCCCTGCATCATCCGGCTCGAATAAAAATCCATTGTGCTGGTCGCGGATGATTTCCGCCAGCCCGCCAGCGCGCGCGGCAATGACCGCGCAACCGGCAGCCATCGCTTCAAGGCAGACAACCGGCATGCCCTCAGTGCGCTCAGCCAGAACGCGCGACGGAATCACCAACACAGCGCACGCCGTCAGCAGCGTGTCGCGCGTCGCGGCGTTGACCTGGCCGAGAAAGTCGGCGTTGACTCGTAGCCGTCGGGCGAGGTCTTCAAGATGTCGGCGTTCAGGGCCATCGCCGGCAATGACGAGCCGCGCGCCGCCCATTTCGTGCAGCGCCGCAAGCAGCACATCGACGCCTTTGATTTTTATCAGCCGGCCAATAAAAAGAATGAATGGCTCGGCCTGCTTGCAGGGCCGAGCATAGAGGCCCGGCCCGTATTGATATTCATCATCGGCATTCGTATCTAGCGTGATTTGCGCTACAGATTCCGGCCCATTCATTGTCACGCCCATCGGAATGACCTTAATCTTGCGGCTCGCATCGGGGCAAAGCGCGATGAGCTTGCGCCGCAAGTCTTCGCTGACGACAATCACACGACGGCTACGGGCAACGATAAATCCGGCTATCGCTTTGCCGCCGCGCAGTCTCGCCAGCAGATGCAATGCGCCGGAATGCTCGACCGCAATGTGCGGTTTGCGCAAACCTGAGGAGAGCAACGCGCCGATCAATCCCGAAGGCAGCAGCCAGTGCGAACAGATGACCTCTGTCTGCCGTGCGAGCCGCAGGGCTTTGACAAAGAATCCAAGCAGTGCAATCGCGGCAGCCAGTTTCATCAATAGGCTGGCTTCGCGCAGACCGTTTAAATCCGTCGCCGACTGGAAAGGATTGAGACGATCCGGCAAGAGAGACGACGAGCGAATCAGTTTGTAAGGTTCACCACTTATCGCTTTTGCCCGGCGGTCTGCCGGAGCCAGCACCGTGACATTGAACTCAGGAGCCAGTTGGCGTGCCAATTGACGGACATAGCCGCACGTCTCATCATTCGGCTCGCGGGGAAACGAACTGGTCAAAATCAACAATCTGGGCTTGATGTTTTGTTTCACAGGGCAGGCAAAATCATTTCTGAAGATTGCTCAACGGGCGAGCTTCGTCGCGCCGTGGCGCAAGCTGGCCGTCGATCTTTGAATGGTTACGGCATCGCGACGCGGCATTGCAGACAACCCGGCCAGCCGATTGCGCCACCAGTTTCTGGCAATCAGCAAGCCAATTATCGGCACAGCGGTCAAGGGATTGATGCCTGACACTTCGGTTTCGTAGATGCTGCGCACGGCAACGCTTGCGACGCGCAGACGCTTGCGGGTTGCCGCAAACCACATGTCGTTAGGAAAGCCGTAGCGGTCGTACAACGCATCGAGTGGCAACTTCATCAACGCCGCACGACGAATCACCGTGTAGCCGCATTGCGCGTCAAGGCTCGCTTCACAGCCTGACGCGCGGCGAGTCAAAAAACTGAAGACGCGATTGCCGACCAGGCGTGCAAGCGGCATGGCGCTTAACGACTCGCGGTGCAGAAAGCGATTGCCTTTAACATAATCGGCTCCGGTGATCGCCGCATCCAACAAGCCCGGCAAATCAGCGCCATCCATCTGCCCGTCGCCATCCATCACGGCGATCAAATCGGCAGCGGTCTCAAGCGCGCGCCGGTAACCGGTCTTGGTCGCTGCACCGACGCCGCAGTTCGCCGCATGTCGAATGGTAATCAACCGCTCATCGGCAATCCTTAGCAGTTGCGTCGCGGTGCCGTCGGCGCTGGCATCGTCAACCGCAATGATAATATCGACGAACGCCGGCACCCGCGCGATGGCGCGTTCGACGCGATGTTCTTCGTTGTGAATCGGCATCACAACGGCGATGCGATGATTGCGATACATCCTTCCCTATCCGGCCCTATCCGGCCCTATCCGGCTTCCGAACCTTTCAAGTCGAGTTCGGCTACGGGCCGCTCCGGCTGTTTGAGCCGGGCCCTCGAAATATAAATGATGCCGCCGGCGATGGCGTTGCAATAGATCGGCGCAAACGCCAGCAGCGCGAATCCGAGGGCCTGCTCGCGACTTAAGCCGACGCCGGCGAAAAGCCCGATCAATAACCATTCGCGCACGCCAAGTCCGCCGATTGAGATCGGCATCATGCGAACCAAATCGACCAGCGACATAAACGCAAAAACCATCGCAAAACTGAGCGGCAGGTTCAGCGCCAGCGCCACCACGTAACATCCCAGGCTCCAGACGACGCGCACCAGAACCGACAGCCCCAGCGTGCCGAGCACCATACCGCGATGATGACGCAATTCGGAAATCGCTTCGAGCGTGCGCGCCGCCGCCTGGCCGAAGCGATCTACCTTGAGCCGCGCCCCCGTGGCGCGACAAAGACGCGCCAATCGCGACGACACGGCTTCGCTCATCAACATCGCGGCGGCGATGAAGGCCACGCCGAGTGTAATTTCGCTTACCACGACGCGATCTGTCTGGGCATAGCTGTGACTGGCGACACTGGCAAACAGTCCCAGCAGCAGGATGACGATCCCGCCGACCAGCCGCTCATAAACCAGCGTCGACAGCACGAAGGCTTTGTCGCGCACTTCGCGGTCGACATAAATCAAGCGCGCCACATCGCCGCTGACGCCGCCGCCCGGAATGAAGTTCATGAAAAAGATGCCGATCAGATAAACCGCGAACAGCCGATAGGTCTTGAACGGATGGCCGCGCACCGCAAGTATCGCCTGCCAGCGCCAGGCCATCAGCCAGGTCACTGCAAATGACGCCGCGACCGCCAGCGGCAAGTAAGCCAGGCGTGCCGAGCCAATCACTTCACGCAAACGGTGTATATCGGATTTGGCGATCACCAGCGACAGCGCGCCGATGCCGATGATCAATTGCGCCAGGCCGCGCAGATTGATGCGGGGCCGCGCGCTGGCGGTCGCCGTTGATTGGCCTTTCGATTCCACTCGTTGCATCGGTTGTTTATAGAATGAACGGCGGTCGATTGATTGCAAGCGGATAGATTGCCTGCGGTGCGCGCCAACTGACTTGGCTTGCGCACCTTCAACGCTTGTCGCGTGGTTTCAAGTAAATGTTGCTCCAGATGTGCGCCAGTTCGCGCAACGTCGAGAAGACATGGCTGGCGCGTACGGTGGAACGCCCCGCCGGGCGCGGGTAATGCCGGACGCCGAGTTCCACGAGGCGAAAGCCGTAGTATTTGGCTTTCGCCAGGACTTCGGCATCGACAAAAAACTTCTTCGATTCGATGGTGACTTTGTCGAAGACCTCGCGGCGAAAGAGCTTGAAGGCGCAATCGATGTCGCGCACGTTGATGCGAAACATGATACGCACCACGAGATTGAACACCCAACTGAGGATCAATCGCGTCAGCGGGTCAAAGCGATAGATGCGAAAACCGCAGACGATGTCGGCGTCCTCGATGAGCGGCAACAATCGCTTCATCTCTTTGACATCGAATTGATTGTCCGAGTCCGTGTAGAAGATCAACTGGTGTCGCGCGCTGCTGAATCCGGTCTTCAAGGCTTCGGCATAGCCGCGATTCGGCTGATGATGAAAGACGCGTATGTGTTGCGGATCTTCAGCGACCAGCCGATCACAGATTTCACTTGTGCGGTCTTTCGAGCCGTCGTCAACGATGATCACTTCCCAGTCGCGCAGGTCGAGGGAGGTGAGCACAGCGGCCATGTCCCGCGTCGCCTTCTCGATATTCTCTTCCTCATCATACGCGGGCAAAACCGCCGAGATGGAGTCAAATGGCATGACAGATTCAATTCGTAATCAATCTCACACACGCAAGCAGGCGCGGCAATGGCCTGCTTGCGGCCCGGCGGTTTGAAATGGCGCGGTCGAGCGTCTCAGGAAACGATCTTCGACAGGCTGGCTTCCCAGTTTGACTTCAGCACGCTGCCGTAAATCTGCTTCTCTTTCTCGCGGCGGATTGAACAGGCTTTCAACAGCGCGCCGCGCTCGCCGTACTTATCAACCGGCACGAAGATGGTTTTGACGCGGCCCGGCTCCGGATTCCAGGTGACGACATAATACTTGCTGACGACGCGCTCGCCGTCCTTGGTCTGCATGACTTTCGTGCGGCGCTGTACGCCGACGATGCCCGACGTGTTGCGCGTCTGGCGGGCGATGACCTGCCGGTCGGTGCGCGGCCTGCCGAGTTTTTTCTCGGCCTGATCGCGATGCTTCACCGCCGCGTCGAGCGCCTGTTTTTTGCCGCCATGCAGTTTGTCGCTGAAGAACTTGGAAACCTGCTTGCCATTGAACATTACTCTGACATACCAGCCAAAGGTATTACGCGAAGGCTGGTCAATTCGGCTGATCCCCTTGTGACCACTTTTTGCCATGATTTGCCTGATTTCCCCTTCTTATATTTTTTCTCACAAGTGTCGGTAGTCTGCGCCTGCCAAACGCAGACTGCCTGATTCTTGTTTTTGGTTCCTGCCACTGCAAGTAGTTTACCCTAAATAGCCCCAACCGCGTAGCCGTTCGCGGATTTCGTCGCTCTCTTCGTCGGTCATTGCGCCGGCTTTTTCGTTTTCGGCGAACGCCGCGTCGGTGAGGCGCACGGGATTTTGCGCCATGTATTGATCGGTAAAGATCTCTTCGAGCACCCGCCCGTCCATATCTGCGGGCACTTCGACGCCAAAAGAATGCAAGATGGTCGGCGCGTAATCAATGATCCGCGCGCCTTCGACGCCAGCGCCGCGCCGCAATTCCGGGCCGCGCCCCAGAAAGATGCCATGCATGCGGTGGTCGCCCGAATTGCCGTAGACCGGCGTGATGAACTTGTTCGATGTCAGGTCGAGCGTGCCGAGCGGCTTGTTAGACATATCCGCCGGCAGGAACTGTAGGTCGGGCGATTCTTCAATATGCGGCCCGGTGTATAAATCTTCGCGCCGCCAGATTGGGCCGATCAACGGTTCGCGGGTTTCGGGATCGATCAAGGCGCGCAGCTTGTCGCTGATCTCGCGCATCGCCCGCTCGTAGGCAGCGCCCGGCTCGACGATGCCGTTGACTTCGCGGCCTTTCAGGTTGATGTAGATCTGCCCATAGTTGCCTTTTGAAAAGGCGACAGTGCGCGACCAGTCGACATCTTCGAGCGACAGCATCAAGGCGTTGGCGAGTTTCATCAGCGATGAACGATTCGACACGCCGACAGACAAGCGCAAGTGCGCCAGCCCCATCTTCATCGCCGAGCGGTAGGCCAGATCGGGCGTCAATCCGAGCTTGAACAGCGCCCGTTTGAAGCGCGTCATGGCGTCGCGCTTCAACACCAGCAAGCCTTCTTCAATCAGCCAGACGTTGAAGCATAAAAATTTTTTAATCGGCCCGAAGCCATGATCCGAGCCCATGTAGACGGTCGTCTGCGGGCCGACTGCGTCAAACAGTTCGCCGAGCGTCGCATCGACCGCGCCCCAGTATTCGTGTATGCGATTGATGTAGGCGTTGTGTTCTTTGCGGTCAAAGAACGGATGCGACTCGTCGAGCAGATGCCACAACTCATGCTGAAACCGATCCGTGCCCCAATAGTGCGTGGCGAATACATCCCAGTCGTAATTATCCATCAAGTAGCGATTGACTTTCGTCTTGTACTGCAATTCATCGAAGAGTTGATTGAGGATGTTATCGACTTTGCCGCGCGCATAGACTTCGGTGATGTAGAGTTGGTAAGGCCCGAAGCGGGCTTCGACCTCGGCGAGCAATGATTCGGGATAAGTGAAATCTCGGCGACCGCGCGGCGTCAGAAAATCGGCGACCATCAAGCCGTTGACCATCGTTGGCGGGTAGGTGCAGGGCATGTTGGTGACGATGGCGCGTTTGCCCATCTGGCCTAAAACGTCCCAGAACGGCAGGCCGTCGCGGGCGCGGGCGCTGACCGGTTGATCGGGCAAAGCCATCGATCCCTTGCGCCGCAGCAGGAATTCAAAGACGCCGTGCTTGCCGGGATTCTTGCCGGTCATCCACGACACCCAGGCGGTTGGCGTAATCGGCGGAATCGTCGTCTCCAACAAGCCGCGCACGCCTTCGCCGATGAATGCCTCAAGGCGCGGCATCAATCCCTTTTGCATTAACGGATCGAGCAAATCGAATGTCGACCCGTCCAGACCAATGAAGAGAACTTTTTTGCTCATAACAAAAGATCAAGAAATTTAGCTTATTTACGCAGGATTCTCAACTGCTGGTGCACAAAGGCGGATGCGCCGCAGGTAAAATGTTTTCCTCAGCCCGATGAATCGGGCTTTCCCGTAGGGCTGTTAGGCCAGCCGTTGACGGCTGGTCAGGCTCCTAAAGCCGCTGCGAGAAGGACGCTAAAGCGCCCTCTGTGAATTCACCACCATCGCTAACCAGTCCTAAAAGGACTGGCCTAATTGCCCTTCGGGTAAGCCCGATAAATCGGGCTGCGGAGCCGCCGTCGTGGATTAATTTCACAGATGCCTTAGTGGAGCCGCCGTCGCGGATTAATTTCACAGATGCCTTAGCGGAGCCGCCGTCGTGGATTAATTTCATAGATGCTTTAGCGGAGCCGTCGCGGATTAATTTCACAGATGCCTTATATATCGTCTGCTTGCGCTCAGTCGCCGGCATCAAAGCTTTTCTCCGAACTGATCGGCAAATCATCGCCGCTCGTCGGCGTCTGATCGTCCGATTTGCGATTGCGGAACGCGCCGAGCGCCTGCTGCCAGATGCCTGCGAGCCTGCGCCGTTCGCGCTCGTCATAAAAACCCAGCGCCCACAAAATCAGTGGGAAAGCCAGCGCCAGCGCAACTTTGATCGCCACCGAAATATAGATCAACTGCCGCCGCCGCGCGTCGTCATACGACACCGCAGTTAAATCGCCGCGCAGGTAATCAACCGCATAGAAGGCCGCCAGCACCAGCGATCCAATAGCGCCCATAGTGAAGACGCGACGCCATTCGTAATCCACTTTGAAAAACCGATTCGACGCCCAGAAACGCAGCCCGCAGAAGGCGGCGTATGACAGCACCGTCGACACCGCCGCGCCCCAACTGCCATAACGCGGAATCAAGGCGAAATTCAACGCGATGTTAAAGGCCAGCGCAACCGCTATGGTGATCGGCGCATAAATGGTGCGCTTCTTCAGCGTGATGCCGATATTCAGAACGCGCGCCGCGCTATCAAGAACCATCGCCAGCGCCAGCAACGGAATGATGCCGGCGGCAGGCCAGTAATCCGGACGCGCGAACCGCAGCAGCCCGTCGCCGGCGATGGCCGCTACACCTAAGGACAAGAACATGCTCACAAAGGTGATGTAAGTCAGCACCCGCGAGTAGTATTCTTCCGCGCCTTCTTCGTTCATCACCGAGAAGCGCATGACGGTCCACACCTGGCTGAACGGTACGGTCGCCAGCACCGAGACCACCGAGACCAGCGTGTTGGCAATGGCGTAGACGCCAACGTCGCGCGCTTTGGCGAAGCGTTCAAGAAAGAAACGGTCGATCATCATGAAGAGCGTCATGGCGATTTGATTGAAGATCAAGGGCGTGCCGAACGCCAGCATAGCGCGCAGTTCGGTTGATGAAAAGCGCAAGCTCAGATCACGCCGCACGACGAAAAAGAAGATCAGGGCTTCGAAGGCCGAGCCAATCAAGCGGCCTCGCAAAACATTTTCGACGCTCGGCTCAACGACAATCACCAGGTAACAGATGACCGCGAGTTGAAAGACAAAGGCGGTGATGTTGAGCGCCGAATAGTGCGCCGATTTGAAGTTCGCCCGCAGAATCGAATCCGGTATGACCGAGATGATTTCAAAGAAGCTGATGAAGAAGATGAGCCGCAGCACATCGGCGTGCGCCGTGTCGCCGGAAAAGACCAGCCACGAGACCTGCGGCGCAACCAGGTAGAGCAAGCCGGTCGAGATAACCGACGAAACCAGCAGAAAGGCGAGCGTCGAGCCGACGATGCGGCGGCGATGCGCCGGGTCTTCGCTGTCATAATAATGGCGGAAGAATGCCTGATTGAGACCGAACTTCAAGACGATGGTGATCAGCGTCAGGGTGATCGTCAGCAGCGACAGCACGCCAAACTCGGCGGCGCGCAGATAGCGCGTGTAGAGCGGCACGAGCACCAGCCCAAAGGCGCTGTTGACGAGGCTGCCGATGCCGAAGATCAGCGTATGCTTGACCGTCTTCTTGATCTTGCCGTAAATCGTGGCGGTTGGCTCCCGATAAATGATTTTCTAACGCAGAGGACGCAGAGGATTTCGCAGAGGGTCTTCTCTGTGAAATCCTCTGCGCCCTCTGCGTTAATTACAGGCTTCCACTGATGATGCGCGCGCGCTTCGATGGCAGTGCATCGCTGCAATCGCCAATATAAAGCCGAGCACCGCTGCGGCGACGAGGCTGACGACAAGCGAGGCCCTGAAGACGAGCGGCAAGAACACAAATGATACCACATGGCGACCGGCTGGAACTTTGACAGCCCGCATCGTGCCATTCGCTTGAAAGAGGTCTGTCGCCTCGCCATCAATCGTCGCCCGCCAGCCGGGATAATAGTTATCGCTCAACACCAGCCACGCCGCATTCGGGTTTGTAGTGTCGATTACCACGCGATTGCGCTGATCTTCGACGATAGTTGCCGAAGCCCCGGCGCTCGGCTGCGCCTCGACGGATGCAGGGTCGGCAGCTTCGGACTTGCCCACGGCTTTTTCGATAACCACATCGCGGCGCTCGTCAAAGGTCGTGTCGCGCAACCGATCAAGCGCCTCCGTGTGGCTTATGGTTTCGATGGCGCGATCAACAAAGAAAGCGCGCGGCAACGCCTGCCGATTTTCGTAGACCGAGACGCCTTCAGCCGTTGCCAGCAAATCATACCCGGCAAGCACGGTATCGACATGTGTCATCACATAGCGCACGTTGAGCAAGTCGAAGAAGCGCGAGCGCGGTTGGTTGAAGACGACGTGGCTCAGATTCGGCTGCGGCTCGATGAGCGCCGCGTATTCGCGATACCATTTGGGAAATTGCTGATTCTTTCCCGCAACCGTCGAAATCTGATACGGCAGCAGCGTATTTGGCGGCGCGATGATCTTGTCTTCGCTCGACGACACACGACGATTCGATTCAAGATCGGCAGGCACAACCAGCACGCGGCCCGGCGGCAGGCTGCGCAACAGATCGGTGATCGCGGTCGGCGGATAAACCCGCGTCCGCGCGAATGATTGATTGAATTGCCCGCTCAACCAGAAAAAATCGGCGACCATCAAGCCGGTCAACGTGACGAGCAGCGCTCGCCGGCTCAAAAGGCCACGGCTGGCAAACCAGAAGAGCGCTGCGACCATCGCCAGAATGATGAGCGGCACCACGAGCCCTTGATCGGGCGGCAGGAACTGGTTGATCAGCACGGCAGAGGATTTCCGAAGATAAGCCTGCCAGCCGTGCGCTTCGGTCTCTGCCGCGAAACCCGTGGCTTTCATCGCTAACGCTGAAAGCGTAGCGATCACTACAAAACCGGCGGCTGCATAAAAGAACCGCCGCGCCAGTTTGGCAAACGCGGCGAGCAGGTCGCGGCTGGCTTGCATCAACAGATCCGCACCCAGCGCTGCCAGCGCGGCAACCGCGAAATGAAAGATCACGCCGGCGCGCACGGCGACGCGAATCACCTGCAAAACGGGAATGTAGCGAGTCACCGGCACGTAAAGCGGCGTGGTCATCATCACTACCAGAGAGATCGCCGCGAGCAGCGCGAAGAGGGCGACGCGGCGGCGCAGCGACACGCCGGCATGGCTTATGCCTATGTTGTCTGTAGTCTCTTGCGATTGCGTATTCGCGAGGTTCTCTTCCTTTATGCGTCGCGTCTGCTTCCACCAGAACAACGCGAAGGCCAGCGGTGCGAGCGCGGCAATGCCGATGTAAAGAATGTGATCGTGCGACACTCCAAGCGCTGTGAACAGCGTCAGCGTTCGCGTGTCGTAGGCTTCGCCGAAAAGATTCGGAAAGATTAGCGTCAAGGCATACCACGGCGGCAGATAAATGTAGCCCATCTCAGCGCCGACGATTTTGCGGTTCGAGTAACGCAGCAGTTCCAGCATCGGCACCCATTGGGTCGCGGCAAGCGTGAATCCGACAGCAAGGGTGGTTGCCATCAGCGCGATGGTTTTGCCCAGGGCGCGGGCGCGCGCGCGGCCTGCGAGTTGGCCGCTGAGCAGATGCGCCGCGATGAAGTAATACAGGATAATCGCGCCGGCATAATAAATCTGATTCGGCAAATAACCGCAAAAGAACTGCGCGGCAAACATCACCCCGGCAATCATTGCCTGCGTGAACTGCTGTCGTCTGACGGCGCGATCAACGAAAAGCATAATCAGCGGCAACCACATCAAGCCACCGAACCAGCCAAGCCCCGTCACATGCAGCAGCGCGTGCGCCGACAACTCGAAGGCCACAGCGCCGATCAATGCGCCACGCGGGCTCACTCCCGTAGCGATGAGAAAGGCGTACATGAAGATGGCTGCCAACATCAGTTCGGCGATGCGCGCCAGCGAATAACCGAGAGGCACGTCGAAGAATTTATAAAAGAGCAGAAAAGGCGACAACGTGCGCGTCACGCCGTCGGCATAGATGGGATGGCCCGCCATCGTGTAAGGATTCCACAGCGGCATCTCGCCGTCACGATAAGCCGCGACGACGAAGTATTCGCGCGTCACGTACATATCCGTCAGGTCACGGCGATTGTAAGGATAATCACTCGGCCCGGCACTGTACCCCCAGGGTAACTGGTTGTTCAGCGTCGCCACGTCGATCAAGGTTTCGCCCAGCACGAAGACGCGCCAGAACATCACGACGAGCAGGAAGACGAGCAGCGCGATGTTGAGGGCATGATGTGGCCATCGCTCTAAGGAGAGAGATCGTCTGAATTGCAGGCGGGACTGCGGCGGCGTGGTTGTGCCTGGGCCGGGCTCGGTTTTAGTTTCCGCCTTCATGCCTCCGCCTTCATCCTCAGTCTTAAAGATAGCCGAGCGAGCGCAGCTTCTCTTCGATCATCTCTTCTTCAGCATCGCTCAATGCGCCGCCTTCGCTTGCCGCATCACCCGTCGCATCAGCGATGCGCAACGGATTCGCCGCCAGATGCGCCGGGCTGAAAGCCTGGCCGATCACCCGGCCATCGAGGTCGGCGGGAACCGGCAGGCCCGCCCCATACATCATCGTCGGTAATAAATCATACACAACCGGATCATCCAGGCGCGCGCCCCTGGCAATGCCCGGCCCGCGTGCGATTAATATGCCTTCGAGGCGATGGTCGCCGCTCCACCAGAAGCCACGGGCTTTGACTTCTCGCGGCGGTTCAGCGAAAGCCGCCTGCGGATTCCAGTAAACATAGAGGTCGCTGGCGCGCTCGACAAACGGCCCGGCATAGACTTCATCGCGGGGCGCGACGCGCTCGACCACCGCCGCGCCCGAAGCGTCCTGCCATTCGCTTAAAGCGGCGATGATCTCGGCGCACACCTTCGGGTAATCCGAGCGGGCGACGATGCCTTGCGGGTTGCGGCCCGCCAGGTTGATGTTGATCACATGGCGGCCCGGCTCGGTGTAAGCAATGCTGCGCGACCAATCAATCGAACCGTAAAACGCATCCTTCTCGGCAGCCTGCAATTCTTTTAGGCGCTCAGCGCCGAGGCGCATTTTGATCTTCTCTTTGATCGTCACGGGCAGGAGGCTCTTTGCAACACGGCGGCCCGTGTTCATCAATGAGGTGTGCGGCGTTGCGGCTTGCTGTCGTGTCATGAAGCCGCGCGCTTCTAGCCAGTCGGCCAGATGATAGGCGGCACCGCTGTGCGGCCCCATGCCGTGATCGCTGATCACATAAACCTGTGTCTGCTCATCCGCGCAAGCCAGCAAGCGCGCGACTGCTCGATCCAGCGATTGATAGACCTGACGCAGCCCGGCGGGCAATTGTAATGAATCAGACTTTTCGCCTGGCGACGACGCCGCGTGTTTCCAGACATTGTGCCCTGCCCAGTCGCTGGCCGTGAAAACCGTCATGAAGAAGTCCGTCGGGTGGTTTTCGATCAAGTACTCGGCAACCTCGACCTGGGTTTCGGTGAGGCGCAGCCACGCCTGGATGGCGTCGCCAATGCGTCCGGCTTTCATCAGGTCGCCAAGCCCGACCGGCGTGAAGGCATAATCGGGAAAGCGGCTGAAGATTTCATGGCGAAGCGCTGCCGGAGAAAACGCCGCTTCGTTTAAAGCGGGCGCATCCAGACCGCTGATCATAAAACTGCCCGCCGCCGCATGTGCCGGATAGGTCATTGGCACATTGAGAAAGCCGCTGGTCAGCGCCTGCTGCGCCAGATAATCACCGATGATGCGGCCCGTGCGGTCGCCGCCTTTGAAAAATTCTTGCCGGCCAGTTGCAAAATTGCGATCTGAAAAAACGAATAGCCCATGACGGCCCGGATTTAACCCTGTGAGAATCGATGTCCACGCCGAGGCGCTGTGCATGTTGGGCGTCGAGATGAGCCGCCCGCTCGCGCCTTCTTCGATCAAGCGCGCGAGCGCCGGCAACTGCCCGGCGGCAGCCCACGGCTCGATCAACTCCATCGTCGCGGCATCAAGGCCGATGACTAATATCTTCATAAGCGCCTCGCGCGAGGCAAGGTATAGGGGCCGGGGGTCGGGGGTCGGGGGTCGGGAGCCGGATCTAAAACCTCGGATTATCGCTCACCGAATTACTGATCCCCAGCCCCTAACACCCGGCCCCTGGCCCCCGGCCCCTATTCGATGTATCCAAGGGCGCGCAATCGCTCGCGCAGTTCGGCTTCTTCGCTGGCGTTGTAAACCGCACCGCCGGTTGCCGTCGCCTGCCCCGCGTCTTTGTATGAGCTGCCCATTCGTACAGGCGCTGTCGCCTCGCTGAAAACTTCGACCAGCGCGCGGCCATCCATATCGGCAGTGAGCGGGCAGCCGAGCGAGGCGAGCGCCGTCGGCCCGACATCGCGCAGTTGCGGCTGTGTGGTGAAGGCTACATTGGCTTCAATGCCGCGCCCCCAGGCGATAAAGATGCCATCACGCGCGTGCGTTCCGGTGGTCGAATCGGCAGGCACGATAACGCTGCCATAGCCTGGCCGTTCGTTGTAAACGAATTCGTCGTGGCGCGGAATCATCACCAGGTCAGGCAGGCGTTCAGACCATAAGCCTTTGAAGGCTTCATCGCGGCGCATCACGCGCTCGAAGATCGGCTGGTTATCCTCTGCGCCGGTTAAGCTTTCAAGGGCGATGCGCGCTTCATCAATGACATCGTCAAAGTCGTTATCGCGGACGACGCCAGCGGGTTCGCGGCCCGCGAGGTTTACCCACACGCCTTTGTCCTGCGCGAAATAAGCCCGCGTCCGCGTGAAGTCGATTTCATCCAGAAATGCGCCGCCGGTTTGCACTTTCTTGTCGAGCACATTGCCGTTGAAGGTGCGCGGCAATAACCGGCGGGTGATCTTCTCTTTCAAGGCTTTCGCCTGGGCGCGCTGCCGTCGCGTCGCCGGTGATTTGAAGGCGAGCAGCCCGGCGTCGGCCAGCGCTTCATTGACGCGCACTTCGTAGAGTTCCGAACAGAAACCATGATCTGAAACCACCAGGACGCGCACATCAGCGGGCAGCCGCTCAAGGATGCGGCCCACCGCTGCGTCCAGGCGTTCATAGACTTCGTGAATGAAGTTACGAAACTCGGCGGGCGTCTGCGGGTCGTGACGCGGATGCAAGGCATTCATATCGGCCCAGTAATCATGTTGCGCGCGGTCGAGCACCGAAAAGACGATCATCAGGAAATCCCACTCGCCACGCTGCATCAAAAATTCAAGGGCACGCTCGTGGCCCTGTATGGCGCGGCGGAACTCGGCAGCGCGCGCCTGTTTATCGGGAAGGCGTGCCGGCTCGATGATGTAATCAGGAATCGCGCCGAGCAGTTCGGCTTTAAGCGTCGCCGGATAAGTGAAATCGGATTGCAGTCCGGGCGTCAACATACCCGTGACCATCAAGCCATTGAGCGGTTCAGGCGGATAAGCCGTCGGCACGTTGATGACAATTGAACGGCCACGCTGTTCGCCGAGCAAATCCCAGACGTGGCGCGTCATGATGTCGCGTCCGCTCATGGCGCGCACCGTGTAGCTTCCAGCATTCTTGATGAAAGGCGCGAAGACGCCGTGCATGCCTTCGCTCGTCCCCGTCGTGCAACTCGCCCAGCCGGGAAAGCTGTTTGGCAAGATCGTTGACCGCAGCGGCGCGCTCGCGCCCTCGCGCATCAAGCGCGACAGGACAGGCAAGCGGTTCGCGGCGGCAAGCGGGCGAATGATGTCAAACGTCGCGCCGTCCAATCCTATGATTACGGTTTTCATTCGGGAATAAAGGAGGCTCCATCAGGAGCGCTATGTTCATAGTTAACGATGGGAAAGCCGACGAAGTCGGCGACAGAGTGTAGCCCAGTGCGTCAGCACTGGGTCAATTAGGCAATGGATCAACGAGCATGCGAAGCATGCGGCAGAGATAAGGCGCGTAACCTCTGTCGCCCGTTTCACGGGCTGGCTTTTGATTTCGCCGTTCACACCCAGCGCTGATGCACTGGGCTACACTCTGTCGCCCGCTGACGCGGGCTTTCAATCCATCACTGCATAACATGAATTACTCATTCCACCAATCAAGCGCCTTGTGCTGCAAATCAACTGAAGAATATTCTGTGCTCAATTCCTGCAAAGCCCCTCTCCAGTCTAGACGCAATTCGGTTGCGTCCTCAGACTTCGTTCTCGTAGTAAGCGATTGAATAAAGCTCTCCACTTCCTGCTGCAACTCCGGCGGCAATTCTCGAATTTTGTCATCAAGGGACTTCATAGATTCCATCTCCACTGCTTCAGCTTAACGAAACATCGAGCGGCCATCCATCGTCTCCGGCACGTCGAGTCCCAAAGCGTCCAGCAGCGTCGGCGCAACGTCCGTGATGTGAGGTTTACCGGAGCGCAAAGCGTTCGCCGGAGAGTTGATGAACAGGGTCGAATCATCCTGCGTGTGCATGCCTGTGAAGATTTCGCGATCCATCAGTTGGGTCTTGTTCACCGCGCCCTTCAAGTCATAACCGTAAACTGACTGCACACACAGATCAGGCGCAAGCGCGACGACCGGCCCGCTGAACAATTCGTCGCGCTCGTAGACGCGCTTGACGATCTTCGCGCCGTTATCGCTGATTTCCGATAACCCTTGCTTGATTTCAGCAGTGAGGCGCGCGGCATCACCTGGTTCAACCGTGCCATTCGGGTACTTGCCTTTGACGTTGATGTAGATGCGGCCCGGATCCATCGCGAAGGCACGCGAGCCTTCGGCAATGTCTTCAATCGAGCGCGGCGGGTCTTTCAATTTCAGATAATCGTTGTCAACCAGCCAGCGATTCAAATAGACCTGCTGTTTGATGGGCGTAAAACCGTGATCGCTCATAATCAACATGGTCTCGTCTTTCAGGCGCTCGGCAATCTCGCCGATGAAAGCATCTATGCGCCGATAGAAATCGCGGAACGCCGAGTGATACTTGTGCCCGGCGTCGGCAATGGCGTCCATAAAAAAATGCTGCAAGCGGTCGGTTTCGGTGACGACGCCGATGAACAGATCCCACGCCTCTTTGTCATACAGTTCAAGCAGCAGCTTGACGCGGCGGTCGAGCGTCACCAGCACGTCATCCATCAAGGCATCGTGCGACTGCTGCACCTTGCGCGCATCAACGTCTATGCGGTAATCCATGGCTTGCAGTCTGGGAACGAGCGAGGCCGGATAGGTTGCCTTGTTGATATCGACGGCGACAAACCCGGCAACCAGAATCCCATCCAACGGCTGCGCCGGATAAGTCGAAGGCACGTTGATGACAATGGCGCGCTTCCCCGCGCGGTTGGCTACCGCCCAAAGGGTTTCGCTCTTGATGTGGCGCGAACTGGGGAAATAAATACGGTAACTGTTCGGCTGCAAATCGAGAAAACCATAGATGCCGTGGCGGCCCGGATTCGCGCCGGTCATAAACGATGTCCAGGCGACGGACGAAATATCAGGAATCGACGTATCCATCTGCAACAACGATCCGCCGGCCTTGAGCTTCGCCATATTCGGCATCGTGCCGTCTTTAATGAATCGCTCGACGAGCGTCCAGGGCGTACCGTCAAGGCCGATCAGCACGGCGCGCTTACTCTTCTCTTTCGCTTTGAATCGGTCGAATAATCCCATAAGCAGGTGTCGGGGGTCGGAGGTCGGAGGTCGGGGTCAGCGGCGCGGAGTAATTCTCTGAACCGGCCCCTGGCCCCTGACACCCGGCCCCTGATTAAACGTAGCCAAGCGCTTCGAGGCGGCGGCGAACTTCTTCTTCGTCTTCGGCGCTGTAGCCTTCGGGTTCGCGGGTGGTGGCGGTGATGTATTGGAGCGCTTCCAATCTGGCGATAATGCGCGCGGCGCTCTGTTCAGGTATCTCTTTGTCGGTTTCGACGAGGATGTCGGGCGCAAGCGGCTCTTCGTAGGGATCGTCAATGCCGGTGAAATGTTTGATCTCGCCGGCCATGGCCTTTTTGTAAAGCCCTTTGACATCGCGCTCGGCAAGCACATCAATCGGGCACTTGACGAAGACTTCGACAAACCTCGTCGTATCGCGGCGCACCTCTTCGCGGATGTCGCGGTAAGGCGAGATGGCGGCGGCGATGGCGACGACATCATTACGCGCCAGCAGGTTGCAGACAAACCCTATGCGGCGAATGTTGGTGTCGCGGTCTTCCTTAGAGAAGCCCAGACCTTTAGACAAATTGGTGCGCACCACGTCGCCGTCGAGCACTTCGACCTTGTGGCCGCGATTGCGCAACTCCGTTTCAATCATGCGCGCCAGGGTGGTTTTGCCAGCGCCCGAAAGCCCCGTGAACCAGAGCGTCAATCCCTTTCCTTCCATAGTCAACTCCTGTTTTGAATTGCAAGATCAATAATTCTATTCGCAAACTCGCGGTTTACGCAAAGCAGCGAATATACACGACCATTGCCGTTTGCGAAAGCCGACGAAGCGCGGCGCGGCAGCGCTACGGATCGCAGGTCAGGCGATGACGATAGTTCGCGCCAACCCGCGACGCGCTGCCGCCACGCTCTTTTGCCGCAGCGGTGCGGCGGCGCATCGCTTCTCCTTGACATGGCTTCGCTTGAAAGTTAATAATCGGCGCGCTTCATCAAATCTGCAATTCGTTCTGCCAGCGTCGATATCAAGATTTAGAATGCGGGCTACAAGCCTGGCACGACGCTTCGGTTCATGCCGCGACGGATGGGAGATGACAAGCGCATGGAAAGACAGCCAGTCGATGAGACGAACGGCAAATCGCTACTAACGTTTGGCGGATTATTCCGCGTCAAACCGCTCGACGCCATCCTGCAAAATGCCGATGAGCCGGAACATCAACTCAAGCGGGCGCTCGGCCCTGTGCAATTGACGCTGTTCGGCGTCGGCGCGATTATCGGCGCAGGCATCTTCACGACCGTCGGCACGGCGGCGGCAGGTGAAGCCGGCATACGGCCCGGTGCCGGGCCGGCGTTGATGATTTCATTCGTGATTACCGCCATCGCCTGCGCCTTCACGGCGCTCTGCTATGCCGAATTCGCGGCGATGGTGCCCATCAGCGGCTCGGCTTATACCTATTCCTACGCGACGCTCGGCGAAGTCGTCGCCTGGATTATCGGCTGGGACTTGATCATCGAATACGCCGTCGGCAACATCGCCGTCGCCATTGGCTGGGCGCAATACTTCAAGACCTTCATCGAAGGCTTTGGCATACACGTTCCCGACTGGCTGGTCAACAACTATCGCACGGCGACGCCGGAAGTGCTGGCGGCGGCACCGCGAGTTTTCGGCGTGCCCATCATCTTCAACCTGCTGGCTGTCTTGATCGTCGCCTTGATCACGGTCGTACTGGTCTGGGGTATACGCGAGAGCGCCCGTTTCAACGCCATCATGGTCGGCATCAAGATTCTGGTGCTGGCGTTCTTCATCATCGTCGGCTTTGCGTGGGTGAAGCCGGTCAACTGGACGCCGTTTGCGCCCAACGGCTGGTCGGGCATCAGCGCCGGCGCGGCCATCATCTTCTTCGCCTTCATCGGCTTTGACGCGGTGTCGACGGTTGCCGAAGAGACCGAGAATCCGCAAAAGAATCTGCCCATCGGCATCATCGCCTCGTTGATCATTTGTACGATACTTTACATTGCCGTCGCCGCCGTCTTCACCGGCATGATTCCCTTCAATGTCTTGCAGGACACGCCGAAGGGCGAGTTGGCCGAACCTTTGACGCTGGCGCTCAGATACGCCCATGCCAATTCCAATCTGATCATTGGCATTGTCGCCTTCGGTTCGGTCGTCGCGTCGACGGCGGTATTGCTGGTCTTTCAACTGGGGCAGCCGCGCATCTTTCTATCGATGGCGCGCGACGGGTTATTGCCCGGCTTGTTCCGCAAAGTCCATCCGAAGTATCGCACGCCGCATATCTCGACAATCCTCACCGGCGCTTTTGTGGCCTTCTTTGCGGCCATCGCCAGCATTGATGAAGTCGTTGACTTGACCAACATCGGCACCCTGTTCGCCTTTATACTGGTCTGTGCAGGGATCATCGTCCTGCGCATCAAAGACCCGAATCGGGTGCGCCCGTTTCGCGCGCCGGGCGGCATCGTCTTTCCGATGTTCGGCATCATCTCGTGCCTCTACCTGATCTATTTTCTGCCGCCGACTTCGTGGCTGCGCTTTGCGGCGTGGCTCAATTTTGGCTTTGTGATCTATGTCGGCTACGGCTCGATGAAGAGCGTGCTCACCGGCGCGCACACGACCGAGAGCAAAGCGGCGCACCTGGCGCACACCGCCTACACAGGGATGTGGCTGCTGTTGATCGGCACGGCGTTGTTGATCTTTATGCGCGCCTTCGATGTCTGGCTGATGGCGCACAAGTGGATGGCGGCGATCCAGGATCCGACGACGAATGCCGACGCGCTGGAATCTTTAAGCAAAGCCGAACCCTGGTTGTCGTCGCTTGCAGCGAACGCCGGCGCACCGCTGACCAATGTCTTGCGCCTTGCGCCCTGGATGGAGTTGTCTTTCTTTTTGATTGTGCCGATGGCGCTCAATGCGCTGGTGCTCTGCCCGATCATCATTCGCCGAGCCCTCAAGGCGCGCGCCGATGGCGCAGCCGGGCCATTCGCCAGCAAAGCGGCGACCAGCATGGCGGTTGCAACCCTGGTGGCCCTCGTCAGCATCGCTTATTTACTGATGGTGGTTTTGCATCACCGATAGAGCGTAGCGTGACCAGTGACAAGATAAAGGTGGCTGAAGTGGAATCTTGAAGGTGGTGACCGACTAACTTTTTCAACTTGTCACTGGTCACGTCTGAAAGTTAGTATGGATAACCAGCAAGATGGGGTAGCAAGCACGCAAAGTTTTCGGTACAACCAGCAGCTTCATCATGATTCAGCACAACCGGAGGAGAATGCATGGCGGATATGGCCGTCTCTGTTGAGGACAAGTCTACCGGATTCATTCGCGGTCTTGGCCTGCTCGATTCGACGATGATTGTTGCCGGTTCCATGATCGGTTCCGGCATTTTTATTGTTTCGGCAGACATGGCGCGACAGGTCGGCTCTCCCGGCTGGCTTCTGGTCGCGTGGGTGATTACCGGATTGCTCACGGTGATGGCGGCTCTCAGTTATGGCGAACTGGCGGCAATGATGCCGAAAGCCGGCGGCCAGTACGTCTACCTGCGCGAAGCGTTTTCGCCGCTTGCCGGATTTCTCTACGGCTGGACACTCTTTCTGGTCATTCAAACCGGCACGATTGCCGCCGTCGCCGTCGGCTTCGGCAGGTATCTGGGCGTGCTCGTACCCTGGGTGTCGGAAAGCCATTATCTCATCAAGCCTATTCACATCGGCTCAAGTTACGCGCTGTCGCTGTCGACGGCACAGTTGGTCGGCGTGCTGCTGATTGCCTTGCTGACCTGGATGAACACGCGTGGCCTGAAGCTCGGCAAGCTCGTACAAAACGTCTTCACGGTGACCAAGACAGGGGCGCTCGTGGGGTTGATTCTCCTCGGCCTGATCGTCGGCTACAACGCGACGGCGGCGCACGCCAATTTCAGCGATTTGTGGACGGTGCGCGGCAGCCTGCAAGATGTCGGCGGCCTCACCGCAGCAACGGCGTTCGGATTGTTCGTCGCGCTTTGCGTCACGCAGACCAACTCGCTGTTTTCCGCCGACGCCTGGAACAACATCACCTTCACCGCCGGCGAGGTCAAAGACCCGAAGCGTAACATTCCGCTGTCGCTCGCCTTCGGGACATTTCTCGTCATCGGCCTCTACCTGCTGGCCAACATCGCCTATCTGGTGACGCTGCCGTTCACGACGATTCAAACCGTGCCAAGTGATCGCGTAGCGTCGGCGACTGCCGGGGTCATCTTCGGCGGCGCTGGCGCAACCATCATGGCTGTGGCCATTATGATCTCGACGTTCGGCTGCAACAACGGCTTGATTCTGGCCGGCGCACGCGCCTACTGGGCGATGGCGCGCGACGGCTTGTTCTTCAAATCATCGGGCGAGTTGAATAGCCATCGGGTTCCGGCCTGGGGCCTGGTCATTCAAGGCATCTGGGCAGCGCTGCTGGTTCTGCCGCGCACCATCAAAGGTGTCGACGCGGCGACCGGACAGACGCAATATGGCAGCCTCTACAACGATTTGTTGACTTATGTCATCTCGGCGGCGCTGATTTTTTACATCCTGACAATCGCCGGCCTTTTCGTGTTGCGCGTCAAGCGGCCCGATGCCGAACGGCCTTATAAAGCCTTCGGCTATCCCGTAATCCCGGCGCTTTATATTCTCGGCGCGGCGGTGATTCTCATCGTGCTGTTCATTTATCAAACCGCAACGACATGGCCGGGGCTTGTAATTATCGCTACAGGTGTGCCGGTTTACTTTCTATGGCGCAAGTCGGGCGTCGCCGTGAGCGAATCGGATTAGGCGTGGCGCGCCGCAGAGCCTATCGGCAAGCCGTCGCCACCGGTGGCCTGACGCCATTGAAATTGAAATCATGATTTATTCAGTATGAACCAGCTTGACGAATCAACAGTCAGGCAATACGATGGCTTCCCCGTTCTGGCTCTGGCAAAAAGCAAGCGGCAGGCAGGTCGTCGGTAGTCATCCTTACAACATTAGCACCGGAGGCAACGAATGGCATCTCCTCTTTTCGCCACCAAATCAATCGCTCTGCTCAAGGCCGAAGCGGCAGACAATGAGCATGGGCTAAAGCGCACGCTGAGCGCCTTGAACCTGACGACGCTCGGCATCGGCGCAATCATCGGCGCAGGCATCTTCGTGTTGACCGGCTCGGCAGCGGCCCACTACGCCGGCCCGGCAATCATGCTCTCATTCATCCTGGGCGGCATCGCTTGCGCGTTCGCCGGATTGTGCTATGCCGAGATGGCCTCGACCGTGCCCATCGCCGGCAGCGCCTACACCTACGCTTACGCGACCATGGGCGAGTTCATCGCCTGGATCATCGGCTGGGATTTGATCCTCGAATATTCACTTGGTGCCACCACGGTGGCCATCGGCTGGTCGGGCTACGTCACCAGTTTCCTCGCCGACCTCGGCATCCACGTACCGGCAAAACTCTCTATGTCGCCGCTGGCCTTCGATCCGGTGACGCATAACTGGACGTCGACCGGAGCCATCATCAACCTCCCGGCGATGTTGATCATCGCCGCCGTCACTGTCCTGCTGGTAATCGGCGTGCAGGAATCGGCAAACGTCAACAGCGTCATCGTCGTCATCAAAGTGGCCATCGTGATCATCTTCATCATCGCCGGCATCGGCTATGTGTCGACGAGCAACTGGGTGACGCCGGCAAATCCGAGCGGCTCGCTCATTCCGCCCAACCCGACGGGCACCTTCGGCAACTTCGGCTGGTCGGGCATCGCGCGCGCCTCGTCGGTCGTCTTCTTCGCTTACATCGGTTTCGACGCGGTGTCGTGCGCGGCGCAAGAAGCCAAGAACCCGCAAAAAGACATGCCCTTCGGTATCATGGGATCACTGGTCATCTGCACGATCCTTTACGTGCTGGTGTCGTTTGTGCTGACCGGCGTTGTGCCTTATGACCATCTGAACGTCCCCGACCCGATTGCCGTCGGCATTGATGCGATACACATGCCCTGGCTGTCAAAGTTCGTCAAGCTCGGCGCGATTGCCGGCCTCAGTTCGGTCGTCCTCGTGATGTTGCTGGCACAGCCGCGCATCTTCTACTCGATGGCCAACGACGGCTTGCTGCCGCCGTTTGTCTCGAAGGTGCATCCGAAATTCCGCACGCCTTACATCACGACGATCATCACCGGGCTGCTGGTAATGATCGCCGCTGGCATGCTGCCCATTGGCATCGTCGGCGAGTTGGTGAGCATCGGCACGCTGTTCGCGTTTGCGATTGTCTGCGCCGGTGTGATGGTCTTGCGCAAAACCCAGCCGAACGTCGAGCGCCCATTCAAAACGCCCGCCGTTTACGTAGTCGGTACGCTCGGCGTGCTCTTCTCGGTGGCGATGATGGCCTTCCTGCCTGCCGATACCTGGATTCGCTTGGCGATCTGGCTGGTGCTTGGCCTGCTCATCTATTTCCTTTATGGAAAGAACCACAGCAAGATTTCGCGGCGGCCTGTGAGCTCGGCGGCTGATTAAACAAAACCGGTGTGGACAAATTGTACGGGCAGCCGCTGGCGACCAATCAGCGGCTGCCCGTTTTGCATGCTCCACCAAAGTGAAATGCAGAATGTCAAATGATGAACAATGAACTGAGGGCCTTACCTTGAAATCGGCAAGCGATGGCTGGACTATCGGTCTAGCTGTGCAATATGCGGGTGTGCAATCTAAGGGGATTCTGGGAGGGCTTCTCCAATTAATTAAGAGATATTACTGACAAAACAATGTTATATACAACGTTGGATTTTCTTGACTCGTTTCTACAATTATGATATTCAATGGAAGGTTCATCCAGTGGACATAATTCACATTTCCTTATCTCTAACACCTATCAGATCTGCTCGCATCTTTGGAAATAGGGAGGAAATCCCAATGTTAAAATTTAATGTTAAACGTTTCAGAGAAATGCTTGTATTGGTAATCGTTTGTGCTTTTTCGGCAACGCTTGGATTTGAGTTGCGGTCTAATAAAGTCGCGATTGCTAATTCAAATCCCTTAAAGTTATTGCAACAGTCAGATGAAAAAACGATTGAAAAAGCTGAATTCGGTAATGAGCCATTTGAATTGAGCGAGTTGAGTTTACAAAATACCAAGATCAACTTACGCCAAAAATTCAGCATTGAATCATTGATTGAAAAAAGCGGGGGAAAAGCTGAGGATTGGCTGGAGAATCTCAAATTTACTCTAAAGAATACATCGGGGAAACGTGTTATTTATATCGCTATAGACCTGGATTTTCCTGAAACCAAGATGAATGGGCCGATGATGGTTTATAACCAGTTAGGCATGGGAATCCCTCCAAAGGCCACGGAAGACCAATCACAACACACTACACCGCTAGTCTTTGAGCCTGACTCTACACTTACCTTCACCCTGACTGCCAAACAGTTGCAGTTAATAAAACTCTTTCTATCTTCGCGGAATTTCCAACTAGCCGACATCAATAAAGTTGTCATAACTGTGGATTACCTGATTTTTGAAGATGGAATGAAATGGCAAATAGGGCGTTTTTATAAACCCAATCCCAATAAACCAAGTGGTTATGACCAAATCAGTCCTAATATGCAATAGTTTGATTCAATATTGATTGGATCATCCGTAGGGCTAAGTCAAAAAAGTAGACGGGGAGGCAATTATGAAAATGCTTCTTTTAGGATTGGCCTGTTTCTTGTTTGCGTTTATTACGTCGAATGGCAGTTCATTTGAAACTGGCAAGTTTACGTCAGTATCTACGAGTTCAGCGCCAGTCTTTGGCCAATGTCCTCCTTGTACGGGAGATTGCGTAGCAATCGGTTCTTCTTTTAGTACTAATACATCCTCAGTTGATTGTGGTATAAACTCGCCAGACGGACACCCTTGTACGGGTGGTCATTTTGATTCTACGAGCTATTTCGATGACGGTCCCGGAAGAGATGAGCTAGACCTGATTGATGTTCCATGTACAGGGGCTACTTATCACGGAAATCCTTGTACTGGTAATGTAAATTCATATAGGGTAGTACCCAATGTTTGTTGCCCTGTGGGACAAACAGATCCTCATCTTACCTGCGACAATGGACTTGGTGGCAGTGGACAATGTCAAACTTCTCAAGGTTGCGGCTCAAATAACTGTCAATCTGCTGGCCAAAATTGTGGATGCGTCCAAGGAATGAGTAAACCCCATTCGGAGTGCTTGGGCTTTGCTTGTATTGACATTAACACCTGTGGCTATAATGATTGCATTTTTGATGAAGATTGCGGCGGCGAATGCGAACCTATAGCTTGTCCCAACGATCATCAAGATATGGTGTCTTGTAAGTGTGTGCCCAATCAATCGCCGATATTGGTAGATATACGCGGCAATGGGTTTGATCTGACGGATGCTCAACATGGCGTCAGCTTCGACATGGATCATGATGGAGTCGCCCAGCGTTTGGCGTGGACGGCGGCAGGTTCGGATGATGCTTTTCTGGCGCTCGACCGCAATGGCAACGGCCAGATTGATAATGGCGGAGAACTGTTTGGCAACTTCACGCCACAGCCGCCCTCGCGGCATCCGAATGGCTTTATCGCGTTGGCTGAATTCGATAAGTATGCCAGCGGTGGAAACGGCGACGGGATCATAGATGCTCGTGATGCCATTTTTTCATCCCTGCGATTATGGCAAGACAGTAATCATAATGGCATCTCAGAGGCGAATGAGTTACACAGCCTACACCAACTCGGTGTATATGCCATCTCGCTGGATTATCGACCATCAAGGCGTGTTGACCAGTACGGCAATCACTTCCGCTATCGGGCGAAGGTCTTCGATGCGCGCGGTACATACGTCGGCCAGTGGGCCTGGGATGTCTTCTTTACAACTCTCTAAGGTTTTCTATAAAACCAAATAATAAATGAGAGCGGCTCCAATCGGAGTCGCTTTTCTAGTTTGTAGAGTGAAATGAAAGACACCTAGCCAGCGGACTTCGGCATTCATCATTTCCCCTGAAACGCGGCTTGATTTATGAATTCGCCGGTCGCAGCAGTTGACGCGATTCGCGCGCCAAAGCTAGAATGATACTCCGCTTCAGTCGAGCGCCACGCAAACCTGCGGCGCTCACGCTTTTTGACACCACGGGGATGTGGCGGAACAGGCAGACGCGAAGGTCTCAAAAACCTTTGAGATTAACTCTCGTGTGGGTTCGATTCCCACCATCCCCATCAGCAGTTGCTGGTTGCCCGTGGTTAGTTCTCAGTTGCGGAAACCGAATGAACTAACCACGGGCGACTGGCAACTGGCAACTGCTCATGAAGAAATCCGAGATCAGTTTCGATGTGATTCCCGCCTCGGCTGTTTCCGAGTCCCGTCTCAGCATCTGCCTCAAGTGCGCTTTCGATTTTTTCACCAAACAGTTGCAACTCGCGCCGCGCACCGCTTATAGCGAACTCCGCAAACACGTTCCCGAAGAGAGCGATTTTACCGGCGCATCGACGGCCCGGCCTCACTTCTTCGATGATGCGGCGACGCATTGCCCGTACTGCAATGGCGCGAAGCGCTGGTTTGCCGCCTTCACGGCTTATCGCATTGACGCGCACTCTGCGTTTGAGAAGGAGCGCAAAAAACTCTGGACGGCGCTCAAGAAAGCGCCGGAGCGCTATACCCTGTGGCAGCCCGAACGCACACAGATGCAGATCTTTTCCGAATGGCTCGACCGCCTGAAGCGGGCGACGGATTTCGAGAGCGACGACTGGCTGTTGCAGGTCGCGGTCGAAACCATCAAGCGCGCCGCGCCGTCAAACAATTGGGATGAAATCTTACAAACCGGCGTCGAGCGCGTCCAGGTGTCGCGCCAGACGGTAGACGAGTGGCAATACGAGAATCGCTGGCTCTATGTCACACCGGCGCTTTACGGCGACATCTTGATGATGCAACACCTGCTGTCGCGCACGCAGTTGCACGGCGGGCGGACGTTCGAAGGCCGCCTGACGTTGCAGGAGTTCATAAAACGCTTGCGCCGCATCGGCTATTTCGAGACCCGGCAGATTAAAGGCGACGACGCTTATGAAGACTTCGAACTGGCGGTCCATAGAATAGTTGATTCAGGCCCCGGTGCCGTGTACTATGCCGTAGACCGCAGTGATTATCTTGAGAAACTAAAATCCATATACGAAAAGAAGCGCGACAAATGAAAAAGAGATTGGTGTGGTGGACGCTTGCGGCGATGCTCTTGATGACCTTTGAGGTCGCCGCGCAGGATTCGGCTCAATCAGGCTTTGTGATTTCCTTGAAGAACGGCAGTTCGGTGCGCGGGCGGCAATTGACTCGCGACGACGCCACCGGCAAATTGCGTTTGGCAATGACCGACAACAGCTATGCCGTCATCGCCCCTGAAGACACCTCGGCGATTCAATCATCGGCAAGCGCCTCGGATTCAATCAGCATCAAGCTCAAAGGCGGCAGCGAACTGCGTTGTAAAGAGTTCGCCTTGAGCGGCGAAGTCGTGACCGTGAAACTGGGGACGGCGACGCGCGTCGAAGTGCGCTGGAACGAAATCGACTCGATCAGCTTCGCCCAGTGATTCTGGAAGCGTGCCATAGAGCCACCGAGACACAGAGATAAAGAAAGCGGCTCTGTGTCTGCTGATGAATTATTTACGACTGGCCTTTCGCTTTGATGCTCCAGGCATAGTGGTGATTAAAGCCCGAAGAACGGCATTGACTGCCTCCGGCGTCGTGAAAATTTCAGAGACATCCGGATCAAGCAAAACGATAAGACGATCTTTACTGATTTGACCGGCAAACCGATTCGGACGTGCCTTGCTATAGAGCATTTCTGAAAAGTCAGTGAAAGCCTTGAAAAGGCGTAATTCAATAGTCCGGCGCAACGCGCCGGGGAGAAGTCAGGTTAAGCACGCAAGCCCTGAAAGGGCGCAATATCGGAGCCGCCCCTGGGTTATCGCGCCCTTTCAGGGCTTACCCGGTTGCGGCTGCTGATCTTGGGGCGATGCCCCAAGCTATTGAATTACGCCCCTTCGGGGCTTTTCAGAAACGCTCTATAGTCAAAATTGTATTCCGGCAGCATATCGTCCGCTTTCGTATGGCGAGGTTTAGAACTCGACGCTTTCTTCACAATCCTTTTTTGTTTTAACTTCGCAATGTCAAAGGCCGTATGTTCGCATCGAGCGTTTCAAGCGCCGCGTTCAATTCGTCCCACGCCAGGCGGACGTGTTCGCGCCGTGTGCGGATGTTGCCAATCGCCAGCCGCAGGGTAAATCTGCCATTTAACTTCGTATGTGACAGAAACACTTTGCCGCGATGATTCACTTCTTCCATCATGCGCTCGTTGAGCAGATCGAGATAAGCGCCAGCCTCCGCCTGTGAACCTAGAGCGCCAACCCGTTCGCGCAGGTCTTGCGGATAAGCTCTGAAGCAGACGGTGGCGAACGGCACGGGCGCGAGCCGTTCGAAATTCTCACTTTCATCAACCCATGCGGCCATTTCCTTGGCTATCTCGATGTGATGACGAAGCCGCGCAATGATGCCGTCCGTGCCGAAGTAACGTAACACAAACCACAATTTCAAAGCGCGAAAGCGGCGGCCAAGCTGCGGGCCATAATCCATGTAATTGCGCACCTCGTCTTCGCTGGTGCGCAGGTATTCCGGCACCAGGCTGAAGGCCGCTTTCAGCACCTCCATTCGCCTGCAATAGAGCACGCTCAGGTCAACCGGCACAAAGAGCCATTTGTGCGGATTCATCACCAGAGAATCGGCGCGCTCGGCTCCCGCAAGAATCCACTTCATCTCCGGCAACACCGCCGCCGAACCGCCGTAAGCCGCATCAACGTGCAGCCATAACTTTTCGCGCTCGCAGAGGTCGGCAATCTGCGGCACAGGGTCAATGCTGGTCGTCGAGGTCGTGCCGACGGTTGCCGTTACACAGAACGGCTGGTAGCCGGCGGCGCGGTCTTCGGCAATCGCGGCGGCCAACGCTGCGACATCCATGCGAAACTCGGCATCGGTCGCAATCGCCCGCGTCGCCCCGCGCCCCAGTCCGAGGGTGATTGCCGATTTTTCTATCGAAGAATGCGCCTGCTCCGAGGCGTAAAGTCGCAGCCTCCCCGGCGGCGCGGCTTCGCGCGCGGCAGCAATCGCGCACAGGCTCGAAATCGACGCCGTGTCGTAAAGCACGCCGGCAAACGCTTCCGGCAACCCGATCATCTGCCGCAACCAGTCGAGCGTCACCTCTTCAAGCTCTGTAGCCGACGGCGATGTGCGCCACAACATGGCGTTGACGTTGAAAGCCGCCGATAACAATTCGCCGAGTATGCCCGGCGCGCTGCCGCTGATCGAGAAGTAGGCAAAGAACGCCGGGTGATTCCAATGCGTCATGCCCGGCAAGATGACGCGGTCGAGGTCTTCGAGAATCGCGTCGAAGCTTTCGCCAGCCGTTGGCGGCGCGTTTGGCAATGCAGCTTTCACTGCGCCCGGTTGGTTCTGCGACAACACCGGATAACGTTCGGGGTGCGAAAGATAATCCGCCACCCAGTCAATCAACTGATGCCCATAGCGGCGAAATTCCTCGGCGCTCATGTCGCCGAGCGCATCCATCGGTTTGCTCGATTCATCTGTGGCGTTTTTCATAACGTATCGGGAGCGGAGTTTATTTTAAACGCAGAGGACGCAGAGGCGGGCGCAGAGGGAGTCAAAGGCTCAGAGCCTCTGCGTTACCCTCTGCGTCCTCTGCGTTAAAGAAGTCATTACTTTACTATGGGGCTTTTGCTATCTTTCAAGCGGTCGTCGCGGGCGCATTGAGGCGCACGTAATCGGCGCGGCGCTTCATCGGCGTAAAGCCTTCGGCGATGATGGCGTCGCGCAGCATCATTTCAGTCGCTTTGTGATTCGCGCCGGCGATGCTGATGACGTTCTCTTCGATCATGGTGCTGCCGAGATCATTGGCACCGTAATGCAGCCCCGTGCGGCCCACGTCCATCCCTTGCGTCAGCCAGGACACCTGCACGTTCGGAATGTTGTCGAGATAGAGCCGGCTGATCGCCAGCCATCGCAAATATTCATCCGGCTCGATGCGATCAGGAAAACGCTTGCCGATGGGCGTGTTGTCGGGCTGCAATGTCCAGGGGATGAACGACACGAAGCCGGGATTGCGATCTTGTAATGCACGTAACTTTTCCAGATGCTGCAAGCGGTGGTCGCGGACTTCGCCCATGCCGAACATCATCGTCGCCGTCGTCGGGATGCCTAAGGAATGCGCGGCGTCCATCACGTTCAGCCACTCTTCAGCGTTGCAGTGTGTGCGGCGCTTGCGGCGTATCTCGTCAACCAGTATTTCGCCGCCGCCGCCCGGTATCGAATCCAGCCCGGCAGCGCGCAACTCTTTCAGCACGCCGGCGACGCCCAGGCCGGTGATCTTTCCGAGGTGGTCAATTTCCGGCGGCGAAAAACAGTGCAGGTGAATCCCATAGCGCGTCTTCAATTCGCGCAGCAGGCCGGTGTAGTAATCAAGCGGCAGATCGGGATGCAAGCCGCCCTGCATCAGCACGCCGCTGCCGCCGAGAGCGATCATCTCTTCGACCTTGTGATAGATCTCTTCGTAGTTGTGGACGTAGCCTTCATCTGAGCCGGGCTTGCGATAGAAGGCGCAAAATGAACAGACCGACACGCAGACGTTTGAATAATTGACGTTGCGATCAACCACGTAGGTCACCACATCGTCCGCGTGAAAGGCTTTGCGCAACTGGTCAGCCAGTCGGCCTAGCTCGGCGGTCGGGGCGGCGTCTTCGACGGCTCGCCACTCATCAAGCGTCAATCGCTGGCGCGCGGCGATGCGCGCCAGCAAGTTGTCCACATCAATTCCGGTCATGGTGTTTTCCATAGGATTATCTCGCTTGGGATTATAGTGAAGGCAAAAGGCATAAGGCAAAGACGACGCGGCGACTGCGCCACACTGTCGCCGAGAGACGGCCCGACGGCTATCTTATCTTCCCTTCGCCGGCTGCACGTGTCGCTCCCCGGTCGCGGCGCTTTGCCTTTTGCCTTGCCACTATGTTATTGCTTTATTCGGCGTCGCATTCCCGTTTTGTCGACGCGCAGGTGTCAGGTGGTCGCTAACCCTATACGGTTGTCATGATCGCTTACACGATGGAAGCATACCGCCATGTGAATAATCTGTCGCTTATCATCCAGCCCGGTGATAGCTTTTTTCCGATTGTTGACGCCATCGACTCGGCGACGCAAAGCATCAAGATGACCATCTTTCGGATGGATGACCCGATTGTGCGCGATGCCATGAGCTATGCCGTGCAGCGCGGCGTCAAGGTGCGCGCGCTGATCGCGCCGTCGGCAAAAGGCTGGAACAAACGTAACAAGAAGCTCGGCGAAGACCTGGCCAAGCTCGGCATCGAAGTGCGCCTGACGCGCCCGCGCCACGAAAAGCTCAAACGCTATCATTACAAGATCATGATGATTGATGAGCAGCAATCGCTGATTCTGACCTTCAATCCGACGCAAAAAAATCTCCATTATGCGCGCGATTTCGGCCTGCTGATCAAAGATCAGGAGATCGCGCAGGAACTCAACCGGCTGTTTGATGCCGATTGGCAGGGGGCCGCCTTCAAGCCGAAAGAGTTGCCGCTGGTCATCAGCCCATATAATAGCCGCAAGAAGCTGCTCGGCCTGTTGTCGGCAGCCCAACGCTCGATTCGCATCATGGACGCGAAGGTCGAAGACCAGGAAGTCATGGGCATATTGCTGCGCAAAGCCTCGCGCGGCGTCGATGTGCGGGTCATCAGCCGCGACACTTTTTACGATGAGGTCGTGCAAAATTTTCACGTCAAGAAACTGGCGCGATTCAAGCTCCACGCCAAGTGCATCGTCATTGACGGGACATACTTCTTCGTCGGCAGCCAGAACCTGCGCAAGGTCAGCCTGGATCATCGCCGCGAGGTCGGCATCATCGTCGAAGACCCGGCGATGGCGCGGCGCATTGAGCGCGTCTTTGATGAAGACTGGACGAGCGCCACCGAGATGGCGGCGGTCCTGGAAGCAAACGCCACATAGGAATTTTGGATTTTAGATTTTCGATTTTGGATTCGTTCACAGAAACGCAGCGTCTAACCGTTTACCTGTTCTAACAATCGAAAATCCAAAATCGAAAATCCAAAATCGTATGACTTGTTCGCGCTGCAAAGTGAAGATGGCTGAACAGAAACGCAGCTATCACAAGCAACGCAAGTGGGTCTGTCCGCAATGCGGCACGGCGCGCATGCAATCGCAAAGACCGCGCCCGCCGAAAACCAACAGAGGTGCAGCAAAATGAACAAGGCTCGTGTGATGAATTTTCGCGCTGGCGATGAGATCAGCTACGCCGCGCCGTCAGGCATGATGTACGGCTCGGTGATGCGCGTGCTGGGCTCAGGCGAATCGGCAGCTATCGAAATCGAATGGGAAGACGGGCGCAAAGAGATCAAGCCGGTCAAGGATCGGGCGCTGGCTTTGTTGCGCCGGGCCAGCGGCGTCAGCGAAGTTGAAGAGAAGCACAGCGACCGCCAGCGGCTCTCCGATGTTGATATCGAAAGCGTCCGCCGCAGCGACCAGCGCAGGCGCTGAGTGACCCGCATAACCAGAGCATCGCCCAGAGGATAAAAGCGCCGGCAACGAGTCATTGCCGCTGGCGGCAATCGCGCGGATAGGTCAGGGCGAAAGAGGCTAAATGAATTCAACGCTGATCAGATAGCTCTGCTTCTGCTCGGAGAAGCGCAAAACCCGTGCATCAACCTGATAGGTTTCGTCATTGTAGTTTTTTGTTCTAAATTGCTTCGGCATGCGCAGTTGCAAACACACCAGGGTTCCTGGCTCGACCGGACGTGCGAGAGTGAGTTTAGCGCCGAGCGGGCTCAGGTCGAGCGTTTCTCCGGTCTCCTGCCAATAACTCCCACAGGTCACGACTACCGGGATGCACATTTTGACGCGCACAACACGGCGGCGCTCGCCATTCATGACATGAGCTTGTCCGCGCTTTGCTGACAACCACTCTGGGGTCGCGTAAGAATAGCTTTGTAGGTTCAATTGCTCTTTATCGGTCAGTGAATCTTCGCCTGCGGTTCTAGCAAATGGCTTGTCCGCTGCCGATTCATCCGGGCTGGCTTTGAGTGTGCGATCATAAAGTGCGCGCCGCCGAGCATTGGAGAGCACCCGATGCGCCTGGCTCAAACGCGTAAAGGCACGGCTCAACACCCAGTGCAATACCTTGTCACTGGCGATCACCGACCGATGATTGAGCGGATGAAAGTAGGTGACGGCGATGCAATAGGATTGGTTGATCTGATCAAATGACGCCTTGGAATCAACTCCGAGAACCGTATAATGATTAGGCTCCTCAAGGATCAAGCCGGCAAGCATCTGAATCTCTTTGTAACCAAGATTTTGCGGACGTAAATTTGGTGAAATACTCATTTGCTGCATCCAATACCGCCTGTTGGTTAGAAATCTGGTAAAGGGGCATATGCGGCAGTCTGCGAGATCGGCTCGCATAAGAACCTGGCTGCACCGCAGTCTCGAAGCCGTCGCGAATTTATGGGGGCGACCTGATACCAACGGTTGTTGGTCAATACAATTTTATCTGAGCTGGGGCACTTTCAACCTAATCAACGAGCGTGCCATAAGTCCTCAAAGTTTGCAGATAAATGCCTGCCGGGATTGCTAAATCTATGAGTCGTAGCGATTCTCCCTATGGCCGTGTGGCGCAATGAAGCATGTCGCCAGTGATTTTTAAGCAGCAACGAAGCGATCCCTCGGTCAGAGTGATGATTAATCGTCAGTCATTTTCATCGAATCGCCGAACAGGAAGTGAAGAGTGGTAGGAATTATTTAGAAATTGAAAAGCAAGCTGAACAGCGACCGCTATTCAATCTGCCGACGGTTATCTGATTACAGAAAACCGTCGGCAGGAAGAACGAGCAACAGGCGTATCAATCTGACCGCAGAGCATTGGCGCTAAAGCGCCTGTTTTGCAACGCCCTTGCCTCTTCGAGGGTCATTTCAAAACCGCCTTTGAGAAGCGTGATCGCGCTGATACGTTCGACCCTGTCTACTTAACCACCACGTTGACAAGTTTGCGCGGGATGACGATGACTTTGACGACCGCTTTTCCGGCCATCGCCGCGATCACTTTTTCGTCGGCGAGCGCATGGCTGCGTAATTCATCGTCACCGGCCTCGGCGCTGGCAAAGATGCGGCTGCGCAGCTTGCCGTTGACCTGTATGGCAACTTCAATCTCTTCTTCGCGCGCCAGGTCTGTATTGAACTGCGGCCACTCGGCGCGAGCCAGGCTTTCCCCGTGGCCGAAGTTCTCCCACAACTCTTCCGAGATGTGTGGCGCGAAGGGCGCGAGCATACGAATCAACGCTTCGAAGGCTTCGCGCGTCACGGCAATGTCAGCCGCCTCGACCGCGCCGTTCTTATCGACTGCCTGATCGAACGCATAAATGGCGTTGGTCAATTCCATCAGCGACGAGATGCAGGTGTTTAGATGCAGCCGCTGCTCGAAGTTCTCGGTGACCGCGCGGATGATCTGATGCACACGACGGCGCAGTTGCCGTTGATAATCTTTCAAATCGTCTAAGGCTTCGCCGTCAATGCTTGACGCGCCGATGATGCGGCCCTGCCATTTGTGAGCTATACGCCACACCCTTTGCAGATAACGCGCCGCGCCGTCGAAACCCGAATCCGACCACTCCTTGTCTTTTTCCGGCGGCCCGGCAAACAGCACGAACAGGCGCAGCGCGTCGGCACCGTGAATGTTGATCATCTCAATCGGATCGACGGCGTTCTTCTTCGACTTCGACATCTTCTCCAGCCGCCCGATGGCCACTGGCCTGCCGCAGAACTTGCACGTCTTGTCTTCGTTGACCTCTTCAGGGAACAGCCACTCATGCTCAGGGCAGCGATATGACTCTTTGACGATCATGCCCTGGGTGAGCAGGCGTGTCACCGGCTCATCAAATTTCACCAGGCCGAGATCGCGCATCACACGGTTCCAGTAGCGCGTGTAGATCAAGTGCATGACAGCGTGCTCGATGCCGCCGATGTATTGATCGACCGGCAGCCAGTAAGCCGCTTTCGCCGGATCGAACGGCTGTTCATTGTTATGCGGATCACAATAACGATGATAGTACCAGTTCGAATCCACGAAGGTGTCCATGGTATCGGTGTCGCGCCGGGCTGCGCCGCCGCACTTCGGGCAGGTCACGTTGATGTATTCCGGCACGTGATCGAGCGGCGAGCCGCCCTGCACCGCGAGGTTGACGCCCTTTGGCAAGACGACCGGCAATTGCTCGTCGGGCACCGGCACGATGCCGCACTGCGGGCAGTGGATCATCGGCACGGGCGTCCCCCAGTAGCGCTGCCGCGAGATGCCCCAGTCGCGCAGTTTGTAAGTAATCGCACCTTTACCGAAACCGTTCGCTTCGGCGTATTCAGTCATCAAGCGGCTCGCTTCTTCCGAAGCCAGGCCGCTCCATTGGCCGCTGTTGACCGTGATCGTCCACGCATCGTCCGCTGCTTCCATCTCGTCGGGCGGAATCTCGCGGGCGTCGGCGGTTAGCTTAATCTGACGGAACGGAATGCCGTACTTGCGCGAAAACTCAAAGTCGCGTTGATCGCCTGAAGGCACGGCCATAATTGCGCCCGTGCCATATTCCATGAGCACGAAGTTGGCAATCCAAATCGGCAACCGCTCGCGGTTGAACGGATTGATCGCATAGCCGCCGGTGAAGATCCCTTTCTTTTCGAGTTCTTCGACAAGTACGCCGCTGCGCTTCTCGCGCTTCAACTCTTCGGCGAACGCCAGCACGTCATCGCGTTGCGGCTTGCCTTCGACGATCTTGGCGAGCAGCGGATGCTCAGGCGCGAGGATAATGGCGTTCGCGCCGAAGATCGTATCGATGCGCGTCGTGAAGACGGTCACCGTGTCGATGGTGTCGGCGATTTCAAAGCGCACGTGAGCGCCGCGCGAGCGGCCTATCCAGTTGCGCTGCATGGTGACGACGCGGTCGGGCCATTTGCCTTCGAGATGATCGAGGCCGTCCAACAACTGATCGGCATAATCGGTGATGCGCGCGAACCACTGCATCAACTCTTTTTGAATGACCGGCGAGCCACAGCGCCAGCAGACGCCGCCCGACGCCTGTTCGTTCGACAGCGAGATGTCTTCCTTCGGGCACCAGTTGACCGGCGACAGCTTGCGATAGAGCATGCCGCGCTCGAACATCCTTATGAAGAACCACTGGTTCCACTTGTAGTATTCAGGATCGCAGGTGGCGATTTCGCGCGACCAGTCGTAGCTGATGCCCATGCGCTGAAGCTGGCTCTTCATGGTGGCGATGGCCAGGCGCGTGAACTGTTCGGGGTCTGTGCCGTCTTTGATGGCGGCGGTCTCGGCGGGCTGGCCGAAGGCATCCCAGCCGAACGGGTGCAGCACATTGTAGCCGCGCATGCGCTTGTACCACGCGAGCGCATCGCCAATCGAGTAGTTGCTGACGTGACCGATGTGGGCGCGCCCTGAGGTGTAGGCAAGCATTTCCAGGCAATAGAACTTGAGGCGTTCAGAGTCTTCGTGGACTTCGAAGGTTTTCTCCATAGCCCATCGCTGTTGCCATTTTTGTTCGATCTCTTGCGGAAAATATTTCTCTTTCATCATTGGTATCCGTCCAAACCTCTGCGTTTGTGAAAAGCTGCTTGAATAAATGGTGTGAGCGACAAACGAGCGGCAGCCCCTCTAGCGGAGGGGCAAAGTAAGTCTGAGGGCGTCACTCTTCAGTTTTGCCATTTGGGCAATGTTCATATTTTTATATTAAAACCGCATTATCAATCGGGGCAAGCGTAAATCGATTGGCGGCGGCTCGACGCCATCAGTTTCTTCTTTTGTTCAATCTCTTGCAGGAAATTCTTCTCTTTCATCGCCCCTAACCACAAAGGCTCTTAGGCGGCAACATAGCATTCTGATAATTCGGCAACGCATTCGGATGAACGCTCCTATCAGCATTCGCCATTCAATATCCTCATCAAGCGCCAAGCTCGCGCAAGCGGTTGATGTTCCAACAGTCGTCGCGCTCGCTGTCAACTGGCGTCTCTAAGATAAAAGGGATGCGGCGAAACTTCAAGGTATGCGTCAGGCGACCAAAAGCTGCCGCGCCGATGTGGCCTTCGCCAATATGTTGATGGCGATCCACACGCGAGCCGAGCGGCGCTTTCGAGTCGTTGCAGTGGATCAGCCCGATGCGCTCAAACCCAAACGAGCGATCAATCAGCCGCATCGTCGCTTTCAATCCCTTGGCCGTAGCAATGTCATAGCCGGCGGCCAGCGTGTGCGCCGTGTCCAAACAAACACCGACCGGCAGATCATCGAGCATCATCAGCATGTCGGCGATCTGCTCGAAACGGCAGCCGATGGATGACCCTTGCCCGGCGGTGTTCTCAAGCAGAATGGTTAAACCATTGCCCTGGCCTGAGCGCTTCGCATCAGCAGATGCGCCCTGCAAATTCAAATCGCCCACGGCTGTGCGGATCGATTCCACAGCCGTCATAATGCCGACATCGGCAGGCGCGGTGACCGGATTGCCCGGATGGACGACCAGATAATCCGCGCCCAACGTCAGGCCGCGCTCGATCTCTTCACGAAACGCCTGGCGCGAGCGTTCCAATAGCACAGGGTCTTGCGATGCCAGGTTGATCAGATAAACTGAATGAATCGCCAGCGGCCAGAGACTAGCTCGCTCTCTGGCTTCACGAAAGGCGCGGACTTCGTCACGCTCCAGATCGCGCGCCGCCCAGCCGCGCGGATTGCGCGCAAAGATTTGCAGGCCGTCACAGCCTTTGGCGACTGCCGACGCGATGGCTTTCGGCAATCCGCCGGCGATTGAAGTATGGAGGCCGACTCTGAATCTATGCATTGACATTCGGTTGATTGGATTGCTGCTGCGGATCTCATCTTAAAGATAGCTATCGCCTGTATGCCTGTAAAGCGTCGCCCTGTGATAAACTCACGGCGGTATGAAAGCTGATCCGGTCAAGCTCGAAATCTTCAAATCGCTTTATTCATCGGTCGCCGAAGAGATGGGCGTATCCCTGCGCCGCTCGGCCTTTTCACCAAACATCAAAGAGCGGCGCGATTATTCTTGCGCCGTCTTCAACCGCCAAGGCGTGCTCATCGCGCAGGGCGATCACATGCCTGTGCATCTCGGTTCGATGCCGATGTCGGTACGCGCTGCGTTAGATACATTACAATTACAGCCGGGCGACATCGCCGTGCTCAACGACCCTTACGCCGGCGGCACGCACCTGCCGGACGTGACGATGGTTGCCGGCGTGTATGGGGGCCGGGGGCCGGGGGCCGGAGGCCGAAAAAATACTGTAATGAAAGCAACAAAATTAACAACGCGCACCCGCACACCGCTAATCTCCCGGCACCCGGCACCCGGCACCCGGCCCCTGTTTTACGTGGCCAACCGGGCGCATCACGCAGACATCGGCGGCGCGACTCCCGGCTCGATGGGCCGCGCCGATGAAATCTATCAGGAAGGCTTGCGCATTCCGCCGGTCAAATTGATGATCGGCGGGCAGATCAATCAGGACGTGATGCGTTTGATCTCGGCCAACGTGCGGCTTCCCGAAGAGCGCGAAGGCGATTTGACGGCGCAACTCGGCGCGATTCGCACCGGCGAGACGCGGCTACTGGAAATCGTCGCCCGTTACGGCTTCAAAGAAGCCGACGACTATGCAGGTCATCTCATAGGCTACACCGCTGAGTTGATGCGCCGCCGCATTGGCGATTTGCCCGACGGCGTATACACAGCCGAAGACTTTCTCGATGACGATGGCTTCACCGACCAGCCCGTGCGCATTGCGGTGAAGATTACAATTGACGGCGAGCGCGCCACGGTTGACTTCACGGGCAGCGCGCCGCAAGTTCGCGGCCCGGTCAACGCCGTCGAAGCAATCACCGTTTCAGCGGTTTATTACGTCTTCCGCTGTCTCATCCCCGGCGAGGTTCCAGCAAGCTGGGGCATCATCGAACCGATCAAGGTAATCGCCCCCGCCGGCACCGTCGTCAATGCGCGTTTGCCTGCGCCGGTTGCCGGCGGCAATGTCGAAACCTCGCAGCGCATCGTTGACACGGTACTGCTGGCGCTTGCCGAGACCGGCGCTCCGGTTCCTGCGGCAAGTCAGGGCACGATGAACAATTTGACCATCGGTGGCACCGATCAACGCACTCATCGCCAGTTCGCTTATTACGAAACGGTTGCCGGCGGCATGGGCGCGCGGCCTGCTGCGGACGGACTTGACGGCGTTCACACGCATATGACTAATTCGCTCAACACGCCTGCCGAAGCGATGGAATACGCTTACCCTATGCGCGTGCGGCGCTACGCGATTCGTCACGGTTCGGGCGGCGCTGGGCTTTATCGCGGCGGCGACGGCATCGTGCGCGAGCTTGAATTATTGACTGACGCGCAAGTGACATTGCTATCGGATCGACGCAAGACGCGACCTTATGGCTTGCGCGGCGGCGATGCCGGCCTTGCCGGTCGCGCCGTGTTAATCAACGCCGACGGCGCGCACGAGATTGGCAGCAAACAAACGATTCACGCCAGCACCGGCGACCGCATCCGCATCGAAACGCCCGGCGGCGGCGGCTATGGAAAGGCGCATGGGGAAAAGGCGAAAAGGGGAAAAGCGAAAAAGCAAAACTAGATCCGCTTTCAATTGAGTGTAAGGTAAGCGCAATGATTCACCGCAGAGACGCAGAGAACGCAGAGAAGGCGCAGAGATCGTCTAGATGCGCCAGGCTCTGCGCTCCCGCCGCGTGCGAAGCACATCTCCAGCCATCCTGTGTTCTGCGGTGTCTCTGCGGTGAATCCTCACAACCCCGTACCTTCAATTGAAAACCGCTCTAACTGGGAAGGCATAGGAACACGGCAGCCGTTTGACAGGCGCATCTTATCTTTCCCTTGATTCTCTTGATTCTCTTTGGCCCTTTCGCCTTTTTCTCCATACCTGTGCTTGTCGCCGTTGAATCATCGTTGATAACATCTCTTGGCAATGGCTGAAGGCATAAAAGACAACCTGGCGCGGGTCGAAGCAAAGATGGCGCAAGCGGCAACGCGCGCCGGTCGCTGGCCTGACGAGGTGACGCTGATCGCCGTCTCAAAGACGGTTGATGCGGCGACCATCCAGCAGGCGGTTGATGCCGGCGTCCGTCACCTCGGCGAAAATCGTGTGCAGGAAGCCATAACGAAAATCGACATCGTCAAAGGCGACGGCTTGCGCTGGCACCTGATCGGCCATCTGCAATCGAATAAAGCACGCCTCGCCGTCAAGACTTTCGATGTGATTCACACGGTTGATCGCGTCGAGTTGGCCGAACGCCTGGATCGCATCTGTGACGAAGAGCAACGGCGAATAGACGTGCTGGTGCAAGTCGATCTCGGCCACGAAGCGACCAAAGCCGGAGCCGACGAAGCCGAGATTCCCACGCTCGTCGAAACCCTTGATCGGGCGCGGCATCTTTCGCTCAAAGGTCTGATGACCCTGCCGCCGCTGTTTGACGATGCCGAGCAGGTGCGGCCTTTCTTTCGCCGCCTGCGCGAAATCCGTGATCAACTGAATCAGTCTCGCCCGCTTGAGCGGCGACTCACGGAATTGTCTATGGGAATGAGCCACGATTTTCTGGTGGCCATCGAAGAAGGCGCGACGATGGTGCGCGTCGGCACGGCGATTTTCGGGGCGCGCCAAAATCATTGAGCAGTCAGCGAACGACGATGAGCCGAAAGCCGTATGATAGGCATCCCAGGCCCACCGGCCTGGTTTAGCAGGGCGATGCAATACTTGCGGCTCGTCGCTTGCGGTTATCTGGTAACGAGGTGAACAAAGATTGGGCTTGATTGGACAGATATTCAGCTGGGTAGCGTTGCTGATCGGCGGGGCAACGATCCTTTTTGCGGCGCTCTTCTTCTTGCGCGTCATCCTGAAATGGATGAACGTCAACCCCTTCGCCAAGATTCCTTATCATCTGACGCGCCTCACTGAGCCGATGGTGCGACCAATACGCGCGCAATTCCAGGGGCCGACGCTGCGTTATGATCTCGTCCCTTTGATCATGGGCGTGTTAATTCTCGCCACAGGGTTGTTCATCGCCAGCATGCTCAGTCAACTCGGCTCCTATGTGGACGCCATCGTCCTGCTGATTTTTAGCGGTCGATTGATGTCGTCTACCATGCTCGCTGTGATCGTGCGGCTCCTGGGGTTGCTTTACGTCATCGCCATCTTTCTGCGGTTTTTTCTTCCCTACTTCGGCGTCGGTTATAGGAATCCGTCTTTCCGCTTTCTGTTTGCCATCACCGAGCCGCTGCTCAAGCCGATGCGGCGCTTTTTCGTCATCGGCATGTTCGACTGCTCGCCCATTGTGGCGATGATTCTGGTGCAGTTTTTGACCGGCCTTGCTGCCAGCGCCATCGCCGGAATGGGTTAAGCACGCAGTGTGATCGAGATTACTGAAAAGAATGGCGCGGTGACGTTCGCTTTGCGCGTGCAGCCGCGCGCAGCGCGCGATGAAGTGGCGGGCGAACAGAATGGGGCGATCAAGCTGCGCATCCATGCGCCGCCGGTTGACGGCAAAGCTAACGAGGCGTGCCGGCGCTTGATCGCCAAACTCGTCGGCGTCAGCCCGTCGCTGGTTGAGATCATCGCCGGCCAGTCATCGAAAGATAAAATCATTCGCGTTCACAATGTCACTGCTGAACGCATACGCGCGCGGCTGTTGCGTTGAGAAACCCGGTCGCCGCGCATCTGCATTGCCGACTTTCGAGCCGGTACTTTATACTTCCTGAGAGTTGCGATACCGCAATCCAATTACTTTTTTACCGAGCAAGGATTTATACTCAGATATTCACTGCTCAGGCTCCGGCAACTGCTTGCCTGGCGAGCGCTTGCCATTGAAACGGAGGTTAGAATCTAAGTTATGTCAGGACATTCCAAGTGGCACTCGATCAAGCACAAGAAGGGCGCGATTGACGCCAAGCGCGGCAAGGCGTTTTCGCGGCTCATCAAGGAACTGACGGTGGCGGCGCGCGGCGGCGGCGATCCGACGGGCAATGCCCGTCTGCGCAAAGCGATGGATGACGCCAAGGCGCTGAACATGCCCAAAGATACGATGATGAATGCCGTCAAACGCGGCACCGGCGAAATCGCCGGCGCGGCCATCGATGACATCTCTTACGAAGGCTACGGGCCGGGCGGCGTCGCCATCTTCATCCAGGCGCAGACCGACAACCGCACGCGCACGGTCGCCGAGATCCGCCATATGTTCAATAAGAATGGCGGCAATCTCGGCGAGACCGGCTCGGTCGGCTGGATGTTTCAGAAGCAGGGCGCGATCCTCATTGACAGCGCTGCCGCCGATGAAGAGAAGATGATGGAACTGGCGCTCGAAGCCGGCGCTGAAGATGTCAGCGGCGATGAAGAATCGTGGGAGGTCATCACCTCGCCCGAAGATTTCAATACCGTGCTCGACGCCATCAAAGTCGCGGGCATCGAGCCGTTGTCGGCGGAAATCGTCATGCGTCCTACGAATTCCGTCAGGGTCACCGGGGCTACGGCGCAACAGGTGCTCAGGCTCGTCGAAGCGCTCGAAGACCATGACGATGTCGCGTCAGTTGCAGCGAATTTTGATATTCCCGCCGAAGAGATGGAGGCTGCCGGTTGAGCAGCCAGCCCGGCAATCCAGCAGCCGGCGAGCGCCGGGCCGATGTGGTTTTTTCCGGCCCGACTCGCGTGCTCGGCGTTGATCCGGGCAGCGAGACGACTGGCTACGGCGTCGTCGAAAGTGATGGCCGAAGCTTCAAGCTCATCGAATATGCAGGAATTCGCGCTCCCGCCCGCTTCAGCTTTGCCGAACGATTGCTCATCATCACCCAAAAACTTGAAGAGGTCATCGAGCGTTTGCGACCGCGCGTCTGCGCCGTCGAAGAGACGTTTTACGCGGTGAATGTGAAAAGCGCCTTGAAGCTCGGCCACGTGCGCGGCGCAGTGCTGGTGGCCGCAGCGCGCGCCGGTCTGGAGATCGCCGAATACTCGCCGCTCGAAATCAAGTCGGCTCTGGTCGGCTATGGCCGCGCTGAAAAGCATCAGGTGCAGGAGATGGTGCGCTTGATTCTGGGATTGAAAGAGCCGCCCGCGCCGCTGGATGCCAGCGATGCGCTCGCCGCCGCCATCTGTTATATCAACACCGCCGCCACCCGCCGACGCATGGGGATGAAGGGATGAGAGGAAGAAGGGGAGAAAGGAAGTGGGGGAGAAAGGGAGATAAAAAGCCAAACAATGTGCGCAGCATCTGAATTTTATCTGTTGCTCCCCCACTCCCCCACTCCCTTTCTCCCCTTCTCCTTTTCTCCTCCACCCCCCCACTCCCCAATGAGGTCTTGAGTCGCGATGCCAGCGCGGGTAAAATCAAATTGTCTATAGGGCCAGCGATCCGCCAGCGCCGGACGGTCGCCATTGCTCGAAGCTCTCGGAAACAGCCAGTTACTTGTCAACGAAGCGTCAACGCTTTGCCGAACCAGCTTCGCCGCAGGCCCACAGGTTGAGCGCCCACTTTTTCAGAATGAGCAACAACCGTCATGGAAGATCTCTACGGCATTCTCGGACTCACCAATCGGGCCACTCCCAATGAGATCAAATCGGCCTATCGCCGCCTGGCACGCCGGTTCCATCCCGATGTGTCACAGTCGCCCGATGCGCAGGCGCGCTTCGTCAAGATCAACGAAGCCTATCAAATCTTGAGCGACCCGCAACGCCGCTGGATGTACGAGCAAGGCATGTATGCCGATTCCGAACGCACTTTTTATGCATCGCGGCAGGCTGAAGTCGTCGCCAAACAGCGCCACTTTGATCGCATCATTGATGAGTGGATGGCGCGCGACCGCCAGGAAGCTGATCAACGCGCCCATGCCGTGTTGATCGTCGTGCCGCTGTTTCTATCGACGTTTTATGTGATGGCGGTGAAGACGACGATCATTGCGAAAGTCAATTTCGTCGGGCGCGTCACGATCATCGCGCTGGCGATTTACGGGCTGGTCTATCTGATCAAGAACATCTCTATCGTGCTGGCGCGTTATACCTACCACATCCCGCCTCGCATGACGTCGGTCTTCGGCGAACAAGAGGCGCAACCGGATAAACCCATCAGCCGCACGGCGGCGCTGTGTTTTCTGATCTGCGGATATGTCGTGTCGTTGGGTCTTGGTTATGTCGTCAGCAAGCTGCTGCCGGGCTATGCCGCGAGTTTCCCAGCCAGCACCCTGGTCGGTGCTTTTCTTTATCCGCCCATCGCCGTGCTGATGGTCGGCGGCATCCGCCGCATCGCCAACATTATTGACAGATTATAAGCAGCAGGCCACAGGCAGTTCTCAGTTCTCAGTTGCCAGTTCTTAGTTTTCAGGGGCTAGTACTCTATCCGCATCATCAATCAGGAGCCGATAACTGACAACTGGCAACTGCTTGCTGTCTACTTCTTGAAAATCTTCTTGGCTATTGAGCCCAGGTCTTTTTTCCAGATGCTTTCTTGCGGCCCTTTCTTCGGCGACTGGGTGGTGAGTTCTTTGCGCGCGGCGCGGTTGTCCGGATCCATCTGCAACGCCGAGCGGAAGAAAGCTTCTGCCTTCTTTGGCAAGCCCACCTCTTTATAGACGTTCCCCAGCTTGATGCGTATCTGCGAATTGTAGGGCTCCAGATCGGCAGCGCGCTGTAGATGCTCGTCGGCTTCGCGGCGCGTGCGCGGGTTGCGCAAGAGCGCGATGCCGAGATGGTAATGATAGACCGATTTACTGGCGTCGAGTTTCACCGCCTCGCGCAGCAGGTGTACCGCAGCGTGATATTCCTTACGTTCGTAACGGGCGCGTCCCTGATTGAAATAATGCTCGGCCACTTGTCCCTGATTCCCGCCGGCGTTCTTGGACGGATCATTTCCCTGAGTCTCGGCAGGCGGTGCCGGCAGCGGGCCGCTGTGTTTCGACGGCGGCGGGTCGCTCTTCGGCTCGCTTGCGGGCTTGTGCGGCGGTTCGTCACTCGACGCCTGGGTTTCAACGCGCGGTCGCGGCATCTCCATCGGTATGGGCCGGGGTGTCGGCATAGGCAAAGGGCCCGGCGCAGACTTCGGCGCGGGCGGCGGCTCGCCGATGAAAGCCGGCGGCGGCTTGAGCGGGGTCGTCTGAAAGGCGGCTGCCGGTTTTTTCAATCGCTCGTCGTAGACGGCGCGCTGCGACGCTTCGCTCAAGGTCTGGTAGGCTTGCGTGACCAGCGCAAACAAGGCATCGAGCCGTGGCTTGAGGTCGGCATATCCCGGCTGCCGGTGGCGGTCGGGATGAAACTTCTTGGCGAGTTGATAATAGCTTGCCTTAATTTCAGCGATAGACGCGTGGCGGCCAACGCCGAGAATGTCGTAAAAATCGGCCTGCGAAAAAAAGTGCAGCTTGCGCGCCACTTCTTCGCGCAGCCGGTCGGCGGTTTCATCCGCTTCCGGCGTCGCCTCGATAGTGAGATCGCGGTCGTCGCCGACCAGTTTCAGGAATCCGGCAGCCACCAAGGCGACCACCGCGCGATGCGCATCGGCATCCGCCAATCCGCTCAACATGCCGACATCGCTGACGACGGTAGGCGTGTCGATGCGCGACAGAATATAGCTCTCGACCGGCAGCAGGATGCCCGAATCGGCTTGCGCGCCGTTCGTGCGGGCGCGCAGCAGCACCGCATCCAGCGGCGCGACGGCATCGGCCAGTTGCTGATTTTTTGACATCCGCCGCGACCCTTCAAGGATGACATCGGCGGCGCTCATGTCGAGCGTGTAATCGTGAGCGGCGCGTATACGCTCATCGAACTGATAATCTCCCTGCACCCACTCGAACATCGACAGGATGATCTGCATCACCTGTTCGCGCACCGCTTTGCGCATAGCTTCGGCGCTCATCAACCTCATGTCGACGAGTTCGCGGGCCAGGCGCGGTACTTTGCCGGCGCGGGCTTTTGCCGCTTCAAGCTGTTCTGAAGTGACCAGTGCTTGTTCGACGAGCAGGTGGTCGAGTTGTTCGTTGGTCAGATTGCTTATCGCAAATTTCGGCTCGCCATGCTCGAAGAAGATGGCTTTGATCGTCTTGCCGCGCGTCAGGCGCAGCAAACCGCTGTATTGTTTTTGGGCGATTTCACGGATCAGGTCCGTGACGAGTTTTGCGCCGAGTTGTCCTTGCACCGGAGAAACCTGAAGTGATGGACTACAGGGAGCAAGTAGCCGCGATCATTCTTAACCGGGACATCAATCTAGGGGCAGGGCGATTCCATTTTATGCTGGAAGCCATAGCCGCGCAATAGTATTGAGTGCCAGGCCCGCCGAGCAAAGTTTTTCAGGAGAAAGGCCACGAATTATTGGGGCTAATCCTTTCACTGCATTGACGACCCTGCGCCGCGCCTTTACCATAAATACTCTGCTCGCTTTAACATACGGTTATGAGCAAAACGCCCGACACATCAACCGAATCGCGGGAAGCGGCCACAAGGCCAGAGTCCGGCGACAACGAATCATCCGCCAATCAAAACATCTTCGACGCATTGACGCGCATCGCCCAGGGCGATCTGGCTTTTCGGATCAACGGCGCACCGACCGATGCGACCAACGAAGACCGGCAATTGCTGCACAACCTCGATGGTCTCGCACGCCGCCTGCGCTATATCGTCGGTCGCTTGCAACGCGCCGCCGAGTCGATTGAAACCGTCGTCGGCGAAGTCCTGCGCGGCACCGTGTCGCTTTCTTCAGGGGTTATCGACGAGGCCAATTCGGTCGAAGAGACCTCAAGCTCGATTTCCGAAATCAACGCCTCAATGCATTCGGTCGGCGGCAGTCTGGGCACGCTATCGCATCTGTCGCAGTCGACGTCGACCTCGGTAATGCAGATGGCGACCTCGATCAATCATGTCTCTGAGAACGCCGACGAGTTGGCGCAGTTTGTCGAAGAGACCGCTTCAGCCATTGAAGAGATGGCCGTCAGCATTCGCAAAGTCGCCGAATCGACCGAAGCCCTCGCCGAGTCTGCCGAGAAGACCGCCGGCGCTATGGAAGCGATTGACAACTCGACGCACAGCATTGGCGAATCTGTAAACGAAACTACAGTGCTTGCAGATGAAGTGGCGCGCTCTGCCGACGCCGGCAGCCAGGTCGTCGCCGACACCGCCGCCAGCATGAGCAATATCAAAGGCGCGATTGACGCGGCGACCGAAACGATCACGCGGCTTGGCAGGCGCTCGGAACAGATCGGCGAAGTCACGCACGTCATCAATGAGATTGCCGACCGCACGCACCTGCTCGCCTTGAACGCGGCAATCCTGGCGGCGCAGGCCGGCACACAGGGACGCGGCTTTCGCATCGTCGCCGACGAGATTAAAGAGTTGAGCGAGCGCACTGCCGCCTCGACGCGCGAGATCGAAGACATGATCAAGGCCGTGCGTGAAGATGTCGCCGAAGCCATCGAGCGCGTCGCCGTTGGCGGCGAGCGCGCCGACGAAGGCGTCGACCTTGCTTCAAGGGCTTCGGAGTTGCTGGCCGAGATTCGCGTCAAGACGAACGCCGCCTCTGACCGCATACGCCTGATTGCCGATGCCACCGCCATACAGGCGACCGAAAGCCATACGGTGCTGGAAGCGGTTGACCTGGTGCGCCAGCAGGCGCGCGGCATCGAGCGCGCCACCAGCGAACAGGCGCTCACCTCGCGCCACATCGGCGAGCGCGCCCTGCACATGAGCGAGTTGACCGAACAGGTGCGCCGCGCCACCGGCGAACAGGCGCAGGTGTCGAAGTACATCGCCGAGGCCATGGAAGAGTTGACCATGGTCGTCGAGCAGATTCGCCAGGCGTCCAACGAGCAATCGGTCGGCACAGACCAGGTGCTGCGCGCCATCGAGACGATCAAGGAAGTCGTCGGGCGCAATCAGGCATCGATATCAGGGATCAACAGCGCCGTCGACCTACTGGTGCGCGAAGCCGAATTGCTCAACCGCGAAGTCGAAGCGTTTTCGCTGCCGGTGCCGGAACGCGGCGGCCATTTGCGATTTGGATTACGAACCTCGCAAGTGTCGCTCGACCCGGCGACGCTCTCATCGATCTCGCGCATTGAAGTGATGTCGAACATTTTTGAAGGGCTGGTGCAGTTTGGCGAGCGTGCGGATATTCGTCCGGCCATTGCCGAACGCTGGGAGATCTCGCCTGACGGTTGCGTCTACACCTTCTACTTGCGCGAAGCGGCGCGCTTTCATAGCGGGCGGCGGGTGCGCGGTGACGATATCAAGTATTCCTTCGAGCGCCAGATGCGCCAGAACGAAGACGCCGCCGCCTGGGTCTTTCGCCCCATCGTCGGCGCTGACCAGTTCATGGCCGGCGAAAGCGATACGGTAGCCGGAATTACAGTCAGTGGCGAGCACGTCGTCAAGATCGAATTGATTCAGCCGATGGCCTTCTTTCTGGCGACCCTCTGCATGGATTATTGCTACATCGTGCCGCGCGAAGAAGTCGAGCGCCCGGCGATGGATTTCGCCTTGCGGCCAGTCGGCAGCGGGCCCTTCCGTGTCGCCGAGCCGGTGCTTGGCCAGGAAGTCTTGCTCGAACGATTTCCAAACTACTGGAATGCCGAGTTGCCTTATGTCGACCGGGTGACGGCGCATTTCCGCATGAGCGCTGAAGAAATACTTGATGCCTTCATGCGCAAAGAGTTGGATTATGTCAGCGATCTGCCGCTTACGAGCCTTGCAGAATTGCGCGAGCGGCCCGACGAGTTTCATATACTCGAAGCGGTACAGTTGCAGACGCGCATGCTGGTCTTTGATTGCGAGCGCCCGCCGTTCGCAGACAAGCGCGTGCGCCAGGCGATCTGTTTCGCCATCAACCGCGAGAAGTTTTTGCGCGAAGTTTACGGCAATATGGCCGAACCGGCATTGGGGCCGATTCCGCCGGGCGTTCTCGGATATGATGCGAGCGAACGCGGGTACGTCTACGACCCGGCGCGGGCGCAGGCCCTGCTTGAAGAGGCGGGCTACGATGGCGGCTTCGACACGGAAATCTGGTGGCCGCAGTCGGTGAATCCAAACGTCGAGTGTTTGAAAGACGATCTCGCTGCCGTCGGCATTCGCGCCGAGTTCCGCTATGTCGTGCAAGCAGAAATGCAGCGCGCTCTGCGCTTGCGCATGGTGCCGATTGCCGGGCGCGACTGGTACGCCGATTACCCTGACCCGGACAACTTCACCTATGTGTTATTCAACTCACACAACCGCGAACTCTTCATCAACGCCTATTCGAATGAAGAGCTTGATCGGTTGACCGACGAAGCCCGCTCAGTGATGAATCGCGAACAACGCGAAGCCCTTTATGCGGCAGTGACGCATCTGTTGTTGGATGACGCGCCCTGCGCCTTCCTGGCGCATCGCCGCAGCTTCGTCGCGCACCGCGCCAACCTCGAAGGCGTGACGCTGCATCTGCTGGCACCCTTCATTACACCGAAAGACTTATGGTTCGCCAAGACCGAGGCCAGGGATTAGAGGCTGAAGGCTAGAGGCTGGAGACTAGAGGTTAGAGGCTAGAGCTCATGGATCAAGCTTCGGGGAAACCGGTGCGCTTTATCCACTAGCCTCTAGCCCCTACGCCCTGGCCTCTACTTGAGGTTCTTTAGTTGATCGATGCGGCCACGCGTCGCTTTCACGTAGGTGATGATTTCCGCATCCGTGAAGCCGCCGGCGCGGAAGGCGTCAGCGAGTTGTTTGTCAGACAGCCTGCCTAAGAGATCTCCCATCCAGCGGGCATTTTCGACGCTCACGCCTTCCAGAGCCTTCGGGTCTTTGCCCTTGTAATGAAAGACCACCTGGCCGTTCTTGACGCCTTCGATGAATGGCTGAATGGCATAACCATCGGGGTCGCCTTTGGTGCCCGCCGGCGCGTTGCCGAAAAAGGGCAGATTCCGGAAGAAATTGCCGGTCACCCCTAACGTGCCGCCGAGGTCAGCAATGTAATAGAGTTGCTCGTCGCGGTTACCGCCACTCTTTTTACTGGGACGGGTGATTTTGTTGTTATCCTCTTTCAAATCCCAGTTGTTGATGAGCGCCATCAATATTTTCAAACCTTGCAATTCGCGCGTCCCCAGGAAAGGGTTGGCCTCCCACGACCACAGGCCGGCTTCTTTGTAGCCATCATCACGCCGCTCGAAGCGCACATCCCAAACGTCGAAGCCGCCGCGCCCTTCGATGTGCGTGCGCTTGACGAAGTAGTCCTGGTCAACGTGATAACCGGCAGCCCAGACGATGCGCGTTGCGGCGGTTTCGGGCCGGGCTTCGGAGCCGAACTTGACTGTCCATTTGCGGCCCTTGTCGTCCGTAACGTGGATCTTTTCCGAGGTGCCGGAACTGACGCGCTTCTCGAAAGTGAACTTGCCTTGCGGGTCGGGTGCGCCGTCGGCGGCCCCCGGCCCGTTGAACAGGTCGAGGCTTTCGATATTCGACGGCTCGCTCCACATGACGTTGCGAAGCTCGCGGTCGCTCACCGTCGCCGACTTATCGGCCTTATCACCATCTTTGTCTGCCTTTTTGTCCTGCTTCTCTTTCTTATCCTTCTTCGGCTTCTTGTCTTTGTCCTGTGCGCCAAGCCGCACGCCAGCCGGCACGCTTGCGGTCAGACTAACCAATAAACACAGAACGATCAGCGCAACATTTGTCTTCCTCAATCGCATCATCGCATCAGTCCTCCACGCATATTGAACAAGGCTCATTATATGCATTAAAGCATCCGCCGCAAAGCAGGTTTTTGTAAAATGAAAGCCAGTTTTTTTAACTCGCCGGAGCGGGGCGTGAAAGCCTGGCGGGTCGCCTGTGAGCGGAAGGTTGAACGGATGAGATAATTCGCCTGAAGGCAGTACGCCGAGCCTTCCCATTGGAGACTATCGCGGCAATACCTATTGAGCGGGCGAGGTGCAGCCAGTGAAAGGCCGGAGCGATGGCCATCGGCCCGCCCCGGCCTTTCACGGTTTAGTTGGAGCGCTCGACGAAATCGCCGATTGTTACTTCGGCGGTGGTGCGCGTAATCATGGCGACGCAGGTGTGGTTCTCCACCTTCAGGACGATCAGTTCGCCAAGAATTTTGTGCGGCACGGGCGGACGCTCTTTCATGATTTTTTCAAGCGGCTTGTTAGTCGCCTGCACAGAGTATTCGCCGCCCTCGTAACGGTCACTGCCATATTCTTTGCTGCGCTTCTGGACGACATCGTATTTCGGCGTTTTGGTGATGCCTTCGGCTGGCCCTGTCTGCCGGTAGATCGTGAAATAGTCGCCGGGCTGAACATTCTGTTGCCGTCCGAGATCGACAAAGACAACGCGATTGGCCGACAACTGCTCGTGGAAGCCTGGTGCCATAATGATCTGGCCGGTCGTCTCGTTCGAGCCTTCGCTGTAGCGCGGCAATGGCCGTGCATCGCGGGCGCTGGGCGGCGCAATCTCTTCATAAGGCTTCAGCAGGTCGCCGAATTCTACCGTGTCGCACGAGACCAGTATCTGCGCCGTGGCGGTTCGTTCTTGAACCTCAAGCACACGCAGCAAGCCGACTTCGCGGACGTAAAAGCCCATCTTCTTTTTGGTAAACGGATGTTTGAATTCGCCCAACGGGCGGATGATGAAATAAGCAGCGCCCGATTGTATGCCCGCGCCGCGCCCGCGATTGAGAAAAACCACGTCGCCCTGCGCAAACGTCACCTTCATGTTCTCTTGTTCAGCGCCGATGATTTGCAGATCGGTGCTCGGCATGGCATCGGCAATATAGCCTGTACAATAAACGTCCGTGCCTCTGGTTATCGGATTGGCCTGATCGACGCCGGGCTGCTGCGACCTGGCGGGCAGAGAGAATGGCAGGAGGAATACAGCCGCCAGAACGGCGACACGAGCGATGATTCTCATGGCGACTCCTTCGAGTTTGCAGGGAGCGAGATGAACCGTATCCAGGGGCAGACTGAAATTGCGCAACTGCCGGCAAAGTACCATTGCGCCGCAGGCAAGTCAATAATAAATGCCGAGCCGCCCGCCGCCGCCGCCGCCAATGCAAACCGCGCCTCCATCTGGCGGCAAACCGGGCAGTCATTTAGGAATGGCAATTACCTTCCGGCGGCCTTTTTGAAGGCCCGAAAAACTGCCATAAATTGCTTGACACTCAGGCAAATAAAGCGATAATGGCTGGCAGCCACTTGGGTTAATATTTTCGTTATCATACAAAGCAGTCGCATCGGCAACGAATTGAGGCATCAATCGAACTGGAAATAAAGGGGGTCGGTTCCTTCGGGGAAAGGTTTCAGCAGTTTCAAGTAATACCTGCCGTCCACAAAATCCCGTTGCACAGGGTGGCTTTCCCTGAGAACTGACGAGTCGACTTATAAGGGAGAACAAGGAGTAGGAGGCCCACAGTGTACGAGTACAAGGATAAGGTGATTACATGCGTCGATTGCGCCGAAGAGTTCGTCTTTACGGCTGGTGAGCAACTCTTTTTCGCCGACAAGGGATTGAAAAATGATCCGAAACGCTGCAAAGGCTGTAAGAGTAAAAAGAACGAGCGCATTGCTGCGAACATGGCGAGTTTCGGACAACCGTTCCCGCGCGAGCGCGTCGAAGTGATGGTGCGTTGCGCTCTGTGCGCCGTCGAAACCACTGTGCCGTTTCGACCAACACAGGGACGCCCGGTTTATTGTCGTGACTGTTTCCTGAGAATGCGCGCTTCGTCTTCGCACGCTCATGCGCCGCTCACGTAACCCATCACCCCTCAATCTAACTTGCGCCCGTCAACTCGCCTTGCCGCCAGTTCGGCTAACGTGTAGGTGCCGTCAATCGGCCAGCGAGTTCAGATAGTCGCGAACTTTCTTCATATCATCCCAGGCTTCGCGCTTCTTATCGGGTGAGCGCAGCAGATATGCCGGATGGAATGTCGGCATCACCTTGATGCCGTTCCAGTCTCGCCACTCGCCGCGCGACCGGGTGATGCTCTCCTTGGTGCGCAGCAGACACTGAAAGGCCGGCGAGCCCAGCGCCACGATCACCTGCGGCTTGATGAAGACAAGCTGGCGATACAGGAACTGCTCGCAGGTCGCCACCTCGTCGCGCTCCGGCGTGCGGTTTCCCGGCGGGCGGCACTTCACCACATTGGCAATATAGCATTCATCACGTTTCAGACCGATGGCGGCGATGATCTTGTCGAGCAGTTGCCCGGCGCGACCGACGAAAGGTCTTCCCGTGGCGTCTTCATCAGCGCCCGGCCCTTCGCCGACAAACACCAGGCGGGCCTGCGGGTCGCCTTCGCCAAAGACGATGTGTGTGCGATGCTCGTGCAGTTTGCAGCGCGTGCATTCGCCGATCTCTTCGCGGATGGCGTCAAGCGACGGGTCTTGGACTTGAATGACAGGCAGCGACGCCGCAACCGGCGTGGCGGCCTCAGGCGGCAACAGATCGCCGAACAGGCCGGCCTGTCCGGGGATGTCTTTCTTCTTCGGCATAGGCTCTTGCTTCGCGGGTTTGGTTTCCTCTGGCAACGCCGCGTTGGCCTGGGCGGCAACCCAGGCAGCGGGCGGCGCGACTTCACTGACAAGCGGCGCGGCGGCTTCTGCGATGGATTCGCCACTGGCCGGCGTCGGCAACGAGACCGCAGAACCGGCAACCACAGCCGGTTTCGCGGCAGGCAGCGCATCACCGATGTCGTTGATGCCGATCTCGCGGTAAAACATCAACTGCGCTTCGAGTTGGCGGGCGATGCCGGCCAGTGCTTCGATGATTTCATCTGACATTCGCCTTGATTGTCTACGCTGAAGATTCGTTCGTCAATTGAAGACGATCATCGAAAACGATGAACGACGAATATCGAAGACCCCGTGTCGTTATTTCATTCATCGCCCCTCATTTTCTGTAGCCGACATGCCGTCGCGCAAGACGGCGCGCTTCTGGTAACATTTCAGAGGGCCGCAGAATGGCGCACAACATTTTTAGTAACCAGCCGCTGCGCACGAGCGTCTTAACTTTTGGTAGTCGAGAAGCTCGGATATCACAGCTCTTTGCCAATAAAGATCGCGGACAGGCGCTGCGATTGGCGAAAGGCTAAACGAAGTTGGCGTGGTGACGTTCATTCAGATTGGCTCGGACAACGCGACCTGCGCGGACAGGATTTGCAAAACCGCCAGCGCAGACAACTCGTAAGCCGCCATTACCCTGCCCCACCAGTGGAGTTGAATTTGAGAGAGGGCGATCATCGCAGCGCACACAGTACAGCCCCAGGCATCGCTGCCGAGGCGCGTGGTGAGGTTCGCCCGTTGCCGCCGCCGCCAGCCGACGAGGGCGGTTCCGACGCCGAGGCGGTGAACTCACGCGAGGCGGCCAATGCGGCTGAAGATGCGCTGGTCGAACGCAGTCTCGCCGGCGATCCTGACGCCTTTGAGATTCTCGTGCGCCGCTACAGCCCGCGCGTCTTCGCCATCATCGGCAGCTTTTTTCGCCGCCGCGATCAGATCGAAGACATCGCCCAGGAGGTCTTTGCCAAGGCTTACTTTTCGCTGGCAACCTTCACTCTGGGCCGTTCGTTTGAAGCCTGGGTCGCGCGTATTGCCGTCAACGCCTGCTACGATCAGTTGCGCGCCCAGCGGCGGCGCGGCGAACAACAGACGCCGCACGAATCTCAGGAAGACGACGACTGGCTTGAATTACAGATGCTCGAAACGGCGCGCGCCCGGCATCTGTCGGCAGAGCGCCAGCGCGATGCCGCCGAAATCGCTGATCGGTTGCTGGCCAAGCTGGAGCCTGAAGATCGGCTCGTCATTGTGCTGATTGACCGCGACGGCTATTCGGTCAAAGAAGTCAGCGAGCTGACCGGCTGGGGACAATCGAAAGTCAAAGTCCGCGCTTTTCGAGCGCGCCGGGTGCTGCGTAGCGCCATGAAACGCTTGATCATCAGTGGGGAACGAATGCAGAGGAGTAAGAAATGAGCCATAAGACAGCCAGCCAGGAAACCCTTGCATGCCGTGTGGTGCGCAGGCGGTTGCCCGCCCTGTTTGCCGCCAGAGATGCGCGCGTCTTGCCCATCCGTCAGGCATTGAGCGTCACCGAGCGCGCCGCCACCGAGCGGCATTTGCAAACCTGCGAGCGTTGCGCAATGGAGCATCGATTACTTTCGCTCAGTCGCGCGGCGCTGGATGCAGGGGCGGCCTCTGAAAAGATCATCCCCGATGAAGATTTCTTCAAAGCGGTGCGCGCCCGCATCCAGCGCGGCGAAGCGGCCTTCGAGCACGCCGATGAATCGTGGGCGGCGGCCCTGCTCATCACGGCGCGGCAGTTAATTCCCGCCATGGCGCTGCTGCTGCTGCTGATCATCAGCGCCACCTTCCTGTGGAGCGGCGCGTCGCTAAAAAGGGATCAAGGGCTGCAAGGCCGCAACCAGTTACCGCGACTTTTTGACGACCCCGCGCCTTCTACCGATGATGCGCTCGATAGCTTGATGACCGTTGAGGAGAAGAAAAATGGAAAGTAAGACCAGCAGCCAGGCGAAAGCGCGCTTGCTGATTGTCGCCGTATTCGTCATCGGATTTGCGGCGGGGGCGTTGTCGCTGAACCTTTATCAGAGATTCACCAGCAGCCGCTCGCCGAATATCGATTCGCACGACCGCGCCAGCATCTTCATCCAGCGAATGGATGAGAAGATGAGTTTGAGCAAGCCGCAGAAGGATCAAATACGCCAAATTCTTGACAGTAACGGCGAGAAATACGGCGAGATTCGCAAGAAGATGGAGCCCTTCATGAAGGACTTCGAGCCGCAATTCGACGCGGTTCGCCAGCAATCGCGCAACGAAATTCGCGCCGTGCTTACCGACAGACAACTGCCGGAGTTTGAAAAGATGGTGGAGGAACAGGATCGCACCCAACAGGAAGAGAGAGAAAAGCGCCGCAAGTGAGGCCGTCGGGTTGCCTACGACACCGCCTCTCTTAGCATAACCAAATCTCCCCAATCGAAGACTCATAGGATGTACGGAAGCTATGAAGAAAGTTGTTACGGCCTCACTCATTGTGCTCACTCTGCTCGCCAATCTTACGGTTATCGCCTTTGCCGGCGAAGGCGAGCCGCAGGCGACCGCCGAGTTGCGCGGCACGATTATTGACGAACAGAATGCCTACATCGCCGCCGCCGCCATCACCCTTGATGACGGCAAAGGCAATAAATACACGGCGACCTCCGATGAGCACGGCCAGTATCGCTTTCAGGTCAAACCGGGCGTCTACACCATGACCGTCGAGGTCGAAGGCTTTGCCAAATTCGTCCAGCAGGTTGATCTGAGCAAGCGGCGCAAAGACGATTTCAATGTCCGGCTGGCCGTTGCCATCAGTGAGCAGGTCGAAGTCAAAGAGGATTCCGCCGGCATCTCGACCGACCCGGACAAGAATCTTTCAGCGATTACGCTTACCGAAAAAGATCTCGAAGCGCTGCCCGATGACCCGGACGATCTGCTCTCCACCTTGAAGCAGATGGCGGGTGCCGCCGGCGGCGGCGACGATGCGACGGTTTATGTTGACGGCTTTCGCGAGCGCGGCCAACTGCCGCCCAAAGAAGCCATCCTGCGCATCAGCATCAATCAGAATCCGTTTGCCGCAGAGTATCAAGAGCCGGGCGCGTCGCGCATCGAAGTGATTACCAAGCCGGGCGCAGATACCTATCACGGCAGCTTCCGCTTCAATTTCAATGATGAATCGTTGAACGCCCGCAACGCTTTTTATCCGAACAAGCCGGCTTTCCAGATGCGTAATTTCGCTTTCAATTTCACCGGGCCGATCATACACAATCGCTGGGGCTTCTTCGTCGACGCCGACCGTCGCTATACGGATAACAATGCGCTGGTCAATGCCACGGTGCTTGATCCGGTAACTCAGCAAGCCGTGCCCTTCGTCCAAACGATTCTCGCGCCGACCCAACAGACGACCTTCTCGATTCGCACAGACTACCTGGCGACCAAGAAATATACCTTCGGCATTCAATATCGCTATAACGATAGCCAGGCGATGAACCAGGGAGTCGGATCATTCGATTTGCCGGAGCGTGCCAATGATCGCAGTTCGCACGAAGACACCCTGCGGTTCTCGATGACCTCGATTTTCAGCGAGCACATGGTCAACGAAACCCGCATGCAGTTGAGCCGCCGGACGACTAACACAAATGCGCTCAGCGATGCGCCGGTCATCAACGTGCTTGATACGTTCGTCGCCGGCGGCGGGTCGACTTTCCTGGATAACGAAAACCGGAATCTCGATCTCACGAATAACCTCACTTACACCTGGAAGACGCACACCTTCAAGGCGGGCTTCCGCGCCGAAAGCGAGCGCTTTACCAACATCAATCGCTCGAACTTCAGCGGCACTTTCACCTTCGGCGGCGACCTGGCAACCGGCGAAACGGCGCTCGATCTTTATCGTCGCGTGCTTGCCGGCGACCCGACCGCCCGTCCGTCGCAATTTTCGATCAGTCGCGGCGACCCGTTCATCGGCTTCTCACAATGGCAGTTCGGCACGTTCGTTCAAGACGACTGGAAAGTATCGCCGCGCCTGACGCTATCATTCGGACTGCGCAATGAATTTCAGACGCACTTACAGGATAAGCTGAATTTTGCGCCGCGTTTGGGCGTGGCGTGGCAGCCGGACAAAGCGAAGAAGTCGACGATTCGTGCCGGCGCGGGCATCTTTTTCGCGGGCCTGGATGACAGCATCACTTCTGATACCATTCGCCTCGACGGCTTGCATCAGCAGCAATTCACGATCATCGATCCGAACTTCTTTCCGAACATTCCCGACGTGCTCATCGGCGGCCAGAACTCTCGACTGCCGACGATTCGCATCAAGGCGGAGGGCTTGAACGATCCCTACAGCATCATCTCGACGGTGAGCTATGAGCGACAGTTGCCATGGAAACTCATGGGATCAATCGGCTACAAATGGACGCGCGGCGTTCACCTGCTGCGGTCGCGCAACATCAACGCGCCGCTGTTGGAGAACGGCCAATTCGTCTTTCCAAACCCCGATGAAGGGCCCATCCTACAATACGAGTCGACCGGACTGTCAACGCGCAACGAAATGAACATGAACGTGCGCACAGGGTTCAGCCGCACGCTGTCGTTCGGCTTCGGCTACACGCTGGCATTCACAAACAGCAATACAGATGGAGCCGGCACGATGCCGGCCAATCCTTACGATCTGTCTACCGAGTGGGGCCGCGCCGCCGGCGACCGGCGTCACAACTTCTTTTTCTACGGATCGCTGCTCACCAAGTGGGACATACGTTTCAACCCGATGATCAATATACGAACCGGCGCGCCGTTCAACATCTATACGGGGATTGATCAGAATCATGACTTGAGTTTTTCGGATCGCCCGTCGCTGGCACAGCCCGGCGATCCTGTGGTGATTCATACACCATTTGGCGACTTTAATCCGAACCCGCTGCCGGGTGAGCAGATCATCCCGCGCAACTTCGGCCAGGGGCCGGGGATGGTGATAGTCAATCTGAACGTCTCGAAGACTTTCGGCTTCGGCCCAGCGCCGAACAACTACGGGCAGGCGAGCGGTCAGGGGCAGACGAATCGCGGCAATCGCGGTAATCGCGGCGGCGGCAGCTTCGGCGGGGCGCGCGGCGGCGGCTTCGGCGGCCCGGGCGGCGGCTTTTTCGGCGGCGATAGCCGTCACAAGTACAACCTGACCATCGGCGTCAATATGCAGAACGTGCTCAATCATACGAATCTGGTAGGTTATAGCGGCAATCTTTCATCGCCGTTTTTCGGGATCGCCAATCAAGCACAACTTGGTCGGCGAATCGAAGCGCAATTGCGCTTCGGCTTTTAAGTCGGACTGCCCGCCGTGCGCTGGTTGTCGTGAATGACGGCTGCGGCTTTTCAGCGCGCCGCCGAAGAACACAACAACGGCGCACGGCAGTCTCATCAATCCAGCATCGGCAGACGAGCCGCTGCGACAGGGAGCAGAAGTCATGAAAAGAAGTTTGGTAATGTCTTTTACAATAGCGATTCTATTGGGTGTGACGACGGCGGCCAGTGCCCAGGATGCGCCGCCGCAAGGCCCGCCGCCCGGTGGTGCGGGCGGCGGCATGCGGCAGATGCCGCAATTCGCCGACCTCGACAAGAATAAAGATAAGAAGATCAGCCGCGACGAATGGCAGGGGCCGGCGCAATTCTTCGACCGACTCGACACCAACCACGACGGGTTCATTGACGAGACGGAGTGGAACGCCATGCGCCAGCGATATGGCGGCGGCGGCGGCGGCCCGCGTCTCGGTGAATCGATGGCAAAATTTCTCGATGCCAACCACGACGGCAAAGTGTCGCGCGAAGAGTTCGCCAAGATACTCGCGCTGTTTGATCTGCTCGATACCAACCACGACGGCGAACTGACGCAGGAAGAAATGAACGGCCTCTTCCGCGCCTTCAGCGCGGCGCAGTCAGAAGCGCAGAATCAAGCGACCGGCGGCGTTGATGTCAACAACCTGTTCGCCAATTCCGACAAGAACAAAGATGGCAAGCTGACGCCGGATGAACTCACCAATGACCGCCTGTTCAAGCGGCTCGACCTCAACAGAGACGGCGTCATCACGCGCGAGGAAGCCGAAACGGCGCTTAAGCAACTCGCCGAGGAACGCGCCAAGCAGAAGAAACCAACGCAGCAATAATCGGTAGTCGGTAGTCGGTGGCCGGTGGTCAGTAATCGGCTTTCTTTGTGTTCGTAGAATCACGGGAGTTGAATGATTGATCACTAATCGTTGACCACCGGCCACCGGCCATTGACCACTGACCACTGATGCTCAAAGCCATCATCTTTGATTGCGACGGTGTGATTGCCGATAGCGAGCCGCTACACATGGCCGCCTTGCAGCGCGTGCTGGCTGAAGAAGGCATCGCGCTTACGGAAGAGACCTACTACCGCGAATACCTCGCCTTTGATGATCGCGGCTGCTTCACGAAAGCCTACGGCGATCAGGGTCAGCCGCTTACCGCCGACCGGCTCAGCGAATTGATTGCGCGCAAGGCAGCGCTGCTTGAGCCGGTCATGCACACCCACCTGCGGATATTTCCCGGCGTCGCTGAATTCATTCGAGGGGCGTCGGCAAAATATCCACTGGCCGTCGCTTCAGGGGCGCTCCGCCACGAAATCGATTTGATCCTCCAACACGCAGGGGTGCGCGATTGTTTTGCGGCGGTCGTCAGCGCCGAAGATGTAATGCGCGGCAAACCCGATCCCGAAGCCTTCAAGAAAGCCTTCGCCGTCTTGAGCAGGTTGAATACTGCGGGCATCGCAGCCCATGAATGTCTGGTGATCGAAGATTCGCTGCATGGCGTCCAAGCCGGAAAGCTCGCGGGGATGCCTGTGCTGGCCGTAACCAATTCGTACTCGCGCGCTCGGCTACAGGCAGCCGATGCGGTGATCGACAGTTTCGCGGGCCTCACGACTGGCGATGTCGAGCGATTGCTGGCGCTCTAAGAAACCGTTGCAGCCGAGCGCCCTCAGCCGTTGTTTTCACATCGGCTGAGTAGTGAGATCCGCCCCGCGCATCACGAGGCGGCATTCGCCGGGCAATTCATCACCGCGCCGTGTGCAGGCAATCGGAACCGGAGCAAACACGCTCTCTGCTGCGGCGAGCGCGCCGTCACTCAGGTAAATCTCCAGTGGCCGAGCGGCCAGCGGCCCGCTTGCCCAGGCTTCCGTTTTGTAAGGTTCCGCGATGTAATCACTGCCCTTCGGACTACTGAGAAACCTCTGCAAAGCCCTGACAAAGGCGTCCGCTTCACCGCCATCCTGAAATCGCAGCATGTGGTAGTTGTAATTACTGATCGGCGTCTGCATGTTCAATCCCTAAGGCGCATCTGAAAACAGTCTGGCAAGCCTATAAGGCCGCGTCAACGCGGAATCCGTGGGTCTTGTCACTTTGCCTCTTGATGGACATTCGCTATGCTTCAAAGTAATATACTTTTTTACTGATTGCGGAAAGGACCAGAGCAAACGGATGGCGCAGCCTGAAATCGAAAATGTAGTGCCGGGAGCAGGCGTCGAAGGCGGCGAGGTGATCATCACCTGCCGGGAGTTTGCCTTCTCGACCTATGACCAGGCGCGCGTCCGATTCGGCGGCGCTGAGACGCGCCCCATCAGTTGTTCGCCGACGCGCGTCATCGCCCCCATTCCCGCAAGCGATCTGGTCTCCGGCGAAACCAACATCACGCTCGCCGTCAACGGCAAGAACAGCAAAGGCCGTTCATTCGTCGTCGGCGAAAAGATCGCCGAAAACCTGCATCCGGTAGCCAATCCGGCTTACGACCGTGACAACGGTGCCATCTATACGACGCTGTCAGGTACGCGCGGCCAGAAGGTTCCAGTCTCGGTTTACAAGATCACGCCCGATGGCGAGAGCGAGCCGTTCCTGACCGACATCGTCAACCCGACGGGCCTGGCTTTTAGTCCCGAAGGCGAGATGTTCATCACCAGCCGTTTCGACGGCACGGTCTACCGCGTGACGCCGTTCAAAGAGGCCGAAGCGTTCGCGCACAACCTCGGTATCGCCACCGGCATTGCCTTCGATCAAGAAGGCCGCATGTATGTCGGCGACCGCAGCGGCACCATCTATCAGGTCAACGAGATCGGCGAAGCGACGAGCTTTGCGACGGTTGAAGCCAGCATGGCGGCTTACCACCTGGCGTTTGGGCCGGACGGTTATCTGTACGTCGCCGGCCCGTCGCTATCCAGTTTTGACAGCGTCGTCCGCATCTCGCCGGATGGCGAAGTTGTAAGATTCTTTACAGGGCTGGGCCGCCCGCAGGGAATGGCATTTGACCGCCAGGGCAATCTCTTTGTTGCCGCGAGCCGGCGCGGGCATCGCGGCATCGTCAGAATCACGCCGGACGCCGAGGCCGAGATCATCGTCGCCGGCATCGGGCTGGTCGGGTTGTGCTTCGACGATCACGGCAATATGATCGCCGCCTCGAACCGCGAGTTGTATCGCCTGCCTCTTGGCATCGAAGGTTACTGGCCTTTCTAGTCCACGAAGTCACACAAAGATAATTGATGAAGGCACACGCCCGCACCTCCATCGGTGGGAGTCAAAAGCTTGGAACAGATTCTTCAAAATATAAATATCGGCAATCTGATTATCTTTTTCATCGTGCTGTTGTTTTCGCTGTCTTTCCATGAGGCGGCGCATGCCTGGACTTCAAATCGCTTCGGCGACGACACCGGGAAGTTGCAGGGACGCATCACGCTCAATCCTATCGCCCACATCGATCCGATTGGCACAATTCTCTTCCCGCTCTTGAGTTCTATCGGCGGCATTCCACTGCTCGGTTGGGCCAAGCCCGTGCAAACCAATCCGCTGCTGTGGCGCGACAAGACGAAAGCCAACATCATGGTCAGCGCTGCCGGGCCGCTCAGCAATTTCATTCTGGCAACGATTACTTTTATCATCGTCAAGGTGCTGATCTTCAGCGGCGTGCTGTTTCTTAATGGCGGCTATTACGATCTGTTAAAACCAATGGATGGCCAGCCTGCCTTTATGGCACCGTTGGCCGTTCTTCTGAGCGTCATGCTCTTGCTGAATGTGATGCTTGGCGTATTTAATTTCATTCCCGTGCCGCCGCTCGACGGCAGCCATATCCTTGAAGAATTGCTGCCGAGCGGCATGGCCGAGGCTTATTACCAGATTCGCCCGTTCGGTTTTATTCTGCTTTACCTGTTGATGTTCCTTGGCGTCTTTAGCGCGATTTTCATGCCGGTGTACAAAACCATTCTCTTCTTGCTGGGCGCACCGAACGTCGGTTAACGAGGAATTTTGCATTGGTAGATACATTACAAAAGCGAAAACGCATTGTCAGCGGCATGCGGCCCACTGGAAACCTGCATCTAGGCAACTACGAGGGCGCGCTCAAGAACTGGATTCGCTTGCAGGATTCGGGCGAATATGACTGCTTCTTCTTCATCGCCGACTGGCACGCGCTGACCAGCGATTACGCAGACACCAGCGCCATCAAACAGAACACCCTCGACATGGTGAGCGACTGGCTTGCCGCAGGGCTCGACCCCGCGCGCTCAACCATCTTCGTGCAGTCAAATGTTCCGGAGCACGCCGAATTGCACTTGATCCTGTCGGCAGTAACGCCGCTCGGCTGGCTGCAACGTAACCCCACATATAAAGAGCAGCGCGAGAACATCACCGAGAAAGACATCGGCAACTATGCCTTTCTCGGCTATCCCGTGCTGCAAGCCGCCGACATCATCATGTACAAAGCCGATGCCGTTCCCGTCGGCAAAGATCAGGCGGCGCACGTTGAGATGACCCGCGAAATCGTCCGCCGCTTTAATAACTTTTACGGCGAGGTCTTCCCGGAACCGGCGACGCTGCACACCGAAGTGCCGGTCTTGCCCGGCACCGACGGGCGCAAGATGTCTAAGAGCTACGGCAATGCCATCTACCTCATAGACACTGCCGACGTGGTGCGCGAGAAAGCCCGCTTGATGATCACCGACCGCACGCGCATACGCCGCGCGGATCCAGGCCACCCGGAAAACTGCGATGTCTGCCAGATGCATCGTTTCTTTGTGCCGGCAGAACTCGCCAACCAGTTCGATGATGATTGCCGCAACGCCCGCATCGGTTGCGTTGATCGCAAGCGCGCGCTCGCCGATTCGATCATCGAACACTATGGCGGGATCGCCGAGCGCAGCCGTCAACTTCGCGAGCATCCCGAAGAAGTGATCGCCATTCTCAAAGACGGCGCGGCTCGCGCCCGTCAGGAAGCCGGGCGCACGATGCAGGAAGTCCGCCGCGCCATCAAAATGGATTGGGAGTGAAAGGCAGGATTCAGGATTCAGGATTCAGGATTCAGTTGGCCGTTAATTTGCCAACTCTCATGCGCTAACGAATACATCTGTCAAACACAGACTTTGCGAGCGCGAATCCTGAATCCTCGATCCTGAATCCTGAATCCTGAAATGTCAGACGCACACAGCAAAGCTCAAACAGGCAACGCAACGCCCGCCGATGTCGCGGTCGAGTTTGCCGAATCAACCGATCAGTACAAGGTCAAGCTACCCGATTTTGAAGGGCCGCTTGATCTGCTGCTCTATTTGATTCGCAAAGAGGAAGTGTCAATTTACGACATTCCGATTGCACGCATTACGGCGCAGTATCTCGAATATTTGACGGCTATGCGCGAACTGGACATCGCCGTCGCCGGCGAGTTTCTGCTCATGGCGGCGACCTTGATTCACATCAAGTCGCAGATGCTGTTGCCGCGCGACCCGGACACACCGGAAGAAGAGCTTGAAGATCCGCGCGCCGAACTGATTCATCAATTGCTCGAACATCAGAAATTTAAAGGTGCGGCCAACGCCCTGCATCAACGTGCGCTGATCGAGGCAGCGACCTTCACGCGCGGCACACTTGAGACCGACGAAGAGAACCCGGAAGTGGCGTCGACCGTCTTTCAGCTTTTTGAAATCTTCCGCGAAGTACTCAACCGGGAGCGCGCGCTGGTCGAAATCGAAATCGAGCGCGAACAGGTGACCGTGGCCGAAAAAATTGCCGAGATTCGCATGGCCGTCGCCGGGCAGACGGAAGTCAGCACTCGCCAAATGTTCGAGCGCGCCAGATCGAAACGCGAAATGGTGCTGATCTTTCTCGCCATTCTCGAAATGGTCAAAGAACTGCTTATCGGCTTGAAGCAAGCCGATACCTTCGGCGATATCGTTATCAGCAAACGCCAGGAAATAATTAGCGAGGAAGACAGAAGCTCGGAGTCAGAGGTCAGTGAAACAGAAGTTATCGAAGAAGAGATCAGCGAGGAAGAGATCAGCGAAACCGCTATAATAGAAGCTCAGGAATCCGCTTCTGTTGATGAACGCGATCAGCTTGCCGCCTCGTCCGTAAAAGATCAGGATATAATCAAGGTTGAGGCAACCAGTCAAACTGAGGATCAGCGTTCCGACTCCTGACTTTTGGCCTTCTGACTTCCAATAATGATTATGACCATTGAGGAATTAAAACCGATCATCGAATCGCTCATCTTCGTCGCCGAAGAACCGATCACCGTCAAACAACTGGCGGCCATTCTTGATGGCGAAATGAAAGCCGACGTTGAAGCGGCGACTGAAGCCCTGGTTGAAGAGTTCAACGCGCGCGCCGGCGGGCTGGAGATACGCTGCCTGGCGAACGGCTATCAGGTGCGAACGCGGCCCGAATTTAGTGAATACGTGCGGCGTTATCTAAAGTCGCAGCCGTCGGCGCGCTTGTCGCTGGCGGCGCTTGAGACGCTCGCCGTCATCGCCTATAAACAGCCGATCACTATACCGGAGATCCTGGAGATTCGCGGGATCACCTCGACATCGGCAATCAAGACATTGCTTGATCGTCGCCTGATCGTCGCCAAAGGGCACAAGCAAGTGGTCGGTCGTCCGATGATGTACGGCACGTCGGATGATTTTCTGATTCAGTTCGGCTTGAATGATCTTTCAGAGTTGCCGAACCTCGAAGATTTTGAAGACTTGATGACGAGTTGATTTACTATGGCACAGGAACGGTTACAAAAGATCATCGCGGCGGCAGGCATCGCATCGCGGCGCGCGGCGGAAGAGATGATGCTGCGCGGCGAAGTGACGGTCAATGGCCGCATCGTCACTGAGCTTGGCACGAGGGCCGACGCGCAAACGGACGCCATCAAAGTCAAAGGCAAGCTCATCAACGCGCTGTTGTTGAAACATGAGTTGAAATACTATCTCATCAACAAGCCGCGCGGTTATGTGTCGACCGTCGCCGATCCGCAGGGCCGCACGATTGTCGCGCACCTGCTGCCGCCCTCGAAGCGGCGCGGCCTCCATCCGGTCGGTCGTTTAGATTACAATACCGAGGGCCTGATCGTGCTGACCAACGACGGCGATTTGACCCAGCTATTGACCAAGGGCGGCACGGTCGAAAAGGTCTATCACGTCAAAGTCAAAGGCACGCCCGATGCCGAGTCCATCGAACGCCTGCGGCGCGGCATCAAGCTCGGCCCGTCGCGCACCGCGCCGGCGCAAATCAACTTGATGGAGCGCACCAAAGAAGGCGGCAACACCTGGTTCGAGATCGTCCTGCGCGAAGGCAAGAACCAGCAAATCCGCAAGATGTTCGATAGCGTCCGCCATTCGGTAACCAAGCTGCGCCGCGTGCGTATAGGCCATTTGACTGATGACGGACTGGCCGTCGGCCAGTTCCGCGAGTTGAAACCCGGCGAAGTCAAACGCTTCTTTCAGCCGGTTCAAGCACCGAAAAAATACAAAGCGAAGAAGGCGCGCGCCAGTGCGCGCCCGCGTTCGCAATCGTAATTGCCTGCCCCCGCCGGTTATCGTCTCCGCATGATTTTTTTGCATTTGCCGTGTACAATGATTAATTCGTATCAGCACATGATTGCTCGCACATGCAAGGGATGATGCGAAATTGCCAGGCCACTGGAGGGAAGATGGATTTCGAGTTGGACGAAGAGCAGCAGCAGATCAAACGAACCATCCGCGAATTTGCCGAAGCCGAATTGCGACCGCACGTTTCCGAATGGGACGAAGCGGCGCATTTCCCTGTCGAACTCAGGCCAAAGTTTGCCGAACTCGGCATACTCGGCGTCCTGGTTCCAGAAGAGTACGGCGGCGCTGACATGGGATACATCGAATACGCGACGATCATCGAAGAACTGGCGCGCGTTGATCCGTCGATCAGTCTTGCCATCGCCGCTCACAATTCGCTAGGTGCCGGCCACATTAACATTGCGGCGAGTCACGAACAGAAAGAGAAATACCTGACGCCGCTGGCGCGCGGCGATGCCTTTGCGGCATGGGGACTCACGGAACCCAGTTCCGGCTCCGACGCCAGTTCCATGCGCACGACGGCCGTGCGGCGGCGCAATGGCTGGGTGCTGAACGGCTCGAAGAATTTTATAACCAACGCTACATTTGCCGAAACGACGGTGGTGCTGGCGATCACCAACCGCGCCGCCGGTTCGCATGGCATTTCAGCCTTCATCGTCGAGCGCGGCACCAAAGGCTTTCAGGTCGCCAAGAAAGAAAACAAGCTCGGCATGCGCGCCAGCGACACCGCCGCGCTGGTCTTCGATGACTGCTTTGTTGCGGATACCAATATGATCGGCGAGCCGGGCCAGGGCTTCACCCAGGCGATGAACGTTCTCGACGGCGGGCGCATCTCCATCGCCGCGCTGGCGGTCGGCGTCGCCCAGGGCGCTTACGAGGCGGCTTTGAGGTACGCCAAAGAGCGCCATCAATTCGGTCGCGCGATTGCCGAGTTTCAAGCTATTCAATTCAAGCTTGCCGACATGGCGACCGAAATCGAGGCGGCGCGTTTGTTGACCTACCACGCGGCGGCGTTGAAAAACGCCGGCAAGACAACGACTAAAGAATCTTCTATGGCAAAGCTTTATGCCAGCGAAGTCGCCGTCCGGGTTGCTGAGCAATCGGTGCAGATTCACGGCGGCTATGGCTACATCAAGGACTATCCGGCGGAGAAATACTGGCGCGACTCGAAGCTCTGCACCATCGGCGAGGGCACGAGCGAAATTCAACGCGTTGTCATCGCGCGCCAGATTCTCAAAAGTTAGGCGCGCGGCGCAAGGCGTGAGGAGATAGCAGATGTGGTGATGGAAGCTGCGCAGAGATATGTAAAACATCACATGCTTGTTCGGCCCTCATACTCCTTGCTCCTTACTCTTTGCTCCCTGGTCATATGACTCTAGTCGAAAAAATCTTGAGCGGCGATAAGCGGTCGATTGCCCGCGCCATCAGCACGGTTGAAGACGGACATGCGGACGCCACGGCGTTGTTGAAAGCAATCTTTCCGCACACCGGCAAGGCTTTAGTAATCGGCATTACGGGAGCCCCAGGCGCTGGCAAGAGCACGCTGGTAGACCGGCTGGCGGCGTTTTATCGGGCCAAAAGCGAGCGCCTAGGCATCATCGCCATTGACCCGTCGAGCCCGTTCACCGGCGGCGCTATTCTCGGCGACCGCATACGCATGCAGGGGATGGCGACAGATCCGGGGATCTTTATTCGCAGCATGGCGGCGCGCGGCAATCTCGGCGGCCTGGCCCGCGCAACGGTTGACGCAGTAGCGATACTGGATGCCGCCGGGTATAATAAAATCATCATTGAAACGGTTGGCGTGGGACAGGACGAAGTCGACATCGTCAAGACGGCGGATGTCACGGTGGTTGTTCTGGTGCCCGGCATGGGCGACGATATTCAAGCAATCAAAGCTGGAATCATGGAGATTGGCGACGTCTTTGCCATCAACAAGGCCGACCGCGACGGCGTACTCAGAACCGAGCGCGAGCTTGAACAGTTGCTGTCGATTTCGGAACGGCCCGATGGTTGGACGCCGCTGATTGTTAAAACAGTAGCGACGGAAAACAGCGGCCTCGAAGCGCTTGCCGAGGCGATTGCGAGTTATGGCGATTTTGTCGCAGCGCACCCGGATCAGAGCGCCGGCAGGCGGGCTCGCGTCGCTGAGCATCGCATCATCGAGTTGTTGCGCGACCGCCTGTTGCGTGCCGCGCTCGGCGAACGATTCAGCCGCGAGGAATTGCGGCGGCAGGCCGCAGAGGTCGCCGACCGCCACCGCGACCCGTACTCCGTCGTCGATGAGATCATTGCAAGACTGGGAATCAGTGCTCAGTAATCAGTGGCCAGTGGTCAGTTGTTTTTCAAAAGCCAAACTGATCGCTATGCGCTGACCACTGAGCACTGACTGTTGACTACTATGAAAATAGATCATCTTGGCATCGCCGTTCGCTCGATCGCAGATTCGCTTGGGTTTTATCGTGAGGCGCTGGGGCTGGAACTGGACGGCACCGAGACGGTGGCCGATCAGGGCGTCACAGTAGCGATGCTGCCGGTCGGCGAGTCACGAATCGAGCTTCTGGAGCCAGTTTCAGAGGATTCGACCGTTGCGCGCTTCATCGCCAAACGCGGCGAGGGGCTACATCACATCTGCTACGAGGTTGCTGACCTCGCAGCGAAACTTGCAGAACTCAGCGCGCGCGGCGTGCGCGTGCTCGACGGCTACCCGCGTCGCGGAGCAGAAGGCCATCTGGTTGCCTTCCTGCATCCGGCGAGCGCCAACGGCGTTCTCGTTGAACTGGTCGAGAAGGCAAGCTACTTAGAAGGAGAATAAATGACTTTGGATTCCAACACTGATAAGCAACCTGAAAATACCGACGCGACGCCGGACAGCAATAGCGACACGCAGGCGACCGCCGATAGCGAGGCCGCATCCCTGGATGCCAGCGACGCCCCAGCGACCGCAGACAGCGAAACGACTGCGGCTGAAACCGATGAAGCAAGCAGCGAGGCGGCGACCGAGGAAAGCCAGGCCGATTCGTCCGAGACGGCAGATGAAGAAGCTGCCGACAAAGCCGATGAACCCTCGGCAAGCCCGGCAACGGTTTCATCCGAGACCACGGCATCCAAGACGGGCATGCCGACCAAAGCCGTCGCTGCCGTTCTCATGCTGGCGTTCGTCGGCGCGGCGTTCCTCTTCATTCAACGCTCCTCATCAAAACCCGTATCCTATAATCTGAGCAAGCACGATATGGAAGTGATCTTCCAGGAGATGGTGCCGCCGCCGCAACAAGCGCAGATGGCGTCGAGCCCCGAAGATAAGAAGAAGCTCTTGGACGAAGTTCGCAAGCTGCTGTCGGTCGCCGCGTTTGCTGAAAGCGAAGGCTACGCCCAGCGTCCCGAAGTGCAGGCGCAACTCGCGCTGCAAAATGATCTCGGCCTGAATGACGCTTATCGCAAGAAGTACCCGGATACGAAAATAAGCGACGATGACATCAATGCCTACTATCAAGCGCATCCCAACGAGTTCGACAACTTCCTGCAAGCCAATCCGCAATTTCAGCAGCGCGCCCAGGGAGCGCAACGCGATCAATTCAAAAAGCAGTACGGCGAGTTCAAAGTCGTCGCTGAGCGCGCCCGCAAAGAAAAGCTGGATGAAGATGAAAAAGTCCGCCTGGAAATGCTCATCAAACGCAGTGACGTTTTGAACAACGCTTACCTGAGCGATCTCGATAAGAACGCCGACAAGCTCGTCAGCGACAAGGAAGTCGAACAGTATTATGGCGAGCATCAAAGCGACTTTGAAGAGGTGCGCGTGCGTCACATCCTCATCAGCACGCAGCCGCAGCAGCCGCCAAACCCGGATCCGGCGAAGAAAGGCGAGCAGCCGAAAGCGCCAAGCAAAGAAGAAGCCCGCAAGAAAGCCGAAGAAGTGCTGGCGAAAGTCCGCAAGGGAGAAGATTTTGCGGCGCTTGTCAAGCAGTACTCTGACGATCCCGGCTCGAAGGACAAAGGCGGCGAATACACTTTCTCGCACGGCCAGATGGTTGCTGAATTCGAGAAGGCGGCCTTCGATCTGAAGCCCGGCGAAATCAGCAACCTCGTCGAGACGCAGTTCGGTTTTCACATCATCAAACTGGAAGAGCGTCATCCGGGCGCAGGGGCGAGCGATCCGAAAGTTCGCCAGCAGATCGTCAATAAGTTGAAGCGCGATAAGATCGAGGCGCGGGTTGACGAAATCGCCAAGAATAGCAAGGTCTCGGTGCCGGATGACTTTGACACGACCGTCAAGGCAGCCGACCCATCGCAACTGCCTGCCGGTCATCCAACCGTGCCGAATGATCAGCAGTAAAAACCGTGATCAGTCGTCAGTGGTCAGCGGTCAGTTCGCCCAACTCGGACTGAAAACTGGCCACTGGCCACTGGCCACTGACGACGGATTTTATGCGAGTGGGTTCATTCGAACTGGAGGTCGTTTCAGACGGCACGTTTGCGCTCGATGGCGGGGCGATGTTCGGCGTCGTGCCGCGCGTCGTGTGGGAACGCCAGATGCCCGCCGACGCGCAGCATCGCGTGCGGCTTGGCCTGAATTGCCTGCTCATCCGCACCTCAAGCGATAATATTCTGATTGACACAGGCATCGGCGCAAAGTGGGACGAGCGCTCGCGGTCACGTTACGGCATCGCTCATGAAACGACCTTGCTCGACGAACTGGCGCGGCATCATCTCGCCGCAGAAGAGATCACCATCGTCATCAATACGCATCTGCATTTCGACCACGCAGGGACGAATACGACCCGGCGCGCGGGCGTCGTCGTGCCGACGTTTCCGCGAGCGCGATATATCGCTCAGCGCGGCGAATTCGAACACGCCTGTCAGCCGCACGAACGTGATCGCGCCAGCTACCTGCAAGCGGATTTCGCGCCGGTGTTTGAGGCCGGTCAGTTCGACCTGATTGACGGCGATGCCGAAATCGCTCCGGGGATTTCTGTAATCAAAGTCTCAGGCCACAACCGCGACTTGCAATGCGTTAAGATCGAAAGTGCGGGTGAGACGGCCTTTGCGTTTGCCGATCTGGTGCCGACGACGGCGCATCTGCCGGCGGCGTGGGTGATGGGCTTCGACCTTTACCCATTGGAGGCCGTCGAGCAGAAAAAGCGGCTCGTGCCGCAGGCCGTGCGGGAAGGCTGGCTTTGTCATTTTTACCACGATCCGCGCATACCGCTGGCGTATCTGCGCGAGCACGACGGCAAAATTATTTTTGAGAGTCTGGAGGTTAGAGACTAGAGGCTAGTGCGGATTTCTCACTAACCTCTAGTCCCTAGCCTCTAGCCTCTGAAGACAGGAGGCCCTGAATTGGCACAGGTAAAGATCGGCGTCATTGGCGGCAGCGGCTTGTATCAGATGGCTGCGCTTACGGATGTTGAAGAGGTGAAAGTGGCGACGCCCTTCGGCGAGCCGTCGGATGCGTTCATCATCGGCACGCTCAACGACGTGCGCGTCGCCTTTCTGCCGCGTCATGGTCGCGGGCATCGCTTCACGCCTACCGAAGTTCCCTACCGCGCCAACATCTACGCCATGAAGTTGCTCGGCGTCGAGCAGATTATCTCGGCAAGCGCCGTCGGCAGCCTTCGCGAAGAGTTCAAGCCGATGGACATTGCCTTGCCCGATCAGTTCTTTGACCGCACACGGCAGCGGCCTTCGACCTTTTTCGGCGACGGCATCGTGGCGCACGTTTCAATGGCGCACCCGGTTTGCGACGCCCTTTGCGACACCCTGGAACAGGCTGCCAGAGCCGAACTCGCGGGCGTAGAGATTCATCGCGGCGGCACTTACCTGTGCATGGAAGGCCCGGCGTTTTCGACCAAAGCCGAATCGCAAGTCTATCGCTCGTGGGGCATGTCTGTAATTGGCATGACGAATCTGCAAGAAGCCAAGCTGGCGCGCGAGGCTGAGATCTGCTATGCGACGATGGCGCTGGTCACCGATTATGATTGCTGGCACCCGGAGCACGAACATGTCACGGTCGAGATGATTATTGAATATCTGAACCACAACGCCGAGAACGCGCAGAAGCTGATTGCAGCGGCGGTGGCGCGGCTGGCGACACAAGAGCGCGCTTGCAAATGCGGCCACTCGCTGCGCCATGCTATCATTACGGCACCGGATAAGATCACGCCTGAAGCCAAACAGCGTTTGCAGGCGATCATCGGCAAGTACGTCAGTTGAATCTGAAGGAGTTGGAGATGTTGGGCATGAAGTTTACGGCCAAAGCAGTTGTGTTTATGATGGCGGCTACATTGTTTGCCAGTTCGGCATTGGCGCAGGGGCCGGCGCGTGGCCCCATCCAACCGGCGCGCGACGAAGCGTTGGAGATGACCGCGAAACATAATCTCACGGTGGCGCGCTACTATCTGGAGAAGCGCAAAGCCTACACCGGCGCGCGCGACCGCTTGCAGGAGATCATGGATAGTTACGCGGACTTTTCGCGTATGGACGAAGTCCTTTTCCTGATGGGTGAAGTACATTACAAACTCAACAAAGCCGACAAGGCCGGCGAATTTTACAATCGGATGCTCAAGGATTTTCCGAGCAGCGAGTTTGTCAAGCGCGCGCGCGAACGGCTCGTCGAGTTAAAGATCAATCCAGAAACGCCAGATGACAAGAAACCGGCAGCCGAAAAGAAATCCTAGTTCCTCAGTCAGATCGTCCCGCTGGGACGGGGGAGTTTAGGCAGGTCAATTAAGGTCAGGAAGGCGGCTACGCGGCGGCCAATACACAGAAAGCCATTAAAATTCTGTCCACTGTCACCTGTAAGCGATAACTTATAACGAAGGGAAATCATTCATGTCGATTGTGGTCGTGGGGTCGGTAGCGTTTGATTCGCTCAAGACGCCATTCGGAGAGCGCGAGAAGATATTAGGGGGATCGGCGACGTATTTCAGCGTCGCCGCTTCTTTTTTCACAGATGTGCGCGTCGTCGCGGTGGTCGGCGACGATTTCGGCGCGGCGGAAGAAGCGGTCTTCAGCGAGCGCGGGATTGACCTGTCGGATCTGGAGCGCATCGCCAACGAGAAATCTTTTTTCTGGAAGGGCGAGTACGGCTTTGACCTCAACGTCGCCAAGTCGCTGGATACGCAATTAAACGTCTTCGCCAACTTTCAGCCGAAACTCTCGGCAGCGGCGCGGGCGACGCCTTTTCTATTTCTGGGCAACATTCAGCCGACGTTGCAAAAGCAGGTGCGCGAGCAGGCCGGTGCCAAGCTGGTCGCGGCAGACACCATGAACTACTGGATTCACGGCATGCCGGATGAACTGCGTGCCATGCTCAAGGTGATCGATGTGTTACTTATCAACGATTCGGAGGCGCGCGAACTGGCGGGCGAAGCCAATCTGATTCGCGCGGCGCGACAGATTCTTTCGATGGGGCCGAAGCGCGTGGTCGTCAAACGCGGCGAATACGGCGCAGCGATGTTCGGTAATGGAACCTACTTTGCGACGCCGGCCTATCCGCTTGAGAAAGTCTTTGACCCGACGGGCGCGGGCGACGCCTTTGCCGGCGGCTTCATGGGCTATCTGGCAGCGCACGATGCGACAGACGAAGCGGCGATGCGGCAAGCGATCATTTACGGTTCGGTGATGGCGTCGTTCAATGTCGAAGAGTTCGGTTGCGAGCGCACGCGGCGGTTGACATATGATGAGATTAACGCCCGCTTTCGCGAATTGAAATCGTATTCGCATTTTGAAGAAGTCGCGATCAATCCACGTAGATCCGCGAAGTAATGGACGAAGATCTCTAAAGAAGAATGGTTTGGCAGCGGCTCAACAATCGGCGGACGCCGCTAAGCGTCTTCGGGGGATTTCGTTTTCAGCATCGTCCAGCTACTTGGATGATCGGGTTTTGTGAACTAGTCGGGGAGGCAGAGATGACAACGATTGAGGCCGCGAGAGCGCGCTGCTTCTTCGCTCATCGCCGTGCGGTCGCACTTCGCCGGCAGGTGAGTCGAACTGTGATAAAACTGCTTATCGCCGACACACGAGTAGACCATGCGAATGGGCAGGCGGGTTGCTTTTGAATCAATCGTCGCTTCGTTGGATTGCACAGTGGCAGCGCTAGCGGCGGCGGGCGGGGCCGTTTCGCCTGGGCTGCGCCAGCGCGTTAATACTTCATTCTTCAGATAGTTGACGGCTACCCATCCAGCAGCCAGCAGAAGCAAGAAGGCGGTCAGGGAGATCAGCTTATTGACAACGATCAGCGGGTGGGCACTGCGTAAAGAACTTCGGGCTTGGAGGCTTGCCAAAGTTTACGCTCCTTTCGAAAGTCCTGCTTTGTATTTTCTGCTTGAGAAGCCTGCAAGGTACCATACCCTTTCCAGACGAGTCAAGCGTGAAAGGCGAGCCCGCGACAGGCAGCGTCACCCAAACCGCAGAGCCGGCGGGCTGCCGGTTGACAACCTGCGCTACCTCTTTCAAGGAGAACGTCAGTGGGCGAACGACACTTCACCAAACTACAAGGCATGGGCAACGATTTTCTCATCGTCGAAGTTGACGACGTGAGCGCGTTGCCGGATGCCGGACGGCTTGCCATCGATATGTGCCATCGCAATTATGGCGCGGGCGCGGATGGGTTGATCTTTGTGGCCAAAGCGCAGAGCGCGGCGGCAGACTTTGATTCGCGCATCTTCAACTCGGACGGCAGCGAAGCCGGCGTCTCGGGCAACGGTACACGCTGCGCTGCCGCTTATGTTTATTTCAAGCAACTCTGGCATGATGCGGAAGTTCGCATCGCCACCGCCGCCGGCATCAAGCGCGGGCGGCTGGCGGCGCAAGACGGCGGGCATTTTGAATTCGAGTTCGATATGGGCAAACCATACCTGCACAGTGAAGATGTGCCGATGCTTCTGGACTTCCCGCGTGATGAGGTCGTTCGCTATCCGCTGCATCTCGGCGGCGACATGATCGAAGTCACCTGCTTATCTATGGGCAATCCGCAATGCCTCATCTTCGTGTCGGATCTGGAGCGCATCAACCTGCCGGAGCTTGGGCCGCTGCTCGAACATCACCCGGTCTTCCCCGACCGCGCCAACATTGAATTCATTCGCATCGTCTCGCGTGATGAGATTGAGATACGCATCTGGGAGCGCGGCGCGGGCCATACGTTATCGAGCGGCACGGGCTCGTGCGCCTCGGCAGTGGCCGCCGCCTTGAACGGGTACACCAATCGCGCCGTGCGCGTCCTGACTGAAGGCGGCCCGTTATATGTCGACTGGCGCGCGGACGACAGCGTTGCGCTCACCGGCTCGGCTGTAGTCGTTTTCGAAGGCCGCTGGCTTGAACCGTGAATGCGGGCGGCGATGTCACCATATAAAGTATTGCGCCAGGGGTCGGCGGCGCATATCATATGGCGGGTTGTGTTTCGATTCATGCGGCGTTGTGGACGCCGAAGCCGACGACTGGGGGAGCAATGGCATTCTGCCCGAATTGCGAAGCTGAGTATAGAGAAGGCATCACCGTATGCCCTGATTGCCAGATCGAGTTGGTTGACAATCTGACACTGGAAAACCGGGTTCACGACAGCAGCGACGGCGAGCCTGTGCAGTTGCAATCGTTCAAGACGAGCGCCGAAGCCGAGATGGTGCGCCAACTGCTCGAACAAAACGGCCTCCGCTCGTTCGTCGAAGGCGGCGAATTCGCCGTCATTCCCGGCAGCTTTTCGCAGGAAGTCGTCGTGATGGTTGACGAACGCGACCTGCCCCGCGCCGTCGAAATTTACAACGCTTATTTCGACGCTGACGCATCTGCCCCTGCATCAGAAAACCAGACTGACAGTGAGTAGTTTCTAGTTCGCAGTTCTCAGTTTTCAATCCGAAGCGTATCTCGGCCTGCTGACCGAGGTGTCTTTGGACGATTTGCCGTACCGAATTCTGAAAACCATGAACCGGCAACTGACGACTAATCACTGTCCGAGAGGTTTGTGATGAAGGACACGTTTCGCATCTGCTTCGCGCTTTTTATCCTGACTGCATTGACCACCATTTCTCATGGACAGGACGGCTCGACGCGCGCCGAATTCGAGTGTTTGTCGTTGAGCACTTCGTCGAGCGTCGCTCAAGTGACGGGCGTCCCGTCCGCCGATTCTTATCACCACATCTGGACGCCGGTTCTGACTTACGGCAAATTCAAATCGCACGGGCTTGAGTTGCTTTACGAGACGCAAGGTGTCGGCAGCGAAGTCGTCATCGTGCTGCACGGCGGGCCGGGCATGCCGCACGAATACTATCATCCGATGATGTCGAACCTGAGCCGCTACGCGAAGGTAGTCTACTTTGACCGCCGTGCCGATATGGCGAGCCAGCGCGACTCGCATCAGCCGGTTTCGGTCGCCGAGATGGCCGATGACGTTGACGAACTCCGGCAGGCGCTCGGAGTCGAGCGCGTAACTCTGCTCGGCCATAGCTTCGGTGCGACCATCGCGCTCAATTACGCGCTGCGTTATCCGGATCACACCAAGCGGTTGATTCTGGTGAGCGGCGCGGCAGCGGTGGAAAACCCTGCGGAAGCCGAGAAGCGACTCGTAGAAGCGCTCTCGCCGGTCGAGATGGCGCGCTATCGCGACGAAGGCGGCACGCATAATGCCAGCCCGTGCGAGCGCGTCCGCCGGCGCTATGCGGTGCTCTATCCGCATTATTTTTACAAGCTGATTCCCTATGAATTTGATCGCGGCATCTACACGGTCTACTTTGATTCGCTGGCCAGGAAACTGGCGCTTGCCAACGACAAGCAAGTGCTTGACATGCGAGACAAGCTGGCGGCGATCAAAGTGCCGACGCTAGTCGTCGCCGGTCGTCACGATTTGGCTACGACCGTGACGCAATCTTATGAACTGGCACAGGGCCTGTCGCAATCGCGGTTCGTGGTGTTGGAACACAGCGGCCACTTTCCGATCTTCGAAGAGAACTATCTCTTCACCGAATGGGTGCGGCAGTTCATGATCGGCACATCATCGTTTGAAGACAGCAACGCCCGGCCCACGGCGGCGGCGTCTTCGAGCGGCAAACGCTGATCAACATCAAAGAATTGCCACAGAGCCACAGAGCCACGGAGAATGAAGAGAGATTTAAGGCAATCTGCCGGTAATCTTCACTACTCTCTGTGGCTCTGTGGCTCTGTGGCTAATCAGTCTTTCCCCTCTCGCGTGATTCCATTTAGAATTGCTCCATGATGAGCAATGCCTTGATCGTTCTGGTTACTGCGCCGAATACCGAAGAAGCATCGCACATCGCCGATGCGTTGGTCGGCGGTCGGCTTGCGGCCTGCGTCAACATCCTGAGCGGTATCGAATCGGTTTATCGCTGGGAAGGCCAGGTGACGCGCGACAGCGAAATCTTAATGATCATCAAAACGACCGATGAAAGATATGCAGAGCTTGAGCAGCAGATCAAAGCGCTGCACAGCTACACGACGCCCGAAGTCGTGGCGATCAAGATCGAGCGCGGCGCTGAAGCTTACTTGAAATGGCTGGGTGAGTCAGTTACGTCGCAAGCAAACGATTAGCGTCCGTTGCGCGGGGTTTCCCAAAGGATGTGGCGCAAACAATCAGCACGCACTTGCCTGGTTGTGCCTGAGAGAATGATCTGGTCAAACTACTGATAAGTTTTCTCTGCCTGGGGATTAGGTTTGGGAACCTTCATTTGATAGATCTTACTCATCAACTCCATTACTGCCTTTGCCGACTGCTTGTCTCCGAGTTCCGAGAGTTTATGATACAAACTCCCCAGCAAATCTATTGCTGTCTGCGTCTTTCCGAGTTCCAGAAGTTTCTGAGACATGGTTATTGCTGAGTCTTTGTCTCCGAGCTTAACATATGTTTCGCCCAGGGTCAGATATAAGATGTCTCTAAGTTTCTCCGGTGGCTTGAGGCTTAAAATACGCTCTAGAGATTCTTTGGCCTCTGCATTTCGGTTCATGGACACATATGTAATGCCTAAGTACCAGAATACATAAGAAAGTTGTTCCCTGAACTGGATTGAGTTATCAGGTTCAAGTTTTATCTGCGCGGCTAGCTCTAGAACCTTGAGCGCCTCTTCCGGCTGATTTTTCTCGCCGTGAGTCCCAATCATCCCCTGCTTGAAATAAATCCCGGCCCACCCCATATACAAAGCGATCTCACGAGGAAACCGGCTGATGCCCTCTTTGTAGGTTTCTATCGCTTCTTGAATACGACTTAACCCGAAATACCCCTGCGCTACTTTTTCATATAGAGCAGGGCTGGGAGAAGCGCGCAGTTCCGCCAGGTAGCCCTCTAATTTCTTGAGCAGTGCTGCTCTATATATAGGTGTAGGATCAACCACTCCGGGATCGTCGGATGTGTTAATGGATACGGTGCCATGGCCATCGAAATCAAAACGGATTTTGCCCCAAACTTCTTGAGCCACCCCGTCGATGAGTGTCGGCTCCCATTTCCAACCCCGCAATGCCTCAGTCGCCGCTTTCCCAAACAGAGGATGGCCGGTTAAAGCATATCCCCTCTGTACATTCCCTTCTTTACTGACCTGCACCTTGACTATCACGATGCCGGATAGCTGATCTGGCTTCACATCAGATGGATAGTTAGGTAAAACTCGCTTGATGGCTGAAGCCTGAAGCTCATTGCCGTTTCTCTCGATGTGCGGAGGTGGTAATTGGATAGCTGGAGCAGGGCTGTAAGGTTTGTAAATCGGTTCCATACGGATTTGGTCGCGGTTCTGATTTTGCCGGGCGTGCGCAACCGAAACAACGAACAACGCCATTAACAGGACAACCGATGCTCGCATGAAAGCCTGCTGTCTGAGTTTCATGATTGCCTCCGCTACAGTATTGATTCGGCCAGGACCTCAATTGATATGGGCGGGATGTAGTATCACAGATTCAGGTATGGAGGGCAACAGCATATCTCTCAATTCAAGTTAGCTGCTTTTGAAAGTGCCGCAATTTCAAGATCTGAGAGTTTTCAAAGCAACTACTCGACTATGGCGATGTGTAGCCCCTTCGGACAGCCCAACGATATAGCCGACCGGGCTGCCGCCTGACATTTGAGAGAAGCCTTTCAAGGTTCGCTTCGGCAGCCCGATCCAGTGTCCTGTTAGTGTTTGAAGTGGCGCATGCCGGTGAAGGCCATCACCAGGTTATGTTCGTTGGCCGCCGCGATTACTTCTTCGTCGCGCACTGAGCCGCCCGGCTGTATGATTGCCGTCACGCCAGCATTCGCTGCTTCATCGACGCCATCGCGAAACGGGAAGAAAGCGTCGGAGGCCATCACCGTTCCGGCCAACGGCAGTTGCGCTTTCATAGCGCCGATCTTCACCGAATCCACACGGCTCATCTGCCCTGCCCCGACGCCGACAAGCTGGCCGTCGCGGGCATAAACAATGGCATTCGATTTGACGTGCTTGGCGATGATCCAGGCGAAGCGCAGGGCCTGCATCTCTTCGTAAGTCGGCTGGCGTTTGCTGACGACGCGCAGCTTCACATCATCGAGCGTGCCGCGATCCGCGTCCTGCACCAGCAATCCGCTGTCGATCAATCGCAGATCAAACGGTTTGTGATATTCCCTACTTTCGCCCATGCGCATCACCCGCAGGTTCTTCTTGGCGGCAAAGATTTCGAGGGCACCGTCTTCATAATCGGGCGCGACGATGACTTCAAAGAAGGTCTCGGCCATCACGCGCGCCGCGCCCTCGGTCAAGGTTCGATTGAACGCGACGATGCCGCCGAAGGCCGATACCGGGTCTGTAGCTTTGGCGCGCACGAAGGCGTCGCGGACGCTTTCAGCCGTCGCCGCGCCGCACGGGTTGGTGTGTTTGATGATTACGCAAGCGGTTGATGCAAATTCACGAACCAGCGACCACGCGGCATCCATATCGATCAGGTTGTTGAACGACAGTTCCTTGCCCTGCAATTGCTCGGGCGGACGGACGGCCTCAAAGTTTTTCAGCGAATAAAGCGCCGCGCGCTGGTGCGGGTTTTCACCATAGCGCAAATCCATCTCTTTTTTTGCGAACAGCGTCATTCGCGCCGGCAAACTCTTCGGCCTCTCGACGTGCAGTCGTTCATTCGATGCATCGAGCATCACCGAGCCGATGAGAAATTCGGCGATAGCGGCGTCATATTGCGCGGTCGTCTCGAACGCCTGCCGCGCCAGGCGAAGCCGGGTCAAGTTCGACACCTGGCCGGCGCTGGCATCCATCTCATCGGCAATGATGGCGTAATCCGCCGGGTCAACGACGACGACGACATCTGCAAAATTCTTCGCCGCCGAGCGAATCATCGAAGGCCCGCCGATGTCTATGTTCTCAATCGCCTCTTCGACCGTCACTTCGTCGCGCGCGATGGTCTGGCGGAACGGATAGAGATTGACGACCACCATATCGATGTACTCTATATGATTGTCAGCGACCTGGCGTTGATGCTCAGGGTTATCGCGGATGGCGAGCAAGCCGCCGTGAACTTTCGGATGCAGCGTCTTGACGCGACCGCCGAGAATTTCAGGAAAGCCTGTCAGGTCGCTGACATCGCGGGCATCCAGTCCGGCGTCGCGCAGCAGTTGCGCCGTGCCGCCGGTTGATAATAATTCGACCTGATGGCCCGCGAGCCGCCGCGCGAAGTCCACCAATCCCGTCTTGTCTGACACACTGATAAGCGCGCGTTTGATCTTTTCCAATGCCTTACCCTTTCCAGCCGCAAGCCGACAGGCAGCAAGTGATCAGCATTGATTGCCAACAGCCTGCTGCGCCAACCGGCGGCTCCCGTTTGCGTCCTTTCGATGAAGTTGTTATGAAACGTAAGCAATTTGAATCAGGGTTGAATGCTGCTTGCTCGCCGCGATTGTCCCTCTAAGCGTTTACGATAGCATATCCTTTGACGTTATTCCATGAGCGCGGCAAACGCCGCCAGCCGCACATGCCAGAAGTGCTTTACGATTCATGGGCCGGGTTTGCAAAGCTGCGAAGGCAGGCAGGCGCGTATTGGTTACAACAATTTTGAACATCAGGACAATCATCTCGTTGAAGCGTCTCCGGTCTGAAAATCGTAGTTGATTCCCAGTTCCTTCTTGACGGCGACGGCCTTGTCTCCCACCCCGCGCAGGCCGCTCACTCATCAGACCAGTCGCGCCTCAGTTGCTGTTTGTAATCAAAGCCACTGCGCCGGCCTTCCCATCGGGCGATCAGATAAAGTACCGTGCCGACCGCGATCCACAACAAGAGCAACTGCCAGATCGCCACGCCGCCCGTCTGTCGACGCTCGTTGATGTCGCGGGCAATCAACAGGAAGGTGAGATAGCCCATCGCAACCACCGAGAACAGGCCGAAGACGACCAGCAGCACAGGCCGCAGCCTGACGCGCGCCGTGTTGTACAGTTCAGGCCGAAGAAATGGCAGCGCCGCCATTGAGGCGCTATGCAGCGCGTATAACAAGAAAATCGCCACCAGCGAAATATTCAGCACATAGCTCGATTGCTTGGTCCACAACAACACCAGAGCGATTGCGACGTTGATGACGAGGCTCACCCAGGGCGTGCGAAGTCGGTTGCCGACGCGAGCGAACCATTGCGGTGCCATACGGTCTTCGCCGAAGACAAAGAGAATTCGCGCCGGTGCATAGAGCGTGCCATTGATCGAAGTGGTGAATGCCATGAGCGCGCCGACTGCGACCACAGCGCCGCCCCACTTTGGCAGAAACCGATGCGCCGCGTCGGCCATTGCATAATTCGACTGCGCAAGCTCCTGATAAGGCACGACGCCGAAAGCCACCAGCGACATCAGAAAGAAGATCAGCATCGAGATCAGTATGCCGTTGATGAAGATGGCGGGGAGCGAGCGCCGCGCTTCTCTGGTTTCGCCGGCGGTCTGCGCCAGGCTTTCAAATCCCGCGTAAGAGAAAAACAATGTCGGCAAGGCCGCTAAGAATCCTTTATCGCCGTCAACTGTCGACTTCGGCCAGAAGCCGTAAGGAAACAGCGGCGAGAAGTTTTTCCATTGAATCGCAAACAACCCCGGCACCACCAGAATGACGATGGCCACTAATAACAAGATGAACATGGCGGTCTGCAACCAGCCGTAGAACTTCACACCAAGCAGGTTGAAGACGAAAAAAAATAACAGCGTAGCTGTGGCAATCACCGCTTCGCCAAGACTCGGCTCTTTTGCATAAACGGCTTTGAGATGTTCGCCGAACGGCAGCCACTGAGCGAACCAGTCGTCCATATTCGGATAGAAGAATTTCAGATACTGGCCGAGCGAAGTTGCCAGAAAAACGAGTGCGCCGATGTAAGCCAGCCACTTCAGCCACAGCGCCATGTAGCCTATGTAATATTGTTGCAGCGTCCGCGAAATGTGCAGGTAGGCGTCGCCTGGTCGCACGCCGAGCGGCGTCGACAGGTAAACCGAATAGGCGACGGCGGTGGTTAAGATGACCGGCGCGAGCACCAGATAAGCGAGCGGCACTGCCGGCCCGGCGACTGCGCCGAGGCGACCTGTGACGACAAAGATGCCTGAGCCGATCAGCACGCCGATGATCGTCGCATAGCTTTCCAGCTTGGTCAGATCGCGTTTGAGTTCGACCTTGTGCGGTTGGTTGTCCTGGCTTGCGCTGGTCAATAGTTGATCTCCGGTCGCCTGAAGGATGAGGGCGCTGCCCGGCGCGCCCGTCGAGCATACTAAACTATCGCCGCGTTTTTCACGAACTTCTTCAGGTGACCTGATGAGTGCGCTACTGCAAAGCAAGTTCTTCGTCATCGCTTCGGTTCATCTGGTATTCGAGTTGCACAGTACGATGTGGCCGCGCCGTTATGCTCGGTTGCCGGTCATGAAAAGACATTTGCCAATACACTGGGAGGAAAAATGAACGCTTTTGAATTACTCAAAGAAGACCATGCCAGGGTCTCCGCCATCTTCGAGAAACTTGAACCGACCACAGAACGCGCCCTCAAAACTCGCGAGGAGCTTTTCACAAAGCTGAAGAATGAGTTGGAAGTTCACACGCAAATCGAGGAGCAGATTTTTTATCCTGCGCTCAAACAAGAAGAGGAAACGCGCGACATTACCCTTGAAGGAATCGAAGAACATCACGTCGTCAAAACGCTTCTGAAAGAGATGGAGGCGATGCCCGTAGACAGCGAGGAATGGACGGCCAAACTCGCCGTGTTGCAGGAGAACGTCGAACATCACGTCGAAGAAGAGGAAGGCGAAATGTTCCCTAAGGCGCGCAAAGTTTTATCCAAGGAACGGATTGAGGAACTGGGCGCGCGCATCGAAGCGGCAAAGAAGCAACTTTCAGCAACGACCAGGGGTTGAACACTGGGCCAGGCGGGGCAGCGAGTGGCTCGCTGCCCTTTTCTTATAACAAGATTCTAGCGGGCCGGTAGAATCAGGCGGGCTCATTCAAGCGTTCCCACTTCTCTTTCAGATCATTCAGAATGCGGCGGTAGCGCAGATCGTCGCGCAGCGCTTCCCAGTTTGGATTACTGGCGATCCACGGGTAGTTTTCATTACCCATGCCAATCGCCCGCTCCAACCATTCAATCGCCTGGTCGTTCTCACGGTCGAGCGCATAAACGGTCGCCAGTTGATAGGCAACGTCCTGGTCGGCGCGCGCCGTCTCGATCACCTGATCATCGATCAATTCGCGGGCGCGCTCGCGTTCGCCCGCCGCCAGATAACAATAGGCGAGAAAAATCTTTCGCGCATGCATTTCGGGATGCGCGGCGAGAATGTCTAGAATCGTCTGCGTGGCTTTGTCTATGTCGCGCTGGTAGTAATCGATCACTGCGCGGTAAAAGCGCAACATCGGATGGTGCGGCTCGAAGGCCTGGCCTCTGGTAAGCTCGGCGGCGGCCCTGGCGTAGTCTTTCTGGTAAATGTATATCCGCGCCCGGTTGTAGCTCGCAAAGACAACGTCGGTCGGGCTAATCTTCAATAATCTATCCCAGGCGTCGAGGGTTTGCTCATACTGGCCGCTCAGTCGATAAACATATGCGGCAGTCGAATGCACCGAAGGCTCATTGGGTGCCTGGCGCAGCAGCCGGCGAATCTCTTGCCGGGCGACATCCGAGCGGCCTTCGATCAAATCAATGTAGACCAGGCGGACGCGCGGCTCGACCAGTTTCGGGTTGATCTCAAGCGCTCGCGCAAACGCCGCTTTCGCCTGCGCATAGTAATCTAGGCCGCCCATGCCTTTTAAAACGTAATTCAATTCACAGACGCCCAGGCCGCTGTAGGCGAGCGCGAAATTCGCGTCAAGCTCGACGGCCTTACTAAACAACTCGACTGATGTGTCGAGGTCATGGATGTCGAGCGTCTGTGTAATGAACTTGTAGAGCAGCGTGCGGCCCTTCAAATAATTTTCGTAGGCGTCGGCGTTTTCCGTCGGCGTTTTCACCAGCCGCTCTTGCTCTTTGGTGCTCGTCTTGACGCGCAAGCCTTCGACGATTTGCCGCGAGATGGTGTCCTGTATGGTGATGATGTCTTTCGATTCGACGTCGATCTTTTCGCTCCAGATGATTTCGCCGGTCGTGGTGTCTACGAGTTGCGGGGTCAGCCGAAAGCGGTCGCCCGATTTGAGATAGCCGCCGATCAGCACATGGTCGACGGCCAATTGCGCGCCGACGGTGCGCGGATCAACGTCGCGATTCTGATACGCCGCAATGTAAGACGACGGGCGGACGATCAGATCATGAAGCTGCGCCAGTTCGGTGATGACGCTGTCGGCGAGGCTGAAGCCATAGAAATCGTTTTCCGGGCTGCCCGACATATTCTTAAACGGCAGGATGGCGACGGCCTTCTTGTCGCGCGATTGCCACATCGAAGGCGACGGGTCGGGCGTCGGCGAACTGGTGCCGGCGCTCGATTCGTCTTTGGTTTGCGCGGCTGGCGCATTATTGAAAGTACGCTGCATCCACGACGCCATGCGATTGAAGATGCCGCCCTGCGCCGGCGGCTTGGCAGCAGCCCGCAGCGTCGCTTTATCGCGCGGCACGCCTTGATCGGCGTAGTAGCTGCGCACCAGTGCGCGCAAATCATCAAGCAAGCGCTCGGCGGATTGATAACGATTGTTCGGCTCTTTGGCCAGGGTTTTCGTGACGATCTGCTGCAATTGCGGCGGCACGCCTTCGACCGGCGGCGGTTCGTCGTGCATGACCGAATGCATCACGTCGACAGAGGTCTTGCCTTTGAACGGCAGACGGCCAGTGAGCATTTCGTAAACGACGATGCCGAGCGAAAAGATGTCCGAACGCATGTCGGCGCGCTCGCCCCTGGCCTGTTCGGGCGACATATAACTGGCCGTGCCGAAAGGCGAGCCAAGTTGTGTGAGTTCAATCGAAACATGCGAATCACTGCTGCCATAAGGCAAGAGCGGCTTGAGGACTTTGGCCAGCCCGAAGTCGAGGACTTTGATCTGGCCGCGCTCGTTCAACATGATGTTCGACGATTTGATGTCGCGGTGGATGATGTTGCGGCGATGCGCCTCGGCGAGCGCGTCGGTGATTTCGAGTATGTACTCAAGCGCCTGATCGACAGCCAGCGGGCGTCCGCTGATGGCTTTCTTGAGCGTGCGCCCTTCGACGTACTGCATCACGAAGAAGAGCGAGCCTTCAGCCTCGTTGACTTCGTAAACCGTGCAGATGTTCGGATGATCTATCGCCGAAGCGGCGCGGGCTTCGCGCATAAAGCGGGCGCGCGCCTTGTCGTCGCCGATCAGATCGGCAGACAGGGCTTTGATGGCGACGATGCGGTGCAGCTTGGTGTCTTCGGCCTTGTAGACAACGCCCATGCCGCCTTTGCCGATCTCTTTGAGCACCCGATAATGAAGTATGGTTTTTCCAACCATTGAATTGAACCTGACGTATGACGCCTGAATTGATTATACACGCGCGCGTCTGTGCCGCAAAAGCTTTGCATCCAAATGCCGCACCGCACCAATCCGGGCGCGCGGCATCTTTTTAATCATTCGCCAATCTTGCCGTCGGCATTTGCTGTCCGGTAAAATTATACGTTTGCATTCATCGCAAGTTTTTCATCTATCCGGGTTAAAGTTTTAATGGCAATAGATCGTATAACAATTCGTGGCGCGCGACAGCACAATCTGAAAAATGTCAGTCTTGAAATTCCCCGCAACCGGCTGACGGTCATCACCGGACTTTCGGGCTCCGGCAAATCCAGCCTGGCCTTCGATACCATCTATGCCGAAGGCCAGCGGCGTTACGTCGAATCGCTATCGGCCTACGCGCGGCAGTTTCTCGATCAATTGGAGAAGCCCGACGTCGATGCTATTGACGGTTTGTCGCCGGCGATTTCAATCGAGCAGAAGACGACGACGCGCAGCCCGCGCTCGACGGTCGGCACGGTGACGGAGGTTTACGATTACCTGCGCTTGCTCTTTTCGAGCATCGGCCTGCCGCATTGCCCGCAGTGTGGGCGGCAGATTTCGCGCCAGTCCAGCGATCAGATCGTCCAGCAGATGGCGCATCTGCCTGAAGGCGAGCGCGTGATGATTCTCGCGCCCATCGTGCGCGGGCGCAAAGGCGAATTCAAAAAGGAACTTGAAAAGCTCCAACGGTCGGGCTTCAACCGCGCGCGCATCGACGGCGAGATTCGCCTGCTTGACGAAGAGATCAAACTCGACAAGCGGCGCAACCATACCATTGAAGTCGTCGTTGACCGTTTGTTGATCAAGCCCGGCGTGCAGAAACGCCTGGAAGACAGCGTGCAGCTTGCCGCCAAGCTCACGGATGGGCTGGTGATGGTTTCCATCATCGATGGCGAGGAGCGGCTCTACAGCGAGAAGATGGCCTGCCCGGAATGCGGCATCTCGATTCCGACCATCGAGCCGCGATCATTTTCCTTCAACAGCGTCTATGGCGCTTGCCCGGCGTGTCACGGCCTGGGGACGCGCGCCGAAATCGATCCCGGCAAAATCGTTCCCGATGCGTCGCTGCCGATCAACGACCAGGATCCCTTCCCTGCCGAAGCCGCTATCAGCAATTATCTGCGCGACGTGATGAAAGCCCTGGCGCGGCAATCCGGGATGTCAACCGATCAGCCGTTTGCCGAGCTCCCGCCGAAAGCCCAGGAAGCGTTCTTCTTAGGCGCTAAAGACCGGCTGACGCTGCGTTATGGGAATTACGAATACAAAGCCGACTGGAAAGGCGCAATCCATTATCTCGCCAGCCGCGAGAGCGAATTCAAAACCGAAGCGACCTTGAATGCTTATGAAGCGCTGATCTCGCCGGTGACCTGCCCCGAATGCAACGGCAAACGCTTGCAGCCGGCGAGCCTGGCGGTGCGCGTCGCCGGGCGCACGATTGCCGATTACACCGAGTTGCCGATTGTCCAGGCGGTCAAAGTATTCCACTCGGTCAAGCTCAACGACCGCGAAGAGAAGATCGCCGGTTTGATCCTGCGCGAGATTCGCGCGCGCATGAAGTTTCTCGATACCGTCGGCCTCGGCTACCTGACACTGGATCGGCCATCGGCAACTCTGTCGGGCGGCGAAGGTCAGCGCATACGCCTGGCGACGCAGATCGGCTCGCAACTGCGCGGCGTGCTCTACGTGCTCGATGAGCCGTCAATCGGGCTGCATCCGCGCGATAATTTAAAACTGCTCGACACGCTTGAACACCTGCGCGATCTCGGCAACACGGTGCTCGTCGTCGAACACGATGAAGAGACGATTCGCCGCGCCGATCACGTCGTCGATCTGGGGCCGGGCGCGGGCGCGCACGGCGGCGAGATCGTCGCCGAAGGCACGCCCGCAGATGTAGCGGCCAATCCGCGCTCGCTCACTGGCCGCTACATGTCGGGCGAGACGCGCATCCCTGTGCCGTCCGTGCGGCGTTCGCCGAACCATAAAGCCATCAAGGTCATCGGCGCGCGCGCCAACAACCTGAAGAACATCGACGTGACCTTCCCACTGGGATTATTCATCGTTGTCACCGGCGTTTCAGGTTCCGGCAAATCGACGCTCGTCGACGACATCCTTTATCGCAGCCTGGCGCGGAAGCTCTATCGCAGCCTGCCGGAGCCGGGCGAGCACCGCGCCGTGATGGGGCTTGAGCACATAGACAAGATCATCGAGATCGATCAATCGCCCATCGGGCGCACGCCGCGCTCGAATCCGGCGACCTACACGGGGGTCTTCACGCCGATCCGCGAATTGTATGCAATGTTACCCGAATCGCGCGAGCGCGGTTATAAGCCGGGGCGCTTTTCGTTCAACGTCAAGGGCGGGCGCTGCGAAGCCTGTCAGGGCGACGGCTTGAAGTGCATCGAGATGAACTTTCTGCCCGACGTTTATGTGCTGTGCGATGTCTGTCGCGGCGCGCGCTACAACCGCGAAACCCTGTCGGTGCGCTACAAGGGGCATTCGATTGCCGACCTGCTCGACATGACGATTGAAGAAGCCCTGCCGCTGCTGGAAAACATTCCGCAGATCAAAGTGAAGTTGCAAACACTGATTGACGTGGGGCTGAGCTACATCAAGCTCGGCCAATCGGCGACGACGCTATCGGGCGGCGAAGCGCAGCGCATCAAGCTGGCCAAAGAGTTGTCGAAGCGCGCCACAGGGCGCACGCTTTATATCCTGGATGAGCCGACGACGGGGCTGCACTTTGAAGACGTGCGCAAGCTGCTGGACGTGCTGCATCAGTTGGTGTCGCTCGGCAACACGGTGCTCGTCGTCGAGCATAATCTGGATGTGATCAAGAGCGCCGATTGGATAGTCGACCTTGGCCCGGAAGGCGGCGAAGAGGGCGGTAGGATTGTCGCCGAAGGCACGCCCGAAGAAGTCGTGCGCTGCAAAAAATCATATACCGGGCAAGCCCTGCGCACCGCGCTCAACGGCCATCGCGCCGGCAAGCTGGCATAACCCGGAACAGCGCCTATGACTTGCACTTTCTGTCTTGTCGTATCATCATCGAGCCGAAAGGCGAAATGGAGTGTGCATGAAAACTTTCGACAGAATCACGATTGATCCGGCTCGGCTCAGTGGCCAACCGTGCATCCGCGATCTGCGCATCACAGTCAAGCGTGTGCTCGAAGCGCTCGCCACTTATCCCGACCGCGCAGAGTTCAAACGAGAATACCCGGAGCTTGAAGATGAAGACATTGAGCAGGCGTTAGCTTATGCAGCGGCAAGCTTAGAAGATCGCGTGTTGGAGTTACCCACTGCTGTATGAAGTTGTTGCTCGATCAAGGCCTGCCGCGTTCAGCCGCTGAGATTTTATGTAGCGCAGGTCTTGATACGGTACACACTGCTGAAATCGGTCTTGCCAAAGCCAAAGACCCAGCAATCATCGAATACGCACACGCCGACGGGCGTCTTATCGTTACTCTCGACGCAGATTTTCATGCTTTGATTGCACTGTCCGGCGCAACTTTTCCATCCGTCATCCGCATCCGCATTGAACGGCTTAAGGGCAAAGAGGTAGCGCAACTGGTGCAGATCGTTCTCAATCAATGCCAAGAAGATTTAGAAACAGGTGCTTTTGTAACCGTGTATGAACATCAAATCAAAGTCCGGCGACTTCCAATAACTCAATAGCAAGTTTTGTTATCGCCGTTTTGGCCCATTCGACATTGCTTGTCTTTTCCCCTTTGTGGTTCTAAGCTAATTCGTCCTTATGATCGAACGCATTCAACAAATTGCTCGTGAAAGCATCGAAACCAAGCGGGCGTTTTTCGATTCAAACGCCGACGCCGTCGCACGCGCTGCCGATCTCTTGATTGAAACGATTCGCGCCGGCGGCAAGATTCTCATCTTCGGCAATGGCGGCTCGGCAGCCGACGCACAGCACATCGCCGCAGAGTTGGTGAACCGCTTGAACTATGACCGCCCGCCGATTGCCGCTATAGCTCTGACGACCGACACCTCAATCCTTACATCGGTCGCAAACGACGCGAGCTTTGCCGATCTGTTCGAGCGGCAGGTGCGCGCCCTTGGCCGCGCCGGCGATGCGGTGATTGCCATTTCAACCAGCGGCCATTCGCCGAACGTGCTGAAAGCCGTCGAAGCAGCGCGCCAGCTAGATATCAAGATCATCGCTCTGGCCGGGCGCAACGGCGGCAGACTGGCGACGATTGCGGATGTGGCGCTGGTTGTCGAAAGCGAATCCACCCAGCGCGTCCAGGAAACCCACATCACCATCGCCCATATCCTCTGCGAGTTGATCGAAGACGCACTCTATCCAAGACCACAATGAATCCACGAAGGACACCAAGATTACCGGGCGAAGCGGACAGACGCGCTCATGCAACAAGCCTCTTGCTGACGTGCCGCTTTGCAGTTCTGTTTTTTTCTTCGTGATCTTCGTGTCCTTCGTGGAGGAGAATGAATTCATGTCGCGTTACAGGTTCGCGCCACTGGCGTTTGACGGCATTTCGACCTATCCGCTCGCCTCGCGTCCGAGTAAAGTCACGACTTCAGACTTTGCTCGGAGAGTTCAGGAAGATTCATCACTCAAGGAATTCTTTGCCAGTCTGCCAAACATCCTCGCAGCGGGCGAATTGAAAGAACTGGCCGGGCGCATCCGCGAAGCTCGCAAGCAACAACGCGCCATTATCATCGGCCTCGGCGGCCACGTCATCAAAACCGGACTCGCACCGATATTGATTAACTTGATGCAGCGCGGCTATGTGACGGCATTTGCGATGAACCGCGCGGCGATGATTCACGATTTCGAGATCGCGCTCGCCGGTCAGACCAGCGAAGATGTCGACGCGACGCTCGGCTCCGGTCAGTTCGGCATGGCCGAAGAGACCGGTCGCATCGTCAACCAAACCATTCGCGCCGCAGCGCGTGATGGCATAGGCATGGGCGAAGCCCTCGGTCGCGAGCTTCACCAGATGGACGCCGCGCACGCTGACCACTCGCTGCTCTGTACGGCATATTCGGCCAATGTTCCGGTCACGGTTCATGTTGCCATCGGCACCGATATTGTTGATATTCATCCGAGTGCCGACGGTGCCAGTGTCGGCCAGACGAGCTATCATGATTTCCGTCTGCTCTGCGCGATTGTCCGCGAACTGGACGGCGGCGGCGTCTATTTGAATCTAGGCTCGGCGGTGCTGTTGCCGGAAGTCTTCTTAAAAACTGTGACCGTCGTTCGTAATCTCGGCCACAAATTGGAAAACTTCACAACCGCGAACTTCGATTTCCTGCAACACTATCGCCCGCTCACCAACGTCGTCCGCCGTCCGGTCGCCGGCACAGGTCGCGGCTTCGCCTTCACAGGTCATCACGAAATTATGATCCCGCTGCTCGCGGCGGCGATCTTTGCAAGTTGAAACGAGGCCATCCTCGCTTGCCTCTTCGCATGGATGAGATTTGTGCATGCAATTTCTGTTGGACAAAAGCCAGTCATCGTCGCTCTTTGAGCAAGCGCGCGAACAGTTGCTGACATCGCTGCACATCGGCAAAGTGTCCGCCGGCCAGCGACTGCCAAGCGTTCGCCAGGTGGCGCAGCGCAACGGCATCAATCTGAAGACCGCCCTGGCCATCTACCAGCGACTGCAAAAAGAAGGCTACATTGAATTGCGCACAGGCTCCGGCGCTTACGTCGCCGACATTGAACGCACCGATTTCGATCAAGCCTATTGCCGGTCGATTCTGCAATTGATCCGAAGCAATCTGGCGGCGGCCAGCCACCTCAAGCTCGATGCCGAGCGCTATCAAAGTTTCGTCGAACGCTTCATTAACCGATCACGGCTCGCCACGGTGCAGGTGGCGGTCGTCGAATGCAACCACGAACAGATCCATCTTTTCGCGCACGAGATTTCGAGCCGCTTGCAGGTGCGCGTCTTTCCCCTGCTGCTCGATCAAGCCGAGAATCCTGACCGGCGCACGGCGCGGGCGCTGGCAAATTCGGATTATTTCGTCACCACCGATTATCACTTCAAGCAGGTGCAGGAGATCGCCGCGCGCTATCAGAAAAGGCCCATGCAACTGCGCTTGAACGCCGACTTTCTAACCCAACTGATCGACGCGGCGCGGCGCGGCAGCGTTTTAATGATCGTCTCAAACGCCGACTTCTTCCCCGCCTTCAGGCAAAACCTGCTGAGTCTCGGCATTTCATCGGTCACGCTCGACCGAATCACTCCGCTGGACGGCGGCCAGGTGTTGCCGATCCGTGCCGCCCTGACGCATGTACGCTACGTCTACATCTCGCCCATCTGCGACCAGCGCCTGCGCCAGTTGATCCCGCCCCACGTCAAAGAACTGCGTTTCGAAAGCATGCTGGCCGCCGAGTCCCTCGAAGCAATCGAAGCCATGCTGCTCTTCCACACAGAAGACCCTTCGCACCGCTGACCGGCGGCGCGCTCCTGGAACAGTTTTTCGCTTTCGTCGAATCGTTCCATTTGCCTGGAACAATCTCTTTGCTATGCTTGCGGCAACTATAGCTTTCAGTAAATCACTACCGAGGGGGATGTATGAGACGTTACCATGATCATTTCGCTCGTTTTGTAAGTCTGCTCACCATCGCTTTGCTGCTGAGTTCGGGGATGGTGGCGCTGGCACAATCAACCGGAACCATTCAAGGCACGATCACGGATGAATCAGGCGCGGCGCTGGCCAATGCGCAAGTCACCGTGCGCAGCCTGGAGACCGGCGTCGAGCGCACGACGCAGGCCGACAGTTTGGGGAATTATCAGGTGGCGGCGCTGCCAGTCGGCGTTTACCGCATCGAAGTCCATGCGCAGGGATTCCAGCCAAGCACTGTCAATGACCTGACTCTGGAAGTCGGCAAAACCGTGGTGCAGAGCTTTCAAATGAAAGTCGGCGGCGTGGCGCAGACGATCAACATTACCGCCGAAGCTGGCATGGTCGAAACCACCACCAGCTCAGTCGGCCAGGTTATCGATCAAAAAACTGTGCAAGAGATTCCGCTCAACGGGCGACACTTCGTCGATTTAGGATTGCTCATTGCCGGCTCGGTGACGCCGCCGCAAAACGGCTTTCTGACCGCGCCGCTGCGCGGCCAGGGCTCATTCGCTTTCAACACCGCCGGCAACCGCGAGGACACCGTCAACTTCATGATCAACGGCGTCAATCTGAATGATATGGTGCAGAACCAGATCACCTTCCAGCCGTCGATCAATACGGTTCAAGAATTCAAAGTCGACAACTCGACCTTCAGCGCCGAGTACGGGCGCAACTCCGGCGCGATTGTCAATATTGCGACGCGTTCGGGCACCAACAAGTTTCACGGCGAAGGGTTCGAGTTCCTGCGCAACGATGCGCTTGACGCCCGCAACTTCTTTGACGCGCGTAAGCCGCCCTTCAAGCGCAATCAATTCGGCGCGGCGCTCGGCGGCCCCATTCACACAGACCACACCTTCTTCTTTTTCAGTTACGAGGGGCTGCGCCAGCGCCAGGGGCTGACGCTTAACAGCGGCGTCTTGAGCGACCTGCAACGCGCACAGGTGACTGATCCAGTGAGCCGACGGCTGCTCGATTTCATCCCGCAAGCCAATTCAAGCATTGTGGTCGGCGGCATCGTCCAACCGCGCTTTCTAGGCTCCGCCACAGCGCCCGTCAACCTCGATCAGTGGACGGGGGATGTCAGTCACACGCTCGGCAAAAATGATCGGCTGCATGGCTATTACGCGGTGCAGCGGGACGAGCGCGGCGAGCCGACCTTGCAGGGCAACACGATTCCCAACTTCGGCGACACGCGCACCTCGCGCCGCCAGATCTTCACCTTGAACGAGACGCACATCTTCGGCCCCAGCACGGTCAATGAAGCGCGCTTCGGCTTTAACCGCATCCACATCATCTTCACGCCGAATCAACAGCTCAACCCCACAGACCTGGGCATCAACGACGGCTTTGACGAGCCCATCGGCATTCCACAGATCAGCGTCGGCGGCATCGGTCTGAACTTCGGCGGCCCTGCCGGCTTCCCGCAAGGGCGCGGCGATACAACTTTTGTAGCGTCCGATACACTCAGCTACCTGCATGGCAAACACGCGCTGAAGTTCGGCGGCGAGTTCCGCCGGTTCCTGAACAACAACATTGCGCGCAACATCGGCTCTTTCGGATTTGCCACCGTCGCCGATTTTCAAGCAGGTCGCGGTAATGCCTTCAACGTCACGCTCGGCGATAGTTCCAATAGCATCGCCACCGGGGCGCTCGGCTTTTTCGTGCAAGACAGTTTTAAGTTGAAGACCAACCTGACGCTCGAACTCGGCCTGCGCTACGACTGGTTCATGTCGCCGACCGAAAGATATGACCGCTTCGTCGTCTTCGACCCTTCGACGCGCTCGCTCGTGCGCATAGGCCAGGGCGTCGATCAGATTTATGACACCAGCAAGAAAAACTTCCAGCCGCGACTCGGCGTCGTCTGGGATATGACCAGGGATGGCAAAACCGTGCTGCGCGCCGGCTACAGCATTCTCACAGACCAGCCGGTCACCAACACGGTCACCGGCGCAGCCGCTAACCCGCCGCTGGCAACGCCGCTAACTTTCAACGGCGCGATTCGCCTCGACAGCGCCCTGAACACGGCGCGCTCTGCCGGCCTGGCACCCTCGACTATCAACTCGGAATTCGATCCAGCCTACGTTCAGTCTTACAACCTCAACCTGCAACGCGAGATCACGCCCAGTCTAGCCGTGCAGATCGGTTATTTCGGCTCGAAGGCTACGCATCTGCGAATCAGCCGCAACCTCAACCAGTTCGTCAACGGCGTGCGCCCGTTTGCGACGCTCGCCGCCGACAGCACGATTCTACCCGGCGCGGCGGTCGGCAACATCGCGCTCATCGATAGCGGCAGTAATTCCAGTTACAATGCGCTGTGGATCACGGCCACCAAGCGGTTGTCGCATGGTTTGCAGTTCAATGCCTCCTATACGCTGTCGAAATCGCTTGATTACAATTCGCTGAACTCGCAGGGCATAGTTGTGCAGGACAGCAATAACATTCGCGGTGATCGCGGGCTGTCGGATTACGACGCGCGGCATCGCTTCGTCGTCAGCGCGATTTATGAACTGCCCTTCAAGGGCAGACGGCTGGTGGAAGGCTGGCAGCTTTCGACCATCACGCAGTTGCAGAGCGGCAATCCCATCAACATCCTAGCGGGCAATCCGCTGGCACTTATCGATCCGGTGACCCTCAAGCCTATCTTCGATCCGAAGACCGGCCTACCTATTGGCGCAGCAAACATCGCGTCGTTGACGGGCGCGGCGACGCTCAGGCCGGATGTCATCGGGCCGATTACGGTCACAGGAAATCCGACGCAATGGTTCACGGCGACGGTTTGCGACCCGCGCGACCCGAGGGGCTGTCCGGCGGGCGCTGCCTTCGCCCTGCCTGTGAGCCTGGTCAACGGCACATCTGTCTTTCACTTCGGCAATCTTGGCCGCAATGTCATCATCGGGCCAGGATTTGCCAACACCGACTTTAGTGTATTGAAAACCACCAAACTCACGGAAAGCGTGCGCCTGCAATTCCGCGCAGAGTTCTTCGATATCTTCAACCACACAAACTTCGGCCAGCCGGGGCGCGTGGCGCAGGTTGGCAGCACGACCTTTGGCGTGATTTCCAGCACCAGGTTCGCGACAGGCGATTCAGGCTCGTCGCGACAGGTACAGTTCGCGTTGAAACTAATCTTCTGAGGAGATGACCAGGAAGACTGTTGGCGCGCCGGTTAGGGGTAATCGGCGCGCATTTTTATTGCCGCGCCAACTCTCCATCTTCAAATCGAGCGGCGCACGCTCTTGAAAAATGAGCCGAGCACGTCTGAAACGATATGGCTGGTCGCACCGAGCCATAAGCCCGCCAAGGTGGCGATGAGATAATTGCGCTTGAAGGAAACAATCACTTCCCAGACGCGCGTGAATGCGCCGCTCACATCGCTCAGACCGGCGACCTGGCGATGCAGATAAAAATCGCGCGCGTAGAGGACGACGGCGAGCGTGAGCGACACCACGACCAGGAAATAGATGACGCGAATCCATGTGCCGAGAAGGATGCTGTGCGACAGGCGCGAACGGTGCGGCACGGCGACTTTGTACGGCCACCACAAAAACCTGAGCGGCCCCCAGCGCGCATACTGCCGGCTCTGAATATCCAGGTCAGGGCCGAACATCAGCCCGCCGAAGACCATCGCCACAGTTGTAATTGTCGTTACGATCCAGTCGCCAGTGAAATAGTAGGCCGCCGCCGCCGTCGGCGGCACGAGCAGAAAGGTGATGAAATCGTGCGTCCGTCCTGAAGGCATCAGTTGTGAAGGCAAAAGGCAAAAGGCAAAAGGCAAAAGTAAGAAAGAGCAACAGGTATTTTGTGACCAACGTAAAGTAGGCACGACCGGCGCACAACGTGTACACGCCCGCCGCATTTTTGCCTTTTGCTTTTTGCCTTTTGCCTTTTGCCTTTCACATGTCTTCCCCGGTAACGCGCTTGCGGTCGCTGAGTTCGGCCAGCCGCGCCGCATCCCATGACGAAGTGTAGCCGTAGCGGTCGCCGGCATAAGCCAGGCCGTCGACGCGCGTCGAATTGCATTGCGGACAGGTGCTGTGCAGGCCGCGCGTGTTAGCGCCGCAGTGGCCGCAAATGGTGAACTCCGGGCAGAAGATCAAGCCGGCGCAGGAGGATTGATAAAACGCCTGGGAGATCAATCTGCCGAGATCGTCCGCGCCGGGCCGCGATTCGCCCATCCAGATTTCTGTAGCGGAGTTTACAAAACCGAAATGATGAAACTCGCCCTCGGTGCGCACGCGGTCGAGCACCGCGACGCCGCTGGTTGCAGCAAGCCGCACGCCGTCCGTATAGTAACCGGCCCCGGTTGCTGCATCGCCGCAGACGACGCGCGCCGCCGTCTCGCCGAAGTAGCGCAAATCCAGGCGTGCCAGCCGGTGCGCCGTCACTTCGGTTCCCTGCCCGCTCAACAGGAAGCGAACCCTGTGCTTGCTCGACAACCTCTCGGATTCGCGTTTGAGATGCGTCAGGACTTTCTGCGCAAATTCCATGGCGACTTCGGAATGATGCAGGTCAGCATGCAGCACGGCGCGGCAGAGTTCGTTCAAGCCTACAGGGTTGATGGCGTGTGTCGTCCAGTTGAGCTTCAAAAACGGCGCACCGCTCGCCTTCGTCGTCAGGGCCGCAAGCGGCCCGCGCTCGCCCAGCGCCAACAGCTTTTCCAGAAAGACGCGCTTTTCCAGATGCGCCTGCGCCGCCGTCTCCATCAAGCGCGTCAACTCTTCAAAGACTTGCAGGTGATTGTCGGCGGCGAGATAGCCGACACGCGGCAGGTTCAATGAGACGATTTGAAACTGCGCCGCGCGCAGCGCGTGATTCTGGGTGCGCGCAATCGCCTGGTCATCATTGATGCCGTAACGGCGAAAGAAACTGCCTTCATCATCACGGTCAAAGGCAATCGTCAAGCCGCCGCGCTCGACTGCCAAACGGCTGGCTAATTCCAGTACGCCGCGATAGCCGGGAATCTCGTTGAAGTGGCGATTGATGTGCAGAATCAATCGCGGCGTCAGAAAGGCGCGGCCCATGCCATCGCCTTCGATGAAGACTTCGAACAGGGCCTGAAGAAAGCGATGCGCTTCAGTGGTATATTCGCTATATGCCTTATCCATCGTCTCGCCGCCCGGCCCTAAAGCGGCGCGCGACTTCATGTAAGACGGCGCGTCCCAATCGAGATGTAAATCACTAAAGATAATCTGCCCGCCGCGCGCCACCGCCGGAGCCGAAAGCTCGAAGACCAGATTCTGCGCAAGCTGTTTGACGGTACGGTCATCGACGCCGATCAGAAAAGGCGCGAGCGCGAAGTTCACCGAATCCCAGACCACAGGGCCGGCCAGATAGCCCTGCATCACGGCGCTCATCTTGACCAAGTGCGCGACCAGCACTTCGACGTGTTTGGCGGGGCGCGAACTGGCGAAGCCTTCCGGCAGCGCGATGCCGAACTGCTTGAGGTAATCGACCGCCGAGATGATTGAATAAGGCCGGTCAACCGCGCCGATGGCATGGATGTGAATGTCGCCGACCAGATGAGCGTTGGCGACCTGTTCGGAAAAGACGCTGTTGATGGCGTATTCGCGTTTGATAGCTTCTGCCAGCATCAGGCTGGTGCCTTCGGGGCCATAAGGCTGGGCGCTCGACTCGCGAAAAGCGCTGTGCATGATGCGGTCAACGTCGTAGAACGGCACGCCCAGGCGGGTGTGCGAGCGGTGTGCGTCTTCAAGGCCAAGCTCCAATAGCTTGGCGTCAACCAGACCGCGAATGAGCGATGAACTGAGCGTGCGAAAGCCGAACTTCTGGATGAATTCGCGAACTTCGAGGCCGATCTGTTCGGCAAGATCGGCGTCAATGCCCGCCTCGCGCACCAGCGCTTCGACGATGCGCTGTGTATCGAACAGCGCAATATCTTCGTCCGAGCGGCGAACGAGCACTTCAGGCTCGCCGCTCTCGTCCGCTGGAAGATTGGCGCGATTATTTGGCGGGGTTCTCTCAGGCTCCATCGCGCTGTAAAGATAATGGTTTTACCGACTATTCGCAAGCATAGCGATTTTGCGGCAGCCGTGGCCAGTGACCAGTGGCCGGTAGTCAAAGATTGCTTCTGTCGTTTATGATGAAACACGATTCGAGAACGAATCCGAATTCTTCAATTGATCGTCAAAGACCGTTGACCAAGAGCCATAGACCAATGCTCAATGACCAACAACCACTGATCACTGATCACCAACCACTGACCACGGCCAAAATCGGCATTTTGATTTCAGGACGCGGCTCGAACATGACGGCGCTGCTCGATGCCGTCAGCGATGGGCGGCTCGACGCCGAGGTGGCCGTCGTCATCAGCAATATCGAAACGGCGGCGGGACTTCAGAAGGCGCAAGAACGCGGCATCGAAACCCTGTTCATCAATCATAAAGGCCGCTCGCGCGAAGCGCACGACGCCGAGATGATTCATGAGTTAAAACGGCGCGACGTTGGCCTGGTTTGTCTGGCGGGCTATATGCGGCTGGTGAGCGCCACGTTTGTGCGCGCCTTCGAGAACCGCATTTTGAATATTCACCCGTCGCTGTTGCCGGCGTTTGCCGGGCTCGACGCGCAGCGCCAGGCGCTCCTGCATGGCGTAAAGATCAGCGGCTGCACGGTTCACCTGGTTGATGAAGAACTCGATCACGGGCCGATAGTTTTGCAGCGAGCGGTCGAAGTGCGCGACGACGATACGATTGAAACTTTGTCAGGGCGCATTCTCGCCGAAGAGCATCGCGCCTATCCCGAAGCAGTGGCGCGCGTCCTGAGCAAAGGCTTCCGTGTCGAAGGCGGGCGAACCTTCTTCGGCCAATGAACTGAGGGAGAGTTTAGCTAGAGCGATGAATTAGAATGAGGACAGCGACCCGAGTGTCGGACTGCCTCGAAAGGACGATTCTACCAGCGTTATAAGATCGGGTCGCTGTCTGAGGGTTAGATTGTTTTTGCCCCCCTGCGGCGTTGCCTGGAAAAATTGCGCAATACATTTTCAGACACCAGCCTATGTGCGCCGCCTGAGGTGCGGCGCACATAGGCAAAAGTAAAATGTAGGGATGCGTGTTGAAAATTCGCGCCTTACTCTGTCGGTCTCCGGCACTTTTACCTTTTACCTTTTACTTTTTACTTTCCCCCTGGCGCAGGGTTTGAATTTGATCCAGGTGTTTGCATTCATGGAACTCTGCGGCAGCCAGCCATTGATACAGGTTGAGCGGCCCGAATACCGGGTGCGGAAAGGTGACGTGAGAGTAATCCGTCGCTTCAATGCGTGATCGCAAACCGAGCAGCGCGGCGCGCGACTCACGCAACTTGGCGAGCGATGTGGTTAACGGCGGGTTGCCGGTCGGCTGCAAAAACGCCGGCGCGGTAAACCTTTCGGTTGCACGGTCGGTCATCATCTGAATCGAAATCGCAGAACTGGATGAGCCGGCAGTTGCGGCAACCGCAGCTTCCTGCCCCAACAAATTGCTGATCAGCACCAGTATACGCGCTTCGGACATGCTCAGGTGCTCGATGATCTCGGCAATAGACCAGCATTCCGGCGTCTGCCGCGCTTTCGCTTGCTCGTCGCTCAAATCTTCAACCTGCTCATAGATGTGCCGGCGGGTCGTCGCCAGGGCGTTAAAGATTTCATCAATGTTGTTGTAAATCATCGCGGTCTCCCTCCGAAAGTTTTCTGCAATTTTACTCGCGGCCTCGCTCGTGCGAGACCTTAGATGGCGCGGCGGCAGCCTTGCGCATTCGTTGAACCGCAGCGGATTTCTTGATGTCGATCACCTGCCAGCCGCTTGCTCTCCTCTCAAGGTCATACACGTACTACTTGACTTCGCAACCAGTCCGCCGGCTGAATCTGCGATCTCACATTCTACCAGTCCGATTGTCTTCCCACGCTTTATGACTCTGCCATCGGCTCGAAGATGGCCTTTCCACACCGGCTTGAGAAAATTGATTTTAAGCTCCAGCGTCGTAAAGCTCTCGCCTTCTTCCAGCGTCGACGCATAGGCCAGCCCCATTGCGGCATCAGCAATATCACATAGAATGCCCCCGTGAAGCGTGCCCATAGGGTTTGAATGCTGCGGCCCGGCCTCAAAGGCAATCGTTACCCGGCCAGGCTCAACCTCGGCGATAGTGAAATCGATCAGCCTGGCAACCGGCGGCGGAGCGGCCTCGCCTTGGCAAATTGCTCGGATATGGTCTATTGGCTTAGGCATCAACTCTGTGTCCTTGATCGCTGCTTTGATGCGATTTACATTGCAATGCTGAGGCGAATCTTACGCCATGCATCGGGCGGCGTATTTCTGATTGTTGCGGGCGCTTTCAGGAAATTGCGGCGAAGTTGCGGCGCGATAACCAGGCTCACAAAAATGCGTATGCAGTGAGCCGTCCTTGACGCGAAGGTCGGCGAATGAATGCGAATAGCTTTGCGCAATTCGTGATTATCTTTGCGGCGCTAAGCGTTTGTCGCAAGCGCCTGTGGTAATTGGCCTGTGAATCAACTGCGCGCCGTTTCGCGGTAAGTTTTCGGGGTCAGTTTCGCTAGGCGGCGGAAGCTCGTCGTGAAGTGGCTCTGACTGTTGAAGCCGACGAGAAAGCCGATCTCCGCGAGTGGCAACTCGGTATCCGCAAGCATCTGTTTAGCGCGTTCGATGCGGCTCTTGAGCAGGTACTGGTAAGGCGTCTGTCCGGTCGTTTGTTTGAAGGCGCGCACGAAATGATAGGTGCTCAGGTCAACGACATCGGCGATTTCAGCAAGCGACAGATCGCGCGCCAGATTGTCGTGAATGTAATCGGTGGCACGCCGCAGCTTGTGCCCGGCAAGCCCGCCGTTGATCTCAGGCCGCCGCCGGCTTGCCGTCGTGTAATGCCTGAGCAGATGCACCGCCAGCGTATCGACCAGCGATTCGCCATAAAGCCGCCCCGCCGGATGCGGCGAGTTGACCTCGGCCACCAGCATCAGGGCAAGCTCGCGGATGAAGGGATCTTGCAAACCGCAGGCTTCAATCAATTCAAGGTGATCGGTGATCAAGGATTCGGCCATCAGCCGGGAAAGAAAGGCCGGCGGCAGGTAGATCGAGACATTTTCGAGTTCGTTCCGCCAATAGACGCTATAAGGCTGCCCGGCGGGAATGATGCAGGTGTGTCCGACCGTGCGCACAGCGATCCGGCGAAAGCCGCTGGCGGTGATGGCTTCCACCGTATACGCTCCTTCAAGGGGAATGGCAATCTGATGCTCACCGAGTTGAACCTCCGACATTTCGCCCTCGCTGACGCGGAGGTGTTGCACACGAACGCCGTGCCATGCGGCGACGCGCTTGAAAAGATAATGCGACTTCTCGGTTTCAGTCGGCGGCGCGATGAAGCGTCGTTCAGCTACCATCGTTTCCTCCCGCTCGCGGGTTATGCTGGCCCCTCAACCTGCCTTAAGGCTTTTTCGATGTTACGAGTATAACGAGCCGAAGGTTCGCGCCAAAATTGCTTGAATAGACCAACCGCGAGAGCGCCGCACCCCTCAATGGGGCGCAGCGCCGCAAGCTAAACCGCAGGTGTGTGGATGGTGCGTCAGCGTTCCGAGCGAATCGTGAAGGTCATCGGTCGCGTCGTCGTCATGCCGACTTCGGTGCCGCTGTGCAGTTCCGCGTCGTTGCCCTTGGTCAGCATCACGCCGGCAACGCCAGCGCCCGCGCCGATGATTGCGCCGATGCCCGCGCCTTTGCCGCCGCCGGCAATGCCGCCCAGGATCGCGCCGCCGACTGCGCCGCCGCCAATGTATTCAACATTACGTTTATCCGACGAGCGCCCGCTGACTTCGTTTTCGGCATCGACTTCGCCGCGCCGGTCGTCCTGAAGTTCGTTGAGCACGCCATCAAGCTGGTGTCGCGTGCCATCGGGTAAAACCAGCGTGTCGAAGGCGACGGCCAACTGGCCTTCGCGTCCGCGCGTCCGCGCCGGGGTGGCGCGCGTCACCCGGCCTTCGACAATCGAGCCGGCGGGCACGACTTCGACGCCGCTGGCATAAACCGGCGTCACCACCGTCGCTTTGAAGCGGTCGCCCATGCGGGCTTGATCGGAGCGCAAGCTTTGGTTCATACGCAAACGAAAATATTGATTGGCTTCAAGCCGATAAGTCGCCGTCACCGGCCCGACGACTTGGGCATTCGGGCTGCCCTGCGCCGCATAAGCATTCGGATTGGCGACTGTGGCGCGCGGCGCGTGGGCGACGGCGCGGCGGGCGCGGCGGCGCAGAGTCGGCTTGCTGCAACTGCACGTGCGTTTCTTGGTCGCGGCCAGCGCCGTCGATTCAAATACGGGTGCGCCGGCGGCGAGCAACATCACGACAATGGCAAACGCGCTGATGATTGTCTTTCGCATCATTCTCTCCCCCTGCGGTGATTCTTCGATTTAGATGAAGTGTTCCCGTGGCAGCGTTGAGATGTGCCGCGCCGCGCGCCGTGTTGCCCGTTATGGTGAAACTTTTCGGCTGCGTCAGCCAGCGCCATGCATGGCGGTGTTACTCAGAGGCGATTTCCTTTCATTCAATCACTTCGACATCATCTGCATCCTTTGCCTCAACCTGTCGGAGGCGGGCGAAATGCTCGACGATGCGCTCGGCCTGGGTCGCGCCGACGAACGGTTTTAATTCCGCAAAGCTGGCCTCTGAGACGCGCTTGAGGCTGCCGAAGTTGCGCAGCAAGCGCGCTTTCAGCTTTTCGCCGACGCCGGGAATCGAGGTCAACTCCGAGCGGAAATCGCGCATCGCCCGGCGCTTGCGATGATAGGTGACGGCGAAACGATGCGTCTCGTCGCGGATCATCTGAATCAGGTGCAACACCGGCGAATGATGATCGATACGCACAGGCTCGGCGCGGCCTTTCACAAACAGCAACTCTTCGCGCTTGGCGATGGAAGCCGTCGGCAAGGCTTCCAGCCCAAGCTCATGCAGGGCGCGTGCGGCGGCGGCAAGCTGGCCTTTGCCGCCGTCAATCAAAACCAGATTCGGCAAGGGACGATCTTCTCTTAGTAACCTGGAATACCGGCGACCGACGACTTCATACATCGATTGAAAATCATCGGCGCGGCCTTCGACCGAGCGCACTTTGAACTTGCGATAATCCGACTTCTTCATCGTGCCGTGCTCGCAGACGACCATCGAGGCGACGTTCTCGTCGCCCTGAATGTTCGAGATGTCGAACGATTCGATGCGTTCGGGCAGTTCCGGCAGTTCCAACATCTCCTGAAGTTCAAGCAAAACTTTCGCCATGTCCGGGCGCTGCACGCGAAACCGTTGATCGAAATTCAAGCGGGCGTTCTTTTCAACCAGGTCGATCAAATCGCGTTTGACGCCGCGCTGCGGCGCGCTGATGTGAACGCGGCGGTGACGCTGCGTCGTCAGGTACTCTTCAAGCAACTCGCGATCTTCGAACTCGACGGGGACATAAACTTCGCCGGGCGCATAATCGCCTGCGGTGTAGTATTGCTTCAACGCCTGGCCGATGAAGATGCCGGGGTCGAACGGGTCGCGGATGTCTTCCCAATAAAACTCGCGCTTGCCGACGACCTTACCTTCGCGCATGGTAAACAGCGCCAGCGCCAACTGCCAACCTTCGCGATAATAGCCGAAAATATCGATGTCTTCGCCCGACACCAGCATCATCTTCTGCTGCTCGCCAAGCCTGGCAATCGTCTTCAACTGATCGCGATAACGCGCCGCCGCTTCAAAACGTAATTCATCAGACGCTTTCATCATGCGCGCTTTCAACAGCGTTTCGAGATCGGCGGTCTTGCCTTCCAACAACATCTCGACATCGTGCACGGCTTCATTGTAATGATCGAGAGTGCAGAGTTCTTTGACGCAGGGGCCGAGACAGCGCTTGATGTGATATTCGAGACAGGGCCGATCCGCTCGGCCTGTGATCTCCATCGTGCAGGTGCGCAGTTGAAAATGGCGGTTGATTAAATCCAGCGTCTGCCAGGCCAGCGATGGCGGCAGGTACGGGCCGAAATAACGCGAGCCGTCCTTGACGATCTTGCGAGCGATGACGGCGCGCGGCGCTGCCTCATTGGTGATCTTGATGTGCGGATACTGCTTGTCATCCTTGAGCAGGATGTTGAACGGCGGGCGGTGCTTCTTGATGAGATTGCTTTCCAGCGCCAGGGCTTCGATCTCGCTGTCGGTGAGAAACAACTCCAGGTCGGCGATGCGCGACACCAGTTCATTGGTCTTGGCGTCGTGCGAGCGCGACGATTGAAAATACTGACGCACGCGATTGCGCAGATTCTTCGCCTTGCCGACGTAAAGAATTTTGCCCGCCTCGTCGCGGTAGATGTAACAGCCCGGCTGTGTCGGCAGGCTGGCGAGTTTTTCAGAAAGATTCATCTTTCGGGGGTTGGGGTCGGTGGTCGGGGTGGAAAGGAACCGGCATTCTTCACCCGGCCCCTGGCCCCTGACACCTGGCCCCTGCGGTTCTACATTTTGCTGACGATCCGATATTTGCCTTCTTGAAAGCGGAAGCGGAAGTTGCCCTCGAACCGCCGGATGTTCGACACGCCGCTGCCTGAAGCGAGGGTCGGCAGGCGCAGCGCGCCTTCAAACTGCGAATAATCAATGGTCGCATTGAAACTGCGCAGCTTGGCCGCTTCTTTGTCGAGCACTTCAAGATTGTGCAGGCTTTCGATCTTGATCGTCAAAATTTCGCCGGTCGTCGCATCGAGCATCACAATGCCCGAAGCCAGCGGCACACTGGTCGCCTCGGCTCTGGGTGTGAAGCGATACCAATGCTCGTTCTTGCGCTCGGCGACGACTTCCTGAAAGTTATAGTACTGGATCTTTTCCGGCAGCAGCGGGAAGAAAGCCAGATCCCAGAGCGCGCCGAACGACAGCAGCGTCGTGTCGTTCTCGTTGACCTTGCTCTTCGGGTTGCCCTTTTTATCTGTGTCTGAAATTACACTGACGGTGACCGGCACCTGGCCGGATTTGTCGGCCTTGGCAGCCGGTTCAATCTCCACGGCAGTCTCGCGCGTCTCTTCGGGCCTCTCCTGTCCGTCTTTGACCTTGAAGCGCTCGACGCGCAGCCGCTGCTCGTAATGGCAGTGGTCGCGCAGGTAGAGCGAGCGGTCCTGATTGCCTGCTGCTTTGCAGATCAATTCCGGCGCTTTGCAGTCATCGGCGGTCGCCGGTTGCACTGCCGCGAGCGTCAGGGCCAGTAATCCAATCCATAGAGTTCTTTTCAACTTCTTGACTCCTCCGTTGTTTTTCGTGTATTTACTCTAGCGTCGCCCGATGAAAGTATAGTTGAGGTAAGCAAAGCACGGCAAACGTTCACCTCTTCGAGCGCATCGCAATGCAGCCCGCGCCGATGCGCTTCTTTAGTGGCGGGTGAAATCACCTCTGGAGGCCCTTATGAAATTAAAAGCGATAGCTGTTGCCAGCATCGTCCTCGCGGTGCTGCTGTCGAGCGCCTGCGCCACCAAGAAGTATGTCCGCAACCGCGTCAACGAGCGCGCCACACCGCTTGAGAATCGCACAGGCGAACTCGAAGAAACGTCGCGCCGCAACACCCAGGATATCAACCGCATCCGCACAGACGTTGCTGAGGTCGGCACTCGCACAGACCGCGCCCAACAAACGGCTGACCGCGCCGCTTCGGCAGCCGAGCAGGCCAATACGCGCGTCACCGGCGTCGAACAATCCGTCACCGACCTGCGCTCGAACCTCGACAAGTTCACCACGCAGAAGACCGTCACCATCTGGTTCAAAGTCCGCAAGGCCGATCTTCAGCCCGAAGCCATGGCGGCGCTGGATGAGTTGGCCAGCCAGATCAAAGATCGCAACGGCTTCCTGCTGGAGATCGAAGGCTTCGCCTCTTCAGACGGCGATCCGTTGTTGAATGATCGTTTAAGCGAGGCGCGCTCGGAAGCGGTGCGCCGCTACCTGGCCGAACATCACAACATCCCGCTGTTTCGCATGTCGATTCTCGGATTTGGCGAGAGCCGTCCGGTCGCCGACAATTCGACGCTCGAAGGCCGCCAACAGAATCGCCGCGTCGAAGTCCGCCTGCTGACGAACAACGCCGTCAGCCAGTCACATTAATTATCGTTTGGCGAGTCTTGAGAGTCTTGAAAGTCTGGCGCGCGGCGAGACTCTCTGGACTCTCTAGGCTCCCTGGACTCTCCAGACTTTTCGTATGGAATTTGGAATCTCCCTGCCCACCGGCAAGCCGTTTGATGCCGTTGCGCTTGGACTCAACGCCGTCGACCATCTGATCCTCGTACCTCGCTATCCTGAATTCAACAGTAAGGTTCCTTACAAATCGCATCGCCTGGCGGCAGGCGGCCAGTGCGCGACGGCCATGGTAGCGCTGGCGAGATTGGGCTTGCGCGCGCGCTATCTGGGCAAAGTCGGTGACGACGACATCGGGCGCTTTCAAATCGACTCGATGGTTTCGGAAGGCGTGATGGCAGAGATAGCGGTTGTCCGTGGAGCTGAATCGCAAACTGCATTCATCATTGTGGATGAAGCAAGCGGCGAGCGGACGATACTCTGGAACCGCGACCCGGCCATTGCCACTCGCCCTGAAGAAGTGGATCGCGCCGCCGTGACATCTGGGCGCGTGCTGCACCTTGACGGCCACGACGTTGAAGCGGCCATCGTTGCCGCGACCTATGCGCGCGACGAGGGCATCCCGACGGTGCTCGACATAGACAACCTTTATCCGGGCGCAGAGAACCTGCTGCCGCTAATTGACTTCATGATTTCGTCGAGTACCTTACCGGCGCGGCTGACTGGTGAAAGCGACCTGCGCACAGCCTTGAAGCAACTCGCAGAAAAGAACGGCTCATTAGTAACCGGCGCGACGCTCGGCGAGCAGGGTGTGTTGATTTACATTCGCGGTCAGTTCATGCATTCGCCGGCGTTCAATATCGAGTGTCGAGACACAACCGGAGCGGGCGATGCCTTTCACGCGGGGTTTATTTACGGCTTACTGAAGGGGCTGACGGTTGAAGAAACGCTGCGTTTTGCCAACGCCGTCGCCGGATTGAAATGTCTTGCCGTCGGCGCGCGCACCGGGCTACCGACGCTCAATGAAGCGACGGCGTTTCTCACCAGCCGCGCTTGAATAACCTGCAACCATTGCACAGACAAGATAGCAAGCCCTTCGTGCTTAGCCTTGCGCTTGACGGCCCATGAGCGGTCGGTTAAGATGCAAATTTGCTGGGCGCAGCACGGGTGCTCGCTTTGCAGAGTTGAAACATCTTCCGGGGCCGTTAGCTCAGTCGGTAGAGCATCTGGCTTTTAACCAGAGGGTCGCTGGTTCGAGCCCAGCACGGCTCATTAATTAAATCAACAAATTAAGGCTGCCAAATTGGTAGCCTTAATTATTTTCAGAGGATTTGACAGCAACGATTGACAGCAACTCGCAAAGATTCGACTACTTCCCACCTAAAACTGAATCCATCACCCCGATTGCGGCCCGTGTCATTTCTGGCAGAACGTGAGAGTAAGTATTCATCGTCAAGCTGATTTGACTATGCCCTAAAATCTCCATCAAGGTTCGCTGCGGCACGCCTTGAGAGAGTAGCATTGTCGCGCAGGAATGGCGCAGATCGTGAAAGCGAATCTTTGGCAGCTTGGCATTGATCAGAAGCGCGTCAAACATTCGGTTGAGATTGCGCGGCTCCATTGGTGTGCCGATTGTCGAAGTGAAAACGAATCGTGTCTCTTGCCAATTCGAGCCGAGCGCCAGCCGATCTTCTAACTGGCGTGTGCGGTGAGCGCGCAAGGCAACCACGAGCAACGCTGGCAGAGGCAACGCACGACGCGATTTCTCTGTCTTTGGCTCCACAAGCTGTAGCTCACCATCGCAGCGTTGTAGAGCGAAATTAACGCGCAGCGTGGCGGCATCAAGATCAACATCTGACCAGCGCAGGCCCAATAATTCGCCGCGTCGCAATCCAAGCGTTAGCGCCATAATAAACAAGGCTTCGAGCCTGTGGCCCTTTACAGATTCGAGAAAGGCTTTTGCCTGCTCTGGCGTGAAGATTTTCATCTCTTGTTTCTGAATGCGCGGCGGGTTGATGAGCGTGGCGACGTTGCGATGCACAAGTCCCCATTTCATTGCGACGTTTAGCGCAGCGCGTAGCGTGTCGTTGATATGCTTAACGGTCTTCGCTGAAAGGCCCGATTGCAGTTTCTTGTTCAAAAAACTCTGCACATCCTGTGGGCTGAGTTTCACAAGTTGTTTTTTGCCCAGTGCAGGCCGGATGTGATGCTCTATCAGGTCATGATAGGTTCGGTAAGTTTTCGGGCGAACGGATGGCTGTGCAACATCAGCAAGCCATTGATCTAAGAACTGGGCTAATGTCTGACGCTCTGTAGGAATTGGCAATCCTTTTTGTTGATCATGCAAAGCTGCAACGAGTTTGCCTTTAACTTCTGCCTGGGTCGTTCCATAAAACGTCTTTCGTTTTAGCTTGCCGTCTTGATAACCGAGATTGATGGCGGCGGCCCATCTACCATCAGCACGCTTGTAAATCGAGCCTTCATTTTGTCCGCGCTTCGCCATTTCCTTTCTCCTTTTAATGTGTCAACCTCTATTGAATCGGATATAAATAGAGCCTTTACCTTACCCTGTTTTAACCACAGATAGTCCCTTTCTCAAAATCTAAGATTTTAGGGTTTTACCTCTTCCCCCTTCTGCCGCTTCCTATCTCTATATCTCCTCTTCTGTGCAGTGTGGCGGCACGTATCTGAACAGTGGAGCGCCTTATGTGATCCCCTGATAAAGAACTCCTTGCACCCCTCACAGCGACGAGGCGGGCGGTTTCCTGCCAAGTCAAAAACGGCCATCGCCGCATACGAAGCCAAAAGTGATGAAGATGCCCATTGCTGTCGATAAGAGTTGTTCCCCGCGAAATACAAGCCCGTGCCTACGGATGAAACAAGAGAATTGATCATGCTTAACCCCAAAGCCGTGTTGAAAGAAATGTTGCCATTACCCTCTGTTTTTTCTCCCTTTCCAAGAAACTCTAGGGCATCTTTTAGGATTACTGCACCCCGCAGGAATGCCTCAACTGGCTCTGCATAAATCTGCCAAAACTCTTCGGAAAGCGGCTCTGGATACTCATAGGTTTCTCGTTCGTTTTCAGGAACATCAGGAAAGAACGATGCCCAAGTTTTGCTTAAAGGCTCTTGGCTCAGCTCATCACTTCCAATAAGCTGTATTAAAGCATAGGGGGAGCGATAAGCCTTAGACAGATGTTCTTTAAGCTCTTTTTCTTGTTCTTCCTTATCAACGGTGAAATACGATTCATCTGTATAATGCCAATGAAACTCTCCAGAATGAGAAGACAGATACCACTTATTGTTTTTTCTGATATATCGGCTCTGGCTTGATTCGACCGTATAGCTTAAATGCTGTCCTTTGGCTGCCAAAACGACCATCTGGACTTGCTGCGGCAGCATTCCTAGTAACCCATTCTCAGCGCACCAAACGAGCAGTAAATCTTTGCTTTCGGGGGTTAGAGCCAAAAGGCTACTCTCATTGGCAAGGCGTATATCCATTCGGTCAATAAGGTTCAACAACGAATGATAAGGTGGAGTGTCCTTTCGCTGTGTATCAAAATATTCTTCCCAGAGATTATAAACTTCGAGCTTCGCCCCTGGTGCAGGCCGGACATATCCACCTCGCAATTCGTATCGATCAAACCGCCACCATTCACTGTTAATGGCATACAAATCAGTATTTCTTTTAGCTGTCTGGTATTTGTCCATCTTTTACACCATACCTCGTATTGTGTATTATCATCAAGTCGCTTGACGTGATTTCACGAAGGGTTGGGTGAAAGGCAAGGCGATTTGACCGTATTATGTTTGTAAAGAATGAGAGAGAAGGCTAATGACCGAGAACATGGAAAAGCTTTTGCTCAAAGTTGCCGAAGTTGTTAAGGCAACTGGCTTTTGCAGATCGGTTGTGTACTCAATGATTGCTTCAGGCGAGCTACCCTCGATTCGCTATGGTCGCTCTGTAAGAGTACCCGCTGTGGCTTTGCGCAAATGGGTCGAACGTCAGATGGATGCGCAAACTAAACCGACAGAATGATGAAGCTCTCACATGCCGATAAAATATTTGTCGCTGAAGAGGGTCAGGCCGTTTGGCTTGCTAGACAATGTGGTGTGAGTAATTTGGTCTAGTGAATTCATCACCTTATGACTTCAGGCCTGAAATTAAAACTTTATTCTAATCTACTATTCTAGGTGCTTGAAGCCAACTTTATTCTAGTTCGCATCTCCACCTTACTTGATTATATGGGGTACAAATCGACATGAATATAGCCAAGAAGAAGCTGCCAGACATATTAGGCAGCCGCTCACTTCAAGCGATGCGAAACCGTCTTCAAACGATCAAGAAAAACTACGAAACTGCACAGTTCTTAGCAGACCTCTTTATTTCTCTTGGAAGGCCAGACCTTGCTAAACGAATTGCAAATTGTTATCGCCGATTGCGCCTTGAAATCTTCCCTCCAAACCCTGTTAGCATCATTTCCTTCGAGCATTGCGAAATAAGGGTATGTCCTTTTTGCTCATATCGCTGGGCTTCCCAACTTGCTAAAAAGTACGAGCCGCTAATCGATAGAAAGGCTAGGCAAGGTCAAATGCTCCAGTTCATCACGCTGACTGTAGCCGACATACTTATTCTGGATCGAGCCGTACTGGATGAAATATGGGCCTGCTGGGTTAATCTCCGGCGACAAAAACTATTCAAGGAAGTTGTGGCGACTTTAGCTTGCCTGGAGATCAAACGGAATGAGATTAATTGGCATCCTCATCTACATCTTATTTTGATAGGAGGCAAGAAGATTTCCGAGGATGCACTCAGTATTTCTTGGTACAAATTAACGGGAAATAGCTATATCGTCAAAAATCGCCCTGCCGGGTTTTCAATCTTCAATCTGATTACCTATTCATTAAAAATCACCGAAATTCAGAATGCCGAAGATTTGCGCCAATTGTATAGTTCGATTGACAACTATAGGCTCTTGCGCGGAACTGGTAAACTATGGGGAATTAAAGCTTCGGTTTCAAGGGTGCCTGCTGAATCGTTCAATAATGGGCCAATGAACTCTTTTAACATCGATGCTACCGATCTTGATGAGATTATACACAACCTAGATGTATTGCTAGGCGGAATTTAGGGAACTGCTTCCTGCCCTATGGCAATAGATTCAGATGTTATAAAACCTTAGTCCCTTATGTTGTAGCAATTGTTCAAAGAAATCCATGATCTTGATGTTTGCCTTTGAAATCCCTTTGAATTAAACTTCGCAAGCCAGAATTAAATACTCTCTAAGAAGAGGACGATGAAATAACAAAATGCGTGTAGCAAAGAAATTGAGTAATAAGCGGTCATTCAACTTTTCCGGTCACGAAACCTTCCCTTTCCGATACGCTTGGTTGAAAAAAGGAGTTGATGCTGTCTCAAGGGACGGATCCTTTTTCTCCAATGAGAGGGCAATGGTTGAGCTGGGTGTAGGCAAGAACATGGTGCAGTCAATACGCCATTGGTGCCTTGCAACGAAGATGCTTGCTGAAGAAAGCAGTCAATTAATCCCTACGAACTTGGGCCGAAGCATTTTGCTTGACGGAGGATTTGATCCTTATCTTGAAGATACTGCTACTCTTTGGCTTATACATTGGAATCTAGCATCTAATACAAACCTGGCGACAACTTGGTTTTCTGTCTTTAGCCATTGGCATTCAATCGAATTTACTAAGGATCAGCTCATCTTCTGGGTCAAAACTTTGGTAGAAGAGACTGGGCGTAAACGAATATCAGAAAACACCATCAGACGTGATGTCGACTGTTTTGTTCGAACTTATGTTCACTCAAGGCACACTAAAGCAGCCGTACAAGAAGATACATTAGATTGCCCATTAGTAGACCTCCGCCTAATTGTTGAATTGCATGAAAGCAAAAGCTATCAGTTTCAACGCGGGCCACAGGCTTCACTCCCAGACGAAATTTTCGTTTTGGCGCTTATTGATTACTGGATGTCATCTCCATCGAGAATGAATACAAACACTCTTGCATTTGAAAGAATTGCATACGATCCCGGAAGTCCTGGACGTATCTTTAAGATTGATGAAGATTCTCTAGCTAGCCGCCTTGAGCGCATCGAAAAAGTAACTAAAGGGGCATTAAGATATGGCGAGACCGCAGGGTTGAAGCAGGTCTACCGGGATTTACAGAATCATATAGAGCCTTTAGAACTACTCGAAATCTATTATGGCACTTACTCTCTGAAGTAGGACAGTGTAGGTTAAAAAGAATGATGGCCGAAAAAAAGAACCTTTTTGATATAGCCCGCGTCGAGACTCGCTTCGGGCGATCCGTTAATTTAGAGCGGGATTTTTTTGGGCAAATATCACTTAATGGCTATGTTCTGACAACTACAGCCCGTTCTGTTCTACATCGAGTAGAGAAGTCATTAGTAGACACGTCTAGTACACGTGCTTGGACTTTAACTGGGCCTTATGGATCAGGTAAATCAGCATTCGCTTTATTCATAGCTAAAGCGCTTAGCCCTAATTCAAGTAAGGATGTTCAATATGCTCGTGCGCTAATCAAAGAGCAGGATGAAGCTCTTTGGAATAGCTTGTTCGGTCAGGGAAAGCCTTGTTCGCATAAAAGAGGCTTACATCCCGTCTTGGTAAGCGGCTCACGCGAGCCTATCAGCAAAACCCTTCTTCGCGGTCTAATAAATACTATTAAGTATTTTGGCCCACAGAATCAGTCTTTCATCCTTGTTGAATCTGAGGCGATGCTAAATGCGATCTCCGCTGGACAGATCGTACCAGAACGCCAAATAGTAGAATTGTTTGAGCAGGCTGCTTATCAACTAACTCAAGCTCGCAGTCATGGGAACGGGCTACTTATCATAATTGATGAGCTAGGGAAACTGTTGGAATATGCTGCCGCGCATCCGCAGAAAAGCGACTTCTTCTTACTTCAGGAATTAGCTGAAACAGCGAAGCGAAGTAAAGAGCATCCACTTTTTCTTATCACCATACTTCACCAAACCTTTGATCATTACATTGAAAGGCTCGGCCGTACTCAAAAAGAAGAGTGGATGAAAGTGCAAGGGCGCTTTGAAGACGCAGCCTTTCAAGAGCCTACTGACCAACTATTGAGAATATTATCTAACACCATTAGTCATAAGGGGACGGAACGAGCCTTTCAATTGCTAAAACAGGAAGGAAGACGGTTATCAAAGGAAGCTTATAGTCTCAGAATCCTACCTAGCATCTTAAAAAAAGAAGAAAGTTTAGAACTACTTGAAAAGTGTGTCCCTTTGCACCCATCAGTTGCATTAGTACTAGGAGAGGTTTTTCGACGACTTGGACAAAACGAGCGATCCTTGTTCGCTTTTCTATCTTCGGGTGAGCCTTATGGATTTCAAGAGTTTCTCAAAAGCAATAAGTGGGAAGAGCACCACATCCCAACTCTAAGACTAGACCATCTGTATGATTACTTGGTTACGGCACTGGGAAGTGGTCTATATGTACAGAGTGCTGGGAAAAAATGGGCAGAGATAGAATCATCTCTAAATCGCTTATTGAACCCAACAATTCTTCAGGTGAGATTAATCAAGACGATAGGGCTTCTCCGTATAATCGGGGACAGAGGGCATATAAAACCTTCAAGAGATTTTCTTCGGTTTGCTCTTGCTGACAAAGCTATAACGCACAAAGATATTGACGATGCTTTAGATCAACTTCAGAGGCGTTCGATAATCATCTACCGCCAGCATAGTGAGGGGTTCAGTATATGGGAAGGTAGCGATGTAGACATTGAAGACAGACTTGCAGAGGCGCGCACTCATATTGAGATTAATGAATCACTGGCTCGGAACCTGACCAAACATTTTAAGCCAAGATCTTTGATTGCCCGTTGTCATTCGTTTCGGACTGGAACTCTACGAATTTTCGAGGTTCGCTACTCAGATGTTTATCAATTCGAAGAGGCTTTGGGAGAGCCTTTGGGCAATACTGATGGACTCATTATATATGCCATAGCCTTGAGCGGTGATGAACTTAATGTTCTAACTAAAAAAGCTGGAGATCGAGAGTTGGCGAACCGTTCTCAGATTTTAATAGGGATCCCCTTGCAAACCATAGGGCTTCGTGAAGCGGTACTTGAAGTCGCTTGTTTACGGTGGGTCAAAGAGAATACCCCTGAACTTGAAGGAGATCGCACAGCACGCCGAGAACTGGATGCACGCCTAGTACAGGCAGAAGAGTCCGTAGAAAGTTTGCTTCAGTCGTTTATGGAATCAAAAACAGAAAGCTCACCTGCAAATAGATATAACGACTGTGCCTGGTACTATCGAGGGAAATCCGTCGTGATTCGCTCAGATCGGCTTCTCCAACGTTACATTTCTGAGATTTGCGATGAAGTATTTTCAAAAACTCCTGTATTGCACAACGAGATGATAAATCGTCGGCACATTTCATCCTCAGCCGCATCTGCAAGGCGTGAACTGATTGAGGCTATGCTTAATCACAGCGAAAAAGAGCGATTGGGTATTGAGGGCTTCCCTCCCCAGTTGAGTATGTATTTTTCTCTACTACAAGAGACGGGTATACACCGAAAAGAAAAAGAGCGTTGGGGCTTTTTCCCACCAAAGGAAGGGACTGATTTAGGAATAATATCGGTTTGGAAAGCCATAGACGAATTCTTTACAGAAACTGAGAATTGGCGGCTGCCAGTAGCAGAATTATTTGAAAGACTCAAAAGACCACCATACGGTCTAAAAGAGGGGCCTCTTCCGGCGCTGCTCTTTGCATCGCTTCTTCACTATGACACAGAAATAGCTTTATATGAGAATGGATCGTTTGTTCCATCTCTGTCTGCCGCTATATCTGAGAGATTGATAAAATCTCCAGATAAGTTTCAGGTACAGCGTTTCCGCATCGCTGGAGTAAGGGCAGAGATATTTGAACATTTCGCAAGAACCTTGATACAGAAGCCGGAACACATTTCAAAAAATAAGCCGAATCTACTTTCCGTAGTCAGGCCGCTAACAAGATTGGCTGCTAGTTTACCTGCGTATACTAAAAATACTCAGCGCCTCTCGCCAACAACATTGCAAGTGCGCAACGCTCTTTTCCAAGCAAGGGAGCCAGATCGATTGCTTTTCGCACAATTACCCGAAGCATGCGGCTTTTCTCATTTTGGTGCAAATGAGGAGCGGAATTCAACCGAAGTCGAGAACTTCTTTAAGCACCTGCGCGCAAGTTTGTCTGAGCTTCAGAGAGCCTATAATGATTTGATTAATGAGCTTGAGAAAATGTTGGCATCAGCATTTTCACTTAAAGCAACAGGCGTTGAAGCGTATAGGGAGCTTCAAGATCGTGTACAGCCATTACTAGATTTAACTATCGAACCGAAGGTCAAAAGCTTCATCATTCGTACGACAGACAAGGATCTTGATTTAATAGGATGGATAGAATCAATAGGAACTTTCCTTACAAACAAGCCGCCTGCTTCTTGGAATGATAGTGACTTAGCTCAATTTGAGATAAGTCTGGCCGAGATTAGCCGTAGCTTTTTACATATTGAATTGCTATCTTTGGAGCTTAGAAAACACAGGTTGGAAAAATTCCGTTCAGGGAATGAGATTATTCGATTGGGCATTACAACATTGAATGAACCGGAATACCAAAGGGTCCTAACAGTAAGCCAGCGAGACCGGCTACGTTTAGAGAATGCTGAACACTTTGTTGAGCAGGCGTTTGAGTCGGCTGGGTTGGATGGCGATACCGAAATGCGCCTAGCTGTTCTTGCGAGATTATCCAAGAAACTCTTAGAGGAATTGGATAAAAAAGAGGGTAAAAAGCTGAACCCAGGATCAGATAAATTGCAAACAATCTTGAGGAGGCAATTTGAGTAATTCAAATAATCAAAGCAAGGTTCTTCCTAATAAAAAAGAGCGCCATATTCTCAGTCTTTCAGGGGGGAAGGATAGTTCGGCACTTGCTATATATATGCGTGATCGAAATGCTTGGCGACAGAGACTTGGCAAAGCTGCTCCGACCCCTGTGGAAAAGATTGAAATGGAGTACGTTTTTTGCGATACGAAAGAGGAGTTGCCAGAAACCTATGATTATCTGTCTCTGTTAGAAGCCTACTTAGGTAAACCCATCCATCGGCTCAGTGATGAACGAGGGTTTCAGCATTGGCTGAAGGTCTATGGCAATTACTTACCTTCCCCAAATATGCGCTGGTGTACGCGAATGTTGAAGCTAGTGCCTTTTGAAAAATATGTGGGCGATGATGAAGTTTATAGCTATGTGGGCATTCGCGCCGATGAGAATAGAGAGGGATATATTTCACACAAGATAAATATCAAGCCTGTGTTCCCTTTCAAAGAGGATAGCGTCACACGCGAAGACGTTTTCAGAATACTTGAAGAAAGCGGATTGAATTTGCCCAAGTATTACGAATGGCGCACTCGCTCAGGCTGTTACTTCTGCTTCTTCCAACGTAAAGCCGAATGGGTCGGGTTGATGGAAAATCACCCAGATCTTTTTGAGAAAGCAAAAGCCTTCGAAAAAATCAATGAGGAAACAGGCGAGAAATACACTTGGTCCCAAGGAGAATCTCTCGTGCAGTTATCTCGCGCAGAACGAGTTGAGGGAATAAAAGCCAAGCAAAAAAAGGCGTTGGAACTTGAGAAGAAGTCACGCCCAAATCTCCCGCTCTTTGAAATTCTTGCCGAAGCATTGAATGAAGAGAATGATGAAGAAGGTTGCGCGATTTGTCACTTGTGAGGTTTTTAGTTGAGCTTATCTTTTCATCAGACATTTTCGTTAGATTGCGACAACCTTGCTAGATTGCTAGTCATGGTTAAAGAGCATCCATTTGCTACTAACATTGAAATTCATCAAGCAACAGGAATAGGAATTGGTAAGGATGAACGAAAGGGCAAGGTTCAACCAACGATAGATTACGCTATATATGGCGGTTTACTTGCGCTTACAATTGAAGATGGTCGCAGAAAGTTGAGTCTCACTGAGGTGGGCAAGATAGTCATCGAAAAAGACGAGTGGATCAAAAACTCAATTACACAATGGGTACTACATTATCACCTGTCTCGTGAGGAAAGCGAAGCAGAAGTTTGGGCATTCTTTGTTCAAGAATTTCTATTGGTTCATAGAGAGTTTGAGCGAGCAACTTTTGAAACAGCTTTATTAGATAAGTTTGGACAGAGAGCGAAGTTGAAATCAATGAATCCCGGCGTAACTTTGAACACTTACATTAGCAGAAAAGGCTTGGATAAGATCCATTTGATTCGAGAGTTATCAAAAAGTAAATACGCGCGAGCACAGCCTGATATTCCGAATGCCTACATAGTTGCTTACATTCTTGCAGAGATTTGGGAGAAAAAGAATGTAGACAGCCTCATGATAGAACCCTCTACATTGCTAGAAAGAGGCCACCTTGCAACAACAATGGGCATAGCTGAATCGGACTTACAACACTGGCTTAATAGGCTCTCTGCATTTAGTGTCATTACACAAATGCGTGAAGCCCGACCTTATCAAGTTGTGTGTCAGTGGAACAATAAATTTGACTTGCTCAAAAAAGCCTACGAAGAGGTTTAATTTGTGTGGCAAGATTTCAGGAATAAAAGAGAGCTTTCCGTTTTGTGTTTGATTCCACAAAAGGAATACGCAAAACAAAAAATTCTCGTTAATCATTTGCCTCATATTACTGTAATAGATTGGCGCAACGAGTTTCTCGCCTCCACTCGCCCTGAGCAACGCCACTTGAATCTAAATCCAAATGCTGAGATAAATCGCCTGAAACAATGGAGTGAACTCCGGCCAGGCAAAGTTTTGTGCATTATCAATACAGAATATTTCCTGACGCGATTAGCCTCTGAAGAACGACAAATATTTTGGCAAAGATTACAAAGAGATTTCGTCTATAGTAAAAGTATACTTGTTTATTGTGCTTTGGATGTACCTCAATTACTACCCGATAATTTGGAGCAGTGGGAAATAAGCAATCGGATAATTCGTCTGCCATAAAATTGAAGGCTTCAATTCGCAAACACAAATGGAAGTTCGCACAACTTTTCATGGGGGCAATAGCATATGCAGAAGATAAGCGACCTCATCTCTTTTGACGAAAAAGCTGCTTTAGTGTCAGGAATTCAACTAGACTCATACAGAGATCTGAATAAAGAACAAGAAAATGCGCGCCTTGCGAAGGGCTATATCTTTAGCAGTGGCAAAGCCGCACGAGGATCAGAGACAGCTATTGGAATATTCGAGAAGATTAGAGACAGTTTGAATCAGCCAGCTTCTCATAATATCTTCACAGTAATTGCAAGTTATGGCCACGGCAAATCTCACTTTGCATTAGTCCTCGCTAATTACTTTGGCCGCACTCTCGGTGATGAAATCCTTGAAGGCATCCTTGAAAAGATAAAACAATGCTCCAATGAAAATGTCGCTCTGCATTTTCGCTACTTCAAAGAAACGGCTATAAAGCCGCAACTTGTCGTGCGCCTGGTTGGTCACACCTTCACGGATTTGCGACAGGGCTTTCTTCTTGCGTTGCGTCACGCACTTGATGAGCATGAACCTACACGCAACTATACATTGAAAGCGGTAGCTACCCAGGCTGCAAGTTGGTTGAAAAAACTTTCAGGAGACGACCGAAAACGTGCTGAAAAGTATCTTGATGAGCATCACCAAACAGATGTAATCGGATTGATTGAAGCTTTGGAGCAATTTGATTTGACCAAAGAAGCAGTTGCGCGTGATCTGAGCAAAGCACTCCATCATGGAATACCATTAGATTTTGGCCACGACCTCAACCTCAAAGAAATAATTAATCAGGTTGTTGATGAACTCTGCACAGGCAAAGACGCTCCATTTTACAAAATGATCATACTGTTTGACGAGTTGGGCGCTTATGCTGAGAATTGGTGTCACAATAAGATTGCTGCGGGCGGACTTGCTCCTCAGCAAATTTTAGAGGCGTGCAATGACCGTCCTGGCAGAGTTTGCTTAGTTGCATTTATACAACGTCAACTCGATCAATTTGTGGCGCGATATTCCGCAGAAGAAGATTTCAAAAAATGGGCAGAACGCTTTCCGCCTCAAACCCGATATAAATTAGAAACAAGCCTTGAGCAGGTAATTCAAAAGCTTTTGATGAAAAAGCCTGCTTGGGAAGAGTTCGCAAGAAGTTCCGCACCAAAAATCGAAAGGGTGTGTGATGCGACGTGGAAAATGCTCTCAACTTACCAATCTAAGCCTGACATTTGGAATCAAGGTAAATTTACAAACATTGTAGGCCTTGGCACGTTTCCACTGCATCCCCTCACCACAGGCTTGTTATGTAATATAGACTTTGTGCAAAGCAGTCGCACAATCATCAGCTTCGTTGATGAAGCAGTGCGCGAAATAGAGGGGGATCCCGTCACAAAATCCAGCAACTTGAATTGGATTCTTCCAACAGTCTTAGTTGATAAATTCAAAGATAGCTTTGAAGGACAACAATCTCTCTACTTGTTTTATGATATTGCGAATAAGAAGCTGGGATCTAATGCAGAATCGAGCTTCTATCTGGTTTTGAAAGCTCTGTTTCTCTTTCTCGTTGGGAATCTCAAACGCTATCCGAGTCAATCCCATGCAAATGTGTTGTCGCAGTTGTGCGGCTTGACTGAGACAGAAGTAGAAGGGGCGCTGAAAAAGTTAGTGGAAGATCATGCAGTTATTTTCTACTCAAAAGCAAAGCAAGAGTATGAATTTGCAGGCATCGGCACAAGCCCTCATGAAATCCGTCAACAACTACAACCAGCCATTGCGGGAAAATCCATAAACAGCTTGGCAGACAATCTAACCAAATTGAAATTGCTCGAATCCATTGAATTGCCACCTAGCGAAGCTAACAGTTTCAAAACTGAACATGCAGTAGAAGGAGATGAATGGAGATTAGAACCGCACTTGATTGATGCGGCAAAGTTGGATGCCGATTACATTAGAAGAATATTCAACGAAATAGCAACACGAGGCTTGGTTTTGTACGTCGTAGCAAAAGAGAGCACAGAATTGGATAAAGCACAAGAAACCGCACAAAACATTTTAAACAGCTTGAAACATAGGGAATATAATTATCCCGTCGTCATTGCAATTCCATACATGCCTGCTTCTGATTTGGAAAAGGAGATTTTGATGCGTGAGGCTCTTGAGAGTTGGGGCGAAGCAAAGCGAGAGCAATATGGCGAAGGGTATCAGCAAGCAATTAAACGTTCTGATAAAAATATTAAAGATAGCCTTAAAGCTCATTTGGGCAGTATTCGCTACGTTGTTTCAAGTCGTGTGGAACAGCGGCTTAAAGGAGGTGAGATGTCGCGGCCAGATCTTATTGCAAACCGCTTGTTTGAAGAAGCTTTTCCTTATCGCGCACCTTCAAAGTTTCACACGATGAGATTGATTAGCAATAAAGGAAATTCATCCGTGGCGCAAATCGCCCGCTCACTCATCGTCAACAACTTAGATTCCGATTTCAATGTTCTTGATAAGGCAACTCAAGACCTCATAACCCATGTTCTTGTTGAAGGCAAAAGCCAATGGGGTATACTCAATACAAAACGCAGATTGCAAGAACCGAAAAACGAATGGGTTTTAGGTGCTTGGCATGAGTTGGACAACACAATTCATGAAGAGAAACCTGTCAACTTTGCCTCATTGTCAAGGGACTTGCGATTCTTGCCATATGGATATGACGATTTCACTTTAACTCTTCTCTACGCCGCGTGGATTGGAAAAAATCGCAATGACCTCAGTTTTACAGGCGTATTAGATGTAAAGAAAAACTCTGTCCGCACTCTTTTAATCTCTGATATTCAAGGACAACTGAACAAAGCCAAAGATTTCATTAAGTGGCTCAAAGACGGAAACGTGCAAGTACGGCGACCCGGTTTGAAGCAAAGACGAGAAGCTAAAAAGTACCTGCAACAACTTCAAGATGTATTGAACTATGAAAAGGCAAAGGAACTTCTTGCCAAACTTGAAGTTGTTAAATCAGGTATCTCAAACGACGAAGATGTAGCCGCGCAGATAAACACAACGGCAGCGCAACTCGCAAGTAAAGTCAAAGAGATTGATGATTATCAGCGCAAGGTTCAGGAATATCGTAAGAAAGCTGAGAAAGTAGAAAATGTGGCTCTTCTGCTAGAGTTTTTAAGGACTTTTCCGCAACAGCCTTCTGTTTCCCTGGAATTCGATGAGGATTTCTTTGTGGAAACAAAACGCTTTATTGAAGAGCGCATAGACTCGCTTGTTGAAAAACGGGTTCAACAACCACTCAAGGAGATTGAAAACTATAATGCAATGCGCCGCGATATTGAATCATTAAAAGAGGTTCTTCAAAAAAGTGGACGCGAAGACCTCAAACAGAAATGTGTATTCGCATTGGAGCAGGTCGACATTAAATACAATACCCTCAAATCCCTACAGGAAGAAAAACAGTTCACAGCAGGAATAAACGCAATTCAAGTTGACAATCTCAGTTTGAAATTTTGTCGAGAAAGCGCGGAACACATCAACGAACTACTGAATAAAGAGCTTACAAATTCCTCCGAAAAGACACGACATCAGGTAGAGAAGAAGTTAAAGCTTATCAGCAATCGAGTAGCAGATTATGAAATTTGGCTCAACAATCTGTTAGAGCAGATTTCGCACCTTTCCGATTTGACAAATGCACAAAAGCTTCGGGATGAAATTATTGTACGAGAACGGGATTATGCGGATACGCCGGAAGCGGAATCACTAGAGCAAAACAAGCAGCTTTTGGAAGAGAAAACTCAGGCACTGGAAAAAGCAGCAGAAGCTAAACAACGACAAGCACGTAATCAAAACAGAGTAACCGCCGCTTTGAAGCAGACAGCGGGAGTGCAAACTTTGCGCGAGATTCACAACGCACTTACAAATTTGATTGATGTTCGCAGTCGATTAGAATCGCCTTGTGATGAAGACATGGCAAAACTTGAAGCTGAATCTCGTAGACTCGAAGATAGCAGTATAGCTATTCGCAGTTTTGTGAACGAAGCCTTGCCAACAGCAATTTCTGCGGTTTGGACTGGTAAAGAGATTAACGATCTGCGACAGAAAGTTGTTTCATACGAAGCGTTGTGTGCGGGTGATGAACTCCTCTCCGCCACTTTAGGGAAAGCGCGGTTGTTACTCGATGACAGGCTATATTTGATTAAACAATTATCTTCTCTTGAACAGCAAGCAACGGCTATTGAGCAATGTCAAGGCATAATTGAACAACTCAAGGCCTTGAAATCAGAGCATCAAGATAATATTGCACCGATTGAAGCTGCCGAAAGCCGCTTGCAAAAGAGACTGGTACATTTCCAAGCTGAAGAACATCGCAAAGCTGAAGAATGGTTGTCGCAATTCCAAATAGCTATTAATGAAAGCATTTCACCTGAACAAGCCAATCAGCTACTTCATAAACTTGAAGAAAAACCTGCTGGATTGAAAGATAGCGAGCAATTCATCTCATCTGTAAGACAGAGGCTTAACGAAATTTGCGATGCTGATTTGGTCGGTAAAATCACAAATGATTTCACTAAGCTGCAAACCTCCGAACAGCGGGCCGAGTGCTTGCTAAGAATTGCCGAAATCTGTAAGGCTCAAGAAATTTCCCCTCAATATACAAGAAAATTGATTGAGTTATTAGAGTCACAAAGGGCGCTATGAATCAAAGTAAAGATTTTCAAGTTGTCCTTGATCCCTCAGGAGAGAATTCTAGTCGGGAGGGTTTTACCGTTGTTGAAACCGAATTAGGATTTCTACGTCTTGATGGAAAACAAGAGCATATATGGATTCGCGGTCACAGTCTGTGCAACTGGGTGCGCGACTTGTATCGCGCACGTGGGTTGAAAGAAGAGATTGATTATCAGTTGTTGCCGTCACCTAGAACTCGCTTGCATCCCTTTCTTGGGGAACGCGTTAATGAAGTGAATGCACTAACTGTACAACTTGCCATTGCTTGGTTAGATAAAGAACCAAATCTAAAACTTAATGAATTATTGAGCCATTTGACAGAAGATGATTTTTGGGTTGAACCCCCTTCACTTGTACACGCTGCCAGGTGGTTAATGGCTAAGTTTGATCAGACTCTAAATCCGTTCGTTGAAGTTCTAAAACAAATATGGAAGCAAGATTGTATAAGGGGATCGTTGCAGTACTTCTATGAGATTGAATTAGCAGAACGAAATCAAATTTTAGAAAAGTGGCTGTTTCCCGATGAATTTGACAAGCTAGGCGTATTTCCTGTCCAAGTTGAAGGCGCAGCAGTGAAACTCTTGAAAGATGGATGGGGGAAGATGCTACGCGAAACGCAAGGGGCGGCAATCGAACAACTCTCCGCTAAAGACCCCAACGCCGAATTTATTGCTGAAGCGGCATATGAATATTTTTCCCACCAGGCAAAATCACTCTCATCAGAAAGGCTTGCACGCATAAGCCCTTTTTTGCCCCCATCATCGCGTGGTCATTTAGAAATGAAAATGCCGAGAGTTTGTCCACAGCCTATAGCTTCAGAAGCAACGGTTGAAGCTGTGCTAGATTGGGCTGTCAAGCAGTATCTTCCCTACAGAGAATGGCAAGTGCGTGTGGCTGAAAATGAAGAGGAGCGTGTGGAGAAGCTTGGTGATTCGTTTGCCGACTGGTTGCTGGACAATTATCCCAAGCTGACGGCGGGCAGTAGAGAAAATTCTTATTTGAATGTGCGTGGGCGCTATGTCGTTGAAGAATTGGCGAAACAACGTCCTGTGTTTTGGATTGTAGTGGACGGATTGAACTATCTGAATCATCAACGGTTGTTGAGGCTTTTGGCAAAGACAGAGAGCGCTCTTGGAATCGAACAAGACTCGACATTGTTAGCCGTGTTGCCAACCGTGACTAAACAAGCTAAATACGCCTTAACAAGCGGGGATTTCCCAAGCGAGAATGATAAAGGGGAGTGGGACATTAAAAAAGTCTTCCAAGCAAATTTTCCCAAAGGCAAATATGCTTGGAAGCCACAAATTGACCGTTTGCGGTCAGCCTTGTCCGACTCAAAAGCTAGCGTTTGCTATTGGAATATGACTGCGATTGACGAATGCTACCATGAACAAACAGACCCGCATGGTGCAATAGAAAATGTAGAAGCCCATCTCAACGCATTGGCTAAAAACATCAGTGCTCTTGTGATGACCTCTGCTGCACCAGACCAACTTGCCATAGTCATTTCAACCGACCATGGGCAGATGCTTGGGTATTGTATGAAATCTGATCTTAGTAGGGAATTTACACATCCACATGGACGAACAGCTTACACCAGTTTACTCAAAGACACAGATATTCAAGATAAAATGTTCGTTAAAATCGGCGATGGCCTTGCAGTGGAACTAAACCAAATTCTATTCAAATTAGACGCACCTACAACACTCGCACTTGGTCGCTTTTACTTTGGGGGTTGGAGCGTGGATTCGCAAGGAAGGGCTTGGGGAGTTCACGGCGGACTTTTTCCTGAAGAGGTAGTCGTTGGTTTCTCTGTTCTCTCACGCAAGCCTATACGCCAACCAATATCCGCGAGGGTTGAAGGGGAAGGCGAAACGGGCAAGCAAGCAAAGATAATTCTCAAGATTGATAACCCAAATCCTGCCTCAATCAGGATTATCTCCTTAATAATAAATGAACTAGAAGATTATAAAAATGGGAAGATGATTTTAGAGAGCCTTCACTCTGTTTCAAACTCCACTATTGAGCTGTTTGTACAAAAATTTCCCGCACCAAATAACAGCAATTCGTTAATTATCAGGGGGAATCTTTTGTATGAATTTGAAGACGGACAGTCCCATGAATGCGAAGTAAAGGGCAATTTGATCTGCAAACAGATGTACAGCCGTCAGCGTCCTTCGCTACGCGATAAGATTAAGAAATGAGCAAAGAATTAGACCAAAAAATTCGAGATACCTTTGGGAATCTTGCAATAGACAAAAGGCGCTTGCCTTCAAGTGGACTAACCAAGCTAGGTGTGCCCTCTTATGTGGCTGAATGGGTTTTAGAAGATATAGCACCTGGCGAAGGTGCTTTGACGGAGGAGGAGCTTAACGCGTTAGCTAACTTTACCGAACAAATGATCCCCCGTCGCAATGAACAAAATATTTATCGTCATCGCCTTTACCAAGGCGAGATTGTTTCGTTGCTAGCTTATATAAATGTTGAGATTGATATTACTAGAACAAGACGAGATCGCTTTGCCATTATTCCTGCGCTAGGATTTGATGATTGTTGGATTTCTGATTCTCTTGTACAGAAAAACGAGACGCTTCTAAAGCAAGGAATGTGGGGCATAGTTGAGTTGATTCATTCTAAAGATGGTATACAAGTAGCTAACTTCGAACCTATGCAAGCCACGGTTGATCTGAAGCAATTTTGTGAAAAGCGAAACGAATTTACCGATGATGAATGGAGAGAGTTAATGCTCCTCTCTTGTGGGTACAATCCGTCAGCTTATACTGTTACTCAACAAATTTGGGTTCTCTGTAGGCTGTTGCCGATGGTGCAGAAAAATATGCACATGATGGAACTAGCTCCAAAAGGAACAGGAAAGAGTTTTATCTACGAGAACATTAGCCCAAGGGTTTATTTAACTAGCGGCAACATCTCTCCGGCGGTTCTATTTATCAACAACGCTTCGGGGCAAGAAGGATTGTTAGCTCGTTATGATGCTGTTGTCCTTGACGAAGTACAACGGATTAAACTTGGAGATCCCGAAGAGATCATCAGCAACTTGAAAATTTACCTCGCCAATGGTCGTATTCGACGAGGTGGCAAAGCAGACATACCTAGCGATTGTGGCTTAGTATTGCTTGCCAATATACCCTTGACCGAAGATATGCAACCTGGCTCCGAGTTGATTATTCAAGAGTTGCCTAAATTTTTACAAGAGACAGCTTTCTTAGACCGATTTCGAGGAATTATTCCGGGTTGGCAAGTACCCAAATTTCATCAGAACTGCATTGCCAGAAACATAGGGCTTAAAGCCGATTTCTTCAGCGACACATTGACTGCGATGCGATACGAAACACGTTACGATGAGTGGGTACGCAGTCGCATTAAATTTCAGGAAAAGACCACTATTAGGGATCAAGAGGCTATTATTAGCATAGCAAGTGGATTGTTAAAAATCCTCTACCCCAATCTTGAAGTCAGTTTTAATAGTTTCGATAATTATTGCTTGCAACCTGCGGTTGAGATGCGACAGATGGTAAGGAATCAATTGTGGCAGCTTGATGCAGAATATAGGCAGGTGGATAAGCAATTGACTGCTACTCTTTCAGTCGAGCCTCAATAGAGTCATCCATTAAGCAATAAGCGGTGGCCGCGCAAACGCACTCCTTTGCTCTGCAAGACCTTTCGCCATCCTTCCCTTGTGCCGATTATTTCCGAGTCATTGTACAGATGATACTTTTCCTCTTGTCGTGTCAATCGCTGGAACTTTGTGCGTAGTGGGTAGTCAGGCGCAACAAAAGTCTCTTTTCGATGAAGTATTGGAGGATTACTTGAATCTTTGTATTCTCTGTAATGAACATGAAAGGTATTGAGCGGGACGACGAGCGCCGCGGCTAAAGCTGGATGCGGGTCACAGTCAAAATCAGGATAATAAAGATATGAAACCTGTGGTTTCCCGCAACGAAGCTTGATGATATTAGCCCCTTCGACTACCCCAATATAATTGCGGGCACATCCTTCATAAACGCGCAGAGCGGGCGGCAGGCAAGCGAGCGCACTAATATGTATGTAAAGAGCATCTGGTGTCAGTTTGCCTACGGGTGAGCGGCGACAAGCATTTTGAATAACGCTTGAATTTCCGGTAGAAAAGAGCAACTCATCAGCTAACCCACAAGCGCATTTGTAAGTCGAAAAGAAAGCGCGAACATCAAGCTGAAGGTCGAGTGGAAGCTGGGAAAAACTAGGACGGCCACCAAATCTCGATAGTGCCAAATAGACAAGTAGGTCTTGAGAACGTTCTTCACGAATCTGATTCCACTGCTCCTCACCTATTACTTGAGTAATTATTTTGTATGCATGATTTAAGCTGCCTATTTCACTACGAATGAGCGACACCACTTCTAATTCGGAGAGGTCTGGAAGACAACCACGAGATGTGATGAACTCCATGAGCGGTTCAAATAAAGCCTTATACTTATCAAATAGTAAATTGCTGTAATGTTCACGTGGGGCGGCAACTTTTCGTCTAAAACGTGAGGCTACAAAAGATTGCTTCAGGGTTGAATCACGGAAAACAAAAAATATTCCTGGCCCAATTGCTAGACTTGATTCGCCTAGAATCTCGTCGATCCAGTTACGTAGTTCTTGCTGGTCATAGCACTTCTGAAAGGTACCTATTTGAGTTAAATAGCCGTCAGCATAAGGCGTGAGCGTTTCCTCTTTCGCTTCCAAATTCAGACGAGCGGAAACAATTAAAAGGCAACGAGTCAATGTCCAGGCTTCTTTTAGAGCAGCTATTCTTTCATCAATGCTTTCGATGACATTTATCACGTATCCGAGGTTGACTATATCAGCCGCTAGACGTGCCCCCTCAGGACAGTAAACTGGATCCCATCCATAGCAAGGTATGCCCTGATGCTGAAGGATACGAATATCATCCCCATGTCCGCATCCATAATCGAGGAAAGATGTATCTTGTTTGATGAATCCATTTTCGACTGCTAAACGCACTGGGCGCGACAATTGGGGACGGCGGATGGCCGTACGATGTCTAGCGATGGCAAAGGAACTCATTACCTATTCAACCTGCCTCCACAAAAGGTGCTTGCATTATTAAGAAAGGATCAAAGAAAAGCAATAGATCAGATAACGGGATGAAAGTAAGGAAATTACTTTCATCATTGCTCTACATAAGAGGAGGGCACAGGATCTTTAACGCCTGGATTCATCCTATTCGACCCAACAGAAACCCTGCTTTCGTGATTGATGATATATTTATTGCTTTTCTTCGCCCTAATATAGAATGAGCCCATACGAGGTTTCTCTGCCTTCTATGTACCTTTACATTCGACGCGGCAAATTCAGATTGCAAGATGCCACATGCGCCTTAAATGCGATTCACGGTGCATCACGGTAGCTATTGCCAGAGAAAAGGAGGGCCGCGAGGCGAGCGCGGCCCAGATCGGTTGCCAGCTTTTTGCTGCCCTTGCCGTTCTACTTCTGTCTAAACTTTCTGATGAGAATGCGGAGATAATCCCCCTTCAGGTCAGAGTAAAAGCTGCCCAGCCTGATGACCTCATCAATTGCCGATTGAATTAACACGAATGCATCTGTGGGACTCTTTGCCTCTTTGATGCCTTCGAGTAACAAAATCAAGCTATCTGGATCGCCTTCTTGCGCTCGGTAGGCCAACTCTGCCGCTTCCTGGTGCGTGAGATTAATTTGCTTTCCCTCATCATTGTCGGTATTCATGATTTGTCCTCCATTCGTGGTGGATGAGAGAGGCAAGTCGTGGTTCTCAATTCCTGGCTTGCCTCTCTGTTGATTAGCTTGGACTGTGAGCCATCACAACCCCATCAGCATTCCCGTCCGGCTCGTAAGATTCGATCTGCCACACCGAATATCTTCTGTGCTGATTTTTCAGGAATAGCATTCCCTCCTAGCCAAGATTGAATGTAGCCTCTGGCGTACTCGACTCCCGTCAGTTCGAGCGATTCGCACAACAGCAAGGCGGCGGCTTCCGCTTCAGCTTCTCTGAGGCTGCGCGGCGTAAGCACCGAGTCAGTGAATGAGGTTTCCGCAGTGTGCCCTAATTCGACATGAGCAATTTCATGCAGCAAAGTCTTATGCGGGATTGCTGCGAGCGGGGAGACGGCAATCTCCCGCTTTTGTGCATAGCCTTGAACATTGCCATCGGTGGCTGTGAAAGGTATCTCCTGGATTCCGAGCGCGGCCAACGCTCTGGCTTTATCCCAAGCTGGTATCTGCGGCGTTAGGATCGGCTCGCCTTCGGTCTGCCCATAGACGAACCAATGCGGCTTCCAAACAAAGGTAGTGATAACGGTCTGATCTACTCCGCCATCGTCTTTCACCTTGCGGGTGAGGGGCGTACACAGCCAGATGGCTTTCTCGCCTTTTCGTACTTGCCGGCTTAGTTTCTGCCATCCGGGATAGGTATTGAGTGGCCCTGGCTCAATCTGGCGCTGCTGACACTGGATCAGCGCAGCGACCTGATTACTCAACGAGTATCCATGAAAGGCGTTGTAAGCTCGCAGAATCAATCCTGGCTCCATTACAGCCTGCTGTAGTAGCTCTGTCCATTTCGTCTGATTGTCCATAAATCCTCCATCAAGTGGGAAGGGACAGGCTGCTAACCTGTCCCTTGGTTGATCTCATCTGGCGTACAACATCAGGTAATAGGCGCGGTCAAAGTCATAGGCGGGATGAGTTTTCACGCCTTTGAGATTGAATGCCCATCTGCGCGTCTCGGCGCTGCGCTTGCCGAATTCCCGATAGTCGCCTTGTCGGGAGTGATACTCGACATGGCATCTTTCGTGCGCTGGCTCAACGTGCGTGCCGCCGTTGCTGCGGTAGATCGGATGATGGAGGTTTATGGGTTGATCCTGGCGGATTTCCAGATTGCAGAAGAAACAAATTAGCGGCTCGTTGGCTGTAGCCGATGCCTCTAACAGTTCTTGTTCTTGCTGTTGATGGATATGGCCTGCATAGGTTTGCTCACCTATAAGGCTCTTGATGTCGCTTGCGTCGTAGGTGTATCCTCTCATTGGATAACAAACCCTTTCTAACCCGCTACAACGGGTTGGAGATTCAAGGCTCAAGATGTTTGCAGCATCTTGGGCCTTTACCATTTATTGCCTAATCCTTCGTGTGCGATGGTCGGCGGGTAAGTGTCCTACTCAATCCGCTCTGCTTATTCGCCTAATCAGCACGGCAACACAACAAAATCCAGACCCTTTCGGTTTTCAGCTTGATTGTCAAAGATCAGTTCAGGGTATAGGAATATTACCATTACAACAGTAATATATCAATGAAAAAAGTAATACTGTTGAAAAAATAATAGCCTTATGGTATATAGAAGCGGGAGGGAATCATGGCAAAAATAGCGTTGAGAATAGATGAACTGCTCGAAGATCGCGGCAAGTCTGCTTATTGGTTGGCGAATGAATTAGGCATGGGTCACGGAAATCTGTATGTGTATCGGAAGAATAAGGTCAAAGCCATGAATCTCGATCTTCTTGCAAGGATGTGTGAACTACTAGAATGCTCCCCTAGCGATTTGCTGGTGCTTGTAGATGACAAACCAGAAAGCAAGCGAAAGGCGAAAGCTAAATGATAGTGGAAAGGTTGACCGTTTGTGGAACTCGGTTTTTCTATACGCAAGCAAACCGCATATCGAAAATCAGCTTTAGCTGATCCACACCACCCCCTGCGGCCATGATTCTCTGATAAGTCTCTTCATGTGCGTCTAGAGCCTGTTATGAACTTTGACTCAAGAGGGCTACGACCTGCTTGAGCATCAAGATAGCAAAGGCCAGAAAATGCAATCCAGCAAGCGTCTCCGGCAATCGCTCATAATCCCGCGCCAGGCGGCGAAACCCTGCCGCCCAAGCGAAACTGCGCTCAACGACCCAGCGCCGCGGCAACAGCACGAAGCCCCTCTTGGCTTCCGACAACTTCACGACTTCCAACTGCATGCCATGCGTCGTGGCCGCCTCAGCCGCCGGTTCGCCCGTGTAGCCTTGATCAACAAACGCCACTTCGACCGTCTCGCCGGTCACCGCTTGGACTTGTTCGGCCAACTCGCCAACCTGCGCCCGGTCTTGTTCATTAGCAGGGGTGACGTGCAGTGCCAGCAACTGCCCCAAAGTATCAACCGCCAAATGCACCTTGCTCCCTTTCTTACGCTTGGCACCATCGTAACCGGCCCGCGCGCCGCTTTCAGGAGTCGATTGCAGGGTGCGGCTGTCGAAAATGGCTGCCGAGGGCTGCGCCTTACGCCCCTGAGCCAGCCGCAGCAAGGCCCGCAGGTCGTGGACGATAGCGGCAAAGACGCCGGCCTTGAACCACCGTTGCATCTGCTGGTAGACCGCTTCCCAAGGTGGCAAATCATTAGGCAGCAAGCGCCAGGGAGCGCCGGCACGAATGATCCAGCGCAAGCCGTTAAAGACTTCGCGCAGGGAGTGCGTGCGTTGCGGCGCGTCTTCGGTCATCAAGGTCAAATAGGGGGCAACAAAGGCCCACTCATCATCACTAACATCGCTGGGGTAAGTTTTGCGTTCCATACTTCAAACTTACCACAGCCCAAAGTTCATAACAGGCTCTAGGGTCAAAATCTAAGATTTCAGGCTCGGTTGGGGATTATTATTCGACATCATTATCATTATATTATGAAATAGCAAACTTGCACATTTTGGTCAGATGCTTTGAGATGTTACCGGGAGGTGAATAGTCAGTGGTCAGGCAATCAGTCTCTATAGGGGGGCAGTTCCCCGCAGATTGCTGCGAATGATCGTCCCCACTCATGCTGGCAGATCGATTGCATTAGCGTATTAGGCGTCGACTACTATTGAGTCTGCTTACGTTGTTATTCTACACACACTGGAATTTTGGCTAATATTTTGATTACTAATGCCCTAAACCGGAATAGATAAAACCTTTCCTTTAGGGGGTGAGTGCAAGCACGTCCGGAACACTTACTGCGCAGCTAACTGGCTGATTTATGAATAAATTATATAAGCAAAAGGTGTTCTGCAAGTGCTTGCACCTGTCCCTTTAGGTGTAGTTCATAAGCTAGGGTCTCTCCCATTTTCAGGAGTGAAGATCAGGCAGGAGAGACATTTCCCCAAAGAGCTTCCAATTATTATTGCGACAGCAACACCTGCTGTGCCAACAGCCCTATGGGATCTATTATCGCTGTCCTTAATCTGCCTTATTCCAACTCATCCTAACTGTTGGGCAAGGAAAGTTCCGAGCGACTTGATTGTACCCGCAAGATTTCTTACTTCATTACTGCTAATTTGTATTTTGCGGCCTACCATGGCGTCTGGATCATTAGTGGCTTGTATGTATGCTTCATCAACTACCCCCATCCTGTGAGCGAGCAAGTGTCGCTTTTGAAAGCACCGGCTAGCGAATTCCCACTCCACCGTGCTTAGACTAGCGGATAAAGAAAACCCGAAGAGTTCCTGGATACGCTGATCTGCACGGACGAGGTTTTGAAATGATACATTTTCCGCTCTTGCTAGATTGGTTGCTGATGAAGCGTGAACCCGACATATCTCACGCCCAAATCCATCGAATGCGGAAACAACGTTCTCTAAAGCGTCTGCTATAAGATGCTCTGCCAGGTCTTTTTGAACTGTTGCGGCCAGAGCAATTTCCTTTTCGGCCAATTCAAGATTTTTATTCAGAATCTGAAGCGAATTATGTGCGCCGCAATCAGAACAGTATGCAAACACGCCGTAGATAGCGTACCGCAGCGTACATTGATCACAGATAATCTCGGTTTCAAGTTGGTTCTCCCTATAGTAGCGGATTGGGTGAGGTGTGCCCTTGACCTTCATGCTGATACCGATTCCGAACGCTCCACGCGGCTTATGGTCGAATTCCATCGCTTTCATATCTTGGAGTAAAGCGTTCGTCACTTGATTGAGCATAACTGACTTTGCATACTCAATCTGTTCTCTTGTAAAGAACTGGTTGTGTTTTGCTTTATGACCACAGTATGGACAGTAGCAAAAGGGGTCACCTTGTACGCCAGTTCCCGGAGTGACCTTAAAATAGCCAAGACAATCAGATACTGGACACTCACGCCCAACATATCCTTCCTCATCTAGTGAAATCTGAATCCTGAAGGTGTTTCCAAGGCGGCGCAGGTGACTCATATTAACAACTCCTATAAAAGGCTGAAATCAGCCTTGGCAATCCTAGTTTACCAGGCTCAATAAGTTTCTTAGCTAGATATAACATACTTGACATTCCCGCCCCAGCACGCTCTGGCCCACTGAGAAAACCAGATTGACTACTCCTCTTGATCCTCAGGATATTCGAGAGGTATAGCTGCGCCCCAGCCTCTATAAGGAGCATTATATCTGGCTTGTATATCTCCTCCCTCCGTTGTAACAACTCCCGCACCGCGATGGATAAGTGCTCTGACAACGGCCTTACGAGGATGATGCGTATCCTTCTTTGCCGAGCTAATTATCGCTGTAAATCGTTCCTCACCATTTCCCGGTTTGGTGGGTAACCGCGCCCCAAGCCAACGATCAAGGATTTCACTCGATACGTTTCTTCGGGAGCCGTGGTGGGGTACTTGGAATCGGTCAATCCCAGGCAATGCCAAGCCCACATAGGGCGCATAGTCAGCGGCCTCCGAAAGGGCAGCCCGGCCCGCATCAGCGGTCAAGAGAATACGGTTTCCGCAAAGGTTTGCATACTGAATAACACTCATTTCATTCTCAGCACTTGTTTCTTCCAATGAGAAGACTTCTTCACCCCATATTGCCCTTAGCAGAGAAATTGCTTTGGCCGCAGCCTGTCCGATGAACGACCCAACCGCCGCAAAAGCACTCTCTTGTGCTTCTTCTACCGACTCTGGGGTGCGCTCGGATTCGACAATGAGGTTCAAGTATCGCTCTCTTGTCGGAGCCATGACTATAAACGCGCCGATGGTAGCCCCTTGGAAGGGCTCGTAAATTGGGATGCCTTTCTCTAATGCAATCTCCTCTAAGGCCGCAAGATTTGGGTAAATCTCTTTGAGACGCTTCTTCAGGTTCTCGACTGAAGTGTAGCGTGTGAATCGGTGGATGACCTCACCCGCATATAGCCAAGGCCGCAGCATCCAGAGTTCTCCAACATCAAACTCTTCAAGGACTGTTCTTAAGCCCCCGGCGTGATCGCCATCAGGATGACTCACAACAACCCGGTCGATATAACTTGGATTGCCGTAATAAATCTTGATGTGTTCGACAACTTTTTCGCCAGTGTCCTGAAAGCCGCCATCAACGACATGAATGTGAGAAATGCCATTCAATTGGTATCGAAGCGGAATGGCGTCGCCGCTCTTACCGGTTTCAACGTCTAAAAAGTCTATCTCGAAAAAGTCACTCATTGGAGCCTCCTAACTTTCCTGCCCCCTTTATTGCCAAAACGGTCGTCACGAATCGTTTGCCATTATTCCTTGCAGCTTGCCCGGCAAACAGGAACTGAAGCAAAAGCACAGCTACAAAGATCAGAGCGATCCGTTTCGAGGGGATTTGCAACAATCCAGCAACGCCGAGCACTACGGTCATCAATAGGGCGAGACAGGTGTAATCACGCGCAAACAAAAAAGCACGATGAATTTGTACAACCGCTGGTTCGGACTCGACCGACTTATATAATCTGTACCACAATGCATTTTGTTGTTGGGGATCAGTAGGAAGTGAACCACATACACGCTCTATGGATGCAATATTAACACGTGGATCCGCTTTTGCGTGCCGGGTGAAAGCCTCACAGCCCGGCAGTGAGTTGTGCCAGCGCATAAATACGATGCGGAATTTAGCTTCAGGAGAAAATTGCGCATTGATAATTCCCGTTAAGGCTATGCCAATCCCTGCGGGGATTGCCTCGCCTAGGTGACGGGCGAGCTCAATCCAGTCGCCGGTCATGATTGTGTCCTTCTGCACCGCGACATAAAAAAGTGCCAGGTTCGCAGCCATGAGGCCATACAATGCCAATTTGTTATCATCCTTCAACGAATCTGCCATTCGCTAATCTGCCTTATACGGCGGTCTGGGTTTCCCATGCATTCACTTCATGGAAAATACCAGACATAACTATCGCCTTATGACAAACTCTGAATAAAACCCTGAGCGACAGTCCACTCCTTACAAAGCGAACTGGCGCTCAGGCAAGAGGAAGCATATGGCTATTTCTTAGGCGGTCTTTTGATTCGCTCAACCTCGGTCGTTCGGGGATGCTGCTCGGCATATTTAACTGGCACGAACTTGCCAGTGACTGAGCTGCGCCCGACGGTTGTAGTACTTCCTTTTTTCGTTGCCATCTTCTTTTGCTCCTTTCTCAAGATTCCCTTCCCTAGAAGGGCTACACGGACTATAGTATGGGAGTCGAATTTCTGTCAACTGTCTAGGTGACAGGCAACAGCTATATAGGGTAGGGTAGTAGCGCGGTTATCGGCCAGGTAGAGGTTAGGCGAGAGCTAGTGATGCAATTACATTTGGTTTATACTTTCAGCCTTGCTTGAAGCAACCGAAGCTAGTCCTGATTATGGTAATGGAGATAATGGTATGCCGCCTGTGTATTCAGAGTTCGGACAGAGAATCCGTAAACGACGAGAAGAGAAACGAAAAACCGATCCGGCGTTTTCATTGCGTCGCTTCGCCCTGGCAGTCGAGATCAGTGCTGCCTTTCTTAGCAAGGTAGAGATGGGAGAAGCCCCGCCCCCGAAAGCAGAAAAGATCATCAAGATGGCGGAATTATTAGAGATCAACCCGGATGAGCTTTTGTCGCTCGCAGGTAAGGTTGATCCCGTACTGCCCGAAATCATTCGTGAGCAGCCCAAAATGGCTGATTTTTTGCGCATGGCACGGGAAGTCAATATTACAGATGAACAAATCGAACGGCTCACCAAGAAGCTAAAGAAGGGACAGATTTGACAGCAAAAATGGGAAGGCATTATGAAAGTCAAGTTTCTTGAAGAAAAGGTGATTGAGGCCGAAGCGATGTTGCTGCTGAAGGCTTACGAACAGCAATTCGATATACGAATTGTGCCACCAGTACCAATTGATGAGATTGCTGAATGCAACCTTGAACTGAGTCTGCGTTTTGGCAATCTTGAGGTTAGGCTCCAAAGAAAGGGGGTAATGGGTGCCATTTGGATGGACGAAAAGAAGGTTGTTATTGATGAGTCCCTAGACCCCACAACTCATCCATCTCAGAATGGCCGTTATAGATTTACGGTTGGCCATGAAGTTGGGCATTGGGTACTGCACCGAGCTTACTATTTTGCGCGCTCGTTACAGCAGGATTTATTTGCTGCGAATGAGGAGCCTTCCATTGTTTGCCGGAATGGAGATACTGCACCCATTGAATGGCAAGCAAATGCATTTTCTGCCTGCGCGCTGATGCCGAAAGATTTGGTGCAAGAGGCATGGGAACAGAGGCAAGGAACGTCGCGTCCCTATAATGCCACTGACGAAGTGAGCTTTCTTTCGTCAAAATGGTCTTTAGGTGAAGACGAAATACCTACAGTGGAGATCGCGAGAGAAATGGCCAAGCAACAGTTTCACGTGTCTGCACAAGCAATGCAGATCAGACTTGTAGGGCTTGGTCTGATTCAATTATCTAAAGAGAGCCCTGCTCTATTCGATAAATGGAAATAATTCACAATTATGTTGTGCAGGATATATTAGTCCAATTAGAAAGCCAGTTCTTTTTTCGCTTGATTGCTGTGAAACCCCAACTATAGCTCATCGTTTCATCTTCAATCCCTTTTTGTCTTTTCGTCTTCTACTTCAGTCCGATGTATTGCCAGTGCTCACCGCCTCGGACCTCGGAAATATGCAGACCTTTGATGCGCTCATCCATCAACCGCTCGTATTTTTCACCGACGACAATCAACAACTTCATAAGGGTGTCACGATGAACGCCTCATCCGACTAATATCCCCAAAGGGCAGTGAAACTCCTCTATGTGATGTCTAGCTCGCGGTAAATCTCTGTGCAAATGCTTAAAATTTAACTACTTATCATTAGCAGTCTGCATTTCTTGTGATATTACAAAATTTGTAATAAAATAAACGGCAGGGAAAAATGACCATGACTGGAGTGCAATTATTGTTAGGAAGAAAGCTGAAAGGCTGGAACCAAGTGCGAGCCGCTTCCAAGCTTGGCGTATCTCAGTCTTATCTTTCGTTACTTGAAAAAGGCGAGCGTCCCATACCGAAGGAATTAGCACGTAAAGTGGTCGCTTTGTATGAACTATCGGCTGCCTCTTTGCCTGTAGACTCAAATCTAGGCACGGTTCAATCTGTCAGCGAGGACGATCTCGCGGCTGCGTTGGCAGGCTTAGGGTATCCTGGTTTTTCACATCTCAAGAAGAAGAGAAAAAAGAATCCGGCTGAGGTTTTGGTTTCGGCGTTGAGCGCCAGCAACTTGGACAGCCGTCTGACCGAAGCGCTGCCGTGGATGCTGATGACGTTCCCAGAGATGGATTGGTCTTGGCTGGTTCAAACGGCCAAGCTCAATGACTTGCAGAATCGGCTCGGTTTTTTGATAGACGTTGCGCGTCAAATAGCTGAAAGGCGGGGTGAGCTAGACAAGGCCGCACTGTTGGCTCAACACCAATCGGTCTTAGAACACTCCCGGCTGGCACGTGAGGATACCTTGTGTCACGATTCTCTAACCAATGCAGAAAGGCGTTGGCTTCGGGATTCTCGATCCGACGAAGCAAAGCATTGGGGACTTTTGACTGATCTGTCGCCCGATCATTTGAGCTATGCCCAGTAACCAGCTACCAGAGCCGTGGCAGAGTTTCTTATCTGAAATCGACTCCACGTTGAGCGAGGAGGTAGAGTTCCATTGCATCGGGGGATTTGCGACCACGATGGCCTATGGGCTGTCACGATCAACGGCGGATGTGGATGTCATTGCAATTGCCCCCACGACAACACGCAAGCCTTTGCTTGAACTGGCCGGACAATTCAGATCTCTCCACAAGAGGTATGGCGTCTATTTGGACATGGTTGCGATTGTAACCTTGCCGGAAAATTACGACGAAAGAATGATTGAGATGTTTCCCGGCAACTTCACTAACCTGCGACTATATGCCCTTGATCCTTACGATCTGGCTCTCTCAAAACTGGAACGCAATGCGCAACGGGATCGAGATGATGTGAAGCATCTTGCCCGTACTGTGCCGCTCGATCTCGTCAAACTGCGAGATCGCTATGAAATAGAATTAGAGCCTTATCTGGCTCCAGCCATCGCGATTCGAGAAGAACATACGTTGCGGCTTTGGATAGAAGCCATCGAAGAAGAACGAGCTATCCAGTAGCCCATTATTTTGACAGCAACCTTGACAGCAACCGGGGTAATACAGGGCAAAACACAATGGACAGGGTAGCACGTAAATCATTGATTCTAGGACATGGCAACACGCAATAACTCGTTTGCTTATATCTTTTAACCAGAGGGTCGCTGGTTCGAGCCCAGCACGGCTCATTAATTAAATCAACAAGTTAGAGCCGCCGAAAGGTGGCTTTAACCGTTTCAGGGACACATTGAATCAGGATTTTTATCATACTTGGCTATTCACTTCTTTCTGCCTGCGGTGCTTTTCTTTGTCGTCTGCTTCTTGCTTCCAACTCCCTTCTTAGTTGTACCAGCCTTTTTCCCTGCGCTTTTCTTTGCACTAGGCTTTTTAGTGGCCTTTACGGTCGTGTTTTTCTTCGTCGTGATTGTTTTCTTTGCGCTGCCCTTCTTAGCCCCCTTGCGTGCAGTTGACCCCTTCCCGCCTGTCTTACCCGAAACGGCTTCAACCAGTTTTGAGCCAATGAAGCTTGCCGCACCCCCAACGACTCCAATGGCCGTACCTACAATCGTCGCAGCATCGCCGGCAATATCAACATCCTCAATGCTCTTACTTGCCAATCGCTTTTCTTCTTTGCCTTTTCGACTTTTTGTCTTCGCCATTTTTTGCTCCCTTGTCATTTTGCTTTCTTGCGCGCCTTTCCCGGTTTGCCAAGTTCAGCCTTAGGAGGTCTGCCTCTTTTAATTCCTTCGACCGCCTTTAGGTCTGAGGCTCGGATCATATGCGAGCGCCCAAACTTTTGGGCTGGTAGCCGTCCCTCTAATACTAACTGGCGAACACGCGAATCTGTGATGCCTAGCTTTTCTGCCGCCTGCTGAGTTGTCAGTAATTCATTCATGCTTCTTTTCTATTACAAGTGAAATTCTAACGCAAACGCAAAGATTTTACTTGATATATTCTAACGAATTCCAAGGTTGTTGATTAATCGAGACACGGCCCGGTCACCCGCCGGGCTCCGCCTGCCGGGTGGTTGATGCGAGCAACCGCCCATTATTTGGATACTTTTGCCGTCGGCCTATTTCTTGTTGGGCCGCGCTGTCGCAAAAAGGCCAACACCGTGTAGTATGAGACAGCAAGCTGCGCATACACAGGATGAAAGTAAATCGAGAGTTAAGGAGCCAATATAATGCCATTGCCACAGGATGAACGGGTCGTCTCCCTTGCCGACGACCTTCTACATGCGTTTGACAAAATCTTCGGGTTGCATCCCGGCTTTCGACCAGCTCACGCTAAAGGCATAGCGCTTACCGGGATTTTCACGACGGCAGCCGGAGCGCAGCGACTTACCAAAGCCCCCCATGTGGCGAGGGCTACCACACCGGTGACGGTTCGCTTCTCCAACTCGACAGGGCTCCCGTCATTGCCTGACACTGCCCCAAAAGCCAGTCCTCGCGGTCTGGCGATTCGATTTCACCTGGCCGAGCATGTCCATTCCATGCGGCGTTAGGCCCTCGCGATCCGAATGCCGTATGATGGGCAAGCAGTTTAGAATTATCGAAACCTATAGTTTGAGACCAAATTCTGAAAGGGGCCCGATAATGAAAAAGCACTTCACACTTGCTGGTGTTGCTCTATTGGGAATGATTTCACTTTGCTTTGGTCAGGCCGACATGGATAAAGCCACCAAAACTAAGGGCAAAACCATGAACCAAAGCTTACCGCACAATGCCCTGATCAATAGGGAATTGGCGCTTTGGGAGATCGTAAAAAATAAACAGGTTGAAGCATATAAAACGTATTACGCCGACAACTTTAGCGCGGTTTACAGCGATGGAGTAAAAGACATCAATCAGGAAGTAGAGGGTGTCCGTAACGTTGATTTGAAGGATTACTCACTTACTGAGACGAAAGTGGTGTTTCCCAATAAAGGGACTGCCGTTTTGACTTATAAAGTCACTGTTCATGGGAGCTTTAAAGGCGAAGACATATCGGGAGTATATTACGCATCTTCAGTATGGGTGAATCAAGGTGGCAAATGGCTAGCGATTCTTCATACAGAAGCCAAGGCGCAGTGAGCCGGGGTACTAATCTTCGTTTCTGGATTAGCCACTTTTGAATCGTATACAGTGTCTTAGAAATGGGGCTAACTGGCATATGAAACGGTGCCCCTTCGGTGATCGTTTGAAGTTACATAGATGCGAGTCGTTTCATTGATAGTCGTTCCCGCCGGCTGAACGTGAGCGTTCGGCTAGTGAGGCTCTATGTCATCGGATAAGCTGCTCATTAACGAGCGATTTCCACGCTCGAACAAATACCATCCTGATTGGGTCATTGCCAGCGTAAGCGGCGGAGCCAATTCCTTATGGCTAGCCGAGTGGCTAACCACGGCGCTCGATCTGCGGTCTGGGATGCGGGTGCTTGACCTGGGATGCGGACGGGCATCGTCATCAATCTTTCTGCACCGCGAGTTTGGCGTTGAGGTCTGGGCGACAGACCTCTGGTTCAGTGCGTCAGAAAATGCTCGACGAATCCGCGACGCTCACGTTGAGAACCACGTCTTCCCCCTTCAGGCGAACGCCCGCGCACTGCCGTTCGCCGCAGAGTTCTTCGATGCAATCGTCTGCATTGATTCCTTCATTTACTATGGCACCGACGATTTGTACTTGAGTTACCTGGCGCAGTTTGTCAAGCCAGGCGGTCTCGTGGGAATCGCTGGCGCTGGGCTGATGCAAGAATTCGCAGGCCCACTACCGGATCATCTAAAAGAGTGGTGGACGCAGGATCTTTGGTGCCTGCATTCGGCAGACTGGTGGCGGCGACATTGGCAGCGGACTGGTATCGTGGATGTTGAAGTAGCTGACAGCCTGCTCGACGGCTGGCAATTATGGCTGGATTGGCACAAGGTGATCGCGCCTGACAATCAAGTGGAGATTGCGGCGGTGCAAGCTGATGGCGGAAGTTACTTGGGGTACGTCCGCGCGGTTGGTCGCCGCCGGGACGACGTGAAACTGGAAGAACCCATCGTATCCATTCCTACTCAATATACGAAGAAGCCCTTGCTCCGCAGCGCAGAGCATCAATCGTAAACATTGATTGGCACGTCCAGGTGTTCGAGCCGAACAGTATATTGAAGAGGCGCAGCCCCTGTATGGTAGCTTGGAATCGCTGCATGACATTCAAGTATCGTGAAAGTGTGTTGCACGAACTCGCCCGTCACGGGATCGCGCCGCGCCGTGACACGCCGCCTGAATTGATTCGCGATTTCATCAACGACCTTTATGTCTACGAGATTCGCGCCTTGAAAGCCAAGCTGAAGGCCGGTCGGTTTCCAAGGAGCAAATATGCCGGGCGCGTCGCCGAACTCCGGCAGCGCTATCCGCTTTTGGCGCTGCCAGTAAATCATTGGACTGAAGATTAGTCGCCGTTCAGGCGCGTTGCTGTAAGGCTCAGCCGGTCTTATACAGATCAGGCTTCAGCTTAGTAGATAGGCAAGCCCCAAGATGTTCTGTACCGCAAAAGAAGATTGTGTCTATAATTGACCGATCTCTGAGGAAATCTTTGATAGGAGTCTCTTATGTTCTGTCCACAATGTGGCTCGAATCAAAGCAACGAAGTGAAATTCTGCAAAGCGTGCGGCGCGAATTTACAGGCCGTTCGCCAGGTCGTGGCGACGCGCGAGACCGGCGAAAAGTTCGATTGGGGCAAGACCTGGGTCGCCGAAATGTTCCTCTCCGAAGGGGAACGCAAACGCCGCGAAGAAGAGCTTGATCTGCAACGCGGCATTACGCCGGAAGTTAAACGCTACAATGAAATCAAAGCCGGAGTGATTACCAGTTGTGTGGGGGTCGGCGTGATGATCGTTCTCTACGTCTTAATGCAGGGCATCATCTTAGGCGGTAAGATCCCACAGGATGCCGCAGAGATCCTCAGTCGTGTATGGATTGCCGGGGTGATCCCGGTTTTAGTTGGCCTCGGGCTGCTGATCAACGGGATGTTCGTGAGCAAAAAACAGGTCGAGGCGACCAGGCAAAACTTGCCAATCCGGTCGAGCGCATTTGAGAGGGGCACAGAGCCTCATTCCCTGCGCTCCGCCGAGACTGCCGGGTTGATTCCTTCCGATATCAGCGTCACCGAAGAGACGACGCGGCATTTAAGTAATCCCGGTCAAAAACAATAGGCAGCGCGCCACCTGAACGGTTGCCGAGCGCTGGCGGGCGAGCCGGTCGAATCATTGCCACGAAGACACAGGGATACACAGATTCACCATTCTGATTTTGTCTCTTCGTGTTTTTCTGCCCTGGTGGTTGGAGACGAATCGAACTCGTTTGAATTATATCCGGGTGGCAATTTCATCGCCGTCGGCAACCTGTGGGTTACCGATTCTGCCTGATCCTGACCGAATGCGGCTTGGACGGAAGCGCCTATGTACACGATTGTCGGCATTGGCGAGTTATTGTGGGATAGATTACCTGAAGGCAAGCAACTCGGCGGCGCTCCGGCGAATTTCGCTTATCACGCTTCGCTGCTCGGCAATCAGGTCGGCGTCCTGAGCCGTGTGGGCGGCGACCAGCTCGGCGACCGGGCGCTGGCTCGTTTGCGCGAACTGCAACTGCCCGTCGAGTTCATTCAAACGGACGAGACACACGCCACCGGCACCGTCGCCGTGCAGATAGACGCAAGCGGCCAGGCCGATTTTATCATCACCGAAGCGGTCGCCTGGGATTACCTGGAATTCACGCCGCAATGGCGCACCATTGCAGCCAGGGCAGATGCCATCTGCTTTGGCTCGCTGGCGCAACGGTCGGCGGTTTCCCGGCAGACCATACGCCGATTTCTCGAAGCGACGCGCACGGACGCGCTGCGCATCTTTGACATCAACCTGCGCCCGCCTTTTTTTACACGCGAAATTATCCTTGAATCGTTCGCTCTGGCGCGTCTCGCCAAGATCAACCATCACGAACTGGCGCAGTTGGCCAGGATGTTCGAGCTTTGCGGAGCGACGGAAACCGAACTGGCCCGCCAACTGCTCTTTGAATTCGCGCTCGAACTGGTTTGCATCACGCGCGGCAACCGGGGCAGCCTGCTGGTGAGTCGAAGCGAAGCGGTCGAGCATACGGGGTTCGCCGTCGATGTGGTTGATACGATTGGCGCGGGCGATGCTTTCACGGCGGCGCTCGCCTTTCATTATCTGAACCGCGCGCCGCTTGCGGTCATCAACCGAGCCGCTAACCTGATGGGTGCAACCGTCGCCGGGCATACGGGCGCTACCCCGGCGATTGCCCGTGACATTCTTGAGCGCGTCATCAGCGGCCATTAGCAGCGCGAATGATTCACCGCAGAGACGCAGAGAATGCAGAGACTGCGCAGAGAGTAGCGCGCTCGTAAAAACTCTGCGCCCGCTCTGTGTCCTCTGCGTCTCTGCGGTGAATTCTGTCTTGTTGGTACATTTAAAAGAAAACTGCCATAGACTCTGGTTCGTCGCATTTGGCTCCTATCTTCTCGCCGTCAGCGGCAGAATCAACTCGCGCCGCACGTATTTGTTAGCCGCGCCCGCGAAGCGTATCGTTAATTGCGCATCGCGCCCGCTCGAATCGCTAACCGTCACGCCATCGGTTTCGCCGACGCGCTTCGGCGTTCGCACGCTTACCCTATAGCTGCGCCCGCCCAATCCTTCAACGGTCAATCGCAACGCTGTCGCGGCAGCCCGCGACCGCAGCAGGCGCAACCCCTGACTGGTCGCTCCTGCCACGAGTGGCGAGGTTTCGGCGTAGACTTCTGTGCCTTCAGTGTAAGAGAAAACGACTTCGCTCGCGGCGGTCGGGTTTTCGATGATGACTTCGGCGAACTGCACATCGCCTGCCTGCTTAGTAATAAACTTCGCATGTTGCCCGTTGACGGTCACGGAGTTGATTTGTGCATCGAGCGGAAACGCCGGCCCGACGATGAGGCGGGCCGCCGCGCGCGGATTGCTGCCGGCGCGGCGTTGGGCGATGCGAATCGTGGCGCGGCCACCATTGCGTTCCATCGCCAGATCATATCGCGAATCCCCCGCCGCAAAGTTCTTGACGGCGGCCCTGTCCCAATCCGCCGGCAATTGCGGCGCGAATTGCAAAGTCCGCCCGCCGTCGCGCGCTTCGAGGCCGAACAAGCCGCGAATTGTAGGCGAGATTACCATTGCTTCAGACCAGACCTGATGATGCGACGAGCGACCGAAGGCTGATTGATAATCGCCAGAGAGCAACTCGGTGACATAGCCGAGGGCATTGGCATAAGTCAGCAGCGCATTCGCCATCAGCGCCTGGTAACCCACCGACGGGCGGCCATAACGATAAGCGCCCATCGATGCCCAGCCGGTGAACAGCGGCCATACAGAGCCGTAGTGATACGACAGCGGGTCATACAGGCGGCTGCGGTTCGAGATGAGGCGCGCCCCCCAGTCGGTCGCCATCTGGCCGCTGCCGAGATGATCGATCTCCGCATCCGCATGCGCGCCGTCAAGCGTGCGCCACCAGAGCGGCACCGCCGGCAGCACGGTGTCTTCATCAATCAAGCTGGCTTTGGCAAGTTCGTTGAGACGTTGCTGGCGTTGCTCACGATTCGGGCCGGCTTCGGCCTGGCTCGGTGTCGCCTTGGGGCGATTGGTGGCGAATGCATAATAGCCTTCGGGCGCGAGCCAGTAGGTCTGCTCGGTCGCTTTTCTAGTGCGCTCGATCTGAGCGCGGGCTTCCGCAGGAATCGTTTTATCGCCGAGCGCTTCGGCCATCTCGGCCAGGCCGCCCAGCGCTTCCATCCACACGCCCTGCATGTAAATCTCTTCGTGCGGCGGATAGAGCGCGCCGCCTTCGACCCAGCCGTGACCGACGCCGGTGTTCTCGATCAGCCCGTTGCCGTCAGTGTCTGTCCTGGCCGTGAAGCGATAGGCTTTCAGCAGCGATTCCCAGTTCTTGCGAATGAACTCGGTGTCGCCGGTGGCACGCCAGTAATCGGCATGACCGATGAGGTATAGCGGCGTTGCGTCGGCGCTCGCCCACGGGTAGGAGTAATCGGTGAACCAGGGAATCAGCGTGGCGCTCTGCGAAATTTCATGCGGCACCTTGCCGTCGGCGCGCTGAAACTGTTTCAGAAAATCAAGCGCCGTGCGCGTCGCCGCGAAGTCGCCATAAGAGTTGATTGCCAAGGTCGTCCACATCGAATCGCGGCCAAAAAACCAGGCGAAACCGGGCCGTTCGCTCTCGCCTGAGGTGCGAAAGCCGGCGATCAATCCCGTGCCCATCATCGGATTCGTCGCGATCCCTTTATCGACGCCGACCTTTGCCCAGGCGAAAGCGGTGTTGAGCTTGTCGTCAGGCGTGCTGATGCTCGCCGTGTCGTTCGTGAGCCTCATGTAATAGTCGACGTTCTTGTCATAGAGCGCCTGCGCATTGGCAAGCAACTTCTCATAAGTGGCGCGCGCCTTGTCGCGGCCTTCGGTGCTTGCGGCAATGACGATGGGCACGAAGCGTGACTTCAAATCGGCGGGTGAGGTTTCGATTACAAAATGCACAGGCAGGTCGCGCGGCTCTTCCTGATAAGGTTGCAGCGAAATCTCACGAGCGCCAGGCGAGCCGACCCAGGCGGCAAACCGGCGGCTCTCTTCGCCGAGAAAGTAGGCGTGCGCGCTGTCGTCCCAGCCGATATATCCGGTCTCGAAGCCGGCGGGCCACATCAATCGCAGTTTCGGGCGGAACGCGCCGGTGATGGTCATCGGCAAGACCGAATCGATGTCGAGCAGCATGACGATGCCCTGTTCGTCTACCGGCGCAAAAACGATTTGCCTGACGGTGAAGGCGGCGTGCGAATAAGTGAAGATCGTTGCTTCGGGCCGTGCATTGATCGATACCATGATGTCCGGGCCGTGAATGTCTAGCGGGTAGCCTTGCAGATTGAACGACAGCGTGAAGTCATCGAGGATCTTCAACGGATAGACCCAGGCTTCCATGGCGCGATTCTCATAGCCGAAGAGCGCCGAGCGCCGGCCCACGACATCGAAGAACGAGCCCTGTTGCGTGCGGCGCTCAAGCTCAAGCCCGGACTTCTTGAGCACGAATTTTTCCGGCAGCGCCGCCGGCGATTGTGCGTAGACATGCGCAGCGATGCACAAGAATAGGAAGGCCAATAGAAAGCGGACGGCGACCGACCGAAGTGTTTTGCGGTGCAAAGCAACCTCCAACGTGCTGGGGATTTTAAGGTCGCCGTGAATTCTATTTTGACCGGGACATCAGTTCAAGCCCGCGCGACCGGCTTTCTTTCAAGTCCAGTAGTTGCGATCCAGCGTGCGGTATTGAATAGCCTCGCTGATGTGGGCGGAATCGATCTGCGCTTTGCCTTCAAGATCGGCCAGCGTGCGGCTCACTTTCAAGATGCGGTCGTAGGCCCGCGCCGATAATCCCAGCCGCGTGATGGCTTGTTCCAACAACGCCTTCGAGGTTGAATCAATCACACAGTGCTTGCGAATCAATCGCGGCGACATCTGGGCGTTCGAGAAAAGCTTTTCGCCCGCAAAGCGCTCCTGCTGAACCTGCCGCGCCCGCACCACCCGTTGGCGAATCTCCGCAGAGCTTTCCGACGGCGTCTCGCTCGCCAGTTCTTTGAACTTCACCGCCGGCACGTCTATGTGAATGTCTATACGGTCAAGCAGCGGCCCGCTGATCTTCGACACATAACGCTGAATCTGCAACGGTGTGCATTTGCATTCGCGCGTCGGATCGTTGAAAAAACCGCAAGCACACGGATTCATCGCCGCCGCCAACATAAAACGCGAGGGGAAGGTCAGCGACATCGCGGCGCGGCTGATAGTCACGCGCCCGTCTTCGAGCGGCTGGCGCAAGACTTCAAGAACGCTGCGATCAAATTCCGGCAGTTCATCCAAAAAGAGCACGCCATTGTGCGCCAGCGATACTTCGCCGGGACGCGGCACGGTGCCGCCGCCGATCAAGCCTGCATCCGAGATCGTATGGTGCGGCGCACGAAACGCCCGCCGCGTCACCAGCCCATGACGCTCTGTAAGTCCGGCTACACTATGAATTTTCGTGCACTCAATCGCTTCCTCAAATTCGAGCGGCGGCAGAATCGTCGGCAGGCGTTTGGCGAGCATGGTCTTGCCGGAACCGGGCGGGCCGATGAGCAAAATATTATGCGAACCGGCGGTGGCAACTTCGATGGCGCGCTTCGCATGGGCCTGGCCGCGCACTTCGCGAAAATCTTCAGGGTAATCGTCCAGGTGCGCCAGCAGGGTTTCGGCTTCGATCTCAAGCGGCGACGGCGGCGTGTCGCGGTTGATCAATTCGACAACCGCTTTGAGCGAGCCGACAGGATAAACCTTGAGGCCCTTGACGACTGCCGCTTCCTGGGCATTCTCTTCGGGCAGCAGCAAGCGCTGCGCGCCGTTGGCACGCGCTGCCACGGCTATCGACAGCGCCCCTTTCACGGGCCGCACGCGCCCGTCGAGCGATAACTCGCCGATGATTACCGTGTCGGTCAGGGTTTCGCGTTTGAGGTCGCCGTTAGCGCCGAGTATGCCGATGGCAATGGGCAGGTCGAAGCTGGAGCCTTCTTTCTTCACATCCGCAGGCGCGAGGTTGACCGTGACGCGATGTATCGGGAAGAAGAAGCCACAATTGTTAATCGCTGCGCGAATGCGTTCGCGGCTTTCGCGAACGGCGGCGTCGGGCAGTCCGACCATGGTGAACGACGGTGCCAGGCTGTCGCCCGCCTTCGGCGTCAGATCAACTTCAACATCCATCACGTAGGCATCAATGCCATAAACGGCGGCGCTCAAGGTCTTGAATAGCATCCATCTCCTCCTTGCCTGATTCCGGTAAGACGCCAGCTTCATGCTGATCTGGGGTTTTGCCTGCTATGATAGACGCAATCGCGCGGCGATCTTATACAGATTTTTTCGGCAAGCCATAAAAAAATGTAGCGAATTTGTCGAGGGATAAGCGTTCAACGCGGTGCGTTGCCCTGTCTTGCACGAAGGCCAGCGGGCGTTCTGCGGCTAGAAGCGCGCCCTTAATGCAATCACGCGGTCATCAACTAAAAAGTAATTGACATTAATTTATAGCTATGATAACCAAGAGGGCGCTACGGGCTTGGCATTGCGGCTCTCGGTAAATTCGTTGCTCGCTACCGAATGGAGAACGCCTTGATGGCTAAAGCTGCTCTGAAAGATAAGCTCACCAATACCATCTTTTTTCTCTTGTTGATGGTTGGGCTATTTTTATTTTATACCTCATCCGTTATCCAGACGACGTACGCTTGCAACCCGCCTGTTAATTGTTACCGTACCATAAATGGTGGATATGTTTGTGATTTCACCTCACGTAGCTGCGCATGGTCGTGCGACGGCGATTGCACTCCTTATCGTTGTAAGTGCTTATGGAGTGAAGGAGTGTGTGCGGATAATAGTTATTGTAGCAATATGATGTGTGGTGCAACTATTATATGCTCGCCATAGGAGGAGTACAGTCATGAAAAACAGGTTTCGAGCTTTGTGTCTGATTGTTTTTGTAATCGGTATTATGTCAGTCTCGCTGGCTTGGCAAAAGAGAGAGAGTGACGCTGAGCCATCCCGTCCCTTTGTGGCGGTGTCTTACTTAGCCGAATCTACTCCTGATGGCAAGATGACGATTACCTCTTGGCGCACGCGATATGTCAAGGCTAACGGTGAATTCAGACAAGTGATGCACGGCACCGATAAAGCAGCGGCTTTTGCATATAATGCCCAGGGGTCTCCTGGAACATCATCGCCGGTTCTTTCCGGAACGAATGAAGGTGTTTTTATCAAACCGTCCGACTCTACTGAGCGCAAGTCATTAGGTTCCGACGCTGCTGAGAAATCATGGGACGCCTCCGCTCCTGAGGAAATACATAAGCGATTCCATTCGCACAGTCATCTGAGGAATCACCCGGAATTTGTTCGAATGGATAAATATCTCGGATTTGAAGTCTATGTCATGAGGACGGTCGCCGATGGATACTGGGTTGAAAACAGTTATTCTCCCTTAACAGGTAGATTCCCACTCCGAATGGTTATGCATCAACTTGACGGAAATGAATATACGATTGAGACGGTCAAGGTAGAGTTCAGAGACGTGCCTGACAACTTGAACGAAGACGTTAAGGCTCTACTGCATACTGGAAACCTGGGGGATAAAAATACACCGCCCAAACAATAGAATTCGCATCAACACTCCATACACCAGCGTATCCCTTTATCGACATGAGGATCAGGCTTATAAGCCTGGCCATTCTGTCGTTTTTCCACCTTCTTTGGGTAACGCTCGATAAAGGAGGGCGAACTCGTTGAGGGATAAGGTTTCCGCACGGCGACGCGATGCTCGATTGTTCAAGCACCCTAGCGATTTCATCCGTGAAGCCGAGCGCCCGACGTGCCGCTGTCAAATTATTGGCGATGGTCTTGCGCCGTTGCGCGAAAGCGGCGCGCGCCAGTGCGTGGCTCTAATCGACCACCTCCTAGTGCTTCATTGACAGGACAGTGACCGTATCGTACAGTGCCCCACGTATGACTCGGGTTCTCGTCGACGTGCGTCCTCGGAAACCTCATCTGAAACACCTCAACCCGGTTAGATATTCTATGCTCGCAGAGTCTTTTGATGTTTTTATCAGTTACAGTCATCGCGATGTCGAATGGGTGAAGGACTGGCTGCTTCCTCGACTTGAAGCCGCAGGGTTATCTGTCTGCATCGACTTTCGCGATTTTGAGATTGGAATTCCTAGTCTCATCAACATGGAGAATGCGGTCGAGCGAAGTCGCAAGACCCTGCTCGTGCTAACCCCGAATTGGGTCAAGAGCGAGTGGACGATGTTTGAATCGCTCTTGATTCAAACCGAGGATCCAAGCGGAATCCGTCAGCGCACTTTGCCGCTTATGCTTAAGAAATGTGAGCTACCAAGACGACTTGGGATTTTGACTTATGCAGACTTCACCGACGAGAAGCAATGGAGCGGGCAACTCTCTCGCGTGATTACGGCGATTCGCGGTAGCGCCCCAGCATTAACTCATATCAATGGCTACAAGCTTTTCTATTTTCGCGTAAATCATAAGCTCAGTCTCGCCGCCTTAGCTCGCGCAACCGGTCTTGAACCCGCACTGCTGCGGAAGCTCGAAAAGATTAAGCCGAGAAAAGGAAATCAAGACCCGTCCTTATGGTTCGCCACGTGTGACCGAAACGTTCTTAATCTGCTGGAGAATGCTCTTGATGCCCACGGTCGGCTTGCAGCCGGCAAGCCGGATGACTTCCTCACACAATATATGATGTTCTATGACCGGTACAAGAATTCGCGCGCATCAAGCCATCCCGAAAGCGACCAACTTCAGTTGCGGTTTCAGACGCGGGCGGTGGTCTTTGATTTCGACGGCACGTTGACGCAACCCGCCGATTATTCGACCACCTGGGAAAAGATTTGGGTCGCATTGGGGTATCCAAGGGAAACGTGCTTCGAACTCCATAGGCGGTATCAACAGAAGGAGTTCGATCATCGAGACTGGTGCAATCGTACGCTTGACGCGTTCAAGGCAGCCAAGTTACGCCGCGAGCATCTTGCGGAGATCGCCAAGGGAATACCGCTAATTGACGGAGTCTCTGAAACCCTCACCGAGTTGCGTGAACAAGGGTTGAAGCTATTCATTCTGTCCGGGTCAATCAAGTCAATTATTCGGCACGTCCTTGGGGACATGTACGACGAATTCGAGGAAGTCAAAGCCAACGAACTCAGATTCGACCGCTCTGGGAACATAGCCAAAATCGAAGGAACGCCCTACGACTTTGAAGGGAAGGCTGTCTTTATTAAGCGAATTATCCGGGATTATGACTTGTCTCCTTCAGATGTCCTATTTGTTGGCAACGACTGCAACGATATATTTGCAAGTCAGTCCGGAGCCAGAACGCTTTGCGTGAATGCCCGCCTGACTAATCCTGCGAACGAGGAGCATTGGACCTATGCAATAGGCGAACTGGTCAATCTTCATCAGATACTCAAATATGTTCACCTATAACCTTGCGAAATATTCTCAAGTGATACTCGGCTTTCCGAGACGGGTTTCAACCTGGGCCAGGTTGGCGATCTGTTGGTCGCCTACCCCAACTCCCTGACAATACGAAGCCACTCATCAAGCGTCAGAGTTTCAGCCCGCCTTTGCAGTTCAATTTCAGCCTGACAGAGCACCATGCTCGCACCGCCGTGATTGCTTATCGTTTCTTGCAGCGGCGACGGCGCGCTGCGCAAGTTATTTAGAATGGTCTTTCGTCTTTGGGCAAATGCTGCACTGATCACTTGCCTTAACACCCTTTCGTCGCTAACCGCCGCAGCAACGCCACGCCTGAGGGTCAGTCGGACAACGCTGCTCCATACTTTCGGTGCAGGGCGAGACGAGCGGGGAGCGATGTCAAATAGCTTTTCCGTCTCGCAGTAGGCTTCGACAAGCACCGAAATAAAGCCTCTTTCTCTGGAATCCGGCGGCGCGGTAATGCGGTCGACGACTTCCTTCTGCAAAATCAAAGTTATTTCAGTAAGACAATGACGATGCTCGATTAATCTTTGAAGAATCGCCGTGGAGATGTTGTAGGGAAGGTTGGCGACGACGCGCGCCTTTTTTTCAGGCCCTATGATCGAACAAAAATCGACCGCGAGCGCATCCGCTTCTATCAGTTTGAAATTCCCATAGCCGCCAAATTTTTCGACTAGAAGCGGCACGAGATCACGGTCGAACTCAATCGCGGCAACTTGCGCGCCGCTGGAAATCAACCTGCGAGTCAGCGCGCCGTGTCCCGCCCCGATTTCAATTATCGTCTCGCCTTCACGCGGCGCGACCGCTTCGATCATTTGGCGCACGGCCTCCTGATCAGTCAGAAAGTTTTGCCCAAGGTTTTTCTTCGCCCTAATCAAGTTTATCAAGCGACTCCGCACAAAGTTTTCAGTCATGCAATCAACGGCGGTCAAAGACCGCCTCTAAACCAAAGATGATGTCAGGCGGCTTATCCCTTCCCTTCGTCGCGGGGTCGCGGATAGCCCGTGAGTTCTTTGAAGCCTGCCGATTCGGTAACGATGATTTCTTGTAGCTTTTCAGCAATTACCTGGGCTTGATCTTCTGAGTGATCGGCGTTCACAACGCGAGTCACTTTGTCAGCCTGACAAACGAGCGGCGAAGGCTCGCTTGATGCCGTCAACGCCAGCAGGATGATGGCGCGCATCTCGGCAAGGGGCATCAGCATTTTTTCAAGAACCTGGTTGCTCACCGACTCCTCACCGAAGCGATCAATGGCGGCGTGCTCAAAGACAGTGGCGTTCTGCCGATCATTCATCGCCGGCAACATCTCGCTTGCCTTTCGCAAAACCTCACCGCCACCGGAAATGATCAGCGGGCGATGTCGATGCCGTCCAAGACTGGCTTGCACGATGTTCAGCGCTGCTTCGCTCAAGGATTCGAGCAAGATCGCATCGTACTCCATTGCCGACTGCATGAACTCCGGCGAAGGGCTCCAGGCGGGCTGCGTCGGCCCGACCGTTTCGATGGTTACAACGTGAATAAACGGCAAGCCAACCAGCGCGAACTTGAAGAAGGCTTCGTTCAATCGCTTCGCCTCTTCTTCTAACAATCCGACTTCGACGGCGATGCCGGCGCGGCGCAATTGATCGAGGCCGCGCCCGCGAACGCGCGGATGCGGATCGGCTACTGCGATCACTGCCCGCGCGATGCCGGCGGCGATCAAGGCATCCGTGCAAGGCGGCGTGCGCCCTTGAAAACAGCAGGGCTCCAGGCTGCAATAAAGCGTCGCGCCGCGCGCCAGTTCCCCCGCCTGTTCAAGCGCGTAAACTTCGGCGTGCTTCAGGTGTTCGTAAAGGAAATAGCCTTCGCCGACGACGCGCCCATCGCGCACCAGCACCGCGCCGACCGCCGGATTCGGGCTGACTTGCCCTGCGCCGCGCCGCGCCAACTCAAGCGCCCGCTTCATGAATTGTTCGTCGAGTTCGCTCATTCAATATCGAAAAAGAAATTGCTACAGAGGCGCAGAGACACAGAGGATTTTCTGGAAAGAAAGTATTTCCTGAAATTCTTTCATGTGGCGCTGTGTCTCTGCGCCTCTGTGGCCATTTCTCTGTTCTCATTCGCGGAATCCATTTTATAAGCGATAGCGCGCTTTCGCCGGCACCTCATAGCCTTCCAGCTTGAGGTTATCGAGCTTGATTGACGTTGAAGCCATGAAAGCCAGTCCGTGATCTTCGCCACATAAGAGCTTCGGATACCCTGCCGCCGCAATCATCGCCGCATTGTCGGTCGTCAGAATCGGGCTCGGATAATAGACCGGCGCGTTGAAGTCTTCGGCCTTGAGACGGGCGCGCAGGGCGCTGTTGCAAGCGACGCCGCCGGCCAGGATGATTGTACGCGGCGCGTGACGGACAACGGCCACACGGACGCGGGCGAGCAGCGAGCGAATCACTTTATCCTGGAAACTCGTCACCAGATTGATGATCGTTTCGCTGGGCGCTTCGCCCGCCGGCAAAGGCTCGATGCGATGCTCGCGCACGTAGCGCAGCACGGCGGTCTTCAGGCCGCTGAAGCTGAAATCGAGATTCGGCGAATCCATGCGCGGAATCGTGAAGACCAGATCGGCAGCCCGCGCATCGCCTTGCCGGGCCAGCCGGTCAATCACCGGGCCGCCCGGATAGCCGAGCCCCAGCAGTTTCGCCACCTTGTCATAAGCTTCGCCTGCCGCATCATCGCGCGTCCGCCCGATGATGGCGTACTGCCCTTCGGCGGGAATCAAAAAAAGCGTCGTGTGCCCGCCCGAAACCACCAGCGCCAGCGCCGGGTACTGGGCCGGCGGATTCTCGAAGACAACTGAATAGATATGCCCTTCGATGTGATTGACGCCGACAATGGGCTTGCCAGCCACCATCGCCAGCGATTTCGCGTAGCTGATGCCGACCAGCAGCGAGCCGATCAGTCCAGGCCCCTGGGTCACGGCAATGCCGTCAATCTCCGGCAACGTCAGGCGCGCATCCTTCAGGGCTTGATCGACTACCGGCGCGATGTGAATGAGGTGTTCGCGCGAAGCCAGTTCCGGTACGACGCCGCCGAAGGGCGCGTGCGTTTTAATTTGCGAGGCGATGACGTTCGATAAAACTTTGCGTCCGTCTTCGATGACGGCGGCGGCGGTTTCGTCGCACGAACTTTCAATGCCAAGTATGAGCATGCATGTTTATTCTACACGAGCGCTGCGTTGCATCGAAACGCGCCGCCCGGCAGGGTTGTTTTGACCTTGCGGGTTGACGCGCTGTAGGATGAGCATCAGGCGTGACAAGCGATAAGGAGATCATGATGCAAGCTGCTGTGCTGCACGAATACAAACACCCGCTCGTCATCGAAACCGTCGAAAGGCCGACGCTTGCCGCTGATGAGGTGCTCATCAAAGTCGAAGCCTGCGGCGTCTGCCATTCCGATCTGCATCTTGCAGAAGGCGACTGGCAACAACTTCTGCGGATCGTCAAGATGCCGCTCATCCCCGGCCATGAAGTAGCCGGGCGCGTGGTCGCCAGAGGCGAGGCAGTGACAACGCTCGACATCGGCGACCGCGTCGGCGTCGCCTGGGTCTACTGGACTTGCGGCGAATGCGATCTCTGCCGCGAAGGCCAAGAGAATCTCTGCCGCCATCAAGTCATCACCGGCGCGATGGTGGATGGCGGCTTTGCCGAATTCATCAAGGCAAAAGCTTCGCACGCCCTGCGCATCCCCGACGAGTTGACCTCCGCAGAAGCCGCGCCGCTCTTCTGCGCCGGCGTGACGGTTTATCGCGCCCTCAAGCGCGCCGGCATTTCACCGGGCGAACGGCTGGCGATCTTCGGCATCGGCGGACTCGGCCACCTGGCAGTGCAAATCGCCAGGCATTTCGGCGCGCAGGTGATCGCCGTCGACATCAGCGAAGATAAGCTGGAGATTGCTCGTTCGTTTGGGGCTGAGCGCACCATCAACGCGGCGACAGAAGATGCCGTGAAAGCTATGCGCAAGCTCGGAGGGGCACACGCAGCGGTGGTGACATCGGGGGCGAAGGCGGCTTATGACGCGGCCTTCTACGCGGTGCGTCCGGGCGGCAGGCTGGTCGTCGTCGGCATGCCTGCCGAGCCGTTGACCTTCCCGGCTATCATGATGCGCGAGATCACCATCACCTCATCGGCGACCGGAACGCGCGACGATCTGCGCGAGGTCTTGCAGTTGGCGGCAGCCGGCAAAGTGCGATGTTTGATCGAAACGCAGCGGCTTGAAGCGATCAACGAAATTCTTGAGACGATGCGCCAGGGAAAGATCGCCGGACGCATGGTGTTAACGTTTTAGAGCGATTTGCAACTGTGTGTACCCATGTAGGGAACTCCGGTAAATTACGCGAATCCGTTGGCAATGCGCTCCAAGCCGAAGCGTGCAGAAATTCTCAAAAATCCTGGCTTTTTGGCACGATGAAAACTATTGACTATGGTTGCCCCTTCTCTTACCATCCGAACACGTAGAGTTCCCAATTTGCTTGCTTGCCCCGGTTAAGTAGTAGTGAATGGTTCTGCCCCTTCGGTGTTATGCGTCCGCCGCTGTACGCAGCAAACCGCAGCGCATTCGAGATGAGGGAGCGGTCTCGCCTCACACGCCTGCCCGACCGGCGAATGCTCACTGCCTGCGCACCTCGGAGCAAGCGATCATGGCTCGATTCAAATTCCACCTGACGATTCTTTCGCTCTTCATACTCACGCTAATTTTTGCAGGGCAGCAGCCTGCCCACACCGATTCATCATCACAGAAGTCGGCGCATAAGGTCTTCGATGCAACCTACCGCAGCAGCGCGGCGACGCATAAAGTCATCGTCCAGGCCGATGACCCGGCGCTGAGCGGTTCGCTGCTTTCCGATGGTGCTACGGTCATCGAAGACTACGGCAGCTTTGCGCTGATGAGCGCGCCTGCGGATGCGGCTGAAGCCGTCTCAACTCAATCGCGCACAGGTTCCGCAGTGCGCGATGATATGAATGTGCTGCTGTTGCGGGCTCACTCGTTCGACACAACCGCCGTAAGCGATGAAGAATTTTCAACCTCTTCACTCGGCCCGCTTGAGCCGTCCGACCAACAGCTTTATCTCGTGCAGATGATCGGCCCGGTTAAAAAAGACTGGGTGCGCCAGCTTCAGGATGAAGCCGAAATTGTATCTTACATTCCCAACAATGCTTATCTCGTGCGCGCCACTTCTGAAGGCGTCGCGCACCTCAAGAATCTGAAATCCGGCGACCACAGCTTCGTGCAGTTTGCCGGCTCGTACAAGCCCGAATACCGCATCGCGCCGGAAATCGCCGTCGCTGACGATAAAGTAATCAATGTTACTGTGCAGATCGCCAGCGGCAAGCGCATCAATAAGGATATTGAAGAGATCGCCGCCGTTTCCGAAGCACTGATCGAGCCGCCACAATCGGCGCTCAACTACACCAATCTGCGCTTGCAGGTCAGCGCCCGGCGGCTCGCTGAAATCGCTCGCAAGAGCAACGTCGTCTGGATCGAGCCGTGGACAACGCCCGAACTGCTCGACGAAAAGCAAGGCATGATCGTCGCCGGATTGTATAGCGGCAACAACCTGAGCCCGCATGGCTATCTCGCGTGGCTGGCGTCAAAGGGCATCACCACGCCGCCCGATTTCGCGATTGACATTGCCGACACCGGCATTGATAAAGGCAGCCTAGACCCGGCGGAGATACACAAAGATTTTCTCGGCGCGGGTGGGGTCTCGCGCGTCGTCTATGGGCGTTACGTCGCCGCCCCCGGTCTGGATGGAACCATCAACGACACCGCCGGGCATGGAACGATCAACGCGTCGATTGTCGGCGGCTACAATGACAAAACCGGACTGCCTTACGTTGACAGCGACGGCTATAACCTGGGTCTCGGCATCCATCCGTTTGCCAAGATCGGCGTCTCGAAGATCTTCGGCCCGGATTATTTGAATCCGTCGCTGACGCAGTTGGTCAACCAGATGTACGCCAACGGCGCGCGCATCTCGAATAACAGTTGGGGCTCGTATAATAATGCTTACACAACCGACAGTCAGAACTATGACATCATGGTGCGCGATGCGAGTCAGGGTGATCCGGGCAATCAGGAACTGACGATCATCTTTTCGTCAGGCAACAAAGGCACGGGCGGCAATCTGACTTCGCCGGGCAATGCCAAGAACACCATCATGGTCGGGGCCAGCGAAAACCTGCGCACCGGCATCGATGGCTGCCAGATTGATTCAAGCGGCGCTGACGACATCAATTCGCTCATCGATTTTTCATCCAGCGGCCCGACCACTGATGGGCGTTTCAAGCCGGAGATCATTGCGCCGGGCACACACATACAGGGGGCGCGCTCGCAGGATAGAGGATTCACAGCGGGCGGCGTCTGCGGGCCGGGCAACTATCCCCCGGATCAAACGACCTACACGTGGTCGTCGGGCACCAGCCATGCCGCGCCTGCCGTCTCCGGCGCTGCCGGGTTGTTGCGCCAGTTCTTTCAGCAATCGGTCGGCCATCCGCCGAGCCCTGCGATGGTCAAAGCCTATTTGACCAATGCGGCTACTTATATGACAGGCTTTCGCGCCGGCGATACGCTGCCTAGTCCAGAACAAGGCTTTGGCTTGCTGAACCTCGGTCGCGTGCTCGATGAAACGCCGCGCCTGATGGTGGATCAGGATCAAGTGTTCACCACCAGCGGCAAGGTCTACACCCTCAAAGGCAAGGTTGTCGACCCTGCGAAGCCCTTGCGCATCACGCTGGCGTGGACGGATGCGCCGGGATCGCCAGCCGCCAGCCCTGTGGTCAACAACCTCGACTTGCAGGTCGATGTCGGCGGCAAGACCTATCTTGGCAATCACTTCAGCGGCCAGATTTCAATTGAAGGCGGCAGCGCCGATACCATAAACAACCTCGAAGCGGTCTATGCGCCGCTTGGCTCGTCGGGCGAATTCACCGTGCGCGTGGTTGCCTCCAATATCGCAGGCGACGCCATTCCCGGCGACAGCAACTTCACCGATCAGGATTTCGCTCTGGTTGTCTACAATGCCATCACCTCGGACGGCGGCGGCAGTGGCGGCGGCGGCGGCGGTGGCGGCGGTGGTGGCGGTGGCGGCGGTGGCGGCACCCTTGATTCACCGCCAACGATCAACATCAAATATCCGCTGGGTGGCGAACACATCACGGTCGGCAGCACCCTGCGCGTGCTCTGGGATGCGTCGGATGACAAAGGCATACAGAGCCAGCGCGTCGAGTTTTCGGCTGATGGTCTGACCTACAATCTGATCGGCGCGGTTGACGGCGATACGCGGCAATTCGACTGGCGCGTGCCGGCGATTCCGACGCCGGTGGCGCGCATACGTGTGACGGCGCAGGACGGCGTCAATCTGCCGGTTTCGTCAATCAGTCCGAACCCCTTCCTGATCGTCAACGGGCCGCCCGACAACGTCCCGCCGACCGTGCTGGTGACCGCGCCAAACAAGAACACCACCGTCGGCGGCGGCCAGGCATTGACCATCCAGTGGCGCGAAACCGACAATGTCGGCGTCGTGCAGCGGGTGATCGAGTTGTCGACGAATAACGGCGGCACCTGGACGCGCATCTTGTCGATCAGCGCGCCGAGCAGCGGCGAGAATCAAAAGTATGATTGGGTGGTGCCAATCGATATGGCGACGCTGAAGGCGCAGGTGCGAGTGACGGTTTATGATGGCGCTGGCAATTCGGCGACCGCCGTGAGCGGCGGCAACTTCGATGTCTGGCCGCTGCCGATCATCACCAACGTCGTCTACAACGAAGGCACGCCAGCTAACCTGGAAGTCTCAGGCCGCAACTTCAGGAATAACGAAACCGAGATCTGGGTCAATGGCAAGGTGCTCGGCAAAGTTTTCTGGCAGGAGAAGTACAACGAAGGCCAGGGAGTAAGCCGCAAGGTGTTCAGCAAGGACAAGAAACTCAACAAGAAGGTGCCGGTCAAATCGGAAGTCGACGTTGTCATCAAGCTGCCGAAGACCGGGCAGGAGTCGCCGGCCTTCAATTACAAGCGGCCAAGAAATCCTTGACGCTGGCGCACCCGGCGGCTAACAGCAAAACGCGGATGGCTGATCGCCATCCGCGTTTTTATTTTGTGATGAATCATACACAAGAAACGGCAACCTGAATTGCCGTTGAGTTGACCAGCAGCGCCGTTGGATCATCAGGCGCTTGTTCGTTAAGCGCGACCGGCTAAGGCCCAGGGGTCAGCGCTTTTTTGGCGACTTCGAGCCGGGCTGCTTCAACTCTGTCGCGTTGCGCTTCGGCGCGCTTTGCGAGGCCCTCAAAGTCGGCCAACTGAAGCGCCGGTGTCTCCTCGGACGCAACGGCCAGCGCCTGCCAGAGCGCCCGTTTTCCATGAATTCCGAGCGCCAGAGCTTCGAGGGCTTCGAGCAAACGCAGAGGCCCGCCTGTCGGGTCGTCCAGATGCAGCTTCAGCTCAGTGACCTTTTCGCCGATCCAGGCCGTCGCCTTTCGCGTGCGGCTCTGGCTGACGTTCAACCGAACCATGAGCACTTCAAGCTCCTGGCGATCCGCCGTGATGTCGGCGCGCAGTTCGGCAACGACTTGTTCCATAGGCGTGCCCGATTGCTCCGCCTTGATGAATTCTAGAAGTTCGAGAGCGGCCTCAGAGCCCGCCAGATGATCATTCAGATAGGTCGCGATGTGTTCGTCGGCCATATTCCACCTGTCTTTTATTTACTCATGCGCCCACGCCAAGCATCGCCTAACATCGAAGAGGCCGGGCATTAGACCCGAAATCTAACAGCGATGCTTTCTATTATGGGATCAGTGGGGCGCGCACACAACCGCAAACCGCAAAATGCGGATGACAATCAGCCATCCGCATTTTCAATTTATGATGAAGGCCACAAAACTCAGGCACTCATTCGGCAGCCGCAGAGCAATTCAATCTCAACCTCCGATTGATGTCTCACCGCACCATCGCGGCGCGCGTGTAGAACTTCGAGCGTGTATGGGTTGAACACGACAACATCTTTGACGCCTTGCTGGAGATAAAATTCGCGGCCAATTTCCAGATCTTTTGCTTCAAATCCTTTGCTGATGACTTCAACCACTGCCTCAGGCACGAGCCGGATGGCCTCCTCTTCTTCTTCCGGCTCACGGCAAAAGATTGAAATATCCGGGCGTTTTAATGAACCGTCCGGGAAACTGATATAAACATCCGCAGCGTGAATGCAATCACATTTGGTCTGCGATAAGGCAGGCGACTTGCGAATGCCAGCGCGTATTCGGTCAACCGCCTTCTGATGTTTGTAGAGCGGGCTTGGCTCCCAAATCGGGATGCCGCCGACGATCTCAAGCCTCAGACCAAGCTCGTCCGCTCGCAAGAATCTTGAGTCCATTGCTGCTCCTCAAACGATTGAATCGAATGCCTTCCATATTCACTCTTACAAAAGCAAGACATCTCGCAGGCTTTCAAAAGAACGTCACTGTCGGTTAGGTGGTTTTCGCCTTCAAGCCTTTGTGCGCGCCTTCGTTGGCGACTTCGGCTTGCTCGATGGCGCGGCGCAGGGCGTCGCTCTCGCGCTCGTTTTCGGTCGCAGGGGTCAGCGCCCGCAAGGTCTGCAACTGGCGGTCGGTGCCTTCGCGCAAAATGTCCAGCGCTTTGGCAAGCACCTTGCTTTTCGGGTTGTGCTCGTAAGCGTCTTCAAGCTTGGCGATGCATTCTTCGATGGCGCGGGCATAGTGGCGCAGCAGATCGGCGCGATCCAGTTTCGGCAGTTCGCCCCATTCTTTCTTCTCTTCTTGAGCCTTTTTCTGCGCCTTCGCATCGGTTGGCGCGGGCGTCGGGTTAAGCGCCGCAAGCCGGCGGTCGGCGATTCTCATGAAAACTTTGATGCGGTCGTCGGGCGATTGCGCCTGGCGGACATGGTCGTCTTCTTCTTCGGTCAGGTAATCGCCGGGGATCTGCCAAACAGCGCGGCGCAGGCTCGCCGTCCGCAGGCCGTCACGAATATGTAATGAAGATCGCCCAAGCACGCGGCCCTCAAGCGGCTCAGCGTGCGGCAATTTGAGCCAGGGCAAGCGGGCCGGCGGCGGCATCTGGTTGCGGTTCTCGGTCTTCGGCGGCTTCTCGGCGTCGGGCTCTTTCAAGACCTCGCCGCTGGCGATGGCGATGTTGAGCATCTGCACGCGAAAGCGCTTGGCGCGTTTGATGGCGGCTTCAGCGAATTGCGTGCGCTCAACCGGAAACAGGCGCTCGACAGATTCCAACGTCCGCAGTTCTTTATAAAGCGACTGCTCGATCTTTTTGGCGACGTTGCGCTTGCCATCATTGATCGCTTCAGCACCCTTGACGCATTCGGCCATGGCTTTTTGGAAGACTTCAAGCTCATGTTCGGCGCGTCCCGCGTCATTGCTTTTGACGGCAGCCAGCGCCGCTTCAACGCGCCCTTCGGCAATCTTCAGGTAAACTTCAATCGCCTTCTTGGGAGTGTGCGCCTCGGCGAGCAGAGCTTTCTCCGGCGCGGTCAGCAGATTGGCGAGCGGCGTCGGATCGACCGGCAGCGGCGGCAGGTCATCCTGAGCTTTCGCAGCCGGCGCGAAATAAATCACCAGGCCGACAAGCATTGCTGCCGTTACGGCTCTCAGCCAACGACGGGAGCGAGCTTCCGCATGGGTAGGTTTATGATGATCGCTGCTGTCCTTCATGGTTACTTCCATGGTCACTTCCCTTTTGCGGGCGGCTTGCACTTGCCTTCCTTGGCGAGCCTGGCAAGCAAACTCAGACGCAGGTTAGCGGAATCAATTTCGAGTTTATTTTTCGTCGCATCGGCTCGCCGGGTGAATTCTTGATAAGCGCGTTGCGCCTGCGAACAATCGGTCAATTTATCGAAGGCAATGCCGAGAAAGTAATAGCTGACTGCTACGTCCGGCTTCTGGCGAATCAGCCAGATGAACTCGGCTGCCGCCTGCGGAAATTGTTTTAGCTCGAAGAGCGCCGTCGCCAGGCTGGCATGCGCCGCATAGTTATTCGCGTCGCGCTGCAAGGCGTCGCGCAGCACAGGCAGCGCCGGTTCAAACTGCTTCGAGCGCACGAGGGCTGCGCCAAGTTGAACGCGGGCGTGATTGTCATTTGCATCAATTTCCAGCGCCCGCTGAAAATAACCCGCCGCTTCCGCAGGCTGATCTTTGAAGAGCAAATCGCCCGCCGTCGCCAGCAGCTTCGCATCATTAGGCCGCAGCTTGATGAGGCCGGCAATCTCTTTCATGGCGTCGGCGCTCTGGCCATTTTCGGCCATCAGGCGGGCGATCTCTGTGCGCAGCGCAAAATCGTTCGGTCGCTCGGTGAGCAACGTGCGATAGATTTGCAGCGCCGTTTGCGGCTGCCCTGTGCGCGCGTAGAGCGTCGCCAGCCGCAAGGCGGTGTCTTGCGACGGCTGTGTGCGATAAGCCACAGAGTAATCAATAATCGCTTTGGCGCTGTCGCCGCGTGCTTCGTAGAGGCGGGCGCGGCCCTCGCGCGCCGTGGCGATGCTGGCATCCATGTTGATGGCTTTCGAGTAATCGGCAAACGCCTCCTCGGCTTTGCCCGTGCGCTCTTCGGCAATGCCGAGCAGCGCGTAGATGAGCGCCGTCGTTTCGCCCTGTTCAATGGCGGCGCGCAACTGCTCGATGGCTTTCTGCGGCTCGTTGGTTTTGATCAGCGCGCTGGCGTAGAGCAAGCGCACGCCGGTGATCTTGCCGTCGAGATCGAGAGCGCGGCCAAGCGCAACCTTGGCCTCTTGTGTGGCATCGCGATCCAGCAGCACCTGGCCGAGGGCGCGATAAGCCCGCGCGAAGTTCGGCTCCATGGCGATGACTTTTCTGAGGTCGGCTTCGGCTTCCTTGTCGCGGGCCAGGGCGATCAGCGCCGTGGCGCGTTGATAGTAAGGCTGATAAAGCGACGGCGCGGCGTTGATGGCATTGCTGTAATAGCGCACCGCCGCCGAATGATCGCCGCGCTGCTGGGCATTCTGTCCTTCTTCAAACGCGGCGGCGGCAGCTTGCCGGTCTTCATTGAGGCCGTTGGTTTGCGCTCCGCAGGTCGGCGCGGCGATAATCAGTAAAGTAAGGATAATTATAAAACGAGAATGGCGCATGGCGACGACAACCTCGCAAGCATCATAGCATCCACGCCATTGAGGCATCAACAGAACGATATTTTGCAGCACGGGAGCGCGGCCTGCGGTTCGGGCTGATATACTCGGTGACATGAAGGCCGATGGATTTGTCACGGCAGGCGGCAAGAGTTCGCGAATGGGCCGCGATAAAGCCTGGCTCGAACTTGGTGGCGCAACCATGATTGCGCGAGTCGTGGCGGCGTTGCGACCGGTGACCGACCGCGTGACGATCATCGCCAACCGCCCGGAGTACGCGCGGCTTAACCTGCCGGTCGTCGCCGATACGCATTCCGGCATCGGCCCGCTTGAGGCGATCCGCACTGCATTAGCCAGTTCACAGCAGCCGCGCGTCGTGCTGGCCGGCTGCGACCTGCCTTTTGTCACGGCGCAATTGTTTGCTCATCTGCTGCGAGTTGGCGACGGCGCACAGGCGGTTGTGCCTATGGATGCCGGCGGGCGATTGGAGCCGCTGTGCGCTATCTATTCGACGGCGGCGCTGCACGCAGTGAGCGAGTTGATCGCTAATGGCGACCGCAAAGTAAGCCGATTGTTTGACCGCATCCCGACGCGCTTTGTCGCCTTCCGCGAGATTCAACATCTCGCGGACGCCATGCTTTTTTTTGAGAACATCAATTCGCCGGCAGACTATCAGCAGGCGATTGAGTACCTAAAAAAGCCTGTTTGAGCAGAAAAACGCCAAAAAAATGGTGAAATCACCAAAAAAAGGCTTGCGTTCAGTACAACGCATTACATATACTTGCGGCTCTTGGACATTCCCCCTCAGGCATGATTAGTGATCATTAAGACAACTGACAAGGCGGCGCGCGGTCTGAAATCGGTCTCCCCAGCAGGCGGCCCCTTGGGGTGGGAACCCGAAAATTTATCATTCAAGGGTAGAGGTCGAAGATGACTCTGTTTTGCAAGCTCAGCAGAAAGCATTACTGGTGTACACCGCATCGCTCAGAGGATAAACGTTTAGTGCAAGTCTGTTATGAATGCGGTGCCGAGCGTCTGGCCCGCGAACTGCACACCGAAGAATTGCCTGAAAGCGTGCATCACACGCTGGCAACCGCAACGACCAACCTCACCGGCGTCGTCGTCAGGCCCGGCAAACTGGACAGGCCGCAACGCCGAAGAAACGATCAGCGAGTCGCTATCGGTCAAACCGCTTTGAGCCGGCTGACGCTGGTCAAGTGAGCGAAGATCATTGATGAAGGCTGAATAGGCAGAAGCCTTCCCTTAGATTGATCCTTTCTGCCTAGCGATGTTCATCCGTGGTCTCTTTGGTTGGTTTCTTCAAGCCGAATTTTTCCAGTCGATATTGCAACGTGCGGAACGACAATCCCAGCAGTTTGGCGGCGCGCGTGATGTTCCAGCCGGTCTGCTCCATGGCCTGGGTGATGAGCGACTTCTCTACTTCATCGAACGAGATGCCTTCGGGCGGCAGCTTGAAAGTGAAAGCGCCCGCGCCGCTCGCTTCCTGGCGAATCTCCACCGGCAAATCTTCCACATCAATGGTATCGCCTTCGCATAACAGGATGGCGCGCTCGATGGCCGATTCCACCTGCCGCACGTTGCCCGGCCATGCATAAGTCATCAGGAAGTTGCGCGCCGACGGCGTCAGGCCGCGAATTAGGCGATGCGCCGTGGCGCTGTGCTTGGCGATGAAGTGTTCGATCAAGGGCGGAATATCCGTGCGCCGATTGCGCAGCGGCGGGATGTTAATCGGAATGATGTTCAAGCGATAATAGAGGTCTTCGCGGAAACGGCCATCTTTGACCATAGCTTCGAGGTCGCGGTTGGTCGCCGCAATCACCCGCACATCGACGCGCACAGGCCGCGAGCCGCCAACGCGCATCACCTCTTTCTCCTGCAAGGCGCGCAGGATTTTGGCCTGCATGCTGATGTTCAAGTCGCCGATCTCGTCGAGAAACAGCGTGCCTTTGTCGGCGATTTCAAACTGGCCTTTTTTCTGCGCGTGCGCCCCGGTAAACGAGCCTTTCTCGTGGCCGAACAATTCCGATTCGAGCAAGTTTTCGTTGATGGCGGCGCAGTTGACGGCTTGAAAGATTTCGCCGGCGCGCGGGCTGGCTTTGTAGATCGCGCGGGCGACGCGCTCCTTTCCGACGCCCGATTCGCCCCTGATCAATACCGTCGAAGCCGAGCCGGCAACTTTCAAGATCATCTTCTTGACGCGCTCCATCTCTTCGCTCGCGCCAATGATTTCATCGTCAATGCGATTCAGGCGGCTGAGGGCGCTTTCGACGACCTTCAACAACTGCTCGCGGTCAATCGGCTTTTCCAGATAATCGTAAGCGCCGCTGCGCAGCGCCTCTTTAACCGATTCGACAGAGCCGTGCGCCGTCATCATGACAACCAGCCGCGACGGGTCGTCTCTGAGCAACTCGCTGAGCAGCGTCAGGCCGTCCATGCCGGTCATCTTGTAATCGGTGAGCACGAGGTCGAAATCCTGCTCGCGCGCCAGCTTCAAAGCGTGCTCGCCGCTCTGCGCCGTCGTTACCTGATAGCCGTCGTCTTCAAGAATGAGTGTGTAAATTTCTCGCTGATTGCGTTCGTCATCGACGACCAGCACTTTATTTCTTGCCATTCGCGATTCTCCTGTTTAACAGTGCTGAGTGCCGGGTTGAGGATCGCAGGGAAATTTGCGATTGTGCTCAACTCAGAACTCCGCACTCAGATCTCAGTACTCTTCTTTTCATCTGCTGCCGGCAGCGTCACGGTGAAAGTCGTGCCGCGCGCCAACTGGCTCTCGACGGCAATCCTTCCCTGGTGCTCTTCGATGATCTTTCGGGTGACTGCCAGCCCAAGGCCGAAGCCCGATTGCTTGGTTGAAAAATAGGGTTCAAAAATTTTGCTGAGCGATTCCTCGCTGATGCCGATGCCGGTGTCGCTGACCTTCACTTCAACCTCGCCGTCGTGACGAGCAATCTGCGCGGTCAGATGCCCGCCTGAAGGCATAGCTTGCAGCGCGTTGATGGCGAGGTTGGAGACAAAGGATTTCAAGCGCTCGCGGTCGCCGCGCACGCTGGCCGGGCCGCTCTGTTCGTCAATCGTCACCGCGACGCCCTGCATATCGGCCTGCTGCCGCAACAGCGCCAGCGTCTCTTCGACCAGTTGCCGCAGATCGACCGTCTCAAACGCATATTGCGCCGGTCTTCCATAATTCAACAGGTCGTTGACCAGATGCTTCAAGCGTTCGATCTCGTCTTTGATCGACGACAGCAATTGCGTGAACTTCTCGCGCCGCGCCGCGTCTTCGGGCGCATACTTTTTGTTGACGTGATCAATTGAGAGGTTAATCACATTCAGCGGATTGCGAATTTCGTGCGCCACCGATTGCGTCAATCGCCCGATGACTGCGGCGCGTTCGGATTGATTCAAACGCTCCTCTAGCTCGCGTTTCGATTTCAGCCCGACGATCATCTCATTGAACGTCGTAGCGAGTTGGCCGACTTCGTCATTGCGTTTTACCTCGACCTGAAAATCGAGATTGCCGGCGGCGACGGCGCGCGCCGCGCGCGCGAGTTCCTGAATCGGGCGCGTGAAGCTCACACCAATAGCCACCGCCATGACCAGCGCCAGGATGAGCAGAGCGGTGGTCGAGATCAAGCGAATGTTTGCAAGCTCGCGGCTCTTGGTGGCCAGGGCGAGCGACGCATCATCAATTTTCCTGTTGATGCTTTTAGGATTGGTGACAATGATGATCCAGTTCCAGCCTTTTTGGGTATAGACAGGGATATTATAGGTTTGCGTCTCCTCTCCATGAATCGGCAAATATCCTTCAACCGGATCAACCGGGCCTTCCTGTGTGGTGATATTTTCGGGCACAGGGATGACGGTCTCCTGCATATCCGGGACTGTGCTATCGGCAACCTTCCCATCTTTGTCTGCGACGATGATGTGTTCGACGGTTGGCGGCAGCGTGATCTCGCCATCTTCGAGTTTTCGGTAGAGGAATTTTTCGCTGCTGAGATTCTGGACGGCAATGCCGATGGCCTCAGCAAAATCGCCGAAGCCATCGTTAACCGCGTCTTTGACTTCTCGGCTCTGATGGGCAACTTCGTGATGCGCGCGCGTCCGTGCCCAGTTGTCGAGCAGGATGACGAGCGCAATCGTCAACAATAAAAACGACGCCAGCAGCAAAATCAGCCGCGCCCGAAAGCTCATCAGGAATCTTACTTTATCACTCATAAACGACATCCTGTGGCTTTGATGCCCTGACGTTGGCCTTTGTCACCTGCGCCCGCCGTCTGATTCGCAATCATACCGCACTTTCGCGCCCGCTGCATTTCAACTTCTCAAATGAAGCAGCGATTCGGCTAACACTTTTCGCCCGCCGCTCGTCTTAACCGTCGAACGGCGTGCCCGCCGTGTAAAAGCAGATCTCCGTTGATTTGCCTTGCGCCGCACACTCAATTGCAGTCGAAAGGAAGTCGCGCGATGGAAACTCTCATACAAGACGTTCGTTATGCGGTTCGTCTGCTGGTTCGCCGACCGGGCTTCACGCTGGTCGCCGTGCTCACGCTGGCGCTTGGCATCGGTGCTACCTCGGCGGTTTTCAGCCTCATACAGGGCGTACTGTTGACCCCACCGCCTTATCAGCAACCGGAGCAACTCGTGCTGATCTCGCCCACTCGTGCGGACGGCCAGCAGGCGCAACGCTCGCAAGGCTGGGCTGCGGCGCAATGGATGCAATGGCAAACCGAGGCAAAGTCGTTTGAGTCCATCGCCGCCTATGACTGGTCATTCAACTTTCTTGTCCTGCCGGACGGCAGCGAATCGCTCGAAGGAATGTGGGTCACCAAAGATTATTTCCGCGTCGTCGGGCTCCAGCCCCTGCTCGGTCGCACCTTCATGGAATCGGAAACCGGGGCCACGCCAACGCCAGTCATCATCCTTGGCTATAACCTCTGGCAACGTAGGTACAACGGCGATCCAGACATCATTGGCAAGACGATCCGCATCAGCCGCTGGGACACGCCTCCTACGGTCATCGGAGTGATGCCCCCAGACGTTCGCTTTCTTCCGTCGCCGACAACCGCCCAGGAGCCGAACTACAATGTGAACGCGCAGGTCGATTTTTGGATCCCGGCGGTTCCCGATCAGAGCAGGTTGAAAGAGCCCGGATGGAATGTCGTCGGGCGGTTGAAAAACCGGACACCGCTCAGTGAAGCGCAAGCCGAACTCAACGTCATCGCCGCCGCGCAGGCGCAAGCCGACCACGACTTTGAAGGCATCACGGTCGAGGTGCAATCGCTGACCGCCGAATTGAATCGTGACGGGCGGCGCATCCTGCTGCCGCTGTTAGGTGCGGCGGCACTCGTGCTCTTGATCGCCTGCGGAAACGCTGCTGCCCTGCTGTTGGTGCGCGGCCTACAGCGGCAGCAGGAATATGCGGTGCGTACTGCACTGGGCGCAGGCCGGGCCAGACTTTTCCGGCAAGTCTCTACGGAGAGCCTGCTGCTGGCGCTTCTGGGCGGAGCGTTTGGCGTCGGCCTGGCAGTTGGAACCATCAAGCTGTTCAAGCTCATCGGTGGACATGCCATTCCGCGCTTGGATGCGGTCACGGCTGGCTGGCCTGTGCTGTTATGCGGGCTTGGCGCGGCAGTGCTGGCCGCTGCTTTGGCCGGACTCTTTCCGGCGTTGCGCGCCTCCCGGCTCGACCCTATGCAGGTAATCAAGAGCGCCGGGCCGAAAAGCACTGCGGGACGTGGGGAACGCCGCCTGCTGCGAGGCGTGGTCATGACTCAGACGGCGCTGACGTTGGCGCTGCTGGTGGGCGCTGGCCTGCTGATACGGACGATGAATAATCTGGCCAAGGTTCAGGCAGGTTATGACACCGGACATATCCTGACCATGAGCGTCACGGCGGTGCAGGGAGATTGGTCTAATTTTCACACCCAGGCTTTGGAGCGCGTCGCAAATCTTCCAGGCGTACAGCACGCGGCTTTCGCGTGGGGCGTGCCTTTGACCGGCAACAGTTGGCCCTCAACCATCGAGATTGAAGGGCAACCCGCCGCCAGCAAGACGAGCGAACAACCTTCGCTGCCGCTGCGCGCAGTCACCGAGGATTACTTCAATCTTTTGGGTCTGCCGATTTTAGAGGGACGAGAGTTCCGTTCCACGGATATACGCAAAGCGCCTCCTGTAGCCATCGTTAATCATTCCTTTGCCGAGCGTTACTTTCCAAATGCAAATCCCGTCGGGAAGAAACTCTGGCTGTCCGGGCGGCAGCGACCGTCCACCGAGATCATCGGCGTGGTGACCAATGGCCGCACAGATGATCTGACACAGGCGGCTGCACCGGAGATTTATCTTTCCCTTTGGCAGGCGTCCGCGTTTTCCAAGCATCTGGTCATACGCACGACGGCAGACCCGCGCTCGCTTATGGTTGCTGTCCAAGATCAATTGCGCGCCGTCGATCCAACTGTAGCTATCGAAAACGTCAAGACGCTGGAACAGATTCGCAGTGATTCGCTGGCGTCCCGCGCCTTCGCGATGCAACTCCTGGTTGGGTTTTCGCTGGTGGCGAGCGTGCTGACGCTCGTCGGCATCTACGGTGTGCTTTCGCTCTCTGTGGCAGCGCGCCGGCGCGAGATTGCCATTCGCACTGCGGTCGGCGCTGAGCGGCGAGACATCCTGAACCTGATATTGGGAGAAGGGCTGCGACTGATCGCGGGCGGCGTGATTGCGGGCCTGGCCGTTGCCGTCGCCTTCTCGTGGGTTTTAAGGTCTTTTCTTTTTGAAGTGGAGCCTACCGATCCGGCAACGTTGATCGGCCTGGGATTGTTATTCGGCGGTGTCGCGCTGCTGGCGTGTTGGGTGCCGGCTCGGCGCGCTGCCAGGGTAGACCCGATGGAGGCGCTGCGCTACGAGTAAGCGTAGCACGTGGCATGTTCATGAAGCAGAGGACAAAAGAAATTGCCACAGAGACATAGAGACACAAAGAAAATCTTAAAATTCTCTTGGGTTTTTCAATATTTTCCTTTGTGTCTCTGTGTCTGCGGTGGCCAATCCCCTGTTCTAACGACAGGGCAACTTTGAACGTTATTTACATCACTGAGAATTGCTATCCCTACAATAAGCTGAATTAACTATATCAATGCTAGAAATATCCAGAACCTTCCCACGCTGTTCTCTCTGTAACAACTCGGTTGCCGATTCTTCACCAATCGGTTGCGAAAAGTAATAGCCCTGACCTTGCTCACAACCCAGCGCCTTCACCTGGTCGAATTGCATTACCGTTTCGATCCCTTCGGCAACCACTTCCAGTCCGAGATTGCGTGCCAGAGCGACGACCGCGCGCACGATCTCGCCATTTTGCTCACTGCCGATCCGCTTGATGAACGACTGGTCAATCTTTAAGGTGGTAACTGGGAAGCGGTGAATGTAGCTCAGTGAAGAATAGCCCGTGCCAAAGTCATCCAGGCTCAACTCGATGCCGGCCTGGCTGAGTTGCTCAAGCACGCTCATGGCATAATCGCCTTTCTCCATCATCACGCTTTCAGTGATCTCCAGTTTTAAGCTGCCTGGGTCGAGTCCGGTCTCACGCAAGGTCTCCAGCACCTGCCCGACGATGGCCGGCTGCATGAACTGTTTGCAAGATAGGTTGACGCTGATTTTCATCCGCTTGGTGACCGGTAGAGCCTCTTGCCATCCTCGCATCTGTAAACACGCTTGCTTGAGCACCCAGCGGTCTATCTGTAGGATGAGACCGGTCTCCTCGGCGACAGGGATAAACTCAGATGGCAAAATCAGTCCGCGCACCGGATGATGCCAACGCACAAGGGCCTCGAAGCCGCAGATTCGCCCATTCTCTAGCGAGACGATTGGCTGGTAATTGACTTCAAATTCCTCTCTATCAATGGCACGCCGTAAATCTGATTCGATTTCCAGAAGGGTCAACGCGTGCATGTGCATCCTCGCGTCGAACACTTGATATTGCGCTTTGCCGAGGGCTTTGGCGCAATACATCGCCGTATCCGCATCGCGCAGGAGTTCTTCCGGCTGTTCGTCGTCGCCGCCGGAGTACTTAATGCCGACGCTCGCGGTGACGAACAACTCCCGCCCGGCGAGGCTGAAGGGTTGCTCAAGTACTTCTTGTACGCGCTCGGCTACCCGTTGGGCATCCCCATAGTCTGTAATGCCGTCAAGTAAGATCGTGAATTCGTCTCCGCCTAACCGGGCGATGGTGTCACCGTCGCGCAGACAGATTTCGAGCCGGCGGGCGATGGCGATGAGTAACTCGTCCCCGATCATGTGACCCAGACTGTCGTTGATGACCTTGAAGCGATCCAGGTCGATGAACAGAACGGCGAAGAGGTAACCTCTACGGCGTCGGCAATGATTGACAGCCAGGTTGAGGTGATCAAGAAAGAGCGCACGGTTGGGCAGCCCGGTCAATGAGTCATGGAAAGCATCGTGTAGCAACTGTTCTTCGGCGCGTCGACGCTCAGTGATGTCTCGCGTAAGAATCTGCGTGGCGGGCTTCCCTCCATAAGTGACGGAGGCCATGACCACCTCAACGTCTCGCACCTCGCCATCCAGTCGCACAAACTTTTCCGCTTTAAGATCTGACTGCTGACTCCTCTGCAAGTGCCTCTCATGGGCACGGAAATTTCTACGGTGGTCGGGGTGGACGAAATCGGCGACGGCGAGACCCTGTAAACTCTCTCCACCCACGGCACCGAACAGACTTGCCGCCGCAGGGTTGGCGTAGACGATTCTATCGTCGCTCTGAACGACGATGGCCTCTGGCGACAGTTCGACCAGCAACCGGTATCGCTCCTCGCTCTCCTTCAGCGTCTGCTCCGCCTTGTGCTTATAAAGGGCCACCTCGATGGCCGTGTGCAGTTCCCTTTCTTCGAATGGTTTGATCACGTAGCCGAACGGCTCGGTGACTTTCGCGCGCTGCACCGTCGGGTGGTCGGCGTTGGCGGTCAGATAGACGACCGGGATGCCGAATCGTTGGCGTATCTGGTCGGCGGCTTCGACGCCGTCCATCTGCCCTTGCAACTGGATGTCCATTAACACCAGATCCGGACGTAGCACGCCAGCTTGCGTTATGGCTTCTTCCCCTGAAGCGACCGTGGCCGGCACTTCGTAGCCCAGAGATTGCAGACTGTCTTGAATGTCTAAGGCGACGATGCTTTCGTCCTCAACCACCAGTATGTGAGCCTGTGTCATGCGCGAACTTCCTCCATTTGCTCAGGGAATTTGATCTCGAAGGTCGTTCCCACGCTGTTACGGTATTCCATCTCTCCGTGCATCTGACCGGTCAACATACGCACCAGCTTCATCCCTAGAGACTTGCCCCTGTCGGGGTCAAAATCATCGGGCAAGCCTACCCCGGTGTCGCTCACCCGCAGGACGTAATGCGCCTCGGCGCGTCCGAACGTGATGTTGACTTCTCCGCGCGTGTCCGCCGGGAAAGCATATTTAAGGGAGTTTGACGCCAGTTCGTTGATAATCAGCCCGCAGAGGACTGCCGTATCAATCGGCAGCGATACGTCGTCAACCTGTATGTTGATCTTAACGGCTTCGGGGCGTGTGCGGTACGAACGCGAGACGTGGGCGACGAGCTTTTTGAGATACTCAGCGAAATTGATGCGCGACAGGTCTTTCGACTGGTAGAGCGTTTCATGAATCAGCGCCATCGACTTGACGCGATTCTGGCTGTCTTGAAAGACCGAGAGCACCTGCTCGTCCTTGATGGTTTTTGATTGCAGGCGGAGCAGGCTGGTGATGACCTGCATGTTGTTTTTGACGCGGTGGTGAATCTCCTTCAGGAGCACTTCTTTTTCATGCAGCGAACTCTGATCCTGCTCAAGCGCTCGTTCGAGCGCCCTCTCGGCCTGTTTGCGGGCGGTGATGTCTGTGGCGATGCCAAGCATCTGATTTGCCGTGCCGTCCGGCGAAACGATGGGGCGCTTGATGGTTTGCAGCCAGTGGATTTGCCCGCCGGCGTCTGTGATCACCTCTTCTGGGATGAACTTCTCCTTCAGGGTGTTGATGACTTCCAGGTCGTCACGGCGGAAGCCTTCGACCTCTGCTGTGTTCGGGTTGAAGTCGGCGTCCGTCTTACCTAAGAGGCCATCGACGGAGGTGCCGTAAGCAGCGGCGATAGCTTGATTCACCAGCGTGAAGCGCCCCTGCCTGTCTTTTGCGAAGACGAAACTGGGATTAAGGTCGATGACCTGACGCAGAAACGCCCGCTGCTTAGCCACCTCGGCCTCGGCCAGCTTGCGCTCGGCCACCTCTCTTTGCAATTCACGGTTGGCGGCGACAAGCTGTGCGGTGCGGTTCGCGACGTGTGCTTCCAGACCTTCATTCAAGCTCTCAATCTCAGCCGTCCGCTCGGCGATTCCCAACATCTCGCCGATGCTGTGGCGTATGGCGATGAAGAGAAACGTATCCTCGAAGGCGACCCAGCCGGCGTGCTCAAGCCAGCGCCACTCGCTCGCCGTCAGCACCCCGTAGACCGACTGTGGCCAGAAGACGCCGCGCAGGAAGTGGTCTGCGGCCACCACGATAGTGGCCGGGATGAGCACGCGCCAGTCGCGGTAGAAGGAGAGGAAAGCCAGCGATCCGAAGACATGGAAGTGGGTCTCGATCCGCCCGCCGGTGAGATGGATGAGCAACGCCCCCATCAGCATCTGCCCCACCGCGACCGTGTAGCGTGTGGTGGCGTGGCCTGGACGAAGCACCGCCAGCATAATGGGGAGAGAACTGATGACGCCGCCCAGGAAGACTGCCGCCCAGATGTGCGGGTGGGTGTAACTGGCCGTCCCTGCCCAGGTTTTCGGCGAAACCCACAGGGCTGCGGCGACGCCTGCCAGCCACTGGAGTGCCATCAATCCTGCGAATATGCGGTCTGTGCGTTTGTGGACGAGTTGCTGATGCGCGTTAAAAATCTCCGCGACTCGCCGGGTAGTCGTCTCGCCCCCATCCGGCTTAGGGCTTACCGGCTCAGTGCTTATTGGTGTCATCCAACGCCCCCTGACATTCAGAGTCTGTGCTGAAAAGCGGGCAGCCGAAGACGAAAGTCTCCGCCCGCTCTGACTCTCGGTTATTCAAGATCGCGACGATGGCGCTCCGCCCCGCGTTATCGCCGGAATGCCCGCGTGAACCTGTGATCCCGCCGCTGAACAGCAAGCGTCCTGCGGCGTCGTAAAGAACCGTTTGGCCGGAGGTCATGGCGTGGAAGCAACGCGCCTCGACGCCATCGTCGTCAACAACGACATTAACTCCGGGGATGCTCGCGGCGCTTTGCCAGAGGTCGGTCTTCTGCCAATCGTCGGAAGAGCCTGCGGGTTTGAGGAAGAGCACATACGCCGTCACACGATCTTGTGTCTGGGCCATCAATCTAGCCAATTCGCCGACACTCGCCCGCGAGCAAGGGCAGTGCGGGTGAGCCAGCATGATGAGCGTAGCGCGATCCGTAGCAAGGTGGATGTGGCTTTCGGGAGGCCAGTGGGAAGGGGGAGCCGCGATTGGGCCTGGGGCATTTTCGTAATCCCATAGGAGACCGAGCCCTACGCCGATGATCAACACCCAGGCGGCACAAACCGCCATCAGAATATATTGCCCCTTATTCAATCGCATTGATCTTTAGTCTCGCTCGGCGCGTGTATAATCCAGGATGGACAGAAGACCACCCGAAAGTGTCGGGGAATATTATTCCTCAGGAGCACATGAGAGTTGTTTGCCCGAGGGCAGGCCGCTGCTGATTCAGGCAAGCCGCAGGCCACGCCGCGATGTCAGGTGATCTACAGTAGAATAAAGATTTCTTGATACTGACGTAGGGCCGCCAGTGAACTCAGGCCATCAATCTGACCGACCAAATTGAAGCACTTTGAAGGAATGTCCTGGCGTCGCGCCGCTGTGAAGTGGAATGCCGGTGATCATCGCTCACCGTTCGGCTGTGAGCCTAGCCAGCGCTTCGCTTCATCAATATCCGTGAAGACTTCCAGAATGAAGCCCTGAGATGTGGCATAAACGGCGAACATCCTGCCCCTTTCGAGGTCTGCCGGATTGGCTGCGACAAAAGCCGCCCGTGGCGAGAATAGCGATTTCACCGAAGTCAGACTCGCCCAACGGGAGAGCAGATCACCGGTCGGCGGCAATTCCAGCGAATCCCGCCAATCGAGCAACAGCGACAGCCCCGGTTCAAACGGCGGGCTCGTCACCGCCGCATCGAAGGCCCTGGCAATGTCCATGATGTCATAGTGGCCACTGACGCGGATGATCAATAGCCCGTCTTCGATTCTATAGGCGACTGGCATGGATCAACGCCTCATCAGACTGCCTGAGCAACCAACTCGGCAATTCGCTGCTGGTCTTCCGGTTTGATGCGTGTGAACATCACCGCCATGCCGATGCGTGATTCACTACGAACGACAACGCCTTGTGCATAAACCTCATGGCCATCAGGCAAGGCGAAATTCAAGGTGAGCGAAACGCCCGCCGGCAGCGGATTCATCACGTCCACGTAGACGCCGGTTGCGCTCATATCTGAGATGCGCGTCTCTCCGCGCATACCGGCCCCTTCATAACGCACTTCGACAAGCAAAGGGCGGCGCTGGGTTTTACGTTTATCGTCGTTCATATTTCCTCAATTGCACGATGGCAGACCGTATCTGGCGGCCATCACAGGCCAGGATTAGGGTTTGCCGATTAACGGCTCATACTCAGGATGCCTACGGATGTAAGAGCTTACAAAAGGGCAGAGGGGCACAACTTTCAGGTGATTCTCGCGCGCAAAGTCGAGCGCGGCGCGTGCCAGTCGGCTGGCTATACCCTGCCCTTCCAGTGCGGGCGGCACCTCTGTATGGATGAAGACGATCCGCACCTGGTCGCGCCTGTAATGGATGAAAGCCGCTTGCCCGCCGACCCTGATCTCAAAGCGGCTGTGCGCTTCGTTGTTGTAGACTTTTGTCGCCGCCTGTCCGTCCGTCATTTCAGCCCTCTCCAACCTAGTCGGTGACGATCTCGCCACGACTGTCGCGACAGCCGTGGATGCTGATTGAGCCCGGCAGAATTCCTAGTTCACCTGCACATCCAGCAGAGTGACCCAGTACTGCACCGATTGCAGGCAGAAGCCAAGCACGACAAGGCCGGCTCCGATGGCCCCAAGCATTCGATCCGGGAGATGATCGACTTTCCACTCGATATATGGAATGAGTGTCGCCATTACAGCGCTGACGATGCCGATTACCAGTCCTGCCTCGATGCCGAACTTCAAGCCCTGTACGCCCTGGTGAGCCAGCAGTCCGCTGATTGATCCGGCAATGCCATAGCCGACCGTGCGGTTCAATGATGCTAAGAGCTGCAACTTTCTGAGTCTTGGCCGGGTGTCTGGCTGAAGGTCTGCGGTCGGAGCAAAGCCCAGCTTGTAAGCAAACATCTGCCCTAGCCCACTCAACACGCCGAACCAGATGCCAGGGGCGCGTCCCAGGGCGTATGCTGCTCCGATCCCAAAACTGATCCCTCGGATGACGCTCCAAAGGACTACGTATCTCCAGGGCGCTGGGAGCTTGCCTTCCGAAGCCCGGATAAATTCATGTCCGAAGGTGATGCCAAGCGCGATCCCGCCAGCAATGCCGAAAGCCAGGCCCAGCGGCAGACCTAGTCCGACGCCGAAGAACAGTCCGTAAGTCACCCCTCGCGTGAGCGTGCGCAAGGGGCCGTGCTTCCCGCCAAGTAAATCATATGCCAGATACATACCGCCCATCAGATCGAGCGTTATGCCGATTATACTAATCGCCGCAATGCTGTGCCTGTCCATCCAGACTCCTGCCCTCCGTCTGACCAGCATATTACAGCGCGCATTAATGCTCAAATCTGCAATCAGCATAGGGCAAGAATAGAACAAACGGAATAGCTACCGGAAGATGGGCAAGCTCCGGGTCTCGGTGCCTTTTCACGTGGCATCACCAGGCATTGCGCGCGTTCTTGATTGCTTTGAGCCGGCAAGCGGTACAGACAAAAAAATGTAATATACTTCGCAATCACCGCATACGACGGAGCGCTTCATGCGGTGTGCAATTGCGTATACGGGAAGGGCCACAAAGACACCAAGGCACCAAGCTACACCATGCCTTTGTGGTACTTGGTGTCTTTGTGCCTTGGTGGCTCATCGGCAGGCCGATCTTTCCCCTACATTGATTCGCAAACTGATCTAAACTTGATAAGTATCGATGCAGGCTGAAACGGTAACGGGTTGCAGCGATCAGTTGAAGTGGTTTATGAGAAGTCGCGCTGCCGACTTGTGAAGCATCGCTTTAAGGAAAGCGATGTGAACAGCGCGAGCTTTCTGCATCAATATCATCGCCTCAGGCTTTCATGGCCATTCACATGCGGTTCATCCTTGTTCTGCGACGGCGCGAGATATTATAGTTGATCTATCTTCTTAAACTTGTTGAAATCCTATGACACAAACCTTCAGAAGCGGAATCAAGCGCCTGCTGGCGTTCGCCCTTTTATTGCTGGCGGTCGATCATACAGGCTTTGCACAGCCGAAGCCGATCAAAGATTTGCAGCCAACCGTGATCCTCATCTCGCTGGACGGGTTTCGCAACGATTACCTGGAGAAATACAATCCGCCCAGCCTGAATCTTTTGGCGCGCGAAGGCGTGCGCGCCCAATGGATGACGCCGTCATTCCCAAGCAAGACTTTTCCCAACCATTACGCCATTGCTACAGGGCTGTATCCGCAGAACAACGGCATCGTTGAAAATAATATTTACGACCGTGAAACTCATATCCTCTTCAATATGGATAATCGGCAAGAGGTGCGCAATGGCCGCTGGTGGCTGGGCGAGCCGATCTGGATCACCGCCGAACGGCAGGGGCAACACGCCGCCTGCTACTTTTTTCCGGGAAGCGAAGCTGAAATCCACGGGCTTCGCCCAACCTTCTGGGAACCTTATGACGGCAGCGTGCCGAATGACAAACGCGTTGATACGGTGCTCTCCTGGCTCGATCTGCCGGTGAACCAGCGGCCCACTTTGATGACTCTCTACTTCAGCGATGTTGATACGGCGGGGCATGCGTTCAGCCCCGATTCAAGCGAAACGAAAGACGCGGTGCTCAAAGTCGACCGCGCCATCGACCGGCTGATTACCGGGCTCAAAGCGCGCGAGATTTTCACCAGGGCCAATCTGATTATCGTTTCCGATCACGGCATGACGGCGGTCAATTCTAACCATGCCATTCTCCTGGATCGGCTCTTCGATACCAATCTGGCGGAGAAGATTATCTGGACATCGGAAATCACCGGCATCTTTCCCAGGGCAGGCGAAGAAGATGTAATCTACGATACATTGAAAGCCGGCTTGCCGCCACAGGCAAAGGTTTATCGCAAACGCGAGTTGCCAGCGCGTTTCCATTATTCCAATAGCTCGCGCATCCCGCCGCTGCTGGTTTTGCCCGACGAAGGCTGGATCATAACCAATCGTCAACGCTTTGCCGATATGCAAAAGAAGGGCGATATGCGGCACTTGCGCGGCGGCCATGGCTACGATAATCAACTGCCATCGATGCGGGCGATCTTCATCGCCCACGGCGCGGCGGTCAATAAAAACAAACGGGTTGACGCCTTTGAAAACGTCCAGGTTTATAACATCATGTGCGCCATTCTCGGATTGAAGCCTGCGCCCAACGACGGCAATATGGACGCCGCTCGCGCGGTTCTCGTCGATCACCCTAGCCCTGGCCGGTAAGCCGCGCGCCGCCTTGATGCGGTCAAGGGGTTGGCAGATTTAGTCTTTGGTTTCTTTACCGTACAAGGCTGCGCTTCGCGATAGCGACCGGCTGCGCATGCGTGATTGCCAGCGGCTGCGCGAAATCTCCAGCGCATCGAACTGCTCAACCGCATCTTGAAGCGATTCGCCGCCCGATTGCCGGGCTTTCAAATACAGCAGTGCTGTCCGTATCGCCGTCAACGGCGTCACCAGAATATTCAACAACTGAAAGAGCGCCGAGTTTCCCGACATCGTGAAGTAAAAACCGATCTCCGTCGGGCGTAAGTGATCATCCAGCTTGAGGGTAAACGAGGTATCAACGGCTGCGGCCAGGACGAGCGCCGGAAGCGCGAATTGCAGAATGGCGATGATGAGCACAGTCGTCCATGACCTTTTCATCAACTGGCGGGCGCGCTTCAATGTGGCGCGCACTCCCAACCCTTCCATGACGATCACCGGCGCATACAGGATATAACTGAGAGCCACCCAGATGCCCGGTATGACGAAGAGCAAGGTGCCAATCAAGGTCATCGCCATAATGACCAGCGAGGTGATCGTTAATGTCCACCAGCGGCGTTTGAGCGCCGCCAGCGCCGTGCGTATGCGCAGCGGACGCAAGGGCGCTACCATGAGTTGAATGACCAGGGGAATGGTCACTGCGGAACCGGCGAAGTAGGCGAAGAGATTGGCCACAATCATGCCGCCGAAGATCACTAAGGGGAAAATGATCTTCGCGACAAACGGCGAAAAGGTTTGCGCGGGGCTGAGGCGGTCGAAGAAATAGAGGACTCCGAGGAGCGCAATCAACGGCGCATAAGCGAGCAGAGAAACCTTCAAGAAAATGGGAAAGTGCTCGCTATAAAGCGCAATCGCCTGACGCAACAACCTGCTGCTGCTTTCGATGCTGGCGCGCAACGCCGAACCGAAGCCGCTGGCCGTTTGGGGCCGCTGCGACGGGTCTTTTGCCAGAGCGCTCATAATCAAACGAGCCGTTCGCCTGGGCACCTGGCGATTCTTCTCTCGGACAGGCGGCGGCGTGCCTGTACGGTGCAACTCCATCAACTCTCCGAGCGTGCCGGTGAACGGCGTTTCGCCAGTGAGCATGCGGTAGGCGATCACCCCAAGGCTGTAAATATCGCTGCGCCCGTCTACAGGTTTGCCGGCGCATTGTTCCGGCGACATATAAAGCGGTGTGCCCATGATTGAGCCGAGGCGGGTCAACCCATCGGCGCTCGCCGCCATGAAGGCATTATGGTTATCAGTGGCCGGCGTCTTCACTTTGTCAGTTTTATTACCGCTAATTGGCGGCGCGGTAAGCGAGGATTCGCCTGATGTTGAGGCAAGCAACTGCTCCGGCGCGATAGAGGTGGCGATCAGCGTGTCGGCATCTTCGCTTGACGGTGAAAGAATCAAGGTTGGCGGCTCGATCAACGCAGAGGGGGCGGCGGCTGGCGCTTGCTCTTTTGCTGCGCGTGGCGCATCGGAGGCGGTTGAAGATGCGGCTGACAGAGGAGAAGAATCGCTTGATGGCCGCGCGGCCCCGCGATGCGGGAGGCTTGCGGTGTCTAATTTCACCAGGCCGAAATCGAGCACCTTGATGGTATAGCCGCCGCGCCGGTTGGGTTCCAACCAGATGTTATCCGGTTTCAGGTCGCGGTGAATAATCCCCAGCCGGTGCGCATCATCAACCGCTGAACAGACTTGATCGAGAATGTCTACCACAAAGGCGAGCGGCAGTTTCCCCTCTTCATCCAGCACATCAGCCAGCGTGCAGCCGTCGAGATATTCCATGACCAGATAGGCAACCGTGCCCGCATGGATTTGCGCAAAACCGAAATCCGTAACATCGACTACATTGGGATGGCGCAGCCGTCCGGCGGCCTCGGCTTCGCGCCGGAATCGTTCGATAAACTCATGGTTTTGGGAGAACTGCGGACGGATGACTTTGATGGCCACGGTGCGCCGCGTCCCCAGATGCATGGCGCGATAGACAGCGCCCATGCCGCCCTCGCCAAGTTGCCTGTCGATTCGATACTTGCCGTCGAGCAATTCGCCGCTTTGAAAATCTTGTTCGCTCAACTCTATTCCTCACCCCTGAGAAAGATGATTCGATGGCAGTTGAAAAGCGCATCCTGGTCTCAGCCCAGGAATCATTCTAAGACGCCGGCCTCGCGCCGACAACAAATCTCCGGAGCGGTATTTGTCACTGATCGGTGCAGGGCTGGTTTTCTGAATTCAAATCGATCAGAAGGCAGAAGTGTGGAGCCGATTCCAGAGTCAAGCTTTTTTGTCTGCCCAGCCATCGGTTTTGCAGAACGACGAAAAAGGCACGCCCTGATTCACCTTAGCCTTGCCAAGCGAGGCCAAAAGCAACTAATTTTACGGCTATGCAAAAACCAATCGCCGCGCTTCTGCAAGCCTCCGCCATGATTATTACCTTGCTCATCTCGTTGGCTACGTCATCACTGGCGCAGCAGAAAGACCTGGGCCTTTTCGATGGCCAGGGCGACATCGGGCAGGTGATCAAACCCGGTCAGGCCGTCTATGACGGGAAGCGACAGGAATACACCATCACAGGCTCCGGCACCAATATGTGGCTCGACAACGACGAGTTTCACATGGTGTGGAAAAGCCTGAAAGGCGATTTCATTCTCACAACCAGAGCGCACTTCACTGGCACAGGCGTCGAGGCGCATCGAAAAATGGGCTGGATCATCCGTTCTGGCCTCAAATCGAATGCCCCGCATGTCAATGCCTCTGTGCATGGCGACGGCCTGACCTCTTTACAGTTTCGACGAACCAAAGGCGGGCCGACCGAAGAGATACGCTCATCCTTGCAAGGCGCTGACATCATTCAACTGGAGCGCCAGGGGAGCACTTACATCATGTCAGTGGCGCGCTACGGCGAGCCTTTTGTAACTGAACAGACAACGAATCCGGCGCTCGGCGATGAGGTTTACGTCGGGCTGTACGTCTGCTCGCATAATAAGAATGTCGAAGAAACGGCGGTTTTTTCCAACGTCCGCGTCACCATCCCGGCCAGCCCGCAGTTCGTTCCTTACCGCGATTACATCGGCAGCGATCTGGAGATTCTCGACATCGATAGCGGTCAGCGAAAAGTAATTTACCACACACCCGACTCGTTGCAAGCGCCGAACTGGACGCGCGATGGCAAAGCCTTGATCTTTAATCGCAATGGGAGATTGTACCGCTTCGATCTGGCCACAGGGACGCCAACGGTTCTGAATACGGATTTCGCCATTCACAATAACAACGACCACGTGCTGTCTTTCGACGGCAAGATGATCGGCATCAGCCACCATAGCGAAAGCGACGGCAACAAATCCATCGTCTATACCCTGCCCCTTCAAGGCGGCAAACCGAAGCGCCTCACCGCACAGGGGCATTCGTATCTGCACGGCTGGTCGCCTGACGGAAAATATCTAATCTATACCGCAGAGCGTAACGGCGAATTCGACATCTATAAGATCGCTGCGGCGGGCGGCGATGAAATCCGCCTCACCACTGCCAAAGCTTTGGATGACGGTTCGGAGTTCACACCTGACGGTAAGCTGATTTACTTCAACTCAACGCGCAGCGGCAGTATGCAAATCTGGCGGATGAAACCCGACGGCAGCGATCAACAGCAAGTTACCGATGATGAATATAATAACTGGTTCCCGCACATCTCTCCCGATGGCAAATGGATCGTCCTGCTGTCTTTTTCCAAAGATGTCGCGCCGAACGATCATCCATTTTATAAGCGGGTGTATTTGCGCTTGATGCCCATCGCAGGCGGCAAGCCGCGTGTGATCGCCTATGTCTACGGCGGACAGGGAACGATTAATGTGCCTTCGTGGTCGCCGGACAGCAAGCGGGTGGCTTTCGTCAGCAATACCGATTTGAAATGATCGATCTGAGATCGAATGGCTCGCACAAATTGTCGATAAAAGGAGACCAAATGTTAAAAACCTCTCGCCGTTGTTCAGTCACGTTACTTTGCTTACTTTTCATGGCCGCGTTGCAAGCTGTCGTGACCGGACAAGAAACACCCGCCGTTGTCGGGGCCAAAGAACTGGCGCGCATTGTGCCGGCCAGTTTCTATTTTCAAGGCCAGAGCGGGCCGACGCAGATGCGCAATGCGGCGGCGGCGCGGCTTGCCGCTGACCGGCTGGTCATTGCCGGGCTGGTCGATACGTCAGGCTACGCCAGCGACGTGCGCGCCAGGTACGAAGGCTTTTTCATCACCGACTCGCCGGTCAGCATCGGCGGCCAGGCGCTCGGCACAGGGGCCTATGGGTTCGGCTTTTCAACTGACGGCAAGCTGACGATCAGCGATATTAGCGGCAAAGAAGTGCTGGCGGTTGCGGCGCAGAGCGACAAGAGCTTGAAGCGTCCACGCCCTTTGATGATGACCAAAGCAGCCGACGGCGTGCGGCTTTATAGTGGTCGAAATTACGTGATCGTTGCGGCACAATAGCGGCACAATAAACGAACGATCTTGAGATTGAGTCGAGGCAGTATGCTCAAGCAGGAACAAGTAGAATTGGCGCAAGCGCGGGCTTGCGAGTACCTGGCGAAAGCCGGTATCAAGCTCACGGCTGAGGAGGCGCGTAATATCGAGGTCGCTGATTTTGGCCTGGGCGAACTTGAAGCGACCGGTCTGCAACTGATCACCTACGTGAACACCGCGAGAGTCTGCGCCAAAGAGTTGATCTTGTTTCCACGGCAGACCTGCCCTGAACATCGTCATCCGCCAACAGGCGGCGAACCCGGCAAAGAAGAGACCTTCCGCTGTCGCTGGGGCACAGTCTATTTGTATGTCGAAGGCGACGCGGTCAGGCGGGAAGCGGCTCAGGCCAGCCCGCCGTCTGGCCGCGAGTCTACCTATACGGTCTGGCATGAGATCAGGCTTGCGCCGGGAGAGCAGCAGACGATTCCGCCCGACACGCTGCACTGGTTTCAAGCCGGGCCGGAAGGCGCGGTCGTATCAGAGTTTTCGACGACTAGCCGCGATGAATACGACCTATTCACCGATCCGCAGATCGAACGGCTGCCGGTCACCGCGTGAAGGAACCGACCGCTGCTTATATATGCTTGGATTCGCTTGAAAGGATTGGAGCGGGTGACGGGGATCGAACCCGCAACTTATAGCTTGGGAAGCTATCACTCTACCATTGAGTTACACCCGCATCATTACCTGAAATTGAACGCAGACTGTATTGTGCTGCCCACCGGATACGTTGCGATTGACCATTGCCTGTCGGCGAAATTCGCAAACTGACGTCAGTAGTGCCCACATCATTAACGGGTACTAGAAAGACTCTCCCGTCAATCGGATTCAGAACTGCGAATAAATCAGCCAAGCCTCTATAGTCGCATTTCTTTCCTTTATTGCCAGGCATGCTGTACGCATTAAACATCAGCACGCCATTCTTCACTCGCCCCGTTTTGCATTGAACGCGAAACAAAGTCTGCCCGTCATCAGCAACCAAGTCATACTTATGACCGCCGCCGAAAGGTTGTGACACAAGGTAGCCTGCTTCAATCAGAGCAACGACCACTTTCGCCTCTGTCAAGTTTCCAGTGTCGCTCGTATCTGCCATAATTAATGCTCTACTGTTTCGCACCAAATTTCTACCACAGGTAATCTGATGCAAGCAAGCAGTAGGAATGTTCTAATCGGAACCAACAGGACTTCACCGCAGGCCCGGCACAGCGTAGCGGATCACGAAGAGCGCAGCAAAGAGATAGATCAGCCAGTGGGCTTCGCGGGCGCGGCCCGTCGCCAGTTTCAACAGCGCGTATGAAATAAATCCGAAGGCCATGCCGTCGGTGATACTGAAGGTCAAGGGCATCAATACCAGTGTCAGAAAGGCCGGCAGCGCTTCGGTGAAATCGTCCCAGTCGACATCGCGCACGGCGCGAATCATCAGGCTGCCGACGACGATCAGCGCCGGCGAGGTGACCGGATAGTAGACAAACGTGCGGGCGATCTGCTGGCCGTCGATCAAGACGGTTTCCGGCACCGCGTAGCCGCCGCTGATGGCGCGCACCAGCGGCGAAAAGAACATCGCAACAATAAACAAAACCGCGACGAAGACGCCTACCAGCCCCGTGCGCCCGCCCGCCGCCACGCCCGAAGCGCTCTCGATGTAACTGACCATTGTAGTATTGCCTACAACTGCCGAGCCAACGGTGCCGACCGCATCGGCCAGCAGCGCGCGACCGACGCGCGGCAGCTTGCCGTCTTTCATCAAGCCCGCCTGTTTGGCGATGCCGATCAGCGAGCCGACCGTATCGAAGAGATCGAGAAAGAAGAAGATGAAAATGATGGCAAACAGTCCCTGCTTGATCGCGCCGATGATGTCGAGCTTGAAGGCCGTCGGCGCAAGCGACGGCGGCAGGCTGATGATCGCTTCAGGTCTGGTTACCACACCAAGCGGAATGCCGATGAGGGCGGCGGCGATGATGCCGATGAGAATCGCCCCCTTGACGCCGCGCGCCATCAAAACCATCATCACCAGCAAGCCGGCAAAGGCAACGATGGCCGGCCTGCTTTCGAGATTGCCGAGCGTCACAAACGTGCTCGGATCGAGGCGCACAATCCCCGCCCACTCCAGGCCGATCAGCGTGATGAGCAATCCTATGCCTGCGGCAATGGCCGATTTCAAGGACTCCGGCACGGCGGCCACCAAATGTTCGCGCAAGCCGACGGATGAGGTCGCCACGAAGATGAGGCCGGATATGAAGATCGCGCCGAGCGCCACTTGCCAGGGAATTTTCATCGTCAGCACGACGACGAAGGCAAAAAAGAAGTTATGCCCCATGGCCGGCGCAACGGCGACGGGATAGTTCGCCAACAGCGCCATCAACAAAGTCGAGAACGCAGTGATCAGACAGGTCGAAGTGAAAACCGCTCCCGCATCCATCCCCGCCGCGCCTAAGACGACCGGCTGCACGAAGATGATATAGGCCATCGTCGCAAAGGTCGTCACCGCTGCCAGCGCTTCGCCGCGCAAACTCGCGCCGTGCTCTTTCAGCTTGAAAAGTTCCATGATCATAGGCATCAGGGGTCGGAGGTCGGGGGCCAGGGGTCAGGGTTAGAAATTTCCAGCCTTGCAAATCCAATTTGAAAACCTGATAAATCACCAAGGAAGTAGACCACAGAGAACCTTCAACCAATCCTGACCCCTGGCCCCCGACCTCCGACCCCTACTTCTTCTTCTCTTCTTCGCGCCCCTTGGTAATGTGCGGCGCGAGTTTGTTGTAGCTGTCGAGGACTTCCTGCTTATGATGGGGGCTGGCGGCGTCGAGGATGACGTGGCGAACCATGATCATCAATTTTTCGCGGCGGCCTGCAAAGCGGCCAGTCAAGGGATTCTGTCCTGTCACATCAACTAAACCCTCACGCACCCAATGCCAGAACTGTTTTTGCGTCGTCCAGAATTCGTTGTCATTTGCACAAACAATCCGCGCCGTTTTTTTCGCCATCGCTTTGATACCCGACTGCTTGCTCGAGGTTGGTCGTAAAGAATATTACAAAGCTCTCGCCCCTGCTCATGATTTGCGCTTGAAGAACCAGAGCGCCAGTGAAGGAATGAGGCTCAAAAGAATCGATGTCGCCAGCGGAAAATCAAACTTCCAAGATTTTGGATTTTGGATTTTAGATTGGTGAAAAGTTTCGACTCTGGGGGATTGCCAGCCGCAATCCAAAATCCAAAATCCAAAATTCACTTGAGCACTTCAGCCGCCTTCGCGCCGATGTCGGCGGGGCTGTTGACGACATGTATGCCCGCCGCCGCCATGACCGCCATCTTCTCCGAAGCAGTTCCCTTGCCGCCGGCGATGATCGCGCCGGCGTGGCCCATGCGCCGGCCCGGCGGCGCGGTCTGACCGCAGATGAAACCGACGACAGGCTTCTTGACGTGGGCCTGTACGAACTGTGCCGCCGCCTCTTCGGCGGTGCCGCCGATCTCGCCGATCATGACGATAGCGTCGGTCTCCGGATCGTCATTGAACAGCGCGAGCGCGTCGACGAAGTTCGTGCCGATCACCGGATCGCCGCCGATGCCGATGGCCGTCGACTGGCCGAGTCCGAGATTCGTCAGTTGATGCACGGCTTCATAAGTCAAGGTGCCGCTGCGCGAGACGACGCCGACGCGGCCTTCTCGGTGAATGTGGCCGGGCATGATGCCGATCTTGCATCTGCCGGGCGAGATGATGCCCGGACAGTTTGGCCCGATGAGCCGCGTTTTGCGGTCGCGCAGATAAGCGAAGGCGCGCACCATGTCGATTGCCGGAATGCCTTCTGTAATGCAAACCGCTAATGCCAATCCGGCGTCGGCGGCTTCCATGATGGCGTCGGCAGCAGCCGGCGGCGGCACATAAATCACGCTGGCATTCGCGCCCGTCTGCTGCACCGCTTCTGCGACCGTATCGAAGACGGGAACGCCGTTGTGTTCGGTATTGCCTTTGCCCGGCGTTACGCCGCCGACGATATTCGTGCCGTAAGCAATCATCTGCTGCGCGTGGAAAGAGCCTTCCTTGCCGGTGATTCCCTGGACGATGACGCGAGTGTTTTTGTCAACCAGTATGCTCAAGCTATTCTCCCGATTTAAAACTAGAGGTGCGAATCAATCGCATTAAAAGCCTAAAAAATATAGCACAATGCTTCAGCAGTCAGAAGCAGGATGCAGGGTTCAGAAGTCGGGATTCAGGGTTGAGAAATCAGGGCTTACTCAATAAGCGAGAACGCAACGGCACGCCGGTCGTGCATCAACTGGCTCCTGAATCCTGACTCCTATATCCTTACACATAAGATCCGCCGGTGACCAGAACGACTGCACCGGTGACGTAGTCAGAAAGCGGTGAGGCGAGAAACAGCACAGGGCCGGCGGCTTCTTCAGGTGTGCCCGCACGGCCCAGCGGGATAAAGTTCTTCGCCATGTCGCGCATCGATTGAGGAATGCCGAGTTCGACTTCTTTATCGCCGCGCGTGATCTTCTCCTGCTTCTCTTTGGCCTGGGTCAACCTGGTTTCGATGAAGCCGTAAGCGACGGCGTTGACGTTGATGTTGAAGCGGCCCCATTCTTTCGCCAAGGTTTTGGTGACGCCGACGATGCCCATCTTGCCGGCAGAATAATTCACCTGGCCGGGATTGCCGGCGACGCCAGAGGTCGAAGAGATGTTGACGATCTTGCGTTGCACGCGCTTGCCTTCGGCAATCTCCTGCTTGGCGACTTCACGCATGTAAGGCGTCGCCGCGCGGACGATGCGGAACGGCGCAGTCAAATGAACGTCGATCATCGCGTACCATTGCTCATCGGTCATGTTCTGAATCACCGCGTCCCAGGTGTAGCCCGCATTGTTGACGAGAATATCGATACCGCCGAAGGCTTCGGCAGCGGTCTTGACCAACCGGTCAGGAAACTCGACATCGGTGACGCTGCCAGCGCAGACGATGGCGCGACCGCCGCCGTCGTTGATCTCTTTGGCCGTCGCCTCGGCGACCTCCTGGTCAATATCGTTGATGACGACCGCTGCGCCGTGCTGAGCAAATAAGCTGGCAATGCTCTTGCCGATGCCGCGCCCGGAGCCCGTGACAATGGCCGATTTACCTACAAGAAGCCTGAAGTCTGTCATAGGGATTTCTTCTCCAATGCATGAAATATTGTGATGAACGCCAAGCAGGTGATGATTACACAATCGGCGCGCGCTTTCAAATCCAGCCTTCTTAAATCAACCATTTGATTCGTATTTCATGGAGTCCACTTTACTTTTCATTCTTGGACTTGATAGACTGCCGCCTTATCGAAAACTGAGTTTCCAAGTCGGCAAGGAGGCCCATATGCAAGCTGCTGCTCCTCCACTCACCAACCCGTTCCCGCCGCCGCGCGATAAGGCGACGCTGGCCACTTATCTCACCGAAGCGGCGATGATCGAACATCAGTTCATGTGCCAGTATCTCTACGCCGCGTTTTCGCTGAAGAAGTACCCCGACGCGACGTGTTCGCCAGCCCAGCTTGAGTCCGTGCGCCGCTGGGCCTCGCATATCTACATGATTGCGCGGCAGGAGATGGAGCATCTGTCGATTGCCAACAGTCTGCTGACAGCAATTGGCTCCCCGCCCTGGTTCGGCCACGATAACTTCCCTACACAGTCGCGCTGGTATACCGCCGCCGCGCTACAGCAAAAGAATCGCGGGATGAATGCCCCGGAGCCGTGCGACTTCCCCTTCCTGCTCCAGGCGTTCGATCTATCGGTCGCAAAGCGCTTCTGCTGCATGGAGAGCCCGACGCTTGAATATGTGCCGCAGCAAGATCGAGCGAACGTGACCGACTGGTGTTATCAGCCGGGCGGCTGCGGCTGCGTGCCTGAACTGCCTGCGCCGTTACGGCTGGCGCACAGCTTTGTCGGTGAGACTGATCAATCGGCCAACGCGATTGAGCCGGGAACCGTGCAAGAATTGTATGCGGCAATCAAAAGCGGGCTGCAATATCTCGACCAGGAACTGGGCTCGCAGGCGCTGTTCAACGGGCACCAGAGCGGCCAGTCGCAGATTCTGATGGAGTATGACATCTACCTGTTTTCGATCTGCAACCTCGAAACCGCGCTCTCGGCCATACGATTGGTCACGCAGCAGGGCGAGGGCATCGATGCGCCGCCGGGCTACGACAGCCATTTTCAAAACTACTACGACATAGTGATCGAATTCACAAAATTGCGCGAACTCGACCCCGCGTTCCAGCCGTCGTTGCCATTGCCGCTCGACCCGCAGCCCGAACAGTACACCGATCTGCTCACGGCGGCTGCCGTCAAGGCGTTCGATGACGGCTACGTCGCCATGCTCTATATGCTGGCCGCCTACTATGGGAATTACAGTCCGGCGGCCTACAATCAAGCGCCGTACTTGTTTCAGGCACTGGAGCAGACGGTGTTTGCGCCGACCATGACGATGCTCATCCGCTCGCTCGCCGAAGTGATTGTGCAGTTGCCTGCTGACGCCTCAGGAGCGCCCGCCGGGCCGATCTTCTACCTCTCCCCGGAAGTGCTGAAGATGCTGCGGAACCCAAGCAATCCGGACTTTCTCAACATCAATTTTCACATGGAGAACCTGACCAGGGTGGCCGACCAGTTGAAGAAGATCATCGACCACGACAAGCCGCCGCAAACGCTTGAGCCGAAGTTCCGTTACATCCATCAGAACGTCTTGCGCATGGTTGGTAATCTCCAATACATTTTCCAAAACGGCATCTACCCGAAGTTCACCGACTTACCGGCCTGCCCGCAGGACGAGAGTTGCAGTTGAGGGAGGAAAAAAGATGAGCTACGGAAGGCTGGACATTAACTTTGAAGGCTACTTCATGTGCCGCCTGGCGACCGACCCCGATCCGACCAACGAGGAACGCGGCATGAGCGGCTACACCATGGCGCTGGCGTTTGAAGACCCGCTCGATCAGGTGATCCGTTTGCAAGCCGATGCTGAGTGGCTGCGGCACAACGCCAGAGCGCCGCTGCCGGACATGAAGATCACTGTCGGCGTCTCTGTGCGCAGCCTACAGTTTCAGGGTGCGCTTTACGACGGGGCGCGCAGCCTGCTCGGTGCAAAGGTCTACCTCGATGGCCGTGACTTTCCGCTGCCGGGGCCGACCTTCGAGAGCCGCAACTCGACCGTTGGCAGCGACGATTCGTTTGCCTTCGTCGTCAATCCGTTCAATCTGCGCGTCGAGCAAGCGGAGACCGGCGCGAAGCTCACCGCCACAGACTACGTCGATCCCGCAGACCCCAAGCTGCCGCTCTGGCGAGTCAATGATCCGGGGATCTACGGACGCCGGCTGCCGACCTGCGCGAGCCTCGGCGACACAGAGGTGATGGAAGCCATCAACGTCTTCGATGCCTTTGGCTATTTTCGTGATCGCAAGCGCTACCTGGAGAAGCTGATTCGCGACACCACGGCGGCGCGCGATGCTAGTGACGCGCCGGCGAAACGCAGCCAGATGGAGGCGCGCATCGAAAGTTACAAGAGCCGCATCTATCAGCTTGACTACTGGGGTGACCGCGTGATCAACAAAATCCAGACGAAGGTCGGCTGGGAGTTCGTCATCAACGGCCCGCAAGCTGTCGAAGGCGACCTCGGCGGCACCATCGACCCGACGCAGCCCTGGGGCGTCAATTTCTGGTTCGGCGGCTGGGACGGCGACTTACTGCTCGGCTACATGCGCGGCACCTTGAGCGTGCCGTTCACGCCTGCGGCATAGTGCGGCGGCGGCGCTCGACGCTGCGAGACCAGGGCGATCAACCTGAAGCGGGTCTGTCGTGAGCGGCATCGTTTGTCTGTGAAGCTCAGCCGATATCGACCTGCGCCAGCAAAGGGAAATGATCTGAAGCGTCGGCGGCGGCAAACTCATCGATGATCTCACAACCATTCAGGCGGTCGGCGTAGCGCGCCGGCACGAAGAAATAATCTAAACGCAAATGCGCGTCCCACGTCGGAAACGTGTAGCGCTGCTCGGTTGGATGAAGCAGCCGGTAACAGTCCAAATAACCGGCGTCGAGCATGACCTGTATGGTCTCGCGGGCGATGTCGCGTCCGCTCAACCAGACCAGCGCGCGTATCCAACGCGGCATCCGCCGGGTGTCGAGCAGTTCGCCGGGTGCCAGCGCGTTGAAATCGCCGGCTAACAGGTGAAAGCCTTCCTGATGATGGGCAATGCCTTGCAGCAGCGCGCGAATCTCTCTGGCACGCCGCCGCTCGCTCCACTTCGAGAAGATGGCGCTCAGGTGCAGCCCGAAGATGCGCGCCTGGGTGCCTGCCGGGACAATCTCCAGAAACGAATGCTTAGCGCCTCGCGGATAATGCCACTCGTGGTGGGCGATCTCTATGCGGCTGATGTAGCCGATTGAATGGGCCGGACGCGCCGCCCAGAATGGCAAGCCGGTAGCGTCGGCCAATCCTTTGATGACACGCGGATCAATCGCCTCTTGAAAGACCACCAAGTCGGGGGCAATCTGGCGAATCACCGCCGCCAACTCAGCCTCGCGCCCGCGCCCGCCGAAGCGTATGTTGTAGCTCAACAGCTTGAGCGTCACGGGGTTTCGCCTGCCTCAATAATGGTGAAGTAAGGCTCGTCTAATAAGACATCGCGTCCGAACAGGATGATGTTGGCAGTGGCTTGAATGTTGACGGGCCGCTGCACCAGATGTTGAAGCGCCTCGCGCAGCGGGTTCAAGCTCGGCGCGATCTGCGGCGCTTTATCGCCGAGCGGCTTGGTGTGCAGCGCCGGTATATAAAATTCCGCTTTATCCCAGCAATCCATCGCCTTGGTGCCGATGAGAGTTACATCCAGATCACTCGTCCCCTTGCCGTCGGCGTCGAAAGGCCGCCCGTCCTCATACTTCTGATTGGTGACGACGCTGCCGCGCAGGGCGACGCCGGTTCCTTCAGGGAGCCCGGCGCGTAACTGCTCTTTGAATGCCTCGAAGCGTCTGCGGTCGCCATCAAATCCAAGTTGAATAATCCGTTCAAGGATTTCATCCTCGGTCATCTCCTTCACGTCGCTGCTCATCGTTATGGTTACCCTCCTGTCAACTGATAGGTGTTTGATATGCATACCCTATCCAGACAACAAACGAGGTGAAGTGCAATTCCTGTTCCGAGTCGCAGGAACCTGGTTGAGGTGAGATTGACGGCAAGCCGGAACGCTCAAGACGGGCTTGGCTCGAAATCGATGAAGCCTTTTTCGATGTTGGTCGAAAGGAGCCGGACGCGCACGCGGTCGCCGACATCCATTCCCTGTTCGCCGCGCACCACGCGCCCTTCAGCCGGTGGGGCGATCAACCGCACGAAAGTTCCTTTCCCTGATGCGCCGGTGACGATGGCTTCAAAGGATTCGCCGATGCGATCATGCAGCAGCGCCGCCGCGATGACCTTACGCATCACGCGCTCGACCTTTCTCGCGGCACTCTGCCGCTCTGTGCAATGGTCGGCGATTTCTGCCAGGCGCGCTTCGCTGTATGGCGCGGGCGCATCGGTCAAAGCCGCCTTCAATAAGCGTTGTGTAATCAAATCTACAAAGCGGCGATTGGGCGCGGTCGAGTGGGTGTAATCGTTCGCGGCCAGACCGAAGTGGCCGGCGCTTTTCACGCCCGCACGCACGACCGCATATTCGCCCGCACCTAATAACTTCACGATGCTGAGCGACAGGTCGGGGAAGTGCGCAGCATCGGCGGCTTTTTGCCGCGCCAGGAAATCGGCCAGGGCGCGCGCCTCAGGTTCGGCAGGCAAGTCATCACCGAGTTGGCGAGCAATCTCGACGATGCGCGGCCAGCGTTCCGGTGTTTTCACGACACGCTGAATCGCCGGCAGCCCCCTGGCGTGCAGGTATGCCGCCATGGCTTCATTGGCCGTTACCATGAAGTTTTCGATCAGCGTCCGCGCACGGTTCTTTGGTCGAACCGTCAGGCCGATGACCGCATCGGCGCGCTTTAAGGGACTCGCTTCGACCGTCTCAAAGTCGAGCGCGCCTTTCTTGCGGCGAAGCTCGGCCAGTCGCGCCGCCAGCCGATCTTGCAAACGCAGTTGATCCTCAAGGCCGGCGACCGCCGCGACTTTTTTCGGCGTCGGCCCGCCGCCTTCGAGCCAGTTGCCAATCGTCTCGTAATCAAGCTGCGCCTGATTTCTGACTCTCGCCCGATACGTCTTGCTCGACCGCAGGCTGCCGGTTTCGCTCAGTTCAAGTTCGATAATGATGGCCAGGCGATCAACCTCGCCAAGCAGCGATGAAAGATCGGTAGAGAGATGCTCCGGCAGCATCGGAAACGTCTCGATGCCTGTGTAAACCGAAGTGGTGTTCTGCGCTGCGAAGCGATCAATGGCCGAATCCTGCGGCGCTAGCGCATCGACGTCGGCAATGCCTATGAGCAGGCGCGCGCCGCCATCGGAAAGCGCTTCGACGAATTCAATCTGATCGAGGTCGCGCGATTCGACATTGTCGATTGATGACCAGAGCAGCCCGGTCAGGTCGGCAGGCGACTGAGCATGATCATGAATTTCCTGCGCTGGTTCGACCGCCTCGGCTTCGGCAATTGCCTGCGGCGGTATGTCCGGCGCGAATCCCTCATCTACCATGGCACGGCGCGCCAGTGCGCGAAGGTCGCTCGTCGGTGCTGATTCTTTTACCATAACGGTTTTCCAGAATAGCACAGCAAGTCGAAGAATCCCGCATCAGCGATTGACCATCCGCAGCATCTTCTCGGTCTGACGCGCCCCGGCCACGGCGTCCGGCGGCAGAATTTCAGCGACTTTTTGCAGATCGTCGGCGTTCAGTCTGACGGTCAATGCGCCGATATTTTCTTCCAGATATTTCCGCCGTTTCGTCCCCGGAATCGGCACGACATCTTCTCCTTGCGCCAGCACCCAGGCCAGAGCAAACTCTGCCGGCGTACAATCTTTTGCCGCCGCCAGTTGTTCGACACGCCTGACCAGTTCGATGTTCTTCTGAAAATTCTCGCCCTGAAAACGCGGTATGCGGCGACGCATATCGTCTTCGGCGAAATCGCTCGGACTTTTAATTTGCCCTGTGAGAAACCCGCGACCGAGCGGGCTATAAGGAACGAAGCCGATGCCCAGTTCGCGGCATGCCGGCAGCACCTCTGCCTCGACCTCGCGCGTCCACAAGCTGTATTCGCTTTGCAGTGCGGTGATCGGATGCACGGCGTGCGCGCGGCGCAAGGTCTGTGCAGTGACCTCTGAGAGGCCGAGAAAACGCACTTTGCCCTGCGCTACCAGTTGGCTCATTGCGCCAATGCTCTCTTCGATGGGAACCTGCGGGTCAACGCGATGCAGGTAGTAAAGGTCAATCACTTCGACACCCAGACGGCGCAAGCTCGCTTCGCACGCCTCAGCAATATGTCGCGGGCTGCCATCAAGGCCCTGAGTCTTGTCGTTCTCGTCCCAGATGAATCCGCACTTGCTGGCCAGCACGATCTGCTGTCGCCGCCCGGCGAGAGCCCGGCCTACGAACTCTTCATTGTGCCCGGCTCCATACACGTCGGCGGTGTCAAAAAAGGTGATGCCAAGGTCGAGCGCTCGATTGATCGTCGCCAGCGACTCTGAATCATCACGTCTGCCATAAGCCTGCGAGATGCCCATGCAGCCCAGGCCAATCGCTGAAACCGCAAGTCCGCCCGTTCCCAATTGTCGGTTCTCCATCCTCATCTCTCCTTTGATAGATATGAATCAGACAGCGCATCGAAAACCCTCGACTTCTTGTGGAGCACTTCCGACAACTCTGCCGGAGAACCGGTTTTCACAAGAATCAGATCCCCAATCCATCACTGTCTTACTCATGATAAAATATAAGGCGAGCGAAATACATAGCGATACAAAGCGTATAAAACAATATGCCTAAGATTTTAAGTAATCTGGCGATACTCAAATAAATGAAAATCGGTTAGCCGGGCAACGGCTCAGATTGCCGATTCAAATGGCAACCGCTTCAGCATTGGCTTGCCGGTCTGGCAGGCATGGCTATCCAACCGCACCGCCATCGTGTAAGATGGACGCGTTTAGAGCAATGTTTTTCAGTTAAAGAATAAGAAAGTCGATAAGTCCGGCGAAAGGTTCAGCCTCGATCTGCGCGAGCGCGTCTGGTTCGATAGGCGCTTCGCGCAGATAGGGATGCGGGCAGGCCGGAGCTTGGTTAGTCATGCAAGTACAGGCTTCCCCAAAACGCTCAGGGCGAGTGTGTGTCTGCCGTCTGCCCGCACGACATGAAATCCACAGAGCCTTCCGCGAGTCCTGCGGCGGTCGCCAGCCGGGTTGGCGGCTCGCCGGCGCAGCGCTTGCCTTTGTAATATTCCTCACTATTGCATTATCGCCGCCAGCCAGCCGCACACAGGCAGCGAGCGGCTCAAGCATCAGCCTGACGACAACGGGCGTAGCTTACACGCAGGACTTCAATACGCTTGCCACGAGCGGCACTTCGAGCACGTTGCCTGTGGGCTGGGCGCTCAGCGAATCGGGCACGAACGCCAACACCACATACAGCGCCGGCACCGGTTCAAGCAACGCCGGCGATACCTATAGCTTCGGCGCTTCGGCCAGCAGCGAGCGCGCCTTTGGCACTCTGCAAAGCGGCAGCCTCGTGCCAACCATTGGCGCATGCTTCACCAACAACACGGGCGGCACGATCACCTCGCTCGCGATCTCTTATACGGGCGAGCAGTGGCGGTTGGGGGCGAGCGGGCGCGGCGCGGATCGCCTCGATTTTCAACTGAGCACGACGGCGACCAGCCTGACGACCGGGACATGGATCGACTACGACAATCTTGATTTTTCAAGCCCCATTACGACCGGCACGGTTGGCGCGCTTAACGGCAACAATGCGGCCAATCGCGCCAGCCTGAGCTTCACCATCGCCGGCTTGAATATTGTCAACGGGCAGACCTTCTTCATTCGCTGGGTTGATTTCAACGTGACGAATGCCGACGATGGCCTGGCGATTGACGACTTCTCGTTGACGCCCGTTGGCGGCAGCGGCAGCGGCAACCCATCGGGCGTCGGCGCTGCCAATCCTGCGACGGTGAATCCGGGCAGCCCGACGCTGCTGACCGTACAGGTAATGCCGGCTACAAATCCACCGAGCAGCGGGCTGGCCGTCGCCGCTGACCTGACCGCCATCGGCGGCGCGGCCAATCAAGTCTTCTTTGACGATGGCACAAACGGCGACCTCACGGCGGGCGACAACCTCTTTTCATTTCAGGCAACCGTTGCCGCCGCGACCTCTGTGGGTAATAAAAGCTTGCCGGTGACGATCAGCGACGCGCAGTCGCGCACAGGGACGACAGCAATCCTGCTGACCGTGCAATCGGCATCAAATTGCGCCCGCTGCGGGGTTGAGCGCTGGTCGGTCAAGACCTGCACAGATCCCGATGCCGCCTTGATTGATCCGTTACATTCGACGCCGACAACCATCGCCATCATGCGAAGCTGGCCGAGCCAGTCAAACCCGCCGGTCAACAATCGCATTGCGCCTTACGAAACGACGGCGTGGACGGTCGAAGCGACGCTGACGCTCTACAAAAAAGAAGATGATTCGGATTATCATCTCGTCTTGCAAGACGCCACGGGCAATACCTTGATTTCCGAGATTCCCTGCCCCGGTTGTGTAGGCACCGGCAGTCCCTTTGCCGCCAAGATCAACAACGCGCGAGCGGTCTTCGATGCACAATTGACAGCGACGACCAGTTTTCAGACGGCGAACATTCCGGTGCGCGTCACCGGCATCGGCATGTTCGATTTTCCGCACGGCCAGACGGGAGCCGCGCCGAATCAAATTGAATTGCACCCGATCATTGACATCGTCTTCAACCCGAACTGTCTCTATGGCGTATCGAGTCTCAATTGGTTCTTCAACGAAACCGGCGGCGAAGCGGCCTTACAGGTCAGCGCCAGCGGTGCCTGCCCGTGGACGGCGACCAGCAACGCCGACTGGATCAACATCACATCTCCAGCCTCAGGCTTCGGCAACGGCACTGTCCTCTACGCGGTGCGCGGCAATTCAAACGGCAGCGCGCGACAGGGAACGCTGACGATTGCCGGGCAGACCGTCACCGTAACGCAGGCCGGTGGGCTGAGCCAGAATTGCCAGTATTCGATTGCGCCGCTCAGCCAATCGCCGGGCAGCGCCGGCGGCAGCGGCAGCGTGCTCGTTGCGACCGCCGAGCAGTGTGCCTGGCAGTCAGTCGCTAATGTATCCTGGATTACAATTACTTCTAGTCCGAACGGCATCGGCAATGGCTCGCTGACCTTTTCGGTCGCTGCCAATCCGGGCGCTGCGCGCAAGGGCACGATCACCATTGCCGGCCAGGTCTTCTCGGTCAAACAGCGAGGCAACTGAAGCCGCCGGCGGATGCGGCTACAGACTTAAGCCGGTTGTGGGGCGCTCTTTTTCTTTTCGCCAGGAGGGGTTCCGGCTCCGCGCAGGTTGATGAATTTGCTTAGCATATCAAACCAGAACGGCGCTCCTAAAGAGACTGCGCCTATGGAGATCAACAGTCCCAGCAGTTTTAACAATGTGCGCCAAAATGCAAGCCAACCTCCTGCACACCATGGGAAATACCGTGCTTCATCCTTTGGGTCATTTGTCCATCCCAGCAACAGACTTACTGACTTTATATCTGCCTGGAGTTGTTCGGGATTCGGTTGAGCACCATTTTGACTCGCCTTTTCAGCTTGCGATAAAATCGCAGCGCGAACCTCTTTGTCAGTCGAGAAGCGTTTGACAAGCATAATCGTGTCGACATTGAGCAGCAGGACGATGATGATCGCCAGGATTAACTGAATCCGCTGCGTCCAGCGTTTGTACCAGCCGCTGACCCTGTCCATCGCATCATTGAACCAGCCTTCGACATTCTTCTGTAATTGCTCGACGGCATTCGCGCCCGCCGCGACTTCGTTTTTGGTTTTATCGATCAACACCAGCAAGGATTCTCTCGTATGCCCCTCCGGCAGTCGATTGACGGCAGCTTGAACATTAGCCAACTGGTTGGGGATAGCGGTGGCAAGCCTGCGGCCAATCACCAGCGCCTGTTCGAGTGTATCGGCGGACTTCTTGATCAATTCGGCATTCTTCGGGTTGCCAGCCGAAGCGACTGCGGCGCGGCGCGCATCCAGAATCTTCACAGCGGCGCTCGCCGTATCGAACGCGGCTTTCGCCTGCTCGATCACTTGCTTCTGTGGATCCGTTGGCGCGGCTCCTGCGGCTTGAACGGCCTGGTCATACGCCGCTTTCGCATCGGTCTCTGCCTGAACCAGTGCGGCACGGCCAGCCGCTGAGGCGGCGCACGCCGCCGCTACTTGCGCATTATTTTCATTAGCTCCTGGCGCTTTTCGCGCCTTTTCATAGGCATCATCCGCCGTTTCAGCCTGGGATAGGAGATCGCCATGAGCCGCCGCGACGACCCCGTTGGCGCTCAAAATATCCAGCAGCGCCAGTGAAAAGGTCTTGGCAGGCAGGTAACTTGGAAGGCGGGTCGGTTTATCTGGAATCGCAGCATCCTGCGACATTCCATCAACCAATCCATGATTGTAAACCTGTTGAGCTAAACCAGTGAAGGTCGGATCATTGAGAAGATTCTTAATGCCTCCAAAAAGGTTTTTGCCGCGCTTATTAATCGTCGTGGCAATCCCTTCATTGATTGCCGTGCAGATCAGGCTGAGCACGAGGTAAACGAAGATCACACCGATGGCGACTTCCAGCACGCTTGATCCAAACATGGTCGTTCTCCTTTCATTAGCGAAGGGCGTTGTACATTCCAAACAAATGCTGCGTGTAATTCAAATTTGCGAGAGCTTAGGGAACAATTCCCGATATGTAAAGTTACGATTGGCCGTTTCGGGCTGAGTGTTGAATCGTTACAAAGATAGCGTCATTCGCCGATAGATCACGGCTAAGCCTGGGGGCAAACAATGCCCGCCACCCTGATATGCGAAATCGCTAGATCTATTTCGCGCAGGTCTTATCTCAGTGTAATCTACATACCAAAACTAAACCCGTGGTAGGAATCGGCGGACAGAGGATCGCTGCTTGAATCGGTAGGCAATGAGCCGGCAGGTGCGCCCTGAGCGGCTTGATACGGCGGCAGCGCGCCGGTCAAATGGCGGCAGCGAGACTTGGCAGATCGGTAATCTCCCACGCCGTGTCGTCGCGCAGGACGCGCGAGACCAGCGCCGTGTGGACGCCGTGACCGGTGCGTTCGGCTTCGACGTGACCGAGTATGGGCATGCCGAATAAAGCGAGATCGCCCATGATGTCGAGTATCTTATGGCGCACGAACTCATCGGCAAAGCGCAGACCTTCGCGGTTGAGGAGGCCGCCCTCTGGAGTCAGGATAATGGCGTTCTCAAGCGAGCCGCCGCGAATCAGGCCAGAGTTGCGCAAGGCATCGACCTCGTTGAGAAAGCCGAAGGTGCGCGCGGCAGCGATGTGGCGCGCGAACTGACCGTCGACGATGGCGACTTCGTGCCGCTGGATGCCGATCATCGGATGCGGGAATTCAATCAGGCATGAAATGACAAACGAACTGGCCGGCGCGATGCTCATGCGCCGGTTGCCTTCCGCGACTTCAACCCGCTTGAGAACGCGCAGGAACTGGCGCGGCGCTTCAAGCTTCGCCGTGCCAGCCGCTTCAATCAATTCGATGAACGGCTCGGCGCTGCCGTCGAGAATCGGCACTTCCAAGGAATCAATCTCGATGATGCAATTGTCTATGTGAGAGCCGGCCAGGGCCGCGAGCAAATGCTCGACTGTAGCGATCATTACACCTTGCCGCATGAGGGTGGTGGCGTAACTGACGCGGGCGACGAACTGCGGCGCGGCGGGGATCTCGAAGTGGTTGAGATCAGTGCGGCGAAAAACGTAGCCGCTATAAGCCGGTGCGGGACGCAAGGTCATGCGCGATGGCTCGCCGGTGTGCAAGCCATGCCCTTCAGTCGAGACCGCCCTTGCGAGCGTCGTTTGTCTTATCAAAAGTCTATCCTCTCTCGCTTATTGCACCACAAGTGCTCATCAATAGGCACGGGCCGTGCCAATCAGTTTGCCTGGCAAAAGCAGCTTATTTCAAGCGAAATCGCACCTGACGCGATGAATGCCGTGGTCGCCTGTTGCCTGCCTGCCACAACCAGTGTCGCGCAGCGGGGACAATCAAAAGGCTATACGGTGCTTGCTGCCAGCCGCACATGCCCGCTTCAATTCCTACATCATGACTGGCGGGCTGTGCGAATCCGGTTTGCTGTTTTAGAATGTGGGGTCTGATCGCAGATCATCAACGGGAGCGATGCATGAAAGTCACAGCGAATATTCCTATCGGCGCGACGGCGGAACAGTTGATCGAAGTGACGCACGAAATGACGGTGGCGCACTTCATCGAGTCTATGCCTGCGGTTTACGGCACGCCGATCATGATCTATCACATGGAACAGACGGCAGGAGCAGCGCTCACCCCGCATCTGCCCGAAGGCTGGGTAACGGTCGGCGTTCTTGTCAACGTCAAGCATCTGGCCGCCACGCCGGTCGGCGCGCGGGTCAGGGTACAGGCCGAAGTCGTCGCGGTTGACGACAACACGGTGACCTTCAAAGTCGAAGCCCATGACGGCATTGATAAAATCGGCGAAGGCTTTCACGTGCGCGCCGCCGTCGAGATGGCGCGCTTTATGAAGCGCGTTGCGGCGAAAGCCCGGCAGATTGAATAATCGGTCGTTGTCACCGCAAGCCTTTGCGCACGGGTGCTTGCATGAAGCGCGACGGGCTTGCTAGTTTTGTTGCGACGCGGAGGTGAATGGGGCCTGGTGGTTCTCGCGGGCTTCAAACCCGTTGCGGGTCGCCGAGAGGTGGTCTGGGTGGGTTCGATTCCCACACACCTCCGCCAAACACTTATGTTGAGCGAATAGACCTGTAGCCGTGGGATCAGGCTTCGGGGCTGCATTTGAATCTTCACCACCACAGGAAGGGAACTCATGGCCGACACGCATATCGCCTGTGTGCAGATGGACGTGGCGATTGGCAACGTCGCCGCGAATCGCCAGCAGATCATCGCGCGAATTCGCGAAGCCGCTGACCACAGCGCGCAACTCGTCATCTTTCCCGAATGCGCTTTGACGGGTTACTGTTTCGACTCGCTCGCCGAAGCCGCCGCTTTTGCCGAGCCGCTCGACGGCGAGTCGGCGCAGGCCATCGCCGCCGCCTGTCAGGAAACCAATCTCCACACAGTCGTCGGCTTCATCGAACGTCTCGGTGATCGTTATTACAATGCGGCAATGATCATCGGCCCGGCGGGCGTCGTCGGCAGCTACCGCAAAGTGCATCTCCCTTTTCTCGGCGTTGATCGTTTTCTGACGCCGGGCGACCGGCCTTTTGAAGTCATCACTCTGCCATCGGGCCGCGTAGGGATCAACATCTGTTATGACGCCAGCTTCCCGGAAGCGGCGCGGGCGCTGAAACTGCTCGGCGCGGAGTTAGTGATTTTGCCTACAAACTGGCCGGGCGGCGCATGGCGCACCGCCGAATTCATCGTCAACACGCGGGCCAGCGAAAATCACTTGCACTTTGCCGCCGTCAATCGCGTCGGGAGCGAGCGCGGCTGGCAATTCATCGGCAGAACCAAAGTCATCGATTGCCTAGGGGATACGGTTGTCGAAGCGAGTCGCGAGAAAGAAGAGATCGTTTACGCGACGCTTGATCTTGAATTGTCGAATCGCAACAAGATCGTCAACGTGGCCGGGGCTTACGAATTGGACAGGCTGGCCGACCGGCGACCAGAGTTCTACGGCATCATCGCGCAACCGGTCTCCAAATCGCAGGGCGCGGATTGATTCGCCTGAATGAGGGCAACGCATTCAGACTATTTTTCATGCGGACACGGCCAACTCGCCGGTCGAGCGCCGCGTCAAGATTGAGGCGGTCTCAGGCAGCGTTCAAGTTAGCTTGAACCTTTTTTACCTTGCCGCAGCCGTAGCAGATCATTACTACCGAGTTCGCGCCATCTTCGCAACGATGCGGCACGCCCCAATAGTGTCGATGGTTCGTCAAGAATTCCCAAAGAATCGCCATAACCAGCTCCCTAAAAAATAGTACTTGTCCAATCCAACTGGTGTCTTGGCAAATCAAATGCCGGGAAGTCCAGGGCCGGCTAAGCTCTGGCCATTTCAAGCAGCCGAAAGATTTCGGCGATTCTCCCGGCGGCTCGCCGCGTGACATAAATGACATTGACGTATGCAATCCTTGCAGGCGCGTATTCAAAACAGACGCACAGGTGCCGTAGACAGACCCCGGCGGCAATTGCGTTGCTGGCATCAGGTCACAGAGAATAAGCGCGAAGGAGGCGAAACCATGTTTGAAGGCTTGTCATCCGTGCTGTCCATCTTGACTGCGATGATTACGCCGGCGGTGTTGATTTCGGCTTGCGGGTCGTTGATTCTTTCAACCTCGACGCGCCTGGGCCGCGTCGTCGACCGTGTGCGCGAATTGTCTGACCGCTTTGAACGAATGGCGCATGACGATAAGGAGATTGCGATGGCGAAAGAGAAGCGCGCCATGATCTTTGATCAACTCGACCGTCTGACGAGCCGCGCGCGAATCCTGCAACGCAGCATGACGAGTTTTTATCTGGCGCTGGGCATCTTTGTTGCGACCAGCTTCGCCATCGGAGTGGTAGCGATCACCCGCGAGCGCTATAGCTGGATACCTGTGATGCTGGGCTTGATGGGCGCGGCCCTGCTGTTTTATGGCAGCGTGCTGCAAATCCTCGAAGCGCGCCTGGCGCTGTCAGCGACTTACCGCGAGATGGACTTCATCTGGGAAATGGGCAAGCATTACGCGCCTTCTGAATTGATCAACCAGCGGGATGCACGAAAGAAGAGCATCTGGCGATGGCGATAAACCAGGCGCGGCGTCGCTGGCATTTCAATCTTCAGCCGGGCGCGGGCGGCGCGTCAGTTTATCGAGATTGCCGGCAACAATGTCTGGCAGCATCTGTGTGAAGGCCGAGTGTGGCAAGACGATGTCGCAACCGGCAGCCTGAGCGCGGCGAATCGTTTCCGTCTGGACGTGCGAGACAAAGGCGACGACGGGAACGGCGCGTAACGCCGCTTGCGATTTCAAAAAGGCAATCGCTTGCAGCGGATCCTGGGAAGTGGCTTTCAAATCCACGATCACCAGCAGCGGCAGCGCGGCGGCAAGCGCTTCGAGTTGTTGGCGCGAGCGTATGCGTTCGACGGTGCGCCCGGCAGCGCCGGCGGCCGCATTGATCTTCGCCGCGAAGAACATATCGTCAACCATGAGGCTGATCTTTTCAGATTGCATGACACCTCTTTCCATCGCTTCACCGATTCACTTCTGAAATTGTAGGAAGGCCGGCGGCGGCGGCGCAAGTTTATCCATATGCCTTTGCTGATCGGCAGGGTTCGCCGCAGCGTACTTGAAAAGGCAACGTGGCAACCGCTATCATTGGCCATTCTGACAGCACTCTCAAATAGCAAAATTACGGAGGCATCCCAAATGAAGATGAAAGCACTGTTGTTGTGCGCGTTGCTGTTGAGCATGAGCGCGTCATCTGCCGCTAAAGGGCCGAAGCTTGACGGCGCTTATCGCTACGTCGCGACGACCTTCCCCGGCAGCAAGCAGACCGACGCGGTAATTAAAGGCATGCTCGTCGTTCATGGCAAGTACATGGCATTCGTGCGCGCCGGCGTCAACCGCAAGACGTGGGATCAACAGGAACCCGCCGAAGAGCGTGCGAAGAAGATCATCGCCGCTTATCAAGGACTGGCGGCGACCTGCGGCGAGTTCACCGTAGAAGGCAACGTCATCACCTTGCAGCAACTCGCACAGGCAAGCCCATCGAGCATGGGCAAAACCGTCAAGTGGGAATACAAACTCGAAGGCAACACGCTGAAGATCAAACCGGCCAGCGATTCTGAAGTCGAGTTTGAGTTCGAGCGGCTGCCGGACTAAGGGCATCATCAAACTGCAAGGCGTTCGGGCCTGGCGGCAGGCTCGGTCAATCGGCGCTCTCAGTGGCTTCTCAGCGACAAGCTGAGCGACGGCGTCGAGCGCTTGATCGAGTTGCCGTACAGGCAATCATCAAACGGCTTTCTGACAGTGGAAAAGGCTGCTGGCGCTGGCGTCGGCGGCCTTTCAGAAATGGCTTGATTCCCTGCCCTTCATCATTCGTTATTGAGAACGACAGTTCGACTCATCAGCAATATTTAATTGCGCGCGAGCCGCCGGCTTGCGTCGTCAACGGAGGATAGCTCCCATGAAAACTTTGCGTAGCCTTGTGCTGATCTTGATCGCCTCGCTTGCCTACGGATCGCTTGCGGTCTTTGCGCGACAGGATAAGAACGTCGATAAAGCCGCCGCCAAGTCCAGAGAGGAAGAGATGAAAAAAGCGGCGACCCCGGCTGCCATGCCGCAGGCCGAAGAGAAGAAAGAAGAGCCGAAGAAACCTGAGCCGTTCTCTTCGCCGACCTTTGCCGGACTGCGCTTCCGGCTCATCGGCCCGGCCTTCACCTCTGGTCGCATCATTGCGGTCGCGGTTGATCCTACAGATCACAGCCGTTACTTCGTCGGCGCGGCGTCGGGCGGCGTCTGGAAAACCACCAACGCCGGCACGACCTGGACGCCGGTCTTCGATGGCGAAGGCTCATATTCAATCGGCGTCGTCGTCCTTGATCCGAAGAACCCTTTAACCGTGTGGGTCGGCAGCGGCGAAAACAACAGCCAGCGCAGCGTCTCTTATGGCGATGGCGTCTATCGCTCGGACGATGGCGGCAAGACCTGGAAAAACATGGGCCTGAAAACCTCGGAGCGCATCGGGCAAATCGCCATTGACCCAAGAGATTCCAATGTCGTTTATGTCGCCGCGCAAGGGCCGCTCTGGGGAGCAGGCGGCGAGCGCGGTCTGTTCAAGACGACCGACGGCGGCAAGACCTGGAAAAGCGTCCTGAACATCAGCGACAACACCGGCGTCAATGATGTAGCAATCGACTCAAACAATCCCGATACGCTTTACGCGACGGCCTATCAGCGCCGCCGCCACGTTTACACGCTCGTCGATGGCGGCCCGGAGAGCGCGCTATATAAATCGACCGACGCCGGCGCGACATGGAACAAGCTGCGCACCGGCTTGCCAACCTCCGAGATGGGCCGCATCGGCATCAGCATTTCGCCGGTCGATACGAATGTAATTTATGCCTCTATTGAAGCGGCGGATCACAAAGGCGGCATTTTTCGCTCAAGCGACCGTGGCGCGAGTTGGGAGCGGCGCAATCCGTTCGATACGACGGCGATGTATTACGGCCACATCTTCTGTGATCCGAAGGAGGTTGACCGCGTCTATGTGCCGAACGTCTTGATGATGGTCTCCGACGATGGTGCCAGGACGCTCAGGCCACTCGGCGAGCGTTCAAAACACGTCGACAATCACGTCATCTGGATTGATCCGGCAAACACCAATCATTATCTCGTCGGCTGCGACGGCGGCCTTTACGAGAGTTTTGATCGCGGCGCGACCTGGGACTTCAAATCGAATATGCCCATCGCGCAGTTCTACGATGTGACGACAGACAACGCGACGCCGTTTTATAACGTCTACGGCGGCACGCAGGACAACTTCAGCATGGGCGGGCCGTCGCGGACGCGCTCGGTTTCGGGCATCGTCAATTCGGACTGGTTCGTCACTCAGGGCGGCGACGGGTTCCGCTCGCAGGTAGACCCCGAAGACCCGAACACCGTATATGCAGAGTTGCAGTACGGGGTGCTGGTGCGCTTCGACAAACGCACAGGCGAACGCATGGGGATCACGCCAGCGCCCGGACGTGGCGAAGAGGCGCTGCGCGTCAATTGGGATGCGCCGTTCATCATCAGCCCGCACTCAAGGACGCGGCTCTATTATGCGTCGAACAAGCTCTATCGCAGCGATGATCGCGGCGACAGTTGGGCGCTGGTGAGCAATGATCTGACGCGCCAGCTTGATCGCAACAAGCTGCCGGTGTTCAACAAAGTCCTGAGCGTCGATGCGGTTGCCCGCCATGCTTCGACCGACCCGTTCGGCAATGCCACGTCGGTGTTCGAGTCACCGAAGAAAGAAGGCTTGATCTATGTCGGCACAGACGACGGCTTGATTCAAGTCACCGAAGACGCCGCCAAGACCTGGCGCAAGATCGACAGTTTTCCCGGCGTGCCGGAGATGACCTATGTGGCGCGCGTCGTCGCCTCGCAGCACGACGCCAACACCGTCTATGCGTCATTTGATAACCACAAGCGCAGCGACTTCGCGCCCTATCTGTTGAAGAGCACGGACGCGGGCCGCTCGTGGGCTTCGATCAAGAGCAACTTGCCGGCGAACGGGCCTGTGCTGGCAATTGCCGAAGATCACGTCAATCCAAATCTGTTATTCATCGGCACGGAGTTCGGCGTCTTCTTCACGATTGACGGCGGCAAGAAATGGATTCAACTCAAAGGCGGACTGCCAACCATCTCTGTGCGCGACTTGGCCATTCAGAAACGCGAAAACGATCTCGTGCTGGCGACCTTCGGGCGCGGCATATACATTCTCGATGATTACACGTCGCTCAGAACCCTCAAGCCGGAAACCCTGACGCAGGAAGCCGCCCTCTTTCCCGTGAAAGATGCGATGATGTTCATTCAATCGCAACCGCTCGGCGGGCGCGGCAAATCCTTTCAGGGCGAATCATTTTATACCGCAGACAATCCGCCTTACGGCGCGACCTTTACTTACTACTTGAAAGAAGCGCCAAAAACGCGCAAGCAGCGACGACAGGAGGCCGAGAAAGAGGCTGACAAGAAGGGCCAGCCGGTCTATCAACCGACGCTTGATGAACTGCGCGCCGAAGACGAAGAAGAAGCGCCGGCCATCATCTTTACGGTGAAAGACTCTGAGGGCCGCGTCGTGCGACGGCTCAGTGCGCCAGCCGCGCCCGGCATGAACCGCATCCACTGGGATTTGCGCTATCCGTCGCCGGTGCTCTCGCAACGCCAGATCGACCCTCTCGAAGAAATCTTTGGCGATCCGCCGTCGGGGCCGATGGTTTTGCCAGGCAAGTATTCCGTGTCGATGGGTCGTCGCCTTGAAGGCGTCGTGACGCCTATGGGCACGGCGCAGGAGTTCACGGTTTACGTTGACGGCCAGAGCCAGATGAACCCTGCGGACCGGGCTGCGCTGGTCGAGTTTCAACAGAAGGTGGCGCGCTTGCAGCGTGCGGTGACGGGGGCGCTCGAAACCGCGAATCAGATGAAGACGCGGCTTGGCCTGATCAAGCGGGCGCTTCAGGAAACCCCTGCCGCCGATAACAAGCTAACTCAAGATGCGCAGGCGATTGAACGCAAACTGGACGACATCCTGCGCGCCTTGCGCGGCGACCAGACGGCGCGCTCGCGCAATCAGGACACGCCGCTGGCGATCAACGACCGCGTCGGCACGATTCTCGGCGAGCAGCGTATGTCGTCTTCGCGCCCGACGCGGACGCAGCAGGAGCATTACGCGGCTGCCGCTGCCGACTTCGAGACGACGCTGACCGGGCTGCGCTCGTTGATTGAAGGCGATCTGGTGCGACTGGAGAAAGGCATGGAAGCGGCAGGCGCTCCCTGGACGCCGGGCCGCATTCCTGAGTGGACTAACAACTGAGAGACGAGACTGCGGGTTTGCGGCGCGAACCGGCAGTGCAAGATTATTTCGAGAATCGCTTCTCAAGGTTACAACCCGGCGGCTGATCGCAGGCCGCCGGGCTTTTTTCAGGGCACCTGACCACTAAATTTACCGTCTAAAAAGGACGATTCAAGCGATGGGGCTCCTTTTTTCACCCGCCTTCCTGTGAGCCGCCCGCCGCAAGCGACTATAAATGTTGAAAAATAAAGGCCCGCCACCCGGCCAGGTGCCATTTTATCGAGATTGAAAAAATCTTTCCTTTATTCAAAAAAAAAAGACATATCGGAAATTCTTTTGCGTCTTTCTCATAATAGAGGGAAGGAGAAGCAATCCACGCTGATTGTGTTGATGCATACGGATATTTGAATTTGATTTACGGTGGCGCACCCTCCGCTCAAGCAAATTTGCGCCGCCTCGATTTGGCTGGTTCCTGCTTGCGCCAGCCAATTCCGCACTGTGCTGGTGATCCCCTCCACACAGTCGGGAGAATGAGCCTCAACCCTGCCAAACCGACTTTCGCCTGAGAGTCATGAGGCTCACCTTAAAGGGCGCGGCACAAGGCTGCGCCCTTTTTTCCTTCCCCTCGCGCAAATCCGTTTCCCAATCGCTTCACGTAATCATCGGCGTCTCTAAAGGCAAAGCCACGAACATGATGAATCAAGAGTGTTTCGGTCAATCATCAACGGGGCGCTTGCCAGCACAAAATCCAACGTCAAGAAACGCGCAGCCAAAGCATTCATTGGCCCGCTGTCATCAACTACAAACTGTTACTGGAGGAGAAACTGATGCATAGACGCTTGATTGGTTCGCTTCTGGCAGTCGCCTTGCTCATCGCCACACTAGGTTCCAGCCAACCGGCAGCGGCGCAAAGCAAAGACTCGCTTTACAAACGGCTCGGCGGGTACGACGCGCTGGCCGCCGTGACCGACGATTTCATCAAGGGGCTGGCGACCGACCCGAAGATCAGCCGCTTCTTCATCGGCGCAAGCGATAACTCGAAGGAAAGGATTCGCCAGCTTGTCAAAGATCAACTCTGCGCCGCGACCGGCGGCCCCTGCGTCTACATCGGACGCGACATGAAGGCCGCGCATAAGGGCCTGCACATCACCGAAGAAGATTGGAACATCAGCATCAAGATATTGCTGGGCACGCTCAACAAGTTCAAAGTCAAAGAGCGCGAGCAGAAAGACCTTGCAACGGCGCTGGCGGGATTGAAAGCCGACATCGTTGAGCAATAAACCGGCTTCCGCCACCCCTGGCATCGATCAGATCTACCAAAGAAGGGTTCACGCGAACCCTTCTTTTCTTTTCCTCATAGATCATCCCGCCGCCAAGTGCAAAGCCCCCTCAACCAGGAACCAGAAACCAGAAACTAACCATGATACATATTGGTGATCGGCATTCTTCGGTCGCGACCGAAGGCGCGCGGCGTGATCTTGATGCCGGGCGGCGATTGCCGGCGTTTGTACTCTGCCGCATCGACGCGGTTGATGACCCAACGCACAGTCTCCGGCGAATAACCGCGTTCGGCAATCGAGTCTGCGTTCATATCTTTTTCGATATACAGTTCGAGAATGGCATCGAGCACAGGGTAAGGCGGCAGCGTGTCCTGATCAGTCTGATTCGGGCGCAACTCAGCCGACGGCGGGCGGGTGATGATGTATTTGGGAATCAGCGGGCGCGGGCCGCGCTGATTCACATACTCTGACAGTTCATAGACGAGCATCTTGGGCACGTCTTTGAGCAAGGCAAAACCGCCGACCATATCGCCATACAACGTCGAATAACCGACGCTCATTTCGCTCTTGTTGCCGGTCGATAGCACCAGCCCGCGAAACTTGTTCGACAGCGCCATCAGGATGTTGCCGCGAATGCGCGCTTGCAGATTCTCTTCCGTCACGTCTTCGGCTAACCCATCAAATGCCGACGCCAGCATGCGCTTGTATTGCTCGAAGGTCTCCTGTATCTCGATGACCTGGAAATGTATGCCGAGATTATCAGCCAGTTCTATTGAATCGCGCAATGATTCCGTAGACGAATAGACCGTCGGCATAAAGACTGCGTTGACGTTATCCGGGCCGATGGCATCCGCCGCGATCACTGCGGTCAATGCCGAATCGATGCCGCCCGACAATCCAAAGTAGAGCTTATCGAAACCATTCTTGCGCACATAATCGCGCGTGCCGGTCACCAGCGCCAGATAGGTTTCGGCAACTTCCTTGAGCCCCAGGTTGCTCGGTTCAGGCAGCCTTGAGCGATTGCCAGACGAACGCGGCAACCCATCGAGAATAATCACGTCAAGCGCCGCGTCAGCCGTGACGCGCAGCTTCTCGCGGCGGCGGCGCGGGTCGTGCAGCCGTTCAGAAAAGACGCGCTCGACATTAATGTCGGCGACGATCAAGTCTTCTTCAAAGGCTTTGCCGCGCGCAATAATGTGGCCCGCTTCGTTGATCACCAGACTGTTGCCGTCAAAGACCAGCTCATCCTGCCCGCCGATGAGATTGCAATAAACCAGCGCCACCGCATTGTCTTCGGCGCGCGTGCAGAGCATGCGCTCGCGGTCTTGATTCTTGCCCGCATGAAACGGCGAAGCCGAGATGTTGACGATCAGGTGAGCATCGCCGCCGAGCGCTTGCAATTTCGTCGGCCCGCCCGGATACCAGATGTCTTCGCAGATGTTGACGCCGATGCGCGCTTCGCCCCGCACAAAGACCGGGCAGCGCGTGCCCGATTGAAAATAGCGCTCTTCGTCAAAAACGCCATAGTTCGGCAGGAATGTTTTATGATAAACGTAGACCAACTGGCCGCCGGCAATCACCGCCGCCGCGTTATAAATATCTGAACCATCCGTATCGACGAAGCCGACGACGACCAGCAAATCACCCGCCGCCGCAATCACGCGGTCGAGGGCGCGGCGATTCTCGCGCACAAAATGCGGCTTCATCAGCAGGTCTTCAGGCGGATAGCCGGCGATGGCGAGTTCAGGAAAAGCCACCAGATCAACGCCCGCCTGGCGAGCGCGTTCCAGGTAATCAAGAATCAATTGGGTGTTGCTGTCGAAAGCGCCAACGGTTGGATTGATCTGCGCGAGCGCGACGCGAAGCGTATTCATAATTCAGTTTCCAGTTCTCAGTTGTCAGTTCTCAGTTCCGATCCATAATAAAAGAATAGCAATCGCAGGTAAGAACTAAAAACCGACAACTGGCAACTGAGAACTGCTTACTGGCTTACTTCAACTGTATCGACAATGCCGACGACGGCGGCGTCAATCGGGCAGTCTTTGCAGCCGAAAGCCAGCCGCGCCGAACTGCCTTGAACGATTAACACGGTTTCTTGAACGCCTGCGCCAACCGTATCGACGGCGACGAGGTGGCCCTTTTCATCTTTGCCGTCGACGCCGACCAACCGCGCGATGAGCAGCTTGCGCCCGTGCAGCCGCTCGTCTTTGCGCGTCGCGACGATGGTTCCAACAATGCGAGCAAGTAGCATAATAGGGGTCGGGGGTCGGGGATCGGGAGTCGGGGGAAAGCTTGATGCTTACCGGCCCCCGGCCCCTGATCCCTGGCCCCCAGTCTCACTTCTCTCGTGATTCAAAGGTGACCGGCAGGTTCTCGTCCACCGACGAATGCGGGCGCGGGATGACGTGAACGCTGACCAGTTCGCCGACCCGCCGCGCCGCCGCCGCGCCGGCATCGGTCGCCGCTTTCACTGCTGCTACGTCGCCGCGAACGATGGCCGTCACCAGCCCTGCGCCGATCTTCTCATAGCCGATCAGGGTGACGTTGGCCGCTTTCACCATAGCGTCCGCCGCCTCGATCATCGCCACGAGGCCCTTCGTTTCGATCATTCCAAGAGCTTCCATCAAGTCTCTCCTTGTGATTTTCGTATTCGAGATTACTAATCTCAAACCTGAGTAGCCAGCCGGCGCGGCGCGATTAACGGTTCATCTCGCGGGCGATCAATTTTGCGGCTTCGGTGATCAGCGCCGTCAGTTCGCGGCGCGTCAAGGTCACGGTTTCGTCGCCATTTGCCGGGCTATAAGATTTCGCCGCGCTGCCGACGGCGCAGGTCGCGGCATGCCCCTGGATGAAGCCGCACGCCTGACAGTGGCGGAATTCGGCTGGCATATACCCTGCACGTTCGCGCACGTCGAGCAGCTTTTCGATTGCCGCAGCCGGCAACTCCTGCGGCTTGCCGATGAGCCGCGCGATCAGGTTGATCTTCGCAAAATGCTCCAGCGTCTCCATCTTTCCATAGGCCGCTTCGAGGTCGCTGCCGTAAGCGACTGCCCCGTGATTGGCCAGCAGCAGCGCGTCGTGATGTGGGATGTAGGCCGTCAGCGATTCGGACAACTCTTTGGTCGACGGGGTGCCGTAAGCAGTCAGCGGAATGCAACCCAATGTAAGAATCACCTCAGAAAGCAGCGGCTTGTCGAGCGCCACGTTGGCGACAGCGAAGCCGGTGCCGAACGGCGGATGCGCGTGAACGATGGCGCGCACGTCCGGGCGCAGGCGATAGATCTCGCGATGCATCGCAAATTCGGACGACGGATTACGCTCCTCAGTTCGGAGCTTGGCACCGTTGAGGTCAACCAGAACCAGCGCCTCCGGCGTCATACGGCCTTTGCAAATCATCGTCGGCGTCGTCACCACGCGGTGATCGTCAAGCCGTGCGCTGATGTTGCCGTCCATTGCCGCGACATAGCCATTCTCGTAGACACGACGACCGATCTCGACAATCTCTTCTCTGAGTTGTTGCTCCTGTCGCACCATAGAAGAAGTGACCAGTGATAAGTGACAAGACGAGACAAATGAATAGCGATGAATGAACAGAGGCCATAGCCGAGCGCCACGCGCTCTGGTCACTGGTCACCGTCACTCTCCCTATTCGCTTGAGCTTCTCAGTGTCACTTGCAGAGCGTAATGCTGTCAAGTTGAGAAGCCGCGAATTGACGCCGACAGGCAAGGCTTTCTACACTCCTTGTTGTATGCAGAGACCGCCGGGCAGAATCGGGCCGATCTTATCAGGTTCGCCGAACCAGTGGATCAATCAGGTCAATCAACGCTACGGAGCGCTTGCCGCGCTCGGCGTGACGCCTGAAGAACGCCGCCAACTCGATTCCTGGCTGATCAGCCGATTCGTCTTAGCGACGCTTCGACTCGAAGAGATTGACGTGGCGCGCAAGCCCTGGGCGCGGGACATTGAGCTTGCAAAAGAGGCCACGCCATTCGTAATCGCTCATCTGACCAATGCTTTGCGAGAGATCATCATATTGGTTGGGATTGCAGGCGATGATGCTCAGCTTACGCCGGAGTTGCTCATCAAATTGAGTGGCGCTGACTTTCGCATAAGCGATGACTTAGCCGACCGCTCGACTGTTGCTATACCCGCCGCCTACCTGGCACAGATTATCGAACAGGCTTGCGACTGGTTTGCCGCCGAGTCGTTCGTGGAACTAAATCCCATTGAACAGGCGGCCATCGTCTTCCTGCGACTGGTGACGATTCAACCGTTCGAGCAAGCGAACCAGGCCACGGCGATGGTCGCCGCCAGCTTGTTCACCTTGCGCGCCAAATTGCCGCCCATCGTTATCAAACCGGAGATGCAAACAGCATTTCTGAAAGCGCGGAGGGAAGCTGGCCAGATGAACATGCAGCCGCTGGTTGAACTGATCGCCGAGGCCGTCAGCCTGACCTTAGACGAGATGAGCGGATTCGTGAAACAGGCGCGCGAGGCGCAAAGATAATATTCATTACAAAGGCTGATTGGTCATTCAGCCATTCGCGCTTCAATCAGGTTCTTTAACAGCAACTCTTCAAACGCCGCATCGGCGCTCACCAGCGTGTAGCCGATGCCCTGCGACCGGCAGAACGATTCAAGCCCGTGGGTGTACTCGCCGAGCGCGGTTTTGTAAGCCGCAACCAGCCGTTCATTCACCGTGATCTCGCGCGCCTCGCCCGTCTCGCTGTCGACGAACAACCAATCGCCCGCAGCCTGCGGCGCGAGTTCATCGGCGGCGAGCACTTGAATCAAATTCAAATCGAAGCCGCGCCGCGCCAGCAGTTTCATCTCCGTGCGAAAGCCGCTGGCGTCGAGAAAATCTGAAATCACAAAGATGATTCCGGCTCGCCCGTTCGCCCGTTGATAAGCACGCAGCACGGCGCTCAAATCGGTGCGCGCGCCGGTGCCAGGGGTTGCCGGCAACCGCTCGCCTGGCGCAGGGCTTCGCGGCGCATCGTCTGCGGCAAGCGCTTTTCCATGATCGCTTGCCAGCGCATCGAGAAACCGCAGCACATTGAGCAAGTGACCGCGCCCGCGCCGGGCTTTGAGGCGCTCGCGCAGCAATGCATCGAAGACCGCCACGCTAACGCGATCCAGGCTGCTGATTCCCAGAAAGGTTAATGCGGCGGCGGCGCGGCGCGCAAAATCGAACTTCGAGCGCGGCTCGCCGAATCGCATGGACTCGCTTTGATCGATGAGGATGTCAATGCGCACGTCTTCTTCTTCAACGAACTGTCGCAGCATCAGCCGTTCGAGCCGCGCATAGATGTTCCAGTCAACGTGGCGAAAATCGTCGCCCGCTTCGTACTTGCGAAAGTCGGCGAACTCCACCGATGAACCGCGCCTTGTCGAGCGCCGCTCGCCGCGCATCGTGCCGGGAAAGGCGCGGCGGGCTTGTATACGCAATCGCTCCAGCTTTCTGAGAAAGGCGGGATCGAGCAGGCTGTCTTTTTCCTGACTCATAGACAATCAGTCTGCGCTTGCAGGCAGATCAAGCGCGCGACGGTTCGGTTTCGCGTGGTCGCGTCGTGCTGCGGGTTGCGGCAATCGCATTCAACACATCATCGAGTATCTCATCTGTGCTGATGCCGTCGGCCTCGCCTTCAAAGTTGCGGATGATGCGGTGCCTGAGCGCCGGGCGAGCAACATGGATGACATCACTCGTGGACACGTTATAACGACCGGCAAGCAAGGCGCGCGCTTTCGCCGTCAAGACCATGGATTGCGCGCCGCGCGGGCTGGCCCCGAAGCGCACGTAGCGGCGCACCAGATCGGTGGCGTTGTCACTCGCGGGATGCGTCGCGAGCAGGATGTCTGCCGCCAGTTCTTCGACGTGCGGCGCGATGATCACTTCACGAACCAGCCGTCGCATCTCAATCAACTCTTCGGGTGTGATGACTTCCTGCGCATGGGGGACATCTTCTGCCGTCGTGCGACGCAACACTTCGATCAAATCCGCGCGCGGCGGAAAGTTGATCAACAGCTTGTAGATGAACCGATCAAGCTGGGCTTCGGGCAGCGGATAGGTGCCCTCCATCTCAAGCGGGTTTTGCGTCGCCAGCACGAAAAAGATTTCTTCGAGTTGGTAAGTTTGACCACCAACCGTCACTTGGCGTTCCTGCATGGCTTCAAGCAATGCGGATTGCGTCTTCGGTGTGGCGCGGTTGATCTCATCGGCAAGCAGCAGATTGGTGAAGACCGGGCCATGCTGAAACTGAAACATCTTCGCGCCGGCTTCGCCTTCGACGACGAGGTTCGTGCCGACGATGTCTGCCGGCATCAAATCGGGCGTGAACTGGACGCGCGCAAAGTGCAATCCCATGGTCTCGGCAATCGTGCGCACGAGCAAGGTTTTGCCCAGTCCCGGCACGCCTTCGAGCAAAACGTGGCCGCCCGCCATCAACGCCAGCAGCGCACCTTCAACGATCTCCTGCTGGCCGACAATGACCCGCGCGATCTCCGCTTTCAGCACGTTGAACTTGCCGACGTAGCTTTCAACTTTCTTCTTGATGTCGCCGAGTGTTTGTGATGAATCCATATTAGTTCAGGGACTAGAGACTAGAGGCTAGGGACTAGCGTTGCGGCTTCGGTGCCTTACATGTGGCTGTGGAAGCCCGTTTCAAGACAATCTTGTTTCGGCAATGGACTTTCGATGCCAGCCTCTAGCCTCTAGTCGCCAGCCTCTTTTTTTCACCAGGGCATCTTGAGGCGCACGATGTCCTTCATCTGCACGAGGTGGTTCATATCGTTGCCTTTGATCTGGCGATACGCAAGTTGTTCGATGCTCAGGGAGCCGTCGGTTTCGTGTACGCCGCTGCGCGACCAGGCTTCCGGCGGCGCGCTGTCGAGCGTCTTGATGGTTTCGCTGCGCAGCCACTTGAATTCATCGAGCGCCTGGCGCGCATCCTGATTAATGTAATCGCGTTCGTAAGCCAGACGATCCTGATCGATGTTTTGCAGCCACGGTTGATCTTCGTCGAGAATGCGCTGGTAGCGCGCCAGATAAGCTTCGCGCTCCATATCGCGCAGGTGGCACATGATCTCTTTGATTGACCACTTGTTCGGAATCGGTCGCCAGCGCAGGGTCTCTTCACCAAGCTCTTTCAGCAAATCTTCCAGCTCGTTCGGCAGCGACCGCAGGTTACACAACAGTCTGTCTTTCTCTCTCTGATCCATTTCCTTCTCCAAGTTTTGTTTGTAACGAATCTTTCATTGCTTCTTTGCGGCATCCGGATTGATGGCGTCAAAGTAGCTCTTGACGACTGAGCGCAGGCGCGGCGGCACCTGGCTGCGCTCGACCGAGCGTTCGGCTTCGCGGCGGTATTGCGGATAGGCGGAGGTGTAAGGAGCGCGCGATGCGCCCTTGCCGGCTGGCGATTTCAAGTAGAGAAATTCGCCGCCCGCGCCGCGTTGCGGGTTGCCGCTCAAGCGGGCGTCGCGGCCCTGCCCTGTACGTCCGCGCGGCCCATCGGTCTTCTCGCTAAGTCCTCCGGCAGCGCGCATGATCTCGCGACCTGCGCGCTCGTCTTCAGGGTTAGGCGTGCCGCGACCGCTGCGATTGTTGGCTTGTGGCTGATCCGCTTCGCCGCCATTTGGCTGGCGATTGCCCGCCTGGTTGGCGTCGCGGCGGTCGAACTGCTCGCCCCACTTGGCGAGGTTTTGCGCCATGCCTGCGACCATGGATTTAGCCTGCTGATTCTCCATCATCAAGCGGGCGGCGGCTTGCAGTTCGCGCTTCAACTGCTCCTGATTGCCGAGCGCGCGGGCGAACTGCTCAAGCTGTTCGGGCGTGATCTGCTTCGCCAGTTGCTCAGCCATCTGCTGCATCTCTTTCGACTGCGCGATCTTTGAGAAGTCACGCGCCACCAGTTCGGCAGATTGCTGCAAGCGTTTGATGTCATCGGGCGAGAGCTTACCGTCACGCAACTCGGCGGCTTTCTTCAACAACTCCTCGGAAAGCTGCGGCAGCATCTTCCCTGCCTGGTCAGCGGCCAGATTGGTTAATGGATTCGCCGGGTCTTTAGCCGTCTCCGTATTCGGCTGATTCGGCTGCGCGTCCGGCTCGCCGCTCGGCGGCCCGTCAGCTTTGGGCGTTGCTTCGCTGGCAGATGGCGGATTGCCGCTTTGCGGGTTGGCGTTCGGGTCATTCGCCTTCGCCTGCGTGTTGCCCGAAGGCTGTCCGGCATCATTCTGCGGTGATCGATTCGGCGGCTGTCCTTGCTGGTTATCGCCCGGCGATTGGCGATTGTCTGGTTGATTACTTTCAGCCTTCGGCGGCTGATTCGCAGCCGACTGATCGGCATCCGTATTCGCCTGATGTGGCTGGCGTGTCGAAGTCTTCGCTTGTCGTTCGCCCTTGGCGCGGCCCTGTGGCGGTTGATTGGCCGTCGTCGCTTGCGGCTCGGCGGCATTTGCATTTGGCGGGCGAGGCTCGGTTTTCGCGTCGCGGTTCGGCTCACCTGCCTGTGCAACGGCTGCTGATTGATTCGCCGGCTCTTTGGTTTTGCCTGGTCGGCGGTTTCTGGCTGGCGCTTGCTTATCGGCAGGGCTCGCCTGCGCGCTCTGGTCTTCATCGCGCGCCGCCGATGCGTCAGCGGCCTGCGCGCTCTGGTTCACGTCATCTTGATTGCGCTGCGCCTTGCGCTCCGGCTCGACGGCATTGCGCAGCCGCTTCTCGGCGACATTGACGATCTCATCGGCGCGGGTTGCGGCAAGCTCCGCATGACGATTGCGTATGCGTTCTTCAAGCGCGCTCAATTGCTTCAAAGCCTCGGCGCGGGATTCAGGCGACATCCTGAATGATCGGCCAAGCGCTGCCTGTTCTCTCGCCAGTTTCGCCGTTTCGCTTTCGGCGGGCGCAAGCCTGGCAATCGCTTCGCCGACCTGTTCAAGCTGCTGGCCGGCAGTTTGAATATCGGCCTGCGCTTCAACAATCGCCTCGCCGCCGGGAAGCTGTTTTGTAGGAATCATTACCGAAGTGGCAAACGCCGCAATGCCGACGAGAGCGACGGCGTGCCAGGCGCGCAAGCGATAAGGCGCTACGCTGGCGGCTCGCTTGTCGGCGAGACGCGCGGCGGCATCATCGATCAAGGCCCGTTCAACCTGGCGCTGCGGCCCGCCTTGTTGGAGAATCTGATGAGCCGTGGTCACACGATCTTCGAGATTGAAGGCGCGGTCGATCAAGAAAGCGGCGTCTTTGCCGCTCGCCCGCCTTCGATGCCAGTGCCAGGCCAGCCCGCCCGCTATAGTAATCACCGCTACAATCTCAAACGACCAGTGCAGGCGCACCACTTGCAGCCGCGCCAGCACAACGAGTGCAGCGGCGACCAGGCCGCTGGCTAAGAGGGCTAAGGCGATGCGGTCTTGCAGCGCCAGCCATCGCCTGCGCCACATCACAGCGCGCTCAAAGGTTTGCAATTTCGCTGCGGCTTCGTTCATATCCAGTTCCTAACCCTGTGCAATCGCCGGTAACTCAAGAACAGACTCAAGGCCGTCAACAACAGATAGAATAGCACCTGACAGATCCAAACCGGAACGCCGCCGAGCCACGCGCCAGGAATGGGCGGCACGCCCGGTATCAAAGAGGCGATGGCGGCAAACGGGTTGGTGCGCATCAATAGATCAACCATGTTCAAAAATGTCGTTGAGGGGCCGCCATTGAAACTGCCCGCCAGCGCCGAAAAAAACAACGCCAGCGCCGGCATCGCCGCTACCAGAAAGATCACCGTGATCAGGCTCGTCAGTTGCGCCAGCACGCCGCGCCGAATCAGCGTCGACCAGAGGAAGCTCAACGAGCAAAAGGTCACCCCCGACATCAGCATCACCAGATAAGCTTTGGCGACATCGCCGAGATCGACGCCGCCGAACGAATAGGTCAGCGCAATCAGCGGCAGCGAGCCGAACAGCGTCAGCAGCAGATAAGAAAGCGCCGCGCCGACTTTGCCGAAGACAATGGTCGTCGGGCGTGCCAGCGAGGCGATGAGCAGATCAAAGGTCTGCTGCTCGCGTTCCGATGAGATGGCGCTTGCGGAAAACGTCGGCGCAATCAAACAGATCAAACTCATCTGCACATAAACCAGCACCGGCGTCAGCACGCGGCCCGACTGATTGACGATTGACGACGGCGCGTTCTTCGAGAGCACCAGGAAGATCAGGCCGAGAATCAAACTCAAGGTCACGACATAACCGGTCAGCACCAGGAAGGCGCGCTTGCCGCGCATCCGTGTACGCATCTCTTTAATCAAAATCGGATTGTAGTAGTCCATAGCTTTCTCAGTGACGAGTGATACGCGAGTTTTGCTTTCAATGCGGCATCTTTTTACTCATGACTTTTTTCTTGTCACTCGTCACTCGTCACGTCCTTAAGCGACGACGCCGCGCGTGACCTTCAGGAAGATGTCTTCCAGATTGGCTTCGGTTCTGGCGAAGCTGAGAACGCGCACGCCCCGGTTAATCAAGTATTCAAGCAGTTCGTCAATCTCATCGGCCTGACCGGCGTATTCTGCATGGATGGTGCGCCCGTCGCAGGTCGCCCGTTTGACCTCTGGCCGTTCGGCCAACACATCGAGCGTTATCGCCGTGTCGCCTTTTACAGTGATTTCGATCATGACGTTGCCCGCGAGTTTTTCAGTGATCTCATCAATGCGCCCGGCGGCCAACACCCGGCCCGCTTCGATGATGCCGATGGAGGTGCAGAAGTCAGCCAGTTCGGTGAGAATGTGTGAACTCACGAGCACCGTCTTTCCCATGCGGCAAAGCTCGCGGATCAGTTCGCGGATTTCAATGCGTGCGTGCGGATCGAGGCCCGATGCCGGTTCATCCAACAACAATACCGCCGGGTCGTGCAGCAAGGTCTTGGCCAGGCATAAACGCTGTTTCATGCCGCGCGACAGGCTCATCACCTGGGCATTGCGCTTGATCGTCAAATCGGTCAACTCCAGCACGTCGTCAATCGCCCGCTTGCGCTGCGTCGGGTTCAGGTGATAGAGCGCCGCAAAGTAATCGAGGTATTCCCAAGCCAGCAGGTCTTCGTAAACTCCGAAGCTGTCGGGCATGTAACCGATGATGCGGCGCACCTCATACGGCTGAGTGACGACATCGTAACCGCCGATTGTAAGTTTTCCTTCAGAGGGCAGCATCAGCGTCGCCAACATCTTGATGGTCGTCGTCTTGCCGGCACCGTTCGGCCCGATGAAGCCGAAGACTTCGCCCTTGCCGATTTCAAAGCTGATGTCGTTGACGGCGGGAAACGCCTTGTAATACTTGATGACGTTTTCCAGTTTGATCATCGGTTCACTGGTGGCATTGTCGCTCATTCGCTTATTGAATCCTTCGGATGTAGCGCCAGGCGGTAAGCTCGCGCTACAGGGTCGGCGTTATTTTCAAATCACAGGTGAATCACATAAAACGCTTTGCTGTTGCGCTTGAAGGTGTTCTTGAAACCGATCTCGGTCGGCGACTTTTCGATGAAGCAGATGACGATGGGGCGTTGCATCTTCTTGAGCGCGTCGCTCATGGATTGCGTCTCGAAAAAGCCTTGCGAGAAGGCGCGGTCGCCGCCGACTTCGCGGTCAAGCAAGCCCGACAGATCATTAAAAAGCTCCGATTCATCGTCTTCGCCAATCTGTGTGGCGTACCACGCATTGAACGATTGCGACGGCGGCGGACTCAGCGTAACACGCTGCTCGCTGCCAGCCGCAAGTTCAAAGATATTGGAAGCGCCCTCGGCGCTCAGATAGACGGCTTTGACGATTGGCGCATCGCTGAGATTCTTGATCATCACAGCGCTCGCTAAAGGATGCGCCGCCAGAATGGGCGGCTCGGCCTCGCGCACGGCGCGCAACTGAAAGAGGCTGGCCGTGCGCGTCGTCATCGGCGCGCGCAACAGGTATTCTTTCTGATCGCGCTGGCATTCGATGGCCCCAGCCGCTGAGGCGCTGCCCGATTGATTGCCGTTGAGAACGTCGCTGGCGTATGCATTGCTGCCGGCGAATGCCAGTTGCTGAACCTCTTTTGCCGATGGCACGACGATCAGACCACTGGTGATGCTACTGATGCCTTCCACTTGATGCAATTGCACCAGCGACGCATCGGCAACCACCGCCTTGCCGCCATGACTCATCTGCGCCACGGTCACGCTGACGAGTGTAAATAAGATTACCACCGCCGGAATCGTCAGCCAGGCGAGATCGGTCTTGCGACGCCATCGTAAAATCGCGTAATTGACGGGGCCGACCAACAGGACATAGGCGAGCAAGAAGAAGAGCACATATTTCGTCGACGGCGGCTGCAATTCGGCAAGGTGGAAGAGCAAGTCCTGCACGCCCCATCTCCCTGAACGCGAAGGGCCGCGACTGCCGGTTGTAATCCAGTTCGCATGACGCGGCTTGGACTGTGCCGCAGGCCACAGCAGATCGGCCCACAATTCTTTCGCGCCGTTCCAGCCGCGATAAGGATTGAGCTTGGGATTGATGGCGATGAAACGGACAAGGCCGCTGCCATAATCGCGTTCGGCGACGACCGGACGATCAACAGTGCCGAGCAGGGCGCGCGCTCCCGGCTTCACTCTGGCGTTCATGCCGAGGGTCGCTTCAGGAGTTTCAAAGTTGCCGTAAACTTGCGTCATGTCGGCGACCGCAAAGCCTGCGGCATTGGCCGCCGTGCCCGCGTCGATTGGTAAGATTTCATCCAAATGATTGGCGCGCATTCCGGCCAAATCAGCGCCGCCGGTGACCACCAGCAAGCCGCCCGAAGCCACCCACAAGCGCAGGCCGCGCGCCTGATCTTCGCTCAATTGACTGAGCGGCGCATCGTTGATGATCAGCGCATCGAGCAGATCATAAGCGACGAAATCGCGCGGCAGATCTTCGGGGGCGATGACGGTCGGGTGGGCGCTGTAGGTTTGCGGGCCTGAGCCGAAGTTGCGCGGGTTGCGACGCGGCGGCTGCCCCGGCCCGCCCGGCGACACCTGTGGATTGGCTTGAGCAGCGGCTTGTTGTACCGAAGAGCGGGCACCGAGTTTGAACGGCTCGCGGATGGGCTGTTGCTGAATCTGGGTTTGCGAAATATTGTTCAGGGCCGTCGGGTCTGTATCAACAACGGCGATATCAAGCTGGTCGCTGTAGCCATAATTACGCTGCACTTGCACGGTCGTTTCAATCAGCACGCGGTCACCCGCAGTGACGCGCACCGAAGGGTTTTCGCCGGAGTTGATGTAAGCGGCGATCTCGTGCGACTGATGCGCGCCGGTGGGCAGTTGAATCTCTTTGACGAACTCGCGCGCCTGCGGCGTCGGCCCGTTGCTCGATTCGGTGTGGACAACCAGACGCCCGACAATTGCCGGCCCCTGATTGGCAACCGTGATGCGAAACGGCACCCACGCGCCATTCCAACTGTTAACTTCAAGTCTGCCGAAGCCGGCTTTGACGGCGATCTCAAGCTCGCCATTGCTCGCCGTGCCGGAATCTGCCTGCGCTGGCGGATTCTGCGCGCCAACGCCACGGGCGCTAAACAGAGAAGCCGCGCCAAGCACCACCAGCGCCAACACAATCAGCGCCGCGTGACGGGTGCTCGTATATGGACGAGTCCATCTATGCATGAAGTCCTTGCTCCGCTTTGTGAATCATCCTGCTGAGGAAAGTTGATTCACAATTTGATCGGCTCATTTAGTTGATTACTCCGACTATACAACCAAACTCGAATACGATTCAATGAAGGCAAAGTTTCAGGCAGTGGCCAGTAAGCGGTGGTCAGTGGTCGGTGGCCAGTGGTCTGTAATGATCATGGGTTACCCTCTCCTGACGCAACGAAGCGCCACTGACCACTGACCGCCGATCACTGACCGCCGATCACTGCTTACTGGCACCGCACGCATCCAGATGCTAGATTACCCATTCAGGATGCCACAGAGGGAGGCCATACGGATGAAATTCTCGACCCTGGCGATTCACGCCGGACAGGAACCTGACCCGACGACAGGCGCTGTCAGTGTGCCGATTTACCAAACATCGACTTATGCGCAGGAAGGCATCGGCAAGCATAAAGGCTTTGAGTACGCGCGCACGCAGAACCCGACGCGGCTGGCGCTTGAAAAGAACCTGGCGGCCCTGGAAAGCGGACGCTTCGGTTACGGCTTCGCCTCCGGCATGGCGGCCATCAACGCCGTGATGACGCTGCTACAGGCCGGCGATCACGTCATCGTCAGCGATAACACTTATGGCGGCACCTTCCGGCTTTTCGACAAGGTACTGCGCAAGTTCGGACTGGAATTTACTTATGTGGATGCGCGCGAACCGCAGAACGTCGAAGACGCGGCCCGCCCCGAAACCCGTATGGTCTTCATCGAAACGCCGACCAATCCGGTGATGTCGCTGGTCGATATCGCGGCTGTAGCTGAAATCACTAAGCGGCGCGGCATTCGCCTGGCGGTGGACAACACCTTCATGAGTCCCTACTTTCAACGCCCGCTCGAACTCGGTGCCGACATCGTCGTCCATTCGACGACGAAATACCTGAATGGCCACAGCGACAGCGTTGGCGGCGTGGTCGTACTCGACGACGAAGAAGACGCCCGCCAGATGGCGTTCATTCAAAATGCCGCCGGTGCCATCATCTCGCCGATGGATTCGTTCCTGATTATGCGTGGCACCAAAACCCTGGCGGTTCGCATGCGCCAGCACGACGAGAATGGCCGCCAGGTGGCGCAGTTTCTCGCCGAGCATCCGGCAGCCCGCCTGGTTTATTATCCCGGCTTGAAATCGCATCCGCAGTATGAACTGGCGCGGCGGCAGATGACCGGGTTCGGCGGCATGATTTCGTTTGAGACCGGCTCGCTCGAAAACGCCAGCCGCGTGCTTGAAAGCGTGCGATTGTGCACGCTCGGCGAATCCCTTGGCGGCGTCGAGACGCTGATTTCGCACCCGGCGACCATGACCCATGCGTCGGTTCCAGAAATCGAGCGCAATCGGCTGGGCATCACCGACGGGCTGGTGCGTATCTCAGTCGGCATCGAAGACGTTGAAGACATCATCAGCGATCTCGATCAGGCGCTGAGTAAAATCTAGTGGGCAGTTATCAGTTATCGTTTGCCGGTTTCCAGTCGGCTGCGTCTGCATCAAAGCGCTGATCGCTAGAGAAGCGCAAAGTTTGCAGGAAGCCGATCATCGACTATCGGCAACCGGCAACTGGTAACTAACTTCGTATTGCCAATCATACGAAAATCAATCATAATCACGGCCAAACTTGATACAAGGGTGAAATAAGCATAAGAGGTTCGGTTGAACAGGCATCCCCGCGCCGCGCCGGGCCATCAGCTCAGTTTATGTCGGAAGATTACGCATTCAATATAGCCGTCTATGCCACGACGCACGTCGGGATGGTGCGATCCGGTAACGAAGATAACTTTCTGGTATTGAACCTGACCACTGCCGATACGTGGACGCCGGCCAAAATCCAGGACGAACCGGCGGCGCATCTGACGACGTTTGCGCAAAGTCATTATGGCTCGCTGCTGGCGGTCAGCGACGGCATGGGCGGCGCGCTGGCCGGCGAAGTCGCCAGCCATCATGCCATCGAATGCGTGCGCGACCGCATGCTCGAACTCCAGGCTAGTCCGACTTACGCCAGGATTGCTTTCCACGAGCGTTTGCGCTTATCCGTCGAGTTGGCGAATCTCTACATACACCAGATGAGCCTGCGGCGTTCGGAATATGCCGGCATGGGCGCAACCTTCACGGCGGCGGGATTTTTCGGCACCACCGCTTACTTCGCGCAGGTCGGCGACAGTCGCGCTTATCTGATCCGGGGCGGCAAAGTGCAGAAGGTGACGCGCGATCAATCGCTCGTCGAACAACTGGTCGAAGCCGGCCACATCACTGAAGAAGAGGCCGAGCGCCACACTTATAAGAACGTCATCCTGCAAGCCCTCGGCGCATCGCCGAGCGTCAATGTCGTGGTCGATAGCGTCGAGTTGCGCAACCTTGACATCATTCTGCTGTGCAGCGACGGCCTGACCTCTAACTTCAAAGTGAAACCGGAAGAGATGGTGCGCTTGATTGACCAGTCGCATTCGCTCAAGGAAGCCTGCGAGTCGCTGGTCGAAATCGCCAACCAGCGCGGCGGTGAAGATAACATCACCGTCCTGGTCGCCCAGGTTACCAACGGCAAATTGCCTACCGTAGAAGCTGATTCAGGCGCGGCGACCATGCCGCTCAATGGCACGATTAACCCGCAAGACCGCTGGGGCGCTGAAACTATCCCGCGCGACCCCAACCTGCCTTATGAAGTTGATCTCGATCTTGTAGACGACGAGGAAGAGACGATTCCGCCAACCGGAAAACTCCCAGACGATGCTTAGAAACGTGACAAGTGACGAGCGGCAAGATCAAAACCGGAAAGCCAAAGGCTCCAGTCCTTGTCTCTTGCTACATTAGCAGAGACGAATGACTGAAGCCTTGCAAATTCCTCTGGTCACTGGTTACGCTCTGGTCACTTCAGATCTGAAGTAGCGCCGCCATAATAAACACGTCTGTATGAAGTCACGGTGGGCGCGTTGGTCTGCGCCGTGACGCGCGGCGCGTCGGTCGGGCCGCCATCGTCGACGACGTAGCCGGGATAAAACGGCGGCGACTGGCCGTTTTCGTAACGCGCATCCCAACTGCCTTTGTACATATAGCCGTGAAAGACGCCGTCGTAGACGCCGAAGTTGTCGAAGTTGGTTGCCTGCATGCCGCCGACCAGGTTGAAATTCCCTCGGTAAGGCATCGTCGAAAAGTTAGTCGCCAGGTCTTGCGAGCGAATGCGCCCGCCGTAGGGTCTGCCGTCCGACCCCATGATCGGATTGCCCTCGGCATCATGCAGTTCGAACGCCGCTATCGACGCATGCACGGTCAGGTTATCGGGCGCGTGGCCATTCGTCGGCACCTCGATGTTGCCGCCCGAAGCGAAGATGCCCAAAACATTCTGGGCGTCCTGATTGATCGGATTGCCCGCCGCATCGACGACCGGCGTTTCGTAAGTAAGATCACCCGTCAACACCACCGAGCCGCCCGACACCGGCTTGCGGTCGTTGCCGGATGGATAGCCGCCGGCAGTGACCGTGATGGCAAAGGCGGAATCAATGGCCGGAATCGGCTGGCCGCTGCCGTTGCGGCCAGGCCCGCGCAACGACTGCACGTCGCCGCGTATGTAAAGCGACGCCGCCGAGCGATTGCCCTTCTCGACAATCGACCGGTCTTTGGGCACGCCGCGCAGCGTCTTTGTGCCATTGCCTGCATCAATCGTCGTCGTGTTGGCGTCAACGTCAATCACTACGGTCGTCGTCTTGTTGCCCTGCGTGACGCGAATGATCTCGCGATTGCCTGACGGGTCGGCGCTCAGTTGAATATCGCTGGCATCGCCCATGATGTAGAGGCCGCTGCCGGATAAGCTCTCGCCGTCTGACGGCACGTAGACGCCCGGTGCCAGGGTCGGCATCGTCGCCTCCGGGTCTTTCGGATCGGCCAGGGCTTCGCTGAGATTATTGACGTTGCGCAAGGCGCGATGCAATTCGCCATCGGTCGGCGGCCCCGCCGATAGCTGGAAGCCGCCATCGAGTACGGCGCGCGCTTGATCAAACGCATTGCCGGTCGGCGGAATCGGCGCGACGCCGCGATCAAAGCCTGCAAGGAATTTCGGCGCGACCAGCACGCCGTCGACGATGTCCGAATCGGCATTAATCGGGGACGGCGGGATGCCGCCGCCATGCCTGTAATAGCTGGCGCTCTGGTAAGACTGCGACACATGGCCGTGAAAGACCGGCGGGTCCGAGCCATCCGCAGTTGTCCAGAAACCGAAACGCTGGTTGGTATGTACGCGGCCCGAAAAGCGGTCGCCGGGGCCGAGTCCTTGATAGATGAACGGCCCTACAGGGTTGTAGGGATCGAAGGTGTCGTAGAAGAGCGCGAATTCCGAGAACGTGCCGACGCGCAAGCCGCCGCCTTCGCCTTTGACCAGCAGCTTGAAATTGATGACCCCCTCTTCGACCAGCGTCACCGCGCCGTTGAGACCTTCGATGCCTTCGCCGCGCGATTCCAATTGATAAGTGACGGCGTAGGGCTCGACCTGTCCGTAACGCGGATAAAGCGGATTGATGTACTGGACGCGCTGGTTGTAGTGCGCCGGATCGTTATCGCCTACCGGATAAGGCACCTGAATGTCTTTGACCGAGATTTTTGTAATGTATGCTGCATTATTCGGAAAGACCTCTTTTTTATTCATCGCCGCCTGGGCGGCAATGATGAAGTCGTTCGGATTGAGCGTCGCCTGGCCCGGCGTGATGCGCGGCGGGTCGGGCAGCGAGCCGATGATGAACTTGTCGTTGCGTAGCAGCCTGTGCAAATTGTTGACGCCGGCCTCGGCAGCGTAGAAGCCGCTGGTCAGGTTCTTGAAATTCTGGGTGATCGCTTTGTCGGAAAGCGACGTGAAGGTAACCGCAAGGCCGAGCATCAACAACAAAGACAGGATGAGCAGCACGGCGATCAGCGCCATGCCGCGCTCGTCGCGGCGCTCGTCGGTCTCGCCAGGCAGCCGCTGGCGGTCACCCCTGCCCGATTGTGAATTGGTCACCTTTGGGTGCGTCCCTCTCTTACGCATTGCTCTCACCTCCTCACCAAACACCGCCGTCCTTCTGATTGGTGCAGTCGCTCGTTCGGGCTTCATTGATTGGGGTAGTTGGTATTTGGATCGCTGATGTCACCGGAACCCGGATTCAAACGCTCGTGCAGCTTCGGCTTGCGACCGATGTAGCGTGTCCGCCGCCGTATGCCGTCATCGCCAACGCCATTGCCGCCGCTGTTGCCGTCAATCGGGTTGCCGTCAGCGTCGTAACCGCGCGGCTGTCCGCTAGAGCTGCCATAGCCGCCCGGATCACCGCCGCCATAACCGCCCGGCCCGCCGCCGGGGCCGCCCGGCCCACCGGGCGAGGACGGGTTGCCGCCAACGCCACCGCCGCCGCTGGCTGACGAACCGAAGTTGCCTCCCGGCGTCAAACGCGGACGAACGACGCTTGCAAGCGTCACCAGTCGCTCAGCCTTGTTATCGTTCTTGATCTCGGTGCGCGCCGTCATCGTCACTTCGATGGCCTGGGTCTTGTACTGCCGCGAGATGTTTTGCTGCTTGACCCAACTGCCGTCGATTTCGCCCTCGCGGACTTCAAGATAGCGAAGCTGGAAGGCGACGACGTTGCGGGCGATGGTAATAGGCGTGCCGTCGTTGATCGACAGCGTGAAGGTCGGATGGTCTTTATTCTGGCGGTCAACGAAGTAGCGTTTGATGGTCACTGGCCGCAGCGTGAAGCCGCCGTTTTCGTACTCTGCGCCGAACGATATTTCGGGCGTGACGCCTGGATGATCAACCGTATCGAAACTGAGGCCGAGCAAGCCTTCCTGCGTCACCCTGGCACTATGCGCTTTGATGAAATCGAATTGCAGCGAACCGTCGGGGCGCGTAGCGGTAATCACAAATTCTTCGTTCGGCGCGATGGCGCTGGCAATGTCGCCGAGATTGAGGCGCGTCGCGCCGGCAGGCAACAGTTCGACATAATGCTCGCTTACGGAAAACGGGCGCGACGAGGCGGCGACCAGCGGCAGCGTGCCCGTAGGAATTTTCGATTGCGTGTCGGCGGTGACGATGGTCACTTCGTCGGTCTTGCCGTCAGTTCCATCTTTTGAATAGATCGTGCGAAAGCGTTGACCGAGACCGAGGCCGTTCTCTTTCGATTGCTGAATGTCGCGCGTCAAAAAATCCATCATCAGGCGGGCGTTCTGATCCATCTCGCTGACGCCCTGCTCGGCGCGAAAGATCGTCTGGCTCTTGCCGAGCAGCAAGACGACAGCGCCGCCGATGATCAGGAAGGCGACCATCGCGACCATCAGTTCGACGAGCGAAAAGCCGCGTTCGCGGCTCTCCTCAGGTATCGCCGAAGCGACCGCCTCATGTGTTGTGACCAACATCACATAGCATCGCGCATCCTGATTTTTTGCTTTTTGGCTTCTGCTTGTTGCCTTCATCGCTGCTCTCCTCCGGGCATTCGGCCCGCCCGATTTGTCGCCGGGACAATCATTGATTGGTCATCACCGTGTAGAGGTCGACGAGTTCCGGGGTCTTGCCGACCGGCGCGTTCTCGCTTTTGACGCGCACGGCAAGCGTCAGCCGGCGATCTGCGGCGTTCTCTTCGCTGCTCGACATAATCACCCAGCGGCGCGCATAGGTGACGCGGTCGGCGGGAAACGGATTGCTGTTGGTGATCGTGCCATCAGGCCGCCGGGTCTCTGCCGTGCCGTCCGCATGGACAACGGTAATCGTGCCTTCCGGCTCGATGTCGTCGCGGCCCGCCAGGATGATCTTGTCAAAATAAGCGACGCCGTCGCTCGTGACATCCTGATCGAGCGCGCCGACCGCATAGGCATCATCGGCGCTGTGACTGTTCGGATTGCTCTTCATCTTCGACGGATCGACCAGGCGCTCGAAGGAGACCGCGCCGAGTTGTTCGAGCTTGTCCTGTGCGAAGGTCGTGGCGGTCGTCAGATTGCGCGAACTGGCGTTGGTCTTCATCGCCATGGTAAACATCCCGGCAATGCTGACCAGTCCGACGACGCTGACGAACATGGCAATCATGGCTTCGACCAGCGTGAAGCCGGCCTGGGTGTCGGCGGTGTGTGGGTGATTGGCAATCGCTTGATTCATATCATCTCTCGGATGGCTTTGATCTGCTGAGCTATCAAAGCGCATAGGTTATAGACGGCAGCGCGCCTAGCTTTTCTCGCGTGAGGCAGCAGCGGCAAGCGTCACCTGGCCGGTCGGCGAGATGACGACCAGTTGGTAATCGCCGTCGGCGCTGTTGACGCGAATCGTCAAATTTTCATTTGGCATGGGCGTGACGATGCCGCGCCCGTCGAAGGCGACCTGTCTGGGAGCCTGCTCGTCAATCGTGATGCCATTGGGCATTTCAATCGTGACTTTGACCTCGGCTTCAGCGCCGGCCAGTTGACCATACTGCTCGATGCGTAGGTGCTGCGCTTCCGGGATGGTCATGGCGACGCGGGTATTATTTGAGGTCGCCAGATAGCGCGCCCTTTGCAAAGCGGTGGCGACATTGCGCGCCCCGACGCCCAGCCGGTAAAGCCGCATCCAGGAGAGCGCCTGCGGCACGATGAAAGCGGTGATGATACCGATGACCATCAAGATGACCGCCACTTCAATAAGTGAAAATCCGCGAGCCTGGCGGCGAGTAATGGCCTGGTTAGTTGGCTTGAGTCGAAACATAACGTAACAAATTATGGCAGCCGATGACTTACACTTCACGTTACTTATCTTTTGGGCGCAGCAAGTTCAAATCTCATTTTTGGGAGCTATGGGGGTGCAAAACGCTATCTTTACCGTGGGGGTCGCTCAAGCCATCTGAGTAGGAGCACGACTGGTAAAGGCAACTGCTATTCCGTTGACTGACAAGCGGGGCGCTTTCGTTGTACACTCATCGCGGGGCGCAGTTTGAGCAGGCCGGCTCTTTCAATCTTCAGGCGTGGAGCGGACATTGGCAACAATCACAAATCCCAAAGAGCAGATTTCCACAGATAACCTCGACTTTCTGCTGATGGTTTTGCCGCCGCATATCCGCGAAGCGCTCGGTCGGCAGGGGCGTATCGAGTCGCTCATCGAAGTCGTCCTCGACCTTGGCCGCCAGCCCGAAGCGCGCTATCCCGGCGAGGCGCTTTACCTCAACGATGCGCTGGTCACCCGCGAAGACCTGCAATACGTCGAAAGCCGCGTCGGTCGCTTCACCCGCGACAACCGTGCAGGCATCGAACGCACCTTGCATCGCATCTCGGCGATTCGTAACCGCATAGGCGAAATCGTCGGCCTTACGTGCCGAGTGGGACGCGCCATCTTCGGCACCGTCGACATCATCCGCGACATGGTGGAGTCGGGCAAAAGCATTTTGCTGATGGGTAAGCCCGGTGTAGGCAAAACTACATTACTTCGTGAAGCGGCGCGCGTCCTGGCCGACGATCTCGCCAAGCGCGTCATCGTCGTCGATACATCGAACGAAATCGCCGGCGACGGCGACGTGCCGCATCCCGGCATCGGTCGCGCCCGCCGCATGCAGGTTCCCGACCCGGAGCATCAACATCAAATCATGATCGAAGCGGTCGAGAATCACATGCCTGAGGTCATCGTCATTGACGAGATCGGCACCTCGCAGGAAGCGCTGGCGGCGCGCACCATCGCTGAACGCGGCGTGCAATTGATTGCCACGGTTCATGGCAACACGCTCGAAAACCTGATGATCAATCCGACCCTGTCGGATCTGGTCGGCGGCATCCAGCCGGTGACGCTTTCGGATGAAGAAGCGCGCCGGCGCGGCACCCAGAAGACCGTGCTCGAACGCAAAGCGCCGCCGACTTTTGACATCCTGATCGAGATTCAACACAAAGACCGGCTGGTGATTCACCGCGATGTGGCAGAGGCCGTAGACGCCATGCTCAGAGGCTATTTGCCGCGCACCGAAGTCCGCGAGCGCCAGGACGGCGGCGAATTCACGATCACCGAGGCGGAGCGCAACGAAGCGCGCGGCGACGTTAGCGGGCGTAACGGCGGCCCCCACAGAGATCGTCAGCGCCAGGCGGCACCAGGCCAGGGGCGCGAAGCGACGGGCGATAAAAAGCAGAAACGCCTGCGCATTTATCCTTATGCCATCAGCCGCGAACGCCTGGAGCGCGCCATTGCCGAATTGAGCGTCCCGGCCCTGGTCACCAACGAGATCGGCGAAGCCGACATCCTGCTGACTCTGAAGTCGCATGCCAAGCGGCAATCGCAGAAGCTGCGCGAAGCGCGCGGGCGCAACGTCGAAGTTCACGTCCTGCGCAACAACACGCTGACGCAGATGGAAAATTTTTTGGGCGAAATCTACGGCGCTGCCCGTCCTGCGGTTGACGAAGACGCGGCGATGCAAGAGGTCGAAGACGCGGTCTTTGAAACCATGGAGCAGCGCCGCCCGGTCGAGCTCGCGCCGCAGCCCAAGCACATTCGCCGCTTGCAACATCTCTACGTCGAACGCAGCGGCCTGCAATCGGAGAGCAAAGGCGCGGAGCCGATGCGAAGAATTGTGATTTATCCGCGTTGATTTTCCTTGATGACGGAGCGAGTGAATGATCTTTGCAATCGTGCTGCCTCAACCTCCGAAATCACAACAGGCAAAACGCAAAGTTGCTTATCAGGTACATTTGAAAAGTAAAGCAAGTGCCAAGTATGCGAACCCACCTGTACATGACACTAATCTCTATATGCGTATAATCTGGTTCACTCGCAACAAAGGCGGGCCTGATGTAGACAATATTGTAAAACCTATCTTTGATGCGCTGGAAGGCGTCGTGTATATGAATGATCTCCAGCTTGTGCAAATCTTATCCACAAGGATCAATCTGGGTGAGTCCTATATGATCTCGAACACCAATATTCTGCCTTCTCTTTACAGTGAGCTAGAGAACACCATTAACAAAGGCTACAATCACATACTCTACATTGAAATAGGCAGAATGACTGGTCAACAGGCCGTCTTCGGGCCAATTGATGGAGGTGCGCAATGACAAGATTGGTGCAAAGCCTTGAACGACTAAACCTACAGCCGGCTGATTTGGAATGGTTGAAGAAGCAAGAGGTCATCTCGCAATTAGAGGCCGAGGGGTACGAAGTAGTAGACGCGCAATCTGGAGCCGATGCTGGGTTTGATTTAATGGCCAAAAAAGGTCAAAAAAAACTGGCGGTAGAAATTAAGTCCAGCACACGGCTACCCGATGCAGCCGAAGAGATCAAAAGGCTTCGGGAACTTGCTTTGGCAATGGGGCTGGATGAGTTCCGAGTGATTCTCGTTAGTCCGCCCCGGCAACGCGATGTTGAGATAGGTGGATTGGATGAAAGGCTCTTAGCTAGTCTAACCGAAGATCTCCCTCAAGAATTGCATGATTTGGCGACCAACGTCCTCATCCAAGACGTAAGCGATCTGGATATAGAATCCCTTGAAGTCAAGGAGGAGGCAATTCGCGTAAAGGGCGATGCCGTCCTTGATATCCATCTTGAATACGGTGGAGGAGAAGAAAAGGACGGTATGAGCACCCCAGCATCTCTGCCGTTTACCTATGACATCGAGCTAGACCATAAACTTAATATTGCCAAAATTCATGAAATCAAGATTGACACATCTGGCTGGGATTGATTGGCCTCGATTGATCAAGGCTTACCTCTGTCCAGCCAGATGTATCGCCGTTGTGCTTTCAGAGAACCTTATTGATTCGGCTTCTTCTCTTCCGGTTTGGCGGTTCCCTCTTGCGGCGGCATGGACACCGGCTCAGGCTGGCCTTTGTGACATGTATAACAATTGATCACGATCTCGCCGTGGGTGAATTCTTTGGCGATGCCGCCCATCATGGTGATCATCTGGCGTGCCGTTGCTTTGTGAGGCTTGTCGTCCTTTTCGAAAGCGCCCGGAACGTGGCAAAAATCACATTTCACGCCGAGGTCTTTGGTGAACAGCCGCATATAGACCATCACGCGCCCGGCGTTCTGGCCCTTGAGCACTTGCAGATTCTTATAGACGGTTTCGGCGGGCCGCTTATCTTCGTCGGCCTTCTTGAACATCTCTTCAACCTGCGCCTTGGTCATATCGGCAGGCATCTCCGGCTCCTGGTGGCCGCGATGACAGGTATAACAAGAGACGCGCGGTTCGCCGATTGACTTATTGGCAAACATCGAGATCTGATACATCGTGCGCGCGAACTTCTTCTCGTTCTTATCGTCTTTATCCATCGCCCCGTGGACGTGACAGAAGGAGCATTCGACGCCGAGCGATTTGGTGAAGAACATCATGGCGCGCATGACGTTCTGCGCCGGCTGGCCTTTGAAGATTTGAATGTTCTTGAAACGTTCTTCGGCGAGTTGCTGCGGCTGTCCGTCCGCAGGCTTCTGCTGCGGCGATGCCTGCGGATTTTCAAACGTGGCAGCGCCGGTTGACGGCGAGTGCGAGGCCAACAGCAAAACCCCGAAGCCGATGAACAAGGCCGTGATACTTCGTTTAATCAAACCAATACTCATTACCTGACCTCCTGCGCCTTCGTCGAAGGCAAATGTAAAACCTGGCGCGATCCACTAAAGTGGGATCCCAGGCGCGGCGCGGTAAAAATAAAGCGCCGGCATGCGGCTTGAAAGGCGGTGCAACGGGTTATATCAAGCCTCTGTACGTCTACCTGATTACGTTTGCCGCCTGCGATGCAGGCTGGCTGCGAGAGTTGCCGGCGCATACATTTGCAGCGCCAGCTTATTTAATCGGCTCGAATGCCTGCCAATCGTAAGTGACGCCTATCGCAATGCCGGTCTTCGGGGCGCGACTGGATAAGCCGAAGACGCCGGCGGCGTTGAAGCGCAAGCCGAGGGCGCGAATCTGTGCGCCGACGCGCGCTTCGCTGAAATCTTCAGTGCCGAGCGGCGCTGTCTTGCGCGTCGAATGCGCGCCGTTGACCTCGCCGACCAAATTGACGCGGTCGCTCAGACGATAGATGCTTGCCAGGCCATAGAGCAGCACATCGTTTTGTGTGAAATTCGACAGCGGCGCTTGCAAAATCCCCAGCCCAAGATTGCCGAAAACGTTCAGACGCCCGCTGGCAAATTTTTTGCCGGCGTTGATCGTCGCATAAGCGTTCATCGTGTTGGTGCCGATGCCGCGCGCCTGATTCGAGTTCGGAAGCTGCACGCCGAAGCGAAAGCCGAGTGACGGCGCAATGCGGGTTTCCTGGCGCAGCTTGATCTTCATCCACAGAGTCACGTCGCCGACATCGTTGGTGTCGGCAGCGTTAGCGCCGAGCTTCAAATCCAGCGGTGTCGGGCCCCGCCCCTTAATCGATAAGAAGCTCTGCGGCGTCCATTCGATTTGAAATTCGACCATTGGCGAAAGGCCGAAGCTCAATCGCGTGTCGAGCACTTTCGTCATATCGCCGCGCAGCCCGGACAAAGGAAACCGCATGTCCTGTAAAAACTCGAAGCCGGTTTCGATGCGGATGATGCCAGGCTTGACGATATCGACATCTTCGGTGAGCAAAGGCCGCTGTTGCCCACGGGCCATGATTGCCGATGCAAAGATGAACACGAAAGCGGCAAAGAGCTTGCCGGTGGCGCGATTGATCAGGATGTGCGGGTAGCGCAGCATAAGCATTGACTCGTGCGCGATTGTATGGGCGACGATGCGGGTTTGTCAAACAACCCGAACCAAAAACCAAACCTTGACACTGCGCTGAGATGCGATAAAGTTATTGTCGCTTCTCATTGTAAATGGCTGATCAAACGACGCGCTCGATGGCAGGCCAAATCGAGCCTCTTCCTCGTCCACCATCAGCTTGAGGTTGATAATTTTCTGCGCCCTCAATTCGCCGGGCTCGCGTAGCCCGGTTATGGTTTGAAACGAAACCCACTCATTTTCAGGAGTAGTTTGATGAAATCATTCTGGTTGAAATCTTCGCTGGTTACCTTTTTGTTATTGCTCGTCGCGGCGGTCGGCGCGCTGCCGACGCGCTCCGACAGCGTGCAGAAGCGCAAATCGCTTGACGAGCGCCGCACGCAAAAACATGGCGCGATGACCTCGACGCCGCTTTCCTATCGCAGTCCCGGCGCGCTGCACAAGCTCGTCATCGCGAACGAAGACACCGAACTTCAACAGCAGTTGCAGGCGGCCAAAGCCATCCGCAAAGCGCGAAAGTTCAATACCTATTCGGTGGTTGAAGTCAGCAGCGAAACCCTCGACCAGCTTGCTCCCAATGCCTTGCAGCGCGCCCGTGTGCGCGATGATTTGAATCTCGTGCTGCTCAAGCGCGGGCAGATAGACACCAGCGGCCCCGCGCCGGTCGTCGCCGACGATTTGCGGCAAACCACAACTGCCGCGCGCGCCCTGCATCTCGTGCAGTTGTTCGGGCCGCCGACGCCCGACGCGCTGGCAGCGGTCAAAGCCACAGGGGTGCGTATTGTCGGTTACGTTCCGAACAATGCTTACCTCGTCTGGGGTTCGTCGGCGCAACTCAATCGCCTGGCTGCCCTGCGCCAGCGCGGCGACATCGTGCAGTGGGACGGGCCTTATCACCCGGCTTACAAGGTTGACCCGCACATCAAGCTCGATAGCGTCGCGCAGACCGGCAACTCAATCACGGTGCTCGATACGCCCGATGCGGCAGCGACCATCGCCCGCATCAAGTCGGTCGCCCGCAAAGTGCTGATGCCGGAGTACAAAACTGACGGCAAGCTGCACATCAAGGTGCTGACCGAGTCGCTCAACCTCAAAGCCCTCGCCCAACTGCCGGATGTCATCGGCATCGAGCCGTGGGCCGCGCCGCACTTGATGGATGAGCGCGCCAATCAGATCGTCGCCGGCCAGTTGACCAGCGAGACCGTCAACAACCTACTGGTCAGCCGCCCGACCGCGCCCGGCTATCTGGCATTTCTGAATTCGCTGGGCTTCACCAGTGATTTCGATTTCGCCATTGACATTGCCGACACCGGTTTCGACATTGGCTCGGACGATCCGGCGAAGATGCATCCAGACTTCACCAATGCGGCGGGCCAGTCGCGCATCGCTTACCTGGCCGATTTCACCGGGGACATACACGCCCTGCCGACGCATGACACGATTGGCCACGGGACGATCAATGTGTCGCTCTCCACAGGATTCAACAACAAGACGGGCACCGCTTTCCAGGATGCCGGCGGCTACGCCTACGGCCTTGGGGCAGCGCCGTTTGCGCGCATTGGCGTCTCAAAAATCTTCAGCGACTCCAATAACTTTGGTGATTTCGCCTATAGCGATCTGCTCAGCAACGCTTATCGCAACGGGGCGCGAATTTCGAGCAACAGTTGGGGCGCGTGTAATCTAGATAACGGTTTCTGCGATCTCTACAGCGACGACTGCGCCACCTTTGATAGCTTGGTGCGCGACGTCGATGGCTTTCAAGAAGGCAATCAGAGCATGGTGGTCTTATTTGCGGCGGGCAACGACGGCGATGCCAACACGCCGACGGTCGCCATTCCGGCCACCGCCAAGAACACCATCGCCGTCGGCCTCAGCGAGAACGTGCGCGGCGCGGCTAACGAGACCGACGGCTGCGGCCTCGGTCAGGCCGATGCCAACAATGCGCAGGATGTCGTCTTCTTCTCCGGCTTCGGGCCGATTCAAGATGGCCGCTTCAAACCCGATCTGGTGGCACCCGGCTCGCACATGACCGGCGCGGCGACGCAGGATCAAGTCTATGCGCACGCCAGTAATAACGATATAGGGGTTTGTGATAAATACTTCCCAAGCGGGCAGACGCTTTACACCTGGTCATCGGGCACCAGCCATTCGACGCCGGTGGCGGCGGGCGCGGCGGCGCTGGCCTTTCAATGGCTGCGCGGGCAGGTTGGCCATGACCCAAGCCCTGCCATCGTCAAAGCGCTGATGCTCAATTCAACCAGCTATCTGTCGGGCGATTTCGGCAGCGACAATCTGCCGGGCGCACATCAGGGTTGGGGGTTGCTCGACATCGGGCGGATGTTCGAGTCGACCAACCGCATACTCTATGACGAATCGCCCGCCCGCACCTTCACAGAATCCGCCGGCCAGCCGTTCGAGATCAGCGGCGTCATCAGCGACGCGAGCAAAGAATTTCGCGTCATGCTCGCCTACACCGATGCGCCGGGCGCTGAATTCAGCAATGCGCCGTATGTCAATCAACTCAACCTTGAAGTCGTCATCGGCGGCGTCGTTTATCAGGCAAACAACTTCAACGGCCAGTATTCGCTGCCCGGCGGGGCGCTCGACTTTCTCAACAACACCCAGGGCGTGCGCTTGCCCGCAGGCACCACCGGGCCGTTTGTGATTCGCGTCAAACCGACGATCATTGCCGGCGACGGCGTTCCCAGTTTCGGCGGCGCGCTCGATCAGGACTTCGCGCTCGTCGTCACCAACGGGCAGGAGACTGGCGTGCCGGTTCTTGCCATTGACAACTCCGCTGATGTATCGGCAGGCGTCAGCATACAGCACACCAACAATACGACCGACGCCAGCCTGATTCCCGGCGAACAGGCAGCCATCACCTTGACGATTGCCAACCAGTCGGCGACGACGGCGGCGGCGATCACCAACGCCACGCTGACCTTGACCGTCGGCGGCCAGACGGTCAGCGCCGGTGCCGGCGCAATCGCGACCATCCCTCCAGGGTCATCAATGACCAACAGTACGCCGTTCACTCTACAGATTCCCGCAACATTGCGTTGCGGCACAGTCGCAGAGTTGCAACTGACGCTTGAGACCAGTATCGGCACGTTCAAATTGCCTGTACGCATACAGGCGGGCCGGGCGTCAGGCGCGGCCACCGTGCTGCTTGATGACGACGTCGACAGCGGGCGCGTCAAGTGGAAAAAGAAGAAGGGCTTTGAAGTGGTCAATAACGTCGCTCACAGCGGCACCATGTCTTATCACGTCGTCGATCCCGGCAAGCCGGACGCCGACACGCGGCTGGCATTGCTATTCACCAAGAAGAGCTTTGCGATTCCCAATACTGTCGGGCGCGTGCGGCTGTCGTTCTATCACATTTTCAACTTCGAGCCGGGCTTTGACGGCGGCGTCATGGAGATTTCTACTGACGGCGGCGATACCTGGCAAGATCTCGGCTCGCGCATTCTCGTCGGCGGCTATGACGGTAAAGTGACGGCGGCATCGAGCAACCCGCTCGGCAGTCGCCTGGCGTGGACGGCACGCGGCATACAGGGCGTCTTCAGCCAGGTGATCATCAACCTCGATGATTTCGTCGGCCAGCGCATTCGCCTGCGCTTCCAGGCAGGCTTCGACGAGGCAACAGGCATCGACTTCGGTTATCAGGGGTGGTTCATCGATGACATCAGGATCACCGCGATTCCCTTCGCCTGTAGCGCGGCTGCCACAACTGAGTCTCCTGCGGTCGAGAGCTTTGACCAGACCTGGCTGCCGCAACCCCGCAACCGGACGAACGGCCCACGGGTTGAATAGACATCGGCGGCTGCGCCGCAAGGCAAAAGGCAAAAGGCAAGAGGCAAAAATGATTTACCTGGTCGTTAAGCCGGCAAGCTAACGAACGAGTTGTTTCATCCGCCACTTTTGCCTTTTGCCTCTTGCCTTCCGACCGCAGATCGGTGCTTCATCTGTGGTTTTTTTAACTAGAGACAGGCCATTGGTTTTATGCTAAGATCGCGCACTGAGACAGTGACCTGGCAAGCCGCAACGGCTTGCGCCCTCAACACCGCTGCTCTTCTGTAGTTCTCAGCCCCTGAAGCGCGCATCGGTTGAATCACCATGCGGCGTAAGTCATGTTGCCGCCGACACGCGCAGGCAAATAGTTTAAGATTTTGCAATCAGCCAGACTCGGCACCAGAGTAGTTTCAATACGCATTCCCTGCGCATCATGGCCGAGGCCGAATTGAGGGAAAGGAAGATGGCAAATAGAATCCTACTTGCTGATGACAGCATCACGATTCAAAAAGTAGTCAATCTCACTTTTGCCGACGAAGGCATTGAAGTGGTCGCGGTCAGCAACGGCGATCAGGCCGAGCGCCGGCTCGCCGACGTGCAGCCGGATCTGGTGCTCGCCGACATCTTCATGCCGGGCAAAAACGGCTACGAACTGTGCGAAACCATCAAGGAGAGCGCACAGTATCACAACATTCCGGTCGTGTTGCTGGTCGGCGCTTTCGAGCCGTTCGATCAGGCTGAAGCGCGCCGCGTCAAAGCCGACGCCCACCTGACCAAGCCTTTCGAATCGCGCACCCTCGTCGACACCGTGCGCAAGCTGATCAGCGCCCGCAGCCAGCCGCGCACAGGGCCGCTGCCAGCCTTGCCAGTTCCTGACGCCAAGACCGCGCCGGTCGCTCCATCTGCCGCCGCGCCGCCGCCGCTCGCGCCGCCACCTGTGCCAATACCTGTCGAACGGCGCGCCACCATGCAGATGGCGCAACCGTTCAATGTCGACCTGGCGGCCATGGTAACCCCTGACGCGCCGCCGTCGGTGCTTTCGGCGACCATCCCATTCGATTACAACTATGGATCGAACGAAGATCCGCTCGCCGTGCCTATCGAAGTGCAGGTGGCAGAAGCGCCCGCCGCCGCCGAATCGGCCTTTGCGGCATCCGGTAATTTACATCGCAAAACCGATGACCTGTCGTTCGCCGACAGCCAGCCGCCGTTTGAAGCACTCGGCCTTGAGGAGTTGTTTGCCGAACCGCTGGGGAACGATGCGCCGCCGAACGCTGCGGCCAGCGCCAACGCGCCTTCCAGCTTTGGCGAAAGCGGCCAGGAACCCGGCTTCGCCGTGCCTTCGACATTCGGCTATGCCACTGAAGAAATGCTGCTCGACTTCGAGCAGCCGGCTCCGGTAACGACGCGAGCGGCGCGTGAGCCGTTCTCTTTCGACATCGATGAGCGCGAAACGGCGAGCGTTGACGCCAGCGGCATTCAACCTGAAATGTCCGGTGCTGAACTGGCGGTCGACCATGAAGTCTTGAAGACGACGCTGCTTGCGCCGCCTGCGCCGACGGCGGCAGTTGACGGCGCGGTTAACACCAATCCGCTTGAGATGCCGATGGCGCAAACCGCAGGCGCGGCCAGTGAGACGGCCCTGGACTTTGAGGCCGCGATTGATCCATCGGTGTTGTTTAACGTCGACGATCCGCTCGGCGATGTGCTTGATGAAGGACTGGTCGAAGCGGTCGCGCCCGAAGCGCCGGCAGCAACGAGCGCGCCTCTGGAAGCCGCGCCTGAAAGCCCGGTCATCGACGCGCCGCTTGAACCGTCCGCCGTCGCATCGGTCGAAGCGCCGCGCCTTGTAGAACCGGCCAACGACGCTATGCCGCAGGCGGAAGCTTCGGCAGAAAGTTGGGAGTCGCCGGTTGATTATGAAGTAGAGTTTCCTGTTGAACCGATGACCGCGCCCGCCGCGCCCGACCCTGTGACCGCCGCATCGGCATTTGAGGCGGACATGCCGCTGGTTGAACCGACCGCTGCGAGCGAAACGGGATTCGGCTTTACGACGGTTGCCGAAGAGGCCGAAGATATTGAACCATTGCCGCGCGCAACGGAAGCCAAGTTCACGGCCTCCTCGATGTGGACGCATGAGGAAGCCCGCTTTGCGGCCATAGACATCGAAGCGACGCCGATTGAAGAGAGGGCCGAAGCCGCCGCCAGCGAAGCGCCGGCAGAAGCGGCGGAATCATTCGTTTTCGAAGATGACGCGAGCGCCTACGTCACGCAACCGAACAAGGTTGTCGAAGTGGCCGCGCCGGTTGAAGACATCGAACCGCTGCCGACGCCGGTCGTCGAATCGGTCGTCGAAGAACCCGCAGACCTGGCGGCGGCAGCGCCAGAAGTGCCAGCCTCTGGCGCTGCGTCAACCGTCGAGGTGTCGCCGGCGCTGGTTGACGAAATCGTCCGTCGCGTCGTCGCGCAGATCAGCGAATCGGTGGTCCGCGAAATCGCCTGGGAAGTCGTGCCCGATTGCGTCGAACGTGTCATCAAAGAAATGACCGCGCAGGAGGCGTCGAAGCATTAAGCCGCGCGCGGCGTAATTCAATCGCCTAGTTAATCGTAAAAGGGATAGTGAGGTTGACCCATTGCCTCGCTATCCCTTTTAATTATTGGTTACGAGTGAAAGGCAGATTGAGACTGTATGATTGAGATTGCGAAAGCTTACGAGCCTCACAGCGTTGAGCAGCAATGGTATCCCTTCTGGGACGGGCAAGGATATTTCAAGCCACAGGGCGATGGCCCCATCTATTGCATCACCATCCCGCCGCCCAATGTTACAGGGGCGCTGCACATCGGCCACGCGCTGTGCTACACGATTCATGATGTGCTGCTGCGCTGGAAGCGTATGCAGGGTTATCGCGTGCTGTGCGTGCCGGGAACCGATCACGCCGGCATCGCCACGCAGAACGTCGTCGAGAAGGAACTACGCAAGCAAGGGCTGACGCGCTATGACCTGGGGCGCGAAAAGTTCGTCGAGCGCGTCTGGGAAACGGTTCACGGATACGGCGGGCGAATCCTCTTTCAGCTTCGCGGTCTGGGTTGTTCGTTCGATTGGGAGCGCACGCGCTTTACGATGGACGAGGGTTACATTAAAGCGGTGATGGAATGCTTCGTGCGCTGGTGGGAAGAGGGTTTGATTTATCGCGGCAAGCGCGTCATCAACTGGTGCCCGCGCTGCGCCACGGCCATCTCCGACATCGAAGTTAAACACGAAGACCGCCCAGGCAAACTCTATCACCTGCGCTATCCGTTCAAGGATGGTTCGGGCTACGTGGTGGTGGCGACGACGCGGCCTGAAACCATGCTCGGCGACACAGCGGTAGCCGTGAGTTCAGGTGATGAACGTTACAAAGACAAGATAGGCAAAACCCTGATCCTGCCGCTGGTGGGCCGCGAGATTCCGCTGATCGCCGATTATTATGCGAAGGCGGAGTTCGGCAGCGGCGCGGTCAAGATTACTCCGGCGCACGACTTGAACGATTATGAAGTGGGACTGCGCCATAACCTGGAGATGGTGGTCGTCATTGACGAGCATGGGCGGATGAATGAGACCGCCGGCCCGGCTTATGCCGGCCTGGATCGTTTCGCGGCGCGCGAACGCATCCTGCAAGACCTCGAAGCTCAGGGCCTGGTCGACAAGCTGGAAGATTACACCGTGCCGACGGCGCTCTGCACACGTTGTCACACGGTGATCGAGCCGCTGTTATCCGAACAGTGGTTCGTGAAGATGAAAGAACTTGCAGGGCCCGCCATTGACGTGGTCAAAGAAGGCAAGGTCGATTTCGTGCCGGAGCGTTTCGGTCGGACTTACCTGGATTGGATGGAGAACATTCGCGACTGGACGATCTCGCGGCAGTTGTGGTGGGGCCATCGCATCCCTGTGTGGCGAACCGAAGAAGGCGAGTACATCGTTGCGCGCTCGGAAGAAGAAGCAAAAGAGAAAGCCAATGGCCGCGTCATCACGCAGGACGAAGACGTGCTCGATACGTGGTTTTCTTCACAATTGTGGCCGCACGCTGTACTGGGCTGGCCTGAGCAGACCGCAGACTTGCAGACCTATTTCCCGACCTCTGTGCTGATCACGGCGCGCGACATCATTTATCTGTGGGTGTCGCGCATGCTCATGACTGGCCTTTATTTTGTAAATGAGATTCCATTTCACGATGTCTACATCTATGCGACGGTGCTGGACGAAAAGGGCCGGCGGCAGAGCAAATCGCTGGGCACAGGGGTTGATCCGCTCGAAGTGACCGGGCTGTATGGCACCGACGCGCTGCGCTTCGCGCTGTTGATTCGCACGGCCAAAGGCCAGGACATACGCTTTGCGGCGGTCGAGAAGAACGAGAATAAAGAGCCGGTGCGCCAGAAGCAGGTCGAAGAAGCGCGCAACTTTGCCAACAAGATCTGGAACGCGACGCGCTTCGTGCTGATGAATCTCGGCGACGCGGCTCAGGTCGAAGCCCGATGGGAGCCATCCACGGCGCTTGCCGACCGCTGGATACTGGCGGAGTTGAATTCGACTATCCAGCAGGTGACCGAGGCGCTTGCCGATTATCGCCTGAACGAAGCCGCGCAGACGCTCTACCATTTCTTCTGGGACGAGTTCTGCGACTGGTATATAGAGTTTTCCAAGACGCAGTTCGCCGCCAAAGAAGAGACTGCGGAAGTGCGCGCGGCGCGCAATCGCATCGTCTATGTGCTAGAAACCAGCCTGCGTTTGCTGCATCCGCTGATGCCGTTCATCACCGAAGAACTCTGGCAGCGTTTGCCGCACAAAGGCGAATCGATCATGGTCGCCGAGTGGCCGCAAGTAGATGCCAGCCGCGAAGATGCGGAAGCCCGCGAGCAGATGGAGACGCTCATTGCGCTGATTACCAAAGTGCGCAACATTCGTTCTGTAATGAACATTCCGATTTCGGCATGGCTCAAGGTTCATCTCGCGACGACCGACGAGCGCATCAAGGCGCTGGTGTCGGCGAATGCCGGCCAGTTCAAACGGCTGGCGCGCATCGAAGAGATCAACGTCGCGGCAACCCTGCCGCCGCTTGAAGCGGCAGCCCGCGACATCGTCGCCGGCGCTGAGATGGCCGTGCCGCTCGCCGGCTTGATTGATCTGGAGAAGGAGCGTGAACGCGTCAACAAGGAGATTGGCCGCAAAGAAAATGAAGCGAAAGGCATGGCGTCACGGCTCGCCAATCCTTCATTCGCAGATCGCGCGCCGCGCGAAGTCGTCGAGCAAACGCGCGCCCGTCACGACGAATTGATCGGCGATATCGCCAAGCTGCAAGAAACCTTGAAAGCGCTCGGCGCATAATAGAACGCCTGGAGTTCCGCTTGAAGGCGATACTCCATGCCACACAACAAAACTATGGAACTTGATATTGGAGTGATCTACGCCTTTGCCGGCGACTTGCTGAAAGAAGACATGGGGCGCGGCGACATCACGACGGCGGCCATCGTGCGCGGCGGTCAGGCGGCGCGTGGGCGCTTGCTCGCCAAGCAGGATTTTATTCTCTGCGGCCTGGAAATCGCCGAAGCCGTCTTTTCAAGCCTCGACAGTCAGATACAGATCGAATCGCGCGCCTTCGATGGCGACGCGGTCAGCGCCGGCAGCGAGTTCGCGCGCATCGAAGGCCCTGCCGATGTCTTGCTGGTCGGCGAGCGCACAGCGTTGAATCTTTTGCAGAGGTTGTCTGGTGTAGCGACGCTTACAAAGCGTTTTGTTGATGCGATTGGCGGCACGCCTGCGAAGATCGTCGATACGCGCAAGACGACGCCGGGGCTGCGGGTGCTCGAAAAGTATGCCGTCACCGTCGGCGGCGGCTTCAACCATCGTTTCGGATTGGATGACGGCGTGCTCATCAAAGACAATCACATCGCCCTGGCGGGCGGCGTGCGCCGCGCCATCGAGATGGCGCGGCGCGACGTGCCGCACCTGATGCGCATCGAAGTCGAGGTCGCCAATGAATCGCAAGTGCGCGAAGCCCTCAAAGCCGGCGCGGATGTGATCATGCTCGACAATATGACGACAGACGAGATGCGCGCGGCGGTGCAGTTGATCCGCGAGCAGGCCGCCGGCGTGTTGATCGAGGCGTCGGGTGGTGTCAATCTCGAAACCGTTCGCGGCATCGCCGAATGCGGCGTTGATCTGATTTCGGTCGGCGCGATCACTCACTCAGCGACCGCCGTCGACATCAGCATGAAGATCGTGCCCCTTTAAGTGACAAGTTATGTGTGATGCGTGATGCGTGATGCGTGATTGAATGCGCGGCGTGGCACGTCATAGGCGGCGGTATTCTCACGTATTATGCATCACATTTCACTTTTCTGTTTGCAGTTTCCATTTTTCGGTTTACAGTGTCTTGGTTGCTTAACCATCAAGCTTGAAGAGACCCGTAGATCAGAAGCTCCATCATGTCAGATAGCGTGAGCCAGATGCGATTACGATTTGACAAAGCCGAAGTGCTTGACGACGGCGAGGCAAGCTGTCGGGTGCGCGTGACGGTGAGTTATGCCGGGCAGGTGATTGAAGGTGAAGCCGCCATCGGCGACGAGGTGATCGGCGCTTTGAAGGCGGCAGCCATCGCCACGCTCAACGCCGTTGCAGCGACCGTCGATCATCGCTTCACGGTGCATCTGGCGGATATCGATCACGTCAATGCGCTTGGCAAAGATTTGGTCGCCGTGCTGGTTGATGTTTCATTTGAAGGCAAAGACATTCAGGTCTTCGGTAGCTGCCCGATTGCCGGCGCAGAGATAGACGCGGCGGTCAAAGCCGCGCTCAACGCCACCAACCGTTTCGTTGAACTGTCAATGCGATAAATAAATCCAGCCTCTCTATAAGAAGGGGACAAAAGAAATTGCCACAGAGGCACCAAGACACAGAGGAAAATATTGAGAAAACCTGGAGAGGTTTAAGATTTTCTTGGTGCCTTGGCGTCTGCGGCGGCCAATCCCCTGTTCTAATCTCGTAAGTTTCGATTTGGACTATGACTCGTCTCGGCTGCGCGATTCTGCGATTCGAATCCCTGCCCTCGACCAATGATCTGGCACGCCAGATGGCCGAGCAGGGCGCGGCGGAAGGCGTAGTGATTCTGGCGCGCGAACAGACCAGGGGGCGCGGGCGGCAGGGACGCGCCTGGGTCTCGACCGCTGGTGATGGGCTTTACCTATCGGTCATCCTGCGTCCTCCCGTAGAGCCGGTCAAAGCGATGATTATTACACTCGCCGCTGCCATCGCGGTTGCCGAAACGTTCGCGGTTGATTACGCCGTCGCGGTTGACATCAAGTGGCCGAACGACATTCACGCAGGCGGTCGCAAAATCTGTGGCATCCTCGTCGAATCCGCCATTGAAAAAAGTAAAATGGATTACGCTATTCTCGGCATCGGCGTCAATCTCGGCCAGTCCGACTTTCCCGCCGAGTTGTCCGGGATCGCCACATCGCTCATCATCGAAAGCCAGCGGCGCGTCACTCCCGATGAATTCGCAGCCGTGCTGCTCAAGCGTCTGGAAGCCTGGTATCGTCTCGCCTTGCAACAACCTGCAGCGATCATCGCCCGTTGGCAAGAGCTTTCGTCTTACGCCAATGGCTGCGCCGTCCGTGTCGAAAGCGGCGACAGCGTGATTGAAGGCGTGACGCGCGGCCTTGCGCTCTCAGGGGCGCTCATCGTCGAGACGGCAGACGGCGAGCGGCGCGAGATCGTCGCCGGCGAAATCCATTTGCGGAAAGCCTGAGCCGCGCCCGGTTTGCTCGCCTCTAGCGGCTGTGCGATACTGAGGCGCTTGCAGCAATCCGATCAATCTGAAGCGAGTTGCTCTGGTTTTACAGATTCAATCAAATGGGATGCGATGGCCATGCTGCTGGTTCTCGACGTAGGCAACACCAACACGACGCTCGGCCTTTACGAAGGCCGCGAATTGAAATTCAGTTGGCGGCTGACCAGCGAACGGCAGCGCACCGTCGACGAGTACGGCATCATGTGTCGCACGCTGCTGCAATTGGCGGGGCTTGAATCATCGGCCATCACGGCAATGGCTATCTCGTCGGTCGTGCCGATGCTCGATTTCACACTGCACAAGATGGCCGAGGTCTATTTCAACCTTGCACCATTGTTTGTCACCAGCCTGAACGCAGGCATGCCCGTGCTCTATGATGATCCGCGCGAAGTCGGCGCGGATCGCGTCGTCAACGCAGTCGCCGCCTTCGAGAAATACGGCGGCCCTTGCATCATTGTTGACTTCGGCACGGCGACGACCTTTGATGCGATCTCCAAAGCGGGTGAATATCTCGGCGGCATCATCTATCCCGGCATACAGATTTCCGCCGACGCGCTCTTTCAACGCGCCGCACGATTGCGCAACACTGACATTCGCCGTCCTGACAAGTTGATCGGCACGACGCCGGCGCAGAGCATTCAATCGGGGCTCTATTATGGCAACATCGCGCTGGTCGACGGCCTGCTTGAGCGGATGATTGATGAGATGGGCGAAGGCACGCGAGTCATCGCCACGGGCGGCCTTGCGCCGCTCATCAGTCGCGGCTCGCGCTTGATCGAAGCGGTCGAAGCCAACATCACGCTTGAAGGCATCTGCCTCGTCTACGAACGCAACCAGTCATAGCGAAAGTAAAAAGCGCCACAAACCAAATCCATCGGCAGTTATTCGGTTGCGCCCGTCTGCCATTGAGCGGGTTTTAAAATGAGTGCCGCAGGCGCGCAAGGTTTATAGAGCGTTTCTGAAAAGCCCCGAAGGGGCATAATTCAATAGCTTGGGGCATCGCCCCAAGATCAGCGGTAGCAACCGAGTAAGCCCTGAAAGGGCGCGATAACCCAGGGGCGGCTCCGATATTGCGCCCTTTCAGGGCTGGGGTGCTTAACCTGACTTCTCCCCGGCGCGTTGCGCCGGGCTATTGAATTACGCCTTTTCAAGGCTTTCACTGACTTTTCAGAAATGCTCTTTAATCACTTCGACCGCAATCCTGGTGACGGAGCACCTGACGAAGCATTGACCGGACACGGACGCATTGCGACACTATGATGAAATACGAGCGCTGGACGTGAAAGCAACTGCCCGCGCTGATGGCGAACGGTCAAGTTGCGTTATCCCCACCAATCTCTAATCGTTTGATAGTAGGTTGAGCAGATCGTCTCAACCTCTTCATCTGTGATTCGATCTTTCAGTACACATTTGAGCATGATCGCAAGCAACTCTAAAGGAGTCATTTCGATTGCTTTCTGCCCATTACTCTTTTGACGCGCTCTCGATTTCTTTTCTGCTTTTTTTCTCATGCTTTGCCCCTTCTCTGGTGCTTCGCTCTGTAACAGCAAAGGTGACAAAGTATAAGCCAAACCTGTTTTGGGTTCAACCCGTTTTGGGTTTAACCTGTTTCGGAATTTATATTGAGCGTGTGACGAAATCGATTTTTACGAAACGGTACGGGCTTCTCCTTTCCATTCTTATTTCTCTTCGGAATAACAAAGGACTATCCCAACACCAATTGGCTAAGAAGCTAAAAAAGCCTCAGTCATTTGTCTCCAAGTATGAGCGTGGAGAGCGCAGATTGGACGTTATAGAATTCCTGGATATAGTGAAAAACTTAGGGGCCGACCCGCACGAGATCATCAAGAAGATTACCAACTGAGCCGCATTAATGGGCTATACACATCCACCTCCTTTCGTGCAGCACTAATTTGCAGCAATACTCAAAACCTCTCATGACGCCTTACTGCCTTGCGTAGCAATTCACGCTCGTAAGTGCCTGATCTCAATGCTTAGGATTCTTTTGTTCAAGCCTGGCGCGAATCCCCCTAGCGCGGGCTTCTATCTTCGCCGCTTCGCTCTCCCGGTTCATCTTCCTGAGCAAAGCAGCGTAATTCTCCAGCACTACAGCCACATTGGGATGGTTGGCTCCCAATGCTCTTTCCATAATTGCCAGGGCATGTTTGTAGAGCGGCTCGGCTTCGGCATATTTTCCCTGGCTTTTATAAAGCGCCGCCAGATTGTTGAGGCTGGTCGCCACACTGGGATGATCCGCTCCCAACACCTTCTCTCTGATCGCCAAGGCTTGCTTGTAGAGCGGCTCAGCTTCGGCGTATTTTCCCTGGCTTTCATAAAGCGCCGCCAGATTGTTGAGGTCTGTAGCAACGCTAGGATGGTTCAGCCCCAGTGCCCTCTCATCGATTTCCAATGCCCGCATGTAGAGCGGCTCGGCTTCGGCGTATTTTCCCTGGCTTTCATAAAGCAACCCCAGGTTGTTGAGGCTAGTAGCCACATCGGGATGGTTAGCGCCTAACGCCTTCTCACGTATCGCCAATGCCATCTTGATGAGCGGCTCGGCTTCGATGTATTTGCCTTGATTGCAGTATGACTCCGCTAGATTGTTGAGAGTAGTAGCTACATCAGGATGGTCTGGTCCCAACTCCTTCTTACGTATCTCCAATGCCTGCTTGTAGAGGGGCTCGGCCTCGGCGTATCTTCCCTGGTTGTCATAAAGCACTGCTAGATTGTTGAGAGTAGTAGCTACATCAGGATGGTCCGATCCCAGCACTTTCACTTTGGTCTGCAAAGCCCACTTGTAGTATGTTTCCGCCTCACTATAGTTTCCAGCCTTGGTTAAAACTAGTCCGAGTTCATTGATAATTGTGATATCGCCCGGTCTTAAGTTTAGTGCTTTCCGATAAGCCTCCGCTGCTTCTTGATATTCTCCCTGGTCGTTTAAAGACCGGCCCAAGAATATTGCAGAATCCGCCACTTCTGTCTTCCTTGTTTCAAGTTCTGCCTCTCGAATTTCAAGTGACTTGGATAGCTGCTCGCTCGCCAGTGGATAATTTTTCGTATATAAAGCCGCCAGTCCGAGTTCGTAAGGGTCTTTGGCCTTTTCTCCCCACGACCGAATCGCTTTATCTATGTCATCTGCTCCCAGCCCATAGATTTTAGCTACTTCCACGAGTAACGCTCGCCGCTGTTTTTCTGTAATCGTCGCGTCCAGCGTCTTTGGGCCAATTTCATTGTTGGCGGTTGCAGCCATCGCCCGCAATGCCAGGGGGTTTTCCAGCAGCCCCTTGTCGAATTTACGTGCTACGACGACTGACACGAAGTGGTTCGGCTGATTGTCAAACGGCGGCACCTCTACTCGCCCGTCCCAGGGACTGATAAGTATCCACTTGTCATTGCCCCTTGATCCCGTCCGCAGTTGCAGGTGAACCCAGTCGCTAGGGCGCGCCGATTCGGGCAACGCCATGCGGGTAATTCCAGCGCTGTTGGTCGGATTACTAAGCGTGCCATCGCCTTTGTTGCTTAACACTATTCCTTCAACCGGGTTATTTTCGGCGTCGACAACGTGAACCACAAGAAGACGCTCTTCCGCGTGAGCTAAGCCATAACAAGCCAAAGTTCCTATGGCCAGGAAAAGTGTGAAGATCAAACTTCGCATAGCTCCCTCTTTTATTGAATTATGATCGTAGGTTTGCTCCCATCGAAATGGTATTGCTTTTGAGAAAATCATTCTCACCTTTCTGAAAACTGCCATAAGCCTCGCAGACGGTCCCCTGGATTTGTCGAACGCCATCGGCGTTGACCTCATAGCGAACTCCTTTTCTCAGATTCTGACATGGCAATCTCATTATTTTCGATCTCATTGTATATACTTGGCTCGAATTGCCTTGATATGCACTTCGATTTCAACCGCTTCGTGTTCCCGATGTCTCTTCCATAACAGAGATGCGTATATTTCCAGTGGGCCTAATAGGTCCAGATGGTCTGGTTCTAGTAACTGCCCTCTGATATTCAAAGCCTTTTTGCAATGATCCTCCGCTTCGGAGTACTTCCCCTGGCGATAATAAAGGGAAGCCAGAGTGACGTGATCTGTAGCCAGATCGAGATGGTCCGGCCCCAGTTGCTTCTCTTTGATTGATACACTACGCTCGTAAATCTGCTCTGCCGCGTTGTAGTCTTCAGCCCTGGTTAGAGCCAATCCAAGTTCAGTGATAATCCTGATATCATCAGGCTTTAACTCTAGCGCTTTCCGATATGCAATTGCAGCTTCCTGGTATTTTCCCTTTGCGTAATAAGATCGGCCCCAACGTAGGGCATCATTTATAATGCCTGCTATTCTATCATCTAAATCTTGCGAAAGATTGAATGATTTTTCTTTTTCTTTTGTCTCAACATTGAGTAAAGACTTTTCCTTAACTATTTCATTTGAATCTAGTTCGGTTTCCTTTGTCGTCTTACTTAAAATGGATTGGCGCTGTCCTTCTTTATTTGGGGTTCCCTCAATAGATATAGAGCTATGGTTTTTAATATACTCCAAATCTATTTCCTTGATTAGTATCACTTCTATAAATGGCGGGTCTGATCCGTATGGCATATAAGCTTTTCCTTCATATGGGTAGTAGATCGCCCAACCTTTATTAGTTTTTATCTCTTCCTCACTCACCAATTGTAAATAAATTGGGGCATGCGGTTCGGGAGGGTTCGGCAATTCGATTATCGTGATACCCGATCCATTAGTTTTTCCACTTTGTGCGCCACCTGCCTTATTACTCAACACAATTCCTTTTACAGGCTTCTTATTTAGGTCCGTAACATTTAGGGTAATCTGAATCACGGTACCCCTATTTTGCGCGAGGGCTAAGTCATGACAGAAAAAAACTGCTAGGGCTAAAAAGATTGTCCAGAAAAAGCTTCGCATAGAAACCTCTTACTCAAAGGTTATTTGAATAAACTTACTTCCAGCGAAAGGATATTGCTCAAGTAACTCAAATCCTTCCCTTTTTGCGTACAGATGAACGATTTCGCCCTCTGCCTTATATGCCGCCAGATCAAATTTACCGTCCGATCCTGTGCGTACCCCCTCTTGTTTATGCCCATCTACATATACCAAAACCCCGGCAATCGGCTGCGAAGAACTATCTACGACAGTGCCTTTGATATGGACAGAGGTATCTTCGGAAGCAGACGGGACGGGTTTCGACGGGGCATGATCACGGCCCCGATGCGGAGGATTCGGCGGTGCCATCTGCGTTAGCTGAATTTTGATGGCAAGGTTGGATTCTGCATTCAATGTTAGTTCTTTCTGTCCATAAAGCGAAGCATCGGGCTTTGAAGCGGATAGGATGACCTTTCCGTCTGCCGGTCTGCTTGCGGCGGAAATATCAATCTCCCAGCCGTCATCGATCTTCTTTGGCTTGTCACCAACCGATGAAGTAATCACCGCATCGTTGACAATCGCCTGATGAAGATCGAGAACCGTGATGTGTACATGGCAATTGGTGAAGGGAGGAGGATCGAATATATCAGGAGGCTCATGCGGCCTGAACCACCATAAGAGCATGAACCCAATCGCGGCGAATCCTGCTAAAGCACCAACTATCCAGATCGCGCGCTTACGGCTCTGCGATGCCGTTGGCGGATTCGGCGTGCTGCCGACTCCGGCAGGCCCTTCCGCCGCTTGGCTTTCGGGCATCGGCAGGAAATCTTCTTTGCGGTCGCGCGGCGGCAAGGATCTGAGTGTGCCGAGTGCTGGCTTCAGGTGCTTGGGTTGATTCGTGAGTTGCCTGTAAAGGTCTTCGTAATCATCATTGAGAACGTAGTGCGTCGCGCCGCGAAGATACACGGGAATATGGGCCGCATCTTCGGATGAAAACAGCAGGGGAATGAATTTGTCGTTGTTGGCTTCGCTGTCGTAGAGTTCCTGGCTGATGATCGCGCCTTCCCAGTTTGCGCCCAGCCCCTTGCCGGTTTCTTCTTTGCCTCTCACCCGACGATGATAAGTTTCGCTGCAAGCAACGAGGACGAATCTGGCCTCCTCGACCTGGCTCATCGTCCACCGAGGCCACCCCGCGCGCGGAGAGATCTCGTACTGATCGATGATGCAATCTATCCCGTCGCGGCGCAGCCGATCAGACAACCTCAGCACACGCTCCAGATGTTCAGGTGAATCATGGCTGTAGCTGACAAAGACTTTGAGGCTCTCGCCGTTGATGAATGACATAACCGGTGCAGGCCATTAATGATCTGCCTGAGTTCATATGTCCTTACGGGACGATCAGGCTGAGTAACTACTAAGGGAAACTTCTTTCTGATGTTAGAACTTTGTGTCTAGGACTGGAAACATGATTTGTTTCCGTCTCAATCAACATTCACGCAGACACCTGAACTTGCCACTCCGCAGCATATTGCCATTCACATCGCTTTGCAAGCAAAACAACAGGCCGCGCTTATAGCACGCGGCCCGGTTAAGGTCAGACAGTATTTTAGCATGCAGCTTTACTGCGACTCGCTTTATTGCTTGACGCGGTCGAAGAACTCTTTCTGGAGTTCAGGCGTCTTCGTATCGGCTTTCACAGCGCGCAGCGCGCGGGCCAGAGATTCCAGGCGGTACTCGGTAATCACCTGTCCCAGTTCGCGACTCGCTTTGGCCCCTTCGCCGGCATAATGATTCGGAAAAGCCGCGTACCACCAGATCGCCGTGTAGATGTCCGGAATCGCCAACCGCTTCTGGTTTTCTCCCGATTCTTGCGTCGCACGATCCATCTTCACCAGATCGGGCCGCAGGTAGAGCAGCACGGAGGTTTCGCGCTCGCCTGCATGCATATCGCCTGCGGGGTCAGACTTGCGAAGCTTGTTGACCTTTTCAGCCAGGTCAGGCTCAGCACCGGGATCATAAAAATAGACGACATAATCTCTGCGGCGCTCTAACTGCGATTGGATGAAGAAGCGCAGCAACTGAGGATTGCCGCCATGTCCATTGACGATCAGTATCTTCTTAAAGCCATTGCGGGCGATCTCTTCACAGGTGGCATCGAGCAGTTCCCATACCAGGCGGCTGGGCAAAGCGAAGGTGCCCGGCTGATGACGAGCCTCGTAAATCTGGCCGTAGAAATAATCCGGGAAGACGACCGCATATTCGCTTTTCGTGACGCGCGCCGCCCATTCACGAACCTGTATCAGATCAGACCCCATGGGCGCGTGCGGGCCGTGTTTCTCCAGAATACCGATGGGCAATATGCAGGTGTAGGCAGATTTTTCCAGCGCTTTGGGCCAATCACTGGCCGTCAGTTCATCCCAGCGCGACGGCATGTCTTGCGCCATCACACAACCGGCGAGCATCACCAAAGTCACTAGCAGTTTCATCAGCAGTTTCATTTCATGGCTCCTCGAATAAGTGGATTTTCAGGGTGACTATAGCAAATTCTCCGGAAGAATGAAGGCCGTCAACCGGCTACAAACAACAAGGCGCGCGGAGCATTGCCGCTCCGCGCGCCTTCAGTGATCAGGTTGTGCCGACGCTTACCTGGTCAGCGTCGCCGGCAGCGAGATCTGCCCGTTCGGGTTCATCACGACGAGCGTGTGCGATGAGCCGGGCTGGATCAAAGCTTTTGGCTTGAGGTTGCCCGGCGTGCTGCGGTCGTTTTTGCCGACGACAAATTCAAGATCGCCAGCTTGCAGCGTATAACGCTCGGTGCCGTCAACGATGAGCACCGCTCCCGCCTGGATGTTGGCATTGAACCCTTGCATGTGAATTGCCTTGCCGCGAAACGCCAGGCCGATGATGCGCGGCAGCGTCGAGGTCTCATTCGACGGCGCGCTCTCGGTGCCGTCCCGGTAAAGCGCCGTGACCACGTAGAAGTAACGGAACGCAGCCAACTGGCCTTCGGCAGGCTTCGGCAGGTTGTCCGTGAATGAAACCGCCATAGTTGACGAAGGCTGCACAATGCCGACGAGATTCGACAATTGCGCCTGCACCCCTGGCGTCGTACCGCGATAGACGGCATAGCCCACCAGAGTCGCCGGTGTCACCCCAATGGTGCGGGATACAATCTGCGTGAAGAATGGATCGATGGCCGCTACGCCGGTCGGCGCATTTGAGGCGGCGGCTGGCGGCGTCAACACAACTTCCACCTGGACAACGTCGGCGGCGTTGACGACGTTGATCGTCGTCGGGAAAGACTTGCTGCGATTCTGCGAATCGGTGGCGGTGAAGACGACTTGCAGCGAACTGCCGATGGCGGCAGCAGCCGGGTTGATGACGAGATCGCCTCGGCCATTGCCACGGTCGGTGAAGGTGCCGCCGGCAACTGACGAAGCCGACAGTTGTATGTCGTTGCTGCCGTTGGCGGCAATGACACCGATGGTGTTGGCCTGACCGGCTATCGCCGTCGTCTGCGCCGGCGCGCGCAGCTTGAAGGCTTCACTCTGCGGCGTGCTGGTGCCGCGCAACGTGATCACCGTCAACAGCGCGTCAGGATCGTTGCTGATAACCGTGATGCGGCTGCTGAAGACGCCGGAAGCGGTCGGCGAAAAACTCACCGTCAACAGCAGATGCTCGCCCGGCTTCAACGTCAAAGGAAAGCCTGCCGCGCCGCTGAAGCCGAACGGGAAGCTCGGTGCCTGGACGTTGGCCAACAGCAGATCGGCATCCCCGGTGTTCTTGATCTCCAGCGTCGTCACCGACGAGCCATTCGGAAAATCGATGACCGTGGGATTGATCTCCAGATTCGGCACAGGTGTCGTCGTGCCCGTGCCTGCCAGCGTGACGGTGACGAACGGCGTCGTCGTGTCATTGCTGGTAATCGTGAAGGAGCCGCTGAATCGCCCTATGCTTGGCGCTATGAACTGCACGGTGAGTTGAATGTTGCCGCCGGGCAGGATCGTCAGCGGCGTCGCCGGCTTGGACAGAATCGAAAACGGGTCGTTCGGATTAGTAATCTGCGTTACGACTAGATTCTGGCCGCCCTGATTGGTGATCGTCACTTTTTGGGTGGCCGGATTGCCGCCGCGCACCGAGCCGAAATCGATAGAGGTCGGCGACACGCTAATGACCGGGAATGGCGGCGGCGGCGGTTTCGGCGTCGTTCCGGCGGCGACATTCGACGGCGCGGAATTGCCGAAGTTGTTGAAGGCGACGACACGGTAGAAGTAGGTCGTATCGGGCGTCAGTCCCTGGTCATTGTAGCTGTGCACGTTCGGGCCGAGGGTGGCAATTTCGCCGAAGTCCGTGCCGTTCAGGCTGCGCTCGACGCGGTAACCTTGTTCATTGGTCGCGTTGTCCTGCCATGTCAGATCAATCTCGGTCGGCGACACCGCCGTGGCGACGAGGTTGGTCGGCGCGATGGGCGTCTGCGGAGTCGAGGGCACGAGCGTCAACATGAAATCGCCGGAATCACCCTGAAATCCGTCAATGACGATGTAGTAAGTGGTTCCCTCCGTCAGGCGGCGGCGCAGATGTTCGGCGGTGCCGCTGGCGCGCGTGTCGGAACTCGAACAATTCGTCAGCGAGAAGCAATCGGTGACGACGTACAGGGTCACATCGTAGTTGCCCACAGGGGTCACCGTGATGTCATAGTTCTGCGTGTCGGGCGAGGTGAACGAATAAATCACATCAGGGCCGTTCGCCGCCTGATTGTTATGCACACAGGGCGCGCCGGGGTTGAGATCGTTGGCCGCGCCGTAGGTCGTGCCGGTCGTCGCAAAAGGCAGGCGATCAACGGGGATGTTGGTGACTGTCGCACAGCTATCGTTTTCAGGTGTGCCCCGGCGCATGGCAAAGTGAAAAGCGCCTTCACTACCGGCCTGGGCACTGTCAACAACGATGAAGTAATGCGTGCCGGCGTTAAGCTGCACGGTCAAGGTTTCGGTTTTGCCGAGGGGCCGGTCATTGGCTCCGGCAATGCAGGTGGTCGCCGGATTAGCACAATCCGTGACGATATAAAGGCTCAGGTCAAAGGTATCTCCGAGCGGCGTCGCGCCGAAGGTGAAAAGGTCAGTAGTCGCCGGCGTGAATGAATAAACCACGTCAGCGCCGGGGCCGGGCGCACAACCGCCGCCGCCCGGATCGATGTCATTGCCTGCGCCGATAAGGCTCGCATCGTCTAAAAAATTCAGCGCCGCCGGATTAATCACAGTCGCCGTCGCGCAGGTGTCGCCCGCCGTCGCATGCACGTCCTGGCGTGCTGGGCCGGCTGGCTGTGAGGATGCCGCAATGTGAGGCATCATACTAACCGCCGCAAGAGCGCTAAAGATGATCATCGGCAAACTGAGTTTGAGAAAGATCGACAACCGTCCAGGACGACGGCGCAGACTGGATACATGCTTCATAATAACCACACTCCGTTTGTAAAGAATCACACCCAGGGCCGGCAAATAGACGCACACTTACTGAAAAACAGTGAGTGCGGATTTCATTTACCTGCTTAGTCCCCTTAGTATAATGGGCCTGCGATGCGCGGATTATATAAAAGAATGCGGGAAAGGTAAAGTGGTTCGCATGATCAAAATGGCAGAAAGATCAAGTCAGTCGCGCCGCACGCATGTAAGTTGCGCCATATTAGTGGCGAGAGTTGGCGGCAGGCTGAGGCATCCCAAGCAGGTGCAGAGACGGGGTTGACGCCTGTGTGCGAATGGCTATTTTGCCGTCGCCATTGCCGTATGTGTGTCGCGCGAGGCTCTTCTCATGAGGGCGCGTGCAGCCGGGCGCGGCGGCCATCGCCAACAGCAGCAGGACGGTAATCACCAAGGGTCTGAGCATGTTTTAATTCTCCTCTGCGTGACCTTTGTGCAATGACCGTACCGCAAGGCTTTGCGGCAAAAGACCGGCAGGGCCAGGCCGCAGGCAGGAGTTTGTATCAGAGAAGATCAGCCAGGTTGATAGAAAATCGTCCAGCGCGCCTGATTCTCTCAATGAATTGCTTTGCACGTTTTGGCCTTCGGTGTAGAATGCGATTGACTTTGATGGTGACGGGCAATAAAACGCAGGCGCAGCAAGGGGAGGCGCTATGGCTGATATCAAAATCTACACGGCCAAATGGAGTACAGATTGCGATCAGGCCAAAGAATTCCTCGACGACGAAGGAATTTTTTACGAAGAGATTGACATCGAACAAACGCCTGCCGCCGCGCGTCTGGTCGAACAACTCAATGGCGGGCGGCGCATCGTGCCGACATTCGATGTGAATGGGACGACCTTTACGCTGAAGCCGTTCAACTGGAAACGGCTGCAAAGCGAGTTGGAGCGGCTCGGCCTGGACGATTGATAATCGCCCGCAACCCGAAAGCACCCGACACGCCTGCGCGGATGCCAGATGATGCGCCGTAATAGAATTGCCGGTATTTCATGTCGCAACTGACCTTTCTCGATCAACTGCTCGAAGCGCGCCGTCCGCTGACGGTTTCCGAGTTGACGGCACGTATCAAGATTCGGCTGGAAGGCGAATTCCTCGAACTCTGGATCGAAGGCGAAATCTCGAACTTTCGCCGCCACTCCTCTGGCCACTGGTACTTCACGCTGAAAGACGAAGGCGCGATGTTGCGCTGTGCCAGCTTCCGCATGCAGAACCGCTTGATCCGTTTCACGCCCGAAGACGGTCTGACGGTGCGGGCGCACGGCAGGCTCTCTTTGTACGAAGCGCGCGGCGAGTATCAATTGATCGTCGAATACATGGAGCCGGTCGGCATCGGCGCGCTGCAACTGGGGTTTGAACAACTGAAGCGCCGGCTCGCCGACGAAGGTCTGTTCGAGGTGGCGCGCAAGCGGCCATTGCCGCTGTTGCCGCGCTGCATCGGTATTGTAACTTCGCCTACAGGTGCGGCAGTGCGCGACATTCTGCGGGTCATCCGCCGCCGCAATGAAGCGATGAACGTGTTGATCGCGCCGGCGCGCGTTCAGGGCGAGGGCGCGGCGCGCGAGATCGCTCGCGCCATCGAATTGCTCAACCAGCGCGAAGAGGTTGACGTGATCATCGTCGGGCGCGGCGGCGGTTCCATCGAAGACCTCTGGTGCTTCAACGAAGAAGTGGTGGCGCGCGCCATCTTCAATTCGCGCGCCCCGATCATCTCAGCCGTCGGCCACGAGACTGATTTCACAATCGCCGATTTCGTCGCCGACCTGCGCGCCTCAACGCCGTCGGCGGCGGCGGAGATCGTCACTGCGGCGCGCGATGAAATCAGCGCCCGTCTACTCGGACTCAAAGAAGATATGATGACGGCGATGCGCTACCGCCTGCTTGAGCGGCGCAATCGCTTGCAGGAGTTGCAATCGAGCCGCGCCTTTGATGACGTGCATCACGAGATACGCCGCACCGCCCAACGCTTCGACGAAGCCATCTACGCGATGGAGACGGCTTGGCGGCAGCGCCTCAAACAACAGCGCGCCCGCTTGACGAATACGGCGCTGCGCTTACGAGACACAGACATCCGCCGGGCGGCGATCTCGCGCCGCCGCGCCCTTGACCTGTTGACGCAACGCTTGCAGGCAGGCGAGCGGCAGGCGCTTGACGGCCAACGCGAGCGCCTGGCGGTTGCGTCAGGAAAATTACATTCGCTCTCGCCCCTGGCCGTCATCGGGCGCGGCTACGCACTTGCCTTCGACCGCCAGGGCCGCATCATCAAGCGCGCCGACGAGGTTCAGTCAGGCGAGCCCGTCCGCGTGCGCGTCGCCGACGGCCAGTTGGATTGCACGAAAAATTAAAAGATCGTGACAAGTGACAAGTGACAAGATCAGAACCACAAAGTTCAATCCTCGTCCTTTGCTGCATCAGCAGAGACCCATGACGGAGCCGTTGAAAATCTCACTTGTCACTTGTCACTTCTGAGAGTCGCTTGTGACGTTTGAAAAATCAAAGGAGAAACTTAGTTAATGAGTGATCAGCAACCGAATGTTTCGCCACAAATGATTATGGATCATCTGTGGTCAGCGCGCGCCGCCATGGCGCTTGCTGCGGGCGTCGAACTCGACGTTTTTAGTCAGATCGAAGCCGGTAAAGGCACGCTTAAAGAAATCGCCCGCGCCACCCGCAGCTCGGCGCGCGGTATGCGCCACTTGCTTGATGCGCTGACCGGCATGGGCTACTTGAATAAGAAGGGCGAAGGCTACAGCAACGGGCCGGTCGCCGCGCAGTTCCTCGTCAAAGGCCGGCCCGGTTATATGGGCGGGTTTGTCGGCGAAACCCGCCTGGTCTGGCCCGGCTGGGCCAAGCTTCCCGAAGTCGTACAGACAGGCCGGCCCATCGAAGCCTTAGACACCGAAACCGGCGGCAAAGAGTTCTTCCCAAAACTGGTCGAAGCCATCTTCCCGATGAGCTACGGCGCTGCGCAAGGCGCGGTTGCCGTCATTCCGGAAAAAACGCGCAAGCGCATCAAGACGATTCTCGACGTTGCCGCAGGCAGCGCCGCCTGGTCGCTGGCCTTCGCGCAGGCCATCCCGGATGCGCGCGTCACGGTGGTCGATTACCCGGAAGTCACGCCGGTGGCGCGACGCTTCGCCGAAGCCTTCGGCGTCGCCGAGCGTTATGAATATAGCGAAGGCAATCTGCGCGATATAGACTTCGGGCGCAATCGCTATGACCTGGTGATCCTCGGCCACATCATCCATACGGAAGGCGAGAAGTGGGGTAAGAAGCTGGTGAAGAGAGCCTATCGCGCGCTCGGCGATAACGGCCTTCTGTTGATCGCCGAGATGATTCCCAACGACACGCGCTCAGGGCCGATGCTGCCGCTGTTGTTCGGCCTGAACATGCTAGTCCACACGGAAGCCGGCGACGTTTTCACCATGCGCGAATACCGCGAGTGGCTCAAAGACGCGGGCTTCCGCAAAGTGCAGACGCTCGACGTGCCGGGGCCGTCGCCGTTGATTCTCGCAACCAAGTAAGATTAGCCACAGAGCCACAGAGTCACAGAGATTTTTTCTAAAAGTTTTCGTTCTCTTTTTTTCTTCTCTGCGGCTCTGTGGCAGGTTTAAGAAATGACCAAGAAAAAGCCGGGTGACAGAGACTTTGAAGCGGCGCTCAAGGAGCTTGAGCAGATCGTTGAACAACTCGAAGCGGGCGATTTGCCGCTGGAGCAATCGCTTGAATTGTTCGAGCAGGGCGTGCGCTTGTCGCGCAATTGCCAGAAGCGCCTCGATGAAGCCGAGCGGCGCGTCGAAATCTTGCTCAAAGACGAGGCCGGCGGTTACACGCCTGCGCCTTTCGAGGAGATGGATGAATGACGCGGCCTGAACCCATCAGCGACTATCTGACGCGCCGGGCTGCCGAGATCAATCAATGGCTCGATGCCCTGGTGCCGTCGGAAGCCATCGCGCCGGAGCGGCTGCATCGCGCCATGCGTTATAGCTTGCTGGCCGGCGGCAAGCGCCTGCGCCCCATCCTCGTCCTCGCTTCAGGCGAAGCCTTTGGCGCATCCACGGATGACCTGATGCCCGCCGCCTGCGCCTTCGAGATGATTCACACCTACTCGCTGATTCACGACGACCTGCCGGCGATGGACAACGACGATTTGCGGCGCGGCAGACCGACATGCCATAAAGCCTTCGACGAAGCGACGGCGATTCTGGCGGGCGACGCGCTGCTGACGCAAGCCTTTCGCGTGCTCGCTGCTGACGCTCCGTGTCGCAATCCAGAGCGCCAGGTTCGCGTCATCCGCGAGGTCGCCACCGCCGCCGGAACCGTCGACGGCATGATCGGCGGCCAGATGGCCGACATCGAAAATGAAGGCAAGCCGGTTGATGAAGCCTTGCTCGAATACATCCACCGCTCGAAGACCGGCGCTTTGATCAGCGCGCCGGTCGTCGTCGGCGGCATCATCGCCGGCGCTAACGAACCCGAACTCGACAAGCTGCGCGCTTACGGGCAGCGCATCGGCCTGGCCTTTCAAATCGCCGACGATATACTCGATATCACTTCGACCAGCGAACAACTCGGCAAGACCGCAGGCAAAGACTTGACGGCTCACAAAGCGACCTATCCGGCGCTGCACGGCATAGAGAAGTCTGAAGCGCGCATGCAACAACTGGCCAATGAAGCCATAGAGATCGTCGCCGGTCTCGGCGTCGACTCCGCCACGCTCGAAGAACTGGCGCGTTTCATCGTTGCAAGGAGATCATAAGGCGGCTATTCTTTTAACTTGCTGAAGTATATGATTTAAAAGTTTTGGTCGCTCAAGTAGATTTTGCATCTAAGCCGACGATTAAAACGCAATAAGGTTGAAGCATCACTTCCCTTGAAAGGCCCGCTCAGCGAACCGGGCCAATTACTGAATTGAGGAGACGCGAGGCGCTTTATGAATTTGTTGAAACAGATCAATGATCCTGCGGATATGCGCAAGCTGCCGGTAGCAAAGCTGCAACCGCTGGCCGATGAAATCCGCGAATACATGATCGAAACGCTTTCCAAGATCGGCGGCCACACCGGCGCGAGTCTTGGCCCTGTCGAATTGATTCTCGCGCTGCATTACGCCTTCGACACGCCGCGCGACCGGCTGGTCTTCGACATCGGCCACCAGGCTTATGCACACAAGATCATCACCGGGCGGCGCGATCAGTTCCCGACCATTCGCCAGTACAACGGCCTGAGCGGCTTTTTGCGCCGCGAAGAATCCGAATACGATGTCTTCAATGCGGCGCACGCCGGCACGTCGATTTCGTCGGCGCTCGGCATCGCTGCGGCGCGCGATCTGAAGGGCGAAGATTTCAATGTCATCGCCTTCATCGGCGACGCCGGGCTGACCGCAGGCATGGCGTTGGAAGGCATCAATCAGGTCGGCCATCTCAAATCGAAGATGATCATCCTGCTCAACGATAACGAGATGTCGATCTCGCCGAACGTCGGCGCGCTCGCCGGTTACCTGAATCGCATACGCACGGCGCGGCCCTATAACGAGTTAAAGCACGAAGTCGAAGAGTGGCTGAAAGCCATCCCGGCTGTCGGCGAGATGATGCTGTCGGGGGCGCGGGCGCTGAAAGATACGCTGGCGGCGGCCTTCATCCCCGGCGCGCTTTGGGAAGAACTCGGCTTGAAGTATCTTGGGCCGATCAACGGCCACGACATCAACTCGATTCTGGCAACCCTCGAAATGGCGCAGAAAGAAGAGGGGCCGGTGCTGATTCACGCGCTGACGGTCAAAGGCAAGGGCTACGAGCCGGCAGAACGCGATAAAGCCGCATGGCATGGCACGTCGGCCTTTGAGATTGCTTCAGGCAAATTTATCAAGGAACCGGCGACCGCGCCGACTTACACGGCGACCTTTGCCGAAGCGACGATTGACGTGATGAAGGAAGACCCGCGTGTAGTCGCCATTACAGCGGCGATGCCCGACGGCACCGGTCTCAGCAAGGTGATGAAGGTCTATCCTGAACGCACCTTCGATGTAGCGATTGCCGAGCAACACGCCGTCACCTTTGCCGCAGGCATGGCGACCGAAGGCTTGAAACCGATCTGCGCCATCTATTCGAGCTTCTTGCAGCGCGCTTACGATCAAATTTTTCATGATGTCGTGTTGATGAATCTCGACGTGACCTTTGCGCTAGACCGCGCAGGGGTGGCCGGCGCTGACGGCCCAACGCATCACGGCTTGATGGATTTCTGTTATCTGCGCGGGATGCCGGGCATCGTCATCATGGCTCCCAAAGATGAGAACGAGTTGCGCCACATGTTGAAGACGGCAGTCCTGCACAACGGCCCGGCGTCGGTGCGCTACCCGCGCGGCAACGGCTTCGGCGTCGCCATGGACGACGAGATTAAGCAGCTTGAGATCGGCAAGGCCGAGATCGTCCGCCACGGCACGGACGTGGCGATCATCGGCATAGGCACGCAGGTGCATTACTGCGAAAAGGCTGCCGAGCGCCTGGCCGCCGAAGGCTTGAACCCGACGGTCGTCAACGCGCGCTTCGTCAAGCCGCTGGACGCCGAGTTGATTGTCGCGTTGGCGCGTTCGCATGGCTCCATCGTCACGGTTGAAGATCACTACGTGCAGGCAGGCTTCGGCAGCGCCGTCATGGAGTTGCTCGAAGAGAATCGCCTGAGCGAAGTGCGCGTGATGTGTCTAGGCTTCCCCGATAAGCTGATCGAGCACGCGAGCCAGAGCACTTTGCTCGCGAAGTACGGGCTGGACGCCGACGGCATCTACTCAAGGGTGCGCGATTTTGTGGCCAGCAAGTACAGCTTCGAGGCCACCTATCACGACTAAGCAGTGGCACGTCGGCGCGTAACCATCTAATCATTCATCAATCGGGCGGCTGCAAGTGGCCGCCCGATTTTTTTATCGATGAACCGTCAGCCGCTTCTCATTGCAGTTGACACTGCAACGAGAAGCCCGCTAGTTTTCTAGCGTCAGTTTGTGGCGGTGGAGTCCGCCCTCAACCACTGCGCGCCGCAGTCAATGACTCCTACTTTTGCTCGTGGCGATGAGAGAAAGTAGGCGTTTCATGGCTCGCCTCTCTGATTCGCCCCAGACGATAATTGAATCAAAAGAAAGCGAGGCTAGAGGCAATTGACAAAGCTCATCGCCGTGCTCGTCGGTGGCGCAGTCGGAACCGGCTTTCGTTATTTCATCTCGATGTTCATCTATTCGCTGGTCAAGCAGCCGAGCTTCCCCTATGCCAACCTGTTCATCAATGTATCAGGCAGCTTGATCATCGGCGTGCTCGCCGAATTGTTCGACACGCGCCTGCTGGTATCGCCGGTGCTGCGCGTCGCCTTGCTCACAGGCGTGCTCGGCGGCTACACGACGTTTTCAAGTTTTTCGTTCGAGACTTTCTCGCTCATCCGCGACGGCGAAGCCTGGCTGGCCCTGCTGAACGCCGCAGGCAGCGTCCTCCTCGGATTGATTGCCGTGTGGCTGGGCGTGCGTCTGGTGCAGAGCTTTTGAGGGAGGTTGGTAATGAAAATCTCAGGAACTGGCCAACTGCTGCGAATCTTCATCGGCGAATCCGATCACTGGCATGGCCGTCCGCTTTATGAGGCGCTCATTTTGAAGGCGCGAGAGATGGGGCTGGCCGGGGCGACGATGCTGCGCGGCTTGATGGGTTACGGCGCTGCCAGCCGCATTCATACGGCAAAGCTCTTGCGCCTGTCGGAAGACCTGCCAGTCGTCGTTGAGATCGTCGATAGCGCGGACAAGATCAGCGCCTTTCTGCCGGTGATTGACGAGATGGTGCAGGAAGGTCTGGTGACGCTGGAAGCCATACAGGTGATTCAATACCGTTCCGGCACGGGCTGATGTAGCTTGCGCCACATTCGCAAAAACCGTCACTGGCTCTCCCGGCGGCGTTGGGCGCGGGCCTCTTCAAAGAATTGCGTCGTGTTTTCAGTGACGCTCGCCGGCGGTTCGTTGAGTTGCTCGAAGTCGCGCGTCGGCGCGCTCACCGGAGTTTGCGGCGCAGTCTGGCGCTCGCCGCCGAGCGCGGTGGCGCGGTCGTCACGGTAGAGTTCATCTGCGGGGATCGTGTAACGCTCGCTGAGCGTCTGCATGGATTCGGCAAAGAAGGTCGCGTAGAAAATCTGCCCCAGCCCTCTCAATAACGGAATCAGCATGAACAGCCAGAAGATGCGCGCCAGCACTTCCAGACCGTGCGCCAGACCGTGCGCCTGCGGCTCCTGTAGGCTGGGGATTTGACCAATGATCCCGGAGTTGAGCACTTCCTGGCCGATCTTGAAAAACACAAAAGACAGGCCAGCGCCGCCGAACAGGTGGATCAGCCCTTCTTTGAAATTGTGCTGCCGCGAATACTTCATCCACTGGCCGGGCTGCGGCAGATTGCGGCGGCGGACTTCATCTTTCGACTTGCGCCGCAGGTCGCGCGCTGATTGCCGGTAAGGCTGGCCCTTTTGATACTCTGCCCAGCCGGATTTCCATTTATTCACGTGCTCGTGTTGAAAGCCTTTCTTCCAGCTATCGACAAAATCGGTGACATTGCGCTTGAGTTCTTCAGGGTCGAAGTTCCAGGGCCCAGGCCCCTTGCCGCCGCCCTTGACGATGTTGATGATCAGTTGCAGGTTCGTGCCGCAGGCTTTGCAGAATCGCTGGCCCTCAACCGCCTCAACGCCACATTTAGGACAATACATTTTCGCCTCCACCGTATGGGATGACACAGCCCCATACGCCAAGTATAAACCATCTTCGCACGAAGAAAGTTTCGCCTAAAACCAACGGCCACCACAAGCCGCTGATTCTACTTGACCGGCGAAGCCCTCCCCTTTCATCCCAGCGGCTTCCCTGCCCTTCAGCTAACCACACTTGGTAACAGAACTCCATAGACGGCAAAGGAAGGTGAGCGCGGGCGGGTTTGATATACGGTCTTTGACCAAGGCTATGCAGTTTAAGTAGCCAAGACTATCAGCCATCAATACAAGCTATCAGCACAAACTATCAGTTTGCGGCGGCTCTCAACGCTTCCGGCTGTGACCCGTGAGGCTGGCGATGACGACCGCTAATTCCGCCGGTTCGACCGGCTTCGGCACGTGCATATTGTAGCCCGCCGAAAGCGCCCGCAGGCGATCTTCGGCTCTCGCATAGGCGGTGAGCGCAACCGCAGGGATGCGACCGCTGCTCTCAGGCTCTAAAGATCGCACCTTCTCGATCAGCGCATAGCCATCCTCTTCGGGCAGGCCAATATCGGATACCAGTATATCAGGCTTGAGTTGCTGCAACGCGGCAAGCGCCTCGGCGCTCGACCCATGCGCGATGACTTCAGCGCCACACTGTTCGAGTATGGCGCAAAGTAACTGGCGGGCATCCGCATCATCATCGACCACCAGCACCTTCAAGCCGTTGAGCGCCGGCAAGCGATCAACGAGCGCAGGCCGGCTTGCGTCTGCCAGATGGCCAGACGGCTGCCGGGCGAGCGGGTCTTTTGACTGGCGCACCGCCATCACCGGCAGGGCTATGGTAAAAACCGCGCCCTTGACGTTGGTGCGGTTGCCGGCTTCGACCGTCCCGCCATGTAACTCGACCAGGTGGCGGACAATCGCCAGCCCCAACCCCAGGCCGCCGTATTTTCTCGTCGTCGTGCTGTCGGCCTGGCGGAAAGGATCAAAGACATGCGGCAGGAACGCTTCATCAATTCCCGGCCCCGTGTCGCTCACGATGATTTCAAAGCGCGAGTTGATCCGCTGCAACTCTATCTGCACCTGGCCGCCCCTGGGGGTGAACTTGAGGGCGTTGGACAGCAGGTTCGAGATGATCTGTTGTAGCCGGACGGCATCGCCCAGCACCAGGCCAGCGCCATAAGCCAGCCCCACTTCGATGCGAATGTTCCTGGCATCCGCCGCCGACTGCAAGGTCTCTATGGCAGCATGAATCACGCCCGGCAAATCGACCGGCTGGGTGTCCAGGCGCAGTTTGCCCGAAACGATCCGCGAGACATCGAGCATGTCATCGATCAGCCGCGCCTGTAACCGGGCGTTGCGATCAATGGTTTCGATGGCCTGCTTACACAACTCATCACTGAGATCATGCGAGGCCAGCAATCTCGTCCAGCCGAAGATGGCGTTCAACGGCGTGCGCAGTTCATGCGAGAGCGTCGCCAGGAACTCGTCCTTTGCACGGCTGGCGATTTCGGCTTGCTGGCGAGCCGCTTGCTCGCGTATGAGATCGGCGCGCTCCTGCTCGGCGCGCTTGCGTTCGGTAATGTCACGTAGCGAGGCGAGATAAGCGGCCTCGCCTTCCCAGACCGATTCGACAACCCGCATCTCGGCGACGGCCATTTGGCCGCCTTTGGAAATGATGTCGATTTCCGTGGTCTCGCCGACCACCACGGGAAACCCGAAGGCAGTGCCCACGAGCCTTTCCGCCGTGCGGCCAAACAGAGATTCGGTCGCCGGATTGGCGAAACGAACGATGCCGCTCCCATCGACGATGAGGATACCGTCGGCGCTCCTTGAGATGACACTGCGGAAGCGCTCTTCGCGCGCCTGCAACTCGCGCGCGCATTGCTCCAGTTGTTGCTTGAGAGATTCGGTCTCGTTCACCATGATGGCTTCCTCCCGGCTCGCTTGATCTGCGGCGATCCCTTTTATTGAACAACTCGCGCAATCAATCTTCCGTGAACAGATCGCCGAGCCGCTCCATCTCGCTCCGCGAAAGATGCTGTGGATGCCCCGCGAGAATGCCGGTCACGTTGCGGAAGGCGTCGCCGATGTGCATCCCTTGATTATCGATGGTGAATTCGCGGATCTCCTTGTTGTGCATGGAGCCGCGCATCTTGAGCACCGTCAGCCCGCGCTTCATCTCGCCGTACATCTCGACGTAGCGCAGCAGGATGATGGAATCGGTTATCGTCGAGATGTGCGTCTCGGTGATCGAGGTGCCGCCCATCAGGCTGCTGGTGGTGGCCGTAAATAGCCCGGCCATCTCCTGATGCTTGATGTATGAGGTCAGGCTGATGACGAATTCGCGGAACCCCTTGACCGTGGCGACGCGCTCAAGCGCCGAGAGCGAATCGACGGCCACGCGGTTGGGTTTGAACTCTTCGAGCAGCGCCTTCATGCGAATCAGGTGATCTTCGAGGCCGGCGGTTTCGGGATACTCGCACATCACCCGCAGCATGCCTGCGGCTTCCATCGCCTTGAAGTCCATGCCCCAGCCGCTGGCGTTGCGGAACAACTGCTCGCGGCTCTCTTCAAAGGCAAACAGCAGACAGCGCTCGCCGCTTTTAACGCCGCCGGCAATGAACTCGGTCGTCAGCAGCGTCTTGCCCGTACCGGTCGCCCCCGACGCCAGGATGATCGAATCGCGGAAAAAACCGCCGCCGCACATGTCATCAAGCTCGCGATTGCCTGAACTGATGCGAAGGTCGGACGACTTCTGTTTCAACTCGATGGACGAGAGCGGGATGATGACGATGCCCTGATCGGCAAGAATGGTGAAAGGAAATTCGCGCTTCTGATGGCTGGTGCCGCGAAACTTGAGAATCTCAACCGTCCGGCGGCGCTTCTCATCTTCGAGGATGTTGCGGAGGATGATGACATTGTCGGCAACGAATTCTTCAACCCCCGAACGGCTGATCTCGCCGCGATCCGGCGAACATTCCGCCGTAATGATGGCGGTGACGCCCATCTTTTTGAGCGCCGAAGCGATGCGAAACATCTCTCTGCGCACAATGGCGGTGTCAGAGAATTGCGTGAACAGAGCGCCGAGCGAATCCAGCGAAACACGTTTAGCGCCGACCTTCTGAACGGCGTGATCGATGCGGGCGAGCAGCGCCCCAAGATCGTAATCGCCGATGATGAGGGTTTCGTCTCCCGGCTGTGGCGAGACATCGACAAAGACCCAGCGGTCTTCATTCTCCCAGCGCTCGATGTCCCAGCCGAAGCCCATCATGTTTTTGCGTATATCGCCGGACGGCTCTTCAAAGGTCACAAAGACGCCGCTGTCGCCGGCTTTGCTCACGCCTTCAGCCAGGAACTGCGCGGCAAAGACGGTTTTGGCGCTGCCCGCCGTTCCCGAAAGCAAGGTGATGCGGCCTTTCGGCAAGCCGCCGTTGGCGATGAAATCAAAACCTGGAATCCCGGTTTCGAGCTTTTCAATAATCCCGCGCGCTTGCATCTGTATCCTCTCCTCCTTGTTTCATTCTTGCGAGCCGTTGCGACTTTGCAGATCGAGTCCGAGCAATACCTTCTTAACGTCGGATAGGTCGCCGATAATGCGCCGGAGCGGCGGCGGCGATTGTTTGATTAACGTCGGGGTGGCGAGAATATTCTCTTCCTCGGCCAGTTGCGGTCTTTCCAGCGTATCGATGATGATGATCTCGCACTGGTCTTTCAGTTCTTCTTTGCAGAGGCGTTTCAGGTTGGCGATGGCGCGCTTGCTCCTGGGGGTCTCGCCGGTGATAAACAACTTCAGCGAATACTTATTCATAAGTCTATTCCTCTGCCGAAGGGCGGGTTGCGTGGCCATCGGTAGAACGGTTGCTGTCCGCGCCCAGCGATAGGGTGCGGTAATAAGAGACCAGATAGCCCATCATCTCGACGAGCCGCATGCGTCCTTCTTCGGCGTAGGCTTGAGCTTTCATGAGATTGGCCCCGGCAGCCTTGCGGTTGAGCGCCGTCCGGTGAATATCGACGACATCGCGCGGCCCGGCCTTTAAGATACCCAGGCGGTCGACAATCGCATGCAGGCGCTCGGCAATATTATGGTCGATTTTATAAGCCCGCTGTTGCAGGGCGAGATCGAGCAGGTCGCCATAAAGCTGAACCAGGTGGTCGAATATTTCCGGCAAATTTTGGTGCAGCGGCGGCGCAGCAAACATCTGCGCGGCGACCGAGGCGCGCGGCGCAGAAGAGAGCCGGTCAAGCGAATCAAGCTCCCGCTTCTGCTGATCGAGCAGCGCCGAACTGACGCCGCTCTTGATGCGCAGCAGCGCTTGAATGTGGGCCAGCAGTTTGCGGTACTCGACCGGCTTGGTCAAGTAGAGGTCGGCACCGGCTTCGAGCGCTTCGGCCTGACTATCGGAAGAGATGTCAATACCAGAGATCTGAATGACGAAAATGCTGGCGAGATGGGGATCGGCTTTGATCTGGCGGCAGACTTCGAGGCCGCTGATGTCCGGGAGCCGCACGTCCAGAAGAATCAAGTCGGGGCGTTCCTGTCTGACGATGCGCAGACATTCAGAGGCGCTGGGAGCGATCAACACCTCATAGCCTTCGGTTTCCAACAGGCGAGAATAGACATAGAGCGTATCGCTATCGTCGTCGGCGATGAGGAGCTTGAGGCGCTTGTCCATCTTAATCCCGAAGCAGGCAGGGCGAAGCTTTCCGCCGGAATCAATCCGGTGGTCGAAAGCCAGCTACCTGCCGCCGCGCAGGGCCTGGAGTTTAAGATAAGGTGGGGGGAATCGAACTCCTCAAGAGGAGCGGGAAGGTTCAGGTTTTAGCCGAACCGTAAAGCTCCTCGGCGTCCACAGCCGAGTCTGATCAATGTTCATCTTAGACCACATCAAAGTCAATCAATTTATTCTTGTCTTTTTATTGCGACGAGCGAGCGGCAAGGAGAAGCAATCGAAAACAGAATGCGGGCGGCGGGTTTTACGCTAAGTATAGCGCGAGGGTTTACAAGTCGGTTAATCTATCTGCGAGATCGGCGGCCATCATGAAAGAGGAGTGGGCGAAGCGAATATGCGGTTGTTTGCTGGTGGCACTCTGTCCGCTCATCGCCTTGAGCCTGACCGGCTGTCGCCGTGCGCCGCGCTCGTTGCAACCGCCGCCGCCAACGGTTGAAGCGCCGCTCATCGATCCCTGGAAAGCCGCCGCACACAAAGTCGAAGAAGAACGCGGCGAGCCGACTGGCCGCAAAGCCTCGATCAATACGCCAGCCGAGTTGCAGCATTACAGCGACCGGCGGCGCTTTCTCGCCGTGCAGGTGGCCGAAATGCGCGAGCAGCGCTACGGTCTACCGCAAGATTACGCAGACCTCGCCCTACTCATACGCAAAGGCGAGTTGGTCGAGATGCCGCCGCTCGGCGACGATTACCTGCTTTACGGCGTCGGCGCGAATGCCAGCGACGAGCCCTTCATGCATTACGACCCGGCAAGCGGCCAAAACATCCCGTTGTTTGCCAGCGATGACGAATTCAAACGCGAAGATGCGCGGCTCAACGATTCATTGAAAGAGCCTCAGGCGCGGCTCGCCGACCTGGCGCACGAATTGGCGCGAACCGCGAAGCGCGACCGCGCCCGTCGCCAGACGCTGGCCAATCAACTCGCCGAGACGCGCCGCGCCGTCGATGAGATCACGGCGCGCAAGAAGTTGATGGAATCGTTCTACCTGAACGGCGACCAGCGCCGCGAGCTTGCCAGTGATTATCAAACGCTTGCGACGCTCGCCGCCGATTTTAGTGGCAAGACTTACAATTTAGATGATGCGGCGGAGCGCCGCGCCTTCAAGGTGCGGCTGCTCAGTTTTCTCCGCCCGCCGGCGCGCGACGTGTTGCTGGAGATCGCCCACGATTATCAGGCGAAGTTCCATCGTCCGCTGCCGGTCACATCGTTGATTCGCCCGGAACAGTATCAAATGCGACTCAGCGAGAAGAACCCGAACGCCACGAAAATCGCCACGCCGCCGCACGCCACGGGGTTGGCCTTTGACGTTTATAATTTTTACATGACGGCGGCGGAGCAGGATTATTTAATGAGCGTCATCGCCGCGATGAAGATGGCGGGCCGCGTCGAAGCCTTGCGCGAGAACCGCGACCACATACACGTTTTCGCCTTCGCCGACGGGGCGCGGCCCGCTGAAAAGCTGATTGCCAATGCCATCAACCAGACCGGCGCTAAGCCTGCCGCCAACCACACGGCCAGGAGATCGTCGAAGCCCGCGCACATCGCTCACAGCAGCACGAAACCGCGCGCCGCAACCGCGCAGGCTCGCAAAGGCCACCATTGAGAGGAAGTGATGCGTGATGCGTAATGAGGGCCGAATTGTCGAAGCGCATCTGGTTTTCTCTGTTCATCACGCATCACGCATCACTTCCAACTATTCGCAATGCCTAAAGAACGACTCGACAAGCTGATCGTGGAACGCGGACTGGCTGAGAGCCGGACGCGGGCGCAGGCGTTGATTCTCGCCGGTCAGGTGCTGGTCGCCGAACAACGCGCCGACAAGCCCGGCCAGATGGTTGATCGCGCCTTAGAGATTCGCATCAAAGGCGAGATGCCGCGCTACGTCAGTCGCGGCGGTTTGAAACTCGAAGCGGCGCTGCGCGAATTTCATATCGATCCAACGAGCCAGACATGCATCGATGTCGGCGCTTCGACCGGCGGCTTCACCGATTGCCTGCTGCAACACGGCGCGGCCACGGTCTGGGCCATCGATGTCGGCCACAATCAACTGGTGTGGAAACTGCGCCAGGATCCGCGCGTCGTCGTCTTGGAAGGACAGAATGCCCGCGACCTCGACCCCGAACAGTTCACCGAACCGCTCACCATTGCGACGATTGATGTGGTGTTTATCTCACTGAAGAAAGTCTTGCCTGCGCTCGTTCCTTGCCTTGCCGATGGCGCGGCGATCATTGCACTGGTCAAACCACAGTTTGAAGTGGGGCGCGGCGAGGTCGGCAAGCATGGCATCGTCACCGACCCGCTCAAACATCGGCGCGTGCTGATCGAGATAGCCCGCGCCGCCGCCTCGTTCAACCTGCTGCCGATTGATGTCATCCAATCGCCGATTCTCGGAGCCGAAGGCAATCGTGAGTTCTTGATGCAGTTGCAGAAGACAGATCAGGCACAAATACTCCCGCCATCGCTTGAGGAAAAGATCGCCGCGTTGACATCGTGAATTGCATCGCCTCAAGGTAAGATCGTCGCAGAGACATCCAATTAGAAGGGTGGCGGATTTTCCAGATGAGCGAGCCGCAGACATACGGGCTGTAATAGGCTGCCGTCTGGTAATCGACTTCGGTTCGGGAATAGCCCCGCACAACCCGGTTGGCGCTGTCATAGACGATCCCCGAATGGCCGAAGGCGTTTTGCGCTTTGGCTTCGCCGGCTTGCAGCCCGCTGTAGATCATCGCCAGGGCTATCACACACATGATTTTCTTCATCTCGCAACGCCTCCTCATCAAAGGATTGGACAGTTCTTACAGGCCGGGACAAGTGCTCAGGGCCTAGCGTTTCTCGGTTCCCGCCGGGCGAAGGTTCGGCGCAATCTCTCGCTCGACGAAATCATTCAGTTGCGGGAACCCCGGATCGCCTACGGCGAAGCGAATCTCATCTCGCGCTTGCAGGATGCGGTGGTCGCGCTCCTGTTGCATCTCATTGAGTTCCGGAGGCGGCGGCGGCAGTTTCCCGCCGACAGGCACTTTGCCTCCGGGGAACTGTGCTCTGAATTGCTTGATTACTGCCATCGCCCGCTTGTCCATCTCATCAACGTCTTTTATGCAGGCAGTGGCGTATTTATTCAGCGCCTGCGCGGTTTGGTAATCCAGTCCGGCTTCGAGTTGAATGTGCATGCGAAGTGAGGAACCGTCCTTTCCGGCGCTCTCCAACTCTTCAGCCTGTTGGTTAAGGTCAACAACGTAATGAAACAAGGCGCTGTACTTGACCGCATCGGGGATGTAGACCACCGGAGAAGGCCGCTTTTGCGAAGACGCCGCGCTGGTTCTTTCTTTATTTAGAGTCAAGGATGCGGCTGCTAACGCAACCAGGCACACGGCAATGATGATCGCTTTCTTCTTCATCGTATCCTCCAATGCAAATAACAATGTCAAAACGAGAGGATGCCAACGGCTGCAAGTGGGACGCGTTGGCGCTTTGGAACTGGCGTAAAATATATGATTTGATGGAATTAATGTCAACGTTAAAATAATTTAAATTATAGTTCTGCGCGCTGAACAAACGCCGATAGAGTTGCGATAAAAACCACTACCCAGGTCTTGCTCCCGGTGCTTCTCAATTTACAGCTTATCCATCGAGAAGGTTGCTTGTATCTTTTATCACAGAGCCATTCCATGAAGCGTGCCTGCTTGTAAGCTGCTCCACGATAGATATAATTGAACGCTGATAAAAAGCGGTGGATGATTGATAATGCGAGCTATCCTCACTCATCTGGTTGGAAGCAATAAAGGCAAGCGCGAGCGCTTCGACAAAGAGCGCGTCTCGATTGGCCGCGCGCCGGACAACGATCTGCACTTCAGCGACGGCCAGCGGCGCGTCTCGTCGCATCACGCCGAAATCCTTCGTCGCGGCGAGGGCTTCCTGTTGCACGATCTCGGTTCGACCAACGGCACGATGATCAACGGTCGCCGCGTCATCACCAGCGAGTTGAATCACGACGACATGATCGAATTCGGCGCTGGCGGGCCGCTGCTGCGCTTTGCCGTCGAACTCGATGAAGGCGAACCAGCCAGTGCGGCGCAACCCGCCAGCCGCGCGCCCTCGGCAATCAAGCGGCGCGCCACCGAGCGCTTGCCGCAGCCGGCGACGCGCAAGAACGGCCCGCTGATTATCGCCATCGTTGCGGCCATGTTGATGGGCGCAGCCGGCGGCATCCTGTTATCTCTACGATTGCCTGTAGGGTCGAACAACCAGGAGATGAGTTTTGCCGAAGTCGCCGAGCAGAACCGCCCGGCGGTGGTCTTCATTCGCGCCGAATTTGCACTCGTCGATGAAAACGGCGAGGTGAAACTGGCTGACGCGCGCACCGGCTCCGGCTTCATCATTTCGTCGAGCGGCTTGATCGTCACCAACCGCCACCTCATACGCGACTGGGAATACAACAAGCCGCCGCAGGATTGGACGGGCCGCCTCACGAAGCTCGAAATCATCCAGCCCGGCCAGCATCGCGAAGACGCCATTGCAGCGGATGTCTATCGCGTCGGCAAAGACGTTGAGGCCGCTGACGTGGCCATCCTGCGCATCAAGCCTGCACAGTTGCGCTTCGTTCGCGGCATCGAGCCGGACTTGAGCAAGATCAGTCAGGGCGAAGACGTGGCGGTGATCGGCTATCCGTTCGGCCTCGATCTGTTGAAGCAGACGCATGACGAGGCAATCGAGCCGTCGCTTTCCACAGGAATCGTCAGCCGTATCGGCCAGGACTTCATTCAACTGAACCTGCGAGCTTATCATGGCAATAGCGGCGGGCCTGTGCTCAACCGCCGAGGCGAAGTCATCGGCATCCTGACGGCGAACTTCACCAGCGCCCAGGACATCGCCCTGGTGACGCCCATCAACGCCGCGCTTGAATTAATCCGCAATCCTGCAAATCTCAGCGCCCGCAACGCGCTGATCGAAAGGACTCATCATGACCAGTGAAATGCAATCGGTGAGCGAACCCAAAACCTACGAGCCGTTCAAGCCGCCGCGCCGCCTGCTGCTCGGCCCAGGCCCCAGCCCCGTCGACGAGCGTATCCTCCAGGCGATGGCCGCGCCGCTGCTTGGCCACCTCGACCCGGACTTCCTGCACTGCATGGACGACATTCAAGAGTTATTGCGTTTTGTATTCGAGACTACGAATCGCGTAACGGTGCCGGTATCGGCTACGGGGAGCGCCGGCATGGAAGCGGCGCTCGTCAATCCAATCGAGCCGGGCGACGAAGTTGTCGTCTGCATTCACGGCGTCTTCGGCGAGCGTATGCTTGACATCGTCGGACGCGCCGGCGGACGCCCTACCGCTGTACGCGCCGAGTGGGGCACCGCCATTGACCCGGAACAAATTCGCCAAGCGCTGGCCTCATGCAGTAAGCCTAAGGCCGTCGCCATCGTTCACGCCGAAACCTCAACCGGCGTGCTGCAAGACCTCGCGGGTTTGAGCGACATGGCGCAGGCTCACGGGGCGCTGCTCATCATTGATGCAGTGACCTCGCTCGGCGGCCATCCGGTCGGCGTTGACCGCAATGGCATCGATGTTTGTTATTCGGGCACGCAAAAATGTCTGGGAGCGCCGCCGGGCCTTGCGCCGGTCACTTTCTCGGAGCGCGCACTGGAAGTCATCCGCAATCGCCAGTCGAAAGTGCAGAGTTGGTATCTGGACATGTCTATGGTTGAAAAGTATTGGGGCGGCGAGCGCACCTATCATCACACTGCGCCGATTTCGATGAACTACGCGCTGCGCGAAGCCTTGCGCATCGTTTATGAAGAAGGACTGGAAGCGCGCTGGGCGCGGCATGAGCGCAACCATCGCGCCCTGGTCGCCGGCATCGAAGCGATGGGGCTGGCAATGAACGTAGCGCCTGAAAACCGGCTGTGGAGCTTGAACGCCGTGCGCGTGCCCGAAGGCGTCGACGATGCGCGCATTCGCGGGCGCTTGCTCGGCGAGCATAACATTGAAATCGGCGGCGGGCTTGGGCCCTTGAAGGGCAAGATCTGGCGCATCGGCTTGATGGGTTCGGGCAGCACGCGCGATAACGTGCGGCTGGTGATTGAGGCACTGCGCGGCGCGCTCACCGCCGAAGGCTTTGCCTGTCCTTCAGGCGTCGAAGCCGCCGAGCGCGTCTATGCGTCGTGACCAATAAGTTAGGGCAAGGCTTGCGGCGCTTGCTATACTTGATCTACCGCGCATCGCATTGAGAGGAGAGATTGATGGCGCTCGATAGAGTTGCACTGCATCATGTCAACGTCACCGTGCCGGGCGACGCCGAAGTCGCGGCGAAGCATTTCTACAGGCATGTCCTGGGGCTTGACGAAATCTTTAAACCGGATGCGGCGCGTTCGCGCGGCGCATGGTATCAACTCGGCGCTGTGCAATTGCATCTCTCAATTGAAGACGGGCAACCGCCCAGCCGGCGGCACGTCTGTTATCAGGTGCGCGACGTGACTGCTGCCGAGCGCCATTTCCGCGATGCCGGCATCGAGATTCTCGATGATGAGCGCCCCATCAGCGGCGTGCAACGCTTCTTCCTGCGCGATCCCGGCGGCAATCGCATCGAGATCACCCAGGCCGATTCGGAGAATTGATTTATGGCAGATTCCGCCAAACGCAAAGAAAAATCCAACGTCGAGGAAGCCGGCAAAGTGTCGCTGCCGTCGACGCTCTTTCTCAATCGCCAGCTTCTGTTCAACCGCGAACTCAGTTGGGTCAACTTCAACAGTCGGGTTCTCGAAGAAGCCTTTGACAAATCGCATCCGTTGCTTGAGCGCTTGAAGTTCCTGGCGATCTTTTCGACGAATCTCGATGAATTCTTCATGATTCGCGTGTCGGGATTGAAGCAGCAGATCGAGGAAGGCATCACCGAGTTGTCGTTTGACGGGCTGACGCCGACGGCGCAATTGAAAGTCATCGCCGACCGTCTTCACCCCATGCTCGCCGAGCAGATGCGTTGTCTGAAAGACGAAATTCTGCCGGAGATGGCCGCGAATGGCATCACCCTCACGCCATATCGCGCGCTGTCGGATCGCGAGCGCCGCGCCCTCAACGATTACTTCGTGCAAAATGTTTTTCCAGTGCTGACGCCACAGGCGGTCGATCCGAGCCACCCCTTTCCTTACATCTCGAATTTGAGCTTGAACCTCGGCGTCATGATCGAACCGTCTGATGGCGTGGAGGGCCCGGTGCTGATGAGCGGGCCGCGATTTGCGCGCGTCAAAGTGCCGCCCATCGTGCCGCGCCTGGTCCCGATTGGCGATTCGGGAACCGAGTTCACCCTGCTCGAAGAAGTGATCGCCGCTAACATTCACAACCTGTTTCCCGGCATGAAGATCGGCGAGTTCCATCCGTTCCGCGTGACGCGCGATGCTGACATCGAAATCCGCGAAGACGAAGCCAACGACCTGCTGCGCGTGCTAGAGCAGGAACTGCGGCGGCGGCGGCGTTTCGGCAGCGTCGTGCGCCTGGAAGTCGCTGCTACCATGCCGCCGGATATGGTAGCTTATCTCACAAATTCGCTTGATCTGACCAGTGATGATGTCTATGCGATTGACGGCCCGCTGAACGTGCCGGATTTGATGGCGCTGTACAAACTCGACCGGCCCGAATTGAAAGACAAGCCGTTCATCGCCTCGATTCCGCCGCTGCTGCGCTCGAATGAGTCGATCTTTGAGGTCATCAAACGCCAGGACGTTCTCGTGCATCATCCGTATAACTCGTTCTCGACGGTCGTCGATTTCATCAACAGCGCCGCCACCGACCCGGATGTGCTCGCCATCAAGATGACGCTTTATCGCACAGGGCTGGATTCGCCCATCATCCGCGCCTTGATGGAAGCCAGCGAGCGCGGCAAGCAGGTGGCCGTGCTGGTCGAGTTGAAAGCCCGCTTTGACGAAGAGAGCAACATCGGCTGGGCGCGGCGGCTTGAGAAGGCGGGGGTTCACGTCGTTTATGGCTTGCTCGGCTTGAAGACGCATTGCAAGTTGGCGCTGGTGGTACGGCGCGAAGGCGACGCGCTGCACCGTTACATTCACATCGGCACGGGCAACTACAACTCGACGACGGCGCGCATTTACACCGACCTCGGCTTGTTCACCGCCAACGAGGAGATCGGCGCGGATGCGACCGAGTTGTTCAATTTCCTGACCGGCTATTCGCGACAGACCGAGTACCGTCGATTGCTGGTCGCGCCGGTGAATATGCGCGAGCGCGTCAATGCGCTGATTGATCGCGAAATCGACCACGAGAAAGCCGGTCGCCCGGCGCGCATCATCGCCAAGATCAACAGCCTCACCGACACCAAGGTGATTCGTAAATTGTATGAAGCATCACAGGCCGGCGTGCAGATCGATCTGCTGGTGCGCGGCGTCTGCTCGCTCAGACCGGGCGTGCCGGGGCTGTCGGACAAGATTGACGTGACCAGCATCGTCGGGCGCTTTCTTGAGCACAGCCGCATCATCTATTTCTTGAACGGCGGCGAAGAAGACATTTACATCGGCAGCGCCGACTGGATGCAGCGCAACCTCGACCGCCGTGTGGAAATCCTCGCGCCGATAGAAGACCCGCGCCTGAAACGACATCTGAAAGATGAAGTGCTCGACATCTGCCTGCGCGACAACGTGAAGTCGCGGCGGCTGCTGTTGAACGGCACCTACCAGCGCGTCATCAGCCCCGAAGGCAACGAGCGTCTGCATTCGCAGGCTTATTTCATGGAACACTACAGCGCGATTCATGACTAACCATGAGCCGGATGAACCAGGCAAGCAGGCCAGCCGGCGGTGAAATGATTCGCAGCTTCGTCTGCATAGAGGTGCCGCCGTCGATCAAAGCGCGCATCGACGAGCGGCAACAAGCGCTGCGCCGCAAAGACGTTCCCGTCAGTTGGGTCAAGCCGCCGAATATTCACCTGACGATCAAGTTCCTCGGTGACGTAGCAGCGGCGGCAATTGCCGGCGTCAGCCAGGCCGTCGAGCGCGCCTGTCAGTCCGTCTCGCCTTTCGACATCACGGTTGACGGCACAGGCGTTTTCCCTTCCGCGAAAAACCCGCGCGTGCTCTGGGTCGGGCTCGCCCCTTTGCCCGATGAGTTGCGAAAATTACATTCAAACATTGAAGCCGAGCTTGAACGCCAGGGCTTTGCGCGCGAAGCCAAACGCTTTGCGCCGCACCTGACGATTGGCCGCGTCCGCGATTCCTTCAAAGCCAGGCAGACAGTCGAAGAGATGCTCGCCGCAGGCTTCGCCTCAGAGACCTTCCGCGTCACCGAGGTCATCGTCATGCGCAGCGAACTGCATCCTTCGGGATCGATCTACACGCCGCAGACGGTTGTTAAGCTCATTGGCAAATAGTTTAACCAAAGTTCGACATAAAGAACCTGTCCGCATCAAAGCCCCAAAGGGGCGTAATTCAATAGCCCAGCGCGATGCGCTGGGTAGCCGTCGCCAAAATCGAAGACAAGCCCTGAAAGGGCGCGATAACTACGAGGTGAATAATGGCTCAGTCACTATCTTCAATCCTGATTCATCTAGTCTTCAGCACTAAAAACCGCGAGCCATTCATCACTCCTGAGATTGAGCCAGAACTGCACGCCTATATGGTGACGATCTTTCAAGGATGCAAATCACCTTCGCTTTTGGTCGGCGGCACGCGGGATCACATCCACGCGCTTTTCGTTCTTTCACGAACCTGGGCATTAGCTGATATTGTTGAAGAGGTAAAAACCAACTCTTCAAAGTGGATCAAAACGCAGGGGCGAGAGTTTCACCAGTTCCATTGGCAATCAGGCTACGGCGCATTCTCAATTGGGCAATCGCAAGTACAGCAAGTCAAGACTTACATCGTCAATCAAAAAGAACATCATCGCCGCAGAAGCTTTCAAGATGAGTTGCGCGCGTTGCTCAAGAAGTATGAGATGGTGTATGACGAAAGATATGTTTGGGATTGAAGGCGATTATTGCGCCCTTTCAGGGCTTTTCTTCGGCACACTAGATTTCACAGGGCGATGCCCTGTGCTATTGAATTTCGCCCCTTCGGGGCTGAGTCTCAGTTCTCTGTCGAACTCACATTCGCTAAGGATAGCAACCCAGTCGCTACAATACCTATTTCTCTACTCACGCTTAGATTCTCCGTTGGTCTTCGATTTCGATTGAGTTTCCGGCTGTGTTGCAAGTAGGCTCATTTTTTCACTCGTCAGGAAAGTCTACTTATACGGCTTTAATCGTTCAAAGCGTGTTCTACAAAACACATTCATCATTCATCCGGCGCTGTCCCATACAAACGGCGGCGGACAAACAGAATTTGGCTGGAACGAACGCGCCGCAGGGCACGTTTGTCATAAGCGTTACCGTCGCTCAATGCGAGTCATCAAGCGGGCGACCGTGATGATTGATTAAACTTTGGATTAAAGGAAGCCTATGAAAAGACCCTGTTCGATGATTTGGCGAAAGTCCGGGTTGATGTTTTTTTCGGCTCTCGCCGTCACCTTCTTATTCTGCACAACCACACAAGCTCAGGAAAAAAGCCGCCAGATCGCCAGCTCAACAATTCCTGCCCCGGCAGATCAAGCCGCCGCCGGACAGACCAAGGCACAGGTGATGATTCTCGGTGCCTACCATTTTGATAATCCGAATCTCGACTATGTGAAGAGCAATGTTGACGATCACCTGTCGGTCAAACGACAGGCGGAGATCGCCGAGGTGCTGGCGCTCCTGGCGAAGTTCAAACCGACGAAGATCGCCCTTGAAGCGGTCGATGGCGCGAGCGCGATTCAGAAGAATTATACGGCTTACCTTAACAGCACCTATACGCTCAAAGCCGACGAGCGCGACCAATTGGGAATGCGCCTCGCCAAACAACTCGGCCACCAGCGCATTTACGCCATTGACCACAAGCTCGATATGGACTTTGGCGGGGTCATGGCGGCAGCACAGCAAAGCGGTGATCGTGTCTTTCTCAGCACCTTTCAACAGGCGATGGGCGAAATCGAAGAATTGCAGAAGCGCCAGGCGACCATGACCGTAAGAGAAATTCTCGGTGTGCATAACGACCCGAACAACATTGCACGAGCGGGCAATCTGTACCTGCAACTGGCGCGTGTGCGAAGTGCTGAAAGCTTCGTTGGCGCAGATGTATTGGCCGGATGGTATCAGCGCAATTTCCGCATCTTCTCCAACCTCACACGGGTGATCGATTCGCCTGAAGATCGTGTGCTGGTGATCTTCGGCGCAGGACATTCGGCGATTCTACGCAGCCTAGTGCAAAGCAGCCCCGACCTTCAACTCATCGAAACCAGCGATTATCTCAAACGTCAGTGACTGGCAACCCTGCCGCGCTCTTGAATGGCTTCGGCGGCGAACCTGCCTTCAGCGGCTAACTGAAGGCAGGTCGCCGCCGAAGCCTGCCTGTTTGCAAACGGCGTCTGCCGCTATAATACTAAATCGGAGCATTGAAACAGACTCGATAAGAAAGGCATTCAGGAGCGAGTCGATGGCTAAAGTAGAGATCGTTGCCGTGGTGCTGACGATCAGCGATTCGGCGGCGCGTGGCGAGCGCGAAGATAAATCAGGCCCGGCGGTTGTCGCTGAACTGGAAAAACTCGGCGGGCGCATTGCCGCTACCGAGATCATCGCGGATGACCGCGAGAGCATCGCCGCGCGCTTGCGGCATTACAGTGATGCCGGCGAGATCAATCTGATTTGCACGACCGGCGGGACAGGCTTTGCGCCGCGCGATAATACGCCCGAAGCGACGCGCGACGTGATCGATAAAGAAGCACCGGGACTTGCCGAATTGATGCGCCTGCGCAGTCTTGATGCAACGCCGCTAGCACCGTTGTCGCGCGCCGTCTGCGGCATTCGCGGGCAGACCTTGATCGTCAACCTGCCCGGCAGCACGCGCGGCGCGACACAGAATTTCACGGCGATTCGTAGCTCGATTCCGCATGCCATCGGCTTGCTCACCGAGCAGTCGCGCAAGTGCGCCAGTTGAAGCGAAGACTAAATCGAACCGCACAACATTGGGACAGAAGATTGGCCACAGAGCCACCGAGACACAGAGAGGAAACCAAAAATATTGAGAAAAATCAAAGATTTTTATCCTCTTCTCTGTGCCTTTGTGTCTCTGTGACCAATCTCTTTTTGTGCCATTCTGATCTGGCCTGATTTAGTCACGCAGTCACCAACATCAACCTGACGAATAAGCAACGGCGCGTATTGGATGCCGCGCCGTTCGTTTTATATAGATGGGGTTGAGCACCAGAGAATGGAGAACAAGCGGGGATGGGATCACATCCAGACAAACTGATTCATGCAATCGCCGCCGATAATCAATTGCGCTGTGTGGCCGCCGTCACCACCCGTCTGATCGGCGAAGCCTGCCGCCGTCATCAAACATTTCCAACCGCTTCGGTGGCCCTGGGCCGCACATTGACGGGCGGTTTGTTGCTGGGCGCGGGCATCAAAGACCTCGAAAAGATTACCGTGCACTTTCATTGCGACGGCCCCATCGGCAACATCATCGCTCAGGCCGACCCCTTCGGGCGCGTGCGCGGGTATGTGACGAATCCCGAAGCCGACGCAACCGTTGCCAATGCCGTGGGCAAATTCGATGTGCAGGCTATCGTCGGCAGCGGCACGCTCTTCGTCACCCGTGATGCGGGTTTCGAGATCGGTCTTTACAAAGACGCCTATCGCGGGTCGGTGCCGATTACCTCAGGCGAGATCGGCGAAGACATTGCTTACTACCTCGCCAAATCCGAGCAGATTCCTTCGGCAGTGAGCCTCGGCGTGTTGATGTCGGTTGACCCTTCAGATGACGATGACGCGCCGGAGTTCACGCTTGACCGGCTGCGTGTTGCGGCAGCCGGCGGCTACATCATCCAGTTGCTGCCGAGCGCCGATGAGACGCTCATCCGCCAGGTCGAGCAGACGATTGCGCAAGCGCCGGCCTCAACCGACATGGTCAGAATGGGCTATTCGCCGGAAGCCATGTTGCAGGCGGCGCTCGGCGAACTTGACCTGAGGGTGCTCGAAGCGCGCGAGCCGAGCTTTTATTGCCAATGTTCGCGCGAGCGCGTCTTGCAGATCATCTCGTCACTTGGCCGCCAGGAGGTCGAAGACATGTTGGCGAAAGATAACGGCGCGGAGTTAATCTGCCATTTTTGTAATGAAACCTACCAGATCACCGGCGACGAATTAGCCGATATTCTCACAGCGGTTGACTAAGCTTTCGACGGTCGCTTGAAGCGAAAGGAGCCTGGCCGATGGGCGCTAGAGAGATTCAAACTCGCAAGCTTCGCCGGTGTCGGCGTTCGCGGCTTTGGCGAGCGACGCTTGTCGCAACAGCACTGCTCTGCCTGCAACCGGCAAGCGCCTCGCCTGTCGGGTTCAACGACGAGCCGGAACCAGCGCCGATTGTCGAGCGCCGGCTGGATGTATTCGACTTTACGCTGAAGACAACCGAGGGGCGCGACTTCAACCTGCGCGAGTATGCCAGGGACAAGCGAATGATCATCGTCGCTTATGTCGCCGGCTGGTGTCCCAACAGCAACCGCAACGGCCACATCTTGAAACGGCTTTATGACAAATATCACAATCGCGGGCTCGGCGTGGTGGTCGTGATGGAATACTCCGACGCGAGCGAAATCGCTATACACATTAACCGCATAGGCATTGATTACCCGGTAGTCATCGAAACCAATCGCCAGGGCCAGCGCAAGGATTCGCAGCACTACAAGTACCGCCGCAAAATAGATGATAAGCGCAAGTGGGGCACGCCGTTTTACGTGTTGATTGACCCGCGCGACATCGAGGCGGCGGCTCTTAGCCAACCGCTCGCGCGCCGCGTCTGGACGGTTTCAGGCGAAATGGTTGAAACGGAAGCCGAGACGTTCATTGAAAATCATCTGTCAGCAAAATAGGAAAAGCCACAGAGTCACCGCAGACACAGAGCCAAATGAGTCAGGGCTCTCCAGGTCTCCATAGGTTTGTTGCTTTTCTTACATTAATTACCCATCCGCTTGATGACTTCTTTGACGAGCGCGCCATAATCTTCGGCGGCATTGCTTGAAGGCGCATGCTCGAAGACAGACTTGTGGGCTTCCAGCGAGTAATCCATCTCGGCGCGCTCGCGGATCAGCGTCTTCAGCAAGCGGCTCTTGAAAATCTGCTTGGCTTCCTGGCGCACCAGTTCCGGCCCCGCCTTGCGCGTCGTGTAAAAGGTCAGCACGACGCCTGTGCGATCACCGACGATGTGGGCGTCGCGAGCGTGCGTATCAATGAAACTTACCATCTGTTCAATCGAGCGCAGGCCGAGCCACGTCGCCATACACGGAACCAACAGGTAATTCGCCTGCGACAGCGCCACCGATGTCATGCGCCCGAACTCCGGCGGACAGTCGAAGAGAATAAAATCGAAATCCTCGTCGAACGCCGCCAGCACCCGTTTGAGCGGCGCGGCAACATTGCGAAAGTTTTCGGCATCGGCTGTCACCTGCGCCAGCCTCCGTCCGCCGCTCTGTATGAGCGAGATCGTTTCGCGGATCGGCGTCGGCTCGACTTTGCCGTGTTCAATCGCGGCAGCCAGCGTCTGGCGCGATTCCTCGACATCGGCGATGATGCGCAAATTGTCCTGCGGGTCGCAGTCAACCAATAACACCCGCGCCCCGGCGAGACTCAAGCCGAAGCCGAGGTTCCATGTCGTTGTCGTCTTCCCGGTACCCCCTTTTGATGCGGCAATGGCAATGCGTTTGTTCATTTGATTTTCCTTGTGCTGGCCGATGAGGTGAGGCGGTCAGCCAGTGAGATGATAACTACTTTTCCAGAACTGAGGCGACTGGCGCGGGCGGCAAATCCGGTCTGGGGTCGCGTTGCAATTCGCGCTCGAATTGCTCGACATTGACCGGGCCGCCTTGCCCCTGCAAACTTTTGTACGCGACGAAATGATTGTAAACGACGATCATCAGGCCAAGGAATGGAATCGACAGGAAGACGCCCACCAGGCCGCCCATCTCCGCACCGCAAAGAATCGCCAGGATGATGACCAGCGGATGCATCTCGATGCCATGACCGACAATGCGCGGGTAGATGATATAGTCCTGGGCGATGCGCAACGCCGCCAGAAAAGCGAGCACCAGCAAGGCTTTTTTGAACGATACGGTGATCGTCAAAACGAAGGCAATCACCGCGAAGACCAGCGGCCCGATCATCGGCAGAAATTCGAGCAATCCGGCGATCAGCCCCAAAACGATGGCAATGGGCGAACCGAACAGCGACAAGCCGATGGTCACGAGAATGGCTATCTCAATGCAAGCGGTAATCTGCGCGCGTATGTAAGCGGCAAGCGTGCGGCTGACATCCAGCAAGAGCCAGTGCATGCGCTTGCGCAGCCGCTCGTTTGGAAGTAATGCCACAAGACCATGCTCGATGCGCCCGGCGTCTTTCAGCAGGAAGAAAGAAAAGATGGGCACCAGGATCAGCCACATCAAATAGGTCAGGTAGCTGACCGCGCCGAGCAGAAATTCGCCGAGCCAGGGGCCAATCGAATCCACCAGGTGGCTGGTGCGCGCCTGCATATCGTCGCGCCATTGCTGCGGCAACCGCAGATGTCGCAGCCAGTTCGTCACATCATTGAACGTGCCGGTGGCAGACTTCTGGTAGGTCGGCCATTGCGACTTGAGCAGGTCGACCTGATCGCTGATCAAGGGCGAAAGCAGTTGCGTTGCCAGTACGAAGACCAGACCGATGAGGAGATAAACAAATAAAATCGCCAGGCTGCGGGGCACCTTCAATTCGCGCTTGCCGATATAGACCGGATGCTCGACGATGCGCACCAGAGGCGCAATCAGATAGCAGAAGAAGATCGAAATGATGAGCAACAGCAGAACGGTGCTGAGTTGATAGAGCAGCCAGATGCCGACGATTACTGCCGCCAGCGTCAAAAAGACGCGGACGATGACACGCGCCCAAACGCGAACCATAGTGGATTGTTCAAGCGCTTTCTCTTCCAAGCTGCCCTCCTCGCAGCGGCGCGGCGTTGCTGGTTGCGGTCAGTATAGCACATCGCGCCGCGCCGCCAAGTCTGGCTCTCGGCAGGCGGCAAACCCAGCCAAATCAGGGCGAGATCCCGCGCCTCGACCGCGCGCTAGAATCAATTTCTCGTTGTTTGATATAATCGACGACGGATCGCCAATCCTGGTCACTCAACGCATCAGTGGCAAATTGAACCGTCGTCAACTGCGGTTGTGAGGGAATATCCCATGAAGGAACCAATGGAAGCTCAAGCCAAGTCTTCGATCAATACCATCACGCTGGCGCATCACCGGCGCGTCGTCATGTTGCTGGTCGCGCTCCTGTGTCTGTCTGTCGGCATCGCCATCGGCGCTGTGATGCGTGGTGCGGGCGCTGCCCGTAGCGAAGACAATCGCCTGTCGATCAGCAACGGACGGCCCGCGATTGATGCCTTGTCGGCATCTTTCGCCCGCGTCGCGCAGGATGTCGAGCCTTGCGTCGTCAATATCAAGATGAGTAATGGCTATCAACTCGAAGGCACCGGCTCAGGCGTCATCGTCCAGGTGGATGGCTACATCCTCACCAACGCCCATGTGGTGCGCGGCTCGACGCGCCTGCGCGTCAAGCTCAGCGACGGCAGCGAAAGCGATGCTAAGGTGATCGGCATTGACCTGCCGACCGACCTGGCGGTCATCAAGATTGATGTCAAGAAGACGCTGCCGGCGGCGCGCATGGGCGATTCTGACCGTCTGGCGGTCGGCGACTGGGTGCTCGCCATCGGTTCACCCTTCGGCCTGGAGCAGACCGTTACGGCAGGCATCATCAGCGCCAAAGATCGCGATACCGAAAGCGGCTCGACGCCGTTTCAAAAATTCCTGCAAACCGATGCGGCCATCAATCCCGGCAATTCCGGCGGGCCGCTGGTCAACCTTGCCGGTGAAGTCATCGGCATCAACACGCAGATTGCCACGAGCACCGGCGCTTATAGCGGCATAGGCTTCGCGCTGCCCTCGTCGACGGCGGTCGACACCTACAATCAACTGATCGCCAGTGGCCGTGTGCGGCGCGGTTATCTGGGCATTCGCCCGCAAGAGATTACGCCGCAGATTGCTCGCCTGAACAAGCTCAACGACAGTCAGGGGGTTGTAATTCAAGATACTCTCGGCGAGTCCAGCCCGGCTTTGCGCGCCGGCATGCGCAGCGGCGATGTCATCACGAGCATCAATAATCAGAAAGTCAAAAGCGTGCGCGAATTGATTCGCAAGATCGCGGCGCTTCCGGTTGGCAGCGTAGCCAGCATTACATATGTTCGCGCCGGCGAAACGCGCACGGCAGCCGTGACCCTTGAAGAACGCGAAGAAACGAGCGAGCGCCCGGAGATGCGCTTGCTGCCGACCGACCCGCGCAATCCGCACGGCTCGACGGATAAAAACAATCGCCCTGACAAATCGAAGTTGAAACAAACGCTTGGCATCAACGTGCGGACGCTGACCCCGGAAATCGCCAAAGCGAATGGACTTGAAGGCACGCGCGGCGCATTTGTGATGAGCGTCGATCCGGGCAGCGCCGCCGACGAAAACGGCATTGCGCAGGATGATTTGATCATTGAAATCAATAACCGCCCGGTCACTTCGGCGGAAGACTTCCAGCGCATCGTTCGGGAGTTGCACAGCGGCGATGACGTGGTTATCAAAGTGTTGCACAAGCTACAGACCGAAGCCGTTCGCCGCGCCTGGCTCGTGTCGCTGACCATGCCATAAAGAGCGTCAGAAGTGACGAGTGACAGGTGACAAGAAGAAAGCTGCAACCGCCACATCGCTGCGCCTATGGTCTTGTCACCTGTCACTCGTTATTTGTGATGATTTCCTGCGCTATTGCGCTTGACCCTGCAAATCGGGCTATTGTAAACTCCGTGTTGCGAACATCAAGGTGAAGGGCAAAGCCAGCGGTTCAAAAACCGCGATTGCCCGACGGATCAAGCACACCCCCCGACAAGCGAGACTGGTTCGCGGCTCGTTAGTCAATAAGAGAAACTCTATGTTCGAGAGCACGTCACCCCTGAAGTGTTACTGCTCAGGGAAAATTCCGCTCAAAAGGTCACAAGGAGGTCTCTGTGAGCTTCAAAATCGGCGAGAAAGTTGTCTACCCGAACCACGGTATTGGCGTCATTGAAAAAATTACCACCGCTGAGATTGCAGGAAACCAAAGCAGCTTTTATCTTCTGCGCCTCAAAGCAACCGAGTCCACCGTGATGGTGCCGATTGCCAATGCGGTCGAAATTGGACTCCGCTCCCCCATCGATAACCACCAGTGCGACAAATTACTGAAGGCCCTGTCAGCAGATTTCGTCAGCCCGCCGGTGGATTGGAAAGATCGCTACAAGGATTTCCTGGAACGGATGAGGACGGGAGACATCTTCCACGTCGCTGAAGTTTTGAAAACGCTCACCTACCTCTCTCAGAGCAAGCCGCTCTCGTTCCGCGAGAAACGCATGCTCGAACGCGCCCGCTACCTCGTCGTCTCGGAACTGGCGACCGTCTGCCGCAAATCGGAATGCATGGTCGAGCCGATGGTCGATGAGGCGCTGCGCAAATCTTGTTCAAAGCATACACGCACTGCGACGCTGGCGAAGCCGTTCAAGTCGTCGAGCGCGGTGACGGCTCACTGAGCCGTTTCAATTAGGATTGAAGCCTGGCCCGTTTCAATCCTCTCGACCAACAATCAACGCTAACCGTTTGCCGGCGAAGCCCTCCGGTCGTCGTGGCCCAGGTGTGCGATCAGCGCGCCTTCATGGCGCTGCCACGGCGCGGATTTCGTCACCCTAAGCCCCGCTCCGGCGAACAAGGGATTAACTTTCGTTCGCCGGAGTGTCGTGTGCGTTGAATTACATTATTAGTTGGATGCCGAATCGACCGCCGCCGTCTGGGCGGCCAGCCGCGCTTGCAGCCATTTGATGCGGCGCGGTGCCCAGTCGACGGAATTGATAATCTCTTCGAGGTTTCGCAGGAATTCAGGCAGTTGTGTCATCTCGCGGATTTCAGCGATGAGCGGCTCAAGTTTTGCCCAGGTCAGTAGCAGTTCACCTGCCGATTCCAGCAGCAACGCTGCATCCAGCGGCCCGCGCACCGCAAACGACGCCGCCATGTCCCAGTAGGAAATGACCATCCTGAAGGAAGCGTTGCGCGGGTGATCAGGCGCACCCACCGCTTTAATGTCGTCAATCGTCTGAGGAAAAAATTGTGATGCGAACCACGCACGTGCTTCGCGCAACGTCTCTTCGCGGCGCAGTTCATAGAGCTTGAGCACCAGATTCACATCTTCATAGTTCGCTTTCGCCTGGTTGTCCATGTCGTTCCCTTTCCGATGCCTGCGAATCCAGATCATCAGGTTGATTCGTGGTGTACATCACATTTATCGATGTTGAAAGGTGTGATGCTGATAGTTGGCGTCGTCGCGTTCGGGGTAATCGCTGCGGTAGTGCGCGCCGCGCGACTCACACCGCGAGAGCGCCGCTTCGGCGATCAGTCGCGCCAGCGTAACGAAATTCCACGAGCGCGTATTGAGCGGTCGCGCGGCAATTGCTTCCAGTTCAATAATCGCTTCTTTGAGCGCCGGCGCATTGCGAGTGATGCCGACCTTATGCCATAAGAGATGCTTGACTTCGGCGCGCGTGCCATCGTCAATGCGCCAGTCGGCTTTTTCGCCGATGTCCCAGTCGCGCGGCTCGGCGGATTCAATCGTCGTCGCCGCTTCATTGGCCGCCGCCTCCCCGGCGCGGGCTCCGAAGACCAGCCCTTCGAGCAATGAATTCGACGCCAGCCGATTCGCGCCGTGCACCCCGCTGCACGTGACTTCGCCGGCTGCGTAGAGGCCGGCAATCGAGGTTCGCCCAAAGGTGTCCGTGCGCACGCCGCCCATCGTGTAATGCGCCGCCGGGCTGACCGGAATCAAATCGCGAGTGATGTCAACATTGTAGATCAGGCAGGTATGATAGATTTTCGGGAAACGCCCGCGCACAAAATCATGGTCGAGATGCCGCATATCGAGCCAGACATGTGACGCTGCGGTTCGCGCCATCTCGAAGTGAATGCCGCGACTGACAATGTCGCGCGGTGCCAGTTCGGCGCGCTGGTCATAATCCGGCATGAAGCGTTCGCCCTTGATATTGAGCAACTGGCCGCCTTCGCCGCGCAACGCTTCCGAGATCAAAAAGCGCGGCGCGTTGGCGACACACAACGCCGTCGGATGAAATTGAATGAACTCCATATCGGCCATCAAGGCACCGGCGCGATACGCCATCGCCATGCCGTCACCGGTCGCCACGTCCGGGTTCGTCGTGTGTAAATACAGTTGCCCCGCGCCTCCTGTAGCTAAAACAACAGAGCGCGCATAGAGGGCGCGAATCAAATTGGTCGCCGGCTCGACGAACGTGACGCCGACGCAGCGCCCGTCTTTGACGATGAGCGATTGCGTGCAGGCATGCGGCTGGTACTGTATGGCGGGAAACTTCTTCGACCAGGCGACCAGGGCGCGGACGATTTCGCGGCCTGTGGCGTCGCCGCGCGCATGCAGAATGCGTGACCGCGAATGCGCGGCCTCGCGCGTGAAGGCAAGGTGACCGTCTTCGCGGTCGAACTCCGCGCCGTGCTCGATCAACTCGGTGATGTAGTGCGGCCCCTGCTCGACCAGCGTCTGCACAGCCACGGCGTCGCAGAGTCCGGCACCGGCATCAAGCGTATCCTGATAATGAAGCTCAATCGCGTCATCGTCGCTCAAGACGACGGCAACCCCGCCCTGGGCGTATTCCGTATTCGATTCGGTAACCTGATCTTTTGTAAGCACGGCTACACGTCCGAACCGGGCGAGCGCAACCGCAGCGCGCAGGCCGGCGATGCCGCTGCCGACGACGATGAAATCAGTCTCTTCAGTCATGGAGGTCACCATCTATTATTCAGCATCCTTGCTCGGCTGACAACCAACTGAATGCCGCATGCAAGACAGAGCACCAGAGGGCGCTGTGAAATCGAAGAATTCAGAAGAGTGCAGGCTAACAAAAGGCTTGACTCGCAGCTTTGCCGCTCAGGGTTCTCCCTATTCTTGATTGTAAAGTACCAAGTTTATGTAGTTGAAATTTCGTGCCTGTCATGATAAGCTGCGCGCACTAAAATTCTGACTGGCTCTATGTGTTCTGTTAATCTGGCAGATACAAACCGGAGCACATTTTGGGAGACGCGTTATGGGCGCTAGCCGCATCAGCAAGGCCATCGTTATCGGAAGTCGTTTCGGTCCATACGAAATCCGTAGCCTGCTCGGTAAAGGTGGCATGGGAGAAGTGTATCTCGCTTATGATACCCGCTACGCACGCAACATTGCGCTCAAGGTTCTATTTGCGGAAGCCTCCGAGGATGAAGATCGTCTCCGCCGCTTCCGGCTGGAGGCACGCTCAATCATTCAAGTCAACCATCCAAACATCATCACGATTTTTGAGTTCGGAGAAATAGAGTCAATACAGTATATTGCGACGGAGTTCATCCGGGGCGAAACTCTGCGACAGCGAATCACCCGTGACGCCATGATGTTGTCCGAGGTGCTCGACATCACCATCCAGGTGGCAACTGCGTTGGACGCCGCTCACCAGGCCCACATCCTGCACCGCGACGTTAAGCCTGAGAATATCATGATCAGGCCCGACAAGATCGTGAAGATGCTGGATTTTGGGCTCGCCAAATTTGCAGATAAGCCTTCGGAAACCCTTCCAGGCATGATTATGGGCACCGTCGCCTACATGTCACCGGAGCAGACACTCGGAGAGGTGGTCGATTGCCGAACCGACATCTTCAGTCTCGGCGTCATGCTCTACGAGATGATTAGCGGCTGTGTGCCGTTTGCAGGCTCGAACTTCCAGGCAATCTTTGCAGCGATACTGAGCAAGCGCCCGCAGCCGCTGGCAGATTTCTCACCGGATGTGCCTGCCGAGATGCAGAAGATCGTCGACCGAGCACTGGAAAAAAAGCGCGAGGCACGCTATCAAACGGTTGGCGAAATGCTCAGCGACCTGAAGAGGCTAAAGCGTCGTGTGGATCGCGACGAGCCGATCCTCCTACGCTCGGCGGTGCCGATACCGAAGCCGCCGACTTCACGCATCACCGAACTGGTCGGCAGGACGACCAGCATATTCAAACGTCACAAAAAAGCCAGCATGTTTTTCGCTTTGACCAGCGTCCTCATAGCGTTTGTTCTTTTCAAGGCGTTGACTTCATCGACGCCGTTGGATCCGAACATGATGGCCGTCTTACCATTCGTAAGTGATAGCGTTGGCGATAAAGATACGGACGAGGTATGTCAGAAAATTACTGAGGAAACTATCAAAACTTTATCTGAGTTGAAAAAAAACAAGGTCATATCGTTCGGGACAATGCCGTATAACCGCGTCGAAGATAACAATGACCCAGAGAATTATCGCGCGGTGGGCAAAAAGTTAGGGGTCTTGCACGTGCTGGTCGGGCGAGTATTCAAGACCAGTTCGGGCTATCGCATCACCACCGACTTATATAACGTTGAAAAACAAACGCCTATAAAAGAAGAAAAAACGTCATCTTATAGCCGTGCCGACCTTGAGTTGGTGACGCAGTGGGTTTCAAAATTTGTCTGCCTTAATTTTCCGTCGCCAGTCAATGAAGACACTGAAAAGCGCAACAAGCGATTAGAGGTAGATTTTCTTTATAAGCAAGGCCGCAGCCAATATGGTAAGCGAACGGCTCAGGGGATGGAAGACGCCATCAAGACGTTCGAGCAAATTATCATCAATGATTCAACCTACGCTGAAGCTTATACGGGTAAGGCCGACTGCTACATTCTGCTTGCCGTCTATGGCGCAAGGGAGCCGAGCGAAGTTTTCCCGCAAGCCAAACTGGCCGCAGAACAGGCGCTGGCCATTGATAGCAACCTTGCCGAGGTCCACACCTCATTGGCGTTCATTAAGTTTTTTTGGGATAGGGATTGGCAAGCAACCCAAAAGGAGTTTGAACGCGCCCTTGACCTCAACCCTGATAGTGCGCAAGCGCTTCAGTGGTACGCTGTGTATTTGTCGGCCATGGGGAAATTCAATGACGCCCTCGAACAGGTCAATAAGGCCATCATGCTCAGTAATTTTTCGCTGATCATCAAATCACAATTGGCTTTTGTGTATTACTTCCAGCGTCAGTACCCTCAGGCGATTGTCGAGGCAACAAAAACGATTGAGAAGGATCAGAACTTCTTCGTCGGACATAGATACCTCGGCTGGGCCTATGAACAAACGCCGCAATATGACCAGGCAGTCGCCGAGTTCGAAAGCGCAAAAAAGCTTGCGAATAACAGTTCCTTAACGATGGCCGAGCTAGCGCATGCTTACGCGATATCCGGGAACCGCAGCGCTGCCCAGAATTTACTGGACCAGTTGATAGCGACGAAGAATTCTAAGCAATCTTACGTTTCCGCCTATAACATCGCCCTTGTTTACGCCGGGCTTGGAGATAAGGACAAGGCGATTACCTGGCTGGAAAGGGCAGCAAAAGAGAAGGCTGATTTTATCGTTTTCCTCAACGTCGATCCGAGGCTCGATAGCCTGCGATCAGAAAAACCATTCATCAAGTTGTTGCAGAGCCTGAATTTTCCACCTAGTTAGATTCACGACGGGCCTGTTCGATATTGCCCTCCAGTTGCTTTAGATTCAGTCTGACCGCTGCACCGATTCGCTCAAAAGCCTACTTGCTGGAACATCCGTTTTTACCTGATCCCTCAATATTTGAATCGTCGATGCCCGTTACAATGATGCTATCGCCAATAGCCCGATTGATCGCGGCATCGTGTTTATCTTTTAATCCGGGCAACTCTAGTCTGTCCTTTACAGCTAAAGTCGAGGTTCAGCGGCACTGCGAGTGGAAACCGTTTCTCAGCCGACGGCGGAGCAATTAACCGAGGCTTACATATTGCGATAGTTCGGGCCGCCGCCGCCTTCGGGTGTTACCCAGTTGATGATCTGATAAGGATCCATGATGTCGCACGTCTTGCAGTGAACGCAGTTGGAGAAGTTGATCTGTAATCGCCGCGCGCCTTTGTCTTCGACCATCTCATAGACGCTAGCCGGACAGAAGTTCTGGCACGGGTTGCCGTATTCAACCGTGCAGCGGTCGGCGCAAATATTTAAATCGGCGACCTTCAAATGCGCCGGCTGGTCTTCGTCGTGATGCGTGCTTGAATAGTAAACATCCGTGAGTTTCGCAAAGGTCAGCTTATCGTCGTATTTCAAATCATCGTAGCGGTCGCCTTTGAAGCCGTTGAGCTTTTCCATGTGCTGATGGCCGGCTTTGATCTGCAAGCGGCCAGGCCAGCGCCCGCCCGTCATGGTCGAAATGCCAGCAACCATGAGGCCGACGTTGCGACCACGATCAAACGCCTGATGGAAGTTGCGCGCTTTGTAAAGTTCCTTACCAACGTGGCTCTCTTTCAGGCGCGTCTCGTAACCGCCAAGCAGGTTGCGCGAATAATCGTCAGCGACGAGCGCTTCGAGAATCGTCTCTGCCGCAAGCATACCGCTTTTGATCGCCGTATGAATGCCCTTCAGGCGTTCGCCATTGAGCAATGCCCCGGAATCGCCGACGATCATCACCCCATTGGCCGTCAGTTGCGGAATCGTGTACCAGCCGCCCACCGGCATCGCCTTCGCGCCGTAGCGGATCAGCTTGCCGCCTTTGAGCAGGTCGGCGATGAACGGATGCGATTTGAACTTTTGAAATTCGTGATGCGGGTCAAGGCGCGGGTCGCGGTAATCAAGTCCTACGGCCAATCCGATGTTGATGACGCGGTCACGCATCCCATAGATCCACGAACCGCCGAAGGTGTGGGAATCCAAAGGCCAGCCCAGGGTGTGAATGACGGAGCCTGCCGGGAAACGCGTGTCCGGTATCTCCCAGAGTTCCTTGATGCCGACGGAAAACACCTGCGGGTCGCTTTCGGCGTCGAGCTTCAATCGGCTGATGAGTTGCTTGGCAAGCGAGCCGCGCACGCCTTCGCCAAGAACCGTAACTTTCGCCACAATATCAACACCCGGCTCGAAGTTCGGCTTGGCGTTGCCATTTTTATCTATGCCTTTATCGCCGGTGCGCACGCCGGTCACCCTGTCGCCTTCGTACAACATCTCAGCACCGGGGAATTCGGGGAAGATATTGACGCCGGCGGCTTCGCACTTGTCGCCGAGCCAGCGAATCAGCTTGTTGAGCGAGACGACATAGTTGCCATGATTGCGCAGCGGCGGCGGCAGCACGGGCAATTCGATCTTGCCGCGCGAGGTCAGAAAGTAGACATGCTCACTGCCGACCGGCGCTTCGAGCGGCGCTTGCCCGTGCTTTTCGAAATCGGGAACCAACTCGCGCAGACTGACAGGATCAAGCACCGCGCCCGACAATTGATGCGCGCCGATTTCGGCGGCTTTTTCGATGACGGCGATGTTGATCTCATCGAGCGGCTTTCGGCCCGCCGCCTTCGCCCGCTGGTTATGCGCGTTGATCAGGTTGGTGAGGTGCAACGCGCAACTCAAATTTGCCGGCCCTGCTCCGACAAGCAGGACATCCATTTCAAGCGTGTCTCTTTCAATCGTCATAGTCTTACCCACAAAGCGATTTCTATTATTGCCTGTGCTATTAGTAATCTAACGAATGGATCGCGGTGATGGTAGGGTGCCAGAACCATAGAAAGGTATGTGTATTCAGCAGGAGCTTCATTTCATGCATTCTTCAAAATCTGCCAAATAGTCTTTCACAGCCTGCTCTTTCCGGTACTCATCCTCAAACACTTCTTTCCAGGTTAATTCAGATGACGCGCGATAGGTAATCGAGCAGAGCACTCGGCAAATCAGTCAAGGGCGACCACCAGAGGATCATCCCTGATTGATGACTGACAAATCAGCGGATGCGTATCGCTACTCGCCTTTGGACTTCTTTACTTCTGCGGTGAGCGCCGGGACGATCTCGAAGAGGTCGCCGACAATGCCATAATCGGCGATGTCGAAGATCGGCGCTTCCGGGTCTTTATTGATCGCTACAATGGTCTGCGAGTTCTTCATGCCGACGACGTGTTGAATCGCGCCGGAGATGCCGACCGCCAGATAGAGTTTCGGCGCGACCGTCTGGCCGGAACTGCCGATCTGGCGATCCATCGGCAGCCATTCGTTATCGCAGATTGGCCGCGATGCTGCGATCTCTGCGCCGAGCGCGTTCGCCAGTTCCTGGACAATGGCGATGTTCTCCTGGCTCTTGATGCCGCGACCGACCGAAACAATCAGCGGAGCCTGCGTCAGATCAACCGCCTGTTTGGCTTCCTGGAATTTCGCTTCCGGTTGACTGCGAATCACCACATCACTCAAATTAACTTCGAGCGGCTTGACTTCGGCTGCGCCGGCTTCGGCTTTATCGGCGCGATAAGCGCCCGCCTGAAACGACGCGAGAATGGGTGGCGCAGCCTGCGTACGCACATCGGTCGTGATCTTGCCTTGAAAGATCTGGCGCGTGAAAACGACATCGCCGCCGTCAACCCGGCAGCCGATGCAATCGGTCACAAAGGTTTTGCCGAGCGCCGCAGCCAGGCGCGGCGCGAAGTCGCGCGCTTGATAGGTGTGGCTGAAGATGACGTAGCGCGGATCGAGTTTTTCGACCACTTGCTTCAACGCGCCAACGTAACCATCGGGCGTATACTCGCCGAGTTTATCGTCCTCGACGGTGTAAACCGCCTCAACCTTCCTGCCGGCGACTTCCGCAGCTACGCCGGTCACGTCTTTGCCCAAAACGACGGCGTTAAGTTTATCGCCGGTCGCGGCGGCAATCTGCTGTGCGGCCACTAGCGCTTCAAACGAGGTGCGGTTGAGCGCGCCATCGCGCTGTTCAATTAAAAGAAGTATTCCTTCACTCATAAATCCCCCATAGGAATTTTGGATTTTGGATTTTAGATTTTGGATTCAGCGATGATGACGCTTGATCTCTACTTAAGGAAAGTGCTGCAATCCAAAATCCAAAATCCAAAATCCAAAATCTAGATCACTCTTGCGTCGAAGCGCAGTTTTTCGATGAGCTTGGCGGCGACTTCGGCGGGCTTGCCTTCGAGCATCTCGGTCTGTTTCGACTTCTGCGGCAAGTAAGCGCGATCAATGGCCTGCAACGGTTTGAGGTCTTCGCCCGTCAGTCCGAGGTCGGCGGCTTTGAGGTCGCGAATCTCTTTCTTCTTCGCCGCCATGATGCCTTTGAGAGTTGCGTAGCGGAGTTGATTGATGCCCGACTGGATGGTCAGCAGCGCCGGCATCGGCACCCGCACCCACTGGAACCAGCCCGATTCCAACTCGCGCTTGACGCGCACGTCCTGGCCTTCGGGCTGCACTTCCATGACGATGGTGGCGCTCGATACACCGAGCAACTCGGCGAGAATCAAGCCGACCTGCGCAAAGCCGTAATCATCCGACTGCAAGCCGGTGAAGATGAGATCGAAGGTCTCGTTCTTGAGCCCGGCGGCAAGCGCACGGGCGATGGCCGGCGCATCGCTGGCCTGCTCAAATAGCGGATCGTTGAGATGGATGGCGCGGTCTGCGCCTTTGGCGAGCGCTTCCTTGATCGATTGCTTGACGCGCTCAGGGCCGAGCGACAGCACGATGACTTCGCCGCCGTGCTTCTCCTTCTGGCGCAGCGCTTCTTCGAGCGCGTAAGCGTCAGCTTCGCTCATTTCGTAACTGAGATCACGCTCGTCAATCCATTTCTGGTTGGGCGCGATTCTCAAGATCGAGTCTTTCTTGGGAACCTGCTTCAGGCAAACGACGATGTTCATAATGAATCCCTTAAGAAATAGTTAAACTCAGCCGCGCAGTGGCAGAAATGCGCGCGCTGACACGCGAGGCCAAGTGGTCTGGACAGATGAATGGGTTGTGGGCCGAGGCCGCGCCATCAGCGCAACCGGGGCAGGCTCCGCTCTCTGCCCCATCCGATAGTGATTGCCTTTACGGCTCGCTCTCGTCGTAACGCTTCATCAACAGCGCGGCGTTGGTGCCGCCGAAGCCGAACGAATTCGAGAGCGCGTATTTGATCTCGATGCGCCGCGCGCCATTCGGCACGTAGTCGAGATCACATTCCGGGTCGGGCTTCTCATAGTTTGCCGTCGGCGGGATGATCTGGTCGCGCAAGGCGAGCGCGATCAGGCCCGCCTCCACGCCGCCCGCCGCGCCGAGCAGATGGCCCATCATGGACTTCGTCGAACTGACCGGAATCGAATACGCTGAATCGCCGAAGACGCGCTTGATGGCCATCGTCTCCAGCTTGTCGTTGTAATAAGTCGAGGTCCCGTGCGCGTTGATGTAATCCACCTGCTGCGCCTCGATGCCGGCATCCTGAATGGCATTGGTCATCACACGCACAGCGCCGTCTGCATCTTCCGACGGCTGGGTGATGTGAAAGGCATCGCTCGACATGCCATAGCCGACGACTTCGGCGTAAATCTTCGCGCCGCGACGACGGGCATGCTCCAGCTCTTCCAACATCAGGATGCCCGCGCCTTCGCCGATGACGAAGCCATCGCGGTCGGCGTCGAACGGACGGCTCGAATGCTGCGGATCATCATTGCGCGTCGATAAAGCTCGCATCGCCGCAAAGCCACCGACGCCCATCGGCGTGATGGCGGCTTCAGCGCCGCCACACATCATCGCATCGGCATCGCCGCGCTGGATGATCTTGAAGCTGTCGCCAACCGCATGCGCCCCCGTCGAGCAGGCCGTACAGGTTGCCGAGTTCGGCCCCTTCGCGCCGAAGCGAATCGACACATGCCCCGACGCCAGATTGACAATCGCCGCCGGAATGAAGAACGGCGAAATCTTTCCTGGCCCGCCCTTCAGGTACTTCTCGTGCTCGCGCTCGATGACCCCAAAGCCGCCGATGCCCGAACCGATGTAGGTGCCGACCCGCGTGGCATTCTCGGCGGTGATGCGCAAGCCCGAATCGTCCATCGCCTCCTGCGCCGCCGCCACCGCATAATGAATGAATAAGTCCATCTTCTTGACTTCTTTCTTCTCGATGAACTTCAGCGGGTCGAAGCCCTGCACTTCGCTGGCGATGCGAACCGGAAAAGCGGCGATGTCAAAGCGGCTGATGTGGCCAATCGAGCTTCGGCCCGCAAGTAAATTCGACCACACTTCTTCCTTCGTGCGGCCCGAACCGCAGACGAGGCCGATGCCTGTCACTACTACACGACGATTCAAGTCAGATTCCTCCCTGAGAAGCACGCTTTACTTCGGGTGCTTCTTATTGTACGCATCGGCGTCGTAGTGCTTCTCGATGTATTCGACGGCGTCGCGTACGCTCTGGATTTTTTCGGCGTCTTCGTCGGGAATCTCGATCTCGAACTCTTCTTCAAAGCGCATGACGAGTTCGACCGTATCGAGCGAGTCTGCGCCAAGATCATCAATGAAGCGCGCGTTTGCCGTCACTTCGCCTTCGTCAACGCCCAATTCGTCAACGATAATTGTTTTCACCATCCCTTCAACCCCACCTTCAGCCATTTCCTAGCTCCTCTCTGATTTCAATTTTGGATATTAGATTTTGGATATTGGATTTTCGGGACTGAACAACTTACTTGAATCCAAAATCCGAAACCTAAAATCTAGAATCCCACAATCGCGGCGGTCGCCTCAAGCGACGGCGCGTCTTCGACATTCAAAATCTCGGCGTCGGGCTGCATTCGCTTAATCAGTCCCGACAGCACCTTTCCCGGCCCAAGCTCGACGAATCGCGTCACCCCTTCATCGAGCAGCCGCTTGATGGATTCGCTCCAGCGCACCGGCGAGGCGACCTGGCCGACGAGCGCCGCCCGTGCCGTATCGCCTGAGGTGATGAGCGCCGCATCCACATTTGTAATCAAAGGCACATTCAAATCGGCGACCACGGTATCAGCAAGCACCCGCGCTAATCGTTCAGCCGCCGGCTTCATCAGCGCGCAATGAAACGGCGCGCTCACCGCCAGCATCACCGCGCGCTTTGCGCCGCGCTGTCTGGCCAGGGTCACGGCGTATTCAACTGCCGACTTGTGGCCGGCGATCACGACCTGATTCGGCGAATTGATATTCGCCGGCGAGCAGACGCCGCGCTCCGAGGCTTCCCGGCAAACCGCCTCGACCGTCTCCGCGTCCGCGCCGAGCAGCGCTGCCATCGCGCCTTCGCCCGCCGGCACAGCCTCCTGCATGAACTGACCGCGCTGGCGAACCACGCGCAAGGCATCTTCGAATTGCAATGCGCCAGCCGCAACCAGGGCGCTGTATTCGCCGAGCGAATGGCCGGCAACAAAATCGGCACGCCCGCCGCGCCCTTCCAGGCAGCGCAAGGCGGCAATCGAAGTCGCCAGGATCGCCGGTTGCGTATTCTCCGTGAGCCGCAACTCTTCTTCCGGCCCTTCAAAGCAAAGGCTCGACAAACGCATGCCGAGCGCTTCGTCGGTTTGTTCAAAAACCGCTTTCGCCGCCGGACAGGCTTCGGCAAGCGAGAGCCCCATCCCCACTTTTTGCGCGCCCTGTCCCGGAAATACGAATGCCGTCTTCATAAGCAGTGGTCAGTGGTCAGTGGTCGGTGGCGGCTGCGATAACAACTGGCCACTGACCACTGACCACTGCTACCGGTGTCCGTCGTGCGCAACGGCGACGCTAGCGCCAAGTTGCGTTTCGATTTTGTGATTCACTTCACCAAGACAATAATCGCGCGCCACGCGAATGGCATTGCGAATGGCTTTGGCACTGGATCGCCCGTGACAGATAACCGTGACGCCTTTGATTCCCAGGAGCGGAGCGCCGCCATATTCGGCATAATCGAGCCGCTTCTTGAACTGGCGAAAGGCGGGCCGCGTCAGCAGCGCGCCGGCTTTGGTTTGGATCGACGCCATCATCTCATGCCTGAGCAATTGCATGATGAATTCAAAGACGCCTTCGCTGGTCTTCAAAGCGACGTTGCCGGTGAAGCCGTCGCAGACGATGACATCCGCCTGCCCGCTGAACATGTCGCGCCCTTCAACGTTGCCGATGAAGTTCAAAGACGAGTTGCGCAGTAACTTAAAGGCTTCTTTGGTCAGATCGTTGCCCTTGATTTCTTCCTCGCCTATAGACAGCAGGCCGACGCGCGGATTGCGGACGCCGACGATGACCGTCGAATAGAGCGAGCCCATCACCGCAAAATCATATAGGTGTTGTGGCTTACACTCGGCATTCGCGCCAACGTCTAAAATCACCGCTCCCTGCCCCGTCAATGTCGGCAGCACGGTGGCCAGCGCGGGCCGGTCTACTTTTGGCAAGGAGCCGATGACGAGTTTCGATGTCATCATCGCCGCGCCGGTATTGCCGGCGCTGACCAGCGCCTGAGCCGCGCCCTCGCGGACGAGTTTGGCAGCGACGCGAATGGAACTGTTCTTCTTGCGGCGCACGGCTTGCGCCACGGGGTCATCCATGGTGATGACTTCCGAGGCTTCGACAATTTCAATCTGCGAACTGCGCCATGAGAGTTTGCTGCCGAGCGTGCGGTCGCGGCGATGGCGGTCGAGTTCGGCCTGGATCAGTTCGGTGCGCCCGACCAGAATGACGCCGACGCCCAGCTCGCGCGCGGCATCAAGCGCGCCTTCGACTTCGCTGGTGGGAGCGAAATCACCGCCCATTGCGTCAACAGCAATCTTAATCATAAGCGTCCGATGATTTTGGATTTTAGATTTTGGATTTTGGATTGTACAGCGGGCCTCTTAGAGATTGGTGAAAGGAATTGGACGCATCAAGCGGCGCGGCCATTCGAGAATCCAAAATCTAAAATCTAAAATCCAAAATCGAGCTTACTCTTCTTCTTTCATAGCGATGGCAACGCGCCCGCGATAGAACCCGCACTTGGAACAGACGCGATGCGGCAGGCGCGGCTCGCCGCAGTTCGGGCAGGCGCTGGCGTTGGCCGGCGTCAAGTGATCGTGCGCGCGGCGCTTGCCGGTGCGTGATTTGGAATGTTTGCGTTTTGGATTCGGCATAACTTACTCCTCAATAATTCGTCAGTGATTCGTCTTAAAATCTCTAAGCGCCGCCCATCGCGGGTCTATCGGCTCGCTGGCGCAAGCGCAGTCGCCCTGGTTGAGGTTTGCGCCGCAATGCGGACACAGACCGCGACAGGCTTCGCTGCATAAACGCGCCATCGGCAAGGCTAATTCGACCTGTTCGCGCACCAGATCGTCCAGGTCAATCGTCTGGCCCTGATAAAAAGCGATAGAAAGATCATCATCGTGCAATTCGTGCTCATCGCCTGCGCCCAACGGCGGCAGGTAAAGCAAATCGAAACTCTGCTCGACTTTCGCCGAAAGCGGCTGCAAGCAACGGTCACATTCAAAAGCAACCGTCGCATTCACACTGCCGACGAGCCGCGCCTGTTGAGCGGCGCGCGTCGCCTGCAAATCAATCTCCGTTTGACCGATGAGGCGCGTGTCTTCGCCCAGAACCGGCTCACCTTCGGTGTACAGATGATGGATATCCAATCCTTCATCTTCGCTAATCTGTGCGACTTGAATCTCCATCGCAAATGCCAACGGATGCGCATCAAACAAGCGCCGCAAGCGCCGCAGGCGATTCTAACTCACCTAGTATCTTCACACAAAAAATCGGCTCAACGCAAAAGATATTCATTATATTGGCTGAAACGGCTTTGTCAACTTACGCCATGCCCCGCAAGAGCGGTTGCCGGGTTGTTTGTGATCATCAGGGGAGGCGCTGCGGTGGCCTCCTCTGCGTTAGGTGCGCAGAATTTCAAGGATCGTTCCACCTTCATGGAGGGACGATCATCGCCGGGCCCTGGCTTCAGGGAAGATAACAATTTACCGCAAACACGCCGCAGAACTTGAACCGTTGCCGCGACGTTGTTTCAATGTAAGTGATAGGAGAGGAAAAATGAGTGAAGCGATCAGACTCGACGCGCTGGCTGTCGGCGCTCACCCGGATGATGTGGAATTTTCCTGCGGCGGCACGTTGCTGAAGTTGGCGGCGCTTGGTTACCAGATCGGCATCCTCGACATGGCGCGCGGCGAATCCGGCACGCGCGGCACGGCGGAGATTCGCGCCGTTGAAGCCGCCGCCGCCGCGAAAGCCTTGAACGTAGCCGTGCGCGACAATCTCGAATTGCCCGACAGCCACATCTGGCTCAACGAAGAATCGCGCGTCCGTATGGTGCGCAAGATTCGCCTTTATCGCCCGCGCGTCATCTTCACGCACTTCTGGGACGATCCGCACCCCGACCATGGTCACACCTGCCAGATCGTCCGCGAGGCGGCGCACGTTGCCGGTCTGATGAAGTACGACATGGAAGCCGGCCAAGAGCGCTTTCGCCCGTCGACGGTGGCGCACTTCATGTTCCCGCGCACCGTCGCGCCGACCTTTGTAGTTGACATCACTGATTACGTCGAAACGAAGCAGCGCGCCGTTGCCTGCTACCGTTCGCAGCTTTACGACCCGGCGAGCACTGAACCGGAGACTGCGTTAAGCACTGAAGCGTTCTTGCACCGCCTCGAAGCTCGCCAGCGCTTCTTTGGCTCGCTGATTAGCGTCGCGCACGCCGAAGCCTTCGTCGTCAAAGAGGCGCTGAACGTCCACGACCCCATCGAGTTGCTGACGCGGCGGATGAATATGTATTCGTAGGAATCGGGGGTCGGGGGCCGGGGGAGAATGGTGTCGCACGACGCTTCCAATTCACTGATCCCTGACCCCCGGCCCCCGACCCCTGGCCCCTGATTATGAAGATCGGCATCACCTGTTATCCAACTTATGGCGGCAGCGGCGTGGTCGGCGCTGAGCTTGGGCTTGAACTGGCAAAGCGCGGCCATGAGATTCATTTCGTCAGCTACGCGCCGCCAATGCGGCTGGGCACAGACGCGGCCCGCAATCAGCGCATCGCCTTTCATCCGGTAGATATGTTGAGCTATCCGCTCTTCGAATATCCGCCGTACACCGATGCACTCGCATCAAAGTTATTTGCGATAGCCGCAGCCGAGCGACTCGACGTGCTACATATGCACTATGCGATCCCGCATGCGGTCAGCGGTTATCTGGCGCGCGAGATGCTGCGACCGACGCGCTATGTGCCGGTGGTGACGACGCTGCACGGCACGGACATCACGCTGGTCGGGCGCGATCCGTCATTCTTGCCGATCACCCGCTTTGGCATTGAGCAATCGGACGCCGTGACGGCGATCTCAAACTATCTGCGCGATGCCACACACGAGACCTTCGGCGTGACCAAGCCAATTGAGGTCATTTACAACTTCATTGATGCGGATTACTATCGCCGCGCCCCTAATGAAGCGTTGCGGCAAGCAATCGCGCCACACGGCGAAAAGCTCATCCTGCACATTTCGACCTTCCGCCCGATCAAGCGCATTCTCGATTGCATCGAGGTGATTGCGCGGATGCATGAACTTGAAAGCGGCACCGGCAGCCGGTTTCGCGTCAAGCTGGTCATGTGCGGCGATGGGCCGGAGCGCGCCGATGCCGAGCAGCTTGCGGCCCGTCGCGGGGTTGCCGACGCCGTACACTTCGTCGGCAAACAGCCGCAATCGGAAATCCGCAACTATCTGTCGCTTGCCGATCTCTTCCTGCTGCCGAGCCAGAGTGAATCGTTCGGCTTATCAGCGCTCGAAGCGATGGCCTGCGAAGTGCCGGTGATCGCGACACGAGTGGGCGGCGTTCCCGAAGTGGTTGAAGACGGCGGCTGCGGTTATCTGTTCGATATTGGCGACGTGAATGGCATGGCTGAAGCGGCGCTGCGCCTGTTGAACGACGAGGCGCTGCATCGCCGATTCGGCGCGCGTGGCCGCGAAACCGCCGTCACGCGCTTTGCAACTGATGAGATCATCCCGCAATACGAAGCGCTCTACCGGCGGATCGCGACAGGTGGAACGTGATGCGTGAGAATGCTGCTGTCCATGAGAAGTGGCTTGCGGCAAATTTATCTACGCATCACGCATCACGTATCACGTATCACATTCTCTTCAAATCCTATGAAGACAGGCTCCGGCGTCAGTTCGACGCCGAAGACATCGCGGACGCGCGATTGTATGATTCGACACAATTCCAAAACTTCGCGAGCCGTTCCATTGCCGCGATTGATGATGGCCAGCGCGTGCCTGGTCGACGTGCCGACGTTCCCATGTATCGTGCCGCGATGGATGCCTGCACGCTCGATCAGCCACGCCGCCGACAGCTTCACACGACTGTCCGATGCAGGAAACGCCGGCATCGCCTCAAGGCTGTGAAGGGTGCGCGCCGCCCTTGACCGGATGCGCTCGAAGGTCTCTTCAGTAACTGTTGGATTCATGAAGAACGAGCCGACGCTGCGCGAGTCGGCATCCAGCGGATCAATGACCATGGCTTTGCGGCGGCGAATCGCGATGACCGCATCGCGGACTTGCGCGAGCGTCGGAGGCATTGCGCCGTTCTCTTCCAGATAGCGTTGCAACTCGCCGTAGCGCACGGCGGGCGCACCGGCTGGTTGCAAGCGATAGCTGACGCGCGTGATGACATAGCGCCCTTGATCGCGGCCTTTGAAGCGGCTGACGCGATAACCGAATTCGCATGCCTGCTGATCGAAGCAGACGACTTCGCTGGTAGCTAAATCAAACGCTTCGACTGACTGGAGCGTTTCGCTGGTCTCCTGCCCATACGCGCCGACGTTTTGTATGGGCGTCGCGCCGACGCGGCCCGGAATCCCTGAAAGACATTCGAGGCCCGCAAGGTTGCCTTTGATGGTGTAAGCGACGAACGCATCCCACTCCTCGCCCGCGCCGACCGTGAGGATTGTCTGGTCATCATCAACGCGGGCGGCGATGCCGCGAATCGCCACGCGCAGCACGAGACTATTGATCACATGGTCGGCGACGACGATGTTGCTGCCGCCACCGAGCACCACCATAGGTAAAGCCTGAACACCGGCCCAGGCGACGCCGGCGGCAAGTGTGTCGAGGCTCGCGCAGTCGGCAAAATAGCGCGCCGCGCCGCCGATGCCTAGCGTCGTCATCTTTGCAAGCGGCACGTTTTCTCTGAGCGATTGTGCGAACTGATCGTGGCCCGAATCGTTGTGCAAGCGCGTCAATTGCTCCCTTTGAATTCATTCCAAGACTACATTGCCCGCGCCGCCAGCGTCCAGTTATCATTCGCTGCTGATCAAGGCATGCGATTCTACAGAGGAAAAAGCGAATGGCAGAAAAATTACAAATCCCCTTGAATGAAAAAGACAGCGTCAGCGGGCTGCTCTATGCGGCCAACAAGCAGCAGCGTCTCAATGTGACCTTGCTGTTGGGACACGGCGCGGGCGCTGATCAGACGAGCGCCTTTATGGTGAGCTTTGCGAAGGGAATTGCGGCGCGCGGCATCGACACCGTGACCTTCAACTTTCTTTATACCGAGCAGGGCCGGCGCGCGCCCGATACCAGTGGCAAGCTCGAAGCCTGCTACCGAGCGGCGATTGCTGCCGTGCGCGGTTTGCGAAAATTGAAAGCGAATCGATTGCTGATCGGCGGCAAATCGCTTGGCGGGCGCATCGCCTCGCAGGTCGCCGCCGCTGGTGTTGATGATCTCGCGGGCCTCGTGTTTTTAGGTTATCCGCTGCACGCGCCGGGCAAGGCGGATCAATCGCGCGCGGCTCATCTGCCGCAGATTCACGCGCCGATGTTGTTTGTGCAAGGCACGCGCGACCCGTTCGGCTCGCCTGATGAGTTGCGATCAGTGATTAAGAAGCTCAAGCTGCGCGCGACGATTTATGAAGTTGCCGGCGGCGATCATTCATTCACCGTTTTGAAAAGCTCACCCATATCGCAGGAAGAAGTTTATGCCGCCGCGCAAGATGCGATGGTGCAATGGATCGCGCAGCACTGATCGGTGATTCAGAACCGCTGCTTCGGTTCTTCTCGGTTGTCATCGCTCAATGCAGAATCGCGCCCATGTTCTGGCCCGCATAGCCGGTCATCTCCAGGTAACCGCGCCCGCTAACCGGCTTGCCATCTGCCGCGCCTTCGATGTTGATGCTGCCTTCCCAATAGGTCACGCCGGTGCTCTCGGTGGTTCGCAGTTCCTGATCGGCAAACGCCGCGCGCGCCGTCAACTTCAAGTGATAAGCTGGCAGGTCAATCGTCCAGGCAGTCGGATATTCAGCCTGGCTTGCAGGCGAGCGCCACACGTCGCTTGAGGCGAGCGCAAATTCGCCGAAGCGTATATGTGTCGCGCGCCCGTCGCGGTCGATTAGCGTGCCGCTTGAACGCGGATCAATCTGGCCGTCGCCTCGGCGAATCTCGAACAGCATCAACTCGCGATCATCGTCGAGTTGAATCGAGAACCAGTCCCACCCGGCCTCCTCTTCTTCGAGAAAGCTCGTACCGAATTCGTGATCCATCCAACTCAACCCGGTCACCTCAAAGCTCTCGCCGCCGACGGTCAATCGCCCTGCGGTTTGAAGCCGGGTCAGCGAATAGTAATGCGAAGCGTTGCCCGGCGAAGGCCCCTTCTGGCTGATGCCGTTCTCGCCGTGAATCACCGCAGGCAAAGCCTGCCCAAGCCGTAAATCAATTTTGTAATCTCCATCACTTGCGCTTAAAACATGCTCATGGCCGTCGAGCCGCGCCGACCAGTCTTCGTTCCAGACGCGATACTCGTCGGTCGCCGCACCGGCCCAGCCGATACCGGCGCGGTTGATGCGCTCAAAGGAATGAAACTGCTGGCGCTGGATATCCGAAATCGCCAGGTGCGTCATATATAAATTGCGCACTGCCCAGCGCGATGGATTGACGGGCTGGCGCGCTACGCCGACGCGGAAGAAGGTCAATTGATAGCCGAACCTGCGCCCGTCTTTCGCTTGCAGATTGCCGGTGTAATACCACCACTCGATGCCGTAATCTTCGTGCGACGCATGATCGCGCGGGAACTCGTATTGGTAGCCCGCTTCGGCCTCGCGCCATCCGTCTTTATTTTTCGCCTCTGTTGCGGCTTGCGGTTCCTTTGAAGAACGAATGCCGAGCGCAGAAGGCATCAAGAAAAATAGCGTGAAGAAGAGGCAAGCGCCGGCCATCAACCACTGCCAGCGCGCGCGCATCTGGCGTTTGCGCCCAGTGGTTCTTCCTCTCTGAATCCTGAATCCTGAATCCTGAATCCTGTGCATCATTCTTCTCTCGCAAAGCGCACGGCTTCGACACGCGCGGCCTGCGCCGCCGGGTACAAACCGGCGAGCCCGGTGACCAGCAAAATCAACATGGTCGATTGCCCGATGAATCCGAGCGGCAGGTGAAATTGAATCGTCCAGCCGAACGATTGCACGTTGATCACGTAGATCAACACCAGCGACAGCATCCATCCGATGATGATGCCGATGGCCTGGCTGACGCCGCCGATGAGCAGGCTTTCAATCACTACCATGCCGCCTATCTGTCGCCGCGTCGCCCCCAGAAATCCGAGCACACTGATTTCGCCGCGCCGTTCGAGGATCAAGGTAATCAGCGTCGAGATGACGCCGAGTGCGGCAACCACAATGGCGATGGCTTCAAGGGCATAGGTGATGGCGAAGGTGCTGTCGAAGATGCGCATCACTTCGCGGCGGATGACGCGGTTGGTCGTAAACAATAGTTGATAGCGACCGCCGATGGACTCGGCCAGCCGCGCGCTGACTTCATCGGCGTCCGCCTCCGGTCGCAGATAAACCGCCAGACTGTTGGGCCGCGCGTGCGGATAGTAGCGCGCATAATTTGTAGCATCCATTACACAGACGCCGCGACTGTTGGCGTAGTCATAATAGATGGCGATGATCTCAAAGGCGCGCGGCCCGCTGGTTGTCGGCAATTCAACCGCATCCCCGACGCGCCTCTGGTAGCGCAACGCGAAGCTCTCATTGACGACGATTTTGTCTGCGCCAATTGCCGCCAGCATTGCCGCGCGCCCATCCGACGGCGATTTGAAGAGCAGCCGCCCGTGGCCGACGAACGTCGAGAAATCGCCGCCGCCAACCACGACGGCTTCGCCTTGATAGGTGACCTGCTGCGAGGCAAAGGGATAGACCGCTTCGACCGCCGGATCATTCTTCACAACCGCGATGGCCTGCGCATCAATCTCGCCCGCGAAGTTCGTCGCGCTCTGCGCCAGCGGGCGGGCGTAGATGTCGGCAATCAGCGTTTGCTCTACCCAGTAAGCCACCGTCTCGCGAAAGCTGCCGATCATAATCGAAATCGCCGTCATCATGGCCAGCGCCACAGCAAGCGCCGCGACAGAAATCGACAATCGCGGAATGGCATTGCGCAGGTTGGCGGCGGCGAGCTTCGCTTCAACGCGCACCACCGGCAGCAATCGCGCGAGGAAGCGGTTGGCCATAAGACAGGCCAGCCACAGCGCATTCGGCGCAAGCGCTGCGCCGCCGAACATCAACATCAATGCCGCCGCGTAACCAAATAGCGGCAGGCCGGCGACCGGCCCAGGCAGGGTCAGCAGATAACCTGAAACAAATAATGCAATCGATGCCACAAAAAAACTAAGCGATGGCTTGAAAGTTTTCTCCAACCGTTCAGCGCCGCGCATGGCCTCGATGGGGCGAACGCGCGATGCTTCCAGCGCCGGCATGGCAGCGGCGACCAGCGCCAGCGGCAAGGCGACGGCAAAGGCGATGCTGATCTCGCCAAGGCTCAGAGCGCGCGAGGCGGCTTCCTGAGTTGCCGCCGTGGCGATGAAAAAGATCTCGACAGTCGTCGCCGTCGCTTTCACCGCAGCGGTCGCCATCAAGCGGCCAAGCGCCAGTCCGGCAACCGTGCCGGCCAACGCCAGCAGAATCGCTTCGCCCAGAAAGAGCGTGAGCATCATCCGCCGCGTGGTGCCGATGGCGCGCAGTATGCCGATTTCCTCGCGCCGCGTGATGACGGAAATCGAGATCGTGTTGTAGATCAAAAACAAGCCGACGATCAGCGCAATCGAGCCCAGGGCATTGAGATTGAAATGAAACGCCGCGATCATCTTTTCAACTTCGCTGGCGCTCGATTCGGGGCGTCGAACCATCAGCGACGATGGCAGCCGGCTACTGATTTCCGCTTCGGCGCGCTCGCGCGGAATGCCGCGTTTGAGCTTCACGTCAACGCGGTCGAGCAAACCAATGCGATTGAACGCCCATTGCGCGGCGGCAATATCCATCAAAGCGAAATGGCCTTGCAGGGCGCGCGCCGGGCCTTCGTTGGCAAGCAATCCGCGCACGACATACAGGCGGCGCGCATCGCTCATGGTCAGCGCCAGTCTGTCGCCGATGTTCAGGTGGTGCCGCGTCGCGAAGCTTTCGGTGAGGATGATCGCCGAGGGATCAACCAGCAGCAGCAGGAAGTCGCGGGCGTTGAGGGTTGATTGACCGGCGCTCGTGCGAATCAATTTATACTCGCGGAAAGGCCGCTCGCGCAGCACATCGACGCCAAGCACTTCGAGGAACTCGCCATAGCGCGGCAGCGGCTTTGTAGCATTGCTTACAGATGAAGACGGGGCGGCAGGCTGATGATCAGGTTGATTATCGGCGCGCGCCTGCGGGTCGGTCATGGCGTAACCGGTGATCACCGGGCTGATGTCGCCGTAATCGCTTATCCAGTTCAGGTCGCGCAGCAGCAACTCATCGAAGCGGCCCGCTGCGCCGGTGATCTGAATCGATGTCTGCCCGGCGACCGATTCAGTCGCGGTGCGGAACGATTCCAAGGCGCTGGCATTCGCCAGCCGGATGGCCACCGTGACGCCGACGCCGAGCGCGATGCCGAGCGCCGTGATCAAGGTGCGCAGTTTCTCTCGCGCCAGCGCGCGCAGGATGAACTGGCGAAAGAGGGTGAGATATGCCTTCATCTCTGAGGATTCAAGCGCGCGGCTTGCCGTTATCGCTATCAATCACGCCGTCGCGCATGCGGATGATGCGCCGCGCATATTCAGCCGATTCGCTGGCGTGCGTCGCAAGAATGATGGTCACGCCGGTTTCTCGATTCAACTCGGCGAGCAGTTGCATGACCTGATGGCCGTTTTCGGAATCGAGATTGCCCGTCGGTTCGTCGGCAAGCACGAGTTGAGGCCGCGTGATAATGGCGCGGGCGAGGGCGGTGCGCTGCATCTCGCCGCCTGACAGTTCTGCCGGATAATGACCAGCGCGGTCACTGAGGCCGACGCGCTCCAGTAACGCTTTGGCGCGCTCGCCGGTTTGGCGGTCTGATGCGCCATCGAGCATCAATGGCAGCGCGAGGTTCTCCATAACGGTGAGCGTCGGCAGTAGATTGAAAAATTGAAAGACGAAGCCGATCTGCCGCCGCCGCAGCCGCGCCAGCGCTTCTTCATTCAGTGAGGCAAACGACACGTCATTGAGCGCCACGCGCCCTGATGTTGCCCGATCCATGCCGCCGACGATATGCAGCAGCGATGATTTGCCGCAACCCGACGGCCCCATCAAGGCGATGAATTCGCCGGCTTCAACCGTAAAGCTGACACGGCGCAGCGCTGCCACGCCGCCACGCCCGCCTGCATAGATTTTCTGAACCTCATCAACGACAAGAATCGGCAAGCTATCTCTCGCAGATCGAAAGTTACCGCATCAATCATAGAGTATCACGGTGCCGCGCCGTTCAAGCAAGATATGCATCGATAAATGAAGCAACCTAAATCGAAGCGCACGACACGGGGACAGGAGATTGGCCACAGAGACACAAAGCCACAGAGAAGACGATAAAAATCTTTCGATTCCCGCAGCACTTTTTTATTTCCTCTCTGTGGCTTTGTGTCTCTGTGGCCAATCACTGTTCTTAGAGCGGCCAGGGCATTCTTCATATTGACATTCTATACGAGCTTGGATAACCTACAGACCATCTATAGGAGAAAACATGAAGGCAGAAAAAACCGATCTCTTGCAAGGCACGCTCGGCCTGCTCGTGCTCAAAGCGCTGGCGCTCGGCCCGTTGCATGGGCTGGGCGTGTCACAACGCATCGAACAGATCACCCGGGGAACTTTTCAGGTCAAGCCCGGCTCGCTCTTCCCTGCCCTGCACCGCCTGGAGGAGGCCGGGTGGCTCAAAGCTTCATGGGGCGAGTCTGAGAACAAGCGCCGGGCGAAGTTCTACCGCCTGACCGCCGCCGGACGGCGTCAACTCGAAGCCGAGACACAGGAATGGCAAACCATCTCGGTGGCGATTACCGCCGCTTTGAAAGCCAGCTAAAGAAACCAGCCTATGTCACTGTTGTCGCGCCTGACGAGCTTTTGGCGCAACCTGTTCAGCAAGCAACGGGTTGAACAGGATCTCAGCGAAGAGGTCAGCGCTTACCTCGGCCTGCTGATCGAATCGAAGATGACTGAAGGCTTCGATCCGGCAGAAGCCCGCCGCCAAGCCTTGATTGAGTTGGGCGGCATCGAGCAGGTCAAAGAAAGCGTGCGGGAGGTTCGTATGGGACATTACCTGGAAACCCTGTTGCAGGACTTGCGCTTTGCTGGTCGCATGCTGTTCAAGCATCCCGGTTTCAGCCTGGTAGCCATACTTACATTAAGCCTGGGCATTGGCGCAACCACAGCCATCTTCAGCGTCGTCAATGCCGTCTTGCTTCGCCAGTTGCCCATCAGCGATCCGCAGCGGGTTGCCGTCATTCACGATCAGCTTCCCAGACTCAACCTGCCGCGCAGCCAGGTATCTGCCCTGCAATATCTCGATTACAGCAGCCAGACCGATGTCTTCGAATCTGCGGCAGCCCTTTCACAGCGAGGTCTCAATCTTACGGGCGTCGATGTTCCGCAGCGATTGCAAACCGCACGGGCGACCGCGAGTTTCTTCCCGCTGCTTGGCATCAATCCGCTGGTCGGGCATCTGTTCACCGCAGCAGAAGACAAGTTCGGCAATCAGCATGTCGCGCTGCTCAGCTATGGCACCTGGAAGCGTCTCTTCGCGGCTGACCCGGCGGTTCTTGGCCGTTCGCTGCAACTCGATGGCGAAGGCTATGAGGTTATTGGCGTAATTCCCGCCGGCATCGAAGAACTCTATCCCGGCATAGATGTATGGATTCCCATGGGGTTCTCGCCGCGCGAACTATCCGAGGAGCGCCGCTGGAGCCTGGCCTACACGATGCTCGCGCGGCTGAAGCCCGATGTCGGCTTCGAGCAGGCGCAGGCGGCGATGAGCGGCCTCGCCCAGCATGTTACCGGCGACCGTCCAGATGACTTCAACATCGAGGTACGACCGCTTATGGAAGAGCGCGTCAGCGACGTGCGCGGGCCACTTTACATCTTGCTGTGCGCGGTCGTTGTGGTGCTGCTGATCTCGTGTGCCAACATCGCCAATCTGTTGTTGGCGCGCGCCAGCGTGCGCTCTCGCGAGATGGCGATTCGCGCGGCGCTGGGGGCCGGGCGGCGGCGCATTCTGCGACAACTGCTCACCGAAAGCCTGCTGCTTGGCATGACCGGCGGCGCGCTCGGCGTGGGGTTTGCTGCGTGGGGAACCCGCGCCTTGATCGCCATCGCTCCGGCTGATCTGCCGCGCATCAGCGAAGCGCGCCTGGATGCCCGCGTCCTGTGCTTCACGCTCGTGCTGTCGCTGGTTTCCGGTATTGTTTTTGGTCTCATGCCGGCGCTTGCCGCATCGAAGACTGATCTGGTCAGTTCGCTCAAAGAATCCGGCAGATCCGATACGGCAAGCCCTTCGCGGCAACGCCTGCGCCAGGTGCTGGTGGTTGCCGAAGTCTCGCTGGCGGTCGTCCTGCTGATCTCTGCGGGCCTGCTGCTGCGCAGCTTCGCCAGGCTGCTTGAGGTCAGCCCAGGGTTCGATTCGCACAATGTCCTCACCTTGCGGCTGTCGCTGTCGCGCGCACAATATAGCGACTCGACACAGGTCGCCGGCTTCCTGAATGCGGCGCTTGAGCGCATCTCTGCGACGCCTGGCGTCAAGCATGCGGCGGTGGCCTTCCAGCCGCCGTTTACCTCTGGGGGCGACAACTCGGTCTTTGCGATTCGCGGTCGGCAGGCAGGCCCGGATGATCCTGAGCCCCACGCTGACTACCTCTACGTCACCTGGGATTACTTCCGTGCGATAGGGATTCCGCTGCTCAAAGGGCGGCTGTTCGAGTTATCGGATATGCGAACTCAGGGGCCGATTGGCGAGGGCTCGGCCATCATCATTGATGAAGCTTTGGCCAAACGCTTCTGGCCGGATCGCGAGCCGCTCGGCGCGAACATCGGCTGGGGTAACGAAGGCCCCTGGGGTACGATTGTCGGCGTCGTCGGCACGGTGCATACGAAAGATTTAATCGAAGAGTCCAAAGGCACCATTTACTTTCCGTCGTATTTCGGCTCGGCGACGCTCGTCGTGCGTACCGCCGACGATCCGCGCAGCCTGGCCGAGACCATCCGCGAACAGGTTCTCGCGGTTGACGCCAATCAGCCGCTCTACGACATCCTGACAATGGACGAACGCCTGGCCGGCTCGCTTGAAGCACGCCGCTTCGCCGTCACGCTGCTTGGCGTCTTTGCCGCCCTGGCGCTGCTGTTGGCGGCGATAGGGCTTTATGGGGTGATCGCTTATCTGGTCACGCAGCGCCGCCATGAGATAGGCATCCGCGTGGCTTTAGGGGCGACCGGCGTTGACGTGTTGAAGCTCGTCCTCAAACAGGCAATCCAATTGGCATTGATCGGCGTGGCCATCGGATTAGTAGCCGCCTTCGCCCTGACCCGGCTGCTGGCGAGCCTGCTGTTTGGCGTCAGCGCCACCGATCCGCTGACCTTCGCTTCGATTTGTGTAATCCTGATCACAGTGGCCTTGACCGCCAGCTATGTCCCTGCCCGCCGCGCAACCAAGATCGATCCGATGGTCGCGCTCAGGTATGAATAAACGGCCCCGCTCACCTGGCAGTTCAAGGCACGGCCTGCTTTTGTAATCCCTCTCTCATGTGGGGGTCTCTATTCGGCTGCGCGATATTGCGATTTACAACTCGGCGGCGGCGCATTACAATGGCCGCGCTTTTCAAGTCGTCAAATCAATCGGCAGAGCAAACCGCATGAATAACTCACGGCCAAGGACGCTGGTTGACCTGCTCAAAGGCGCAGTTGGCGCGCGCCTCGATGAAGAGGTCATGCGCTTCAAACAAGACAAGCAATGGACAGGTCTCAGCGGTCAGGGCTTGCTCGACCGCGTGCGCCATGTAGCGCTCGGCCTCTATGACTTCGGCATACGCAAAGGCGACCGCGTCGCCATCCTCGCCGAGAGCGGCCCGCTGTGGAGCATCAGCGATTACGCCATTCTTTCAAACGGCGCGGTCATTGTGCCCATCTACCCGACGCAGCCGCCGCATCAGGTCGAATACATCTTGAAAGAATCAGCGCCCAAGCTGCTGTTTATTTCAACCGCGCGTCAGATGAAGCGCGTCGAAGCGGTGCTCAAACGCTTCCCCGATCTGCGCATCGCGCCGTTTCAGGCAAACGCCAATGGCGAAGGCACGATACCCTTCGCGGCGCTCGAACAGCGCGGCGCAGAGATCGCCGCCACACGCCCGGAGCTTTACGACGTGATCACTTCCGACCTTCAGCCGTCCGACCTCGCATCGATCATCTACACCTCAGGGACTACGGGCGAGCCGAAGGGCGCTATGCTGACGCATGACAACATCGCCTTCAATGCTTATGCCTCCGGCGCGTTTCTCGAAATCGAAGCCGGCGGGGTGATGCTGTCGTTCCTGCCGATGTCGCACATCTTCGAGCGCATGGTTTTGTATCTTGCTTTATATTACGGCGTGCAGATCAATTATGCCGGCGGCATCGAAACCGTGGCGGGCGACATGCTCGACGTGCATCCGACGCTGATGTCGACGGTGCCACGATTGCTCGAAAAAGTTTATGGGCGCATGCAGAAGAACGCCTCTGACAAAGGCGCTTTCGGCAAAAAGCTTTTCAACTGGTCGCTGGGCGTGGCGCGGCGGCTTGGCGAGGTTTATTCCAGAGCGGAGCGCGTGCCGCCGCTTCTCGAACTGCAACGCGACATCGCCGACCGGCTGGTGTTTCACAAGATTCGCGCGGCGCTCGGCGGGCGCATCCGCCGCATGGTCTCAGGCGGCGCGGCGCTGCCGTCGGAGATGGCGCTGGTTTTTACAGGGGCGGGCGTACCCGTGCTACAAGGTTATGGATTGACGGAAACCGCGCCGGTCATCGCCGTCAGCACGCTGCGCCACAACCGCATCGGTTCGGTCGGTCGCGCCCTAACCGGCGTTGAAGTGAAGATTGCCGAGGACGGCGAAATCCTGACGCGCGGGCCGCACGTTTTTCAAGGGTATTTCAACAAACCGGAAGACACCGCCGCCGCTTTCACCGACGACCAGGACGCCAGCGCCCGCTGGTTTAAGACAGGTGATATTGGTTACATTGACAAAGACGGCTATCTCTTCATCACCGACCGCAAGAAGGATTTGATTAAAACCTCATCGGGCAAGTACGTCGCGCCGCAGATGATCGAAGGCTTGCTCGGCCAAAGCGAATACGTCGAACAGGCGGTCATCGTCGGCGACAAACGCAAGTACGTCTCGGCATTGATCGTGCCGGATTTCGAGCGGCTGCGCGCCTGGGCTAAGGCTCAGGGCATCGCCACCAAAGACAAAACGGCGCTCGTCGAAGACCGTCGCGTCTTTGATCTGCTGAAATCCGAAGTCACGCGCCTGACGCGCGAGTTGGCCGATTATGAGAAAGTGAAACGCATCGCCCTGCTGGCCGACGAGTTCACCATCGACGGCGGCGAACTGACGCCGACCTTGAAAGTTCGTCGCCGCGCCGTCGAGCAGAAATATTCCGGCTTGATCGAATCGCTTTACACCGGCGGCGACTAATAATCGTTAAGTGAGGAGAATCCCATGCGCCGATCTTATGTTCTACTTCATGGCTTTGCCATTGCGATTATTCTGGCTTTGACAACCTTATCGGCAACCGCGCAGGCGCAACTGCCGTCCGAGTTGCAAGAGAAGATCGATAAGCTGGCTGCCGATGCCCTGACCAAAACCGGCGTCCCCAGCGCCTCCGTGGCGGTGGTGAAGAATGGCCAGATCGTCTACACCAAGGCTTATGGCAACGCGCGCCTTGAGCCGCAAACGCCAGCCACGCCCCAGATGCGTTACAGCATCGGCTCGATCAGCAAGCAGTTCACGGCTGCCGCCATTCTCCTTCTACAGGAACAGGGCAAGCTGACGCTCGACGACAAGGTTGCCAAATTCATTCCCGACCTCACGCGCGCCAGCGAAGTCACCATCCGCCAGTTGCTTTCACACACCTCCGGCTATCAAGACTACTGGCCTCAGGATTATGTCTTCCCGATGATGCTGCAACCGGTCACCGCGCAGAAGATCCTCGACCTCTGGGCGCGCAAGCCGCTGGATTTCGAGCCCGGCACCAAATGGCAATACAGTAACACCAATTACGTAATTGCCGGGGTCATCATCGAAAAGGCCAGCGGCATGCCGCTACTACAGTTTTTGCGCGCCAAGGTATTTACGCCCCTGGAGATGAAGAGCGTTGCCAATATCGATCAGGAGAAGCTCGGCGATACTGACCCGACCGGCTACATGCGTTACGCGCTCGGCCCACTACGTCAGGCACCGAAGGAAGGCAAAGGATGGCTCTTTGCGGCGGGCGAGCTTGCCATGCCCGCCCAGGAACTCGCCCGCTGGGACATCTCAATCATCGAGCGACGGCTGCTGAAGCCGTCGTCTTACCACGAGCTTGAGACTGAGGTTTTGCTCAAGAACGGATCGGCCACACACTATGGGCTGGGCGTTAGCGTGGGGACAGAGGCAGGACATCGCGCCCTGTCGCACGGCGGCGAGGTGTCGGGGTTCACTGCCGAGAACGTCGTTTTCCCCGATGAAGGCGTGGCGGTCGCCGTGCTCACCAACCAGGACGCCGCCGGAGCCGCCGGCGAAATCGCTCACGGCATCGCTCCCCTATTGCTCGCAACCGATGACCCGGCAACCCCACAGAAGCAGGAGCAAGCTCGCAAGATTTTCGATGGACTGCAACATGGGACGGTAGATCGTTCGCTCTTCACGGATAATGCGAACAGCTACTTCAGCGAGCCGGCCCTGAAAGATTTCGCCAGCAGCCTCATGCCTTTGGGACAGCCGCTAGCGTTCAATCAGGTTTACCAGTCGCTGCGCGGCGGCATGACGCTACGCGTCTACAGAATACAATTGGCGCGAAAGATTTTGCGGGCCTGGACCTACGAAATGCCGAACGGCAAACTGGAACAGTATCAAATAGCCGAGCAAGATTGATCGGTTCGATCTTGCCGGTGATCTCAAGCCGTGCCTGACGGCGTGGTTCAGCAGAAGGCCGCGAAGCCGGTCGCTTATGATGCCTTGAGCGCTTCGCGCGCCTCGTCGAACTATGGCGGTTTGCAAATGAATGTAGCCTTTGCCACAAAGGCACCAAGGCACGAAGAATCACCAAGTTCTTTGTGTGCCTTTGTGTCTCGGTGTCCTTGTGGCAATTCTCCGGCTAAGCTGATCTGCAAACCGCTCTGGGCCGTCAAGCACGGCTTGATGCAGTTTGGATCGAACCGCTTTATAGCGAGCGGCGATTAATTCTCGTTGGGCTGCTGGCGCGGGCCGCGATGTCCTCGGCCTCCTGGGCCAAAGCCGCCTTCCTGTACCTGATAATCCGCAGGCACCTCGAACAACGAGCGCGCCGGTTCTTCGCGTTTGATGTTGGTCAGGCGATAAACGTGTTCGCCCATGCGCGGGTCACTGTGCTTGCTCATCACCACGGCTTGCAGTTCTTGCGAGTACCAGCGCTCCGAAACTACTTCGACCGGGCTGTCGTTGCCGAATTTCCCGGCTGGAATCGTAATTACAGAACGCATCCCTTCAGCCTCAATGCCCTCGATCACCTGTTTGCCGAGCGATTCGGTCTTGATGTCAAAAGGCGGCTGATGCTTGGCGCTCTGCTCGTTCATTGCGCGCGGCGGATGGCCGGCGGGCAAGGTCATTTTGCGCGCCGTGCGGTTGGTCGCGTCCAGCGCATAATGGGCGCTGGCGACCGGATCATTGATGAAGACCATCTGCGGCGGGTCGCCGGCAGAGGCGAACGGGCCGAGAACGCCGAGCGTCATCTCGTGGCGCGTACGGCCTTCGCTGTCACGATAGATTACGCCTGTGCCTTTGTGCGTCGAGCGCGTGCCGTCGGCAAGCGTCCGTGTGTTCTCCATCTCGACCTGCGCCGAGAACGGCTGGCCGGTCACCGTCTTGTCGCCGAAACGCATCTCGGACGATAACAAATTGAATCCCGGGCCGTGCGGGAAAGGCCGCCGGTGATTCTCTCCCGTACCCGCCTGTTGTTCGCTTGACGCTTGCGACCTGTGCCAACTTTTTTGGCCGGTCTGCTCTTGCGCAACAATAGTCGAGGCAAGGGAGAGCATCATCGCGCACGCCAAAATCAAGGCGAACGGTTGATGTTGTTTCATATTCATTGTGCCTCTCTTGGTGATCGCGACAAGTAACTTCGAGCGTGACAGGTAAGGCGTGACAAGTGACAAGAGAAAGGCGAGTCCTTCTTGTCACTTGTCACGGTTTACTTGTCACGATCTTCTTATCACTGGTCGCGGTTTAGTAAACCAGACGGATGGCGCGAGCCAGTCCGTCATCGCCGACAACGATGTCTGCCTTCACGGTCTCGTGCGCGCGCTCGGCGTTCAATGGCAGCCCCATCGCAATGAGCGAGGCGCGCGGCATCTCAACCCGCACGATGGTGCCGCTACTGATGGCCGTCGCGTCGGCGAGTTCGGTCAGCGGAATGAATTCGCTTACCGTCTCTGATGCCGCCGAGCGATTGGTCATGCTCGCCAGCTCAGGACGAAAGACGGGCCGCATATGGCGGCGTTGAACTCGCGGCGCATTGTTTGTTTTATCGTTTCGCGCCGCTGGATGCACATCCTCTCGCTTCGTTACGTTTGATTCGGTCAAAGGTTGATTGGTCGCGCCCGTTGTCTGTGGCCTCGCCGCTGTCGTTGGCGAGTCTTGAGCAAACGTCGGTCGTAGACCAGCGGGCGATTCGGCTTGCGATTGTTGATGCAAAACTTGTAGCGCCACAAGAATCGCTAACAGCATGAAAGCGGCTGCCGCCGCCATCAGCCAGCGCGACCAGCGACGCGGCGATTCATTCACACGGACAAGCGGCGCGGGCAGGTTGGCCGGCGTCATCTGCTGTTGAAAAGCGACGAGCAATGCCATCTTCATCAGGGCCGGCGCTTCGGTCGTTTCGGCGCTCGCGGCCTCGTCCAGAGCGGCAGTTAAGGCGCGCTCTTGTTGCAAGCACGCCGCGCAACGCGAGCAAGCCCGCGCATGCGCCAGGGCGCGTTTGCGCGTCGCCGCTTCAATCAGAAACTCGCAAGCCAGATCGGTGACGATTCTCTCAAATTCTTCGCATATCATAGCGCACACCTCGCCGAAGGAATCCGCGTCGCGGCTTCCGCTTCGCCCATCGCGCGCAGTTTGTTGATCAGCATTGCACGGGCTCTGTGCAACCGCGAGCGCACAGTCCCCACCGGACAACCGATGATGGCAGCGGCCTGCTCGTAATTCATCTCCTGCATATTGCAGAGCACGACGACTTCACGGTAATGCGCCGGCAATGCCAGAATCGCCTGGCGCACGGCAGTAATCGTTTCATCGCGCGCCATCTCGGCAAGCGGGTCTTCGCGGGCGATGAAGCGGGCGTCGCCGCTCGTCTCCTTTTCTGCTGCCTCATCGCTAATCGACACGAACGTGCGGTCGCGCGCCAGCCGCTTGAGCACGCGGTTGCGCGCCATGCCGTAGAGGTAAGCGGCCACCGAGCCGCGCATTGAATCATATAAATTGCCGTCGCGCATCAGGGCCATGAAGACATCCTGCGTCACATCTTCGGCCACCGCATGCGAGCCGCTCATGCGCAGCGCGAAGCGATAAACGCCGCTCTGCCGCCGGTCGTAGAGTTCCGCAAACGCTTCGGCATCACCGGCCATCATCAGCCGCAGCAGCGTTTCATCGTTAATCGTGGCCAGCGACTCTCTCATCAGATTCCCGGATTCTGTTTTTCGGCTTCACCCTTTGATGTCCGCGACGCGCGTCAAGAGTTCCATTTATTATTAGAACACGCCGCTGGCGCAAAGGGCGGATCAATTTTAACGAAAAAGCGGGCTGGCCTGGCAGGCCAGCCCGGAGGAGGACAGCAAGATGCTGGTTTTACCACACACACATTACAAGCAGCCTGCGGTTTGCGCCGGCAACCAGCGGGCACGGCGACAGGCAGCTTGCGTCCACAAAATCATGGCTACGAAAACTTCGGGTCGCCGGATTACTGTTGACCGTGACGCGGCGGCGCATCGCCGCCAAAAACACGCTCGGCGACGAAATGGCCATCCGCGTTGGGCGCGCCGTTAGCGCCGACATGGTCGCCGGCTTTGAAATCCGCGAGCGTCGCCGCCTTCCGATTGCGATTGAACTCGGTGCTGTCGGTGGTGTAGATCGTTTGCGTCGAGCCGTCGTGGCCTTTGACCGTCAACGTGCGCGAGGCCGTATCAACCGATTGCAACTCGCCGAAGACGCCATTGGAACGGCCTTCACCCGGCCCTCTGCCGCGCGGCGGCTGGTCACCGCCCATCAGGCGGTCGGCAACAAATTGCCCATCCGAATTGCGCGCGCCGTGAGCGAAAGCAAAATCGCCAACTTTGAAATCCGCGAGCGTCGCCGCTTGACCGTTGCGCTCAATCTTCGCACCCGCAGCGACGTTGATCACCGTGGAATTGCCGTCGCGCCCCTGCACAGTGATTGAAGCGCTGCCGATGGCCGTCACTTTGCCGCCGGCGCGGGTCGCAGGGTCGCCGCCCCGCCCGTCGTGATGCTGCGCCAGGACAGCAACGCTGATAACCAGATTGAGCAGACAAACGCAGGCAAGCGTCCCTCTCATGATCAGTCGATTAATTCCCTTCTGCATGAACACTCCTTTGATAACCGGTCTGAGGCGCACAGGTTTAGCGCCTTTGATAAATTGAATATGATGCCGGGGAGAACGGCGGTGTCGGGCGCTTCACACAGCGCACCTCGAAGTTGCAGCAGCGCGCGCGCGATGCGATGATCGCGTCCGCAACTTCCGCCACAGGCTAGTGAATCATCCTCGATGGTAATGTCCGCGAGGTCTAGGGATGGTTCCAGCATTTTGCAGATTTTTTTCCGGCGAGAGAAAGAGGCGCAGCGACACCATGCGGTGGAATAAAAAAAGACCGCTTCCATCAATCGAATGGCGCTGCACGTCGTATAAGCTTTTTTCACCGCCTGGCGCGCAAGTTGGCATTGCGCGCGCCTCGCCGGTGTAGGTATGCTCATCAGGCTTGATAGGCGATGACCCGCTCTAACTTTCGGTTTTCGAGGTTATTATGTCTCTAGCGAATCTCGTCGGCCAGGTGCTCGATGGGAAGTACCGCATTGAACGTGAGCTTGGCAAAGGCGGCATGGGTGCCGTCTATCTGGCCACGCACCTCGGCACCGACCGGCCCGTCGCGATCAAGGTCATCATGCCGCAGTTCACGCGCAATGATGAGTTCGTCGAACGCTTTCGCCGCGAAGCCAAAGCCGCCGGGCGCATGCGCCATCCCAACGTAGTAGACGTTACAGATTTCGGATTCGCTGCGGTTGATAACAACCGGGTCGCTTATCTGGTGATGGAATACCTGGACGGCTGCACGCTGGCCGACATTCTCGCCGAAGAGAATCAACTGCCGGTTGACTGGGTCGTCGACATCCTCGAACAGGTCTCCTCGGCAGTTGACGAAGCCCATCAAGCGGGAATTATTCACCGCGACCTGAAACCTGAAAACATCTGGCTGGAACCGAACCGGCGCGGCGGCTACACCGTCAAGGTGCTGGACTTCGGGTTAGCCAAACAGGGCGACCCGCTGAAAACGGCAAGCGTTTCGGCAAGCGCCTCAGACAGTAATGACCCGGCGGCGCTGCCTTCTGCATCCTGCCGTCTGACGGTAGCGGCGCGGGCGCGCGACACCAACATCATTGAACAGCTAAGGCCGACGCTTTCGCCCAATCTGGCAGCAACGCAAGCGATCACGCCGGACGCGGCAGCAACCCAATCGCTGCCCTTGAATGAAGAGACGGCGACGCGCATCATGGCGCACGAAAGCGAAGCGGCAGAGACAAAAATATTGCCGAATGATGCCGCCGAAGCCGCCACCATCATTCAAAACTCGGCCAGCGAAAGCGCGCCGCCGCCGGCAAACCAGGAGAGCGCCACACGCCGCATCACCCCACAACCTGACGATAATGAAGCGGCTACTCGCATCTTCGTTGAACCGCCACCCAGCGCCGCGTCTTTAACAAATGACGACGGGAATGCGACGCAATTGCTGTCGCCTGAAGACAACCGTGCGCTGCACGGCACGGCGCAATCGGTCGAGCGCAAGGTCACCGATGCGAGCGGCGCGCGGCCAACGGCAGATGTCCACACGGCTGGTTCGACCGCGTCAGCCGGCGGCATCACGCGCATCGGCGCAATCCTCGGCACGCCGCTTTATATGTCGCCGGAACAGTGTCGCGGCGAAACCCTCGATGCCCGCTCAGACATCTACAGTCTCGGCATCATCGCTTATCAAATGCTTGCAGGCCGTGCGCCGTTCACCGGCGACATCAACGAGGTGCTCCGCCAGCATATCGAAGCCGCACCGCCGCCATTGCGCGAGCGCCGCAAGAAGGTTCCCAAACGCATGGAGCGCGTCATCATGAGCGCTCTGGCCAAGAACCTTGATGACCGTCCGGCATCGGCGCTGAGTTTTGCCAATGCCCTGCGCGCCAGTTCCGAGGGAACCGGCAAATTGTTTCGCCGTGCGCTGGTCATTTACAGCGAACACTTCCCGGTCTTTTTCCGCCTGTCGCTCGTCGCTTACATGCCTGTGCTGCTGCTCACGGTTCTGTTTTTGAGCAACGATTTGCTCATCAAGAATATGGTCGTATCAAAATTCGCGGGCAATATCATCGGCGGCGTTCTCGGTGTAGTGATGTTCAACGCTCAACTCGTTACTACTTCGGTGATCACCGGCGTCATCATCTGGTTCGTCGTGCAGTTGGCGGTCGCGCCGCTCCGCCCGTTGAAGCTGCGATACGCCCTGCGAACATTGAAGCATCGAATCAAGCGCCTGACGACGACGAGCTTTCGCGTCATCATCCTTTCAATTCTTGGGTTGATTCTGTGCATCATCCCTGGAGTAATTTACTTTATAAACGCGGCGCTCGTCAGCCCGGTTGTCGTCATGGAAAATCTGAAAGGCCGGGCGGCGGTGCGACGCTCAAAGATGCTGGTCAAACGCGCTCGTCGGACGGTCATCGCCATCGTGCTGATCCATATCTTGTTGCCGGGTTTGCTCGGCGGTCTGTTCTCGGCGGCCTTCGGTCTCAAGCATCGCAATATGGGCGAGGGCGCGACGGTCACCGTGCGTGTCGGCGAACTGATTCCCACAGTGATCCAGATCTTTATTCTGCCGCTGCTGGCGACGCTAACGGCGCTGCTCTACTTGAAAGTGCGGCAACTCGGCGGCGAGCGGTTCAACGAGATGCTCGACCAGTTCGAGGCCGAGGAAGCGCCGCAGACCAAGTGGCAACAGCGCATGCGCGAGCGGTTGAACTCCTCGGCTTCAACGCGCTCGGCTTAGTTTGTAATCAATCAAACAAATTGCATAACGGAGGCTACCCGGCTTGAAAACCGCGAGCGAGGCGCACGCCGACACGCCAGCCCAACCGCCCGTTGACGCCGCCGCCGGCACGCCGCAACTGGCGCGGCGGCTAGGGCTGTTCGACGCGACGATGATCGTCATGGGCGGCATCATCGGTTCGGGCATCTTCATCAACGCTTACGTCGTCGCTCGCCAGTTGCACCCGCCGCTGCTGGTACTCGGAGCCTGGGCGATGGGTGGACTGATCGCCCTGGCCGGTGCCTTCATCTATGCGGAACTGGCGGCGCATCGCCCGCAGGTCGGCGGCCAGTATGCTTACATACGCGAAGCCTTTCACCCGCTGCCGGCATTCCTTTATGGCTGGACGCTGTTGTTGGTCACACAAACCGGCGGCATGGCGGCGGTCGCCGTCACCTTTGCCAAATACTTCGCCCAACTCACCAATCTTCCGGACACCGATTGGACAAGCGCCATCATCGCCACCGTCGCGCTCGCCTTATTGACGTTGATCAACTGCCTGGGCGTGCGCGCCGGCAGCACCGTGCAGAGCGCCCTGATGGTGCTGAAGATCATCGCCATCGTCGCGCTCATCTTCTGCGGCCTGTTCATCGCCAAAGGCACGAGCCAGGCAATAGTAAGTAATCCTACGAATGACTGGCAGCCGTCGGCCAGCTATCTAGCGCCGGGCATGGACTGGTCAACATTTGCGGCCTTTGGCGCGGCGCTGGTGCCGGTGATGTTCGCGTATGGCGGCTGGCAAACCTCCTGCTTCATCGCCGGCGAGGTGCGCGAAGCGCGCAAGAATTTGCCGCGCGGTTTGCTCATCGGCGTGATGGGCGTCATCGCGCTCTATATGCTGGCGAATTATGCTTACCTTCACGTGCTCGGCGTCGATCAACTGGCGCAGACGAAGACGCCGGCCTCCGAAGTCATGCGCCTGGTGCTCGGCGAACGCGGCAAGACGCTCATCGCGACCGGCATCGCCATTTCAACGCTCGGCTTTCTCAGCCAGGGGATGCTCACCGCGCCGCGCGTCTACTTTGCGATGGCCGATGATCGCTTATTCTTCAAGCGCGTCGCCTGGCTGCATCCGGCGACGCGCGTGCCGGTCGTCGCGATTGCCTTGCAAGGTATGCTCGCCATCCTGATCATCCTCGCGCTGTCGGGAATTTATGCGAAGATTCTCAATTATGTGATGTCGGTAGACACCATCTTTTTCGCTGTATCGGCGGCCTGCCTGTTCATCTTCCGCCGGCGCGATGGCCAGGCGGGGTTTCGTGTGCCGGGTCATCCGTGGACGACGCTGCTCTTCATCATCGCCGAAACCTTCGTCGCCCTGAGCGTGATGTATAACTTTCCTCGCGATAGTGTGAAGGGTTGGGCCATCTTGTTTGCAGGCATTCCAGTCTACTTCTTCTGGCGAAGGAAAAGTAATGAGCATAACTGAACGAGTGAAGGGCTCGACTTACATCGAATGGGCCAAGACCCAGGCCGGTGCGCCGTTCAACCTGGCGACCAGCGGCCTGATTCATTATCCGCTCGCCGAGTTGCCGGTGACGCTCGCAGACATCGAATTGAGCGGGCCGAGCTTTTACGGCTACGCGCCATTGCTGGCGGCGCTCGCTGACAAGTGCGGCGTTGATTCGGACTGCATCGTCCATGCTACAGGGACATCGCTGGCGAATCATCTGGCGATGGCGACCATACTGGAGCCGGGCGATGAAGTGATTGTCGAACAGCCGGCTTATGATCCGCTGCTCGCGGTGCCGCGCTATCTCGGCGCAACCGTCAAGCGGTTCCGACGCCGCTTGGAAGACGGCTTCGGCGTTGACCTCGACGAGTTGGGCCGCATTGTAACCAATCGCACAAAGCTGATCGTCTTGACGAACATGCACAACCCGACCGGCGCGCTCACCGATAAAGAGACCCTTAAACAGACCGGCGAACTGGCGCGCAGCGTCGGCGCGCGCGTCCTCGTGGATGAAGTCTATCTCGAAGCGATCTTTGAGGGCGCACGGCCATTCGCCTTTCAACTCGGAAGCGAGTTCGTGACCACCAGCAGCTTGACCAAGGCTTATGGCTTGAGCGGCTTGCGCTGCGGCTGGATACTGGCCGAGCCTGAACTGGCGCGCAGGATCTGGCGATTGCACGACATCTTCGGTGGCATTCCGGCGCACTCGGCGGAGCGTTTGAGCGTCGTCGCGCTCGGCCACCTCGACCGCATCGCGGCGCGGGCAAACGCGCTGCTAGATCGGAACTGGCTAGTGCTCAATCAATTTCTCGATTCGCGCGATGACCTGGAAACCTTCCGCCCGTCATGCGGCACGGTGATCTCGCCGCGATTGAAGTTTGGTAACGTAGAACACTTTTGCGCTTTGCTGCGCGAGCAGTATGAAACGTCGGTGGTGCCGGGCCATTTCTTCGAGATGCCGGAGCATTTCCGCATCGGCATCGGCATTCCGACTGATATACTTCAAAAAGGCTTGGAGCGCCTGGGCGCGGCGCTTGGTGAGTGGGCAGCAAGAAGTTGACGGCGGCTATTGCCCGACAATGCGGCATGAATTAGCATTAGCCACGTCTCAATGATTTATTAGGAGGAGGACAATTCAATGCATCAGAAAAAAGTGCGCAATATAATTTGCCTGTTGCTGGCGACCTGCGTGTTGCTACTGACGTTTGACATCAGCAGCGATGCGGCGCAACGCCGAAGACGGCATCACAACCCTGAAGCGGGCAAGGGCAAAGCGGCCAAGCGCATCGGCATCGGTGCGGGAATTGGCGCGGTCGCAGGCGGCATCATCGGCGGCAAGAAGGGCGCGGTCGTCGGCGCAGGCGCGGGTGCAGGCGCGGGTGCGGCCTATCACGTCCACAAGAAACGCCAATACCGTCGCCGCCATCGCCGTTAAAGATATGGAAAATGCGAAAAGGTGAAACGGGAAAAAAGTGGAAGGGTTGGGCCATCCTATTGATTTTTCTTTTACGCCTTTTTCCCGCTTCGCCTTTTCGCTTTATTCTTTTTTAAGCGGGCGGCCCATCAGTTCGTGGGCGGCGTCAATCGCCGGCTGGTCTTCGTAAAGCAAAGCATGAATGCTCGCGGTGATCGGCATATCAAGGCTCAAGCGTTTGCCGAGTTCATAAATGGCTCGCGTCGTCTTCACGCCTTCGGCGACTTCGCGCATCTCGCCGACGATCTCTGCAAGCCTGCGACCCTTTCCTAATTCAACACCGACGTGGCGATTGCGCGACAGTTCGCCCGTACAGGTCAGCACCAGATCGCCCAGGCCCGCAAGCCCGGCCATGGTTTCAACGCGCGCCCCTTGCGCTACGGCAAGCCGCGTCATCTCGGCCAGGCCGCGCGTGATGATGGCCGCGACCGTATTGGTTCCCATCCCTAACCCGCGCACCACGCCTGAGCCAATCGCCACGACGTTCTTCACCGCGCCGCCAAGCTCGACGCCGATCACGTCATCGTTGGTGTAAACGCGAAAGACGCTGGCGCTCAACAGGCGCTGCACAGATTGGCTCAACTGCGGCTCGCGGCTCGCCGCAACGATGGCCGTCGGGTCGCCTTGCGCCACTTCGCGCGCAAAGCTCGGCCCTGACAGCGCCACGAAGCGCGGCGTGAATCGCTCTTTGAGGACATCCTTGATGACCTCATCCATGCGCATCAAGGTAATATTTTCGACGCCCTTCGTGGCGCTGATGAGCGTTTGTTGAGCGCTCAGAAACGGGCGCATCCGCTCGACGACTTCGCGCACCGTATGCGAGGGCGTGACGATCAATACAAAGCCCGCGCCGTCTATCGCCTCTGCAAGCGAAGTCGTGGCGCGCAGGTTTTCAGGAAGCTCGAAATCCGCAAGGTAATATGGATTACGATGCGCCGCGTTGATGCTAAGAGCGACTTCAGGCTCGCGCGCCCACAGGCGAACCGCGTGGCGATTGCGCGCCGCAACCTGTGCGAGCGCTGTCCCCCAACTGCCCGCGCCGATGACGGCAAGGCGTTGCGGCTCGGTTATAGGCGGCTCAACCGACATTAGCTCTGGCCTCCGCTCGCCGCCGGATCCGCCGACGATAGGCGCATGCCGATTTTACTTTCACGGCCCGCCAGCAAGCGTCTGATGTTTTCGTGATGCTTGGCGACAATCAAGGCACACCCGGCAAAGCCGACGATGATGAGCGCCTTGAGGTGCTGATGCTGCGGGCTGTACGGCAAAAGTAATCCATAATACAACCACGTCCAGAGGGGCACGGCGGCGGTTGCCAGAATCGAGCCAAGCGAAACGTATCGCCACCGGTAAACGATCAGCAGCCATAAGACCAGCGTCGTCAGCACCGCCAAAGGCGCGAGGATCAGGAAAACGCCGACGCCCGTAGCGACGCCTTTGCCGCCTTTGAATTTAAGAAAGACCGGGAAGATGTGGCCGATGATGGCGGCAAGGGCTGCCGCGCCAATCCAGAAATAATCTGCCGGCTCAACCTGGCGCATCAACAGAACGGCAGCCGCGCCTTTGGCGACATCAAAAACGTAAGTCAGCAATCCGCCTTTCCAGCCGGCGCGGCGCGAGACGTTGGTCGCGCCAATGCCGCCCGAACCGATGCGGCGCACATCCTCGCCTTTGGCGAAGACATACTTGACCAGCAGATAGCCGAAGGGAATCGAACCGAGTAAATAAGCAATGATGACGAAGGCGATTCTCAGCAGCATCAATCCAATCTCCGTTTAATTGTGGCAGGAAGCCAACAGCGCCAGATACGCGCGCCGCGTTTGCGCCGTGAATATAGCAGACACGCATGGGGCAAAGCAAAAGCGGAGCCGTGATGCGTGATGCGATAGGAGAGGATTTTCTGGGTTCATCACGCATCAGCTATCACGGCTCCTTTGATGGCACAATCGGTGCGTTAAAGAAAAGGGGTTGGTCAATCACCCCAGGAAGAGGCGGCTAAAGGGCTCAGATAAACAGCGACAACGGCTTGCAAGAATGAGGCGAATTGATTTCATTCGTACATTACGCGCGCACTGCTTTATTGCAAAACAGTCACAGTCTTTGCCGCCGGCTGTGAACTTTTGGCTGAGACGTTTTTGCGAGTATGTCGCAAGTGAAAATTGAAGTTCACCGAAGCCAGGCGGCGCGGCGGCCAGGATGCCTGGAAGCTCAAGAGGGTGATGAAAGATCGCATCCGCGAAGTCGTTGAAGCGTCGCCAGGGAGGTTTTTATGCGTAGCGAAATGATGAATGACGAAAGAGCGATGGCGCGCGCGCGTCACGCTTATGAACATGACGCGCGTGGGCGCGGACTCAAGAAGAACTGGTTCGTCGCGCTGGTCGCTCTGTGGATCGGCATCTGGATGTTTGTCGGCGCGTCGGGCTTGATGCCGCGACCGCTATGGGCGGTGATCCTGGGGTTGTTGGTGATCTCCGCCTTTGCCATAGCGCTGTTCGGCCCGCGCATTGGTCAGCCGAAAACCCACTGAGCAAGCTTGTGAGAGCGGCCCTGCGGTGGTCGCCGCTGAGTTGCATATAACTGGGATGATTACCGCAGGGTCGCCCCTACATGAGGCTATGGCTGCCAGCGATCAAACAACTCAAGAACCCGGCGCACCGCACACTCCATACGAAGAGCTTGTGCCCAACATGGCCGCCGTGACGCGCAGCATCGCGCACGCCGTGGTCATTAAAGATGAGGATATGTTCTTCCTCTGCCAATCGGATGGCACGGTGCCGCTTGAATCCAATCACGGCTTCGGACTTTACTATCAGGATTGCCGTTACCTTAATGGCTATGACATCGCCATCGGCGGCAAGAAACCTGAACACCTGGTCTGGACAGCCGAAAGCGGCGTCAAAGCAGTGCTGGCGCTTTCCAACCCCGACATCAAAACGCTCGACGGTCGCCATCTCGACAAGCACCATGTTGAAATTAAATGGGAGCGCATGATCGACGGCCTGCGCCTGGGACTGTTTGATGAAGTGACTTTCAACAGCCTGACCTTTCAAGAGATCAGCTTTGCATTCTCGCTGACCTTTCTGGCGTCGTTTGAAGATGTCTTCGCTGTGCGCGGCTGGGCGCAGGAGCGGCGCGGCACCATCTATCCGCCGCTGTGGAAAGACGGCAACCTGATTCTCGCTTACGAAGGCGCGGACAGGGTTGATCGATTGCTGACCATCGAATTCTCGCCCAGGCCCGTGGCGGTCGATGGCGCGACGGCGCGCTTCGAGATTCATCTGCAACCGAAAGAACGCCGGCAGCTAAGCGTTTCCCTGCTGGTGGTGCAAACTACAAATCATCATCTCGCCGCGCCGGCGATCCTGTCAGAAAACGAAATCAAACGCGCTGAGCGGTCGGCGCTTGTCCGCCGCGACGAATGGTTCAAAGACAGCACAGAGATCAACACCGACAGCCTGACCGTCAATCGTGTCCTGCTGCGTTCGCTTGGCGACCTGCGCATGCTCAAGAGCCATCTCGGTCGCAAAGAGTATTTCGCGGCGGGCGTGCCGTGGTTCGTGGCGCTGTTCGGGCGCGACAGCATCATCACGGCGCTGCAAACGCTCGCCTATGATCCGGGGATCGCCGAACAGACGCTGCGATTGCTGGCCAGCTATCAAGGCCGCGCGATCAACCAGTGGCGCGATGAAGAGCCCGGCAAGATTCTCCACGAGTTGCGCGTCGGCGAGATGGCGCGGCTCAATGAGATTCCGCACACGCCGTATTACGGCACGATTGACGCGACGCCGCTCTTCCTGATCCTCCTCGGTCGTCATGCGGCGTGGACGGGCCGTCTCGACCTGTTCAACGAACTGAAGGAGAACGTCCAACTGGCGCTCGCCTGGATTGATCAGTACGGCGACCTCGACGGCGACGGTTATGTTGAATACGAAGTGCGCTCCGAGAAGGGCCTGGTGAATCAGGGCTGGAAAGATTCGGGAGAAGCCATCATGAACCGCGACGGCAGGCTGGCGACGCCGCCGATTGCGCTCGTCGAAGTGCAAGCCTACGTCTATCAGGCGAAGCAGTTGATGGCCGACTTGTTCGCCCGCGCCGGCGAAGCCGAGAGCGCCTTGCGGTTGCGCGACGAAGCCGACGCCTTGCGCGCGAGATTCAATCTCGACTTCTGGCTCGATGAGGGTTTTTATGCCCTGGCGCTGCAAGGCGACGACCATCGTCCGGCGGCGGTGCTGTCGTCAAACGCCGGCCACGCGCTCTGGGCCGGCATTGCCGACCCTGAGAAAGCCCGCCGCACCGCAGAACGCTTGTTGCGCCATGATATGTTCAACGGCTGGGGCATCCGCACGCTCTCTGAAAGTGAGTTTTATTACAACCCGCTCGGCTATCATCTGGGCACCGTTTGGCCGCACGACAATTCGCTGATCGCCGCAGGCTTTCGCCGCTATGGTTTTGATACGGCAGCGATGCAGGTCTTCATCGGCCTGCTTGACGCCGCCGTGTATTTTGAAGGCAGTCGCTTGCCGGAACTTTTCGCCGGTTTTCCGCGCGACGATTACAGCGTGCCGGTGAATTACCCGGTGGCTTGCCAGCCGCAGGCGTGGGCTGCCGGCACCGTGCCCTATCTACTCAAAGTGATGCTCGGCCTGACGCCCGAAGCCTTTGACCGCCGCCTGCGCATCATCAGGCCGCTGCTTCCCGAATTCGTCAATCACGTCGAGGTGAAGCGGCTGCGCGTCGGCGCAGCGCGGATTGACCTCTGGTTCGAGCGCACGGCGGCAGGCGTTGCGGTGAACGTCCTCAGCGTTGACGGTGAACTGCAAGTGATCGTTGATTCATAAAGTCTAATTTTCTTGTCCCATCAGTCGAGCAGATTGCCAACCATGAAGGAGGATCAAAGATGCGAATCGCACAAGTAGCGCCGCTGTACGAGAGCGTGCCGCCGAAGCTCTACGGCGGCACCGAGCGCGTTGTGGCTTTTCTTACAGAAGAACTCGTCAAGCAAGGCCATGAGGTAACGCTTTATGCGAGCGGCGATTCAATCACCAGCGCCAATCTAATCGCCTGTGCGCCGCGCTCGCTGCGGCTCGACGAGGCTTGCATCGATCCGATGGCGCGGCACTTTCCGATGCTCGAACGGGTATTCAGCGAGGCCGAGCAATATGACATCATCCATTTTCATATCGATTACCTGCACTTTCCGCTATCGCGGCGATCATACATTCGTCAGTTAACTACATTACACGGGCGGCTGGACATCCCTGACCTCGTGCCGGTCTATCGCGAGTACGGCGATATGCCGCTGGTGTCGATCTCGAATTCGCAGCGCCAGCCGCTCAAGTGGGCCAACTGGAAAGCAACGATCTATCACGGCTTGCCTGACGACCTGTTCAAATTGCAGGAGAAGCCGGGCGATTATCTGGCCTTTCTCGGTCGCCTGTCGCAAGAGAAGCGGCCCGACCGCGCTATTGAAATTGCCAGCCGCGCCGGCATGAAATTGAAGATCGCCGCGAAGGTAGACAAGGCAGATCGCGAATACTACAACACCGAGATCAAGCCGCTGCTCAATCATCCGCTGATCGAATTTGTCGGCGAGATCAGCGAACTAGAGAAGCAGGAATTTCTTGGCAATGCGCGGGCCCTGCTGTTTCCGATTGACTGGCCCGAACCGTTCGGCCTGGTGATGATCGAAGCCATGGCGTGCGGCACGCCGGTCATCGCTTACCCGTGCGGCTCGGTGCCGGAAATCATTGAAGACGGCGTCACCGGATTTCTGGTGAACGCCCTTGACGAAGCGGCGCTGGCCGTCGAGCGCCTCGACTCATTAGACCGCCGCCAGTGTCGTTTGATGTTCGAGCAACGCTTCACGGCAAACCGCATGGCGAGCGATTACCAGAAGCTTTATGATCGCATTCTTGTCGAACGCCGATTACTTGAAGAGGCCGCCAGCCGCCAGCCGCTTCGCTTGTCGCTCGATTTTGAATCGGCCAATCGGCAGGCGCTGCTCGATGACTTGACGGCAGCAGATTGATGTTGGCGCATCACGCGCGGGCGTCTCTGCGTGATGCGCCAGGTCGATCTAGAGCGGTTTGCAATTGCGCATACGGGAAGAGCCACAAAGACACCAAGGCACCAAGCTACACAATTTCTTCGTGCTACTTTGTGTCTTGGTGTCTTTGTGGCGCATCGGCCTGTCGACCTTTCCCCTACATTGATTCGCAAACTGATCTAATAAAATCAACTGAAGTCGAAGCTCAGCGTTTCAACTCCGCCATCCAGTTGACCACGACGGTCAGCGGCGCTGCCGTCGTCCCGCCCAGCGGCGTGTTGATCAGGAAGCGCTGGCCGTCACCCGCAGCGTTGTAGAAAGTGGCGTTGTTTAATGCGGTATAGGGCATACGCATTTCACAGAGCGCCTGCGGCACGCCCGCTTCAAAGCTCGCCCCGCCCTTCACCGTCACCGCCATCAGCTTGCCGTCCGCCGACACGTAGTACAACTCTCTGCCATCACGCCGCCACTGCGGTTGCGCGCCGCCTGCGGTCGAGATTTGCCACTTCGCGCCAGGCGACGGGAAGGTTGTGACGTAAACCTCATAGCGCCCTGTCTCATTAGTGTAGTAAGCCAGCCAATGTCCGTCGGGAGAAAGTCGCGGGCCGCCTTCAAAAGAAGGCGACTGCAACAGCGGAAAGGGATTGCGTTCACCTTCGAGCGGCAACGCCCACACATCCCAGCCGGTTTTGTGATCGAACAGTGTATACACGATGAAGCGCCCATCCGTTGACCAATCGCAGGGATATATCAGAGCCTCTGACGGCAGCAGCAATTCATCCTGCCCCATGCCGCTGGCCGACTTTTGATAGAAGCTGAAGCCTGTGCCGCGATTGGAGTGCCACACGATGCGGCTGCCGTCCGGCGACCAGATTGGAAAGGTGTTGTTAGCAGGATCGAAGGTGAATCTTGAAGCCTTCCCCTGCTGCAAATCGCGTATATAGAGGTCGGTGCGACCGGTCTGCGAATCGGTCAGATCCAGCACCATGCGCCGCTCATCCGGTGCGAGCCGGAATCGATTGTAGATTCCCGGCGAAGCGGCGATGCCGAGTGGTTTGCCCGTGCGATCTACCCAGACCAGTTGCGAGTTCGGCGTGCTGACTTCTAATTCGTAAGCCAATACGCCATTCTCCGAGACCGAAAAGAACCCATAACCATTGGTCAGGTTATATCTCACCTGCTCGGCGACACGCACTGGCTCACCCGTCAGGCTCAGTTTGTCGGCATCAAACGGCTGCGCCATCAGCGCCCCGCCGCGCACAAAGAGCAGATAGCCACCTGCCGTCGAAGCCGCGTAAGCCACGGTCGAAAAATCGAGAGTGAGTCGCTGCAAGCGGCCCTCATTGAGTGAGCCCAGGAAAATCCCACGGTTCTCCGCTTGCGGACTATCGACGCAAAAAACGAAATGCTGCCCGTCGGGTAAGAAACAGGGCCACTGATGACTAGCCTCGTGGCGCGCTTGATCGGTCGTCGTCAAAACGGACGCCTCGCCGCCGTTTGCCGGGATACGAAACAACCCACCATCAGATCCGAAGATGATTACCCCTTCGCGGCTCCAGGTTCCGCCGTCGGTGGCGACGGTATCATATAGGCTTTGTGGCAATCCCCCGGAGAGGTCTATCTTTTTGAGTTTGCCTTCACTGAAGAAACCCAGAGAGCGGCTGTCAGGCGACCAGAAGGGAGTTTGAACCCCTTCGGTGCCGGGCAGCGACTGCGCCGTCAGCGTCTCCAACGAGCGCACCCAGAGCAGGCGCTTGCCTTGCGCCAGCCCGATGAAAGCCACGCGCCGTCCATCGGGCGAGATGACATTGTTGCCAAAGCTCCAGCCTTCGGGCGGGGAGAGCGAAAACCGTGTCACCTCGGCACTCGCCGGGGCGCGGCGCAGATAGGCGATGACGAACGGCAGCGCCGCCAGCAGCGCCAGAAATAAAAACCCGGCTATCGCCATCCATAGCCGCGCATTGCCAACTAATCGCGTCTCGCCTATGGGCCTGGCCATCGCCGGCAAGGCTGCCGCCGTCTCCAGCCGCGAGCCTGATGGCGTGGTTAAGGTTTCGAGCGCAAACCCAAGATCGCTGGTTGATTGAAAGCGCCGCTCCGGTTTCTTCTGCAAGCAGCGCCGCACGATCTGCTCAAGTTGAGGCGATGCTTTGTGGTTGATCGCGGTCACTTCTTCCGGCTCCTCTTTGAGGATCGCGGTCATGGTCTCGGCCATCGTCTCACGCAGAAATGCCTGCCTTCCCGTAAGCATCTCGTAAAGGATCAAGCCAAAGGCAAAGATGTCTGAGCGATGATCGGCTTCCTGGCCTTGCACCTGCTCCGGCGACATATAGCCCACCGTCCCCATCATCATGCCGGGCCCAGTGATGGCTTTCCTGGTGCTGGCCTCAGAAACGGCTCCAGCAGCCAGTTTCGCGGGCTTCAACTTCGCCAGCCCGAAGTCGAGGATCTTCACCCGACCGTCCGCAGTGACGAACAGATTCTCCGGCTTGAGATCACGATGAGTGATCCCCTTCTCGTGCGCCGCCGCCAGCCCCGATGCAATCTGTTGCGCATAGTCGAGGGCTTGACGATGCGGCAGCGCGCCTTCATTCAACTGAGCCCGCAGTTCTTCGCCTTCGAGCAGTTCGGCAACAATGTAGGGTGAGCCCTCGTGTGAGTTGATGTCGAAGACCGTCAGGATGTGCGGATGGTTCAAGGCAGACGTGGCGCGCGCCTCCTGCTCGAAGCGCCGCAAGCGCTCGGCGTCATTGGCCAATGACCTGGGGAGGGCTTTGATGGCGACTTCGCGGTTCAATCGGGTATCTTTGGCGCGGTAGACTTCGCCCATTCCGCCTTTGCCCAGCAAGCCAGCGATGCGATAGCGCTGGTTCAGCGTCGCGCCCGGCGCGAAACGTGCGGCCTCTGCTGTTCCCTCGACAAACCATCCGACCGCCTGATCAATCGCCCCTTGAATCAAGCCGCTGACTCCCGCTTGATAAACCAGCAGCGATTCGACCTCCTGGCGCAAAGCATCGTCACCTGCGCAAGCCAGGGCCAGATAATCGGCGCGTTTGGCGGGTTCCAATTCCTGCGCCGCTTCGAAAAGTTGCTCGATGCGTTGCCATCGTTCGGGAGAGTAGGCGGCGTGCGCCTCGGACAACCGGCGGGGGGCGATGGTGCGCAAGGAAAGCAATGCATCGACGCCCCTGCGCAATGACGCATCGTCAGCACAGGATTGCTGCAAGATGGCCGAGCGTGTCGCTTCATCTTCGGTAATCACGGAGTTGACCAGGTGGTTGATCTGCTGCCATCGTTCTGGAGTCATTCGCGGTCGCTCCTGTTAGTCAAGCGAATCATCACCTCTCACCTCTCACCTTGAGGTCAGGATGCCGGATACCGTTTGAGAGGCTCCCAGTGTTGCTGTTTCTATTCTGGCGGCTCTTACTTTGTCAAGCCTGTGACCGCATTCGCGCAGATGTCGGCTGACGAGCAGAAGACCTGATCGGCTTGTTCGCTGATCGCGGCTCACGGAGGATTGTGTAATGTGAATCACTGATTACCGGCGGCTGACCGTGGATGTCGGTTTGCTTGACGCGCTCCTGTGGGTTTGTTAGTTTCAACTCTCAAGTGAGCCATTGTTTTCTCGCCTAATTTCGCGCTCACAATCAGGTTGAATTGCCTTAATCGGAGGATGTCTTTATGAACATGGAAGCGCTTGGAATGATCGAGACCAAAGGCTTCGTCGGCGCGGTCGAAGCCGCCGACGCCATGACCAAAGCCGCTAACGTGGTGCTGGTTGGCCGCGAATACATCGGCGGCGGTTACGTCACCGTCTTCGTGCGCGGCGATGTCGGCGCGGTCAAAGCGGCTACGGATGCCGGAGCCGCCGCCGCCCGCCGCGTCGGTGAACTGGTCAGCGTTCACGTTATCCCACGCCCGCACCGCGAGCTTGAACAGGTGCTCGAATCAAACGGCCTGGGCGCTAAACAACTCGGCGGCACGGATGCCAAACAACTCGGTGCCGGCTTGCAGGAAGACGGCAAACGCTCGCTGCAATCCGGCAATAAAGATCGCGCCAAATAAACCGTGACCAGTGGTCAGTGGCCGGCGGCCAGTTATCTATTCTGCCAATCAACTGACCACTGATCACTGGCCACTGACCACTTTCCGAAGGAAGTTCCTATGAGCAGCGACAGGGCATCGCAATCGGTCGAGCAAGCCCGCGAACTGGTCGAGCGGGCGTTTGCCGCGCAACAAACCCTTGCGACGTTTTCGCAGGAAAAGATTGATGAGATCGTCGCGGTCATGGCGCGCGCGGCATTGACTGAGGCTTACAGGCTGGGCGAGATGGCGCACCTGGAGACCGGCTATGGCAATTCGGCTGACAAGGCGGCGAAGAATCGCTTTTCCGCCGAACAGGTCTACAATTTCATCAAGCCAATGCGCACGGTCGGCATTCTCAAGCAGACCGAAACGATTGTCGAGGTCGCCTCGCCGCGCGGCGTCGTCGCCGCCATCATTCCTTCAACCAATCCGACCTCAACAGCAATTTTTAAGATTTTAATCTCCATCAAAGCGCGCGATGCGGTGGTGCTCAGCCCGCATCCGTCGGCGGCCAATTCGATCAACGAGACGGCGCAAGTGATGCGCGTCGCGGGTGAAGCCGCCGGCCTGCCGTCGGGAGCGATTGGCTGCATGACGGTTGCAACAATCGAAGGCACGCAAGAGTTGATGAAGCACAAACGCACGGCGGTTATCCTGGCAACCGGCGGCATCGGACTGGTGCGCGCCGCTTATTCATCAGGCAAGCCGGCCTTTGGCGTCGGCCCCGGCAACGTGCCGGCGATGATCGAGCGCACGGCCAACGTCACCAAAGCCGTCAAAGACATCCTCACCGGCAAGACCTTCGATAACGGCACCATCTGTTCTTCGGAGCAGGCGATTGTCACTGAGCGAGCGATTGATACGCAGGTGCGCGAACGCTTATTGGCCGAAGGCGCTTACTTTTTGAACCCGGAAGAGAAGGCGGCGCTAGCACGAGTTGTAGCGACGGCTACAAATACTCTGAACCCGAAGATCGTCGGCAAGAGCGTCAAAGCGATTGCCGAGATGGCCGGCCTCAGTGTGCCGGATGGCGCGCGCGTGCTGATCTGCGAGCTTGACGGCGTGGGCCGCGACCATCCGCTGTCGATGGAGAAGCTGTCGCCGATACTGGCCTATTACGTCGTTGATAATCTGGAGCAAGGCAGCGAGCGTTGCGCGCAAATCCTGCGTTATGGCGGCATGGGCCACACGGCGTCGATTCACACAGGCAACCGCGAGGCGGCGAAAGAGTATGGCACGCGCATGCCGGTGTCGCGCGTCATCGTCAACAGCCCTTCGACACATGGGGCGATTGGCTTCACGACCGACCTTGAACCTTCGATGACGCTGGGGTGCGGCTCGTGGGGCGGCAATGTCACTTCCGACAACATCTCGCCCCGCCATCTGATTGATGTGAAGCGCATCGCTTTTGAGACGAAGCCGATCAATCAAGCGGCGGCAAGCGAGCGCACCCTTGCGCGCCCGGCACAACCCCTGACCGTTGATCGCGCCGCCATCGCGGCGCTGGTGGATCGTTTTCTGGCCGAACGCCACGCGCCGTCGCAAACTCATGTGCCGCTGCCGACCGCGCCATCCGCTCAACAGATTTCGCCGCCGCAAAGCACGCCGGCAGCACCCGTATCATCGGCATTAGCTTCGCCGCCCGTGCAAGCATCCCCGCCGCCACCGCCTGCGCCTGCCTCGTCGGGCAATGGCGCGGTGCAGCCACAGGTTTACGATTTTGTTTGCGAAGATGATGTCCGCCGAGCCATCGCCGCGCACGCCAAGATTCACATCAACGCGCGGACGATCATCACGCCGGCGGCCCGCGATCTGGGCGAAGAACGCGAAGTCTTTGCCCGCGTTTGATGCCAGTTCAACCGGCAGTAATACACACTACAATAAAACATCGGGCACATGTCTCATGGAAGTAGCCGCATTTTCGGAGATCGAAAAAGAGTTCATCGAGCGCGTTCACCAGATGGTCTGGTGCAATGTCGCAACGCTCGATACGCGGGCTCGTTTGCGCTCGCGCCTGATGCATCCGATATGGGAAGGCGCTAAGGGATGGATCGGCAGCCGCCGTCATACGCTGAAAGCCAAACACCTCGCGCATAACCCTTATGTGTCATTAGCCTATATTGCTGATGTAGCGAGGCCGGTTTATGTCGATTGCCTGGCCGAATGGGAAGACGACCTCGCGAGCAAGCAACACGTCTGGCAGTTGTACGCTTCAGCCCCGCCGCCGCTGGGATTCGACTATGGGACGATCTTTGCGAGCGCCGCCGAGCCCGAATTCGGCTTATTGAAACTGACGCCCTGGCGGGTCGAACTGGCGGATATGATGAATCGAGAGAACCGCAAAGTCTGGCGCAATCCGAGCGCCTAACCTTTAACCCCGTCAAATGCCTGGCTGCCGCGGCTCGGCGTTCATTCCATGATTGGCTGATGCAGCGGCCCTGTAGAGGAGAAATTGTGAAACGAATCACACTCATTCTTATAGTTCTGCTGCTGCTGGCTACCGGCTTGGCGGCGCTGAAAACGGCGCGGGCGCAAAAGACCGACAGCGAAAACGACGCGACCAGCCGCGAGCAATGGGAGTATCTGGTGGTCGCCGGCCCGCAGAGCAATCTCACGCCCTCAGGCAATCCGAACCTGCGCAAAGAGCCGGGAGGCGGCTTTAGCCGCGAGGATTTTGTCGTCGAGCAGCAGATGGACAAACTAGGCGCGAAAGGCTGGGAACTGGTATCGGTAACCGGAGGGCCGACCGGCCCGGCTTACTATTTCAAGCGCCGGAAATGAGCGCAGCGAGCGGGCATATCAACTGGCAATAAGCTAACAACCGGATGATTTCGCAAGCTGGATTTGACGCGCACGGCTTACGGGGTTAGATAAGATAAGGCGGATATCGGCTTTCTGCTTCACGCCTGTTGAGTTCAAAGCAGGTGATTGTCCATCCTTGGTATTCCCGGATAAACGTCCCACTTTTTACCGGACAGGTTTAGAGTATAATATGGGCCACTATGGCCAAAATGACGAAATCCAAACGGGCATTGCGTGTTTTCCTTTGTCATTCTTCCAGTGATAAAACAAAGATTCGTGACCTCTATCGCCAATTACTTAGCGATGGTTTTGATCCTTGGATTGATGAAGAAAAGCTGATCCCAGGACAACATTGGGAGCAGGAAATTCCCAAGGCAGTACGCAATAGCGACGTTGTAATAGTTTGTCTGTCACAAAGATCGATTACCAAGAGTGGCTATGTTCAAAAGGAAATAAAATATGCTTTGGACGTAGCCGATGAACAACCAGAGGGAGTCATCTTTCTTATTCCACTCAAACTTGAGGAATGTAACATTCCTGATCGCCTACAGCATTTGCAGGGCGTTGACCTTTATGATGAGAAAGGATATGAGCGCCTGACGGTTTCCCTAAAAGAGCGGACAAAATCTCTTGGATTGAATCGGCATAATCCCCTCAGAATTAGGAAAGCCATTCCTCGCAACGCCCGTCCAATACAAATAAGCATCATTCTCGATAGCGGTTGTCTGTTAACTCCGGAGCCGGATTCTAAATTCCAAGATGTAGGGTATTACCAGTGTGCTAAGCTGACCGACGACATAAGAATATCTGCGGATGGGAAAATGTACAGGTTTGATGAACTCCGCGCGCTTGGTAGGTCGTGTATTATCGAGGTAAAGCATATGAACGCTACTGGCACGATTAAAAGCGGATCGCTTACGGCATCAGGCCATGAGCATATACTGCATATGAGAGATCTCTATGGTGAGTCCATTAAGGCTGAACGATCCAAGTTTGACTGCATACTTCGCTTTCACTCCGGCCATTTCTCTCCTTCCGGCATTAAAGCATGTTATTTCCGGAGGCATCGCCAACAGGCAAGTGGAATGTATAGTAGAACGATGGAGGATAAGCCAAAATTGCTTGCCGGGATCGCGCATAGCATGGAAGTCCATTATAAGCTAAAACGGGGTGAATCATTAGAGCTCGCACGAAATGGAACAACTTTTTGGTCCAGTCTGACTATTGGCGCAAAAGAACGTATTGTGATCGAAATAGTCGCTGATGCTTCCACTACCGAAAAATATTATAGATATGCCTTGAAACACAAAAGAGATGATTACTGGCTTCCACCGCCAGGCGCGTGTCCGCCTTGGTGTGAAGAAGGGTTCCTTGCCGCTAGAAACTGATCGACACAATGATGCTCAACACGGCAAGATAGGATGGCCTCATCAGGAAGAGATGCTGTAGCCAATTGACTATTTGCTGAAAGACTATCGGGCGAAATAAGGAGGAGGCAAGGATGCTCTTGAGAAATGGACGCGGGCGGTTTGCCAGAGGGCTGGCCTGTTGGATTATCATTGTATGTTCAACCACAATGATACCCGGCAGGGCGATGGCCTGGGGGAGCGAAGGCCACCAGACGACCGCGCTGATCGCTTATATGCTGCTGACGCCGCGAGCGCAAAAGAATCTGCTCGCTGTCTTGCAAGAGAGAAAGATCACCGAGGTGGCGACCTGGCCCGATGACATCAAACGCGCCGGCAAAGGATGCGTGACGCCGGGAGCGCCGGGCTGTGGCCCTGAATATCGCCCCGAAACTGCTCAGTGGCACTACGTCGACATTCCCTTTGAAGATAGCAAGTTCGATCCAAAAGCAGACTACTGCCGCTCGACACGCTATGGCGACTGTATCGTGTCGGCCATCGAAGATTTCCGGGACTTGCTGAATCGATCAACCAAGCGAGCGTTTGCCGCCAACAGCGACGAGCAGAAACGCAAGCTGCACGACGCGCTCAGTTTCCTCGTCCATTTTCTCGGCGACATACATCAGCCGCTGCACTGCGCTGAACGAAACCACGACGCCGGCGGCAACAACGTGCCGGTCACCTGGGAAGGCGAGCCGAAGTATAAGTATGACGACGTTTGGAATCTGCACTCGGTCTGGGATGAAGTCCTCGTCGACCGCAACATCATGACCATGCCACAGAACCAGCAGACCTACAGTTTCTATGCGAAGGCGCTTTTCGATAAGCTCAGCCAGGCCGAGCGCGATTATGCACAACTGAAATCTGCAAGCATCGAAGCGGGCCGGGCTGAAACCGTTGCGACCTGGGCCGAAGACGCACATGCGCTCGCCAGAAGCGGCGCTTACCGCCTGCCGTCGAAGACCGTCAAAACCTCGACCCGAGGCTTGCAAAAGAAAGGCTCGCAGGGGCAGCCGCTGGAAATCGTCGTCCTTGATGAGAAGTATTTCACCGACAACATGTCTGTGGTTGCAAGACAGTTGCAACTCGGCGGTGTCCGGCTGGCGAGAATCCTCAACGAGATTTACGACAAAGAGATTCCGTCCAACTAACCGGAGGGCAAGACTGCGCCTGAAGAGGGCCACGGCCAATGGCGTCTTGATCGCCGACGTCGCAAGCTGCCAACGACAGCGTGAAGCCGGGAACGGCCAAGGAGGAGTCGTGGCAGAGACAGCAAGAAAGGCGAGGCTCTCGGTGCCGTCTTCGTCCCTGCCAAGGTTGGTCGGCCTGTTCCCCTGCACCCGGCCAGCGCCAACAGCCTGCGACGCCGGCGATCAAGATGCGCGTGGTTGCGCGTTATAGAATTCAATCGGGCGGCAGCGGCAAACTCGCAGCGAGTTTGCCTGCTTGCGGCGGCTCCTTCTTGCCCGAACCTACGCAGCGTGATGAGGCATCCCGTGGTCTCTCCCCTGATCCTAAGGATAGAGATCATCAGGCTGACGGTCGGTTCGGGCCAGAACGAGCCGCCGCAAGCTAGCGTCAAGCGCTAGGCTTTGCGGCTCGCGCAAGCAGCGATCTGGCAGATCAGCAGGCTGCCTTCGGCCACCACCCGTTCACTCAATTGCAATCTCAAAAGCATCTGCGCATAACTGTTTTGCTCATCGTCCGTCTGACCGGCGCGGCGAGCGCGCCCGGCCAGCCCGATTGCCGGCGACCGGCGCGGCGTTGCGGGACGGACTGGTCGGCGGTCGCGATGATCTCTTTGATTTCAGTTGCCTGCATCAGTCGACTCCGTCTCAGTCGTTTTGTGCGCTTCATTACATGCAACGGACGCATGCAGAATCGCTGTGAATGCGGGAGTTCATTCAGAAATCGAAGACTGCGGAACGGATGCGATGAATGAATTGCAGCGGGTGCGATTAGATCATCAAGCGCGCCACGCATTCACGCGATAGCGAGTTAGACGAGAAAGGCAGGCGGGCCACGGCTGGTCGGGCGGCGCGTTGCGCCGCTGGGCAGGACGCCCTGAGGATAAGGGTATTTGAGCATTGCCGGCGCGCGCGCCTGTAAGCAATGGCTATTGACTTTGAGGGCCACCGAAGAATTGGTTTCGTCGTCAGAAGCTTGCTCGCGATTGTCTTCGTCCGGCGGTGCCAGGTTGAAGCCGCCAGGCATGAAGTCAGGCGCGAACGCCTCTGCGCCAACCCGTTGGAATCGGCCTGTGCCGTCGCCGAGCCAGACGATGACCGCGTCCGCATGAAGCAGATCTGTCCAGATCAGGTCAGCATCGCCGTCATTATCCAGGTCTTGCGAGAAGAGCGAGCCGGGCCCCTGATTAGCGGCCTCAAAGTGAAGCCAGGAAGAGGCCCCTGTGAATCCGAGTCGTATCTCAATACTGCCACGCCATCCGGCGCTGGCAATGCGCGCCCGGTCGAGTTTGCCGTCGTTGTCGAAATCTGCCAGCGCCAATGTCTGGCCGAAGCGCAGAACCGGATTGATCGCCGCATCGACGCACGCGGCTTGCGGGGCGCTGAACGGCAGAGCCGCCAGCACCAGCAGCGCGAATAGCAGCCCGGTAATCGGTGAAAGGCTACGCTTCACAGCCCTAGACTATAACAGCCCTGATTCTCGCAATGCAATCATTTTATTTTCTGCGCCTCGCGGCCCCCCGGCATCAGAAAGAAAAGGCTCGCATAAAATAGCGAGCCTCAACCCATCTGATGAAAGCGCGCTGGCGGCCTGCGGGCCAGGCCAGCGCGCCGCAAACTGCGAGCGACTTACTTATTGACCGAGGGAGCGCTGCCTTCGCGCGGCGCTGTGCGCCCATTGCGCGTGCGCGCGACGATGCGGCGGTCGCCGGCATTGACCGCCACACGAATCGGATGGAAGGCACCGTCTTTCTTGTTGTTCGTCGGATAGTAACCGATGGAATACTGTGTGCGCAGGTCTGTCGAAATCTGCGCCGCGATGGTGTGGGTTTCGGAAAGCTCGCGCGGGAAGAACGCCCGACCGCCGGTTTCCTCAGCCAGTTTCTTCAATAGACCTTCGGCTTTGTCTTTATCGCTCTTGCGGAACAGTCCCCGGTCACCGTCAAGATCGCTGATGAAACCGATCAGATAGATCTGCACATCGGCTTCGCGCAGATGGTCAACGACTTCGTTGAACTTGTAATAGCTGTCTCTATCCAGTCCGTCGGTCACCAGAATGACGGCCTTGCGGCGGTTCTTGCCTTCTTTGCTGGCGTAATCTGCGCCGACATAGAGGGCGTCGAGCATCGCCGTCTGGCGCGAGGCGACGAGGCTTTGCAGCGTGTCAATCACGTCCGCCGTGTCGCCGGTGAATTCTTCGAGCAGCACGGGCTGATCCTTGAATTCGATGACCGCCATCTCATCGTCCTTGCGGCTCTCTTTGACGAGGTTGACCGAGGCTTTGATGACTGTGTCGAGTTTCGAGCGCATCGAGCCTGAGGTATCAATCGCGAAGACCAGTGACACCGGCACCTGGTCTTTACTGAAGAAGGCAATCGCCTGCGGCAGCTTGTCTTCAACGACCTGGAAATTCTCCTGCTTCAAGTCCATGACGGGCTTGTTCGACTGGTCGACGACCGTGACATCAAGCAGCACCAGATCCGTCCCCAGATGGATGGTGCCTTGATCGTCCTGCGGCTCCGCCTCTTTCGGATCGTGTTGTTGCGACTTGTTGAGCGTCGGCTTGTTCTGCTTCTGCTGGGTGTCGTCAGCCGATGAGAGGTTGGTGAAAGAAAAGGCGAACAACGCAAGCCCCGCAAGGCTGGCGGCAAGCAATGGGTGGCGTACAGCTTTCATAAACAAATTCTACTCCGCTCGGTGATAATTTGAAAACGACGATGCCCGAGGCCAGCGGTGCGGATCGCGGCCTCGTATGGGATGCGCGCACCTACGGCATCGGTTGCCGAAAGAACGTGAGCGAAGTCGATGTTTGCAGTCGGGGAGGAATCGGGGCGACTTGGCCGCCCGGTCACGGCTTCTATGGTTTGGCGCTCGGCTGCGCTTATTTCTTGAACGATTGATAGCCGTCCTTGTACGACAGCGACAACCGGCCAAGCCCCTTCGGGGGGTTGATCTTGACCATCAGTTTGTGCCACTTGGCGTCGCTCGTCATATCGGATGGATAAAAGCCGATTGAATACTGATGCCGGAGTTCGAGCGCGATGCGCGTGCAAATTTCTACCAGTTCCGGCTCGTTGTAAGCGTTCGGGAAGAACGACCGACCGCCCGTCATGCGCGAGATCTCTTCCAATACCCCACGACCGAAGCCCGCCAGCGAATCGGAAGCCGGGTCAGTGATGCCGATGGCATAGATCTGCACGTCGGCTTCTTTGACGCGGTTGCGCAATTCTTTGTAGGTGTATCGGCTGTTGTTGTCCTGGCCATCAGAGATGATGAGCAGGGCCTTCTTCTGATGCCGTCCCTGGGCGACCTTTTCGACGGCCAGGTAAGCCGCGTCATAGAGCGCCGTCGAGCCTTTGGGATTGACGAACATCAGGTGGCCGACGACCTGCTCACTCGACGTGGTGAAGTCCTGTATGAGCTTGGCGCGGTCGTTGAAACCGATGAGGAAGAAATCATCGTCGTCGTGCGACGTCTCCATGAAGCGGCGCAGCGCCTTGATCGAGCGCATGATGCGCTCTTTCATCGATCCCGAAACGTCGTAGACGATGCCGACGGAAATCGGCGCGTCCTCATCGGTGAAGTGGGCGATATTCTGCTTCACTTTGTCGTCGAACAGATCGAAGTGGTCTTTTGTAAGGCCCGTCACAAAGCGACCGTAGGTGTCGGTGACGCTGAGCAGGACGTTGACGATCCCGGTGTTGAGAATGATTTTGTCGTTGATTTGCTGCGGCGGCCCGGTTTTCAGGTCGGCGGTTTTGGGAGCCGCTTTGTCATCGACAGTTGATTTAGCGGCGTTCGGCTGGCCTGCGGGGTCAGCTTTGGCCGCATCGTTGGTTACCGGCGTGGGAGAATTCTTGCTGTCCTTTTGCGCACTCGCATGATTGAACGGCGCTAGTGACAAAAACAGTAGTGCAATCAGGAAGGCGCGCGCAAATCTCCATCTCATGGCTTTTGCCCTCCGACGGAACGGGCCGGTGTGCCCGGCCTCTGAAGCGTTGACTCACCAGGCAATGGGCGGCATGCGCTGTCGCCCGACAAATTCATTTTTCGTGCTTGACAGAAACGAAGGCCAGTCAGAATGACTCGCCAGGTGCTGTACTTCTTGCCCCGCCCCTTGCTCGTCCACGTGACGCCCTCATTCTAATCCCAATCCCATTGGCAATCAAGCGAGAGTTGGCGAATTCAGCCCGTTGCTTGACAGCATAATACGGTTTTTCTAAGATGAGGTTGTTTTAACTCCCTCGAAAATTCACAGGGCAAGAAAGGTCGCTCGGCGAATATGCCGACTCTGGGCGAAGAACTCAAACGCAGGCGCGAGGAGCGCAACATCACGCTGACTGACATTTCAGAAGCGACGCGCATCGGTACACGCTTTCTGAAAGCCATCGAGACGGACAACTATTCCGTGTTGCCCGGCGGCATCTTCACGCGCTCATTCATCCGCGCTTATGCCAAGCAGGTCGGCATGGACGAAGATCAATCCATCGCCCTCTACCAGCAACAAGTCACAGGGGTCACGACCGAAGCCGTGCCGCAACGCATCGAGCCGCATCTGCCGACGATTGTCGAGCCGCCACGCCCGGCGAGCGCTTCAAGTCAGCGCCGCGCCGCGCCGTTGACTTACACGCAGAGCGGGCCGAGCCTGAATTGGACGACCATCGTCATCGGCGGCGGCATCGCCATCTTTATTGTCATCATTGTGCTGGCGCTCGTCCGTCAGTTGAATCGCACCTCGCAAGAAAGCGCCCAGCCGCCACGCAGCACCGCCGCGATAACCAATACCAATACATCTGCCAGCACTCCGGGCAATCCGCCGGCAGCGCCGCCCGACACATCGATGAGTGCAGCCCCGCCGCCGGCAACGGCACCCGCCATCCAGGGCGAGCCGCTGGTGGTCAGGCTTGAAGCGACGATTGACAACTGCTCGCTGCAATACTGGATTGACGACGCGCCGAAGCCGACCTCTGTGCTCATCAAAAAGGGCGAATCGCAAAGCTTGCCGCCGGCGCAGACCCAGGTGCGCCTGAACATCGGCAACCGCCCCGCCGTCAAGATGAGCATCAATAACCGCGAAGCCAGGTTTCCTGAAGGCATCCCGAACTGGGGCGCGAAACTCACGGTTTCGCGGGATAATTTGCAAACCTATTTTCAGTAATCCGTGGCCAGCGCCCGGCAACACAGCTTTTCTGCGACCTCTCCCTGAACCGATCCTCAAAGCCGCTCACAGACATTCCCGCATCACTGCGCCGCAGATGCTTTGCGCGCGGCGAGCCGCCAGGATATTTTTCTTGTGGTCAAGATCACACTTTGAAGAATGGCCGGCGATACCCAAGAGGGATTCTTGCATGCGCCTGGTGACCCATCGCCTGCGCGTCTTGCGTATTCGCCGCGCCTCAACTACACTGCTCGCCTTCATCAACCGTCATGAAGCCGAGGCAAGCGAATTACATTCCGACATTGGACGGCTGGCGAACCATCGCTGTCTTGATGGTCATCGGCTATCACGGCACGCCGGCCTCGATGCCCTGGCACTATTTTTTCGATTACGGGGCGCGGGGCGTCAACATCTTCTTCGGCATCAGCGGGTTTTTGATCTGCTCGCGCTTATTGGACGAAGAACGACGCTATGGCAAGATCAGCCTGAAGAGCTTTTATCTGCGCCGCGCCTTTCGCATCCTGCCGCCAGCCTTTCTCTACATCTTGATGATTAACCTGCTCGCCGCCTTGGCATTGATGACGCCACCGACGACGCTTGAATCGTTCGCTTCCTGCTTTTTCTTTCGCAATTTCCTGCCGCCGGGTCACAGCACATCCTATACAGGGCATTACTGGTCGCTGGCCGTCGAAGAGCATTTCTACCTGCTATGGCCGGCATTCCTAATCTTCGCCGGATCGAAGCGCGCCCTGTGGCTGACGCCGTTGGTCGCCCTGGGGATTGAAGTCTGGCGCAACCTGGATCAATGGTATGGGATTACCAATCTCGCAGATTCATTTTATTCTCAGCGCACCGACCGCTGCATAGACGGCTTGCTGTGGGGCTGCGCGTTTGCGCTGCTGCTGAATCAGCCGGGATGGCGCGAGCGCTTGACGCGATTGACGATCACCCCCTTGTGGCTGGTCTATGTGGCAGCGCTCATCTACGTCTGCATCACGCCGCTGTCCTACAGCTTGACCTATCAATCCATCCTCATCCCTCTGGTGTTAATCGGCACCCTGCTGCACCCTGCAAGCCTGGTCGGCAGATTTCTCGAAGCCAAACCAATGGCCTGGCTTGGCCGTCTCTCCTACACCATCTATCTCTGGCAATCGGCGCTTTTCGTCGGGCGCTATCAAGATTCGGTAGACCTGCAAGTATGGCCGATTAATGTCATCACACTGCTGGCCATCGCGGTCGTCAGTTACTATTTAATCGAAAAACCGCTCATGGCCGCCGGGCATCGCCTGACGCGCAGGCCCGTGCCTGCGCTGGTAGCAGACACCGCGCTAGTCGAAACGCCCTCGGCAGCCGCCGCTGACGGCTGACAAGCGTCCGCCGTTTTGCTAGACTCCATCGAGCGAGCGTAAACCATCTGCAACATACGCGCTCGGCCATTTCACCACCAGAGAGGATTGAATCGATGACCGATTTGATGAACCGCTCGCTTGCCGACGCCGATCCTGAAATCGCTGCGGTGATTGCCAACGAAGAGAACCGTCTCGCCTATAACCTTGAAATGATCGCTTCAGAAAATTTCGTCTCCGAAGCGGTGCTTGAAGCGATGGGATCGGTGCTCACCAACAAATACGCCGAAGGCTATCCGGCGAAGCGTTACTACGGCGGCTGTGAGTTTGTCGATATAGCTGAAAACATCGCCCGCGAGCGCGCCAGGCAACTCTTCGGCTGCGAGCACGTCAACGTGCAGCCGCACGCCGGCTCACAGGCGAACATGGCGGTCTACCTTGCGGTGCTCAATTATGGCGATACGGTTTTGGGAATGAATCTGGCGCACGGCGGCCATCTGACGCACGGTCATCCGCTCAATTTTTCGGGCCGCAGTTATCAGATCGTGCCTTATGGTGTCCGCCAGGAGACCGAAGAGATTGATTACGACGAACTCGAACGCCTGGCCGCAAAGCATAAGCCGAAAATGATTCTCTGCGGCGCATCGGCTTATTCGCGCGTCATCGATTTCGAGCGCATCGGGCGGATCGCCCGCGATGTCCGCGCTTACTCGATGGCAGACATCGCGCACATCGCCGGGCTGATCGCCGCCGGACTGCATCCGAGCCCTGTGCCGCACATGGATTTTGTGACGACGACTACACACAAGACGCTGCGCGGCCCACGCGCCGGCATGGTCATGTGCCGCGCACAGTTCCAGAAAGAGCTTGACCGCGCCGTCTTCCCGACGGTGCAGGGCGGCCCGTTGATGCACATCGTCGCCGCTAAGGCAGTGTGTTTCAAAGAGGCTCTGGAAGCCAATTTCAAGGACTATCAAAAGCAGGTCATCGCCAATGCCAGGGTGTTGGCCGAAGAACTGGCGAGCGCCGGATTCCGCATCGTTTCGGGCGGCACCGACAATCATCTGATGCTGGTGAACGTCTTCGTGCGCGGCTTGACCGGCGCACAGGCCGAGCGTGCCCTGGAGCGGGCCGCCATCACCGTGAACAAAAACGCCATCCCGTTCGATACGCAGCCACCGATGAAGGCTTCGGGCATTCGCATCGGCACGCCTGCCTTGACGACGCGCGGCATGAAAGAAGCCGAGATGTCGTTGATCGCCGCGCTGATCAGCGAGGTGCTCGCCGATCCCGAAAATGAAGCGGTACAACAGAGCGTGCGCGCTCGCGTCAAAGAGTTATGCGAAGGCTTCCCGATTTACGAGAAGCGCCTGGTGCGCAGCCGTGCGCAAACGCAATAACCCCTCAACTGATTTATGGAAGAAGTATTCGGCCCTGACGGCCTGATCGCCCGCTACCATCCGCAGTACGAGTACCGGCCCGGCCAAGTCGAGATGGCCGTGGCCGTACATGCGACGCTCGCCGGCGGCGGCGTGACGCTGATCGAAGCTGGCACCGGTACCGGCAAGACGCTCGCTTACCTGATCCCGGCGCTGGCGTCGGGCCGCCGGGTTATTGTGGCAACCGCTACAAAAGCGCTTCAAGAGCAACTCTACAAGAAAGACATCCCCTTCCTGCAAGAAGTCCTGCCGCGCAAGTTCGATGCCGTCTGCATGAAAGGTCGCGCCAATTATGTCTGCCTGCATCGCTTGAAAAAAGCCGAAGAGATGCCGATTCTCGAAGGACTGGAGCAGATGGACGCCTTCGACGAGATACGCCGCTGGGCCGGTCAAACCGAGACCGGTGATCGCGCCGAGTTGATTGACCTGCCCGAAGATTTGTCATTCTGGCCACAAATTGATGCGCGGGCCGACACCTGCCTGGGCCAGAAGTGCCCTGATTTCGATGCCTGCTTTATCACGCGCATGCGCCAGCAGGCGCAGGAAGCCGATGTCGTCATCGTCAATCATCATCTCTTCTTCGCCGACCTGGCGTTGCGCGGCGGCGACTATGGGGCGGTGCTGCCGGATTATTCGACGGTCATCTTCGACGAAGCCCACGAGCTTGAAGATGTGGCGGCGTCTTATTTCGGCTCTGCTGTGTCGACTTATCGCATCAATGACCTGATTCAAGATGTCAGCAAGCTGGCGATCACTGAGCCTGACGCCGCCATGGAACTCAGCCAGGGACTGGCGCGGCTGGCGCAACGCGCCGATTCATTCTGGCTGACGTTTCGCGGCGAAGAAGCAGGCGACGCCTGGCCGTCAAGCAACAAATCGCGCGACCCCAGGCGCAGCACGGGTTTTCAGGATGGCCGCTACACGCTTGGCGAAGCGCACTTCGTTCGCTTCGAAGAAGACGGCAGCTACAACGCCACCGCCGCCGGCGAAGCCTACATCGCGCTCGCCAACGCGCTCAGCCGGCTATCGGCGACGCTGTCGCTGGTGAAGAACCCGCCGGCGGAATTGGACAACATTCTGCGGCGAACCGAGAGCCTGAAGTTCGATCTGGAGTTCATCGTCGCCGGCGATCAGCCGAGCTTCGTTTACTGGTATGAGCGGCGCGGGCGCGGTCTCTTCCTGAACGCCACGCCAATCGACGTGTCGGGCATTTTGCAAGAGAAACTCTTCGCCCAGGTTCATAGCGCGGTGCTGACATCGGCAACGCTGGCGGCGGGCGGCAACTTCGATTTCATCCGCAACCGCCTAGGCATTCAAGAGGCGCGCCAGCACATCATCGAATCGCATTTCGATTACCAGCACCAGGCGGTGTTGTACCTGCCGCCTGATATGCCTGATCCGCGCAGCCGCGACTTTCTCGACGCTTCCGTCGAGGAAATCGTGCAGATACTCGAAGTGACGCGCGGGCGCGCTTTCGTGTTGTTCACCAGCGTCGCTTCCATGCGCGAAACCTATGAGCGCGTGCGCCAGCGGGTGGATTATCCCATCTTCATTCAAGGTCAGGGCTCGAAGGCCGGCCTGCTTGATCGCTTCCGCAATACGGAAGGTTCTGTATTGTTCGCTACATCTTCATTCTGGCAGGGTGTCGACGTGCAGGGCGAGGCGTTGTCTTGCGTGATCATTTCCAAGCTGCCGTTTGCGGTGCCGAGCGACCCGGTAGTGGCGGCGCGGCAGAAGTATATAGACGAGCAGGGCGGCAATTCGTTTTACGAATACTCGGTGCCGCAAGCGGCAATCACGTTGAAGCAGGGGCTTGGCCGCTTGATTCGCTCGGTGCGTGATCGCGGCGTGTTGTCTATACTCGACCCGCGATTGCGCACCAAAGCCTATGGCCGTTACTTTCTCCAAAGTATCCCGCAATGCCACATCACCGCCCGTCTCGAAGACGCTGCGGCCATCTTCATTGAATGACGGGCCGAATCGTCCGCCTGAGCGAGCCGCGCAGCGTGCGCCAGATCATTGACGATCTTGCCTGAGGTCATTTGCTGCCCTGCGGCTCCCGCCCCTTAGACGGCGCATCGTAAGCGACTTTGAGGCGTTTCAGAAAATCCGTATCGCTGCCAGATGGCAACCTTGAAAGGTGAGAAGACCTACGTGAAAACGTATTGGCGGTGACGCGCCAGGCGGCGGCTCACGACTCTTAAAGTAATTTCTCACCTGAGACTGAGCCAGCATCTGTCTCCATTGGTCTTCAATCTACATTTTCATTTTTCCCGATATAAATACGCGAATTTACCAATTTTTCCATTGACAGGCTGCGGCGCTTGTAATATAAATATCTCGCACTAATTACTAGACTTCCACAGCAGCCTGAGACAGTTTAAAACTAAAAAAGCAGTTGCAAGCTTATGGATATTTGTTTATCCATAAATTATGACTTGTAGTGCCTTTCCCCGGAATCACATTAAGAGCTAAGGCCATTGGGGTCTTTAACTCTTAAGATCCTGGCGTTCCTGAGGGCTCAGCAAGGGCTTTGTGGGGATGATTCGACTTGCCTGAGGCCACAGAACGGCAGCCTCTCCGTACATCGCAACAGGACTGACTTTATGCGCTTCCCAAGCGGCAGTGCCTGGGAGTTTTGTGTTTATCGCAAGCTGGATTTTGCGGTAAGGTCAAATCCGATTTGTCGGATAATCCGGCTCCAGGGTTCCCGATTGTAGTTGATCTCACTCTTCATCACTAGTTGATGAAGTATCGATTGCCCTACGGATTAATCCGCACGCCTGGCGCGAGATTAAGGTCGCGGCAAGTGCGGGTTCTCCGGTCTTGATGGCAATCATTGCTGCTGTTTCGAAGCGCAGCGCAGCACGCAAGCATCACGGCCTTTCATCACATCACGACCTTGTCTTTCGGTCGGTTGCGGTGACCTCTAACCCAACTTTCACCAGTGGATAAATATCCATCAAAGTCTACACCTGGTCATCAACTAAGGAGGACCCGAATATGTCTAGATCCAAGCAGAAGGAGAGCAAAGAAAAGCCTGGCCATAAGCTGACGCGTAGGTCGATGCTCAAGATGGGAGCAGCGGCGGGGGCCGTGACCATATTGAGCCCGACCATTTTGACCTCAAGAAAGTCAACCGTGTATGCCCAGGGCACTGTGGCAGAACCGGTATTATGTCCGCCAACCCCGGTGCCGCAGAGTCCGCCACACACGCCGTTCGTTGACGACCTGCCGATTCCCTCTCCGGCAATCCCGCAATTCCTGAGTCCAACGCCAACTGAGGCCGCTAACATAGGCGGCGGCGAGGCGGCGCGCGATCCTCATCAACGTTGGGCGGAATTCACCCCTGCCGTGACTTACCAACTGGAGATGAAGGCCGGGACGCATCAATTCCACCGTGACTATCTGCCGTCGTACATCTGGGGTTTCAATGGCAAGTATCCAGGGCCGACGATTCTTAACGCCTATGGCATACCGTCGCTCGTGCGATTCAAGAACAGCTTGCCGACAAGCACCTCCAGCTTCGGCACCAACACGAGTACGATCCACCTGCACAACGGCCATACGGCGTCGGAAAGTGACGGTTTCGCGGGCGACTTTTTCGCCCCACCCTTGTTCAAGGACAATCATTATGCCAACGCCTACGCCGGCATTGATGACTTCGGGGGATTTCCGAAAGGCGACCCCCGCGAAGCGCAGTTTACCTACTGGTATCACGATCACATGATGGCCGAAACTGCCAACAACAACTACCTCGGCCTGAACGGCGTGTACCTCCTGTATAACGATAAGTGCCCGCCTTGGGAGTTCTCCACGCCGGGATCTATTCGGTTGCCCGCCTACTATGGCGTCACCGACATCCCATTGTTTCTCGGCTTTAAGAGGTTCTGCGCTACGGATGCGACCAACGGACGCACGGAGATGTTCCAGGTAGTCGGCGCAGCCGCTCCGGGAACCGACAAGTTTACGGTCAATGGCAAGATTCAGCCAAAACTGGCCGTCAGGCGGCGCAAATACCGCTTCCGTCTCATCAACAGCGGAGTGGTCTTGAACTGGAATTTTAGTCTCCACGGGCCCACCGGCGCGCAAAAGCCGATGACGGTCATCGCCTCGGACGGCAATTTGCTGCGTACCCCGGCTGACGTCAGCGCCACCAGCGGTTTCCCCACCCTTGAAGTCCATGTGGCGTCGCGTATGGATGTGATCATTGACTTCAGCCAGTTCAATATTGGCGATTCGGTTTACCTGAAAGAGAACACCCAGACGCCGCAGTTCGTCAGTACGCCGACGCCACCTGACGCAGCGCCAGGCGTGCCCATCGGCACCGTCGTGATGCGGTTTGACGTTATTGGGAACACCATCATTCCCGATACGCCGCCGATTCCGAGCACGCTGACTGACTTGCCGCCGATCCCTGCGGCAGCGCCAGGAGTAGATCCTTTTGAGTGGGGTTTCCGGTTCATTCCCGGTCAAGCGGACGGCAACAATTTCCGAGTCTCTCACTCCTCTGTAGCTGAGTCTAATGCGAACCATACAGCTACCTTTTTGCCGTTCGATCCATTCCGCGTAGACCATGTGGTGCTGAGGGGGTCGACCGAGGAATGGATAATTAGGAACGATACGCTTGCGGGTGCCTGGCTCCATCCCGTGCACATTCACCTGGAAGAGGGCCGCATACTGGAGCGCACGGTGTGCAGCGTTCCCAGTGCAACCGGATGCTTGCCCGCAAACCGGACGCCGGTCGCGCTGTTGCCGTGGGAAGATGGCAACAACGCGCGAAGGGATGTCTATCCGGTGCCTGGGCAGCATCGATTGAGAATCAGGCTGGCCTTCAGAGATTTCCACGGGCGATACCTGATCCACTGCCACAACATGAATCATGAAGACGCCTTCATGATGGTGCGTTGGGACGTGGTCGAGTCCATGGCCGAATTACACAAGCGCCGTGAGCAAATCAATGCCGAACGCATAGCCAGGGGTGAAGCGCCGCTGTATAAGAAGGAGGAGTTGGGCTAATGAGAAGAAGAAAATTTTTCATCAATCTCGGAAGCGACAACCCGTCAAGCGATCTGCGTGCGCCAGTGCAAGGCGTGCCGCACGTCGCGTCGCCGGGGCCGGCGATCTTCACCAATGCCCTGGTTCGCACCCAGGAAAACAAAACGGTTCGCTTCTACGATGACCTGATCCGTGGCAAGCAGGTGTTGATTAACCTGATGTACGCTACCTGCGAAGGGGCTTGTCCCCTAGTCACCGCCAATCTGGTCAAAGTTCACGAAGCCCTGAAAGATCGCATGGGTAAGGATCTGTTCATGTACTCGATGACCGTCAAGCCGGAAGAGGATGATCCGGCGGCGCTCAAGAGCTATGCGCAGATGCATCGCGCTCTGCGGCCTGGCTGGACCTTCCTGACCGGCGATCCGTATGACCTGGAAACCATTCGTTACAGGCTTTTCGCTATGAACCACATAGCGATTGATACGAATATCTATGGTCACACGTCGTTCTTGCTGATCATCAACGACGCAACTAACCGCTGGCTTCACGTCGATCCCCTGGCGAGCATGTCTACGGTGCTGCGGAAAATCTCCTGGGCCGATCCTCCAAAGACCCGCGAGCAAATTATGGAGGAGAACAAGAAACTCCAGCAGCAGATAGACCTGGAACGCAAGATGTTCGGCTACCGAATGAACAGTTGACGAAGGACTTTGAGGGCTAAACGGTCAGGACAGCCGCTTAGCCCTCAACTACCCGTTCATTCTGGAACTAAGAATAGGAGTTGCCGAAAGGCGGCTTCTATTCTTAGCCCTTTGATTCAAGGAGAGTGCCATGAAACGACCTGCCATGATCGCTGCATTGTTACTGATTTGCCTGACGGCAGCCCCTGTGGCGTTGGGCCAGAAGGGTTGCGAACTCAACCTCGTCGGCACATGGAAAGCTGAGAAGTCGGACGAAGCAAACCCGATCCTTTATCGCTTCACGTCCGACGCCAGGGTGAGCATGCTATCCGGCTCAGGCCAGAGTTCCCAGTTGCGAGAGATCGCCAGCGTCGGCTATACGCTGGATAACCCCAAAGCGCCGAAGGTCATCCTTGTCAAAGCAGACAAGAATGTTGGCGGCTTCGCGCCGGGCATCACCTCTATGGATATCACCGGCTACGATGAGACATCGGTGACTCTGGCAAAACCCGGCGGCGCGCCGACGCGCTGGATCAGAGTCGACTCTTACAGGTATTTCATCGTCCTCGCCGGGCGCATTGGAACGTTCTATGACGGCAGTGGGCCAACCTTTCCTATGCTGATCAAAACTGACGGACAGCAGACTCAAATAGATGCCGTGGGCACTTATGATGTTCGCGGCTATTGGGCTTTTGGCTCGATCCCGCCGGAAACTTATAACGAATTTATGAAAGAATCCCGCAAAGATTCCGACGTTATGTTGCGGCTTGAAATCACTGCGGCCCAATATGAGAGAGGCTTGAAGATCGTCAAGACATGGGAAAGACGCGCTCGCAATAACGAACTGTTATACCCGGATCTGACGATGGATAACATTTTGCTGGCGAAGCAGGTGACAGAGAGCCTCAACCAATGCCAGGAGAAGTTCAAGTTGTACAATCTCGACTGGAGCATGGAAGATCGCATCTCTACGTCTTCGCCGCGAGACGACAACCCGATTTCGCGCATTCCTTTCCTGTACTTCAAAGAACTCAAGCGACTCAATCAGTCGCTTCACGTCCCGGATGAGAAGTTTTACGAACACGGACGGATGCCAAAACAAGCAGGGCGGTGAAAAGATGAAACGAGTTGTCTTTTTCTATTCTCTGGTCATCCTTTGCCTGGCAGTCGAGCGTCCAGCCGCAGGACAATCGGATGCCAAAACGGAGGGCAAGAAGAGTTGTCCCTTCAGCATCGTCGGCTTATGGAGTTCGGAGGTCACGGCGCAAACGAATTCCATCTTTTTTGACTTTTCGCCGGAAGGCTATGTCACGCTGCTGGGCCATTCTTCGGGTTTGCTGCCGCAGGATTTCGAGATGCTCGAATCCGTCAACTATAAGCTGGACAAGCCGACAGCGCCCAAATCCATCGAGTTCACGGCGGCGCGCGGGAATGACGCCTTCGGGCCAGGCGTAACTCGTATGGAGATAATCGAGTATAGCGATGATAGCTTCACCACACGAGACACAGCGTCCGGGCAAAAAAACCGCTGGTCAAGGGAGCGAACCCATCGCTATTTTCTCACTTTCGCCGCACACCCTGACCCGTCTCAGAGCGGCGGGCCAGCCTTCGCCATGTGGACTGTACTGGATGGGCGCAAGACCGCCCGCGAAGCGCTTGGGGTTCAATTGATCAAAGACCAGGAGGGAAAAACCTTGCCGGTCTTTGGGCCGATTCCCGTCGAGCTTTGTGACCGCATCATCGAAGAAAACGACCGGGACGCAAAACGCAAAAAAGCGGTGAGCGCCTTTATGCGCCTTGAACTGAGCGCCGCCGAGTTTGAAACCACTCAGCAGATCTATCAGTCGTGGAGCAAACAGGCGAAGACACAGACGCTCCCCTATGACGATGCATATCTGAATGGCTTCGAATTGTTGAGGAAACTCGCCGAAAATCTCAACCAGTGCGGTGAGAAGGTCAAACTGCTCAAGCTGACCGAGCGCGAGCGGGATGAAATGATCGCCAAACACATGCTTCCGCAGTATACGCTGGAGTATGTACGGGCGCTGCGCAAGCAGAATAACGAGTTGCACATCAATGACGTGGAGTTTCCCTGGCAATGGCGACCGATGATTCAAATATCTGGGCAATGAGCCCGGCTTCAAGGTTCGCAATCTGGTGGTTATGTATGAGTTCAATAGTACTGGCTGAATCAGCCGTACTGTAGGCATCTAACTTCTAACCTAAAGGAGGAGCATATGAACCAAGCAGCTACCGCATCCAATGTGGTGGCCACCGGGCAGACCGGCGGCACCTGTCAAACGAGCGGCCCGTACCGGCCAAGTAGGAATGCATCAATCGTCGTCTTTTTCAAAAAAGGGGATAAGTTCCCGGCTGATCCGGTCGACGGAAAGTCAACCACCTGGACGATAACTTCGTGAGCGAAACGCTTCCGGCAGGGGGTAGAAGCTGACCGGTCTACCCCCTCTCCGGCCTGCTAGTGATGAATGAATCTTGCACCATGACCGCGCCGCCAACCTCTTCGGCTTGAGCGAGCCGTGCCGCGCGCGATCATTGATCTTCTCAATTGATCTTCTCACCTGAGCGAGCGCCGGTGCTCGCTCAGGTTTTGTATTTTCCCTTACAGTTCAAGCTATTCGCATCGGAGCGCGACAATCGGGTCGACTCTCGTTGCGCGTCGCGCCGGCAGGTAACAGGCCAGCAGCGCCACGCCCATCAACAGCAGGGCGATCATCACAAAGGTAGCCGGATCCGTTGCGCTGATGCCGAACAACAGGCTTGCCATCAAACGGGTCAAGGCCACCGCCGCCACTGAGCCGATGGCCACGCCGATCAGCGTCAGCCGCATTCCCTGCACTATGACCAGTTTCAGTATGTCGCGGCGTTCAGCCCCAAGCGCCACGCGGACGCCGATCTCGCGTGTCCGTTGCGAGACCACATACGAGAGCGCCGCATAGATACCGGTGACCGCCAGCCCAAGCGACAATACCGAAAAGATTGCAAGCAGCGACATCACAAAGCGCGTGCGCCAGTCTAACCCTTCGACGATCTCTGCCATTGAGCGCACCAGATAGACCGGCATGGCTCGATCCACCAGCCGCACTTCTTGCTTCGCGGCCTCCGCAAAAGCCAGAGGATCATTAGTGGTTTGCATTACGTAAGCGATTGTCGGCGGGGCGTTGTCCTGTTCGAGCGGCACATAGACCGTCGGTTGTGGATCAGGCGGAAAGCCGTCCGTGCGCACATCGCCGACAATGCCGACGACCTGACGATAGACATCATTGCTGCCTTTAATCTTCAAGCGTTTGCCCAGCGCGTCTTCCCTGCCCCAAAATTCGCGCGCCATCTTCGCGCTGATGACGACCACAGGCGGCGTTGCGGACGTATCACTGTCGGTGAAGAAGCGGCCCTGCAACAGACCGATCTTCATGGCATCGAAATAATCGGGCGTGCTGCGGACGGCGGTAGCGCGCGGCTCTTTTCCGGGTTCCGGCAGCGGCTGGCCTTCCAGCATCACCGTGGTCGCGCCGAATTGCGGATAGAAGGGATGGAACTGCGCCGCGCCAACTGACCGCACGCCGGGAAGCCGTGCCAGCCGGTCATGTATCTCTTTGAAGAATCGCTGTCGCCGCTCACTGTTCTGGTATTCTGCGCCGCGCGTCGACACACGAAAGGTCAGGATGTTTGCGGGCTCGAATCCTTGCTCTAGATGCTGAAGATTGCGGAAGCTTTGCACCATCAGCCCTGCGCCAATCAGCAGCGCCAGCGCCAGTGCGGTTTCGGCGATCACTAGAAACCTTTGCAGCCGCCGGCTGCCGGGACTGCTCGTCGCGCGCGCAGTTCCCGTAAGCCCGGCGACCAGATTGACGCGCCGTGCATAGAGCGCCGGAATCAATCCCAGAACCAGGCCGGGCAGCAGCGCAATCAAGAGCGTGAAGAGCACAACGTTGCCATTCACCTGGAAATCAAAGTGCGGAATGCCGAGGCCCGTGGGAATCAGCAGCCCGACGCTGCGGGTTCCCCAGATCGTCAACAGCAATCCCGGCACAGCGCAGCAGATCATCAATAACATGCTCTCGATCACCAACTGGCGCAGCAGACGCCCGGTGCCAGCGCCGAGCGCACGGCGCACGGCGAATTCACGCTCGCGCACGACTGAACGAGTCAATAGCAGATGCGCCGCGTTGCTGGAAGCGATTAGTAACACAAATAACACTGCGCCGAGCAAGAGCAAGACCGCCGGGCGGACGCCGCGCACGAGGCTCTCTTTGAGTGGCGTGACCAGCGCCGTGACATTGCGGTTGGTCTCCGGGTATTGCTCTTTGAGGGCCGCAGAGAGGCGCGTCAATTCCTGCTGCGCCTGCTTGAGGGTCACGCCGCTGGCGAGGCGCGCGACCACAAAATGGTCATTGCCGCGACGGTCGAGTCCGTTTTCAGGCAGCGCCAGCGGGATCCATACCTGCGGGCGTTCAGTCAGCCCGAAGATGGGATTGTCGAAATCAGCCGGCATGACGCCGATGATCTCGTGCGGCAGCCCGTCCAGTTCTGTAGTTCGTCCAACAATGTTGCGCTCGCCGCCAAAATTGCGCTGCCACAGTTCATAGCTCAATATCATGACGCTGCGGGCCCCTGGGCGATCTTCTTCCGGCGTAAACGTGCGGCCCAGTAAGGGCTGTACGCCGAGCGTATCGAAGTATCCCGAAGAGACCATCTGCATCAACGGCGTCTCAGGCTCGTCAAAGCTCGTCAGGGTCTTTGAGATATTCAAAGCCGCGCCGATTTCTTCAAACGACTGGCTCATCCTGTGCCAGTCAGCGTAATTACCCGGCGCGACGGGCCGCCACTGCGCCGCATTGGCCGGATCAACTTGCCAGATCGCCACCAGCCGCTCCGGGTAAGCAAACGGCAAAGGCTGAATCAGTACCGCATTGACGACGCTGAAGACGGTGCCGGCAACGCCGATGGCCACGACCATGGCCAGCACCGCAACTCCTGTCACTTCCGTGTTGCGGCTGAGCAGGCGCAATCCGAATCGCAGGTCAGACAGCCATCCGGCCATATGCAATTCCTCCATTCAAAGTGAAGTGCAAGCAAGCGAAGTTTAACGCGGTGGGAAAGTGGCGTCTTGAACGTTCTTGCTACTCGATTGATACTGACCTGGGGGAACGCCGACCAGCCGCTTGAAGTGGCGCGTCAGGTGGCTCTGATCAGCGAAACCGGTCTGCGATGCGACCTGGGGAATTGACCAGCCTTCGAGCAGCAGCGCCTTGGCGCGCAACACGCGAAGCTGAGTTTGAAAGGCGTGCGGCGGCATACCGAATTGCTCGGAGAAAATGCGATTAAAATGGAAGGGACTGAGGTTGGCAACGCGGGCGAGCGTTTCCAATGTAATGTTCTCTACATAATACTCGGTCAGGTAATCATAGGCGCGGCGAACTGCCCGGCGATCCAAAGCAAACGAGCGCGGTGCCGGGCGCTGCTCGGCAAAGCGGGCCATCAGCACCGCCAGCAAGCCGAGCAGCAAGACTTGTCTTTCGAGGCTCGATGCGGGCCGCTCAAGCGTAACGTGCAACTCCATATACTGTCGAATCACTTCCGCGTCGAAGATCACTGCGGTTGGAAAGAAGGGCAAGCCGGGCGCTTTGCCATAGATTTCGCTGGCCGCCGCGCACATCAATTCGCCATCAACGAAGAGCGTCCGGTAACTGCAACCGAGGCGGTCATGAGCGCGATTCGAGTGGACCTCGCCGGGATGCACCATAAAGAGACTGGCGGGTGGCGTCGGCAAGCGGCTGCCGCGATAGTAGAGGTCGCCGGGGCCGGATTGAATCAGGCAGAATTGATATTCTTCGTGCCAGTGGCGCGGCACCGGGCGGGTGGCTCCAACGCCGCGCCGGAGTTCAAGACGGCTGAGGTCGTGCGGTCGCCAGACCTCTATGAGATCGCGCCGCGCAATCGTTTCCATTTCCTGATTGCTAACTGCCGCTGTCATCATGTTGCTCCTACGAGCAAAAACCTGAGATCGTGGGCACGCTTGGAAGACTCAGGAATAAGTATGATCTGTTCACAGTGGAGATGCCAGAGCTTCACCATATACATCATGAGAAAGGTCTAGCTACTTCTTCGCCAGGACGACGGGGGCGGCTTCGGCGGCGCGTATGCGCTCAAAAAAGCTACGCACCCTGGCGTAATCCGCCACCGCTATCGTTGCCCCGCGCACCACCATCTTGCGCGTGAAGTTCAACTGCCCGTCTTTCACCTGATAGGCCGTCTCATAGCTGCCGAAGGGCGTGTCCATCTTCAGCGAGTCAGGCAATTCGTCGACTTCAAACCCTTCAGGCAATTTCACCCGCACCGTCTCTGTATAAGCATTCGAATGGAGCACGACCGGCTGCTTGCGCTCGCCGGCGGCCAAGGCGGGCGACTCGCGGCGCGCGACAATCGCCGGCTTGAAGACCAGCAGTCGATCATGCATCAACTGCGCGTAGCCGCGAGCGGTGAACTCCACCTGCAAGGCAAACTTCCCTTCTGCGGCGTTGTCCACCGGCTCTACCTTCGACACCGCCGCGCCGGTAGCGCCGTAGGCAATCCAGTGCTCGATCCGCTTGATATAATCAGGCCGCGAAAGCCCGCGAAATTCCTGCCGACCGCCGACCGCCGACTGGCCGATGCGGCGCTCGTGCAGACTTGCAGTGATCGTGCCGTCGGGGCCGAGCGTCACATCGGCTTCGCGCTCCAGGCGGTTGGCTTCCGGCGGCGTCACCGGCATCTTCATCAGCGCCCCGGCATCACCGGCGACGATCAAGGCGAAACTGCCCTGCTCGTGACCCGGCAAATCGCCCACCGGCGTGTTGTCATCCGTCGAGTCGAAAATCAGTAAACGGCCCAGCGTAGGATGCGTTACAATTGATGGCGCTTGCGTCTCGTCGCTCACTTTGACGGCAATGATGCAGTGATTGAATTGCTGCGGCGAAGGCCATTCTTCGCGCACATAGGTCGGGTCGCCCGAATAGATGCTGACCAGATAAGCCTTGATGCCGACGGCTTTGAGCATGGCACGCATCAGGTTGGCTTTATCTTTGCAATCGCCGTAGGACTTGGCAAAGACATCGGTCGCGGAGTGTGGACGGTAACCGCCGCCGCGCCCAATGCCGGTTTGAATGGCCACGTAATTGGTGCCCTGCACGTAACGACCGATGGCTTGAATGCGTTCCAACTCGGTCTTCGCATTGGCCGTCAGTTGTTTAGCTTTGCCCGCGAGATTGTCGTCGAGGGTCATCTGCGGGTCGCTCAATTGCGCGAGCCAGCTTGATACTTCGGCCCAGTTAGCGAACGTCTGGCCCATGCCGGCTTTGACGCCGCCTGGCGTGAAATAGCTGATGGCCAGGCGCGGCGCGATGTTGGTGATCGGCGGCCCCATCGGCTCTTCTTCAATGTAAGGCAAATCACGCATCTCCCAGGTATAGGCAGAGCCGTTTACGGTCGGTTCGACCCTGGCGTGGTTGAACGTCACGCCTTCCGCCCGCCAGCCTTTCGGCAGCGTCAGCGTGACGCGCGACAGCAGCGACGGCAACTGCTGCTGAAAGTCCTTCTCGAACTGTGTGAAGACCGAGCGCTCTTCGGTCGTCGCTTCGTAGCCGAAGACCGCGCCCGGTTCGGCATCGCTCGACGCCGTGATGAGCCGCAGGCGCGCTTCGTCATAGACATCGTTTTTAGCGAGGGCGAGATCAAGAGTTTCGTCCTTGCCATATTTTTTGACTTCACCGGATGGCCGGATCAGCCAGGCGCGCATCTCGCGCACCTTGCCGGAGTCGGTGTTGTAAACGGCGTGCGCGATGGCTTCATCGCGCCCTTTGCGCGTGAGAATCTTGACGGCGTAAAAATCGGTTTTCAGAACGCGCCCGTCTTCATCAACCGTGATGCGCGATTCGTCCCACAGCACAACCGCCGGCACCTCTTTTCCGAAACTCGCTGTTGTCGAAGCAGCAGCCTGTCTGAGCCACGACGGCGCATCGTCGCCGGCCCGCGCCGCCGCTTGCGGCCATAGCAGCGCCGCCGCCAACAAAACCGTCAATGCCATGACGGGGCGCGTCGTTTTGTGAATAATATTACTAAATGCGCGAGGCGCGGGGCGTAAATCCGATAAGCCTATGAGTCTCTTCATGGCCAATGCTCCTCTATGATTTCGTCTGTCAACAATGAAAGGGCGAGGTGGGGCGGCGCTACACCGCCCCTGCGGGTTTACTGTCCCGCCGCCTGCTGTTTGAAGGTGATCGTGTGGTTGTCGCTCTGGTGCACCATCTCGAAGACCTGCTTGATGCCGGCATAGCTCTGCTGCGGAAAGATCAGCGCATTGAACATCCAGTTGCGATGATAGACGAACTGCTCGTTCTTGCCAATGACCTTCATCCCCACGCTGTACTGCGCAACGTCGTTGATTTTGAAGGGTGCAGGCGCATCCGGGTTATCGAGCGCGAACCCCGGCGGCAGATTGATCGTCACCGCATCCTCTTCCTGCCAGAAATAATGGAAGTAGATCTGATGCTTGCGCGCGCCCGAAGAGAACAGCACCGGCAGGCCCCTTTCAAAGAAGGCCGGTTGCAGAAAAAGCCGCTTGCCTGTGCGCTCGGCGTAGCCCGGCACGCGCACGTGGAAACGGTAGATGAACGGCTTGGTCGGGTCGGTTACATTTTCGATCTTGATGTTCGAGACTTCCGCCGTGCTCAACCGCGCCTTGATCATGTCGCGCAAGTTTTGTTCGCGCTGCTCCTGTGAACCCTCGTCATTGTCTTCCTTCTTCTCCATCGCCAGGTGGCCTGTGTACTCGATGGTAGCATCGCCTTCAAGCGTGCCGTCGGTATCGAGCTTCAGGCTGGCCGTGCGTTTCTCCATGCTCTTTTCCGGCGGCGACAGCGGCGTTCTGACAAACACCGGCTCTTTGGAGTCGGGGATGAGCGCCTGTTGTCCCTCCAGACGCCAGCGCAACATGCCGAACGGGCAATAAGCGCTCGATGGCTCAAAGAAGCGCCAGTCGTTGCCGACCTTCACGGTGACGATGGCTTGGCGCACAAAATAGGTGCTGGTAAACGAGAAGTCGGCAAACATACGGCTGCGATCACCCATCAAGGCGATGCGCGTGTCAAAGCCTGCGGTAGACGCCATCGCCGCAAACAGCAGGTCGATGTCGCTGCCCGTGCCCATGCCATGCTTGAGGGTATCGGCGGGCGACTCGTTCTTCTTGGCCTTCTTGCGATCTTCAGCCGTCAGGCCGTTGGCGTCGTCGTTGACGTTCTTAATCTTCGTCTGACAGTAGGTGTAGAGCCGTTCGAGTTTTTGCTCAGGCGTCGTGGCGTCGCCGATAACCTGCGCGGCGGTTTTCTTGATGTCGTCGTTGGCTTTCATCATCGGCTTGAGCACGTTATAAAAGGTCTTGCCGTTCTCGCGCCAGTAATCTTCCGGCTTCTGTTTCACGTCCTTGATGTAATAGAGCAGCGTCCAGGTACGCACTTGATCTTCGGGCGGCATGTGCGCCTCTTCGTGAAAGGCCGGCATGTTGGTCATCTCTGTGGCATAGAAGCCGTCCTTCTCTCTGCTGAACTTCGGCTCGCTGGCGTTGAAGGTCTGCGCCCGCATGCCGCGCGAAATGAATTCGAACGGCTTGATATGGTATCTGACCAACTGCACGGGGATGTCGCGCTGGAATTGCAGGCGGACGTTGTCGGCGTTATCAAAAGGATAGATTTCGCGCCAGCGATATTCGATGATCACGCCCGGTTCGACGCCGGGCATGGCAAACGACTTGGCCTTATATTTCAGGCCGCTGAGCTTGACGATGGTGCGCTCGAAGATGGCGTCTTTTTTCAGTTCGATAATCGTGCCATCGGCTTTGATAGTGCGCCCGGCAATGTCCTTGACTTTGACGTTGCCGAGAAACGTCAGATCGATCTGGCTCTGCGATTCTTTGCCGCGCTCGGTGAAGATTTTTATACGGATGTAATTGGTAAAAACGAGGTCTCGATCCTGGTCATCGACGCGCACATCCCAGAAGATGGCTTCGGCATCGGCGTCGGGTTCGACCATCGGCGCTTTCATCGCCAGATGCGCCGGATCAACCGGCTTCCAGTCATCGCCGGCAAATGCCGGCAGGTTGGCCAGTCCTATAAAGAGAATGGCAGCAAACCAGGCTCGCAATAATAACCGTCCAGTCATATGAAGAACTCCTTTCTGATTAACATAAGACAACGCGATTGAAGCGTATGGTCTTTCTTCCAGCACTGAGAAAGATGTCGCCCTGAGGGAATGCGGAGGGAAAGTATAGCGAAATCACCGCGAGGTGTAAATGATTTGATAGAACACAGTGGTCGGTAGCCGGTTAGCGGCACGGCCATTCAATTGTCAGAGACAGAGAAGAAACCACCGATGAACACCGATGAACACCGATGGAAAACCCGTGAAAATCTCGGCGTTCTCCATGATCTGTGTTCATCGGTGTTCATCGGTGGTTCCAGTTCTCCCCTTGTTTAGCGAAAACCGAATGGCCCTGATTAGCGACCACCGACGACTTACTTTTGAAAGACCTGTTCAGCCGGCAAGACCTCTATGCGCTTGGGGTTGACATTGAGTTTATAGCTCTCGATCAGCTTATCTTCTTCGAGAATCTCTTTCGGCGGCGGTGAAGTATAGCTAATCGGCGACGGTTGGTTTGCCACTGCCGCGTCCTTGAACGCCTGGGCGTCTTTGGTGATGACGACGATCTTGAGGTTGTCGGCTTGCAGGTACTTCTTGATGGCGCGGTTGACCTCCGCCAGGCTCAGCTTCGCCAGTTGCGCGCGCACATAATCGGTGAAGCTCGGAATGCCGTAATAGCGGCTGTCGAGCGCGTAGCCGAGTTGTGCATCCTGATCTTTTGTAAGTACATTCACAAATTTGCTGAGGAATTGCCGGGTCGCTTCAAAATCCTTTTCCGTCATGCCGTCGTGCGCCAGCTTGTTCACTTCATAGAGCCCGGCGCGCAGCGCAAACAAGCCGTTCTTCGGCTCGACCGGGCGGATCCATACTTGAAAGATCTGCTGCTGGCGAGCCAGGTTCGGATCTGCATGAAACTGGAACATGCCGCGCGGGAAGTATTCAATGTAAGCATAATCACCATAGTTCAAGCCGCGAATCTCGCGCAGCCGTTGATAGAGATAGCTGCTCGACGAGCGATGCTGTCCCAGGTAAGACTGCATCACCAGCAGCGCCGCCCAGTCCGCATCCTTGCGCGTCACCGGCAAAGGAAAGCCGAACGAGATGGCTGTGCCCATGGTGTTCTTCTCGATCAACTGCATCTCCAGGCCGCTGATTGCAGCAGGCGGCGGCAGGCTGAGTTTCTCGGCACTGCCTGCGGGCAGCCGTGCGGCAAAGTCGCTCTGTACTTTTTGATCAAAGCCTTTCGGATAGCCGCCCGCCAGCCCGACAACGAAGTTCGCCTGCGTGTAGTGGTCGCGGTAGAACTGCTTGACATCATCGAGCGTCAGCTTTTCAAGCGCAGCAATCGTGCCGACGTTGTTGTGAGCGTAGGGATGGCCGTCTTCGTAGATGAAGTGGTAGAGCGCCTCTTTGCCCAACTCCTCATCGTTCGCCTGTCGCAGGCTGACTTTCAAGTAGTTGAGCGCGTCCTCGCGTATGCGCGTAAAATCTTCGCTGCGCCAGCCGGGAGCGAGCAGCATCTCCGAGATGATCTGATAATACTTCGGCAGATTATCGACGTGCGTCGTGCCGCTGAAGACGGTCATCTCTTTATCAACCTGCGAATTGAAGCCGGTCGCCATCGGGTACATGCGGCTGACGATCTGTTCATAGGTCATCTCGCGGCTGCCGCCGTTTGCCAGGAGACTAGCGGTCAGCGCCGCCAATCCTTCTTTGCCTTTCGGGTCGCTGGCAGCGCCGACGTTGAAGAGCAAACGAAAGGTGACCAGCGGCGATGAGTTCGGCAGTGACACGATAGCCATAGCGTTCGGAGCCTTTCCGGCCTCGGCTATCGGCGCGAAGACCGCCGAGGCAATGATGAGGGCGAAAGACAAGGCACGTTTACTTCTGCGTAGCATTCTCTGGCTTCTCCTTTTGCGATAGGGTAACGATAGTGCGATGTTCCGGGATAAAGTATTTCTTCGCCATCGCCTGTAGGTCTTCGGGCGTGATCGCTGCATAAATTTCGTAGACCTGATTGATGGTCTCCGGCGTGCGGCGTAGCGCAATGAACGGCGCGAGGTTGGCGGCGATTGCTTCACTGTTATCGAGCGAGAGCGCGAAACTGTAACGCAGATTCGATTTCACGGCGTCGAGCTTGTCTTTCGCCACCAGTTGCGTTTTGTATGAGTCGATAGTCTTGATGATCTCGCTGCGGACATAATCGACATCCTTGGCGTCTTTGACGCGCGCGATGATGGTGACGAGATAGGGATCACGGTGGTCTTCAAAGTCGGGCGCTAGTACATCAACTTTTTGCTCTTTGATCACCAGCCGCTGGTAGAGTTCAGAGGTTTGCGAGAATCCCAGGTTGCCGATCAGATCGAGCGCCGCTTTGTCCTTCTGTGTGTCCGAGTAAGCCGGCGCTTTGTAGGAGACGGCAATCCACGGCAGGGTCGGCTGTGGCCAGTCAACCTGAGCCGTGCGCTCAGCTTTCTGCGCAGCTTCAACGGGAATCTCCGGTGCGTAAGTGCCGCGCTGCCAGTTGCTCCAATATTTCTTCACCAGCGCAAGCACGTTATCGTGTTGGACATCGCCGGCGACCACGATGGTCGTGTATTCGGGCCGATAGTATCGCTTGAAGAATTCAAGACTGTAGTCGTACTGATTCGGCATGTTCTGAACATCGCGCAGGTAACCCATGGTCGTATGCTTGTAGGTATGATCGTTGAAAGCCGTGTCGCGCAGCACCTCGTAGAGCTTGCGCGTCGGGCTCGAAGCATTCTTGTTGTACTCGCCGAGCACGGCGCGGGTTTCGGTCTTGAATAGGTCTTCGGGGACTTTCAGATTCTGGAAGCGGTCGGCTTCGAGCGACAGAATCTGGTCGAAGTCCTCTTTGGAAAAGACCGTGTGATAAACGGTGCGGTCGTCTTCGGTGTAAGCGTTCGAGTCAGCGCCGGCGCGCTTGAGGGCGGCGTTGTACTGCTGCGCCGGTGTGCGCTCGGTGCCGCGAAACATGAGATGTTCGAACAGGTGCGCGAAGCCCGATTTGCCCGGCTCGATTTCGTTGCGCGAGCCGGTGCCGACGACGATATAGAGCGCGACAATGTTTGGGTAATCAGTCGGCACGGTGACGACGCGCAAGCCGTTCGGCAGATCGTCCATGAAATATTTGTACGGAAAAATCTTGCTATCGGCTGATGCAGTAAGTGGCATAAGCAATCCTAAGCTGAGAAGGGCTACAACTAGCTTTTTCATTCTGACTCCCTTTTGGTGTTGATACTTGATTATCGTTCGTTATCAGGAGTGTATGCAAGTCTGCCTGCATCTGAATACGGATGAAGGCAAGCCGGGGCAGGGTCGCTGAGCGGCAAATGGCAATGAAGAAATCGAGTAGCGACGCGATCAGGAGAAAAGGTTCAGAGTTCCGCTTTTAGATTCAGCCCGATGAATCAGACTTTCCCGCAGGGCACCTAGGCCAGCCGTTTGACGGCTGGTAGGCGAGTCCTTCTCGCGCGGGGTTTTAGCCGCCATCAGGCAAATGGCTAAAGCCCGCTGGGGGAAGCACGCTGAAGCGCGCTCAGCGAACGCCTCGTGGATGGCCAACCAGCGCTAAAAGCGCTGGCCTATCTGCCCTGCGGGAAAGGCTGCTGAAGCAGCCTGATTGATCATCGTTTAACTTCATGCCATCGCTTCACTTGCTGAAGCAGCATGACTGGCCATCGCTTAACTTGTTGAAGCAGCATGATTGATCATCACTTAATTTGCTGAAGCAACCTGGCTGATCATCACTTGATTTGCTGATAACTTGTTGAAGCAGCATGATTGATCATCACTTGATTTGCTGAAGCAGCATGATTGATCGTCGCTTCACTTGTTGAAGCAGCCTGACTGATCATCGCTTAACTTTATGCCATTGCCCCGTCGGGGCGAAATGTCAACATTGCGCTGCTACGGAGCTTGAAATTTCAAAACTCGCTCTCTTAAGAGAAAGACTTTCTCTTTCGTATCAGCCTTGCGGCTCACTATAGGCGCTCGCCTGGTTCAATTTTTCTATCGCCGATTGATCCAGTTCGAGCCGGGTCGCTTCGATCAAATCGTCCAGTTGTTCGAGGCTGGTGGCGCTGGCAATGGGGGCGGTGATGCTCGGACGCGCGATGAGCCAGGCGAGCGCCACGCGCGCCGGCGTTGAGTGATACTGCTCGGCGACTTCATCCAGCGCCCGCAGAATGCCAAAGCCCCGCTCATCGAGATAGTGATTGATGCCCTGGCCGCGCGGGCTTTTTGACAGATCAGCCACGGCGCGATACTTACCCGTGAGAAAACCTTTCGCCAGCGAAAAGTAACTGATCACACCAATCTGGTTTTCGACGCAGACCGGCTCCATATCGGTTTCATACTCCGCACGGTCATAGAGATTGTAGTTGGGTTGCAGGCTTTCGTACCTGGGATAGCCGCGCTCGCGGCTGACGGTCAGGGCCTCGGCAACTCGCTTGCCCGTATAATTGGATGCGCCGATGGCGCGCACCTTGCCCTGCTCGATCAAGCCGGCGAAGGCTTCCAGGGTCTCTTCCAGCGGCGTATTGGGATCGTCCTGATGCGCCTGATAGAGATCGATGTAATCGGTCTGCAAGCGTTCGAGCGAGGCGTCGACCGCCCGCAGGATGTAAGGCTTCGATAGCCCTTGCTGATCTGGGCCCATCTCCATTCCGACCTTTGTAGCGACGATTACACGGTCGCGATTGCCGCTCTGCCGCAACCATTTTCCGATAATCATCTCCGATTCACCGCCCCGATTGCCCGGAGCCCACCTGGAGTAGACATCCGCCGTATCAATCAGATTGCAGCCTGCGGCGATAAAGGCATCTAACAATTTGAAGGCGGTTGGCTCATCTGCCGTCCAGCCAAAGACGTTGCCGCCGAAAGCGAGCGGGGCAACTTCCAATCCAGAATTGCCGAGTCGACGTTTTTCCATGTTTAGCTTTTCTCCTCTACTGGCCCTCTTAGCGCCCATGACATCTGCGTGATCGTGTTTTCCATGCATACTATAGCGATTGAAAAAGTCAGGCGCTATCGCGAACGGGTCGGCGCTTGCCCGCTTGCCCTCGCCGATTACTCTGTCAGACAATCGTGGTTAGCTGCCTTAAATCTGATGATCGGAATCGAGGTAGATGATGAGCAAAGAACCCGCTTCTCCAAACACCATCGCAGAAAGCCGGCGAAAAATTTCCTTTCAAGAGGCGCTGGCCCAACTGCCCGGCGAGGGCGGCGAGCGTTTTGTAACCTTGTTTACTCACGGCAGCTTGCAACTCGAAATCTACGCGCCGCGCGGCGTCGATCCGCAAAAGCCGCATACTCGCGATGAAGTCTATATCGTCGTCGCGGGGCAGGGCGAGTATGTCTGCGAGGGCGCGCGGCAGAAGTTCGAGCCGGGCGATTTCCTGTTTGCTGCTGCCGGCGAAGCGCATCGATTCGAGCGCTTCACAGACGACTTCGCGGTGTGGGTGCTGTTTTACGGGCCTGAAGGCGGCGAAAAAGCTGGAGAGTGATGAGTGATGAACGATGAATGATGAGTCAAGAGAACTGTTCAAAGCGATCCGTAGTTCCGTTATTCCCGCAGTTCATCATTCATCGTTCATCGTTCATCATTTGCCTTTCAAAGCGGCCTGATCCAGATGTTGCGATAGCGCACAGGATTGCCGTGATCCTGCAATTTCAATGAGGCTTTCGGACCATGCGGCAGGTAGAGCGCCGGCTTGTCGTGCCAGGTGTTGCCGTAAATCTCGACGTTGTTTTGAATCAACACGCCGTTCTGAAGCACAGTGACGCGGGCGCGCTCGGTGACTTTGCCCTGCTCGTCAAACTTCGGCGCTTTGAAGATGATGTCATAGGTCTGCCATTCGCCGGGCTTGCGACAGACGTTCACCAGCGGCGCATATTGCTTGTAGACCGCGCCGGCCTGACCGTGAAAGTAGGTCTTGTTGTCATAGGAATCCAGCACCTGTACTTCATAGCGTTCCATCAGGAAGACACCGCTATTGCCGCGCTCCTGACTTTCGCCTTTGACTTCGGCGGGCGTCGCCCATTCGATGTGCAACTGGCAATCGCCGAATTCCTGTTTCGTGGCGATGTCGCCGGTCTTCGGCGCGACTTCCATGTAGCCATCTCTGACTTGCCAGCGGGCATCGCCGCTGCCGCTGGCGCTGCGCCACGCCGACAGGTCTTTGCCGTCAAATAACACAATGGCATCCGACGGCGGATCGCTCGGCGTACGGCCCGGCGTGATAATCGGCGGTTCTTTTTTGGGCGCATCAAACGGCTTCAGTTCCTGCATAGTCCGGCTCAAAACCGCAGCCCCGGAAATCATCATCGTTGCCAGAGCGACGAAAACCATCGGCATACTGACCTGCAACCATCTCGATTTGAGCTTCAGCATATTCTCTCCCCTGATTGGTGTTCACTGGTCATCGCCCAACCCTATAGGCTCGCGCCGCGCGACCAGGCAGCCTGCTGATTTAGAGCCGTTCCTGATTGAAGCGAGAAGCACACTCTAAGCTGGCGTTTTGCGTGGCGCAAGCGGAAATCGCTGCCCTTGCCAATTGACACGCTGCTCGTCAGATAAGAGACTTAAGAAAGGCCGCTGTGAACATACATCACTTTCGTTGAGGAAAGGTTGGTTCAGTGTCGAAACCCGATGTGCTTTCCAATAACCCGCTCTGGTACAAGCATGCAGTTTTTTATGAACTTTATGTTCGCGGCTTTTATGATTCCAACGCCGACGGCATCGGCGATTTTCCCGGTCTGACCGAAAAGCTCGATTACATCCGCGACCTCGGCGTTGATTGTCTCTGGCTGCTGCCGATGAACATTTCGCCGCTGCGCGATGGCGGCTATGACATCGCCGACTTTTACGCGGTGCTTCCCGAATATGGCACGCTCGAAAACTTCAAGACGTTTCTCGAAGCGGCCCATGCGCGCGGCATCCGCGTCATCACCGATCTGGTAATCAATCATACATCCGATCAACACCCGTGGTTTCAGGAAGCCCGCCTGTCGCCGCATTCGCCGAAGCGCGACTGGTACGTCTGGAGCGACACGGACACCAGGTACCCGCAGGCGCGCATCATCTTTACCGACACCGAGCGCTCCAACTGGACATGGGACGAACAAGCCGGCGCGTTTTACTGGCATCGCTTCTTCAGCCACCAGCCTGACCTCAACTATGACAACCCCGACGTGCACCAGGCGATGTTTGATGTCATCGCCTTCTGGCTCGATCTCGGCATCGATGGCTTTCGCATCGATGCGGTGCCCTACCTCTATGAGCGCGAAGGCACGAATTGCGAGAACCTGCCGGAGACCCATGCGTTTCTGAAACGCTTGCGCGCCTTTGTCGAAGAACGCTATCCCAGTGTCTTGCTGCTTGCAGAGGCGAACCAGTGGCCGGAAGATGTCGTCGCTTACTTCGGCGATGGCGACGAGTTTCACATGTGCTATCACTTCCCCATCATGCCCAGACTGTTTATGGCCATACGCCAGGAAGACCGCCGGCCCATCGTTGAGATTCTTGAGCGCACGCCCGCCATTCCGCCAAATTGCCAGTGGGGCATGTTCCTGCGCAACCACGATGAACTGACGCTTGAGATGGTAACCGACGAGGAGCGCGATTATCTCTACACCGAATATGCCAAGTCGGCGAAGATGCGTTTGAACGTCGGCATACGGCGGCGGCTGGCACCGCTGTTGGACAACGGGCGGCGGCGCATCGAGTTGATGCACGGCTTGCTGTTGGGACTGCCGGGCAGCCCTTTTCTTTATTACGGCGACGAGATCGGCATGGGCGATAACATCTATCTCGGTGATCGGGACGGCGTGCGCACGCCTATGCAGTGGTCTGTAGACCGTAACGCCGGATTCTCGCGCGCCGATTTCGCGCAGTTGTACTTCCCTGTGATTATGGATCCGGTCTACGGCTATCAAGCGGTCAACGTCGAATCGCAGCAGCGCTACGAATCGTCGCTGCTTAACTGGATGAAGCAGGTGATCCACGTTCGCAAACGCCACCCGGTCTTCGGCTGCGGCACCCTGGCGTTTATTAAGCCGGAGAATCGCAAGATCCTCGCCTTCACGCTTCACTACGAAAACGAAACGGTGCTTTGTGTTTATAATCTGGCGCGCTCGGCGCAGCCCGTTCATCTCGACCTCGGAGCCTACGAAGCCTGCGTGCCTATCGAGATGATGGAACAGACCGACTTTCCGGCAATCGGCAGCGAGCCTTATCAACTGGCGCTTGGGCCGTACGGGTTTTACTGGTTCCTGCTCTCAGACGAGCGCCCTTAGTCATATCTATAGAGCGTTTCTGAAAAGCCCCGAAGGGGCGTAATTCAATAGCTTGGGGCATCGCCCCAAGATCAGCAGCCGCAACCGGGTAAGCCCTGAAAGGGCGCGATAACCCAGAGGCGGTTCGGATATTGCGCCCTTTCAGGGCTGGGGTGCTTAACCTGACTTCTCCCCGGCGCGTTGCGCCGGGCTATTGAATTACGCCTTTTCAAGGCTTTCACTGACTTTTCAGAAATGCTCTATAGATCGCCCGGACACCTCGCCGCCTGCTGACCCTCAACGCTACAGCGCATAGTAACCCTGGCGTGCGCGTATGCGCAGATCCGGTCGCTTGGGAGCGCGTACCGTGATGCGCTTGAATCCGCCGCCGGTTCGTTCATCGGTTGCGTAATAACCGAATAGATATTGCGCCTGCAATTCTTCGGCAATCTGGCGGAAGACCGATTCCAGATCCTCGACTTTAGTCAGGTTAAAGGCTTTGCCGCCGGTCTCCGATGCCATGGCTTCCATAAAGCCCTGTCCCTTGGAACTGATGGTGTTCAACCGTATGCTTCCGCCGCTCGGATTGATCGAATAGAAAAGGCAATTGTTCTTCTGTAACTCGCGGAGCGCCTCGTTGAGCGTATGGCTCGCGCTATAGTTCTCTTCGCCGTCGGAGATGACAACCAGCACGCGCCGGCTGCTCGAATCGGCGGTCTTATCCAGGTAATGCGTAGCATCGACTATGGTATCAAAAAAAGCGGTCGGTTCCTTCAAAGGGCCAATCGACATGATGCCGGCAATCGCTTCTTCACCGCTGGTGGTGCGCGGCTTCACCATCTTCGGCGTAGCCCCTATCGAGAACAACGAAACGCCGTCGCCGGGCTTGAGCACTTCTTTGATGAACTGCACCGCTGCCTGCTGTTCGAAAGCGAATTGTGCATGGGTGCTGCCTGAAACATCGAAGAGCAATGCGATATCGACCGGCGTCTTCCCCGGTTCGCCAAGCGCGACAACCTGCTGTGGCCGCCCTTCTTCTTCGATGATGATGTCTTCAACTTTCAAATCCTTGACCGGCTGGCCCGCAGCGTCTGATGCAGAGACCGGCACCAGCACCAGCCGCGAGTTGAGGCGAACGGGCGCATCCTGATCCTGAGCCGGAGCAGCGGTCTGCGGGTCGGGCTTCGGCTTGGTTTGAGACTGGGATTGGCTAATGATATTTAGGTTACATTGCTCCGAATCGGCTGATCCGACCGCTGCGATCAGGCTCATCAAAAGAAGTATAGAAGTGGCCAATGAAAATAAACGCAAGACGGTTTTACTCCTGGTTGAGATTCAGCGTCAGCTTATAGCGATTGACTTCGGCTTTGGTCGTAGGAGCAGGGCCTCTACGGGGGATGCCTGAAAAGGATTGGGGCGTGGCCATAGATTCGCGAGGTTTGCTTCGCCATTCGATGATTCCCAATCGAATAGCGACGCACCTAGGAATCGAATGTCACGCCCCATGTCCGGCTGCTCGGTCAGGTCTTAATTTGTACTGCTGGTCGTCGGATGATCGACGTTCACCGGCGTCGTCAGGCCACGGTTGACCATGAGTTTCACTTCGACGCGGCGATTCTGTTTGCGCCCCTCGCGTGTCGAATTGTCGGCCACCGGCATCGCTTCGCCGTAGCCGAACGGCAGGACAATGCGGCGCAGAGGAATTTCATGCTGTGCGAGATAGCGCATGACGACATCGGCGCGACGCTCGCTCAACCGATCATTCAAGCTTTCGGAACCGTCGGACGAAGCGAAACCGCGCACTTCAATCACGTAGCCATGCTCGGCCTTGGCGCGCGTGGCGACTTCATCGAGCGCCGCCTTGCCTTCAGCCGACAGCACGGCGCTGCCAACTTTGAAGTTGATGGTGGCAGTATTCTTTTCCTCGTAATCGTCCAGCGAGGTGATGCGGTCGTTGGTCTTGTTGACGCCTTCGACGGCCACATCGGCGGTCTGCTGAGCGGCGGCGGCCCCGCCCTTGGCGAGATTGGCAACCTGATTCAACTCTTCGAGCTGGCCCGACAGACGCTGGGCGTTCTGTTCAGCTTCGGTGAGACGGGTCTCTGCCTGGCCGACACGGTTCTCGACCGGCACCACCGTTGAGTTAATCGATACGGCGACTCTTTGCGAATCATTCGAGAACTTGATCTTATCGGCAACGATTGCGCCGCTGGAATCGCCGTGCCCTTCGACCTCAACGAAGAGACCGCGAATCACATCCTGCGCGCCATATTTCTTAGCGCCGCGAAATGGATTGCTCTTCTTCTCTTCCACCTTGGTGTTGCCGGCAAGATGCACGGTCACTTCCGACCCGGTGGTGTCGCGCATGGTGAAGCTGTCGTTGTCGCGCGTGATGATCGTCCCCTGAACCTTCATCTTTTGGCCAGAGGCAACCTGTGTCTGCATCTTGCGCGAATCACTTTGCGCGCCCTGAGTTTTATCCTGCGCGCTGTCATTCTGATATGCCATCACCGCAGCGGGCAGCATCAGACACAAGGACAGCACAAGAGATTTAAAGATTGACATTTTTTTCATAACATTCTCCAAACTAATTTGAGATTGGTTTCCTGTGAATTGAAGGCCGGATGGCTGCATTCCATAAGGGAATGGAATCGGCTCGGCTGATGACGGTCTGCATTCGGATGCGGCTCAAGATTTACAGCAGCGTAGAAAGATGAGCAAAAGCGCTGCTCGGCGCTCAACTCGCCACCAATGATCTGGTCGCGCTCGTCAATCATATCCAAATAAATCTCGAAGCCGTTCATCCTGGGAGATCAATCTGCAAACACCGTGCAACTCGCGAAAAGCCCTGCGACAACCTTCACGATCATGGCTAAAGCCTCGTCCTTGCATCACTTCAAATCAAAACCGGCGGCGAAATGTCGCTTGCCGCTAGTATGTAATTTTTTCAGAACGAAACTTCAGAAATGGGCTGTTTCCGTACGCTTTCGCCTGAACGTCCTTGCAACTCTAAAGCCTTGAGGCCAGGGGATAAGCCTGAAACCATTGAATGTATTTTAAGTTATTTTCAATAAAAGAACGTCGGAGAGGTTTATCCGTTCTCACACAGGTTAGCTGCGTTGTCAGTGACCAGCCGCGCCGGCGCATCTGACCGTTGGCGCAACCCGCATGTCCGTGAGGATGCACAGTTGCTCGGTAGGCCAGGGCCATCTCAATCAAACGTAAATGACCAATCGATCACCTGGCTGACCTCGACAAATCGGTGGGAATGAGCCATAACTAATAAGAGCGTAGGTGACTGCCGCAAGGATCAGCTTGGTTTTTTTGCATCGCGCTTACCGGCGCAACCTGGACGCATATCGCTTGACCAGAAACACTACCAAAGGAGAGTAACCCTTGAAAAAAGCATTGATTTTCGTTCTGGTTTGCACACTCACCGTCTTGTCGACGAACGCAACTTCGCAGACGCGGCGGCGCAGCAGCGCGGCGCGACGCGCCAGCGCGGCAAAAGCGGCGTCTGAAAAATCATCGGCTGAAATAAAGGCTGGCGGCGCGCAAGTCGCCGCGCAGATTAAGACCTTGACGCACTTCGTCTACCTGCTCGGCGGCATTGTGAAAGGCATCGAATCGGTTGACCAGGCGGTCAGCAAGCATGAAGCTTCCTCAACGACGATGGAGCAGAACGAGCGAAACAAAGCCAAGGTAAGAGAAAGCATCCGCAGTGTACGCGAAGGGCTCGATAAGCTGGAAAGCGATTTTCGCTTTAACCCCGCCTTGAAGAGCTATTACACATATCTGGCAGGCGTCGCGCGCACCGGTGAAGCCGCCGAGAATCAGGCGGCGGCTAATCGCTTCGACGAAGCCGGCAGATCAATGCTCAAGGCTATAGATCAACTGGCAGATGCGCTGGTGGCCCTGCGCTGACCGAGCAGGGCTATGCCAGAGCATCCAAGATGGTTTACAATCATTCGTGAGAATCAAAATGGATTCTGGTGCCCCAGTTTAATGCCAGCGGAGCTACACGAAAGTCACCCGCCGCATCGATTCACATCACCGTAGACAGAAGCGCCGCACGCTGTAGGCGTGCGCGGCACTGGTGCGCGCGGCGAGCGGGCCGGCTTTGGCGATGCGCAGAACCGTATAGAATCCGCTGACATTTTGTTATCGGCTCGGAGGCAACCATGGAGACCTTATTTCAGGACTTGCGCTACGGCATGCGCATGCTCGTTAAGAATCCCAGTTTTACGATTGTAGCCGTCATTACTATGGCCTTAGGCATCGGCGCAAACACCGCGCTGTTCAGCGTTGTCAATGGCGTGCTGCTCAAATCGCTGCCGTTCAAAGACCCCGACCGTCTGGTATTCGCTCTCGAAACCAATGCCAAGTTTCCGCCGCCCGGCATCAGTTCCTCGACCCTCAATTACCGCGACTGGAAAGAGCAAAACCATTCTTTCGAGTCCCTGAGCGCGCGCCAGCCCTTCATCGCTAACCTGACGAGCAGCGAGCAGCCGGAAAAGATTCAGGGCGAAAAGGTCACTGCGGATTACTTCGCGATGCTCGGCGTCGCGCCGCTCGCGGGGCGCACTTTCACCGAGGCGGAAGATCGGCCCGGCGGCGAGCCGGTGATTCTTTTGTCTCAAGGACTGTGGCAGCGGCGCTTCGGCGGCGCGGCCAACATGGTCGGGCAGACGATTCCCATCAATGGCCAGAGCGCTACGGTCATCGGCATTATGCCGAACGATTATCGTCCCAACATCGAGTTCTGGATGCCTCTGGCTATCACTTATCAAAACGCTGATCGTAATTTGCATAACATTCAAGTGATTGGCCGGCTGGCGGCGAATGTCACACAGGAACAGGCGCAGACGGAAATGTCGGCGATTGCCGGGAGGCTGGTTGAACAGTATCCCGATTTGAATACTGGCTGGGGCGTCGCCCTGATCCCTTATCAGAGCATGGTGACATTCAACATCCGCTGGGCGCTGTGGCTGCTGCTGGCGGCAGTCGGCGGCGTCTTGCTGATTGCCTGCATCAACGTCGCCAATTTGTTGTTGGCGCGGGCCGCCTCGCGCGAGCGTGAGATCGCCATTCGTTTGGCGATGGGCGCGACGCGCGGGCGTTTGATTCGCCAAGTGCTGACCGAAAGCGTGCTGATTTCGCTGATCGGCGGCGGCCTCGGCGTGCTCATCGCGCTGTGGGGCACGCAGGCTCTGGTCAGCCTCAATCCGCAAGGTCTCCCGCGCGCCAATGAGATTGCCGTTGATGGACGCGTGCTTGGCTTTGCGCTGCTGCTCTCGGTTGCGGCGGGAATTCTTTTTGGGCTGATTCCGGCCTGGCAATCTTCAAGGGCGAACGTCAATGAAACGCTGAAAGAGAGCGGCAAATCTTCATCAGGCCAGGCACGCGGCCATCGTTTGCGCGGTGTACTTGTGGTTATACAGATCGCCGGGGCCTTCATCTTGCTGGTGTGGGCCGGGCTATTGACCAAGAGCTTTGCGCAACTCCATCAGGTGAATGTCGGATTCAACCAGCAGCGGCTGCTCACCATGCAGGTCACTCTGCCGCCGGCGCAATACGCCAGGCCGAGCGACCTTCTCGGTTTTTACCATGAAGCCACGCAAAGGCTGTCGGCGCTTCCCGGAGTGATCTCGGCTTCCGGCATCTCGCACGTGCCGCTTGCCGGCGGCGGCCCGCAATTCATCTTTTCGGTCGAAGGCCGCCCGCTGCCGACGCCTTCCGAAGCGCCGCTCGCCAGCTATCGCATCGTCGCCGCCGATTATTTCGCCACCATGAACATCCCGCTCATCAAAGGGCGAGCCTTCACCGATGCCGATAATGAAAGCGCCTTGCAGGTGGTGGCCGTCAATCAGAACATGGCCGACCTCATGTGGCCCGGCGAAGACCCTGTAGGCAAGCGCCTGACGGTCGGCGTGCCCTTGCCCGGCGAGACGCCCGATTGGGCTACGGTGGTCGGCGTCGTTGGTAATGTTAAACACACAAGTCTCTCCGGCGAGACCGGTATGCAGATGTATCAGCCAGTCGCGCAGACGCCGTTTCTGGGCCTCGGTCTTGGGCGCACGATGAACTTTATCCTGCGAACCCAACTCGAACCGGCCAATCTGACGGAGTCGGCGCGCAGCGTGATTGCCGGTCTCAATCCGACGCTGCCGGTAGCCAATGTGAAGACGATGGAGACGATCATTTCCGAATCGGTCGCCGCCAACCGGTTCAACATGTCGCTGTTCGGCTTGTTTGCGGCAATCGCTATGAGCCTGACCATCGTCGGCATCTTCGGCGTGATGAACTATGCGGTGACGCAGCGCACGCAGGAGATCGGCATACGCATGGCGCTGGGCGCACAGCCCGGCCAGGTGCGCGCCTTGATCCTCAAACAGGGATTGGTGCTCTCTTCGATTGGCCTGGCCATCGGCCTGGTCGGATGTTTTATCTTCACCCGCTGGCTGGCGAGTTTGCTGTTCGGCGTCAGCACCATCGATCCGCTGGTCCTTACAGTCGTCGCTTTGCTCTTAGCCGCCGTTGCCCTGTTGACCTGCTACATCCCTGCACGGCGCGCCACGCGTGTCGATCCGATCATTGCGCTCAGACACGAATGAAGAAAATAATGAACAGGGCCATTCAGTTGTCGGGATAGGAAGTCAACTCACCGCAGAGACGCAGAGAGCGCAGGATGGCTGGTGATGTACTTCGCACGCGGCGGCGCAGAGGTAAACCATCGCTTTTCTCTGCGCCATCTCTGTGTCCTCTGCGTCTCTGCGGTGAACCGGCTGCATTCATGACTTTTCTTTGATCTTCTTGAAGGGATGCTCGAAACTGAGATAGAAGAGAATGCCGCGCTCGCCGCTGCTTGGCCCCAGGCCGAGCGGCACACTGATGCCGGGAACAATCTGTAAGCCGCTCTTGAAATTATATGCCCAGCGAATGCCAGGATTGACCAGCAGGCTGTTGCTGCGCTCGATCATCTTCTGCCCGACGACGCTCGCCTGATTCATCCACACCCATTCCAACAGGACATTAAAGTTCGGTTTCGTCAGCCAGACGGTGCTTTGCCCCAGATTGAAATCCTTCAGGCTCGCCTTCTCGCCGCGCTCGTTCTTCGCCGACGGCGTGTAAGTCATCCCCGCATTGAAATGAGTGACGAAAGCCGGCGACAGGACGACGCTGGCGGGCAGGCTGACTTGATAGCCGACCGCGCCGTTCCCCAGGTTTTTTTTAGAATCGCCCGTTGGTATCAGCAAGGTGAATCGCGGCGCTACCGCCACTCGTGCCTCGCCATCGCCGATCAACTGATAACGATAATTCAGAGCGATGTCGCCGATGCCTCTGCCGCCGTCTGCCGAATCACCAAAGCCCATGACGGGAATGCTGTAACTGAGTTGGTGCTTCAGGCCGGGTGCCGGCCACTCTTGTGTAAAGCTATAGGCCCAGTCGCCATTGCGCTGGCGCGTGAAAGTGTTGATGTGCTGCACCACGCCGGGGTCTTGATTGTAAGCCTCTTCAACCAGGAAGCTGTTGTCCTGAATTCCCTGGCTGCTGCTCTGCGCCGTTGCCGGCACTTGACCGGAAGGCGGGCTTGAAGAAGGCTGCTGCGCCAGTCCGCCGTCGACCAACACAAACAGCAAGCTCAACAGAGCGAATGCGAATTTGATTTTCACACTTGCCTCCTGATTAATCCTCCCATGCTCGATCAGGCAGCCGTGGCTGCCGGACGACACTCGCTTATGGTAATTCGCCTGGGCGATCAACACCAATCCTTTTCTGATGAGGTTGTCGTAACGCGCTGGCTCGACGACGATCCGGCCAGGGCGATGCGAGCGAGTCGCCAAAGCTTGAGCGCACGGCCATGCCTGACGCTTTGCCGGCATTGCCCTGGGCCAGATCATCTGAGCGCGGGGGCATTATGGAACAACGGCACGAAGCCTTAACGTGGCGGAACTGGCCACACCAGTCTGCCGGTGTCGACCGCAAACCTGAGCGTCGCCTGTATCTATGTACACTATTTGATCATTTGACCGTAGGCGGTTACCGGCACGATGTTTGTTCTATCTCGCCGTGTGGGTTTGCAAACGTCTATGTAGATGCCTTGGCAATCTTCGAGGAGTTTTGCAGCAAAACATACAAAATGCGGATTCGGTAATCTCTATGCCTCTATGCCCTTCAAGCCAAAGCCCTGCGGTCGTCGCTGAAGCGGTCGTGGCATCAGCCCTCGCGGCAGTCGCGACCTGATGCGCAGGCGGCGCTGCCAGGCAGCAAACTTCTGAAGCGCTCGGCGGCACAGTCGCCTCAAGGTGCCGCGCTTGGAAGTCATCAGCATAATGCGCTTCGCCGCGCGAGCGGCTTCCCTTAGGGGTTTACCATTGCTCGGCCTTCGTGTCTCTTGAAGTCGGCAACCGGTTTTCATTCATCCTTATGATGTCGCATCGTCAGCGAAATTCATTGACGCGCATCTCTTTTGCAATCCCCATCCACTCGATTGCCGCGCGCCTGGCCGTCGCCGTCATGCTGACGCTGATCGGCGCGCTGCTGGCTTACGCGGCAGTGTCGCAGTTTATTGTAAGTGCGATTACAGACGAGCGAGTAACGGTCGACCGCGCGACGCTGGCAACCGCCGTGGCGATCTTCCCCGAATCGGCGCGTTTGCAGGCGCGGCTGGCGGCAAGCGCCAATGCCGAGCGCGACTTTACGGCAGCGCAGATGTACGCCGCGCGCGCCCTTGAACTCTCGCCGCGCGATTATCGCTTGCGATTGTTGATGGCGGCGATCAAAGAATCGCTCGGCGACCTGTCGGCTGCCGAAGCGCAATTGCGCGAGGCCCTCAGGCTCGCGCCGCACAAGACGGAACCGCATTGGCAGCTTGCCAATCTGTTGCTGCGCGCCGGGCGGTTGAGCGCCGCGCTCGCCGAGTTTCGCGCAACCACGACGATGAACCCGCGATTGCTGCCCGTGACGCTCAACATTATCTGGCGGGCGACCGGTCAAAACCTCGAAGCGGTTGACGCCATACCTGCCGGCGACGCGAAATCGCGCCTGGCGCTTGCGGCTTTCCTGCTCAAGCAATCGCATGTGCAGGAAGCGGCACGCATTTTCCGTAATGTTGACTACAGTGCGCGGCGTGCGCTTGCCGAGTCGCGCGATTTCATCGGCGACCTGGCAAAGAGCGATGCGGCCCTGTCGCGCGAGTTGTGGATCGATCTCGTAAGCGGCAACAGCGACGAGCGCTCGCTGATCTGGAACGGTAGTTTTGAAACCGAGATTACAAAAGAATTTTCGCAATACGACTGGCTGATTGACCGCAGCGAATATGCGCGCATCCGTGTGATGCCTGGCGTGGCGCACAATGGCGGACGCGCCCTGCGCATCGATTTTCTGGGGCGCGACACCACCCGACTGACCAGCGAAATCCGCCAGTATGTCGTGCTGCGCCCCGGCGCGCGCTATCGCCTGACGGCTTATGCGAAGGCCGAAAACCTCGTCACCGGCGAAGCCCCGCGCATCGCTGTAACCACAAAGGCAGCGCCCGATTGGATCGCGCAATCCGAGCCGCTCGTCAGTTCACTGACCGGCTGGCAACCGCTTGCCGTCGAATTCACCGCTCCGCAACTGGCCACAGGCGCGCAACCGGCCTTTGAAATTGCTGTCCGCCGCAAGCCGAAATTCAGCTATGACGAGCCGACCAGCGGCACCGTCTGGTTCGATGATTTCGCGCTCGTCGAGGTGAAGCCATGACGAGAAAGATCGAACGCCTGATCTGCATCGGCTTGCTAGTGAATGTAATTTTCACCGCACTTGCCTTCGGTGCCGTCGAACCCTGGTCGGTGGCCTTGTTTGAATTGATGATGGCGGCGCTCGTGCTGCTGTGGGGCCTAAAGTTCATCGTCGATAAACAGATCACCTTGACGCTGCCGAAGACGGCGCTGCCGCTATTGGCACTGTGCGCCTTTGGCTTTATCCAGGGCCTCGCCTTCACGCGGCGCGACCAGATACGCATCAGCCTGTCAACCGATGTCGAGGCGACGCGCGCCGCAACCCTTGGGTTGTTGTTTTTGCTACTAGCTTTCATCATCGCTGCAAACCTCTTCACCAATCACCGGCGCATTCGTCTGCTGGCAATCACCCTGACCGTGTTCGGGCTGTTGCTGGCGGTCTTCGCATTGGTGCAGCACTTCACCTGGAACGGGCGCTTTTACTGGCTGCGACAGGCAAGCGCGGCGGTCAGTTCGCCGTTCGGCCCGTTTGCCAATCACAATCATTTCGCGGGCTATATGGAGTTGCTGATTCCGCTGCCCATGGCGCTGGTGCTCACGCGAGCGACGAAGCCCGACGCGCGGCTGTTCTTGATCTTCGCGGCGATCATGATGGCAGTTGCCGCCGTCGCCTCGTTGTCGCGCGGCGGCATGATCAGCTTGATCGCCGAGATGGTCTTCATCGGCTTGATGAGCAGACGCCGAGAGGCGACGCGACGCGCTGCCGCGTCGTTGCGCGCGGCTGCTTTCATCCTCTTGATCGTCGCGGCCATTGCAGCGGGCATCTACTGGACGGGGCCTGAGCGCGTCGTCGAACGGCTGGCGCGCACCGGCGTCGTCAGCGACGACCCGCGCGCCGAGAGCTTTCACGCGAGCCGTGGCTGGATCTGGCGCGACACGCTGGCGATGATCAGCGCCAACCCCATCCTCGGCGTTGGGCTTGGCGCTTATGAAACCGCCTATCCGCTGACCAGCGCCGAAGACGTGATGAATGCCGGCGGCGTCTCTTACAGCGTCGACCGCGCGCATAACGATTATCTGCAAGCCGTCGCCGATTGCGGCCTGGTGGGCGGCGGGCTAGTTGTATGGTTCATTACATTGCTGTTTAGGCGCGTGCGGCGTGCGGCGCAATCCAACGATGCGCTGACGCGCGCCATGGCGATTGGCGGCGGCGGCGGACTTTTTGCTTTGCTGGTGCATTCGCTGTTCGACTTCAATCTGCAACTGCCCGCCAATGCGCTGCTCTTTTTGCTGCTTGCCGCCGTGGTTTCGCGCCTTGGTGAAGTAGCTTACAAATACGAAACGATCACGCCGCGCCGCGTCCAGGCATCGGCAGCGGCGGACGACTATGTTCTGGTTACAGGAGTGTTGTCTAGATGAAGATTCGCAATTCGCGGTTTGCCAATCGGTTTGCCGTCGCGACGCTGGCGGCCATAGTGGTTGCTGCAACCATCACGGCGCAGGAGCGTCGCGCCCAGAAGCAGTATCAACCGGACACGGCGCAATCAAGCAGCGACCCGCTGACATCCAACATTATTGTCGCGCCGGGCGTGGATTACCGCATAGGGCCGAGTGACGTACTCGAAGTTCTGGTCGATGATGCGCCGGAGTTTTCGCGCCGCTTCCGGGTCAGCGGCGACGGCGCGATTGCCATGCCGTTTATTGGCCGCATCGATGCGCAGAGCAAAACGCCCGAAGAACTGGCGCGGCTGATTGCCGACAAACTGCGCGGCGATTATCTGAACAATCCGATGGTGAGCGTCACGGTGTTGCAGATCAATAGCCGCACATACTTCCTTCAAGGCGCTGTGCGGCGGCCCGGCCTCTATCAAGTCGAAGGCCAGCCATCGCTACTTAAACTCATCACCATCGCCGGCGGCCTCGCCGAAAACTATGGCTCGACCGCCTTCATCATCCGCGAAGTCAGGGCGGAGGCCGGGGGTCAGGGGCCGGGGGCCGGGGATCAGAACCAGAATGCGGCAGAATCTACGAACGCGGCGCGGGCGGTGAATGTGACGCAAACTACTGATGTCGTCAAAGAAAACACAGCCCTGCAATCAACGAATGCGGACGCGCCGCCGAAGGCGCGCTATGAACTGTTCAAGGTCAACGTCAACGGTTTGCTGCGCGGCAATTTCGATCAGGACATCGCCATTGCGCCGGGCGACATCGTCCACATTCCGCCTACGGATGTTTTCTTTGTCGCCGGCGAAGTCAAAGCCCCTGGCTCGTTCCCGCTCAAGGATGGCACGACGTTGCGGCAGGCCATTTCGCTGGCTCAGGGGGCAACGTTTCAGGCCGCCGGCAGCCGCACGATCATCTTTCGCGAAGATCCGGCCACAGGCCATCGGCAGGAGATTCCAGTCGACCTGCCGGCTGTCATGAACGGCAAGAAGAGCGATGTGGCGGTGCTGGCTAACGACATCATCATCGTTCCCAACAGCCGGCTGAAGAGCATCGGCGGGACGTTGTTGCACGCCTTCGGCGTCAACGCGACGCGCATGCCGATGGGTTACTGAGTTCAACATTCAAATAAAGAATCACGAAGGGGCAAGGGTAATGGCAGACGAACGCATGGAGATCGAAAAGCTGACGCCGGCAGAAATCGCGCCGGTCGATTTGACGACGGCGCGCGAGTTGACGCCGGCGGCTTATCAGGGTTACGGCTACGGCTATGGCTACGGTGAAGATGAATCGATGCGCTTGCGAGAAATGTGGCACATCATACAGAAGCGCAAATGGCTGGTGATCACGCTGGTGCTCATCGTCACCTCGCTGGTCGCCGTCGAGATGATTCGCGCCAAGGCCATCTATCAGGCGGCGACGATCATCGAAATCGGCAAAGACAACTCGACCGTCGTGAAGACCGGCGACCTGGTGATCAACGACGACAGCGATCCGCAATATCAGGTCAACCTGCGCACGAAGATGTTGCTCTTAAACAGCCGCGAACTGCACGAAGATGTGGCTGCCAATCTCAAACTCGATCAGAATCCGCGCTTCATGCAACCGGGCGAAGAGCATTCGCTGTTGGGCGGGCTGCGCGCCCTGTTTGGCAAGAGCGAAACGCCAGCCGACGCCGCCGCTGAAGAGATGACTGATGACGCCGCGCAAGCGGACGAGACGGCTCGCCCTGCCGAAGAGAGCGCGCGGCTGGCGACTGCGGTCGAAGCGCTTGAAGAGAATCTCGTCATCGAACCGATGCGCGACACGCGCGCCCTCCGAGTCGCCTTCACACACAACGACCCGGCCATCGCCGCGATGGTCACCAACGGCATCGCGCACGCTTTCAAGCAACGCAGCTTTCAGGCGAAGACCGAAAAGTTCACCAACACCGTGGGCTGGCTCGATAGCTCGACGCGCGAGTTGAAAGCCAAAGTCGAGCAGGCCGAAAAATCGTTGGCCGATTACACACGCGATCACAACATCTTTGCGATCACCGACGAGAAGCATGAACAAACCACGCTGACCACCGAAAAGATGGCGCGGCTGCACGATCAACTGGTGCGCGCGCAGACCGACCGCATGCTCAAGCAGACGCTCTTCCAGCAAATGAAGGCCGGCCAGATCGATCAACTGCCCGATGCTTTCGCCGATGCCAGGCTCGCCGAATTGCAGAAGCAATTGAATGAGCAGAATGTCCAGATCGCTCAGCTTCGCGTCAAGTTCGGCCCGAAGAACACGCGCGTTGTCGAGGCAGAGCAGCAGATCGCCGCTATCCAGGAGCAGATCAAGATGACCAGGGGTTCGCTCGAACAGAAGTTGCAGACCGATTATGAGCGGGCCGTTCAGGATGAGAAGATGTTGCAAGCGGCGGTCGAGCAATCGAAGACCGAAGCGTCGCGCGAAAATCAGGATGCCATTCAATACAACATCCTCAAGCAAGACCTCGACACCTCGCGCGCCCTCTACACCGATTTCCTGCAAAAGACCAATCAGGCGAAGGCGCAAGTCGCCGAGCAGCACAACAACATCCGCGTCATCGAGCGCGCCGCCGTCCCTAAGAAGCCGGTCGGCCCGAAACGCACGCTGATGATTATGCTGGCTTTCATGGTCAGCCTCGCGGGCAGCATCGGACTGGCTTTCTTCCTCGAATATCTGGACAACACCATCAAGAACGTCGAAGACGTGAGCCGCTATGTGCAGTTGCCGGCGCTCGGCGTGATTCCGGCGATGGCCGGCGCTTCCCGGCGTTTGTCGAAGCGCGGCAGCAGCAAGGCGCTGAAAGGCAAATCGCGGCTGGCGCTCAGCGAGAACGCCAACTCCGATACCTTGATGGCGCTCGATACACGCTCGCAGGGGGCAGAAGCTTACCGCGCGCTGCGGACATCGGTGCTGCTGTCGGCGGCGGGCCGTCCGCCGAAAGTGATCCTGGTTACAAGCAGTCAACCGGGCGAAGGCAAGACGACGACCTGCGTCAACACCGCCATCAGCCTGGCGCAACTCGGCGCGTCGGTGCTGATCATTGATTGCGACCTGCGCAAACCGACCGTTCACAAAGCCCTTCAGATCAACCACGCGGTTGGCGTTTCAACTTTCTTGTCGCGCGACGTGCTGCTTGAAGACATGGTGCAAGAGTTGCCGTTCCCCAACGTATCGGTGCTGCCGTGCGGGCCGATTCCGCCGAACCCTGCGGAGTTGATCAGTTCGGAGCGCATGCGCCAGTTGCTGGCAACCGCGAGCGAACGCTACGACCACATACTGGTCGATTCGCCGCCGCTGATTAACGTCACCGATCCGGTCATCCTGTCGCGCATGGTCGACGGCGTGATGCTGGTCGTGCATGGCGGCAAGAGTTCGCGCCAGTTGGTGCGCCGCGCCCGCCAGGAACTCGCAAGCGTCGGCGCGAAGATCTTCGGCGTCGTGCTCAATAACGTCGACATGCGCCGCGAAGGTTACGACGGTTATTACTACGGGCGCTATGCCTATCGCTACGATGCGGAAGAGACTGCATAGTAAGGTTCACTATATCGTGGCGTTGAGGCTAACGCTCCGGGCTTTATCAAGCCAAAAAGCAAGCGCATGAAAATTCTGGTTACCGGCGTCGCCGGATTCATCGGCATGCACGTCGCCGGGCAGTTGCTTGAGCGCGGCGACGAGGTCGTCGGCATAGACAATCTGAACGATTACTACGACGTTCACTTGAAAGAGGCGCGGCTTGCCCGGCTCTTGTCGCACGCGAACTTCCGCTTCGTCAAACTCGACATCGCCGACCGCACGAGCATGGCGCGATTGTTTGCCGAGTATCCCTGCAATCGCGTCGTGCACCTGGCAGCCCAGGCCGGCGTGCGTTACAGCCTGACGAACCCGCACGCTTACGTCGACAGCAACCTGATTGGCTTTGTCAATATTTTGGAAGCCTGCCGTCACGCTCCGGTTGAGCATCTGGTCTATGCCAGCAGCTCAAGCGTCTACGGCGCAAACACGAAGATGCCGTTTTCGGTTCACGATTGCGTGGATCATCCGGTCAGCCTCTACGCGGCCAGCAAGAAGGCGAACGAGTTGATGGCGCATTCCTATAGCCATCTGTTCAACCTGCCGACGACGGGCTTGCGCTTCTTCACCGTCTACGGCCCGTGGGGCCGACCTGACATGGCATTGTTCATGTTCACGAAGGCCCTGCTTGAAGGCCGCCCCATCGATGTCTTCAATCACGGCAAGATGCAGCGCGATTTTACTTACATTGACGACATCAGCGAAGGCGTCGTGCGCGTGCTCGACCGCGTGGCCGCGCCGAACCCGAAATGGTCAGGCGCGCGCCCTGAGGCGTGCACGAGTCGCGCGCCCTATCGCATTTATAACATCGGCAATAACCAGCCGGTCGAACTGCTCCGCTTGATCGCCGCGCTCGAAGAGGCGCTACAGTGCCGGGCACAAAAGAATCTCCTGCCGATGCAGCCGGGCGATGTGCCGGCGACTTGTGCGGATGTTGACGACCTGGCGCGCGATGTTGACTTCCGGCCCATCACGCCGATTGAAACCGGCGTGCGCCGCTTCGTCCAGTGGTATCGCCAATATTACCGCGTTTAAGACAATTATAAAGTGACCTGTCAGCCGCACGGAGAATCGAAATTCTCATTAACACTGCGAATCCGAGCCGTTAGGTTCCAAGCCTCTAAACCCGATTCGGCTCTCCCCGGTTAAACCAGACGATGTCAACTCTGACGATCAAAGCCACACATCTGGCGCGCGCCGGTTATCTCAGCGTGCTGGCCAAAGACAGCATCAATCGCCGCATCTTCAAGGCCATGCTGACGGTCGGCGCGCTCAGCGCCATCGTCAAGCTGGCGGCGACGCTGAAGGAAGTCGCCCTGGCGCGGTGCTTCGGCGCAAACGACCAACTCGATGCATTTCTCGTTGCTTTTCTGCTGCCGGCGGTGGTGATGAACATCGCCGCCGGATCATTCAACGCCGCGCTGATTCCGACCTACATCGAAGTGCGCGAGCGCGACGGTCGCGACGCCGCCGATCAACTCTTCGCCTCGGTGATGGTCTGGACACTCGCGCTGCTCGTTGTAATCGCCATCACAATGGCGATGGCCGCGCCTCTTCTATTGTCATTACTCGGTTCAGGGTTCAGCCCCGAAAAGCTGGCGTTGACCGAACGTTTGTTCTTGCTGCTGTTGCCGGCGCTGCCGTTCGTTGGCCTCTTTGTAACGTGGGCTGCCGTGCTCAATGCGGGCGAGCGATTCGCGTTTGCGGCCATCGCGCCGGCGCTGACGCCCATCGCGATGATCGCGATCATCATCATGGCGGGCAACCGTTGGGGGATACACGCCGTCGTCGCAGCGCAACTGATCGGCGTAGTTTTGGAAGGAACCTTACTGGCAATCGCCTTGCGGCGGCAGGGCGTCTCGTTCGTGCCGCGCTGGCACGGCTTCAGCCCGGCGATGCGCCAGGTCATGCGCCAGTACGTTCCGATGATCGCCGCCGGTTCATTGATGAGCAGCACCATGCTGGTGGATCAGGCGATGGCAGCGGCGCTCGGCGCTGGTAGCGTCGCCGTGTTGAATTACGGCAACAAAACTTCAGCGGCCATTGCCGGCATCGGCTCGGTGGCGGTGACGACGGCAGTGCTGCCGCACTTTTCGCGCATGGCAGCGGCGCGCGACTGGTCAGGCGTGCGCCACTCGTTAAAGGTTTATACACGGCTTGTGCTGCTGGTGAGCGCCGTCGCGACTGTGGTTTTGGTGCTGTTGTCGCAGCCGATCATTCGTGTGCTTTTCGAGCGCGGCGCGTTCACCGCAGACGATACCCTGCAAGTCGCCGCCGTGCAGCGGCTCTATATTTTGCAACTCCCGGTTTATCTCGCAGGCTTGCTGTATGTGAGATTACTTTCAGCGCTCAAGGCCAATCACATTTTGATGGCGGGCACGCTCATCAGCTTCGCGCTCAACCTGGGGCTGGATTATCTGCTGATGCGCTGGCTCGGCGTCGCCGGAATCGCGCTGGCGACGAGCCTGGTCTATGCGGCGGCTTTCACCTTTCTTGTCTTGATGACCTTCCGCGTATTGAAGCGCGCCGAGGCAACCGATTCGTGCAGCGCACGGCTGCCGCGCTACTTACACAAGCTATGCGACTAACACTGGTAATCTATTCCCTGCAAGGCGGCGGCGCTGAGCGCGTGATGACCACTCTGGCCAACACCTGGGCGGCGGCTTCGTGGCAAATCACTTTGCTGACCTTAGACGATGGCGCGATGCCGCCGTTTTACGAACTCGATGCTCGCGTCAATCACATTTCACTCAACATCGCCGGTCTTCCGGCAAATAAGTTCGTTGCGGTTGGCGAAAATCTCCATCGGGTTTACAGGCTGCGGCAGGCGATTCGCGCCAGCCGCCCCGACGCCGTTCTGAGTTTTATGGATCGGACGAACGTGCTGACCGTGCTCGCCACGCGCGGTCTCAGCGCGCGGGTTGTCGTCTCGGTTCGCAGCGATCCGCGAATGAATCATCCCGGCTTAATCTGGTCGCGGCTGCGCCGACTGGTCTATCCGCTGGCCGACGCCGTCGTGGTGCAATCAAAAGGTGCGTTTAATTACTTTTCACCGCGCGTGCAATCGCTCGCACGCATCATCCCCAACCCTGTCCTGCCGGCGGCGGCTAATCCCGACGCGGCGCTCGCCATGCACTGCCGCCCGCTCATCCTGGCGATGGGGCGCATGGTTCAGGCTAAGGGCTTCGACCTGCTGTTGCGCGCCTTCGCACGGGTCAAAGACGCGCACCCCGACTGGGTGCTGGCGATTCTTGGCGACGGGCCGCTTTATGGCGAGATCGAACGATTGCGCCATGCGCTTGGGATGGCCGACCGCGTGCTGCTGCCGGGCCGCGTTAAAAACACCCAGGCTTATCTCAACGACGCCGACCTCTTCGTGATGTCGTCGCGCCACGAGGGCTTCCCCAATGCGCTGTGCGAAGCGATGGCGAGCGGGCTGCCAGTCATCTCTATGGATTGTCCGAGCGGCCCGCGCGAAATCATCCGCGACAGCATTGACGGTTTGCTGGTGGCGTCCGAAGACGTGGCGGCGCTGGCGGCGGCAATGGATCAATTGATGGGCAATGATCTGGAACGCAAGCGGCTGGCGCTGCGCGCCTCTGAAATCACCGCGCGGTTCGCGCTGCCGCGCATCGTCCGCATGTGGGAAGAGGTTCTGGGCGCAAACGCCGGCGCATTGGACGAAACAACCGCAGAGCCGCTTGATTTGAATGAGCAGCGCAGCCTTGAACCGAACCTCGCTGATTATCGCGTTCGCCGAACGGCAAGGCGATAGAGGCAGCGCGTTATAGATTCTCGGATTACATCTGTAATGAAAATCGCTTTTTTGATCCGCAGCCTTGACTACGGCGGTGCCGAACGGCAACTCGTAGCCCTGGCAAGCAGTTTGCGCCGGCAAGGGCATGAAATCAGCGTCGCGGTCTTCTATGGCGGCGGCCCGTTGGAAAACGATCTGCGCGATATAGACGTGCCCGTCGTCACACTAGACAAACGCGGGCGCTGGGATATTGTCGGATTCGTTCGCCGGTTGATTCGCTTTGTGCGCGCCGCCGCGCCCGATGTGCTGCACAGTTATCTTGGCATCCCGAACATTCTGACGGCGCTCATCAAGCCGCTGTTTCCGCAAACCTTCATGGCCTGGGGCGTGCGCGCCTCGAACATGGCGCTTGAGCATTACGACTGGACGGCGCGCGCCGCCTACCGCGTCGAATGCCGACTGGCGCGCTTTGCTGATCTGATCATCGCCAATTCACACGCGGGGCTTGAACACGCCGCCTTGAACGGCTTTCCAAAGGCGCGAATGATTGTCATCCCGAACGGCATAGACGTGACACGCTTCACGATGGATGAAGCGGCGCGCGCCCGCATTCGTAATGAATGGAGAATTACAGATGGCGAAATTCTCGTCGGGCTGGTCGGGCGGCTCGATCCGATGAAAGGCCACCCCGCCTTCCTCAACGCGGCGGCAGCGCTCGTCAAACAGCGCGATGATCTGCGCTTCGTCTGCGTCGGCGACGGCCCGACCGGTTACCGCCTGCGCCTGAGCGCTCTGAGCCATGAACTGGGATTATCGCAACACCTCATCTGGGCTGGGGCGCGCGGTGACATGCCCGCGATTTACAACGCCCTGGACGTTATCGTCTCGGCATCTTACGGCGAAGGCTTCTCGAATGTCGTCGCCGAAGCGATGGCTTGCGGCGTGCAGCCGGTCGTCACCGATGTCGGCGACTCGGCCTGGATCATCGGCGATTGCGGCGACGTTATCCCGCCCGCCGATCACGACGCGCTGGCTGAGGCCGTTGCCCATCTCGCTGACCGCATCGCGCGCGGCGACCGCCGGGGCGAAGTCTGCCGCCGCCGCATCGTCGAACGCTTCTCAATCGGCGAACTGGAAACCCGGACGGTCGCGGCGCTGCGGCAACTGCGCAACTCTTCAAACAATATATGATTCGCAAATACTACCCGCGCATTTTAGCCGTGCTGGCAGCGGTGATTTTCTTCACCAATTTCGATGTGTATGTCTACAACAGCGAACGGCTGTCGGTGCCGCCGCTCTTCTGGATCGGCGTCTTTGCGGCGCTCGCCCTGCCCTATCTTCTATCAAGCGCGACGTTGACGATCATCCGGCAAGCGCCGCTGGCGCGCTGGTGCTTTCTCTATCTGCTGATCTCCTGTGTGTGGTTTTTATTACAACCGTCGCAATCCGATGCTGCCTGGCAGGAATTGCGCACGCGCGCCCTGTCGGTGGTCTTCCTGATGGTGGCGTTGATCGTCATGGCGCGCGAAGACGCCCACCTTTGGGCGCGGCGCTGTGTGATGATCATCACACTGGCAGCCGTCGGCGTGAATTTTTATGAGTTGTTTTATCCGCAAACTTTCAGCAGCGTTATGGGCCGCGCCGCCGGATTGTACATTAATCCGAATCAGGCGGGCGTCGCCTTGATTCTCGGCATGATCGTCACGCTCGACTTGATTCCGTCGCGCTGGCGGCTGGCGTTTGTGCTGCTGGTGGGAACGGGCGTCGCCGTGACCTTTTCACGCGCCGCAATGACTGGCTGGGCAATAGTAGTATTCATAACGTTTTGGACGAGACAGATCAATCTGCGCCGCTCGCTGGCGGTCGGCTTCACGATCATGGTTATCAGCGCGCTTCTGCTTGCCTGGCAGTGGGACAATGTGATGGACAAGCTCAAGGTGTCGAACGTCTTGAACGATAATGTGATGGGGCGGCTCGAATGGCTCAACCAGCCGATGGCTGATGACAACAGTTCGCTCGAACGCGCCGCCGTCGCCGCCATCGCTTTTGAAAGGTTTGCCGACGCTCCTCTGATCGGCAGCGGCATCGGCGCATCACGCAAGCTATTGACGATCACCGGCGGTCTACAAATCTCATCCCATAATCAGTACTTGAACATGATGGTCGATCACGGCTTACTCGGCTTCCTGGTACTGCCGCTGCTTTTGCTGGCAAGCATCTGGCAATCGCGCGGCGACGAGCGGCGGCGCGCGATTACCTTTGCCGCTTTCCTTCTCTTTATGGGTTTCTTCAGCCATAACCTTCTCGAAGAGCGCTACACCCTGCTGATCTATTCCTTGATCGCGGCGATGAACGTCGTCAGCAAGAAAGCCCGCGTGCCTGCCCTTGAAGCGCCGCGCTTACGTCAGCCGCTGCCGCTGCCGCAACTCTCTTCGGTGATCGAAACGCGATGAAGATCATTCACCTCATCACCTCGCTGCAAACGCATGGCGCGCAGATGATGCTGTTGAAAGTGCTGTCCGGCATGGATCGTCGCCGCTTCGCTTCCGTGGTCGTCTCGCTTACCGAAGGCGGCGCGATGGCCGAGCAGTTTGCGGCGCTCGGCGTGCCGGTTTACAGCCTTGGCCTGAAAGCCGGCCTGCCGACGCCTGCCGCCTGCCTTCGCCTGATTCGCTTATTCAGGCAGGTAGAGCCCGACCTGATTCAGGGCTGGATGTACCACGGCAATCTGGCGGCGACGCTCGGCGCAATGTTTTTGAAATTACAAACGCCGGTTCTCTGGAACATTCGCGGATCGAGTTACGAGTTACGCAAAGAGAAGCCCGCCACTGCCGCTGTCATCTGGCTGGGCGGCAAACTGTCACACCTGCCGCGCCGCATTATCAACAACTCGCTTACGAGCGCCCGCCAGCATGAAGAAGCGCTCGGCTATCGTGCGGACCGGCGCGTGATCATTGCCAACGGTTTCGACACCGAGACGTTCGCGCCCTCCGAGCCGGCGCGGCTCGCCGTCAGGCGCGAACTGGGACTCGACGACAATGCCCTGCTCATTGGTTTGATGGCGCGTTATCACCCGATGAAAGACCACGCCAATTTCCTGCGTGCTGCCGCGCGGCTCTCGGCGTCGCACCCGCAAACGCATTTCGCGCTTGCCGGCGAAGGCGTTGACGACCGCAATCGCGAATTGTGCGATTCAATACAAAACCTCTCGCTCGGCGGGCGCGTGCATTTGCTCGGCGAGCGCCGCGATACGCCGCGTCTGGCGGCGGCTTTCGACATCGCGACATTATCGTCGGCCTTCGGCGAAGGTTTTCCGAACGTCATCGGCGAGGCCATGAGTTGCGGCGTGCCGTGCGTGGCGACAGAGGTCGGCGATTCGGCTCAGGTCATCGGCGACACGGGCCGCACGGTGCCGCCGTGCGAAGCCCCGGCACTCGCCGCCGCGTGGCGCGAACTGATCGCGATGAGCGCGCCGCAGCGCCGCGCGCTGGGTGCAGCCGCGCGCCGCCGCGTGATGGAAAATTTTTCGATCAATGCCATTACGGCGCAATACGAATCACTTTACGAAAACGCGGTCTCTCTATCTCTTGAAACCTGCGAGGACAAATTGAATGTGCGGTATCGCCGGGTTTGTTAGCTTGAACAACGACGCCGACTGGCAGTCATCCATCCGGCCAATGATTGCGACCCTATCGCATCGCGGCCCGGACGACGAAGGTTACTGGCACGATGCCGAAACCGGCGTCACGCTGGGGCACCGCCGGCTGGCGATTGTTGACCTGTCGCCTGAAGGCCATCAACCGATGGCTTCGGCGAGCGGGCGCTATGAGATGGCCTTCAACGGCGAAGTCTATAACTTCAGCCAACTGCGCGTTGAGCTTGAAACGCGCGGCCATCATTTTCGCGGCCACTCGGATACCGAAGTAATGCTGGCTACATTTGAAGAATGGGGCGTGCGCCGCGCCGTCGAGCGCTTTGTCGGCATGTTTGCGTTTGCCGTACTCGACCGCCGCGAGCGTTTGCTTTATCTGGTGCGCGACCGCCTCGGCGAAAAGCCGCTCTACTACGGCTGGGCAGGCGACACTTTTCTGTTCGCCTCGGAATTGAAAGCCATGCGGGCTCACACGGCCTGGCGTGGCGCAATCAATCGCAACGCCCTGGCGCTGTTCATGCGCTACGGCTACATTGCCGCGCCGCAATCGATATATGAAGGCGTCGCGAAGTTGCTGCCGGGCACGATCCTGACGCTGCCGCTCAGCGGCGCGCGAGAAAGCGCACTCGCCGTCACTCGCTACTGGTCTGCGCTGGCGGTTGCCGAAGCCGGCCTCCGTGCGCCTTTCAGCGGCACTGAAAACCAGGCCGCCGACGTTTTGGAAGATTTATTACGCAATGCCATTCGCGGGCAAATGGTCGCCGATGTGCCAATCGGCGCGTTTTTATCGGGCGGCATCGACTCGTCAACCATCGTCGCCTTGATGCAGACGATGAGCCGGCGGCCCGTCAAAACCTTCACCATCGGCTTCAACGAAAAAGGCTACAACGAAGCCGAGCACGCCAAGGCAGTAGCGCGCCATCTCGGCACAGAGCACACAGAGCTTTACGTCACGGCGGCGGATGCCATGGCGGTGATTCCGCAACTGGCGTCGATTTACGATGAGCCGTTCGCCGATCCGTCGCAGATTCCAACATTTCTCGTCGCGCAACTGGCGCGTCGTCACGTCACCGTCAGCCTGTCGGGCGACGCCGGCGACGAACTGTTCGGCGGCTACACGCGCTATGAGATCGGTCAGGGCCTGTGGGCCCGGATCAACTGGCTATCGGCGGGCTCAAGGAAAACGCTGGCGCGCGCTTTGAGAGCCGTTCCGGTTAGCGCATGGGACGGCTTGTTGAATATCGCTGCGCCGCTTGTCAATCGACCGCATCAACTCACAGGCGACCGCCTGCACAAACTGGCCGGTATGCTGGATGCGGCGACGCCGGCGTCGCTCTATCGCCAGTTGGTATCGATCTGGAAAGACACGGCGGCGCTCGTGCCCGGCTCCGTTGAGCCGCAGACTGCCTTTGAAGATGCCGAACTGGTGCGCAACATCGAAGGTTTCGCGCCACGGATGATGCTGGTTGATTTAGTAAGTTACCTTCCAGATGACATTCTCGTGAAAGTGGATCGTGCCAGCATGCGGACGAGCCTGGAGAGCCGCGTGCCGTTTCTCGATCATCGCATCGTCGAGTTCGCCTGGCAGTTGCCGATGGCAATGAAGCGCCGCAAAGGTCAGGGCAAGTGGCTGCTTCGGCAGGTGCTGGATCGCTACGTGCCGCGCGATCTGGTCGAGCGACCGAAGATGGGCTTCAGCGTTCCCATCGGCAACTGGCTGCGCGGGCCGCTGCGGGATTGGGCCGAAGCGCTGCTCGACGAGCGGCGGCTGCGCGACGAAGGCTTGCTCAATGTGGCGATGATTCGCCAGTCGTGGGCCGAGCACCTGTCCGGCAAACGCAACTGGCAATACTATCTCTGGAATATTTTAATGTTCGAGTCCTGGCTTGCCGAACAAGCCGGCAGTGTAATGCCGATTACTAGCGCGCGGTCGGCAGCGTGAAGCGATAAACGATGTCCCGACGATTTGAAGAACCCGATTCGCTGCGCCGCCGTTTCAGATGATTGAGCGCCGCCTTGCCGCCCGAACAGAGTTGAATCAACGATGAATGAGCTTGCAGCCAAATTTCATGACACGCTGGCGACGCGCGTGCTGGTGCCGGCGCTGCGCTGGCAGCAGTTGGCCCGCCCAAACAAGCATCCGTTTATGTTGGCCTATCGCGAAGCGCGCCGTTTTCGCCAAACAACGGATGGCTGGAGCGAGGCAGGCAAACGCGGTTGGATTCTCGCACGCCTGCGCCTGCAACTGCGCCGCGCCTACGCCGAGACAAGTTACTATCGCGAACTGTTTGACCGCCTCGGCTTCGACCCGCGCGCAGATTTCAGCTTTGACGAGTTTGCTCAGCTTCCGCCGCTCGAACGTAATGAGATTCACAAAGCCGGTGACGCGCTGGTGTCGTCAACCATTGCGGCGCATCGGCTGCGCAAGAACGCCACCGGCGGCTCGACCGGCGTGCCGACTGAGGTCTGGATGGGGCCGGAAGAGGCCGCCTGGAGCGACAGCGGCAGAGAGCACTTTATGAGTCTGATCGGCCTGCCGCCCGGCACGCGCACAGGCATGTTATGGGGCCATCACCTCGACCCCGTAGCCAGCGACCGCCTCTTTGACCGCCTGGCCGCTTTCACCTACAACCTGCGATGGCTCGATTGCTTCCGGCTGTCGGCGGAAAAGCTTGAAGCGGTGCATCGCGAATTCACACGGCAGCGGCCCGCCTGTGTCATCGCTTATGCCAGCGCGCTCGGCCATCTCGCCGAACACGTCCTTGAGCGCGGTTACCGGCCCGCTTATCCATCGCAGTGTTTCATCACCGGCGCGGAAAAGCTCATCCCTGAGCATCGCCAGTTGATCGAGCGTGCGTTCGCCCGCCCGGTGCACGAACGCTATGGCAGCCGCGATGTCGGCAGCATCGGCTTTCAACTGACGCCGCGTGAATCGCTACGCTACACGATTGACTGGGCGAACCTGCTGGTTGAACCGGAAAGCGACGAAGCCGACTCAGCGATATTGATTACAAAACTTCATGCCGATGGCATGCCGATGATTCGCTATCGCATCGGCGACCTGGGCCGGTTTCCTGCCGGCAGCCGTCCGGGGCGTCCGGCGCTGTCGCTGGTTGAAGTGCTGGGCCGCCAGATTGATCGCCTCTGGCTGCGCGACGGGCGCTGGATTCACGGCATTCAACTGCCGCACCTGATGAAAGATTTTCCGCTGCGCGAATTCATGCTCGTGCAGCGCCGCGATTATTCAGTCGAAGTAAAGATCGCTCCAAAGCCGGAATTCAATGACGACCACCGCCGCCAGATTCACGCAGCGATAGCGGCCAACTTGCCCGGCCTCGATGTACGCGTCGACACGGTCGATGCGATTCCGCGCACACGCGCTAACAAGTGGCGACCCGTGGTCAGCGAAGTGCTCGTCGCAGAGAGCTAACTCCATATGAAAGCCAATCCCGAAATCAATGACCGGCGCGTCGCCCTGGCGTCTTCTTCCAGCTATAGCGATGAGGCTATCGTTGATGCGCTGGGGCGCGCGGCGCGGCATCTGAACTGGGATGACCGCGAACGCGGGCCATTTGGCAATATAATCCGGCGCGACGCCAGGGTCTTGATCAAACCGAATTTCGTGCTGCACGAGAATCGCGCGAGCTTCGGACTCGCGCCGCTCGTGACCCACTCGTCGCTGATTCGCGCCGCCACTCGCGCGGCCCTACAAGCCGGCGCTGGCGAAGTCCTCATCGGCGATGCGCCGTTGCAGGGATGTGATTTTGATCACCTTTTGAGCGCAAGCCGCCTTGACGGATGGGCGACAGAGTTGCAGGCGCGCGAGCCACGCTTCAAAGGCATACGCGATTTTCGCCGCACCGTCTGCGAGTTTCAAAATGGCATCCGCGTCGCTGCGGAAAATCGGCAGCCTGAAAGCCGCTTCGTGCTCTTCGACCTTGCAGGCGACAGCTTGCTTGAGCCGGTCACCGACAACCGCGCCGCCTTTCGCGTCACCTGTTACGACCCGCGCCTGCTGGCGCGCACCCACGGGCCGGGCCGGCATCAATACCTCGTCGCCCGCGAAGTGATCGCTGCGGATGTCATCATCAACCTGCCGAAACTCAAAACCCACAAGAAGGCCGGCGTCACCTGCGCGCTCAAAAACCTCATCGGCATCAATGGTAATAAAGAATACTTACCGCATCATCGCGTCGGCGGCGCTGAAGCGGGCGGCGATTGTTACAGCGGCGGCAGCCTGATTAAACGCGCCATCGAGTTCGTCGCCGATCAACAGAACCTCGCCGAAAACCTGACGGTAGCGCGCGCCTGGCGCGGGCTTTCCATACCGCTCTATCAAGCGTTGCGGCTCACGGGCGAGCCGCCTGATACCGAAGGCGCGTGGTCGGGCAATGACACGATCTGGCGCACCTGCCTCGATCTCAACCGCATACTGCTCTACGGTCGCGCCGATGCGAGATTGACGCAAAGGGTGCAACGCCGCGTCATTCACATCGCCGACAGTGTGATCGCCGGACAGGGTGACGGGCCGCTCGCGCCGGAACCGCTCGAACTGGGCGCGCTGCTGGCGGCCAACAACGCGGCGGCGATGGATTATGTCGGCGCTTGCCTGCTCGGTTACGACCCGGCGCGCATTCCGCTGGTCGGTCGCGCCTTCGGTCTTGCGGATTGGCCGCTGGCGACCTTTGCGGCCTCTGACATACGGCTTGCGGGCGATTGGGGGGCGGGCCGAATTGATGACGTGTTGTGCAGCAAGCGGCTGCCTGCCGTCACGCATCCCGTCGGCTGGCGCGACGCGTCGCGCGCTGCCGGAAGCGTCGCGCCGGCAGTTGAGCAATTGTAATCAAGAACACAAAGTCCATAACGCGCCGACAAACCGAGCACAACTGAGATTATGAAGCCATTCGAGGGAATGATGACAAACGAAGCCCTGGCGGGTTACAACCAGCGCCTCTTTTCCGGCAACTGGCGATCACGCATCCACCTGAGCCGTTTTCACTGGCTGGCGGCGGCGCTGCGGCGGCTGCAATTGGCACCTGCGCGGATTATCGAACTGGGCTGTTTCGACGGCAAGACCATCGAGTTGCTCGATCAGCCGCCGGCCTGTTATCTCGGCCTGGATGCCAACTGGGAAGGCGGCCTGGATGCGGGAAAACGGCGCTTTAGCGATAGGCCAAATGTCGAGATGCGGCTTTGCCGCAAGCCCTGTGACATTCCGACGCCGGCGGTGCCGTTCAATGTCGGCATCTGCATGGAGACTCTCGAACACCTGCCCGCAGAGATCGTCGAGCCTTACCTGTTGCGGCTCAGCCAGGTTGTCAACGGCTATCTGTTCATCACCGTGCCGGTCGAGCGCGGCCCGGTTTTTCTACTCAAGCACGGCACCAAGCGATTGCTCCGTATGCAGGACGACCGATTCAGCCGGCGAGAATTCTTCGACTCCGTTCTGGGACGGATGGAGCGCGTCGAGCGGCGCGAGCATAAGGGATTCGACGACCGCGCGCTGGTTCGCGCGGTGCGTCAATATTTCAACGTCGTCAGCATCGCAGGGATTTTTCCCGGCCTGCCGATTCACAGTCTGAATCTGACTATCGGCATCATCGCCAAAACGCGAGCATGAAACGCAGGGCGTGATTTTCATTACATCGAACGAACCAGGGGCAAGGGTGGGAAATGAAAATATTGCTGTTTGCCAATACCGATTGGTATCTCTACAACTTTCGACTCTCGCTGGCCAAGGCGCTGCGGGAGCAGGGCCACGAGGTCGTCTTGTTATCGCCCTACGGAAAATACACCGAGCGATTACAGCGCCAGGGCTTTCGCTTGATCAGCTTTCCACTTCAACGCCGCCGGTTGAATCCGTGGGCTGAACTCAAGACCATCGCGGCGCTTGTGCAAGTCTATCGCCGCGAGCAGCCCGACATCGTGCATCACTTCACGATGAAGTGTGTGCTCTATGGGTCGATTGCCGCGCGGCTGGCGTCCATCGGCGCGGTCGTCAATGCGCTGGCCGGGCTTGGCCTGATCTTCAGCGACCATTGTCTGAGGAGGCGGCTGCTGCGCTGGATCATCAGCCTGCTGTGCCGGCTCGCACTGCGGCGCACGCAAGTCATCTTTCAGAACCCCGAAGATCAGGGAGCGTTTCGCAAGCATAAGTTGGTTGGCGACCGGGCGAGCCACCTGATTCGCGGCTCAGGCGTCGATACCGAGCGCTTCAAGCCGCGCCAGCGGGCGCGCAACACCGATAAGCGTTATGTGCTGCTGGCTTCGCGGCTGCTGTGGGCAAAGGGCGTGGCTGAATTTGTCGAAGCGGCGCGGCTGGTGCGCCAGCAGTTGCCGAACGCTACCTTCCTGATTGCCGGCGAGAGCGATGCCGGCAACCCCGACACGATCCCCGCTAACGTCATCGCCGGTTGGAAACGCGACGGCAACGTTGTGCTGCTCGGCCATTGCGACGACATGCAAGAGTTGATCGAAAAAGTTGATCTCGTCGCCTTGCCGACCTATTACGGCGAAGGCGTGCCGCGCATTCTGGTCGAAGCAGCGGCCTGTGGCAAACCGCTGGTTGCCACACAGATGCCCGGCTGCACCGAGATTGTTCACAACAACGAAAACGGTCTGCTCGTGCCGCCGCGCGATAGCCGGGCGCTGGCCCGCGCCATCGTCGAGATTCTGCCCGACGAGATTCGCTGCGCCCGCCTGGGCAAACACTCGCGGCAGTTGGCCTGCGACGAATTTGCCGAAGAGATCGTCATCAGCCGCACCTTAGACGTGTATCAGTTGTCGGTGTTCGCTGAACAGGTCGGCTATGCCAGCCCGCGACGCGCCCTGCGGATGCTGCGCGCCGCGCAGATTGCTCCCAGTCAATCTTCTGCCAGGTAGCCCGACAGTAAGTCACTAAACGAGCATATTATGGGAACGGTTTATCTTGTCGCTTTCGTCGCCGCCTTGCTGGTTTCGCTCATCCTGACGCGGGCCGTGCGCAATCTGGCGCTCAGACGCGGCTGGGTGCCCAAGTTATCGGCGCATCACATCCATCGCCAGCCGGTGCCGCGACTCGGAGGCATAGCGATTTTCATTACAATTGTCCTGGTAGCCGGGCTGGCAAAGCTGACCTTGCTGTGGCTCGATCTGCCCCTGAGCACGACGCCGCGAGTGATGCGGCCACTGCTGATCCCGTCGTTGCTGATTTTCGCGCTCGGTCTATACGACGATATTAAGCCGCTGTCGGCGCGCGTCAAGTTCGGCGTACAGGCGTTGGCGGCGCTGCTGCTTTACTGGTCGGGCTTCGGTAAGTTTGATCTGCTGACTAAACTCGGACTGCCCGGTGCCGAGTGGCTGGCCTTGCCGCTGACTATCTTTTTCGTACTATTCATTACAAACGCCTTCAACCTGATCGATGGGTTGGATGGGCTGGCTGCCGGGTCGAGCCTGTTTTCGACGATCACCATGCTGATCGTCGCGCTGCTCAACGGTCATCATCTGGTCGCCGTATTGACGATTACCATGGCCGGCGCGACGCTCGGCTTTTTGCGTTATAACTTCAATCCGGCGACGATTTTTTTAGGCGATAGCGGCAGCCTCTTTCTCGGCTTCCTGCTGGCGGCGCTGGCGCTGGAAAGCTCCGAGAAGATGCCGGCCATCATCGCCGTCGCCTTGCCGATTGTCTTATTCGGTCTGCCGTTGGCCGAAACTTCGCTATCGGTGGCGCGGCGGTTTTTGAGCGGGCGGCCTTTGTTCAGCGCTGACCGCGAACACATCCATCACAAGTTGTTGGAGCGCGGCCTGACCGAGCGGCAGGCAGTCATCATGCTTTATGGCGTGTCGGCGGTCTGTGGCCTGCTCAGCCTGTTGCTGCTCAGGCGCGAGAGCAGCAGCATTCTTATCGTCTGGTTGATCCTCGCGGCGCTCATCTGGATTGGCGTCAAGCGGCTCGGTTATCTCGAATTTCATGAACTGGGCCGCGCCGCGCATCGCGCCATCGAACAGAAACGCCTGATTAGCAACAATCTCATCTTGCGGCGCTCGACCCGTCAGTTGGGCGAGGCCCGTACCCTGCTTGAGGTCTTCTGCATCTTGCAGCAAGCCTTCGAGGCGAGCAACTTCGATGGCTATCAACTGATGCTCAATTACACGACCGCGCCGCGCGACTGGTTGCTGGAGGACGAATCGCGATACGGCCAGCGGCGCTTCGCGTGGTATCGCCCGGCGACGAGCGAGATGTGCGCATCCAGCCGCACACACGAATGGACGCTGACCCTGGAGATGGAAACCAGCAGCCGCGAACGCTGCGGACAACTATCGTTATACTGCCGGCGTAGCGGTCAGGAGTTGTTTGTTGATTTGAATCTATTGACGACGGAATTCAAGGGAGCGCTCGCCGATGCCCTGGCGCGCGTCACCTGGCAGCCCAGGCTCCTGGAAAGCGCCGCGCTGCCGGCGGTCGTCAGCGTCCTTCATGATGAGCGCGTGTCGCACTTCGGCTTTGAAACCGCGTAAACCGAATGAACGGCGAAACCCCGGCTGATCGGCTCAATCCTTCAGCGTTCGCGGCTGATGATCAGCGCGTCGCCATTCATCATTTCGCATTCATCATTCATCATTTATAATGTTTTGCCCGCATCTTCACTGAATTTTTTTTAACAGGGAGTCGAAAAGAACATGCACATCGCAGTAATCGGAACCGGGTATGTCGGGCTGGTGAGCGGCGCTTGCTTCGCGGAATTCGGCAACAGCGTCATCTGCGTCGACAGCGATGCCAATAAAATCGCCATGATCAAAGCCGGCAAGATGCCCATCTATGAGCCGGGCCTTGAGGCGCTGGTCGCCAAGAACGTCCGCGAAGGCCGGCTGGAGTTTACCACCGACATCAATGGCGCGATTGCCAAGTCGCTCGTCATCATGCTCGCCGTCGGCACGCCTTCTTCGATGGACGGCTCGGCTGACATGAGCCAGGTCGAAGCGGTGTCGCTCGAAATCGCCCGCGCCCTGAACAGCTATAAGGTCATTGTAACCAAAAGTACAGTACCGGTTGGCGCTGCCGGCTACATCAAGCGAATCATTGACGAGAACAAGCGCTCCAGTTGCCGCTACTCGGTCGCCTCGAACCCGGAGTTCCTGCGCGAAGGCGCGGCGATTAACGACTTCCTGCGCCCGGATCGCGTCATCATCGGCTGCAATGATGAAGAGGCCATAGAGATTCTCAAAGACCTTTACCGTCCGCTCTATCTCATCGAGACTCCGTTCGTCGTCACCAACCCCGAATCGGCGGAACTGATCAAGTACGCCTCGAACGCTTTTCTGGCGACGAAGATCTCTTTCATTAACGAGATCGCCAACCTCTGCGACCGGCTCGGTGCCGATGTGCGCGATGTCGCCAAGGGCATGGGCATGGACAAGCGCATCGGCGGCAAGTTTCTGCATCCCGGCCCAGGCTTTGGCGGCAGTTGTTTTCCGAAAGATGTCAAGGCGCTGGCAGCCATCGCCCGCAATGTGAGTTATGAGATGAAGCTTACAGAAGCCGTGCTGTCGGTCAACCAGCAGCAGATGGCTTCGGTCATCGAGCGCATACGCCGGGCGGTGCCGGAACTCGAAGGCAAAACGATTGCCCTGCTCGGCCTGGCATTCAAACCCGAAACCGACGATATGCGCGAAGCGCCGGCGCTGCGGATCATCAGCGATCTGCAAGCGGCGGGGGCAACAGTGCGGGCTTACGACCCGGCAGCCATGGAAGTCGCTCGGCAGGTCGTCGCCGATGTCGTCTATTGCGAAGATGAATACGAGGCGGCGCGCGACAGTGATGCGCTGGTGATCGTCACCGAATGGAACCAGTTTCGCGGCCTCGATTTCAACCGGCTGAAATCGGTGATGAAAGCCTTGAACGTGGTCGATACGCGCAACATCTATGAGCCGCAAGATCTGCGCGAGGCCGGTTTCACTTACGTTTCAATGGGCCGTTTGTAAAATTAACCGATTCAGTTTCGTTGCCGTTTGTGCCCCAAGCGAATCACAAAGGCGTTGCGGGCGAGCATAATCGAATGCTTGCCCGCAACGCCTTTGTGGTTTCGTTTGCCGCACCGCTGTGGGGCGCTCTGTTGGATTGCCCTACAGCGATGTGACGCTGCCCCTATGGTTCGCTCACCAGTTGAGCGGACGGCGCGAGCTTTTCGCGCGCTTCCGCTTGGAGGACTTATGACTATCGTAAAAGGAAAAATCCGCGCGCTGATCTCGCTGGCGCTGGCGCTGGCCGTCGTCAGCGGGCTGACGCTCGGCTCGCTTGCGGCTTCCTCGCCGGGCAACGCCGCCGCGCCCGTCAGGCTTGACGATCCGTCGGCTGTTTTTGTAGGCAAGCTTACAGGGACGGGGCAGTTGATGATTGACGGCGAAGCGGCGCAGCCGGGCGCGACCATCGTCAGCGGCAGCCGCGTGGCAACCGGCGTCGACAGCGGGGCGGTGATCGATCTCGGCACCTTGGGCCAGATCGGCTTGCGCTCTAACACGGCGATCACACTCACCTTCACCGCAAGCGTCGTCAGCGTTCTGCTCGACGGCGCAGGCACCATCGACGGTTCGTTAGAGTCGGGCGTCACCGGCAAGTTGCAGACGGCAGGCGCGCACCTGCGCCTCAGCGAGGGCGAAGCCAACCTGCGCTCGGCGAGTGGTGTGCGCTGGCTGCGTGCCGGTGAAGCGGTCGCCATGGCGGCTGATACAGAAGCCGTCATCGCCGGCAGCGCGACCTTCACGGCGGCAGGCGACGCGGCGTTTGTGGAGAAAAGCGCAAGCGAGCCATCCGCAAACCAGCCACCCGCCAGCCCGTCGCAGGCGCAGAGCAATTCGACAACGACCGCTACGGAAGGCAATTTGTCAACGCCGGCCTCGCCTAGCGGCACGACGACGGCGACCGAAGGCGGTTCGTCAACGCCGGCTTCGCCAGGCAACATGCCAAACGTGCCTTCGCCACACGTCCGCATTACAACGGCAGGTATTGGCGGCGTCATCGCCATGGTTGGCGTTGCCACAGGCGTTGCGGTCGGCGTCATGGCCGGCGGCAAGCACGGCAGTTCGAGCGCCACTGTGCGACCAAGCACCGTCACGCCATAAACGTGATGTGAATCACACATCTAATCGCCGCGCCGAGACCATGCCAGCCGTAGACCTGCGGCTGGCATGGTCTCGGCGGGCGGCATCCCCACTCCATGGCGCTTTCGGCACCTGACAAGGCTGAAAGCGCCGCTTTTCCCGCCTTCTCATCCATCCTTGCGCCGCCGGCTATTTGTAATCTTGTTCACACAAAAGCCGAGTTCGCTCACTGCGCCCGACACGGCCAGTCGGCGGTCGTCGGCTCGCTTTTGAGTCCCGCCAGAAACGCGAAGTGATTCTTCATCTCCCAGCGCAGCAATAACCGCGCGTGACGATAATCGCCGCTTGTCCCATAGTAAATGTTCACCACATGGATCGAGCGTGTCAGCGGATAGTAGCCGCCCGCAAGATATGCCTTCAACGATGGCTCATACCAGATCGTTGATTCGATCTCGACGCCGCCGGCAAGCGATGCGGGCTGAAGGCGTCTGGCAAAGTCTGCCAGCGAGCCGCCGCAATTCGTGAAAGCCGCCAATGCCTCGTCCCAGGCTTCGTCAACCCACTGGCCGATGGCTTCGGGCGAGCCGGGAAAGAGTTTGATCTCGCGGACGATTTCCGGCACCGCGCCGCGCCGCGCCGCCTTTTTCGCCCTGCGGTTGAGCGGCTCAGCAAAGCCATTATCGCGATAGGGAATTTGATATTTTGGCGACCGCTTCACCGTATCGTCGTACTTGGGGCCGAGATATTCAATCGGGGTTTGCGCGCACACCGCGTTCACAAACAAACACACAGCGGCGCACACAAATAATAAGGGGGCTTTCCTCATGATCTTGGGCGTCTCCTAATTCTTTTTATGCCATCAGCATTGCCAACCTGGGTGAGAGACTTTGCTATTGCTCTCGCTTAGGAAGCTTAACCAGTCTGACTTACTGTGACGATAGGTATAAAGAAGAATTGCAGGGCAAAAACCAGGAAATTTATTTAATTTTGGCGGGCTGCGGTAAAGCGCCTCAAGCTGGTGATGACAATCGCGACGAATGGCTTGGAGCGCGATTCTGATCGGCTATTTCCGCAAGGCCGCGAGCCGTGCGCGCGCCTGTTGCAACTCCGGAAGATCGGCATCGGCGTTGCGCCAGAGTTTCTCGGCTTCCGTATATTCTGTAATCGCCATCACGTTGTCGTTTTTGTGCTCGGCAACCAGCGCCAGCGCGTAATGGCTGCCCGCATAGGCCGGGTCGTGTTCGAGCATCTGCCGCGCGAGGGTTTCGGCCAACTGCCAATCGCCGGCGTTGCGTGCCGTCGAAGCGAGTGCTTCCAGGCGGAACAGCGCCTGCGTCCAGGCGTCGGGCCCAGCCTCGGCGCGAATCCTTCCCACCACCTGCTTGAGCATCGTCCGGCCCTTTTCCGCCTGCCCTGTTCGCAAGAAGAATTCGCCCTGCAAGGCTTCCATGTATGGCACGACGAGGGCGGCGCGGCTGCCCATGGCTTGCATCTCGCGCAGGGCGGATTTTGCCGCCTCGCTGGCATCGGGCAGATCATTCAAGGCCATCTCGGCGTGGCTGACGAAAATGTAACCTATCGCACGGACGATGTCCCAGCGGCTGCGCGATAAGGTCAAGGCAGCCGACAGAGCCTCACCCAGTCGCCCACGAGCAATCAAGAACTGCGGCCACTGCTTCTTGTTAAACTCCAGCGTATCGAGCATCGAAGGAATCGCGAAGGCTTGCTGCATGAGGCGTTCGGCGTCTTTCATCTGCCCTTGATGTTGGTAAGAGGTCGACAGCAAGTCTAGGTTATGCTCGTGATGCCAGTCGAATTGCGACGGGATGTTCTCCGCTTTGTAGTACTCCTGCTCCAGTTGATCGGCGCGGCGGAACTGGGCAATAGCATCGCTGACGCGCCCGACGCGGCGCAGATCGTGGCCGTACATATGCAGCGCGTGCGGCACCGCGTAAGCCAATCGCGCGTAGGCTTCGCCATGCTTCAAGGCTTCCGCGATGCGTTCGACGTTTTCGAGCGAATGCGTCAGGTAATGATGTGCGGCGATATGATCGGGCACCAACTGAAGCGCTTTTTCATAAAACGGAATCGATGCCGCGCCGCCGTGCTGGCCGCGACCGGCGGCACTGGCTTCTTCGGCATTGCCGCGCAGCAGCCAGAGTTCCACATCCTGCGGATAGGCAGCAAGTGCATCGTCGAGAGCTTTCTTGTATTCGGAAAACTTCAGCGCATTGCCGTTGTCGGTGATGGCGGCGAGTTGGCGGGCGCGCAACGCGATGCGTAGTTGCTCGCGAGGGCTTGCGCCGGAGGCCAGCCCTCGCGCTTGATCGAGCGCCGCGCGCGCCGCTTCCCATACATTCAATCCCGCGTAGGCGCGGCTCAGCCCGACGTAAGCCATGGCCAGTTTGGAATCTATTCGCAAGGCTTGATTGAATGAGCGCGCCGCTTCGATGAAAACATAGCCGTGCAGATAAGCAACGCCCTGCGTGTAAAACGCCTGCGCTTCTTTCGAGACGGTGGTCACCGGATCGCTGATCGTTTGCGCGCCGGTGCCGGGTCTGAGCGTCACAGGCCGTTCGAGCAGTTCCGCCGGAAAGCTCATCGGCGCATCGTCGGCTTCGCCTTGCGCGTGTTGATGTTCCTGGGCCATCGCCGGCGGCAAACCGGGCACAAGGCTGAGGGCGAGAAAAAGACATGTCAAAGCCTGCGACAGCCGGGCTCTCGCGTGATCGCTGGGCTTGTAGAATAACAATACGTGCTTCATAAACCGGTGCTCATTTAATTTCAACGAGGCGATGGTCAATCCAATTATTGGCGTAAGGCGTGATGATTTGCGGGTCGCGCTCCGCAGGTTGGGCGCGGCCTTTTGTATCATAGGCGCGAACGGCAATCACATACTTCCCCGCCGTCGCCGGCTGCCATTCAAAAGACCACAAGCGCCACGCCTGCGGCGCACGGTCTGCGCCAGGCTTTGCCTCTTGCCAGGTTCGCCCGCCGTCGGTCGTCACTTCGACGCGGGCAATCTCGGCGTCGCCGCACCACGCCGCGCCGAAGATCGTCGTCGGCGCAAGCGCCAGCCGCGCTTCATTGATCGGTCGGGCGATTTGTGATTTTAACCGCATTGCGCCGAGCGGCCCGCGCGTCGTCGTGTCGCCGACGCGACGCGCTTCGTAGTAACGCCGCGATTGATAAAAGCCCGCGAACGGCTCGCGCGCGACGATGATCTGCTTCAACCACTTCACCGAATCCATGCCGTACCAGCCCGCGACCAGGGCGCGCAGCGGCCCGCCATGACTGTCCGGCAGCCTTTCGCCGTTCATCTTGAAGACCAGCAGCGTATGGTCGTCCAGCGCCTTGCTGATGGGAATGCTGCGCGCATAAGCGTCAAGCTCGATGCCGCCGGCCTCCTGTTCGCTGCCGCCGTCTGCGCCGATCAGCACGACTTCTCTGGCTTCAGCGCGAACCCCTGCGGCTTTCAGCACGTCAGCGAGCCGCACGCCCGTCCAGCGGGCGTTCGACACGCCGCCCCAGCCGACCAGGTTGCCGGCGCATTCGAGGGTCACAATGTTTTCCTGTGCCGGCAGCCGCGCGAGTTCATCCAGCGTGAAGCGGCGTTCGCGCTCAACCATTCCAGTGATTTTCATCACAAACGAGGCGGCGGCGATCTTCGGCACACCGAAATGGCTGCGCACGAAAAATTCGTCATTGGGGGTGATCCACTGGTTGAGCGCCGCAAAATTGAAGGCCCGGCTGTTGGGCGAATTTGCCGAGGTGATGGGCGGCTGCTGCGCAAATATCAGACGACCTGCGCCAAGCGCGAGCGGCAAGGCGGCGATTTGCGTGAGAAAGCGGCGGCGCTGGATTGGCGCATCCCGAAGGCGCGGCTGATCGTTTACGTGCTTCATGGCATCAGGGCTGAGACGGCGCGTTGAGACAATCATCGGCGGCTTGAAATCACGGCGCGCTGTGGTAGACTCAACGCGCTACAAGTTTACAACAGCGCGGCTCATTTCCACACTCACAAAAAGACGACCGCACAGTGGACGGAGTCTGTCGGCGGTGTGGACGCGCGGAGTTTCCCAGCAGACCAAAATACGACAACAGCTATCAGGAAAGGAACGTTATGTGGAGACGCAAGTGCTATGTTGATGCCGAGTCGGACATTCAATCACCGATTCCGAATCGCGTCGTGTCGAACGAAGAATTCATTCCGCCTGCGCAGTCAGCGCAGGAAGTCGAACTCGAAAACCGCCTGCGCGAGATGGCCGACCGCAACGCCAAGCGGCTGGGCCTGTCGCGCCGCCACTTCCTGCAAAGCTCTTGCGGCATGGCAGCGGCGATGTTGTGCTTCAACGAAGTCTTCGGCAAGACCTACGTGGTGGATCCGGTTGAAGCTCTGGAGCCTGCGGCTTTCGCCGAGCACTGGCCGAAAAACGAATTCATCTTCGACAACCAGACGCACCACGTCGACGTTGAGCCGGAATGGTACAAGAACAGCGAAGAGGGACGCCTGGCCGCCGGCTTTCTCTCGAAACTGCGGCCCGGCTTTGCCGACATGTCGGTTGCCGTCGAGGCATTGAATCGTCTGCACTACACCAAAGAACTGTTCTTCGATTCCGATACCGTGATGGCGATCATCAGCGGCGTCCCGTCAAACGACTGGAAGGACAACATTCTGCCGCCGGATAAGATGGTCAAGACGCGCAACGAGATCAACTCGTGGGCGGGTTCCCAGCGTATGCTGTCGCACGGCATCCTGCGCCCGAACAAGGGAATGGGCGAGCTTGAAGAGATGGAGCGCCAGGCCACTGTCTTGAAGGTCAACTCGTGGAAGATGTATCCCGGCAGCCTGGCCGGCGCGCTCGTGCCCTATCGGCTGGATGACGAGAAAGTGACCTACCCGTTCTGGGCAAAGATGCGTAAGCTCGGCATCAAGACGGCCTGCATCCATCGCGGCCTGCCGCTGGGATTATTCAACGAAGAGAACTGCCATCCCGGCGATGTCGAGAAAGCCGCGAAAGATCACCCGGACATTAATTATGTAATTTATCATTCAGGCTGGAACCCCGGAGCGAAGCGCAAGGAAGGCGCGGCCCCTGATCCGCAGTACATCCCCTGGTGCTCTGATCTGATGGCCTCAGTCAAGCGCAGCCAGTTGAAGAACGTCTACTTCGAGCTCGGCTCGACCTGGAACTTCCTGTCGAGCTCGCGGCCTGAGCAAGCGATGCACCTGCTCGGCCAGTTATTAAACATGGGCATGGAAGACAACATCATCTGGGGCACCGATTCCATATGGGGCGGCGGCCCGCAGAGCCAGATCGAGCGCTTTCGGCGCTTCCAGATCAGCGACGAAATCGCCAACAAATACGGCTACAAGAAGCTGACGCCGGAAATCAAAGCCAAGGTCTTCGGCTTGAATGCGGCGCGAATCTACAAGCTTGATGTCAAGGCGAAGCGCGATGCGATCAAGAACGATCAGGTCGAGCAATTGCGCTCGGAGTATTTGCAGAACCCGCAGCCCTCGAACACGCAATACGGCTGGGTGTGGGTATAGGATTAGTAGGCTGTAGGCAGTTGGTCATCCGATCAACTGCCTGCTGCCTCAATGTGATTGCACCTGAATTAATAGGCAAGGGAGGTAATTTTATCGAGTGATTTATGGCGAAGAAGTCTAGGCGTAAGGATACGGATGAATCAACTGCTCGAAGAACCCTGCGTGCGGCATACTTTTTTTTCAATGAAGCTGGCAAGGCTGAATATAAGAACGTTGAACATTATGGTTATTATGTCGAGGCTGCTATAGTTTTTGCCTGTATGGTCTTGGATTATCTTAAAACGGATAAGCCTGGCACTCAATGGGTTAACAATCAGGTAGAGAATAACCAAAAGATTAAAGAACTCAAAAACCAGCGCAATGATCTCAGTCATCGCTGTCCAATAAGTACCACTCCATCTCCGAAGGATGTATTCTACTATGGTGAATCAGCGACTAAAGAAGCGCACGAGAAGCTGCCCGATCAGTTAAAGGCGATTAAAACTATAGTAGACGAGTGTGAGAAGCTATTTGGATAATTGAATCTCAGGAGGTCGAAATTATGCCCATTCTTCATCGTGCAATCGCAGTCACTGATGTCGGCAAGACGCCGTTAATGGACGCAGTGCTCAAAGAGGATGCCGACAAAGTAAACGACTTAATTGCCAAAGGTGTAAATCTAGACGAGCAAGACGAGTACGGGTGGACAGCACTTCAGCTTGCGGCAGCGTATGGTCGCGTTGAAATTGTTAATGCGCTCCTTGCCGCTCGCCCACCCGCTGATCCAAATATAAAGAACAGCATTGGCCGCACAGCCCTAATGTATGCGGCAGCCCTTGGTTATACTCCCATAGTCAAAGGATTATTGGCTGCAGGTGCGCTTCCTAATGCGGCATCCCATGACGCGGAAGATGCAGGTGAAACTGGCTGGATGCTTGAAGGCGAAACCGCACTGATGCTTGCATCATGGTCAGGGCATACCGACATCATCAAGCTCCTCATCAAAGCCGGGGCTGATGTCAACGCAAAGGGCGGCCCTCTGGGCGGTACAGCCATCCATTCTGCGCTCTGGGAGGGATTTGCAAATAGCATTCGAGCGTTGTTGAAAGCACCAGACCTGGATCTGAGCCAAACAGATAGCTCTGGCCGAACTGCTAAAAAGGCAGCCCGCGAGATGGGGCGTGAAGAGATTGCGCGGATGCTGGAAGCCGCTGAATCCGTTCGCTTAGTTAAGGCATCATGAACTCAGGTTTATAGGAGGCTCGATTCTTTTCGTCTTGAGCATCAGCCTGCTACAAAAACCAACTCACGAAAGAAGCTTGCGATGAAAAAATTCCAGTTAGCGTTCTCCATTCTCCTCATCCTCTGTTCCGGTTCATTCGTCAGCGTCGCGCCGGCCCGGCAAAATTCATCAACGCCGGCGGCGACTGCTGCGGTCACCAAGCCTGTCGAAGAGATGGTGGCGATGCGCGATGGCGTGCGGCTGTCGACGAACATCTACCTGCCCGAAGGCAAGGGGCCGTTCCCTGTGGTGCTGATTCGCACGCCTTACGGCAAGCTGACACAGGCGGTCGGCTTTGCGGCGTGGACGCGGCGCGGCTTTGCGCTAGTCACGCAGGATGTGCGCGGCAAAGGCACCAGCGAAGGTCCATATCGTCCGTTCATGGACGACCCGACCGACGGCTTTGACACGGTCGAATGGATTGCCAGGCAGCCGTGGTCGAACGGCAAAGTCGGCATGTTTGGCGTCTCGGCGATGGGCATCGCCTCGAATCTGGCGGCGATGATGAATCCGCCGCACCTGGTCGCGACCTTTGTCATGCTGGCGCGTTCGAGCATCTTTACGCAGTCGGCATTTATGGGCGGCGTCTTTCGCAAAGAGTTGAATGAAATCTGGCTCAAGCGCCAGGGCGCGCTCGACGTGCTCAACGAAACCTTCAAGCACAACGTCTACGATCACTTCTACGACATCGCCGAGATGCCGCTCTACTGGGACAAGATCAAAGTCCCCGTCTACAACTTCGGCGGCTGGTACGACATCTTCGCCCAGGGCAACATTGATAACTTCGTCGGCCAGCAAGCGCAGGGCGGCAGGCTGGCGGCGGGCAATCAAAAGCTGACCATGGGGCCCTGGGGTCACGGGCAGATCGAAGAGATCAAGTATCCCGCGAATTCTGTAATGAGTTATACAGAAGAAGCCTTGCGCTGGTTCGATTACTGGCTGCAAGGGAAAGACAACGGCATACTGGATGAGCCGCCGGTGAAGTATTACGTCATGGGCGATGTCAACGACCCGAAAGCGCCGGGCAACGAATGGCGCGCGGCGGTCGCATGGCCGGTTCCCGCAAAGACGACTTCTTACTTCTTGACCACGAACAATGGTCTGAGCGACAAGCTGCCGGCTGAAGCGGAGAGCACAGAGACTTACAAGTACGATCCACGGAATCCTGTGCCGACCATCGGCGGCGCGAATCTGAACATTAAGAAAGGGCCGATGGATCAACGCGCCGTGGGCCTTCGCCCTGATGTTTTGAAATTCATGACGCCGGTGCTCGATGCGCCCGTCGAAGTGACGGGCCGCGTCAAAGTCGAACTCTGGGCCGAATCCGACGCCCCGGATACTGACTTCATGGCGAAGCTGGTTGATGTTTATCCCGATGGCAGCGAGCGCCTGGTGTTGGATTCGGCGATTCGCGCGCGCTTCCGCGAAGGCTTAGATCATGAGGTTTGGATGAAGAAAGGCGAGGTTTATCGCCTGACGCTCGACCTGTGGTCGACCAGCATCATCTTCAACAAGGGCCATCGCATTGCGATTCACATTACAAGTTCAAACGATCCGCGCTTCGACCCGAATCCGAATACCGGCAAGCCGCTGCGCGCCGACAACGAAACGCGCGTCGCCGCCAACACGATTCATCACGACCGCGCCCACCCGTCGCGCGTCTTGCTGCCGGTGGTGCCGGTGTATAATGGCAAGCGGCCATGATAAATTCGCGTTTGCAGTAAGGCAGATAATCGAGTATTAATTCCCTCTGGTGCCAAAGTAATTCGTTCCATCACTGCGTTCGCACGGTTAGCGCTTCAAGTACAATAGAGAACCCGCTTGGATTAGGATTAATTCCGAGTTTATTCTCGTCATGTTACACAGGTGATGGATGGCGGGGCGACCTGATGGCTCAGATATACATTTCCTCCACATACAGCGATCTTAAAGAGCATAGAGATGTGGTGTATCGTACACTCAGGCAGATGCGGCATGACGTAATCGGTATGGAAGATTATGTGGCCACTGACCAGCGACCGTTGGCCAAATGCCTGGCCGATGTTGGCAACTGTGATATATACGTATTGATCATCGCCTGGCGCTATGGCTACATTCCCGCTGCGGACAATCCTGAGAGAAAATCGATCACCGAATTGGAGTTCCGCCAGGCTGTAGAGGAACGCAAGCCCTGTTTGGTTTTTCTGCTGGCTGAGGATTACCCCTGGTCGCCTTTAAAGATGGAAAAAGGCGAAGGGGCCGAGAGGCTACAGGGGCTGCGTAGAGAATTAAGCGAAAACTACACCGTCAGTTTTTTTCGCGGCGAGGATGATCTGGCGAGACTGGTCAGCACCAGCGTCTATCAATGCAATCTAACCCCACCGCAAAGCAAGCCGCGCCCTGCGCCGTCTCACGCGGGGGCACCGAATCTAGGGCAACTCGTCTCGAAGATGTGCAATCGCAGTCGCCAGACGGCTGAGTTCATGGACTTTTTCATGACCAGCCTGAAGACACACAGAGGATTGCCGCAGATCTTTTTTGTTCACGGCGAGGAGCGCGAATGCCACGACAGCTTTGTTGAGCGTCTGACCTATACACAAATCAAAGGCTATACAGAAAAACGCTGGGGCGAGCAAAGAGGCGTCGTGGCGTTCAAGAAGATGGGCTGGGCCTACGAGGGCGATGGGACAGAGCTTCAGCAAGAATTGAAGCGAATGCTGTTTGCAGAGTTTGATCCGCTGTATATGGGCGAAGAACTCTCGGCCACGGCCCTGAGCCAACTGGCGGCCAAGTCGCTCGCGCCGCTGGCGGTGATTCAACATCGAATTTATGCGGCGCGCTGGAACCGTGCAGCTAGAGAGTTGCTTGAATGGTACATGGCATATTGGGCGGCTATGAAAATCAATCCATCCAGGCCGCAATTCCTCGTCTTTCTGAGCATCATTTATCCGAAGTCGCAACCGAGCAACTGGTGGAGAAGATGGAAGGCATCGGCGCAGCCGGACAAAGATCAGATCGCCCGCGAGCTTCAACAAATCAGCGAGTCACCCAACGCCGGCTGTCGCTGTCTGTTGCTCAGAGAACTTATGCCGCTGCGACCGGAGGAAGTCAAAGACTGGTTCAGCCTTCATAACATTTATTCCGAAAAAATTCAGTATGAATTATTGGAAAAAATTTTCAAGACCGGCGATGGACGAAGCGCCGATTTCAAGAGCATGGCCGATGTCGAGCATGAACTACAAGGTCTCGTCGACTCCTTGAGACAGAACGTTGCGAACGCGAGAGGAAGGTTATGACCCGGGAGCGCGCCTTTCAACTGTATTCCGGCGATGGCGTTGCCATCAGCAAGCGAGGTCTGCGGTTGCCGCTTTTTGAACGGCTTGCCGGGTTAGATGACCCGGCCCTTTACATCGCCGAACCAGGCTTGCGCGACGCCGTCAACGTGGCGCTGGCGCTGGGGCAGCCGTTGCTGGTGACCGGCGAGCCGGGAACCGGCAAGACCCAGCTTGCCCACAGCCTGGCTCACGAACTCGGCCTGGCCGCTCCTTTAGTCAGCCAGACTAAAACAACCTCAACGGCAAAGGATCTGTTTTATCGTTACGATGCGTTAGGCCATTTTCACGACGCACAGTTTCGCAAAGACGTTGCGGTTATAGACGACTACATTGCTTATGAAGCGCTGGGGCTTGCCATTCTCCTATCGATGAATCCTGCGGAGGCTAACCGGCATCTTCCAGCGCACCTGCGCGATAACGGCCCGGTGCGCTCCGTCGTGCTGATTGACGAGATTGATAAAGCGCCGCGCGATCTGCCGAATGACGTGTTGAACGAGATCGAGACGATGTCGTTCACGGTCAAAGAAACCGGCCAGATTTTTTCGGCAGATCAACGCTACCGTCCGATTCTGGTGTTGACCAGCAATTCGGAAAAGAATCTGCCGGATGCCTTCTTGCGCCGCTGTGTCTTCTATCACATCTCTTTTCCAGATCATGAGCGTTTGAAAGCCATCGTGCAGAGCCGTTTGCGATTCCATACGGATTTCACCCCGCAAATGCTCGATCACGCCATTCATCACTTTGAAGAGATACGCGAGATGGCGCTGAAAAAGAAACCGGCGACGGCGGAGTTCCTCGCCTGGGTGCAGATTCTGGAGAAGATGAATCTCGATGTCGCCGCGCTCAAGCCGGGTGAAGCCGAGGCGCTGGCGTTCAGCTATTCGATTCTGGCGAAGAGCAAAGAGGACAAAGATATTTTATACAGAACTTTTGTCGAGCCACATAAAACTTAGATGGGCGATGCGTCTACACACCCTGGCCCGCTGGCATTCGGCGATTTTCTTGAATCCCTGCGCCAACAAGGGTTCACCTTTGGCGTTGATGATTATTTGCGCGTCCAGGAGTTGCTCAACAAGGTCAGCGGCGATTGCGCCCCGGCGGATTTGAAAACCCTGCTGTGCCCGATCCTGGCAACCAACAAAATCCAGCAAGAACAGTTTTACGCAGCTTTCGATAGCTACTTCGATCTCTTCCGCATGGCTTCTCCGCAGGCGCGATCAAGCAGCGGCGTACAGGAAGAGATGCCTATCATCAGGGACAAGCCGCCGCCGGTTGGCACGCGAAAATGGCTTTATGTTCTGGCCGGCGTGCTGTTGCTGGCGCTGGCGCTGGGGCTGGCGGTTTTCATGCAGCAGAGGCGCGCTGAACCCGTCGTTACCTCTCCAATCGCCAACAGCAACACGCCTCCTGAAGAAAGCAATCAACTCAAGAATGGAAATGTAGCGAATGGCGCGGCAAAGGCCGCAACTGCCAATCAACTACCGGGGGGAATCGAGCCTACGCCTGAAAGCCCGATGCCGTTGCCTGTGGCCACGCCAAAAGATAATCCTCAAAAAAGTTTTTATCGGCGCTACGGCAATGCGATTTACCTGAGCGCCATCTTTGCGCCGCTCGTCGGCTTTCTAATCTATGAGTGGTATCGCTTCCGCCGTCGCAAGCTGATGCTGGAAAAACAACGCCATAGAAAGCCGCCTTTTGTATGGCCGCTCAGGGTGGAAGCGTCGGCTGCGAGACTCTACGACCCACAGCAACTCTACAGCGCCGCGCGTTTGATGCGGCGACGGCAAATCGGCGAATTTTATCGGCTCGACATCGCGGCCACGGTCGACGCGACGATTGGCGCTCGCGGTTATCCGAGCTTTCGTTATAAACGCGACAGCAAACCGCCGGAGTACCTGGTGCTCATTGATCGCCGGTCGTTTCGCGATCATCAGGCCCGGCTCTTTGATGAACTGGCGAAAGCCTTAGAGCGCGAGGGCCTGTTTATCGCGCGCTACTTTTACGAAGGCGACCCGCGAGTTTGTCGAAATGAAACGGGCGGCAGCGTTGACCTGCTAGAGCTACAGAATAAGTATGCCGAGCACCGGCTGCTGATTTTTGGCGACGGCGAAAAGCTCATCAATCCGGTCACTGGCAGGCTGGAAGCCTGGGCAGCGATGTTTTCGGATTGGCCGCAGCGCGCGCTGCTGACCCCGGAAGCACAGTCGCAGTGGAGCTTGAGAGAGATCATCCTGGCCGACCAGTTCATTTTATTGCCGGCGACGCTCGAAGGACTTTCAACCGGAGTCGATTCCTTTGAGTTGCCCGTAACGACAGACTTGCGCGCCTGGCAAGCGGATGAATTGGATGCGCCGCCTGCCGACCTTGAATCGCCTGGCGTCGTCGACCGCTTGCGTGGCTATCTCGGAGAAGCTGTCTTTCAATGGTTGTGCGCCTGTGCGGTTTATACGGAGATTCATTGGGATTTGACGCTCTATCTCGGCTCGCTGGCGTGTATGCCGCAAGGTCTGGTTAAAGAAGAAAACGTCTTGAAGCTGATTCGCCTGCCGTGGTTCCGCAGTGGCGCAATGCCCGATGAGTTGCGCTGGTCGTTAATTCACGAGTTGGATCGCGAGAAAGAGAAAGCCATACGCGCGGCGATCATCGAGTTGATGGAAAAGAATCCGCCGCCGCAGGAAACTTTTGCAGCCGACGCTTATCAATTGAATCTGGTCGTCCAGCGATGGCTTTCTCGCCGCGAGCGTAAGCGACGCCGCGAGATGCTTCAAACCTTGAAGACCATACCCCAGAGCCGTGCAGTGCGAGACTACACGGTGCTGCGTTTTTTAGAATCCACTCGCCTCTCATCGCTCGATTTCCTTTTGCCGCGCCGCCTGCGCCGATTGTTTTATCGCCGTGGCATCCCGGCATTCGGCCTGCGAACCGGAGCGCGATTGCTTGGCGCGTTGAGCTTAAGCGCGATTGCGCTGTTGTTTTATTTTGGCCTGTACCGGCCTGGAGCGATTTCAACCCCGCATGCCAGTTTTTTTTCAAAGGAGGATTTGCTTCAGCGCAACATCGCAAATCGCTCCGGTAGCAATTCGTGCTTTGACTGTCACAGTGTGACGGTGAGCGTAGACAATAAATGCGTCTCCTGCCATACAACCGAGGATAGCCAAACGGCTCAGGCCGGGCAAAAGATCATAGGCTTTCAGCCAACCATTGACGAGGCGCATGCCCGCGAAGGGATTGGCTGCGTAACTTGTCATACCGAGCACAAAGGCCAGGACATTAGAGCCGGGCTTGACCAATACGGCCTGTGCTCGAATTGCCACAATGGCGCTTACAAAATCAAAACCGGCGAGAGAGCGGGAAACCTGTTGCCAGTGCCACACGGCGGCACAGTTGGCTACCCGGTTGTCAACGGCAAGTGGGTATGGAAGCTGACGGCGGATGAGATTAAACGCCGAGGCTATCCCGATAAATTGGCATCAGCAGAATCGCCCGATCAATTTCATGCCGTGCATGTGACGGGTCGCATGGCCCAAGTGAGTTGCAGCGATTGCCACAGCAAAGGCGTATTTCCCGACGAAGCCTTTCATGATTCACCGAAGGCCGAGTGCGCCAAGTGTCACAGCTTATTAATTACTGACACGGGCGTTCAAGCTGTGCGGGTTAACTGCAACACCTGCCATCTAGAGCATGGACAGAGCCAGGATATGACAAAACTCTTGGATTATCTCGATGGCGCTGAAGCTCACTACAAACGAGGCAACACTTTGTTCTCTCAGCACAAGTATACCGAGGCGGAAGCCGAATTTAGAAAAGCTATTGAGCTTGATCCGAATGATGCGAATGCTCACAATGGCTTGGGCCTTGCTTTGAGTAACCAACTGAAGTATGCCGAGGCCGAGGCTGAATATAGAAAAGCTATTGAGCTTAATCCGAATGATGCTATTGCTCACAGCAACCTGGGCATTGCTTTGACCCAGCAGCAGCGGCTTGCCCAGGCAGAGGCCGAATTTAGAAAAGCTATTAAGATTGATCCGAATTATGCTAATGCTCACAAGGGCCTGGGCGAGAATTTGGATAATCAGGGGAGGCATGCCGAAGCCGAGGCTGAATACAGAAAAGTTATTGAGATTGATCCGAATGATGCTACGGCTCACAACAATCTGGGCTTTGTTTTGGAGGGTCAGGCGAAGTATGCCGAAGCCGAGGTTGAGTATAAAAAAGCTATTGAGATTGATCCGAATTATGCTATAGGTCAAGACAATCTGAAGAAATTACTGATTAAACTCAAAAGAAATAGATGAAAGGGCAGATGGACGAAGCGCAGATGACTGACGCCAAGACCGGCGGTCGTTTCTTCAGTTGTTAATAGACGCTTCCATGCGGCAATTGATTTGCCGCCGGCCTGCTTTATTCGATCAGTGGTTTGCAGTCGAGGAGTCGGTAATTTGAGACTTACACTACATTTAATCAGAAAGGGAGAGAAAAGCAGAAACCACAGATATGGACTGGCGCGGCGCGCCGCCGGGATCGCAAATGGATGTCCGGCGCGACAAAGAGTGTGCTATATATATTACGCACTATGAACCGCTTAATGGCCCAGTCGCCGGCCACGCTACGCACCGATTAAGACCCACGGAGGCAGAACATGAGCAAAGGAAAGCCAAAGACAGGCAAGAACCGCAAGAAGGAATTATCCAAAGCAGAAGACCTGGCGACTGGCTCGTCCGGCCTGCCTGAATCTACGTCCATGGCGTCGGATACCTCTCCAATAGCAGATCAAGGCGAGCCGCCGCAGGCCGCCACTGAGACGGCTGAGCCGACGACGCCCCTTGAGTCCTCAAGCCCTGCGGCAGATCAAAGCGGCGCGGATCAGAGCGCTGCACCACCGCCTGAGCCGCAAGACCCTGCGCAAACCAGCTACCTCGGCCACAGCCCTCGCCATCATCGACCGAAAATGGCGCGCGCCATCATCCTGCCTGAACTGTTCGATAAGGAACGCCGCCAGGAATGGCGGCTGCCAACGAATGAGGACGATCCGGGCGCTTACATGATCGAATTGAACGTCCTCTACAAAGGCGGGCTTGAGGAGGTAAAAAAAGAGTTCCTGGAGCTTTATCAGGAAGTCCTGGGGGCGGTGGCCAATGACCGTCCCGCCGAGTTGATCTCCAAGAGTTACTTCCGCTGTCGGATCAGCATCAACGAGATGTGCGAATTGACGCAGCGGGATGAGAAAAAGCCGAATACGCGCGAGCGGCTGATTCATCGTATCTGGCCTGATTTCCCTGTGCGGCCATTGATTGATCATTCGGTCGCCACGGTAAAGGCAGACGCCGCCGTGCGTGCGTATGCGGCCACGGGTTCGGGCATCGTCTGGGCGGTCATTGATTCGGGGATTGAAGCCAGCCACATTCATTTCGGCAAGTCGGATGACCCGGAACATCACCTGCTCTGGCACCCGGACGTGACGAAGATTCACAGGGATTTCACCCAGATTGCGCCGACCGATGATGCAGGGATCGTCAAGAACGCCGCGAGCGCGCTGACGGATGGCTATGGGCACGGGACGCATGTGGCGGGGATTATTGCCGGCGGGCTGCCGAACAGCTTAAAGTCCGGCGAGGACTTCGATATTTATGAGCAGGTCTATGAATCCAATGACGACGGCACGGACAAGCGCGAAACCCTGATGACCCGGCATATCACCGATCCGGCGCAGGTGCGCGGAGTGGCACCGAATTGCAAGCTGGTCAGCTTGAAAGTCCTCGATGCCACAGGGTCGGGCAGAGCCAGCGACGTGATGAGTGCACTGCACTACATCCGCGAGGTGCTCAACGGCGACCCGAAGCTGTTGCGCGTCCACGGGGTGAATCTCAGCATCGGCTATGAGTTCGACGCCGAGATGTTCGCCTGCGGGCAGAGCCCTCTGTGTGTCGAGGTGGATCGCCTGGTGCGCAGTGGCGTCGTCGTCGTCGTGGCGGCGGGCAACACCGGCTATGGCCGTGTATCGGCGCAGCAGCGAACATCGCGCGTCGGCTTGTCGAATACGATTAACGACCCCGGCAACGCGGCGATGGCCATCACTGTGGGCGCGACCCATAGGGATGCGCCATATACTTACGGCGTCTCATACTTCTCTTCGAAAGGCCCGACCGGCGATGGCCGCTTGAAGCCGGATCTGGTCGCCCCCGGCGAGCGCATCACGTCGTGCGCCGCAGGGAGAAAACTCAAGAGCAAAGGCGGCGACATTCCCGATGGTAAGCCAGCTTACATTGACGACACGGGGACGAGCATGGCGGCACCGCATGTTTCCGGTGCCATCGCCGCTTTCCTATCCATTCGCCGCGAATTCATTCAACGTCCGGATGATGTCAAACGGATCTTCACCGAAAGCGCCACGCCGCTGGGTCGCGAGCGTTATTTCGAAGGCCACGGGCTGGTCGATCTCATGCGGGCGATCCAATCCGTCTGACCGCTCAGGCTCTCGGCAAGCCCCAGAGGATCAGGACGACCCGTCGCCGGTTGTCGAGCCGATCAAGCATTCCCGTTTGGGCGCTTCTTTGTGCCCGCGCTCAGGCTCGATCTGCCGGGCGAGCAATTTCTCGATCTTGGTAAGCATAAGGAGAACGCAATGGCAGAAACACTCGCAGGATTTCCATTTTGGATTCTGACCTTTGATGAACACGGTCAGCCCGAAAACCCTTCCGACTTCGACACCTTTGTCAACGAGGTCAAATCCCAGAATCTCACCGACCTGTTCATCTTCTCTCACGGCTGGAACAACGACCCGGCGACCGCTATGGGCTTGTACAATAGCTTCTTTTCCGAAGTCCGGTCGGTGCTCGATGACGCGAGCTTGCCGCGTCGCCGCGATGCGACAATCGGCGTCGCGGGAATCATCTGGCCGTCGATTCTCTGGCCGGATAATGAACTCCCTGAATCGGCGGGCGGCGCTGCCAGTCTGGACGCACCCGCAAGTGAGGCCAACCTGACAGATGAGTTGAAAAAAGTTTTTCTCAGCCAGAAAGAGCAACAGGCCGTCGAAGACCTGACCGACATGCTCGACCGCAAAGAGCGCAATGAGGAGGCGCTGCTGGCGTTCAAGGCGAAGCTGAACGAGTTGATGCAGGCACCGGCGGCGGGACAACCGGCTTACGACAACCTTGAGCAACAAGGCATCAAGGTAAGCGATCAGCAATGGTTCGATGCGCTCGATGCGCTCGCCGATCAGGAAACCCCGTCGGATGATATGGGAGGCGCTGCCGGGTTCGGCGACAATTTCAAGCGCCTCTGGGATGGCGCTAAAGCGGCGCTGCGGGTAACCACCTATTGGAAGATGAAGAACCGCGCCGGCGTCGTCGGCAAGACCGGGTTGGGCCCGCTGATCGGTCGGCTGCACGAGGCCGCTGCCAATCTCAAGGTACATCTTCTCGGCCATTCGTTTGGCGCTCGTCTGGTCTCTTATGCGCTGGCCGGACTGCCTGACCTGCCTGAAGGCGACGCCTCGCCCGTAAAGTCCCTCTTCCTGCTGCAAGGCGCTTTCTCTCACTTCACCTTCGCCGACGCCCTGCCCTTCGACACGGGCCGCAAGGGCGAACTCGTCGGCCTGGCCAGCCGCGTCGACGGGCCTCTGCTGACGACTCATTCGCTCAAAGACTTGGCGGTCGGCACGGCCTATCCCTTGGCCTCAATCGTCTCTGGCGAGGACGCCGCCGACGCAACGGACGCCTTATTTCGCTGGGGCGCGATGGGGCATGACGGCGCGCAGGCGGTCGAGGCCGCTCAGGATAACCTGTCCGCCCCTGGAACCACCTATGCCTTCGCAGCCGGCAAGTGGCTGAACCTGGATGGCAACATGGTCATCGTCAACGGTGGCCCGCCATCGGGCGCACATAGCGATATCGTCCACCCTCAGACCGCCTGGGCAGCGCTCGCCGCCGCAGGCATCAGCGGCGCGTAATCGAGATTTCCATCGCCTTGCCTCACGATAAGGCAAGGCGATGGATGATCAACGCTCATCCGTATACGCCGGCAGGGTAGTCAGCCGAGTATCTTCCAACGGGCCGCCAATTGTGAAATGGTAGAGATCCTGGTATTTGCGGTCATTGAGGCCAAGTACTGCGTGCATCGAGTCGTCGAAGTAGCAGCCTATGCCGGTGCTGCGTATGCCGGCGGCCTCAGCTTCCAAATAAAGCACCTGGCCGATGACCCCGGCTTCCCAAAATAGACGAGGATAAAACCAGGAGCCGTAGCCTTCCAACGCTGCCTCAAATTCAGCAATCATGCCGAGGCTGAAGCAACCGTCGCTGGCGATCTCCTGGAAACAGGAGATCTGCTGCGCGGCCTCGCGCGCCTCGGTTTGGATGAGGCAGTAGAGTTCCAGTGGCTCAGGGCATCCCGTGGGGCGACGCCACAGATCAAACTGCGTGAGCGCCGCTTCGAGCGCTTCTCTCTGTGACGGGTCGCGCACCAGAAGGTAAAGTCCGGCGGGGAGATCATCAACGCGGTGAACAAAAATGGCCAGGTGAATGCGCGGCTTCCAGGGAAGCGTGTTGAAGGGAATGCTGCCGGGAACTGCCAGTGTCCTTTGAAGGATGCGGTAGAACGTCTCACGCGAGATTCGCGTCTGGCCGTCCATTGCCACGGCGCTGCGGCGCTGGCGAATGATCTGGCGCAGAGAAACCGGTCGAACGGTCAAGGTTTGCGGCACAGGCGGCATTTGTAATTTCTCATACTGACCCGCTGCGCGCGGTTTTCGCGCTGCTGCGGCAATCTCAGCCATCCCCCATTCGACGTGCGACGGGCTCAGTTGATTGGCACTGCCGCGCCAGTCAAGCGAAGCAAAAGCCTGAACGCTATCTTCGGGCAGACCTGTCTCGTTGATTTCTTCTGCAAGCCGGCCAACCGCCATCAGCACATCCGGCTCCTCCCTTTCGGCGTCGTGATCACGAAAGGTGCCTGTGAGTAACGCCAGATCATCCGTGCCAAGGTCGTCGAGGATCCTTGTCTGCCACCCCAACGCGGCGGCGGCGATGCTGATTGCGCCGATGGCGTGACCGGCATCATGCTGGCAGTAGCGATAGGCGCGCTGGCCATACTTCCAAGCCTCGCGCCAGTGAATTGAAGTGAGCCCGATCAACAATGTGTCCTGCGGCAATCGCCCACAAAGCCTTTCCCACAACTCTGTCGCAAACTCTGCGCGCTGTTCCAACCCATGTTCTTGCGGCGCATAATGGCAGACCATCGGGTTACCCGTTAGCCCCTGAATGGGCCCGCAGATCAGGTAGCCCTCGGTTGGGTGGAGATTACCACTCGAAGGATTGACCCGTAGCGCCCAACGCGTCTCGCCCGTGCTCTTCCAGGCTGATATGGCCAGGCTGTCGAAGAAGAGTTGCGAGATGCTGCGCAGGTTCACCAGCGCCGGCGCTATACGGCCCGGCGCAAAGAGATCATCGTAGAGCGGCTCATCCGTCGGCGGGATTTTTTCCAGAGCCAATAGCGGCGCGCCCTCATAGCGCCGGAAAGGGTTCGGCTGATTGGCCCAGTCCAGATAGCCCGGCCCTCTGGCATAGCCGTGCCGATGATGCTTGGTTGCCTGGTGATATTCGAAAGCCTGTTGAAGCGCGTCTGGCGTGTTGCTGGAGCTTTTTATCATGAAGGTGCGATTAACTGTAGCATGACCGGCGGCGCTGACACACTTCGTAAACGAGTTCAGGCTCCAGCCCGGGTGCAATTAAAAGTGAGACTCCGGCATAATGAAAAGCTGAAAAATCATTTACTTCTTGCTGGAGGTTTCCTATGCCCTCTGCCAACTCGTCCGAGTTTTTTCAACGCCTACAACGCTACCCTGA